>Ga0209051_1000011_pt1 | contig 610828 bp, 584 predicted proteins | sample AraplaCvi_mMS_r2_2_FD_184286 | JGI IMG/M metagenome (GOLD analysis project Ga0209051, IMG submission 184286) | Arabidopsis root microbial communities from North Carolina, USA - plate scrape MF_Cvi_mMS_r2 (SPAdes) (version 2) | ecosystem: Host-associated > Plants > Roots > Endosphere | place... | reverse complement strand
GGCGGAGCTGGAATTCATCGGTTCGGTGAGCCTGGCGACAGTGCAACGCATCTGCTGCGACACCACCATCACCACGGTCATCGTGGACGGTGAACAGGTACCCCTGGACATGGGACGGGAGAAACGCTTGTTCCCCGCCCATCTACGCAAAGCGTTGTACCTGCGCGATCAGTGCTGCATCAAATGCGGCGCCCCGCCCGGGCGCACCCATGCGCATCACATCGTGCACTGGACCCACCACGGCGAAACCAGCCTGGCCAACGGCTGCCTGTTGTGCCCGGGGTGTCACGCCAACGTCCACCACGACGGCTGGGACGTCGTCATGGGCCTCGACCGACATCCCTGGCTCATCCCACCGGCCACCGTCGACCCACAGCGAAAACCCATCCCCGCCTACAACCGCCGCACCATGCGACTCGACGCGGCCGCCTAAGCGCCTCGCGCGCAGCCTGAGACCTGATCTGCACCTTGATAATTCAACAGTGTTCGAGGCTGGGTGTCGGCCCGTTGCCGGTCGCGCAGATCGGCGGCTGGTCAGCTGCTCACCGCAGGAACTGGCCGGCGTGGTTGGCCAGATCCAGCACCGGTTGCGGGACGGCACCCAGCGCCAGCGTCACGAAGGCGGTCAGCCCGATCATCGCGGTACTCAGGGTGCCCGACTGCACTTCTGGGCTGTCCTCGACCGGATCGGTGAAGAACATCAGGACGATCACCCGGACGTAGAAGTACGCGGCGACGGCACTGACGATCACGCCGATGACGACCAGAGATGCGGCGCCACCTTCGGCCGCGGCCTTGAGGACGGCGAACTTGCTGACGAATCCACTGGTCAGCGGAATGCCGGCGAACGCCAACAGGAACAACGCGAAAACCACACCGAAGAACGGATGCCGGCGTCCGAGCCCGGCCCACCGACGCAGGTCACCTTCCTCGTCACCGTCGGTGCGGCGCACCACACTGACGACTGCGAATGCACCGAGCGTGCTGAACCCGTAGGCGAACAGGTAGAACAACGACGCCGACAGCCCGTTGTCGTTGAGCGCGATCACGCCGGTAAGGATGAAACCGGTGTGCGCCACCGACGAGTACGCCAGCATGCGCTTGACGTCGTCCTGCGCGATGGCGATCACCGTACCGACCGCCATGGACAGCACCGCGATGACCGACAGCACCGGCCGCCAGTCATTGGCCAACGCCGGCAGCGCCACGTAGCAGACGCGCAACAACGCGCCGAAGGCGGCGATCTTGGTGGCCGACGCCATGAAGGCCGTCACCGGCGTGGGCGCCCCTTGATAGACGTCGGGCACCCACGAATGGAACGGCACTGCACCGACTTTGAACAACAGACCCACGCACAGCAGTGCGATGCCGATGAGTCCCAGGGACGCCGGTCCGCGGCCGGCTGCGACACCCGACAGGCTCAGACTGCCCGAGTAGCCGTAGAGCATCGCGACACCGAAAAGGAAGAACGCCGAGGAAAACGCCCCCAGCAGAAAGTACTTCAGCGACGCTTCCTGCGACAGCAGCCGATTCCGCCGAGCCAGGCCACACATCAGATACAGCGGCAGGGACAGCACCTCGAGCGCGACGAACATCGTCAGCAGATCGTCGGACGCACCGAACAACATCATGCCGCCGAGCGCGAACATCGCCAGCGGAAACACCTCGGTCTGGGCGACACCGGTTTTGAGGGCGATCTGCTCGGCGGCGCTGTCGGGCACCGTCGCGGCCTGTGGGGTGAACGCAGCCAGTCCACTGCCGTCCGAAACTCGTTGTGCCATCAGCATGGTCGCCAACATGCTGACCCCGAGCAGGGTGCCCTGCAGGAACAGCGCCGGACGGTCGATGGCGATCGCCCCGAGAACCGCGGGCCGGCCGATCGCCGAACCCAGGTGCAGCGCTTGGGAAACCACGGCAACCAGCGCCACCGCCTGGCCGCCGATGCTCAACGCGACCTGTGCGCGGTACCGCGCCGAGCGCGGCGCGAAGGCCTCCACGAGCACACCGGCCAGCGCGATGCCGAACACGATCAGCATCGGCGACAGCAGGGCGTACTCGACGGACGGCGCGGGGATGGGCGTCACCGGGCCACCCCCTGGGCGCTGCTCGACGAGGTGTGCCCGACAGCCGGATTGATGATGTCCAGCGCGGGCTTGGGGTGGACGCCGAGCACGAGCAGCAGGGCGACGAGCGGCACCACCACGGCCAGTTCGCGCGGCACCAGGTCCCGCAGTTTGTCGTTGCCGTCGGTGACGGGTCCGGTCATCATCCGTTGGTACATCCACAGGATGTAGAGCGCGGAGAGTACGAGGGCGGTCGCTGCGACGGCGGTGACGGCCGGATAGTGGATGAATGTGCCGACCAGGACCAGGAATTCACTGATGAACGGTGCCAGGCCGGGCAGTGACAGCGTCGCCAATCCGGCGACCAGGAATGTTCCGGCGAGGACCGGTGCGACGCCCTGCACACCGCCGTAGTCGGCGATGGCCCGGGATCCCCGGCGGGACACCAGGAACCCGGCGATCAGGAACAGTGCAGCGGTCGAGATGCCGTGGTTGACCATGTACAGCGCGGCGCCCGACTGTGCCTGCTCGGTCATCGCGAAGATGCCCAGAATGATGAAGCCGAAGTGTGAGATCGAGGTGTACGAGATCAGGCGCATGACGTCCGTCTGGCCGATGGCCACGATGGCCCCGTAGACGATGCCGATGACGGCGAGCCCAATGATCAACGGCCGGAACGCCGCCGCGGATGATGGGAAGAGCTCCAGGCAGTATCGGAGCATGCCGAACGTGCCCACCTTGTCGACGACAGCCATCATCAGGACGGCGGTGGCCGGCGTGGCGTGCACGGCCGCGTCGGGCAGCCAACGGTGCAGCGGCCACAGGGGCGCCTTGACCGCGAACGCGAACATGAAACCGCCGAACAGGGCGTTGGCTATCCCCGGGCTGATATCGAGGCTGCCGTAGCGGACGGCATCCGCGACGGCACGGAAATCGAACGAGCCGTGGGTGAAAGCGGGACTGTTGGCGGTCGCCACGTACAGCCCGATGACCGCGGCCAACATGATCAGTCCGCCGAAAAGGTTGTACAGCAGGAATTTCACCGCCGCCTTGGACGCGGCCGGCCGGTCGGCGCCGAAACCGCCGATGAGGAAGTACATCGGGATCAGCATCGCTTCGAAGAACACGTAGAACAGCAGGATGTCCAGTGATACCAGGGAGATCAGCACCATCGATTCGACGGCGAGAATCAACGCGAAGTAGGCATGCGTCGATTTGGCTTGCGCTCCCGCGTCATTCCAGCCCGCGATGATCAGCAGCGGTACCAGGACCGCCGTCAGCGCGACCAGTACCAGGGCCACGCCGTCGACCCCGAGGATGTATCCGGTGCCGAACGAGGGTATCCAAGGGTGGTTCTCGACGAACTGGTAGCGCGCTCCTGACGGTTCGAACCGCAGCGCCAGTACCAGCGCGATGACGAGCACCACCAGCGAGACCGCGAGGGCGGCCCAGCGGGCGAAAGTCCTTGCGGTGGAGGGCAACAGGATCACTGCCGCGCCGCCGGCCATCGGGACCGCCCACAACGCCGTCAGCCACCACATTCCGGTCACCACACCCTCACCGTGAGAATGGCGGCCGCGATCAATGCCGCGCCGGCCAACATGGACAGTGCATACGACCGCGCGAACCCGTTCTGCCAGCGTCGAAGATCCTGCGACCCGCTGCGGACCAGCGCGGCGAGCTCGCGAGTGACGCCGTCGACGGCGACGTCGTCGAAGTCGACCAGGTCTTTGGTGAGCCGCCGGCCCGGCACCATCAGTGCCCGCTCGTTGAACGCGTCGCCGTACAGATCGTTGCGGGCAGCGACCGTCAGCCCGGAGACGTCGACCGGAGCGCTGATCAGGACCGGCTGGCGCGCATACATCCGGTACGCGATCGCGACGCCGACACCGACCACCGCGAGCGTGACGACCGTGAGCAGCCAGGCTGGAAGGGCATGCTCTGGCTCGTGGTAGCCGACGATCGGTTCGAGCCAATGCTCCAACCTTCCGCCGACGGCCAGCAGCGCGCCGGCACCGATCGAGCCCGCGGCCAGCACCACCATCGGCCAGCCCATGATCGAGGGCGACTCGTGGGGATGTGTCTCGGCACGCCAACGCTTTTCCCCGAAGAACGTCATCACCATGACACGCGTCATGTAGAACGCGGTGATGCCCGCGCCCAGCAGAGCCGCGCCACCGAACAACAGCCCTTTGGCGCCACCGGCCGCGAATGCGGTTTCGATGATGGGGTCTTTCGAGAAGAACCCGGACAGCGGCGGGATACCGATGATCGCGAGGTAACCCATACCGAACGTGGCGAACGTGACGGGCATCGCGGCGCGCAATCCGCCGTAGCGGCGCATGTCGGTCTCGTCGTCCATGGCGTGCATCACCGAACCGGCGCCGAGGAACAGGCCGGCCTTGAAGAAGCCGTGCGCCAGCAGGTGCAGGATCGCGAGCGCATAGCCGGCGGGACCCAGGCCCGCGGCCAGCATCATGTAGCCGATCTGGCTCATGGTCGACGCCGCGAGGGCCTTCTTGATGTCGTCTTTGGCGCAGCCGATCACCGCGCCGAACAGCAGCGTCACCGCCCCGACGATCGCGACCGCCAGCCGGGCGTCCGCGGATTGGTTGAAGATCGGGGCGGACCGCACCACGAGATACACCCCGGCGGTGACCATGGTGGCCGCGTGGATGAGTGCCGACACCGGCGTCGGGCCCTCCATCGCGTCGCCCAGCCAGGACTGCAGGGGTACCTGAGCGGACTTGCCGCACGCCGCCAGCAGCAACAGCAGCCCGATGAGCGTGGTGGTCGCCGCGGCGAGATGCGGTGCCTGGGCGAAAACACCGGTGTACGACAGGGTTCCGGTGTGGGCGAACATCGCCGCCAGCGCCAGTGCCAGCCCGATGTCACCGACGCGGTTGACGACGAACGCCTTCTTCGCGGCCGTCGCCGCCGACGGCTTGTGCGACCAGAACCCGATCAGCAGGTACGACGCCAGGCCGACGCCTTCCCATCCGACGTACAGGCCGAGGTAGTTGTCGGCCAGCACCAGCAGCAGCATGGCCGCGACGAACAGGTTGAGGTAGGCGAAAAACCGGCGCCGGGCGGGGTCGTGCGCCATGTAGCCGATCGAGTAGATGTGGATCAGCGCGCCCACGCCGGTGATGAGCAGGACGAAACAGACCGACAGCTGGTCCAGGCGTAACCCGAAATCGACCTGGAGTTGCGCGACGGGAACCCAGGAGAACAAGGTCTCGTGCACCAGCCGGAAGTCGTTGTCGCGACCGGACATCGCCACGAACTGGGAGGCACCGACGAGGAAGGCGCCGACCACGGTGGCGCAGCCCAGCAGATGCCCCCACGCGTCGGTGGCCTTGCCGCCGAGCAACAGGATCGCCGCGCCCGCCAGCGGCAGCGCGATCAGCAACCACACCGATGTCGTCATGGTCACTGCTTCAACAGGTTCGCGGCGTCCACTGACGCCGACCGTCGGGAACGGAATATGGTCATGATGATCGCCAGTCCCACCACCACCTCACATGCGGCCACCACCATGGTGAAGAACGCCACCACCTGACCATCGAGTTCGCCGTGCATCCGGGAGAACGTGACGAACGCCAGATTGGCCGCATTGAGCATCAATTCGACGCACATGAACATGACGATGGCGTTGCGGCGCAGCAGCACACCGGCCGCGCCGATGGTGAACAACAGCGCCGAGAGATACAGATAGTTGGTGGGATTCATGAGGCGTTCCCATCGTCGGTGGACACGCTGCGCCGGGGCAGGACGGCGCTGACGGACATGTCGGCGTCCGAGCCGTCGGGGAGCCTGGCCAGGATGTCGACGGCGTTGTGCCGCGCGTACACCCCGGGGTTGGGTCGTGGTGTCGGATGTCCGCCGGGGGCGAACCGCTCGATTGCGAGCTCGCGCTGGGTCTTTCGGCGCTCGAACCGTTCGCGGTGGGTCAGCACCATGGCGCCCAGGGCCGCGGTGATGAGCAGCGCGCTGGTGGTCTCGAAGGCCCACAGGTAGCGGGTGAAGATCAGCACCGCCAGGCCCTGCACGTTGCCGGCGCGGTTGGCGTGTTCCAGACCGGCCGATCCGATGCTGTAGTTGGCACCGAGGCTCCCGATCCCGGCGATCACTGCGACGCCGAAGCCGATGCCCGCCACGACGGCGGCAATACGTTGTCCCCGAATGGTTTCGATCAGCGAATCTGCCGAATCGACACCGATGAGCATGAGGACGAACAGGAACAGCATCATGACCGCGCCGGTATAGACCACCACCTGCACGACGCCGAGGAACACCGCGTCCTGGGCGATGTAGAGCACCGCGAGGCTGATCATGGTGCTGGCCAGGAACATTGCCGAGTACACCGCTTTGGGTGCCGCCACCATGGCGATGGCACCCAGCACCGACACCGTGCCGAGCACCCAGAACGTCACGGCCTCTCCGGTCACTTGGCCGCCTCGCGCCGGGTCAGGCCGTCCGCGGCCGGCCGAGAAAGGCCCGACGCCGTGATGTTGCCGCGGTAGTAGTCCTCGTCGGTGCTGCCCTCGGCCATCGCGTGGGGCGGCGCGGTCATATCGGGCTTCAGCGGCGCCAGGAGCTTGTCCTTGCCGTAGATCAGATCGGACCGGTTGTCGTCGGCCATCTCGTAGTCGTTGGTCATGGTCAGTGCGCGGGTCGGGCAGGCCTCGATGCAGAGTCCACAGCCGATACACCGTAGGTAGTTGATCTGGTACACCCGGCCGTACCGTTCGCCGGGCGAAAACCGTTGCTCCTCGGTGTTGTCCGCGCCCTCGACGAAGATCGCGTCCGCTGGGCAGGCCCACGCGCACAGTTCGCAGCCGATGCACTTCTCGAGGCCGTCGTCGTAGCGGTTGAGCTGATGCCGGCCGTGATAGCGCGGCGCGACGGGACCGGGCTCCTCGGGATACTGCTCGGTGACCGGTTTCTTGAACATGGTCCCGAAGGTGACGCCGAAGCCGGCGATGGCATCGATGAATTTGGGCCTACCGCGCATGGTGTACCTCCTTGGCCGGGATGGGCGGCACCGGGAACGCGCCGGGCTGCGGTTCGACGGCAGGGATGCGCGTGCGAGCCGACCTGCGCCGCACGGTATTCCACAGCGCTCCGGCGATGGCGACCACGGCGATGGCGCCGGCGATGGCCAGCATGACGGGCCAGCTGTCGTGTCCCTGCAGGCGCAGTGTGCGCACGATGCTGACGAGCATGATCCACGCCAGCGAGATCGGGATGAGCACCTTCCATCCCAGCGCCATGAACTGGTCGTACCGCAGGCGGGGGAGCGTGGCGCGCAGCCACATGAACAGGAACAGGAACGCCCACACCTTGCCCACGAACCACAGCAGTGGCCACCAGCCGGTGTTGGCTCCGGGAATGAGGCTCAGCGGCCAGGGGGCCTGCCAACCGCCGAGGAAGAGGGTGGTGGCAAGGGCGGACACCGTCGTCATGTTGACGTACTCCGCAAGCATGAACATCGCGAACTTCAGCGACGAGTACTCCGTGTGGAAACCTCCGACCAGCTCGCCCTCGGCTTCGGGCAGATCGAAGGGCGCCCGGTTGGTTTCGCCGACCATCGAGATCACGTAGATCAGGAACGACGGCAGCAGCAGGAAGACATACCAGCGGCCCTGTTGTGAGGCGACGATCTGCGACGTCGACATGGTGCCCGCGTACAGGAACACCGCGGCGAACGACAGTGCCATGGCGATCTCGTACGAGATGACCTGCGCGCTGGACCGCAGCCCGCCGAGCAGGGGATAGGTCGAGCCGGAAGCCCAGCCCGCCAACACGATTCCGTAGACCCCGATCGACGTGACCGCCAGGACGTACAACACCGCGACCGGCAGGTCGGTCAACTGTAGCGGCGTCTCGTGCCCGAACACATGGACCAGCGGCCCCATCGGGATCACGGCGAACGCCATGATCGCCGGGATCACCGAGATGATCGGCGCCAGAAGATAGATCGGCTTGTCCACCCCCGCCGGGACCAGCCCTTCCTTCAGTGCGAGCTTGATGCCGTCGGCCAGGCTCTGCAGTAACCCGAACGGCCCCACCCGGTTCGGCCCGATGCGCATCTGCATCCAGCTCAATACCCGGCGCTCGAGCAGGATGGCGACGAGCACCGTCAGCACCAGGAACACGAAGATGCCAAGGGCTTTGGCGAGGACCAGCCACCACGGGTCGAGGCCGAACGACGACAGGTCGGGGTAGTTCATGACGCGTCCCCGCTGATCGAGACGACGGCACCGGGGGCGACGCCGAGCGTGGCATGGACGGTCGACCCCGGCGAGTTCAGCGGCAGCCACACCACGCCGGTCGGCATGTCGGTGATCTCGAGCGGCAGGGTGATGCTGCCGTGATCGGTGCTGACCGTGAGGGTTTGGGCCGCGCCGACGCTCGCGGCGGTGTCGGGCGACAGCCGGGCCACCGCCGGGCGCGCCGTGGCGGCCAGATGCGGTTCGCCGTCCTGCAGCCGGCCGGCGTCCAACAGCATCCGCCAGCCGGCGAGGATCGCCTGTCCAGGACCTGGCACCGGATTCGGGGGCGCGGTGAATTCCGGTGCGGCGGGCCGTGGCCCGGTCCAGCACCCGAGTCGGCTCATCTCGTTGCGCACCGCCGCGACATCGCGCAGGCCCAGATCGATGCAGTGTTCGTCGGCGAGCGCGGCCAACACCCCCATGTCCGCTCGTGTGGCGGGCGGCAGCGCCGCGCCGAATGCGCGTTGGCGCCCTTCCCAGTTCACGAAACTGCCGGCCTTCTCGACGACGGGCGCCACCGGGAACACCACGTGCGCGAGATCGGTGACGGCGCTGCGGCGGACCTCCATGCTCACCACGAACTTGGCGGCTCCGAGTGACCGCTGGGCCAGCTCCGGGTCGGGTAGGTCGGCCAGTTCGATACCGGCGACCAGCACTGCCTCGAGCTCGCCGTCCGCTGCGGCGGCGAGGATCTCGGTGGTGTCGCGGCCCGGTGCGTCGGGCAGTTCGTCGACGTGCCAGGCGACGGCCACCTCTGTCCGTGACGGCAGATCGGTCACCAGACGACCGCCGGGCAACAGGTTGGGGGCCGCGCCTGCTTCCAGCGCACCGCGCTCGCCGGCCCGCCGCGGCACCCAGCCGACGCTTGCGCCCGTGCGCTCGGCCAGTCGGGCCACCGCGGAGAACCCGCCCGGGACACCGGCCAGCCGCTCTCCGGCGACGATGACCGAGCCGGGCGGCAACACCTCGATGGCGTCGAGCGCTCGGGGTTCGCGGCCGGGCGCCGCGGAGATCAGGGTGCCTCCCATGTTCTCCAGCCCGCGGCTCGCGAACGGTGCCACCGCAACGACTTTCAGGCCGTGCTTGCGGAAGGCCTTGCGCAGCCGCAGGTAGACGATCGGCGATTCGTCCTCCGGCTCGAACGCGACGAGCAGCACGACGGGCGCCGTTTCCAGGTCGGCGTATGTCACCCGCATCGGCTGACCCGCGACGGCGGCCGCCAGGAACTGGGCCTCCTCGTCGCTGTGGACCCGGTTGCGGAAATCGATGTCGTTGGTGCCCAGCACAATCCGCGCGTACTTCGCGTACGCGTAGGCGTCTTCGGTGGTGAGTCGTCCGCCGACCAGCACGCCGGTCCGGGCGCCGGCCGCCGACAGACCGCGCACCGCGACGGCGACGGCCTCGGGCCAGGATGCCGGCCGCTGGGTGCCGTCGGCCTCGCGGATCAAAGGTGTGGTGATCCGATCGCCCTGCGTGGCGTAGGTGAACGCCCAGCGGCCCTTGTCGCAGTTCCACTCTTCGTTGACCTCGGGATCGTCACCGGCCAAGCGGCGCAACACCGTTCCGCGTCGATGATCGGTGCGCTGTGCACAGCCCGAGGCGCAGTGTTCGCAGACGCTGGGGGAGGAGACGAGGTCGAAAGGCCGGGCCCGGAACCGGTACGCGGTCCCGGTCAGCGCGCCGACGGGGCAGATCTGCACGGTGTTGCCGGAGAAGTACGAGTCGAATGGTTCGCCGCCGTCGGGTCCCGCGCCGATCCCGACCTGCTGCAGCGCGCCGCGTTCGAGAAGTTCGATGAACGGGTCGCCGGCGACCTGATTCGAGAACCGGGTGCAGCGTGCGCACAGTACGCAGCGTTCCCGGTCGAGCAGGACCTGCGCCGACAGATTGATGGGTTTGGGGTAGGTGCGCTTGACGTCCTCGAAGCGAGAATCGCTGCGGCCGTTGGACATCGCCTGGTTCTGCAGCGGGCATTCGCCGCCCTTGTCGCAGACGGGGCAGTCCAGCGGATGGTTGATCAGCAGCAGTTCCATCACGCCGTGCTGGGCCTTGTCGGCGGCCTCTGACGTCACTTGGGTACGTACGACCATGTCCGGGGTGACCGTGGTGGTGCACGATGCCAACGGTTTCCGCTGGCCCTCCACCTCGACGAGGCACTGCCGGCAGGCGCCCACCGGGTCCAGCAGCGGGTGGTCGCAGAACCGGGGAATCTGGACACCGATGAGCTCGGCGGCGCGAATCACCAACGTGCCCTTGGGTACATTGATCTGCTGATCGTCGATGGTCAGCGTCACCATCTCGACCGCAGGAGCGTCCTTCGCCGGCTCAGTCACCGTCATGCGCCCGCTCCTTCCGTGGCGAAGAGCGTGGCGGCGTGCGGATCGAACGGGCAGCCGCCGTTCAGGTGCGCGACGTACTCGTCGCGGAAGTACTTGAGCGAGGACATGATCGGGCTGGCCGCACCGTCGCCGAGGGCACAGAACGACTTGCCGAGGATGGCGTCGGAGATGTCGAGCAGCTTGTCCAGATCGGCCGCCTGGGCCTGGCCGTTCTCCAGCCGGGCATATATCTGCGCGAGCCAGTAGGTGCCCTCGCGGCACGGCGTGCACTTGCCGCAGGATTCGTGCGCGTAGAACTGGGTCCACCGCCGGACCGCCCGCACCACACAGGTGGTCTCGTCGAAAATCTGCAGTGCCTTGGTCCCCAGCATCGAGCCGACTCCGGCCATTCCTTCGTAGTCCAGCGGGATGTCGAGATGCTCGGGCGTGAGCATCGGGGTCGACGAGCCGCCCGGCGTCCAGAATTTCAATTGATGCCCGGCCCGCACCCCACCGGCGTACTCCAGCAGCTCCCGCAGCGAAATCCCCAGGGGCGCTTCGTACTGCCCCGGCCGGCTGACATGCCCCGACAGTGAGTACAGGGTGAAGCCCGGCGACTTGTCCGAACCCATGGACCGGAACCAGTCGACCCCACCGCGGATCACCGAGGGGACACTGGCGATCGACTCGACGTTGTTGACCACGGTCGGGCAGGCGTACAACCCGGCGACCGCGGGAAACGGCGGACGCAACCGGGGTTGGCCGCGCCTGCCCTCCAGGGAGTCGAGCAGCGCGGTCTCCTCGCCGCAGATGTACGCACCCGCCCCGGCGTGGACCACGAGATCCAGATCGAATCCGGTGCCGGCGATGTTGGTGCCGAGGTAGCCGTTCGCGTAGGCCTCGGCGACGGCACCCTGCAGCCTGCGCAGCACCGGGACCACCTCGCCGCGCACGTAGATGAACGCGTGGCGGGCGCCGATGGCGTACGACGCGATGATCGCGCCCTCCACCAGCGCGTGCGGCGACGCCAGCATCAACGGAATGTCCTTGCACGTGCCGGGTTCTGATTCGTCCGCGTTGATCACCAGATAATGCGGGCGACCGTCGTCGGGGGAGATGAACGACCATTTGGTCCCGGTCGGGAAACCCGCGCCGCCACGGCCGCGCAGCCCCGAATCCTTCACCAGCGCAATGACTTCCGCGGGCTGCATCCGCAACACCGTCCGCAGCGCTTGGTACCCGCTCTGCCGGACGTAATTCTGCAACGTCCACGACTGCGGTTGGTCCCAGTGTCTGCTCAGCACCGGCGCGAGTGTCATTGCGGCGCCTCCATCCCGCGCTCCTGCGCGACGCGCAACCCGGCCAACGTGGCCGCACCCGGTTCGGAGTCGTTGCTGCCGGGGCGTTCATCGGGGAAGCCGGCGAGGATGCGTGCGGTGTCCTTGAAGGTGCATAGGGTTGCGCCCCGGGTCGGGGTCACCGGCTCACCGGCCCGTAGCGAGTCGACGAGATCACGTGCGGAACTTGGTGTTTGGTTGTCGAAGAACTCCCAGTTCACCATGACCACGGGCGCGTAGTCACAGGCAGCGTTGCATTCGATGTGTTCGAGCGTGACGCGGCCGTCGGCGGTGGTCTCGCCGGCGCCGAGACCCAGATGTTCCTCGAGCGATTCGAGGATGGCGTCGCCACCCATGATGGCGCACAGCGTGTTGGTGCAGACGCCGACCAGGTACTCGCCTGTCGGGGTGCGGCGATACATGGAGTAGAACGTCGCGACCGCGGTGACCTCGGCGGTACTGAGGTTCAATTGCGCTGCACAGAAGGAGATTCCGGCGGGCGTGAGGTACCCGTCCTCGGATTGGACGAGGTGCAGCAGCGGCAGCAGCGCGGAACGGGCACTGGGGTAGCGGGCGATGATCGCCGCGGCATCGGCGGTCAGGCGCTCACTGACGTCAGCCGAATAGGACTGCGGCCCTTGGCTGATCGGTGGGCCGGGCTCGTCCGGACGCGGCCCGAGACGCAGTTCGATAGCGGTCACCTGTCCACGCCTCCCATCACCGGGTCGATCGACGCCACCGCCGCGATGGCATCGGCGACCATGGACCCTTCGCACATCACCGACACCGCCTGCAGATTCGTGAACGACGGGTCGCGGTAATGCACCCGGTAGGGCCGGGTGCCACCGTCGGAGACCATGTGCACCCCCAGCTCGCCGCGCGGCGATTCGACGGCGACGTACACCTGCCCGGCCGGTACCCGGATGCCTTCGGTCACCAGCTTGAAGTGGTGGATCAGGGCCTCCATCGACGAACCCATGATCTTGGCGATGTGTTCCTTCGAGTTGCCCAGGCCGTCGGGGCCGACCTTCAGGTCCGCGGGCCAGGCCAGTTTCTTGTCGGTGATCATCACCGGTCCGGGGCCGGTCTTGCTCAATCGCTCTACACACTGCTCGACGATCTTGATGGATTCCCGCATCTCGCGGACGCGAATCATGTAGCGGCCGTAAGCATCACACTGGTCATCCGTGATGACGTCGAAGTCATACGACTCGTAGCCGCAGTACGGCTGCGACTTTCGCAGGTCATGCGGCAGCCCTGTGGAACGCAGCACCGGTCCGGTGATACCCAGCGCCATGCACCCGGTCAGATCCAGGTAGCCGACGCCCTGCGTGCGCGCCTTCCAGATGTAGTTCTCGTTGAGGAGATTCTCCATGTCGCGCAACCGCTTGGGTAGCAGCTTCAGCAGTTCCCGTAGCTGCGGTAGCGCCTCGTCGGGCAGGTCGGCGGCCAGCCCGCCGGGTCGGATGTAGGCATGGTTCATCCGGAGCCCGGTGATGGTCTCGAAGATCGACAGCACCAGTTCGCGTTCCCGGAAGCCGAAGAACATGGCCGACATGGAGCCCAGCTCCATACCGCCGGTGGCCAGCGCGACCAGGTGCGATGAGATCCGGTTGAGTTCCATGAGCATGACCCGGATGACGCTGGCCCGCTCGGGGATGTCGTCGGTGACGCCGAGCAGCTTCTCGACGCCGAGGCAGTACGCCGTTTCGTTGAAGAAGGGCGACAGGTAGTCCATGCGGGTCACGAAGGTGACGCCCTGCGTCCAGGTCCGGTATTCGAGGTTCTTCTCGATTCCGGTGTGCAGGTAGCCGATTCCGCACCGCGCCTCGGTGATGGTCTCGCCGTCGATCTCGAGGATCAGGCGCAGCACGCCATGGGTGGACGGGTGCTGCGGTCCCATGTTGACCACGATGCGCTCGCCTGCGACCGCACTCTCGCGTGCCGCTGCCACGACGTCGGCCCAGTCTTGACCGCCGACGGTGACCACACGTTCACGGCCATCGGGTTCGTTGTCCTGAGTCATCAGTTGTAGGCCCGCCGTTCGTCCGGGGGCGGGATCTTCGCACCGTGGTACTCGACCGGGATACCGCCGAGTGGGTAGTCCTTGCGCTGCGGATGGCCCACCCAGTCGTCGGGCATCTCGATCCGGGTCAGGGCGGGATGCCCGTCGAAGATGATGCCGAAGAAGTCGTAGGTCTCCCGTTCGTGCCAGTCGGTTGTCGAATAGACCGAATACAGCGACGGCACATGCGGATCGGCGTCCGGAGCACACGCCTCGATGCGAATCCGGCGGTTGTGGGTGATGGACATCAGCGGGTAGACGGCGTGCAACTCGCGGCCGGTGTCGCCGGGGTAGTGCACACCGGACACTCCCAGACACAGTTCGAACAGCAGCTCGTCGCGCAGCGCCTGGGCCACCGCAACCAGGTGATCGCGGCGGACCTCGAGGGTGAGTTCGTCGCGGAACACCACGACGCGCTCGATCGCGGCGCCGAACTCGTCGTCACCGAGGGCCGCCGCCAACGTGTCGACGACGTCGTCGAAGTAGCCGCCGTAGGGCCGGGGTGAGCTGCCGGGCAGGGCCACCTCCCGGACCAGCCGGCCGTAGCCCGAGGTATCGCCGCTGCCGCGCACACCGAACATGCCGCGCCGCGTCCCGATGACCTCGGGTGCCGTCTGGTCGGGCACGTCCGTCATGACCGCAGCAGTCCCTTCAGTTCGATGGTGGGACGGGCCTGCAGGGCGGCTTCCTCGGCCGCGGCGATGGCCTCGGCCCGGTTGACGCCCAGCGGCATCTCCTGAATCTTGGCGTGCAGCTTGAGGATTGCGTTGAGCAGCATCTCCGGGCGGGGCGGGCAGCCGGGGAGGTAGATGTCGACGGGCACGATGTGATCGACGCCCTGCACCACCGCGTAGTTGTTGAACATCCCGCCCGAGGAGGCGCACACGCCCATGGCCAGCACCCACTTGGGCTCGGCCATCTGGTCGTACACCTGACGTAGCACCGGCGCCATCTTCTGGCTCACGCGGCCGGCGACGATCATCAGGTCGGCCTGGCGCGGCGTCGCGGAGAACCGCTCCATGCCGAAGCGCGCGATGTCGAAGCGCGGGCCGGCGGTGGCCATCATCTCGATGGCGCAGCACGCCAACCCGAAGGTGGCGGGCCACAGCGACCCCTTGCGCACGTAGCCTGCGACCTTCTCGACAGTGGACAGCAGGATGCCGCCGGGGAGGCGTTCTTCGAGTCCCATGGATCTTGTCCTCAGTCCCAGCTCAGTCCGCCGCGGCGCCAGATGTATGCGTAGGCGACGAACACCGTCAGCATGAACAGCAGCATCTCCACCACCGCGAACACCCCCAGCGATTCGAAGGAAACGGCCCAGGGGTACAGGAAGACGATCTCGATGTCGAAGACGATGAACAGCATCGCGGTCAGGTAGTACTTGACCGGGAACCGCTGGCCGGTCGTCTCATGCCCAGGGGAGCCGGGCGCCATCGGTTCGATGCCGCATTCGTAGGCCTCCAGCTTGGCCCGGTTGTACCGGCGGGGGCCGATGACCAGCGCAATTCCGACCGAACCCACCGCGAACGCCGCGGCGATCGCGCCGAGTACCAGGATGGGGATGTAGACGTTCATGCGTTCGTCATGCCCTTGAGGCTCCCTCGTCGAGCTGTCGATGTGAGCTGGCCCACAGCTTAGCTCGGTTAACGGAACGGCCGCCGCATTTTGGCTAGGATCATGATCAGTTCCTGACGTTCCCGCATCACATCGGCGTTGACGCGAAGAGTGAACGGCCACAGGCCATTTCGTGCTGGTTAACGCACGGTTTCAGCGTTGTGGAGAAAGCACTGCCACCACTGCCTCGCCCAGCCGGATCGGGTCGATCGGGTGGGGCACCGCCGCCTCCGCGCGCGACCAGGATGCCAGCCACGCGTCGTCCGGGCGGCCGGTGAGCACCACGATCGGCGGGCAGTTCGCGACCTCGTCCTTGAGTTGTTTGGCCAGCCCCATCCCGCCGGCGGGTGTGGCTTCGCCGTCGAGGATGGCCAAGTCGATCCCGCCCGCGTCGACGGAGCTCACCACGACGGGTGCCGTCGCCACGTCGAGATACGTCAGGTCGGGTAGGTCCGGGTGGACGCGCCGCCCCAGCGCCGTGCGCACCTGGTCGCGGGTGTTCGGGTCGTCGCTGTACACCAGGATCTTGAGCGCAGAGTCGGCCACCTGCTCAGGCTACGACAGTCCGGTGACCAGGTAGGTCGGGTTCGGCTACTCCTCGGCATAGCCCGGATGGGCCACGTCGAGCCGATATCGCACCAGTGCCCGCAGGACGGGATCGAGTTCCGGACCACGGCCGTCGAAGTCCCCGTCGCGGATCGCGCGCGCCAGGGCCTGTTCGTCGTCGAATCCCAGCAGCCCCGGTTCCGCGCCCTGTTGTGACAGTTCCCGCTCGACGATCCGCAGCGCGTTCGCCGCGACGCGGGCATGAAAATTCACGGCGCCTACGTCGGCCGGCCGACCATTGGGGCCGGTGGCATCGCGTACTTCCGTCTCCAGGAACTCGGCCACCGCAGCGACCAGTTCGGCGGCGGTGGGGCGGTAGTGGCTCATCGGCCCTCCAGGAGGTCGAGCAGGTCCCATTCGGTTTCGCACACCCGCCGGCCGATGGTGGCCAACTCCACCGACCTGGCGTGGCCGGACAGGTGCCGTTCCGCCTGGTATCGGCAGATGATGCCCCAGCGCAAGGTGGCGGACACCAGCCACCATTGAAAGGCTTTGCGGTCCAGAGTGGTTCCGCTGGCGCGCTCGTAGGCGGTTAGGAAGTCCTCGATACTCCCCAGGCCACCGGCGTCCAGCGTCCGCGGTGCCCCGAAACGCCAGGCCCGAATGCAGAACCAGGCCAGGTCCTCGGCACGCGAGCCCAGATGGGTGAGCTCCCAGTCCAGCACCGCGGCCAGCCGGCTGCCGTCGACGATCAGATTACCCATCCGGAAGTCGCCGTGAACCAGCACGGCATCGCCGGTGTCCGGCGGCTGATTACGAGCCAACCAGCGGAAAGCCCACTCGAAAGTGGCTGTGGTGTCGCCGATCTCGTCGAGCTCGCGTCGCCAGGAACTCAGTTGGTCTTCGCTCGAGAGCCCGATGCCGGTGGGGTCGGCGCGGTGGATGGCGGCCAGGGCTTCGGCGCATTGCCCGAGGAGCGTGGCCCGGCCGTCGTCGTCGAGTGCTCGCTGGATTTTGCGGACGATGGTCTCGCCCGGCACGAAGTCGCACACCAGGAACGGATTGCCCAGGGCATCAACTGAATTGCTGGCCGCCAGCACATGCGGCACCGGTGCGCCCGCTGCTGCGGCCCGGGACAGTGCGGCGGCCTCCAGTTCCATGCCGGCGTGGATCTCGTCGGGCGGCCCGATGCGCAGGATCAACGCGCGCGCCCCGGTGGCGGTGACCGCATCGAACGCCCACGTCGCGCGGCTGGCTCCGCCGGTCAGCTCGCGCAGGTTCTGGACGTCGACGTCTCCGAGGCCGGGTTCGAGCGCCGCGGCGAGTGCTCGGGCCAATTCGGGCGCGTCGATCACTTGCGTCCGAACTTCAGCATCCGCTGCGCCACCCGGCGAATCTGAATCTCTTCCGCGCCTTCGGTGATCCGGTAGCGGCGGTGGTGTCGGTAGATGTGCTCGAACGGCTCGTGCCGGCTGTAGCCGACGCCGCCATGGATCTGCATGGCCCGGTCGGCAGCCTCGCACACCAGTCTGTTGGCTCGGTAGTTGGCCATCGACACCTTGTCGGAGACCTCCATGTGGTGGTCACGATCCAGATGCCAGGCCGCGAAATACACCAGCAGCCGGACCATCTGGGCCTCGGTCTGCAGCTCGGCCAGTGGCCACTGCACGGCCTGGTTCACCGCCAGCGGCTTGCCGAACACGACGCGCTCGCCGGCGTACTGCGCGGCGCGGTCGATGCAGTACTGCGCGGCGCCCAGGCTGCTGGCGGCCTGGCGAATGCGGTTCTCGTGCAGGAACGTCTGGCCGACCTCCAGGCCGTGGTCCACCTCGCCGAGTACGGCATCTTCCGGCACGCGAACATCGTTCAGTTCGACCTCGCCGTGGTCGCTCGGCATGTTGAACGTCCACCAGTAGTACGGCACGGTGAAGCCCGGGGTGTCGGTAGGGACCAGGAACGCGGTGATCCCGACTGCCTGACCGGGCTCGCCCGAGGTGCGCGCGAAGATCAGGTCGTCAGTGGCCCGGTGGACTCCGGTGTTCCAGCGCTTGCGGCCGTTGATGATCCAGCCGTCGCCGTCCCGGACGGCGGTGGTCTCGAGCCAGGTGGCGTCGCTGCCGTGGTCGGGTTCGGTGAGCCCGAACGCCATGGATCGCTCACCGGTGATCATGGCCTCGACCCATTCGGCTTGCTGCGCCGCGGTGCCGAACCGGCTCATCATGATGACCTGCGGGAAGTTGCCGACGATCGACGATTCGTCCTGCAGGTCATTGTGCAGCCCGAGCCCCTTGTGCGCCAGGTGTTCCCGGATGACGGCCATGTCCAGGTTCGTGCCGTCGCGGCCGCCGAACTCGCTGGGCAAGCCGTACCGCAGCCACCCGGCGGCGTCGGCGCGGCGGCGCATCTCGTCGAGCAGGTCCTCCCATTCCCGGGTCGGCACCCCGCCGTTCTCGAGGTCGGTGCGGGCGAATTCACGGCGCCGGTCGAAGTACTGCAGGTTCTCCCGTTCCAGCGGTTTGATCTCTGCCTCGATGAAGGCGTCCATCTCGGCCAGCAGGCCCGGAAGGTGTTCCGGTAGAGCGAAATCCACGGTGATCTCTTCTTTCGGTCAGAAGCCGTACAGGGTTTTCTTCCAGATGGTCGACAGCGTGGTGATGGCGTCCTTGTCGCTGATCCGGAGTTCGGATCCGGGGCTGCCGACCACCACCACGGTGAAGTTCTCGAACAGCAGCGCGATGGCGGCGGCGATGTGTTCTGCGTTGAGGCCCTGTGCGTAACCCTGCCCGGCCGCGTGGCGTACCGAGTCGGCGACCATGTCCATGCCGAAACGACGGAACTCGTGCTGCACCTTGGCGAATCGCGGTTGGGTGGCGCCCAGTTGGGCGACCGCGATCATGATGCCGATGTTCTGCTTGAAGAGGTTCCAGTACCCCGTCACGACCGTGGTGAAGTAGTCGGTGTTCTCGGGGGACTCCGGCAGCGGCACACTCATGCCCGAAGGGGTGACGATGTCGCGCAGGAACGACTCGGCCAGCGCGGCCAGCAGGTCTTCCTTGTCGTCGAAGTAGCGGTAGAACACCGCCGACGACTTACCCGCGGCCGACGTGATGTCGGCCAGCGTCGTGCCGTGAAAGCCGCGCTCGGCGAACAGCTTCCGCGCGGCCAGCTCGATGGCCTCGCGGGTCTGGCGGCCCTTGGCGGTCAGGGTGTCGGTCGGCATGCTCAGCCCAGCAGCCGGTCGCCGGCGCGCAGGAGCGCGCTGGGCAGTTCATGGCCGACAACCCGCTGTGCCACCATGGCCGCATCGATGGCCAGATCCAGGTCGATACCGGTGTCGATGTCGCTGTCCCGCAACAGATAGACCAGATCCTCGGTCGCGATGTTGCCGGTCGCGCCGGGCGCGAACGGGCAGCCGCCCAGCCCGCCCACCGACGCGTCGAGGCGGGTGACACCCGCCTGCACCGCGGCGTAGGCGCTGGCCAGGCCGGAACCCCGGGTGTTGTGGAAGTGTGCGCCGAGCGGCAGGTCCCCGATGGCCGGGCGGACGCGGGCGATCAGGTCGGCGACGCGCCGCGGCGTGGTGGTGCCGATGGTGTCGGCGATGGCCACCCGGTCCGCACCGAACTCCAGTGCCGCTGCGGCGATCTCGGCCACCCGGCTCGGATCGGTCGGTCCGTCGAACGGGCAGTCCCACGCGGTGGCGACGATGACTTCGGCGCTGGCTCCGCTGTCGTGGGCCAGGCCGACGATGTCGGCGATCAGGGCCGTGGACTCGGCCGTCGACCGACCGACGTTGGCCTGGCTGTGGCTGTCGGCGGCGGACACCACGTATTCCAGGGACCGCATGCCGGCGGCCAGCGCGCGGCCCGCGCCACCCGGCCCGGCCACCAGTGCGGAGAATTCGACATCCGGAAATGTGGCCAGTGCGGCTGCCACTTCGGGGGCATCGGCCAGCGCCGGCACCTTGGACGGCGACACGAAAGCCGTTGCCTCGACTTCCCGCACCCCGGTGGCGACGATGGCTTCGAGCAGTTCGACCTTGGCGGACAACGGGATCGGGTCTTCGAGTTGCAGGCCGTCGCGCAGGCAAACCTCGCGGACGGTGACGAACGCCGGTAGGTCTGTCACAGCACGCCCTCCGCACGTAGTTCCGCCAACCGCTCGCCTTCGAGACCGAGGAGCCGGCCGAAGACCTCCTCGTTGTCCTGGCCTGGCCGCGCCGAACCGCCGTTGCGGATGGTGCCGGGCGTGTCCGAGAGCACCGGGACGACGCCGGGGCCCTTGACATTGCGTTGCACGCGTTCGTCCCAGTGGTCGGCGATCATGTTGCGCGCCTGCAGCTGTGGGTCTTGCACCACTTCGGCGACGGTGTTGATGGGTCCGCTGATCACGCCGGCCTCCGACAGCGTGGCGATGATGTCCTGGGGCTGACGCTGCGCTGCCCAGTCGCCGATGAGCTTGTCGAGTTCGTCCTGGTTGCGGCCCCGCGCCAGATGGTCGACGAACCGTTCGTCGGTTGCCAGCTCCGGGCTGCCCATCGCCTGGCACAGCCGCCGGAACACCGTGTCCTGGTTGGCTGCGATCACCACCCAGCTGCCGTTGGCGCTCTGGTAGATGTTCGACGGTGCGATGCCTTCGAGCCGGGTGCCCGACGGTCCACGCACCACGCCGCCGACATCGTAGTCCGGGATGGTGGATTCCTGAATGGCCAAGCAGGATTCGGTCAGCGCGGTGTCGACCACCTGACCTTCACCGGTGACGCTGCGCCGGTACAGCGCGGCGAGCGCGCCTTGCGCGGCGAACATGCCGGCGAGACTGTCGCCCAGCGACAACGCGAGCCGCGGGGGAGGGCCGCCGGGGAAACCGTTCATGTGCCGCAGCCCGCTCGCCGCCTCGGCGACCGACGCGTATCCGGCCTTACCGGCGTCCGGGCCCGTCTGCCCGTAGCCCGACACCCGGACCAGGATGATGCCCCGATTGTGCTCGCGCAGAACGTCGTAACCCAGGTTCCATTTCTCGAGGGTGCCCGGCCGGAAGTTCTCGACGATGACATCGGACTTCTCGACGAGTTCGAGGAACAGTTCCCGGCCGCGCTCGGTGCGCAGGTCCAGCGTCACGGCTTTCTTGTTGCGCGCGTGGACCGTCCAGAAGAATCGGTGTCCGTCGAGTTCTGCCTGACCCCAGGTCCGTAGTGGATCGGGCGCGGACGGCAACTCGATCTTGAGGACCTCGGCGCCCATGTCGCCGAGCAGCCGGCCCGCGAACGGGCCGGAGATCAGGGTGCCCAGCTCGAGCACCCGGATTCCGTCCAGAGCCCCCGTCGTCACAGCGAAAAACCCTGTCGGTGCAGCCAATCCGTGCAGATGCCGACCGCCTGTCGCAGCGTGCCGCGCTGATCCGGCCCCGAGTAGTAGTGGTTGGCGCCGGGAATCTCGTGCATCTCTTTGTCCGGATGCCCGATGGCCTCGTAAAGCCGCCGCGTGTGGCTGGGGGTGCAGGCGTCATCGGCGAGGTTGCCGATCACCAGTGTCGGCACCGCGATGTCGGGACCCGCCTTCACGGCGTCGCCGTTGGCGTCGTCGTAGCTCCACTGCGACAGCCAGCTGCGCAGGGTACAGAATCGGGCCAGGCCGACGGGGCTCATGTTCACCACTTGAGGATCCCCCAGATAGCACTGTCCCGGGGTGCGTTCGTTGGGATCGACCGTCGGATCGAGCCAACGCGGGTCGGCCATGGTGCCGTGCACGACGAACGCGAACTCGTCATCGGGGCGGCCCGCGGCCTTCAGTTCCGCGAGCTTTTCCTTGACCCACTTGGTGATTCGCCGGTTCCGGGCGACCTGTGCCTCGTGGTACCGCGCCAGGAACTCGGGGGTGTACGGCGGCTGGTTCGGGTTGTCCGGGTTGTAGAGGTCTAGTTCCGGGTCGCGCTTCGACGGGTCGTTCTCGTCGAGGATGGAGGCATCCATCCACTCGGTCATGGTGCCGTGGCGACTGATGTGGGCGGCCAGAAGCATCAGGCCGTCCGCCGGGATCAGGCCCAGCTTGGTCAGGTCGGGCCCGTCCCCGGAGGGGCTGGCGGTCACCGTCGGGTGTTGCGCCTGCTGCTGGTAGAACACCGACAGCGAGCCGCCGCCACTCCAGCCGGCGAGGACCACCTTCGAGTAGCCGAGCCGGTTCTTGGCGTCTTTGATGCACTCGCCGAGGTCCTCGACCACCTTCTCCATCAGCAGCGCGGAGTCGGTGCCGCGGAACCGGCTGTTGCAGTAGATGACGTGGTGGCCGGCGCGGGCCAGCGCGTTGATCATGGGCAGGTACGCGCCGCCCCCGATCGGGTGCATGAACACCAGGACCGTGTCGCTGGGCTTGTCCTTCGGCTTCAGCAGATAGCTCTCCAGCACCACCAACTCGGCCACCCCGCCGTACACATCTCGGACCGCTGAGTTGTTCTGGTACGCAACCAGATACGGGATGCGCTCATGGTCGTGCTTCACAGGTACTTCAACAGTCATCAGTGCTGCCCCAGATCGTTGGCGAGGATTTCGGCGGATGGTGTGAGACGTCGGCGCGTGTCGATGGCGATCACCGACCAGTCGACGCGGTCGTATTGGTCGAACTTGCGGCGGGCACGCTCACGTGCGGCTTCCGGCGCACCGTGGTGAACCCCTTGCGGCGCATGGGAAACCAGTCCGGGTGGCATCGGGATGCCGTAGAGCGAGCCGGCGTGAAAGAACGCGATCTCGTCGTAGTCGACGTTGCGGTGATACCAGGGGGTGCGCTCGGTACCCGGCACGCTCTCGGCCGGCTTGGGCAGGAAGTTCATCACGTAGACGCCGGTCGCCTGCATGAACAGGTGCACCGTCGGCGGCAGGTGCACGCTCTCGGACGTGATGACGGTGTAGTCCTCGATGTTGAAGGTGAACGGGAAGTTGTCGCCCCGCCAGCCCTCCACGTCGAGCGGATTGTGTTGGTAGATAAGGGAGGTCGTTCCGACCCCATCGATCGGGGAGTGGTACAGGCGCACCTCGTACTCGTCCCGCCCGTCATCGTCGATCGGTTCCGGCTCGGGGATCGTGACCTGCGCCGGGTCGAACGGGAAGTGGCGCCCCAGTGTGCCGGCCGGCGGTACCCGGAAGTCGTCGGTGGCCTGGATCATCAACCACGTCGATTCGCTGTCGGGTACCTGCCGGAACGTGCATGCCTTGGGGATGTAGACCCAGTCGCCCTCGCGGTAGCGCAGCGGGCCGAATTCGGTTTGCAGCAGCCCAGAACCCTTGTGTACGAACAGGAGTAGATCGCCGTCGACGTAGCGGACGAAGAACGGCATCTCCGTGCTCCGCCGGCTCAGCAGCACCTGGCAGTCGGCGTTGGAGAACATCAGCAGGGGAGCACCCGCCGCGTCGGTCGCATCCGACGGCTTCAGTTCCGAGGACAGCACGTCGGTAGGCCGCAGCGGGCCGACGGTGCGGTACGCGGTCGGATCGTTGCGCCGGTACATGTTGGCGGTACGCCCGACGAAGCCGCCGCGCCCGAGCTCATCGTCTTTGAGGCCGTCCAGGTCGGCGTGAACCCGCTTGGGAGTCTTGCCTTTGCGCAGGTGGACGAAGGATTCCATGCTTGCTCCTGTACGTGGCTGGAACTAAAAGTGACGTTAGTTTCACTTATGGGCGGATGTCAATGGACCGATGGAGATTGGGCACCGCCTAGCCGTCCAGGTCGACTCGGACGGTCAGCAGGTTGGTGCCGAACGTGCGTACCCCGAAGCTGTTGAACTGCGGCAATTCGCGCAGTCGCGCGGTTGCGTCGTCGTCGGGAACCAGGTGCGCAGTCCCGCTGTGCCACCTGCCGCGCAACCGCACCCGAACCCGGGGGTCGGCCTGGATATTGCGGATGTACTGGGACTGCTCACCGAATTCCGAGACGAACCAGAACTGCCCGTCGACGATCTTGCCGCCCAACGGCGTGCGTCGGGGCTCGCCGGACTTGCGTCCGGTGGTCTCGAGCAGAGTCTGAAACGGCAGCCGCCGCATGACGGGATTGGCGATCCGCTTCTGGAAGAAGTTGGTGAAAGCGGGCTGCGAGTTCGGCATCTGGCTATTTCACACCTTCGTGTTCATCAGATCATCGACGTGCGCGGGATTTTCATGCCGAGCGCGAGTGCGCCGGCCAGCTCCCGGCTGGTGTCGTAGTCGAAGACGACGTGCCCGGCGAGGACGTCGACGTCGCGCTTGAAGCGCTGCATCGGGCTGGACAGGAAATGGATGCTGGCCCCGCCGGCGCCCATCAGCTCACCGATCACCGCGCGTGATTCGGCGACGATGTGTGCGGCCGCCAGCCGCGCCTGGGCCCGCACGGGTTTCTCGACGGAATCGCCCGCGACGACGATCGTCTCGATCTCCCCGACGGTGTCGGCAAGCAGGGCGCGCAGTGACCGCAACCGGACCTGCGCTCCGGCCAAGTGCGCCTGGGCGATCGGCTTGTCTTTCTGCATGACGCCCTCGTACGGCAGCACCCGCTCGGCCAACCGGTGCGCGTAGCTCTCGGTCACCCGCTCGGCGCTGCCCAGGGCGGGCATCGCCGCGAGCAGGGCCAGTGCCGGCACCATGGGCCAGCGGTAGGTGGCGCTGTCGTGCAGCCCCGCGCCGGGCGCGGTGCCGGCGTAGATGTCGGTCACCTTGACCAGTCGGTGCTCGGGCACGAAGACGTCGGCGGCGACGACGTCGTTCGATCCGGTGGCCCGCATCCCGTCGGTGTGCCAGACGTCCTCGACGGTGACGGCGCTGATCGGCAGGAGCGCGAGGGCGGGGTAGATGCCGTCATCCGGCCCGCAGAGCGCGGCGACGATGATCCAGTTGCCGTGCATGACCCCGGTGGCCCAGGACCAGCGCCCGGACAACCGGATGCCGCCGTCGGCCGGCAGCCCTCTGCCGGTCGGGGCCAGTGGTGCCGGTGCCAGGAAGGGCCGGCTGTCGAACGCCTCCTGCTGGGCCTGTTCGCCGAACAGCGCCAGCATCCAGTTGTGGAGCGTCAGGAACCCGATGGTCCAGGCGCTCGAAGTGCAGCCGTGGGCAAGGCGGCGCACCGGATCCAGGATGTCGGGAAATGGTGCCTCCTGCCCGCCGAAGCGTGCGGGCACCAGAAGCTCGGTGAAACCGGACGCGATCAGGTCGCTCACGGTGTCGTCGGGAAGGCGTCGGAGTTTCTCGGCCTCGGCGGCGCGTTCGCCGAGTGCGGTTACGAACCCATCAGTGATGCCGGCCTGCGTACTCAACATGAGCCGGACCGTACCATACCTTTTAGTATGGAAGTCAGGTCGCGAGCATCAGGTCGAGGAATCGTTCGCTGCGAGCAGCCAGCCGCGGATGCGGCGAGTCGCCGGAGAGGTGCAGGAACCCGATGCCGACAGCGAAGGTGGCGTCGGCCCGCAACTCGGCCTCGTCGGCGTCGAAGCCGTAATCCTCGAACGCGCGCCGGACCGCGGCGAGGATGCGCCGGTCCGCGGCGCGCACGCTGTCGGCGACGGCCTCATCCGAGCGCGCCCATTCCCGCATGGCCCGTTCCAGCGTCCAATGCCTGGGGCTGACCAGCGAATTCATCATGCGCACCAGCCGGTCGCGGGGGGCCAGGGCACCGATCTCTTCGATCTGGCTACGGTCGGCGTCGCGCAGCTCGCTCCAGCCTTGGATGAGAGCGGTCCGGTAGGCGGCGATGTTGGTGAAATGCCAGTAGAAGCTGCCTTTTGTGACCTTCAGTCGAGCGCACAACCGGTCGATCTTGAGGGCCTTCAGGCCCTCTTCGGCCAGAATCGCGTACCCGGCCGCCCGCCAGTCGTCGATCCCCAACCGGCTGCCGGCCCGGGCGTCCGGCTGCTCGTCGACAAGGTCCCGATCGGTCGTCACAAACGGCAGCCTACGGCCGGATGAACACCGCGCGGCTTGGCGTCCGGGTGATAGCTGAACGGTACGAAGTCCGCAACAACCTGGTCTCAAGCCGGATTCGGGGGTTCCTCGGCGTGTCCGCTGCGTGTTTTACTGCCCATACCTACAACTGAATCATTCGGTGCGTTCAGTTCCCGTACCAGGCTGAGCCGCCGCACACGGCTGCGAGTAATCGCGGCTGTGCCACCAACGCCGTTCGAGCGCGTGGAGTGGGCACGATACCCGGTACCTGATACTGAAATGGGATTGTGAATGTTCGTTGACAAGCTTCGCGGCCGCTGGGCGCGTAGGGTCGCCGGCGCCGTCTCGGCCGCCGCCCTGCTCCCGGGACTCATCGGACTTGCCGGCCAGACAGCTACCGCCGGTGCGTTCTCCCGCCCCGGTCTGCCGGTCGAATACCTCCAGGTGCCCTCGCCGTCCATGGGCCGCGACATCAAGGTGCAGTTCCAGAGCGGCGGCAACGGGTCGCCTGCGGTGTACCTGCTGGACGGTCTGCGTGCGCAGGACGACTACAACGGCTGGGACATCAACACCGCGGCCTTCGAGTGGTACCTCGGTTCCGGTCTGTCGATCGTCATGCCGGTTGGCGGTCAGTCCAGCTTCTACACCGACTGGTACAAGCCGGCGTGTGGCAAGGCGGGCTGCTCCACCTACAAGTGGGAGACCTTCCTGACCTCGGAGCTGCCGCAGTGGCTGCAGGCCAACCGTGAGGTCAAGCCGACTGGTAGCGCCGCTGTCGGTCTGTCGATGGCCGGCTCGTCGTCCATGACGCTGGCGATCTGGCACCCCGACCAGTTCATCTACGCCGGTTCGATGTCGGGCTTCCTGAACCCGTCCGAGGGCTGGTGGCCGTTCCTGATCAACGTCTCGATGGGTGACGCCGGTGGCTACAAGGCCGACGACATGTGGGGCTCGACGGGCGACCCGAACAACGCCTGGCAGCGCAACGACCCGATGGTCAACATCCCGCGGCTCGTCGCCAACAACACCCGCCTGTGGGTCTACTGCGGTAACGGCAACCCGAGCGAGCTCGGTGGTGACAACGTGCCGGCCAAGTTCCTCGAGGGCTTGACCATTCGCACCAACCGCACCTTCCAGGACAACTACCTGGCCGCGGGCGGCAACAACGGCGTGTTCAACTTCCCCGACAGCGGCACCCATGACTGGGGCTACTGGGGCCAGCAGCTGCAGGCCATGAAGCCTGACCTGCAGCGCGTGCTGGGCGCCAACCCGTCCTCGTAACCTCGACAGCACACAGGCCCCGGGAGCAATCCCGGGGCCTGTGTGCTTGTCACGGTGCAACGCCTACCGCGCTCCGGTAGCCCAGTCGGTGCCGGGCTACCGGAGCACCGGTCACTTGAGCTGTGCCGACGACAGGCCCAGCAGGCGGCGCGCCACGACGAGCTGCTGAATCTGCTGCGTGCCCTCGAAGATGTCGAGAATCTTCGAGTCGCGGGCCCACTTCTCCAGCAGGGTGGTCTCGGAATAGCCGGTGGTGCCGGCCAATTCGACGGCCTTGAGGGTGACGTCCGTGCCCATGCGCCCGGCCTTGGCCTTGCTCATGGACGCTTCCTTCGAGTTCGGGATCTTGTTGTCGGCCTGCCAGGCGGCGCGCAGCGACAGCAGGTACGCGGCCTCCCAGTCGGACTCCATCCGGAGGAACTCGGCGGCCGGTGCGCTCTGCGCGTGGGCCGGCTTGTCGTACGAGATCTCGATGCCCGCGTCGGTCAGGATCGCCCGCAGCTCCTCCAGGGCGGCACGGCCCACGCCGATCGCCATGGCGGCCACCATCGGTCGGGTGTTGTCGAAGGTCTCCATGACCCCGCCAAAACCCTTGTCCACCTTGACCTCCGGATCGCCCAGGAGGTAATCCTTCGGGACCCGGCAGTTGTCGAAGCGGATGACCGCGGTGTCCGAGGCCTTGATGCCCAGCTTGTGCTCCAGGCGTTCGACGATGACGCCGGGGTGCTCGCGCGGTACGACGAACGACTTGATGGCGGCACGGCCCAGCGACTTGTCGACCGTCGCCCACACCACGATGTGGGTGGCGCGCGAGCCGGCGGTCACGAAGATCTTCTCGCCGTTGATGACGTACTCGTCACCGTCGAGCGTGGCGGTGGTGGTGACCGCCGCGGAGTCGGAACCGAAGCTGGGCTCGGTGATGGCCATGGCGGCCCACACCTTGCCCCACTTGGACAGCTGGTCCTTGGTGGCGACCGCGGAGATGGCCGCATTGCCCAGGCCCTGGTAGGGCACGGTCAACAGCAGGGCGACGTCGCCCCAGCTGACCTCGAGCGCGTTCAGCAGCGCAGACATGTTGGCGCCGTTGACGTTTGCGTGCTTACTCTTGGATTCGTTGGCCGAGAAGCCGGCGCCGGCCACCGAGACGGTGTTCGACTCCTGCACGCCCTCGAACAGGCTGGCCAGGGTGTCGAGCTCGGACGGGTAGGCGTGCTCGGCGAGGTCGTACTTACGGGAGATCGGGCGGAGCATCTCGGCGGCGCCCTGATGTCCCTTTTCCGCGACTGCCTTCAGTTTGCGGGGCAGTTCCAAATTGATTGCCATGATTGGTCTTTCGGGTGAGTTCGGAAGAGTTGGACTACCGGGCCGGCTTACAGAACCACGACACCCTCGGCGACGCCGAGTGCCCGCAGATCGCGGTACCAGCGCTCGACCGGGTGCTCCTTGGTGTAGCCGTGGCCGCCGAGCAGCTGCACGCCGTCGAGGCCGATCTGCATGCCCTTGTCGGCGGCGAACCGCTTGGCCAGGGCGCCTTCACGTAGGAAGGTCATGCCCTGCTCGGCGCGCGAGGCGCCACGCCAGACGATGAGGCGCAGGCCGTCCAGTTCGATGGCGATGTTGGCGCACATGAACGCCACCGCCTGGCGGTTGGCGATCGGCTCGCCGAACGCCTGACGCTCTTTGACGTAGGGCACCACGTAGTCGAGCACCGCGTGGGAGGTGCCGACTGCCAGTGCGGCCCAACCCAATCGGGACAGCGCGATGGCTTCGGAGTAGTCGTTGTCGGTCGCTTCGTCCTCGCCCAGCCGGTTGGCCAGCGGGACTGCGACGTTGTCCAGCTCGATCTTGCCCAGGGCCGCGGCGCGGATGCCCATGCTCGGGTCGGCCGTGATCGACAGACCTTCGGAGCCCGACTCGACGATGAACAGCGCCGGCTTGCCGTCGAGCTGCGCGCCGATGATGAACAGCTCGGCGTCGGCGGCGGCCGGAACCAGCGACTTGACGCCGTTGAGGCGGTAACCGCTGGGGGTGCGGACCGCGGTGGTCCGCAGCGCGGTCGGGTCGAACAGTGCGTGCGGCTCGGCGATCGCGACACAGGCCTGCGGCACGTTCTCGCCGGCGAACGACGGCAGGTAGGTCGCCTGCTGACCGGCGCTGCCCCAACGGGTCAGGGCCGACGCCACGCCGCCGGGGGCCAGGATCGGCAGGGCCAGACCCATGTCGCCGTAGGCCAGGGCCTCGGCGACGAGTGCCGTGGTGACGGTGCTCTGGGAGGCGGCGATGCCGTCGAACTCCTCGGGCACATTGAAGGCGGTGATGCCGAGTTCGGCCGACTTGGCGATCAGATCGGCCGGGTAGGCCGCGGCCGCGTCGGCGTCATGCGCGGCCGGCCGCAGGATCTCGGCGGAGAACTCGCGGACGGTGTCCACGATCATCTGCTGGTCTTCGTCCGGATTCAGGTCGAAGTAGTCCGAGCCGCCCGGCTTCAGGCGCGTCGGGGCGCCGTTGATCCCGGGAATGCGCTTGAACGTCCGGCCCGCGGCGCCGGCGGTGGAGAACGCCGTCTTGATGCCGTACTTCAGGCCGCGGTTCATGGGATCCCGCAGGTTGTACTTGTCCAGGAACTCCTGGCCGACGAAAGGCGTGATCAGCGCCAGACCGATGTCGGTCGCTGTCCGCTTGTGTCGCTGGAGTCCGATGGCGCTCTCCGGACCCTTGCGCACGGGGCGCTGGGCGGAGCCGGCAGAAGTGCCGTTCTGAGGAAGGGTGTTGGTCATTTCGACAGCCTCGCGTCGTTGGGGCAGTGCGCTATGACCGTATCTTACTCCGGAGTAAGGTACGACGCTCGTGTTATCAAATTCACATTTGCGGGGCTGGCGGCTGATGCACGAAAACCCGCGCTGAACGCGGGTTTTCGTGCTCAGATCCCGGAATCAGGAGAGGGCGGCAAGCACCTTCCCGTGCAGTAGTCCGTTGGTCGCGACGGCGCTGCCGCCGTGCGGCCCCGGCGCGCCGGCCAGGTTGGTGAACGACCCGCCGGCCTCGCGGATGACGACGTCCAACGCGGCCAGATCCCAGAGCTTGACCTCCGGTTCGACGGCGATGTCGACCGCGCCTTCGGCCAGTAGGCAGTACGACCAGAAGTCGCCGTACGCACGCACCCGCCACACCGCGTCGGTCAGTGCGACGAATGCGTCGCGCCGGTCTTCCCAGCCGGTGGTCAGATCCGAGTAGGACAGGCTCGCCGCGTCGAGTGCGTCGACTCCCGAGACCGAGATGGGCCGCGTCCGCCCGCCGAACGAACTGAACGCGCCTTCGCCGGTGCCGGCCCACCACCGGCGGCCGAGAGCCGGCGCGCTGACGACGCCGACGACCGGCACGCCGTCCTCGAGGAGGGCGATCAACGTCGCCCACACCGGCACACCGCGGACGAAGTTCTTGGTGCCGTCGATCGGGTCGATGACCCACTGCCGGCCCGCGAAAACCGCTGTGCCCCCGTACTCTTCGCCCAGCAACGCATCGTCTGGCCGGGCCGCGGCCAGGGTCTCGCGCAGCACCCGCTCCACGGACTGGTCGGCATCGGTCACCGGCGTCAGATCCGGCTTGGTCTCGATGCGCAGATCCAGCGCGCCGAAGCGATCGAGCGTCACGGCATCGGCCTGATCGGCCAGTTTCAGGGCAAGGTTGATGTCGTCTGCGACGCTGCTCATGCGCAATCCGCCTTCGCTACTTGCTGGGGAGTCATGGGTGCAGTCCTACCATGAGTATGTGTGGGAATTCGTCGTGCTCATTGTCTTGCTCGGAGCGCTCGTGCTGCTGGCCGCCCCATGGCTGCGGCGGACGCGGAGCGGGGAGAGTGGGACGCTGCTGATCACCGGCGTCAGTCCGCGCCCCGATGCCATGGGCGAACAGTTCGTCACCGTCGCCGGAGTCATCAACGGCCCCAGTGTGAATGAGCACGAGGTCTACGGCCGGATCGCCATCGACGTGGCCGAGTGGCCCGCGGTGGGCCAGTTGGTGCCCGTCGTCTACTCGCCCAAGAACCCCGACAACTGGAACTTCGCGCCGCACGCCCAGGCGTAGTCGTCCGGCTGGTCAGCCGTGCGCCACCCTCAGCATCTCCGTCACGTCGGTCAGCTTCACGCGCGGCCGGTTCTGGCCCTCGCCGGCTGACCGCTCATGCGCGTCGATCAGGCGCCAGTGGTCATTGGTGACCAACGCGGGCTGCCGGGACAGGAACCAGGCCTGCAGGTCCTCGGTGTGGGTGGGCTCGAAGTCGGCCAGCTCGGCGCCGCAGATGTCCTCGATCAGGGTGTTGACGGTGTCCTGCGAGTCCTTCTTGTTGCTGCCGATCACGCCCGACGGCCCGCGCTTGATCCAGCCGACGACGTATTCGTTGCGACTGCCCTCGACCCGGCCCTCGGTGTGCGGGATGGTCGCGGCGCGCTCGTCGAACGGCAGGCCCGCGGTCGGGACGCCGCGGTAGCCCACCGCGCGCACCACCAGCTGAGCCGGCAGTTCTTCGCGGTGGCCGCTGTCCTTGGCGACGATCCGGCCGCCGTCGTCGACCAGATCGTTGTGGCCCAACACGATTGACTCGACCCGCTCGGTGCCCTTGATCTCGATGGGCGAGGTCTGGAACTTGAACACGATGCGGCGCTCGCGCCCGAGGGCCCCGCGTTCGGCGTAGCTGCGCAGAATCTTGATGTTCTGCCGCACGGTCTTGCCCGACGCTTCGAGGTCCGCGTCGGTGATGCCGTCGACATCGGCCGGGTCGACGATGACGTCGACGTCGGCCATGGCCGCGAGGTCCCCGAGTTCGCGCAGTTCCAGCGTCGTGAACGGGGCCTGCAGCGGGCCGCGCCGGCCGATGATCACGACCTCGCGGACGCCGCGCGCCCCGAGGGCCGTCAGTGCGTGATCGGCGATGTCGGTGGCGGCCAGCTCGCCCGGATCGCTGACGAGGATGCGGGCCACGTCCAGTGCCACGTTGCCGTTGCCGACGACCACGGCCCGGTCCTGCGTGACGTCGGGATTCATGGCCGCGAAGTGCGGATGCGCGTTGTACCAGCCGACGAAGTCGACGGCAGCCACGCTGCCTGGCAGTTCCTCGCCGGGGATGCCGAGCGGCCGGTCGGACTGGGCGCCGATGGCGTAGATGACGGCGTCGTAGCGCTCCGCAAGCTCGGCGGCCTGCACGTGCTCACCGACGGTGATGTTGCCGAAGAAGCGGAACCGGGAGTCGTCGGCGACCTTGTCGAACTGCGCCGTCACGGTCTTGATCTTCGGATGGTCCGGAGCTACGCCGGAGCGCACCAGTCCCCAGGGGGTGGGCAGCATCTCGAGCATGTCGATGCGCACGTCGATCGGTTCTTCGGCATCGGCAGCAGCGGCGGCCTTGGCATCGGCGAATTTCAACAGTGACGCGGCAGCGAAAAACCCTGACGGGCCGGATCCGACAACCGCCACATGGTAAGGGCGCATATGTATGGTTTGCCTTCTTGTTCTGCTCGATGCGCGCAAGGGGCTGTCGCGACGCGGCCGAGCGGGTTACACGGCGATGCTAAACCGGTCTAAGCGATCAGGGCTCGCAATGTGAAAGTCCGTCTCACTGGTCGGTACCCTCATGCTTTGTGGACCTCGACCGTCAAGCCGACATTGCCGCCCTCGACAGCACTCTGACGACTGTGGAGCGGGTGCTCGACGTCGAAGGTCTGCGCGCGCGAATCGCCAAACTCGAAGATGAGGCATCTGATCCCAAGTTGTGGGACGACCAGGCCAACGCCCAGAAGGTGACCAGCAGCCTGTCGCACGCACAGGGTGAGCTGCGCCGGGTCGAGGAGCTGCGCGGACGGGTCGAGGACCTGCCCGTGCTCTACGAACTGGCCGAGGAGGAAGAGGGCGCGGCCAAGACCGACGCGATCGCCGACGCCGATGCCGAACTGGCCAAGTTGCGTGAGGACATCGAGGCGCTCGAGGTTCGAACGCTGCTGTCGGGGGAATACGACGAGCGGGAAGCTGTCGTCACCATCCGCTCCGGTGCCGGTGGCGTCGACGCTGCCGACTGGGCCGAGATGTTGATGCGCATGTACATCCGCTGGGCCGAGAAGCACGGGTATCCGGTCGAGGTCTTCGACACGTCGTATGCAGAGGAGGCTGGCATCAAGAGCGCGACCTTCGCCGTGCACACGCCGTTCGCCTACGGCACGCTCTCGGTCGAGCAGGGCACCCACCGGCTCGTGCGCATCAGCCCCTTCGACAACCAGAGTCGCCGTCAAACGTCGTTCGCCGACGTCGAGGTGCTGCCGGTCGTCGAGACCGCCGACTCCATCGACATCCCCGAAGGTGACATCCGCGTCGACGTCTACCGCTCCAGCGGCCCGGGTGGTCAGTCCGTGAACACGACCGACTCGGCGGTCCGGCTCACGCACATCCCGACCGGCATCGTCGTGACCTGTCAGAACGAAAAATCGCAGCTGCAGAACAAGGTTTCCGCGATGCGAGTGCTCAGCGCCAAGCTGCTGGAACGCAAGCGCCAGGAAGAGCGCGCCGAGATGGACGCCCTCAAGGGCGACGGCGGCAGTTCCTGGGGCAACCAGATGCGCTCGTACGTGCTGCATCCCTACCAGATGGTGAAGGACCTGCGCACCGAGTTCGAGGTCGGCAACCCGGCTTCGGTGCTCGACGGCGATATCGACGGCTTCCTGGAAGCCGGAATCCGCTGGCGCAACCGAAAAGAAGATGACTAATTTTTCTCTGATTGCCGCGAGCCAACCGGAGTCGCTCGGTTGGTGGGCCCAGCAGTGGCACGACTTCTGGCGGGGCTCGATCGGCGAATGGATCATCACCCGCGGGCTGCGGATCGTCATGCTCGTCATCGCGGCGATGCTCATCGCGCGGTTCGTCGGCTGGCTGACGCACCGGGTCACCGCTCGCATCGATGAGCGTTTTCAGGAGAGCGATGCGCTCGTCCGGTCGGAGACCACCAAACACCGCCAAGCCGTCGCCTCGGTGATCTCGTACGTGGCGATCGGCCTGGTGTCGGTGGTGGTGCTCGTCGACGTCATCGAAATTCTGGGCATACCGATCGGCTCGTTGGTCGCCCCTGCCGCGGTGTTGGGCGCCGCACTGGGCTTCGGCGCGCAGCGCATCGTGCAGGACCTGCTCGCCGGATTCTTCATCATCACCGAGAAGCAGTACGGCTTCGGTGACCTTGTCGCTTTGACCGTCAGCGGTATCACCGTGCCGGCAGAGGGCACCGTCGAAGACGTCACGTTGCGCGTCACCAAGCTGCGCTCCAGTGACGGCGAGGTGTACACGATCCCGAACGGGCAGATCGCGAAGACGGTCAACCTGTCCAAGGACTGGGCGCGCGCGGTGGTCGACATCCCGGTGCCCACGACGGCCGATCTCGGCAAGGTCAACGACGTGCTCGGCCGGGTGTGCGAACGCGCGATGGAAGACCGCCAGTTGCGCACCCTGCTGCTCGACAAACCGCAGTTGATGGGTGTGGAGAGCATCGAACTGGACACCGTGAACTTGCGGATGGTGGCGCGGACACTGCCCGGCAAGCAGTTCGAGGTGGGCCGGCGACTGCGGGTGATGGTCGTCTCGGCCTTCGGCCGGGCCGGTATCGAGAGTCCTGCCGACCACGAACCTGAAGTGGAGGCCATGGTGCACCCGGCCACCGCTGCCGGCGCCGCGGACGAGACCCAGGGGCCGGGGGACGAGCGATGATGAGTGCGCTGTCCCGTATCGCCGTCAAGCGCGCTGACCGCGCCTGGCCCGCGTACATCCTGGGGCGGGTCCGGACGTCGACGGTCGGCCTGATCGTGGCCTTCTTCGTCGCGTACTGGTTGCACCAGACCTATGCACCGCCGCCGCCTCCGCCGACGCCGCCGCCCGCGGTGGTGCCGCCGGGCTTCGTACCCAATCCCGAGTACACGTGGGTGCCGCGCACCGATGTGAACACCCGCCCGAGGACGACGCCCCGGTCGACGCCGACGGAGACCCCCACCGAGACGACCGACACGACGACGACCAGCACGACGACGACGTCGAGCACGACGAGTTCCACGACGTCGGCGCCGCCCACCACGACGGTCATCACCCCGGCGCCGGGGCTGCCGCCGGTCACCCTGCCGTTGCTGCCCGGCATGGCTCCGGCACCGACGCCGGCTCCCGCACCGTCGCCGCCACCCGGTCCGCTCCCGGCCGCGGCGCCGCCCGACGGCCCGGTCACGACCACCATCATTTCGCCCGGCGCGGCGCCCGCGCCGAGCTAGCAGCAACAGCCTCAGCCGTCACACGTCGGCGTCCGACTACACTGGCGTGCCGTGATGATCACCCTCGACCACGTGAGCAAGAACTACAAGTCTTCGGCACGCCCAGCCCTGGACAACGTGTCGCTCAAGATTGACAAGGGTGAGTTCGTCTTTCTCATCGGTCCGTCCGGTTCCGGGAAGTCGACGTTCATGCGTCTGCTGCTCGGTGCCGAGGTGCCGACCTCGGGTGACATTCGCGTCTCGAAGTTCCACGTCAACAAGCTGCCGAGCCGGCACATCCCGAGCCTGCGCCAGGTGCTCGGCTGCGTGTTCCAGGATTTCCGGCTGCTGCAGCAGAAGACGGTGTTCGAGAATGTGGCGTTCGCGCTCGAGGTGATCGGCAAGCGCCCGGACACCATCAACCGCATCGTGCCCGATGTGCTGGAGATGGTCGGCTTGTCCGGCAAGGCCAACCGGCTGCCCGGAGAGTTGTCCGGTGGCGAACAGCAGCGGGTCGCGATCGCCCGGGCCTTCGTCAACCGGCCGCTGGTGCTGTTGGCGGACGAACCCACCGGCAACTTGGACCCCGAGACGAGCAACGACATCATGGACCTGCTGGAGCGGATCAACCGCACCGGTACGACGGTCGTGATGGCCACCCACGACCATCACATCGTCGACTCGATGCGTCAGCGCGTCATCGAACTCGAACTCGGCCGCCTCATCCGTGATGAGCAGAGCGGCGTCTACGGAATGGATCGCTAAGTGCGCTTCGGCTTTCTCGTCAATGAAGTCCTGACTGGATTTCGTCGCAACGTCACCATGACGGTCGCCATGATCCTGACGACCGCCATCTCCATCGGCCTGTTCGGCGGTGGTCTGCTGGTCGTCCGTCTGGCCGATCAGTCCAAGCAGATCTATCTGGACCGCGTAGAGAGCCAGGTTTTCCTGACCGACGACGTCTCGTCCAACGACCCCAACTGCGACGCCGACCCGTGCAAGTCGCTGCGCAAGCTGATCGACGACCGCAAGGACGTCAAGTCGGTGCGGTACATGAACCGGGATCAGGCCTACGACGACGCCGTCCGCCGGATTCCGGCGTTCAAGGACTACGCGAGCAAGAAGGCGTTCCCGGCGTCGTTCGTCGTCAAGCTCGACAATCCCGAGCAGCACAAGGGATTTGAGGACGCGCTGCGCGGACGTCCCGGTGTGCGCCAGGTGACCGACCAGAAGGAACTGGTCGACCGGCTCTTCGGCATTCTGGACGGCATCAGTGCCACCGCCTTCGCGGTCGCGCTCGTGCAGGCGATCGCCGCGACCCTGTTGATCGCCAACACGGTGTTGATCGCCGCACGCACCCGCAGCACCGAGATCAGCATCATGAGGCTGGTGGGCGCCACCCGCTGGTACACCCAATTGCCGTTCTTCGTCGAAGCATTGATCGCGGCACTGGTCGGTGTGGTACTTGCCGTCGTCGGGTTGATCATCGTGCGGGCGATGTTCCTCGAGGACGTGCTCAACCAGTTCTATCAAGCGGGGTTGATCGCCAAGGTCGACTACGCCGACGTCCTCGTGTTCTGCGCGCCGTGGATGTTGTTGCTGGGCCTCGGCATGTCGGGCCTCACCGCATACGTCACGCTGCGCGCGTACATCCGGCGGTAGCGATGGCAAAAAAGAAGGACGACAAGGACAAGACGGGCAACAACTCCGTCGTCGCGACCAACCGCAAAGCGCGGCACAACTATTCGATCATCGATACCTACGAGGCGGGGATCGCGCTGGTCGGTACCGAGGTGAAGAGCCTGCGCGAGGGGCTGGCATCCCTGGCCGACGCGTTCGCCACCGTCGACGACGGCGAGGTGTGGCTGCGCAACCTGCACATCGCCGAGTACCACCACGGCACCTGGACAAACCACGCACCGCGACGCAACCGAAAACTGTTGTTGCACCGCAAGCAGATCGACATGCTGGTCGGCAAGCTGCGCGACGGCAACTTCACACTGGTGCCGCTGAAGCTGTACTTCTCAGACGGCCGGGTCAAGGTCGAACTGGCGCTGGCCCGCGGTAAGGAAGCGCACGACAAGCGGCAGGACATCGCCAAGCGCGACGCGCAGCGGGAGATCACCCGCGAGATGGGCCGACGTTTCAAGGGCAAGATCTGACCGGGGTTCTGCTGGCGCTGCTGTCCGCGCTGGGCTATGGCATCAGCGATTTCGTCGGCGGCATCGCGGCACGGCGCGTCGCCGCTCTGCGGGTGGTGCTGGTGTCGTACCCGATCGCCGGCGTGCTGCTGACGGTGATGGCGTGCGTTGTCGGCGGCCAGGTTTCGTCGACCGCGGTCATGTGGGGCATCTTGTGTGGCGTCCTGCAGGCGTTCGGCATCTGGTGGTTCTATGCCGCACTGGGCTCCGGACCGATATCGGTCGTCTCGCCGCTGACCGCCATCCTGGTGTCGGCGGGGCCGATCGGCGTCGGCGTCGCGATGGGGGAGCGGCCCAGCGGGCTGGCGATCGCCGGGATCGCGCTGGCGTTGGTCGCGGTCGCGCTGGTGAGTGCGCAGGCGACCGATGAGGACGAGACGCCGCACCGGTTCACGGCCAAGGTCGCCTGGCTGACCGTCGGATCCGGACTGACCTTCGGGCTCAGCTTCGCCGTCATCCATCAGGTGCCGCACGAGGCGAAGCTCTGGCCGTTGGTGTTCGCGCGCTTCGCGGCCACCGCGGTCGTGATGATCGCCGCGGTGGTGACCCGCAATTTCGCTCTGCCGCGCGGACTTCCGCTGAAGCTCGCCCTCGTCGCGGCGGGACTCGACGTCATCGCGAACGTGGGCATGCTGCTGGCGCTGCAGGCCTCGATGCTGTCGTTGGCGAGTGTGCTGATCTCGCTCTATCCCGCGGCGACCGTCGCCCTGGCCATGGTGGTGCTCAAGGAGCGCGTGCGGGCGTGGCAGGCCGTCGGCATGGCGCTGGCCCTGGGCTCGGTCGCGATGATCGCCGCGGGATAGTTGCCTCCGTTTTCTCCGCGAACAACAGCTGGATGGCTTCATCGCCGCGGTCGCCGAGTCGGTGATTCTGCGTTGAGGGCGCGAAGACCCGGTGGCGGTAACCGTGAGTGCAGGCTCAACATTGAGCCAAATCGACTGAGCATTTTGGCCGTTAGGTACTCGAAGAAAGCCAGCCGCAGCGCACAGTCAACGAACACCCGTGTTGACTGTGCGCTGCGGCAGTAAAAGATCGAGTAGCGAGCAGCGTAGACGCACGGTCAACAGCCGCGTCTGCTCGCGAGGAAACTACAGCTGATTGATGCGGATCAGGTTGCCCGACGGATCGCGAAATGCGCAGTCGCGCACGCCGTAATCCTGGTCGGTGGGTTCCTGCAGGACGTCGGCGCCCGCGGCCTCCAGGCGCGCGAACAGCGCATCCAAGTCGTCGGTGGCCAGGGTGACGGCGCCATAGGAACCCTTGGCGATGAGCTCCAGGATGGTGCGGCGCTCGTCGTCTGTGATGCCCGGGTCGGCGGCCGGCGGGTGCAGCACGATCGACGTGCCCGGCTGCCCGGGCGGGCCGACCGTGAGCCACCGCATGTCTTGGTAGCCAACGTCTTTGCGCACCTCGAAACCGAGATCGTCGCGGTAGAACTTCAGTGCGGCCTCGGCGTCGGTGTGGGGCAGGAATGCGTAGTGAATGGAGATGTCCATGCCCGTCACGGTAGTGGCGGTCAGTGCGGCGGTGCTTCTTGATTCCTGATCGGTCTGGTCACCTGCCGCGCCAGACAGGCGGGAATGCCGTCGGCCGCCTGTGAATGGTCGCGGCGGTACACGCTGGGCGCCACCCCGACCAGCTCGGTGAACCGGGTGCTGAAGGTGCCGAGTGATGAAAAGCCAACGGCGAAGCAGACATCCGTCACGCTGAGGTCGCCGCGACGCAGCAGCGTCATGGCCCGTTCGATGCGGCGCGTCATCAGGTACGAGTAGGGCGATTCGCCGTAGATGCGCCGGAATTCCCGGCTGAGGTGGCCTGCGGACATGTGCGCGCCGCGCGCCAGCTCCTCGACGTTCAGCGGCTTGGCGTACTCGCGGTCGATGCGGTCGCGCACTTTGCGGATCACCGTGATGTCCCGTAGGCGTTGCGCCTCCGCCCGGTCGTCGCCCATGGGCTCATCGTCGCATGACGAAATTGGGACGCATCGCGGATTTCCCGGTGCGCAGGGTTCTGTCGTCGTACGGTCAGCCCGTGAGCAGCTCAACGCGACCCGTGACCGTCCTCGAGAAGTCCGACGTCTTGCCCGCCCTCTTCGGGGTGTGGGACGACCTGGACACGCTGTTGTCCACCATTTCCGAAGCCGAACTGCTGACCACGCAGACCGAGCTGCCCGGCTGGCATGTCCGCGATGTGGTCGCGCACATCATCGGCACCGAGCTGATGCTGAAGGGCGAACCGGTGCCGGAGCCCGACATGGACGTCTCCGAACTCGACCACGTGCACAACCCCGTCGGTGTGATGAACGAATGCTGGAACCGGTCGATGGCCGCGCTGTCGAGCGCCGAGCTGTTGGAGAAGTTCCGGGCCGTCACCGGCGACCGGCGGGCGACACTGACCGCGATGTCGGACGAGGAGTGGAACACCCCGACGATGACACCGGCCGGGCAGGACAGCGTCGGTCGTTTCATGCGGATCCGGACATTCGACTCGTGGATGCACGAGCAGGACATCCGTGAGTCGGTCGCGCGGCCGGCGCCGGACGCAGCCTTGGAGAAGCCCGAGGCGCGCCTGTCGCTCGACGAGATCGAGACGATGATGGGCTTCGTCGTCGCCAAGCGCGGGGGAGCGCCCGACGGATCGCGGGTCGCGATCGAGCTGACCGGGCCTATGGCGCGCACCATTCGGGTCGCGGTCGACGGCCGCGCCGCCGTGGTGCCCGACTTCGACGGCGCCGAGCCGACCACGGTGATCCGGATGGACGGCTGGCAGTTCACGCGGCTGTGCGGTGGACGCCCGCTGGGCGCGGTGCGGCCGGTCGCCATCGAGTTCGAGGGTGACGCCGAGGTCGGGCAGCGCATCGTCGAGAACCTCGGTTACGTCATCTGACCTGGTGGTTTCGCCGGCCCCGGATATTCAGTGGAGCTTGTCGGAGCTACCGGTATGATGGAGTGTCCTGCCGAAAGTCGGCGGGGGTGCGAGGGGCTGAACGGTTTCGACTTCGCGCATCGAATCAAGGGAAGCGTGCCGGTGCAGGCAAGAGACCACCGTAAGCGTCGTTGTAACCAATTAAGCGCCGATTCTCATCAGCGCGACTACGCCCTCGCTGCCTAAGTAGCGACCGCGTGTCTGTCAGACCGGGAGCGCCCTCGGCCCGGACCCTGGCATCGACTAGAGGGACCCACCCACGGGATCGGTCGCGGAACCCGTGGGGACATCAAACAGCGACTGGGATCGTCATCTCGGCTTGTTCGCGTGACCGAGAGATCCAAGTAGAGGCATAGCGGACTGCGCACGGAGAAGTCTTGAGGGAATGCCGTAGGACCCGGGTTCAATTCCCGGCAGCTCCACGAATGGAGTACAGACAACTTCATATTTGAGACCTCCTTGCCGACAGCAAAAAGTGTCATACCTGTGGAGTACCACTAGTGGACAAGTCGGCGAGGAGGTCTCTTCATGCGGATAGTCGTGGTCCAGAGAAGTGCTCGTGCCGGCGAAGTACTCAGCCCTCCCTACGATGCGGCGTCGCTCCCGTGGTCGACGGTCGTGCAGACACTCGATCGACACGACATCCCCGACGGCCTGCCGTTCATCGTCGACGACGACGGCTCGCTGACCGGCTGCGACCGACTCAACACGTACCTGCTCACCGCGTGGCGTCAATGCGCCTACGACCTCGATAGCCTCCGGAGCTTTCACTCCTACCACCTCGCCCGGTTGCTGCGGTTCGTCCGGGAGCGCCGCGGCGGGGAATTGGTGGACCTCACCGACACCACGACCGAGGACCTGACCGCTTACCGCGATGCCCGCCATCAGGAAGTCCAAGACACCACGCTGGCTACCGAATTCGGCTGTTTCTCCTCGTTCTTCTATTTCGCCACCCAGGTTGGCTGGATGGCGAAAGACCCGATCCCACGCTGGGGCCGCAACAACCGCAACACTCTCATTTCCCACACACGGCGCGAGCGGCAAGCGCGCTTCCTCAAGGCGGCCCAGACCAGACACTTCCTCGAAGTCGGACTGCGCGGTGACGGCTACGACCCGGCGGGTATGCCCGGCTACCCCGAACGCGACTACGTGTACGGGCTGTTACTGGCGACCACCGGCCTGCGACGCGAAGAGTGCGCGCTTCTCCTCGACGTCGAGGTTCCGGTCCCGGACACAATGGGATCAGAGTCCATCCATGTCTTCGATCGGCTCGGCAAGAAGCAGGTGGTCCGGTCCATCTACGTCACCGCTCAGGTCGCCCACGCCACCGACCTCTACCGCCAGACTGAACGGCACCGCGTCGTGCAGGCGGCACAGCGCAGCCTCCGCGCCAAGGTCGGCGAGGGCTCACTGCTGGTGGTCGACGATCTGATCGAACGGCGGGGAAAGCTCTATGTCGCCGTTGGGTCCCAGCGCATCCCAGTGGTTCGGCTCACCAACAAGCACCGAGCCCAAGCCGTCCGCGTCCTCGATGACGGCACCATCGACCCACTCGCATTGTTTGTCTCCCGCAGCGGGCTCCCACCCGGTCTCGAACGCTGGAACCAACTCTTCGCCGACGCTCGCGAGCGAGTGCGTCAATCCGGCCACCCGGACCAGCCGCCACGCCACGTTCACGTGACACCGCACACGATGCGACATTCCTACGCGGTGCGCATGCTGGCCGCGCTCATGAAGGAAGGGCGGCAGCGCGCCGGAGACCCCTACCTGCTACTGGCGAACCCCGTGCTGACCGTCAAGGAACTCCTTGGCCACGCCAGCGTCCAGACCACCATGCACTACCTCCACGCCGCAGAAACATGGACTGAGAACGTCCCGGCCGCGCTCGCTGCAACAGCAGCTGACCTTGTCGGACACACCGAATCCGATCCAGGGCCCGACGCCGAGACCATCGAGGACGACTGGGAGCCGGACGCCAGTCCCACCACCGGAGACGTTCAGTGAAAGGGTCCTACTCCACCCCAGAAGTGCCCGCGAGTTCTGCAAGACCGCCAGCACCCGACGACGGCAGGTTCACCTACGAGTGGACCGACTATGACGATCGGCGGGCGGTGAGCATCGACCCGGCCACTTTCGAGACGCCGGTCATCGCGGCGGAACTCGCCGCGACCTGGTTCCAAGTGCTCACGGAGTTCGGCCGAGATGAGTCGGCGCTCACGACCGGGCTCGTGGACCTGCTGCGGTCGATTGGGGCTCTACCGCTTAATGACAACGGGAAGACCACGTTCGCGGTACGTGACTTGCGCCGGGCCCATCTGGACTTGTGGGAACTCAACATGCTGGCGCGCCACCGAGAGGCGAAGTCAGACACCGCCTATCGCAAAGTCGTCCACGTCTTCGCTCTCCTCCGACGGCACGAAGACGATCATCCCGGGACTCTGCATAAGGAGGTCACCGACCGGTTAGCGCGACAACCGCGCCTCTGGCATCACCGCAACGACGGACTGCCGCCGTTGAACGAGCAGGAGACCCGCGCATGGCGCAGGTGGGCCTACCAAAAAGTGAAAAGTGCGCTGTCCCAGCCGGACAGGGGTATCAGCGACATCGACGTCCAGACCGCCACGCACGTGCTACTCAGCCTTGCAACAGGCGAACCACCCGAAGTGCTCCGCGCCCTGACCGTTCACGACATCGAAGCCACTGCCGACCCGGCAATTGAGGACTCCTTGACCGCGTTGTCGCCGATCGACAGACTCGGTTACCTCGCTGAGAAGGACCTCATCGAGCTGCTACGCGTCCGATACACCAAGAACCGCGCGCACGAGACCTACGACGAGGTATACGCCCGGCGCGACACCGCGCCCTTCACCGCATTTCGCTGGGCATTGATTCTCAACGCTCAGGCTCGCACCGAATCCGGTCATCCTTCCCTCATCCTCATGAAGGACGCGAGGGGGAACCCGAGGCAACCGCCTTGGCAGCGCGCGACCTACCGGCTATCTGACATCGCCGAGCGGAACCACCTACCTTTTTCGGGGCCGAACCATTGGGCACGGCTGCGAAAAGTTGCCACCACCCGCGAAGTGCTCGCCAACCCCAGGACCTACCTATCGAACGGACGCCGCCACTCCGCGAAGACCTTCTTCGGGCATTACACCAACAGCTCTGTTCTCCGAGCCGAAGCCGGTCGCATTCTCATCGACAGCGTCAACGACATGTTCGACAGCGCGATCAGCGGTCCGACGATTGTTACCCCGGATGCTGAGCAGGCCATCCGAACCGGGGCCGACGCACCCGGCCTCGACCCGGACACCGCCAGCGCTTTGGTGGCCGGCCAACTCGACGGACCGCACACCGGATGCCGAGATCCCCTCGACAGCCCCTACGAGAAGAAGGGAACCGTCTGCACCAAGTCGATCACGGGCACCTGCTTCGCATGTCCCAACGCTCTCATCACCCTGCACCACCTGCCGGCCGCCCTCGCGATCCAAGACATGACACATCCCGACCGCGCCGCCGACCCGCGGACATGGCAGACGCACTGGAAACCCATCTACGACACCATCACTGAGGTGGTCGTGCCGGCCTTCACCCCCGAGCAGGTCAAACAAGCCCGCCAGCAAGCCACCCTGACACCGATCGACGCAGGCGTTCTCAACGACATGCGTGGCGTCCCGGAAGCACCGGCATCGTGACGGCCGGAACGTCCCCGCGAGAATCCCCAGCATCGTGGAGGAACCCCTTCACCGCGGAGATGCGCGTCTGGCACCACCTTGCCGGCGGCCCGCAATACGGCGACGACCCATGGGATCTCGCCCTGGTGGCCGACCGGGTCAACATGGGAGAGCGCTACATCCACTTCGCCAGCGTTCCGGATGTGCACAGCATGACCGTCAAGAACATCCTCATGACGGTCGCAGCCCCCGACCGCGACGTCGTCGTAGAGGCGGGCGTCGTCCGCCGCGGCGATGGAACACCGCCAGCAGGGTTATACGACTGCTTTCGCAAGCTCGTCGTCGTCGCCAAGTGGTCCGAGGACAACGGAATCGCCCCCTTCGCAGAATGGACGCAGGCCGACGCCGATCGTTTCCTCGATGACCTCCGCACCGGCCAGCACCGGGCGGGCGGCGTCGGACTAGGCCCGACGAGTATCCGTGGTTACGTCACCACCTTGCGACTGCTCCGAGAGTGCCAGGCAGTCCTGCCTGATGCCCTGTCCTTCTACCCCTGGGCCGGCCGCAGCGCCGCCAGCATCAGCGGTGAAGTCACGCACACCGAGAACACCACGCCGCCCCTCCCGTGGGAAACCTGGGCACCGCTAATCACCGCATCATGGGCCATCGTCGACCGATTCAGCGACGACATCATCGCCGCGGTCGAAACCCGGGCCGCGCTCCCCAAGGAGCCACGAGGACCAGCCGGAGCCAACGCGTACAACGCCCTGCTCCGCTGGACCGAACAAGGTGGTCGGCTGCCGCTTCACACTGGATTCGGCCGCACCAATCACCAACGAGGAGAGCCGAATACGACACTTCTGGAACGACTTCTCGGCATCAACGCCAATGTCCTCAACCGGGCGAGCCACCAATACATGCCGGATGCGGCGGCACTCATCGCAACCGCTGCGGCTGACCCGCAGCGGGCGACTTTCGGCGGACTGCACGCGCCGACGGCCGTCGTCTCTCACCCGGACGGGGCAACCAGCACGTGGGTGGAGGAATTGGGCCTCGGCGAAACCGAGTATCTCGAAAGCGTGCTCCGCGCCGCGTGCTACGTCCTGATCGCCAGCCTTACCGGCATGCGCGACAGCGAGATCCAGGAACTGACACGCGACAGCCACACCACCAAGGACGGTCTCGCCGCCCTCAAGAGCATCCAGCACAAGGGCAACGGCAATCCCGGCGGCGAGCGCCGAACATGGTGGGCACCCCGACCCGTAATCCGCACCGTCGAGGTGCTGGGCAACCTCGCCACACACGACACGCACCTGTTCGCCCGCAGCAGTCGCAATGCCGGTTCCTACGCCCCGAACCGAGACATCGCCAGGCTGATTGCCTTCGTCAACGACGACCCCGTCGACCGACCTGGGCGCGGACGAGGGCTCGGTCTGAATCGCATTGCGACCCCGAAAGGCCAAGCGATTAACGCGACATCTCTACGCCGCGCCTTCAGCGTCTTCGCCACCGCCCGCCCCGGAGCCGAGCTCGGACTGGGAATTCAACTGGGCCACAGTGCCTGGCGGATGACCACCGGTTACATGAGCGATGGGCAACAACGTGCCGTCCGCCTCATGGACGACGAACGCAAACGGGTGCTGTACAGCGACGCCGCCACGCTGCTGCAGGACGACAGCCCCGTAGCCGGGCCAGCGGCACACCACGTCACCGGCTTCCGCGCACAGATCATCGCCAGTCCTGATCGCGCCGAGCGACTCACCGCGACGCTCGCGGAGCGACTTCACCTGGGGCTCACCAACGACTGCATGTGGAACCCGGCAACTAGTAGCTGCGGCGGCGACCGCCCAAAACTCGGTGACCACGTGTGCGTCGGCGTCGACTGCACAAACGCCCTACTGCGGCCAGCGCATCTCGGCATCATCGCCAGCGCGATCGACCGCATCGACACTTACCTCGATCGACAGCGCGGCCATCCGGCTCTCGTCGAACAGATGCGACGCGACCGCGCAAACCTCGCCCGCATCCGTCGGGAACTCATCGCCGCCGACTCGGACGACCTGTATGACGACCACCTCGACCCAGAGGACGAACATGCCTAGCCCCACACGCAAGCGCGTCAGCGATGCCGTCATGCAGGCCATTGCCGAGGCCATCACCACCATCGAGAACGACCCGGACATGCCGCGCACTAAACGGCAGATCGAAGCGATCACCGCGCGAAGTCACGACGCCGTCGCCCGCGCATTCGTTCAGGACCGAACCGAGAACAGTTCGTACCGACTGAGCGCTCGCTTCGAGCAACTCACCGCGAATCTGACGAGAGGCGACAGCCTGAATGACGCCGCGGTCCGCAACGACCGGCAGACCATCGCTGAACTACGCCAGAAGAACCGCGACCTACACGATCAACTCGACCGCTTTGCCACCGCACTGTTCGCGCGATACCTCGACACGCAGACGCAGCCGCCCGAAATCGAACTCTGCACGCGAATCCGGCGGGGACAGCGACGGGAGTAGCCGTCGTTATGCCACCCCCGGCACCTTGCCGGCTCCGAAGTGGACGCGGCGTCTCCGGAAGGCCAGTGTGAATGGCGATGCACCTAAACATTCCCGCTCGTGGACGGGTCGCTTTGGCTCATTCATTCAAACGAGTGGACTCGGGAAGGTCGCTGACCGCCTCGTTTCGATGAGCTCACTGAGCACTGCACAGCCTAACGGCGTTTTGGGGGTTTCTGTGCGTGTGCTGTGGCACGATGCTTTCCGCGGGTGAGGAGGGTACGGAGGGGTGTGCAGGCCAATTGCTTGTCAATTTGGTGTGGCTGACTGAGGCGGTTGACGCGCGCAGCGAAGAAACACTGGACCGACAGCGAAGTTGAAAAAAGAAGCTAGGACCGCGCCGGTTGAGTCCACAAAGTCTAGGTTGGAGAAAAAGCATTGTTCCTTGCGGATAACGAAACAAAAGTCGACCTGCTCAACAATGAAGCTATCGCGACAACGATTGTAGAGCTGCTTCGTAGCAGCCCAAATCAGCCAATCACAGTGGGTGTCCATGGAGATTGGGGTGCTGGGAAATCCAGTGTTTTGGAAATGATCGAAGTTCAACTGAACGCGGACGACAAGATTTTATGCCTGAAGTTTAACGGGTGGCGGTTTCAGGGGTTTGAGGATGCGAAAATCGCCCTGATCGAGGGCATTGTCACCGGCCTCGTAGAGAATCGTCCCGCGCTGCGGAAGGCCGGCGACGCGGTGAAGGCTACTTTCCGGCGAATCGATTGGCTAAAAGTTGCGAAAAAGGCAGGAGGCCTTGCATTCACCGCGTTTACTGGAGTGCCGACACTCGATCAGATCGAGACACTGGTCAGTGGACTGGAAGGCGTGCTGGCTGATCCCGGTAAGTTGGCAACGGTTGAAAATGCCAAGTCGGCGCTCGCCTCCGTGAAGGATGTTCTAAAGAGCGATGACGCTCAGACGAAGAATGTTCCCGAGGAGATTGAGGCTTTCCGCAAGGAATTTAAGGCTCTTTTGGAGGCGGCAAAAGTTGACCAATTGGTCGTGTTAATTGATGATCTTGACCGATGCCTACCCGACACTGCGATCGAAACTCTTGAAGCCGTCAGGCTGTTCGTATTCACCGCTCACACAGCGTTTGTGGTCGCAGCTGATGAAGCAATGATCGAGTATTCGGTGAGGAAGCATTTCCCAGATCTTCCCGACACAACCGGGCCGCAGACGTATGCTCGTAACTACCTTGAGAAGTTGATCCAAGTGCCATTTCGCATTCCGGCGCTCGGAGATACCGAGACTCGGATCTATGTCACTCTTCTCCTTATCGGTGCTGAGATAGGCGAGGACCACCCTGCATTTGGTGAACTGCTCACTGCGGCTAGAGGCTTGCTAAAACGACCGTGGAAAGGCGAGACGCTCGACCGGGAGACTGTAGGCGCGGCCCTCGGAGACGAGTCGATGAGGGCAGCGAATGCGCTAGCCCTGTCAGATCAGATCGGCCCGATCCTTGCGAGTGGAACGCATGGCAACCCGCGTCAAATCAAACGCTTCTTAAACTCCCTTATCCTGCGTCAACGGACGGCCGCTGCCAGGGGATTCGGTGAGGACGTCAAGCTGCCGGTACTCGCGAAGCTCATGCTCGCGGAGCGCTTCTTGCCGCGACTGTTCGATCAGGTAGCAGAATCGGCCGCGGCATCCGCGGACGGGAAGTGCGTTGGACTCTCAGTTCTAGAGGCCGCCGCCAACAGTACCGAGAACCCTTCGGAGGTTGATTCAACGACCACCGAAGTTTCTCAACCGGCATCCAAGGCGAAGGGCCAAAGCGACTCGGAGGCCGCGACGTCGGAGTCGACTTCTGAGAACGCCATAGTTAGTGAATGGATCTCAGCTCCGCCAATACGAGCCTGGGCGACTGTGAAACCGCTGATCGCGGAGGAAGATCTACGGCCCTATTTGTTCGTGGCGAAGGATCGAAAGGACTACTTCGGGGCGGCCTCAGTTTTGGGCCACCTTGCCACCGTGGTTGAACAGCTGTTCGGTGACAAGTTCTCCGTGATCGCTTTCGAGGATGATCTGCGCCGCTTGGCACCATTGGAGGCTGCCCGAGTGTTTGAAGCGGTGCGCGGGCGCATTGTGGGCGGCGACAGCTTCGTTACTGAACCAGCAGGTGTTGCCGGGATGAGTGTCTTAGTTAAAGCTCAACCGACACTTCAAGACTCGCTTGTATCGTTCTTGGAAGCGCTTCCGCCTAGCCGTCTAGGACCTTGGGCATGCTCCGGATGGGAGTCCGCGCTCAAAGATGCGGAGCCGAATCAGCGCTTCGACAGCCTTCTGGAGACCTGGGCTAAAGACGGTGGCGGGGTGTTAAAGGCGGCTGCTGGCACTATCGTTCGTGCGCGGCGAGGACCTCGTTAGTGGGAACTTCAACCGCATTTGACGGGCAGGGGGGACACACGCCGCTGATCCCGAGCTGGTTGGACGAGCCAGACCAAGCGCCGGCGGCGGCCGAATCGACCACCGGACAGGAGCCGGCTGAACCGCCCGGCCAGGATGCTGGCTCCTCCGATTCCCCGCCACGAAACGGCCTGCCGCCGATTGCAGATCCGCATCGTTTCACTGCCGCAAGGGGCAACTTCACCAGATTTGCCAGGTCTGGTGGTCGTGATCACGCAAGTCTTGGCCGCGCGATTTCTCGCTACGTAAGTTCATCAACTGGGGGCTCACAGTCGGCCGCCGCCCGGATGGGATCGTCTCGAGCCAGCGCGGGCCGGCTCGTGGGCTTTCTCGCAGACGCGGCGAGACGCGGCACTGTCGAGGCTCTACGTGCGCTGAATCTTGAGGCCCTCGCCGGTCGTCCCATCGAGGAGGTGTTCGCTGGGCTCGCTGACTACGTGTGTCCAGACGGGGGGTCGATTGACGAAGGCATTGCGCGGAGCGCGTTCATCGAGACGATCGCCGAGTTAGCTCAACTCGGCATCACTGACCTAGACCGTCTGACGCCGGTAGAACTGCAGTCGGTCTTCGAGACCTATGCCACCAACGCAATTGAGGCGCGAATCTGCAACGACATCGGGGCCAAGGTTGTGACCGTGCCAACCGACGCCCGTGAGGCGGCGCAAGTGCAAGCACAGCTACACGATTTCATCCGCAGGGGTGTCTCGGATGCGCTTGCATTGCAACCGTCCATCGCGTCCTTATCGGCCGACGCGGTGATGAATTTTGTTGGGCGGGTCTACCGACAGGCCTTCGAGATCCTTCAAGATATGGGCGATGCGGAGGCGGCGAAAGCGTGAACCGGCACGTTTTTATAGGACATTTCGGTCCCAGTGATGCGACCCAAGTTCCACTAGGCGTCGATGAAAAACCAACTATGCTCGATTTTCTGGCCAACGATCAGACGATTGATCACGGCATAGGACACGCTCTCGTAGACACGGGGCGCCTTGGCGTGCACCCGTCCGAACGCGGAGTTGATCTCTTGACATTGGCAGCGCATGTGCACGCTGCCGACACCAGAGTGTCGCGCGAGACTGAAGCTCAAGACGGCTGGACGCGCGAGTTGCGCCTGGTCGTGCCGGTCTCCGACCCTGATCTCTGGCAGTCGGTTGCGCCGACGTTCCGACGACTGCTCAACTTTCTGACGGGCGACAGATGGACGTTACAATTTCGGCCTCGCCCAGGGCGATTCTCCACGCTTGTGCCAGCCGGCTTGCAGCTCAGTTCGCCGCCGTTCGACAGTGTCGCCTTGTTCTCAGGTGGTTTAGACAGCCTGATCGGGGCGATCAATCTGCTCGAGGAGGGCCGAACTCCGCTGCTGATCAGCCATGCCGGCGACTCTGCGACGAGCGAACCGCAGTCGAAGCTGTACGACGCGCTCACCGCAGAGTATGCGGGACGACCGTTCAAACGACTTCGGGTCTGGTTGAACTTTCCCGAGTCACTTGTGGAGGAGTCAGCCGGTGAGCCTACGACTCGCGGTCGCTCGTTCTTGTTCTTCGCGCTCGGCGTTTTTGCGAGTACAGGTCTGCCGGAAGCGACGACCTTGCTTGTGCCCGAGAATGGACTCATCGCATTGAACGTTCCGCTCGATCCCCTCCGATTGGGCGCCTTGAGTACGCGAACGACTCACCCGTTCTATATCGCAAGGTGGAATGAAGCGCTCCAGCTACTCGATCTGAGAGTCCGTATCGAAAACCCGTACTGGGACAAGACGAAAGGCGAGATGGTCCGCCGATGCGCGAATCGAGAGCTAATCAAGCGGCTGGCATCGACATCAGTATCATGTTCATCTCCAACCAAGGGGCGCTGGCACGGGCTAGGCGTTCAGCAGTGTGGGTACTGCCTACCCTGTCTCATTCGGCGAGCGTCTTTGGCCAGCGGCCTACACCCCGACCCCGATCCGACGACCTACACCCACCAAGACCTCACAGCCCGGGCCTGGGATACCCGCGAAGCAGAAGGCGTTCAGATTAGGTCGTTCCAGTTCGCGATCGACCGGTTGAGAGCGCGACCCGAGCTCGCATCCATATTGATCCACAAGCCGGGCCCCCTATCCGACGAGACGCCAGCAAACCGTGAGGCGCTCGCCGACGTATACCGCCGCGGTCTCATGGAAGTCGGAGACCTGCTCAAGGACGTTAGGACAATGCCCCTATGACTGCGACTGTTCCATTTCGGGGCGTGGACATGCACTGCCATCTAGACCTTTTCCCAGATCATCAGGCGGAGATTCGAGCTGCGGAAACTGCAAGCGTGTTCACCCTCGCCGTCACGACGACTCCGCGCGCTTGGCCACGTAACCGCGAGCTGACAGCCGAGTCGCCGCACGTGAACGCCGCGCTGGGCCTCCATCCGCAGCTGGTCGGCGACTTCGCCCATGAGCTACCGCTGTGGAGAAAGTCGTTGCCGGAAGCAAGATTCGTCGGCGAGGTGGGGTTGGACGCTGGACCCCGCTACTACAAGTCGTTCGATCTACAAAAGAAGGTATTCCGTACAGTTCTCGAAGACTGCGCCGAAATTGGCGACAAGATCCTCTCGGTGCACAGCGTGCGCAGTGCCGCTGTTGTGCTGGATCTAGTCGAGTCTCATCTCCCGGCGGAACTTGGAACGGTCGTGCTCCACTGGTTCACGGGAACTGCTACGGAGGCGCGTCGTGCTACTTCGCTCGGTTGCTACTTCTCCGTGAACGTTGCGATGACTCAGACGGACAAGGGTCGGGCGCTAGTGGCCTCGCTGCCACTCGATCGACTGTTGACGGAGACCGACGGACCATTCACCAAGTCAATCGACAATAAGCCCTCCCGCCCAGCCGATGCGGTGCAGGTCGAGGCTGCCATCGCGAGGATCAGAGGTGAATCAGCCGCACAGATATCGCGCGCAATCACGACGAACCTGAACACCCTGCTGCGGCGGTCGAGCCCCTAGGGTGATGCCACGTCGAGTCGGGTCTGCTCAGACGCAATTGCGGGCTAGAGTCGTGTACGACCCCTGGGAAGACACCCCTTCTCGGCATGTGCATCCAAGAGGCGTACAGATCACCCGGAAGACATCGTGAACATGACAGTTAGCTCCACCAGGGAAGGCCCGGCTCGAATGAGCCGGGCCTTTCGTTTGACCGTGCCGTCAGGTTTGTCCCGCAGTCCTGGGCTCAGACATTACGGATGTCCGCTTTGAGCAGGTGGGGTTCGGTGTCGGTGTCGTCGATGCCGAAGCTGATGATGCGACGTGGCGTGATGCGGATGATCGCGGAATCGAGGACATCTCCTGCGGGGGCAACTCGGCCAGCCGCTGTCACGGCCTGCTCGGCGGTGCCGCGTATTTCCAGGCAACGCACGCGCCATGGGTTGCGCGAGGCGATGTCATCGACAACGAAGGCCACCTTGTCGTGGTGGGCCAGGTTGCGGAACTTCTGGCTCTTGGCCATGTTGTAGCCCGAGATGTCGATGGTGCCAAGTTCCTCGTTGTAGGTGAAGCCCACGGGGCTGACCTGCGGTGTGCCGTTGGACTGAATCGTGGCCAGTCGCCCGAGGTCTGCCGCCTTCATGAATTCGATTTCGTGTGGTTTGAAGGACATGCATTCCACGCTAGAACCTCAACCGAGGTTGAGATCAACCCCCGGCGTCATGCTTCGGCAGTTTCCCGTACACCTCGTCGGTCACTGGCTCGAGCCATTCGTTGCTGACGTCCTGGCCAGGCGTGATGAATGCGATGTGGGAGAACCACGAGTCGGCTTTCGCGCCGTGCCAATGCTTGGTGCCGGCCGGCACACGGATCGCTGACCCCGGCTCCATACTCACAGGCTCCTCGCCTTCGGCCTGGTACCAACCCGAGCCCGCCGTGCACAGCAGGATCTGGTCGCCGCCACCGTTCGTGCCGTGATGGATATGCCAGTTGTTGCGGCAGCCGGGCTCGAAGGACACATTGCTGACGGGCACGCTGCCGTCGGTCAGCGAGGCCAGGTAGCTCTGCCCGGTGAAGTAGTGCGCGTATGCGTCGTTCGGCTCTCCGAGCGGGAAGATCTGGTCGAAATTGTTCTCTGCCATGCGTATTCCTTGGTTCTCATTGAACGGCAGGTGGTGCAGCACCATTCATTGACCTTCTGGTCGGTTGTGACATCAGCTGGCTGATGTACCGGAGATACGAACCGACACGCGCGAATCACGGTCAGCGTGGTGGCGGGAAGCCGCCCGTTGCCAGCGGTCCCCAGCGGCTTGGCGTGACCCGGATCAAACACTTTCCCTGGTCGACCATGGCCTGGCGGTACTCGGACCAGTTCGGGTGCTCGCCCGCGATCGTCCGGTAGTAGTCGACGAGCAGTTCGACGGCATCGGGAAGATCGATGACTTCGGCTTCTCCATCGATCTGTACATACGCGCCATTGAATTCGTCCGAGAGTACGAGCACGCTGGCAGTCGGTCGTCGCCGAATATTCACGCATTTGGCGCGTTGCGGATAGCTTGCGATGACCACTCGGCCAGATGCATCCAAACCGCCGGTGACGGGCGAACTTTGCAGCGACCCGTCCGTCCGAAACGTGGTCAAGATCATCTTGTGCCGGTCTCGGATGAAGTCGACCAGCTCCGACAGATCGACCTTGTCAGCTGACGCGAATTTTGGTGCCATGTCCACTTTCCTCGTCGAGAATGAAATGAATTGTGGGACAAAGGTTTAGTCTCCACATAGGGCAACGTCAGACTCGGGTCGCCGCCAGCGACGCCAGCAGTTGGAGTTTCTCTGCCGACGGGGAACCAGGCTCGGCGGTATAGACCATGAGCACGTGCCCCGGTTCAGCGGTGATCGCGAGTTCCTCGTAGGCCAGGACCAATTCGCCGACATCGGGATGGTGGAATCGTTTTGTGCCGGCACCGTGTGTCCGGACATCGTGCGCACCCCAGAGCCGACGGAAGGTTTCGCTCTGGGTCGATAGTTCGCCGACCAGGTCTTGCAGTCCGCGGTCGTGCGGGTCGCGTCCGGCTTCGGCCCGCATGATCGATACGCACATGTGCGCGAACAGTTCCCAGTCCGGGTAGAAGTCTCGTGATGCCGGATCGAGGAATTGGAAGCGCGCCAAATTCGGTGTCCGGCCGCCGTCGCCGATGAGTGGCGAGTAGAAGATCCGTCCGAGTGCGTTGGTGGCCAACAGATCTTGCTGCTGGTTGCGGACGAACGCGACGCCGCCGGTGATGGCGTCCAGCGCCCAGTACAGGCTGGGCCGTCCGGCCCCGGGCTTGCTAGTCCGGCGACGAGACCGGCCGGAGGTGGGAATCCCGTCAGCGGCCCGAGCGAGGTCGAACAGGTGGGCGCGTTCGGTGTCATCGAGCCGAAGCGCCTGTGCGATGGCCTCCAGGACCGAGGACGACGCGCCCGCGATCTGGCCGCGTTCCAGCTTGGAGTAGTACTCGATGCTGACCCCGGCGAGCGCGGCGACCTCTCCGCGGCGCAGACCGGGCACCCGTCGTTGGCCGACCTCGGGTAGACCCACATCGGCGGGCGAAAGTTTCGCTCGCCGGGTGGTCAGAAACTCCCGCACCTCGGCCTTGTTGTTCACCGATTCGACGTTACCGGCGCCACGCCTGATGAGGGGTGCCCTGCGAGTACACCTCTCGTCAGTGACTTCTTCACCATCGCGGGCGGTTGTTGCATTGATGTCGATACCGACATCGAGAGGACGCTGATGACCCCGACCATCGATCAGCCTCGCCACGACGCGCGTCACAACACAGTGGCGCTGAGTGCGACGGTCCTGGGCACGATCGTGTTGATCACCGCGATCGCGCCATTGGCGACGGACATGTACGTGCCCGCCTTCCCGCTGGTGGGTCGGGACCTGGTGGCATCGGCTACCCAGGTGCAGCTGACTTTGACGACGTTCTTCGTCGGCATGGCGCTGGGGCAGTTGGTGGGTGGGCCGGCATCGGACCGGATCGGCCGACGGACACCGCTGCTGGTGTCGCTCGCCGTGCTGACGGTGGCGTCGGCCCTGTGTGCCTACAGCCCGACCATCGGCGTGATGATGCTGGCGCGATTGCTGCAGGGCTTCAGCGGCGGCTGGGCGATGGTGATAGCACGCTCGATCGTCGTGGATCTGACCCGCGGTGCGGAATTGGTGCGGGCGATGAACCTGGTGGCGGGGGTCGGCGGCATCGCGCCGATCGTGGGACCGCTGCTCGGCGGAGTGATCTTGCAGTTTTCACATTGGCGGGTGTCGTTCTGGTTGGTCGCCGGACTGTCCGCGCTGATGTTTGTCGCCGTTGCAGTCGGAGTCGCTGAGACGTTGCCCGCCGACAAACGGCACGGTGGTGGACTCAGTCACATAAAGGAGACCACCGCAGCGGTTCTGCGCCACCGCCGGTTTGTCGGCTACCTGTTGGTGTTCGGATCGTCGATGGGCATGATCTTCGCCTACGTCGCCACATCGGCGTACGTGCTGCAGTCCATGAACGGGCTGTCGCCGATGGTCTACTCGATCGACTTCGCTTTCAACGCAGTCGGTTTGACGATTGCCACCCTGGCGGCGGCGCGCCTCGCCAACCGGGTGCCCGCCCGCACGTTGGTCGGCATCGGCCTGGTGGTGAGCGCCGCTACCGGAGCGGTGCTCTTGATCGGTGCGATCTGGTTCGCCATGCCCCTGCCGGTCGCGCTAATCGGCTTCTTCATCCTGATGAGCGCGCAGGGGCTCGTCGGCCCCAACGCCGGTGCGCTGGCCTCCGATGCCGTGCCCGACCATCCCGGCACCGGGTCCGCACTGCTGGGCTTCCTGCAGTGGTGCCTCGCAGGTGTGATCGCGCCGCTGGCCGGCCTCGGTGGCACCGAGTCGGCAGTGCCGATGGCGGCCATCGTGACGATCCTTGCAATCGGGCCCGGGCTGGCGCTCAGAGTGCTGGCACCGGCGAATCTTCAACATTCAGAACAATATTGAGAGGAACGCCATGCGTGGAGTCATCATGTACGGCCCTGGCGATGTCCGGGTCGAGGACATGAATCAAAATCCCAACCCGCGTCTGAATCGACGCGACATGATGCGGCTCACGGGGGTCGGCGTAGCGTCCGCCGGCCTGCTCGCGGTGCCGGGCTGCGCGCCGGGCGGCCCCGACAACCCTGGCTCGCCGTCGACCGCCGCGGGTGGTATCCCGACCATCAAGCCTGCCCGTCTCCCTCGGCCCGATGCCAGCCTCCCGCCGGGCGACACCACACGCGGCGCGGATAACTTCTTCGTCAGCGACCGGGTCACCGCCGACGAGGTCATCTTCCGCAATCAGTTCGGACAGCGCTTGTCTTCAAACCTGTTCGTACCCAAGGACATGGATCGCGAGGGCCACCATCCCGCGGTGGTGGTGAGTCACCCGATGGGTGCGGTCAAGGAACAGTCTGCCAACCTGTACGCGCAAAAGCTCGCCGAGCAGGGTTTCGTCACCCTCGCCGTCGACCTGCCGTACTGGGGTGGCAGTGAAGGGGAGCCGCGCAACCTGGTTGCACCGGACAACTACGCCGAAACCTTCAGTGCGGGAGTCGATTACCTACGTACGCTGAGCTACGTCGACCGGGAACGGATCGGTGCGCTCGGAATATGCGGTAGCGGCAGCTACCTCATCAGCGCCGCGAAGATCGATCCGCGGATCAAGGCCGTGGGCACAGTCAGCATGTACGACATGGGCGCGGCCGGTCGCTACGGTCTGCGCCGTGCAGTCACGCTCGATCAGCGCCGCGCGATGCTGACGGCGGCTGCCGCCCAGCGCGACGTCGAATTTGCCGGCGGAAGAACCGAATTCACCGGTGGTACACCAGAACAGCTCACCGATCAGTCCAACGCGGTGGAGCGGGAGTTCTTCGATTTCTACCGCACCGCTCGCGGCCACCGGTCCAACACCACCACGCGTCCGACGCTCACGAGCAACGTCCGGTTCTTGAACTACTACCCGTTCGAGGAGATCGAGACCATCTCGCCACGGCCGATGATGTTCGTCGCCGGCGATCAGGCGCACTCGTTGGAATTCACTCAAGACGCCTATCGGCGTGCCGCGGAGCCCAAGGAACTGGTGCTGGTTCCCGGCGCCGGGCATGTCGATCTGTACGACCGCGTCGACCTGATTCCGTTCGATCGACTGACTCAGTTCTACCGGCAGCATCTTGCCTGACCGGCGCACTGCCACTCGGGGTCGAGAAAGAATCACGGCATGGGTGTAACACCCGCCGTAGTGCTGCTATCGGCATGCGGGCGCCCATGCATTTACAAGAACTGAAACACGTTCTAGTCTCGCGTGATGGCTAACCTGGAGGCGATCGCTGACATTCAACGGCTCAAGTACCGGTACTTCCGGTCATTGGACCTCAAGGACTGGGACACCTTCGGGGACTGCCTCGCCGCAGATGTCGTCACCCGCTACGGCACGCACGCGATGGGTGAGCCGGTGCACTACGAGGGACGAGACGCCGTCGTCGACTTCATGCGGACGAACCTCGACAACGGCATCATCACGACCCATATCGCCAGCCACCCCGAGATCGACGTCGACTCCGACACCACGGCGCACGGTTCGTGGGTGTTCGAGGACACCGTGATCGTGCCGGGGCACGCGATGATCCGCGGCTCGGGTTATTACGCGGATACCTACCGCAAGGACGAGGACGGTGCGTGGCGGATCGCCAGCACCGGGTACCAGCGGATCTACGAGGCGCTCACGTCGCTTGAGGACATGCCGAGTTTCAAGTTGCTCGCGAACCGCTGGGCCTAGTGCCGGCGCGCTCCGGCGCTCAGCCTGTCACCACGTTCAGCACGAAGTTGGCGTCGGTCTGATTGGGCACCTCGGGCGGCACCTGCACGGTGCCGTCGCCGCGGGCCTTGCTGTATTTGCCGCTGCCTCCGATGATCGATATCGGCACGGTCTCGCCCTTGCTGAACACTGCGGCGCGGTCGGCAAGGCTCTGGACCGAAATCTGACCACCATCGAGCATGAAGGTCTCGGTGCACGACACGTCACCTGAGGTGGCATTGCCGCTGAGAGTGGTGCATTGTCCGGCTGTCCGCCCGAGCTTGGTGCCACCTTGGCGATCGAAGACGTCGCCCGAGAAGATGAATTGGTCGCCGGGTCCCTCCCCGGGAGTTCCCAGATCCACACTGGTCTGCCCGGTGTCGTGCTCATAGAAGTGCAGCGTCGTGACGGCCGACTGATCCTTGCTCTTGTCTCCCGAGGAACAGGACATCGTCAGCAGCAGGGCGGGGATCAGCACCGCTGTCGTAGTACGCAACATGTTCATGGCTCTTCCTGTCAGGGGGGTTGGTTAGCTACCGATGGCCGCAAACCGTCGGTTGACCGGCAAGACCTCCTCATCCCTGTATTGAGCTGCGAGTTCCCTGTGAGGAACCGTCGTCTGTCGAGCATCCCACTCGCGCGGCGCAATTCATAGCAAACGATTCGGCGGGTGGCCCGTGCGGGGAAAGTTAGGCTTGCTCGGGTGTGCACACGAGTCATCTGGCCTGACGCCGGCGACGCGGTTCTGGTCGGCCGCAACATGGATTTCCACCGCGACCTCATGACCAACCTGTGGAAGCAACCGCGCGGCGTGACCCGTGACGACGGCGTCACCGGCAAGCTCACCTGGACCTCCAAGTACGGCAGCGTGATCGCCACCGCCTTCGACATCATCTCGGTGGACGGCATCAACGAAGCCGGCCTGGCGGGTCACGTGCTGTGGCTGGCCGAATCCACTTACGGCACAACGGATGACACCCGGACCCAGCTGAGCCAGGCGATCTGGTTGCAGTACTTCCTCGACAACTTCGCGACGGTGGCCGAGGCCGTCGCGTGGATCGCCGAGACCGACGTACAGGTGGTCCAGCTGGACGACCCCACCGGTGGCGATCCGCCCGCCATTCATCTGGCCCTCGATGACGCCACCGGCGACTCGGCGATCATCGAGTACCTCGACGGCCGGCCGAAGGTCTACCACAGCAAGGACTTTCGGGTGATGACGAACTCGCCCACCTTCGATCAGCAGCTCGAGCTGGTGAAGAACTTCGAGGGCCTCGGTGGCGCGGAGCCGCTGCCGGGTTCGACGTTGGCCGCCGACAGGTTCGCGCGAGCCACCTACTACGTCGGCCGGTTGCCCGCGCCGTCCAGTCAGGTGGAAGCGATCGCCGGCATGTTCTCGGTGATCCGCAACGCCGCGCAGCCCTTCCGGATACCGGATCCGGGCAAGCCCGATGCCTCGCAGACGATCTGGCAGGTGGTCATGGACCTGACCAACCGGCGCTACGTCTATGAATCCACCACCCGCCCCAACATCGTGTGGGTCGATCTCGCGGACCTCGACTTCAGCGCGGGTAGCCCGCAGCTCAAACTCGACCTGATCAGTGACCTCGCTGTCGAGGGCGGCATCGCGGGCAACGTCGGCGGCAAATTCAAAGACGCGGGACCCATGACGTTCCTGTCGCTGTCGCTGCTGCGCGAACTGGAGAAGGCGAACGCGGCGGATTGAGCGGCACGTCCGCTATTGCCATGACGTGCCGGTGACGCTCTGACACGCTGTCCGGATGGACCTCATGTGGGGTGTCGTCGCGTTGACCGTCGCGACGTTCACGGTGCTGCTGGCGGTGCGCCGCGTGGTGATGGCCATCAGCGGATTGGTGTTCGCGCGCTATGTCGCCGTCGGCGGGCTGGCGGCATTCTCCGTGGACCGCGACGACGCGGGCGAAGGCACCTATCGGGTGCGGTTCGAGGTCGGTGGTCCGGCGGTCTTTCACAACGTGACGGTCCAGCTGTTCGGCATGCCCGAGAGCGCGGCGCCGGCCCCACCGGCATTGCGCCACACCATGATTGCCGGTGACGATCCGATCGACTGGACCTTCCGGCTTCCCGACGGCGCGGCAGCGCAGACGTGGGTGACGGTCACCTGGGTCCGACCGTACCTGCAGGGCGTCGAATCCGAAGCGCTCGCGCACTGGTTGCAGGGCGGACGGCTGTACGAATGGCGTTGGTACTCAGAGACGAATCGTTACGTGCGGACCATCATCCGCTTCGTGGCGCGGCGGTGGTCTGTCGGTGGGGACTCATTGCGCGAGTTGCCGTTGTACGGGCGGTGGCGGCGCACCTCGTCGAACAACAGCGCCGATCTGTTGGGCCCGGCGGCCACCCCGCCGCCGAGAACCTAGACATCATCAGTCGCAACCGTGGCCCCTGCACTTATTTGTGTGTGCGGCGGTCCGACCGCGCGGTGGCTCCGCGCTCGCGAAGCCGTGGTAGCCGGGCGCGGCGTCGCACACTTTCTCGGTATCCGCCGCCGTCCTTGATCGCCACCTCTGACAGCCGCAGCGGGCCGAGGGCTGTCGAGCCGATGAGCCTGCGAAGTCTGTAATCAACCAGGTACAGCCGGTACAAGACCGCAATCAGCAGGGGATTGAGCACTCTGTCGATCGGCCGAATCAGTCGCAGGACGTGCTCAAAGCGGTGCTGGTCCGCCGCGGTCCACTCCCACCCCATGAGTTCACGGAAGAAGGGCGGCAGGGTCGCGCGGGTGAGAAAGTGGAACTGGCGGCCCAACATTCGCGCGAGTAGGGCACCCCGCCATCCCCATGCCTCGGCGAGGAAGGTCAAGTCGGCGAGCGATTCGAAATCATCGCGCACTGGCTGAGCTATGGCCATCCGCGGCAGCATGTCGCGCCAGTACTGCTCGAACTGCAGCCAGTTTTGCGGCCAATCGCGTTGCGGCACATTCACTCCGGTTGCGAGGACAGCGCCCTCCTGAACCAGATGATCCAGCTGTTCGACCGGCAACGAGCCGTAGAGGATTGTGTACTGGTCGATGTAATAACGGAACAAGCAGGCCGCAACCCAAAGCTGCAGATCCTTGGCATTTGCACTGTATTTCACCGGGCTCTCGTGGGTTGAGTGGACCGGAGTGTGCACCTGCCTGAGCTCCTCCCGCAGCGCGGTACGGTCGGCCTCATTCCCCATCAGGGCAACGGTCAGGTACAGCTGCGTTGTGCGTGCGCGCTTGACTGGCCGCCGCCGCGGACTACCCGACGCCACATGGCTCTCGTTGACGCCGTGCCCCACTGGCGGCAACGACAACTGCATGACGATATTGGCGACGTTGTTGAACGCCCCAACGGTGGTCAACAAGTCGGTCAGCTTCAGCGGGGCCGATCGTGCGCATCTGGCCCGACCCGAACCCCGCGGCGGGTAGGCAGTCTGCAGATCGAAGACGCGGGTAGGGTCCGGCGCGATGCCGTCGGTGTCGGTACCAGTCATCTTTAGGCGCTCCATGCCGCGAGGCTAATCTCAACGCTAGGTCGCATATAAGTCGCATTTGCGCGGAGAAATCAAAGACGAAATGCCGAGCTCAAGGCTGCGCAGCGCGCCGCACCAACTGCGTTCCCGGGACATAGTCGCAATTCCGGTCGGGCTGACGACAGTGGCGAACGGACTATTCGGCGACCCGGCCGCGACTGAACGTCAAACCCAACTGCCTCAGGGCAGTACGGTGTGCAGCAGCATCACGTTGTACGCCGACCACAGCGACAGCGTGAAGTAGAGGTCGCGTCCGTTGGACCACGGATGCAGGTACGGCGCGTAGACGCCACCGGGGAACTGCTGCGACGACACCACCAATTGCTCTGGGCCCCAAGGTCCTTGCGGTGTCGGCGCAGTCCGGATCACCACATCGGACAGGTTGTTGCAATACATCACCAGGTACTGCTTCAGATAGGTGTTGTACTGCACCGACATCTCACCGACCGGTCCGGGAATGATCGGCGAGGCTGCGGCCGGGTTGTTGGGCACCCACGACTGGCTCTCGTTGTTCCAGTACTCGTACTTGCTCATGTCCGGCAACAGGTTCTGCGGTACCCGCGACACGTACGCGGATCCGCTTCGGCCGGAAGGGGTTCCGTACGAATAGATGTAGCCGTCGCTGCCCTTCAGGAACGCACCCTGCTGGAAGTTCTCATTGCCCGGCAGGTAGGCCACGCGCGAGACGCTGTCGGGCGCCATCGGGCGGACGCTGCTGGGGTACACGCCCCAGTTCTGGCCGTTGTCGTTGGAGACAGCAATCGCCGAGTAGTTGGTGGTCCACGCGCCGGCGCTGTCCCAGTTCTTGATCGACATGAAACTGGCGTACTGCGTCTTGCCCACGGCGACACCGGAAGTCGGGATGATGCCCTTCTCGACGGGCGCCCACCGAATGGTCGGGATGGTCTGCTTGGCCAGGTTCGGCTGCCACTCGGGGGAGCCGGAATAAGGGTTGGTCACCGAGCCCGGCGGGATGTGGACGCCGTGCGACAACGTGCGGTCGCTGGTGCGGAACATGGTGTTGTAGCGCCACTGCTGGTTGGGCGTGGCGCAGTAGCCATACGTATCGCCGAACATCATCAGCACCTGGTTGTTCACCGGGTCACCGTTGTCCCACATGATGCCGAGGTCGGTGCCCGAGATGCCGAACCGTTGCAGGGTGTCGCCACCCGCGCTCTGGTCGCCGGTCACCCAGCCGACCAGAGACGTGGTGCCCGCGTCGATGGGCGGCGCAGGTTGTGCTCCGGGCTGGGGCTGCGCCGCGGCGGGGGCGGGCTGGGCCACGCGAGGTTGGACGGGCGGCTGCGGCACCCGTGGCTGGCCGGGCAGCACGCCGGCCTGCTGTTGCACGGTGCCCTGCGTGAATACGCTGAGCAGCGATCGGGACAACTTGCCGAGGGTCGGCAGCGGAGCCTTGTCGTTCGCGTTGCTCGGTCGGTGGCCGCCCGACGGCGGCCGCATGACGCCGCTCGACGGCACGCCGTTCGGCGGCAGGACGCCCGCATTCGGGCCGGTGCACGGTTCGGCGGCTGCGCGTGGCGGCGCGATGCCGACAGCTCCACCGAGAACGACGGCAGCCGTCAAAGCCACCGATGCAATGCGAGGACGCGGCGACACGGTCACACCTTTCGGATGGCAGGCGGCGCTCGGACGCCAGCGAGGGGCTGTTGTGACCATAGTTATCTATGGGGCTGTTGAGGCCTCTGCTGTGCGGATGGGTACCCATCTGTAACCACGTCGCGATCGTTCACCTGGCGTTTGCCCGAGGGAGGTGACCCGCGTCGCAGTGTCCGAACGCGGCGGCTCGTGCCTCGCCGCTTGATCGTCGTCCGACCTCGCCGGATTTGTCGGACTCCTCATCGCGGCTCGTGCCTCGCCGCTTGATCGTCGCCCGACCTAGACTCCAGCCATGACTGCCGCCCAACGGGAACGTGCCGCACTCGTCGAATCCCTGCGCGAGCACGGGCCTGATGCACCCACTTTGTGCGAGGGGTGGACCGCTCGTGATCTGGCCGCGCATCTGGTGGTGCGGGAACGTCGGCTGGACGCAGCGCCCGGAATCCTGGTGCCGCAGCTGGCCGGTTACACCGAACGAGTCCAGGCGCGGGTGACCGCATCCACCGAATGGGAAGCGCTGGTCGACACGATCGCTGCGGGCCCGCCGCTGTATTCGCCGTTCAAACTGCTCGACCCATTTGTCAACGTCGCCGAGATGTTCATCCACAACGAGGACGTCCGCCGGGCGCAGCCGGCCTGGGAGCCGCGCGAGCTCGACGGCAGGCTGGTATCCGCTTTGACGGGGCAGGTCGCGAACATGGCGCGCATGGGCATAAAGCACGCGCCGGCGCGCGTTGTGCTGGTGACTCCGGACGGCCGTCGCCTGGCCGCGACCGGCCGCGGCGCCGAGGTGACGGTGACCGGCGCGCCGGGCGAGCTACTGCTCTTCGCGGCGGGCCGTGGCCCGGCTCAGGTCACCTTCACCGGACCTGACGAGGCTGTCGCCGCGGTCCGGGGCTCGAACCGGGGGTTCTGACTACCGGGAAATGGCCCCGAAAACACAACGCAGCTCGATCCCGGGGGATCGAGCTGCGTTGTTCTGGCTTTTAATCAGAAGTTGTTGCAGGTGTTGGCCACGTTCAGCACCAGGTCGGTGTACTGAGCGGCACCCGGGGTGTTGTACGCCCGCGTGATCAGGGCCTTACGCTGCTGCGGGCCGGAGGCGATCAGCTGGTGCAGGTAACCGACGCCGATCGGGTTTGCCTGCAGCTCGGCGGCAGCACCCGGGTCGAGTGCGGTCAGAGCGGCGATCACCTGCGGGTAGGTGCAGGTCGAGTACATGATCGGGGTGGGGTCCGGCTGAGCGGTGGCGACTGCGCCGCTGGCCATGACAGCGACCAGTGCCGAGCCCGCGCCGACCATCATCCGAGTGGTGAAAGACATTGTGTATTCCCCTCCCGCACCAGCTAACCGATGCGACCAAAGTGATTGATGACTACGTTAGCAGTTCTATCGACCGTCTGTGGCTGAGCGTTACAGCGTCTGAACGAGCAGTCCGCACGGGTTCTGGGGGCTCGAGAGCGACCGCAGCGGTGACGGTCGGAACGGGGACATCAGCCACGTCCCGACACCATGACGTAGGCAAACCTAACCTAAGCAATATCGGGTAGGCTCGCCGCTGAAATGACCGAGATTGATCAGGGGCCGGTGCTACCGCGCGAGTTGACCTCACTGTCCGCTGAAGTGCGAGCGGTGGGTGCACCACCCGTTCCGCAGCTCGCCAGCCCGTGGGCCGTGCGCCTTGTCGACGCCGACGCGGATGCCGAGATGCTGTCCGAATGGATGAACCGACCGCATCTGGCGGAGGCCTGGGAGTACGACCGACCGCCGGAATGGTGGCGGCGGCACCTGCAGGCGCAGCTCGACGGTGAGTATTCGCGGCCGTTGCTGGTCAGCTACCAGGACAAGGCCATGGGCTACCTCGAGCTGTACTGGGCCGCCAAGGATTCCATTGCCCCTCGATACGACGCCGAGCCCCACGATCTGGGACTGCACGCCGCGATCGCGGATGAGCGCTTCGTCAACAGGGGACTGGGACCGCTGTTGATGCCGCAGGTGTTGGCGAGTCTGTTCGAACTGGTGCCGTCCTGCCGCCGGGTGATGTTCGATCCCGACCACCGCAACACGGGTGCGCGGCGGCTAGTCGAGCATGGCGGCGCCGAGTTCCTCGGTGAGCACGACATGGCGAACCGCCGGATGGCGCTGTACGCGCTGGCGCGCCCATCCAGCTGACGTCGGACGCGCCCTGTATATAGAGGGAGTGGCAAAAAGGCTTCTGCTGTTGCTGGCAGTGCTCGCCGTCGTGGGGGTATGCGCGGGACCGTGGTTCTACCGAACCCAGATGGAAGGCGCTCCGGCTCCGGCCCTGACCCTGCCGTCCACGCACCGCCCGGCCAGTACGAACCTCGACGGCAAATGGATCGTGGCCGCGGGCCCCGACGATGAGGCCAACCGCTCCCAGGCCGGCTATCGCGCCCGGCAACAGCTGCTGTGGGAAACCGTGACCGTCACCGGGCGGACCAACTCGGTCCGGGGTGACGCCACGGTTGCCGGTGGCACGCTGCAGGCGGCGAGCTTCGTCGTCGACGTGGCAACCATGCAGTCGCCGCACCGCGGCCGCGATGACAGGTTCCGCGGCCCCGACGTCATGGATGCCGCCAAGTTTCCGACGGCCAAACTTGCCGTCCTCGATCCGGTCGACCTGTCGTCCATCTCCGGCGACGGCACGCCCACGACAATGGAAGTTTCGGCGCAACTGACGCTCAAGGGCGTCGCCCGGCAGGTCGCGGTGCGGCTGGACGTGCAGCGTTCGGGCAACGGGGTCGTGGCCGTCGGCCAAATCCCCGTCACCTTCGCCGATTACGGCATCGTCCCACCGGCGCCGCCGGTGGGACTGCTGGCCGTCGATCCGATCGTCACCATCGAATTTCTGGTGAATCTCGTCAAGCGATGAACGGTGCGGACATCACCGCGTCGTAGCCTTCGTAGTCGGGCCGCATCCCCGCCGCCACGAGTTCCCAGAGCACTTCGTCGGTGCCGCCGCCGACCCGCGCGAGCTTCATGTCGCGCCACCACCGGCCCAACGGCGTCTCGTCCACCAGATATCCGGCGCCGCCGAAGATGTGCATGCACTCGTCGACGACCTCGACGCCGAGGCGCGCCGCGGTGACCTTGATGGCCGCGGCCGCGCGCAAGTCCATACGTCCCTGCGCGGCCAAACCCGCCAGGCCGTAGCGCAGCAGATCGACCCGAGCGTGCAGGTCGGCCAGTCGCATCCGCAGCGCCTGATGCTCGTACAACGTTTGGCCGAACTGGCGCCGTTTCATCATGCGAGCCAACGTGATTCCGATGATCCTGCGGCAGTTGGCCTCGATCTGACCGGCGACCGACAGCCGCTCCTGTGCCAATCCCCAGGAGATGGCCGCCAGGCCGGTGCCCGCCCGCGCCACCAACGCTTCTGCCGGCACCCAGGTGTCGATGTGGACCGCCGCGGTATCGAGCGGACCGGCACCCACCTTGCGATAGGGCGTGTGCACGTCGACCTGAGCAGTCGGCACGGAGATCACCACGACGCTGCCGTGACGGCTCTGCGGATCGTGGTCGACGCTGCGGGCGACCACCATGATGTGGTCGGCGATGGGTGACATCGACACGAACTTCTTGGTGCCTCGGACCTCGAAACCGCCACGCGCCGAGACGACTTCGGTCTCGACGATCTGCAGGTCCGAACCACCGGACTCTTCTGACGCGCCGATGCACAACACGGCCTCGCCCCGGATGGCCTGCTCTGTGATGTCGCGCAGATAGTCGGACTTGCCGAACCGGCGCAAGATGGCGATGGCAGAGTCATGCAGACTGACTCCGACGCCGATTCCGGCGGACCCGAGCTTGCCCAGTTCCTCGGCGAGGGCGAACACTTTCGCCACGTCCGGATGCTGGCGCTCGCCCCACTTGGCCGCGAAAACCTCGGACTGACCCAGATATTCGATGAGTTTGCGCGGAAAGCGTTCGGATTCTTCGGCTTCCGCGGTCCACTCGCGGACCCGCTCATCGAAGACCTGGCCCAGCAGTTCCCGGTAGCTCTCGGTGGTGCACGTCTCGAAGGTCGTCACGATCGCACCGTCTCCAGGGTGCGCCTGACTTCCAGACGTCGGAGCTTCCCCGATGAGGTTCGCGGCAGTGACCCCGGTTTGAGGAACACCACGTCTGCCGGCACGATGCCGCACTCGGACGCAACCAGCGACACCACCTGACTGCGGGCGGTCGACTCGTCGTCGCCCTTGAACTCCGCGGCGATCACCAAACCCTGTCGGGCTCCGGCATCGTTGGCGCTCACCGCCACGACGGCGCCCTCGCGCACGCCGTCGGCTCGGGCGGCCACCTGCTCGATCTCGGTAGGAAAGATATTGCGTCCGGCCACGGTGATGAGTTCCTTGAGTCGGCCGCACACGACCAGCCCGTCGTCGGTGAGGTACCCGAGATCGCCGGTGGCGAACCAAGTTTCAGGATCAATGGCATCTTGCCCGAGATAGCCGGCCATCATCGAGGTGCCGCGTACCTGGACTTCGCCCACATCGCGTCCGGTGAGTTCGTGGGGCACATCCGTGGGCGCGATGCGGACTTCCATGCCTTCGATCGGCCGGCCGAGTACTGCGTACCTGCGCACCGTGGTGTCGCCGTCGACGGCCACGGTGACGTCGTCGCAGCGCAGCCCGCCACCCGGGGCGGGAACGGTTACCGCGCAGGTCGATTCGGCGAGGCCGTACGACGGACACAGGGCGTTCGCGTCGAAGCCGAACTTGGCCATCTCGGTCGCGAATCGATTGGTGCCGTCGCAGTCGACGGGCTCGCCGCCGTTGAGTGCGAACCTCAGCGCGCCCAAGTCGACATCGCTGACGAGACGGGCGTACTTGCCGAGCAGCCCGAACGCCATGTTGGGGGCCGCGGTCATGGTTGCCTTGCTCTCGGTCAACCATTTGAGCCAATTGAACGGCGACGCGGAGAACGCGGTGGTGGGCGCCTGCCACAGCTCACCGCCGCCGAGCGTCATGGTGAGCATGAACGCCAGACCCATGTCGTGGTAGATCGGCAGCCACGAATGTCCACGGTCGGCGTCGGTGACGCTGATCCGCGAGACCAGTCCACGCAGGTTCGCCAACGCCGCGTCCGCAGGAATCTGGGCGGTGCGGGGCGTGCCGGTCGATCCCGCCGTGCCCTGCAGGATGCCGAAGTCGGCGGTCCGCGAGGGTACGAAGGTTGTCGAACGATGTTCGTGGGCAACGGTATTGACGTCGTGCAGGTGCGCATCGGCGGTGCCGGCGCGCAACAGTTCGAGATGCTTGCCGTGGCTGAGCACCGTACGGATGCCGATACCGGCGAACCTGTTCAGGGTGGCGCCGGCCCACGCAGCGGTGTCGGCCCCGCGTACCGGTCCGGGAAGGATGGATACGGCGGCGCCGGCGAGGATCGCGCCGTAGATGCCTGCTAGGAATTCGACCGTGGGTTCACCGACCAGTCCGATGCGGCTCTGGCCGTCGACGTGTGCGGCGACGTTCTCGGCGCGGGCGTGCACCTCCTGCCACGGATGCCGTTGCCAGTCACCGGTTTTCGGGTCGAGGGTGACCAGGTCGCGCGTGGACCGGGTCATCACTTCGGACAGGGCGGATGCCAGGCTCGAGGTGCTCATGAGCGTTGGGCGGTAGGCAGTTTCGCGGTGATCGCGTCTTCGAGGTCGCCGACGGTTTCGCTGCTCAGCAGGTCTTCCTCGGACAGTGCGACGCCGAAGCGGTCTTCGATCGCGACCATGCCGACGGCGAAAGCCACGGAGTCCAAACCGACATCGTTGATGAGCCGTGATTCGCGGGTGACGCGTCTGATGTCCACGCCCATGTCGTCTTGCATGATCTTGGCCAAGCCGGTGCTTACCGATTCAGTTGTTGACTCCATGTCGAGGGACCGTAGTCGACTGCGGCTGTTTAGGCTAGGCTTACCTTCTACGTCAGGAAGTGTCCCAGACTGGTACCGCCGTCCCGGTTTCCGTCGTCGACGGAGACCAGCGCCGGCACCCGTTCGCAGGTGACCACCCCATGTTCGGAGGTGACTTCATCGATGAGATCGAAAGCGGTGGCGATGTTTTCGGGAGTATCGACCACGATGGTCGTGACGGGAACCTGGCGGCCGAGCTGAAACAACCTGTCACCGTGCGGCGTCTGCCCGTCATGAAAGCCCCAGATGCCGCGCAGGACCGTGACGCCGCGGGTGGCCTCGATGGCGCGCAGCCGGCGCACGATCTCGCGGTGCGCCGGCTCGCCGCCGTGCAGTGTGTCCTCGGTGGTGTACACCATGAGCTTCTGCCACAACGGCGTTCCGTCGGCATCGTGGGCCGGAAGCGTACCGGGACGGGCCAGTAGTGCCCCCGCCTGTTTACACAGCTCGGCTCGCTCGACCGTCACCAGCGGGTCGGGCAGCAGCCGCTGCAGCGCGGGCAGGACCGCGACGGCCCGGTCGCCGTCGCCGATCGCGATGATCATGACGGGAATGTCGGTGTTCCGGTTCAGGAAGCGGGCCCGCTCGCGGCGGCCGCGCACCGTGCCGTCGACGCCGAGAAAGACCGAGGCACAGGCGAATCCGCTGCGGTGGAGCAGGTCGCACACCGCAATGTGGGCCGGCCGGCCATCGATGCGGTGCTGACGGCCGACATAGACCGTCAGCTTGGTGTGCGTGCCGACCTTTGCGGCGGTGAGCAGGCGAGCGCGTTCGAGCGTGACCAGTCCGCGCGTCGTCAGTGCCACGGTTTGCTCGGCCAGCGCGGCAATCTTGTCGGCGGTGTCCACCGCGGCGATGGCCACCGGCAGATCCTCGGATTGACTCAGGGTCTGGTCGGTGCGCAGCTGGTGCCGTGGCCCGAATCCGGCGATGCCGCGCAACACCACACTGGTGGCGACCTTCTCGGCGCCGTAGAGATCGAGCAGCTCCTCGGCCAGGAAGCGGTCCCGATAACGTTGTCGCTCACCGAAATACGTCGTGAGTTTCAGGTAATCCGCGGAGTCGCTCATAGCAGGCCACCCATCCATATTCCCAGCGCGGCGGCGGCCAGCCCCAGCACCACGCTCGCGACGATGTTGGCCAACGCGAACCAGACCTGTCGTTCCTCGCCGAGGCGTTGGGTTTCCAGCATCCATGTCGAGAACGTCGTGTAGGCGCCGACGAACGCGGTACCGGCCAGCAGGGCGACATTGGGACTCAAGGCCAGGCCACCGAAGAAGCCGAGCAGCCAGGCGCCGCTGAGGTTCACCGCGAAGGTGCCGAACGGGAAGCTGCTGCTCTTGCGTTTCGACACGGCACGGTCCACCAGGAACCGCGTCACGGCCCCCACGCCCCCGATGAGCGCGACGCCCAGCCAGATGACCGCTGTCATGCCCGCACCCGGACCCGTCGGACCAGGACCGTGGCCAGGTACACCGCGGCCAGGCCGGCGACGATGCTCGCCACCGTGTAGCCCGCGGCAAGCCCGTAGGCACCGTGTTGGAGCATCCGCACCGTCTCGACCTGCATGGTGCTGAACGTGGTCAGGCCGCCGCACACGCCGGTGCCGAGCAACGGGCGCTGGTAACTCGAGACCGGAAGCCGCTCCAGTAGCCGGGTGGTGAAGTAGCCCAGCAGGAACGCGCCGACGATGTTGACGACGAAGGTGGGCCACGGCCAGTGCGCAGGGTGGGGCGCGGCGAAGACGGCCAGGGCGGCACGCGCGACGGTGCCGATGGCGCCCCCGACGAAGACGGCGGCCAATTCTCGGTTGTCGTGGCCGAACATAGGGCAAAAGTATGGTGGCCGAACGCCGACAGGTGCACACCGGGGGAGAACCGGTAGCAGAATCGAGGCCATGACGGCCAACCCGCGCGCCGGCCAACCGGCCCAGGCAGACGACCTGATCGACGTGGCCCACGTGGTCACCGCCTACTACACCGTGGCGCCCGATCCCGAGAACGTCGACCAGCAGGTGGTCTTCGGCACGTCAGGTCACCGCGGGTCGAGCCTGGACGCGGCGTTCAACGAGCCGCACATTCTGGCCACCACACAGGCGATCGTCGAGTACCGCGCCGCGCAGGGCACCACCGGACCGTTGTTCATCGGTCGTGACACGCACGCCCTGTCCGAGCCGGCCTGGGTCTCGGCGTTGGAGGTGCTGGCCGGCAATGAGGTCGTCGCGATGATCGACGCCGCGGACCGTTACACGCCCACGCCTGCGGTCAGCCACGCGATCCTGACCTTCAACCGCGGCAGGCAAGGCGACCTCGCCGACGGCATCGTCGTCACCCCGTCGCACAACCCGCCACGTGACGGTGGGTTCAAATACAACCCGCCCAACGGCGGTCCGGCCGACACCGATGCGACGAGCGTGATCGCCAAACGCGCCAACGAGATCTTGCGCGACGGGCTGCGCGACGTGAAGCGGATGCCGCTGGCGCGGGCACTGGGCTCGACGGAGCGGCATGACTACCTCAATGCCTACGTCGAGGACCTGCCGAATGTGGTTGACCTGCATGCCATTCGCGCCGAGGGCGTGTGCATCGGCGCGGACCCACTCGGTGGGGCCAGCGTCGACTACTGGGCCGCCATCGCCGAACGACACCAGTTGGACCTGACCGTCGTGAACCCACTGGTGGACGCGACGTGGCGGTTCATGACGCTCGACACCGACGGCAAGATCCGGATGGACTGCAGTTCACCGAACGCCATGGCGTCACTGATCGCGAATCGCGACCGCTACCAGATCGCCACCGGCAACGACGCGGACTCGGACCGGCACGGCATCGTCACGCCCGACGGCGGGCTGCTCAACCCGAACCACTATCTCGCCGTGGCCATCGACTACCTGTACACGCATCGAGCGGGCTGGCCGGGTTCCACGGCGGTCGGCAAGACCGCGGTCAGCTCGTCGATCATCGACCGGGTGGTGGCCGGGCTGGGGCGGCAGCTCGTGGAGGTACCGGTCGGCTTCAAATGGTTCGTCGATGGATTGCTCAGCGGCACAATCGGATTCGGGGGCGAAGAGAGTGCCGGGGCGTCGTTCCTGCGGACGGACGGGACGGTGTGGACCACCGACAAGGACGGCATCATCCTGGCGCTGCTGGCCTCGGAGATCCTCGCGGTCACCGGTAAGTCACCGTCGCAGCGCTACGCCGAGCTCACCGAGAAGTACGGTGCCCCAACCTATGCCCGCATCGATGCGCCGGCCAACCGCGAACAGAAGGCGCGCTTGTCGAAGCTGTCCGCCGAGCAGGTCACCGCGACCGAGCTGGCCGGTGAGGCGATCACGGCCAAACTCACCACGGCACCCGGTAACGGCGCCCCGCTCGGCGGGCTGAAGGTGACCACCGAGAACGCCTGGTTCGCCGCGCGGCCGTCGGGGACCGAGGACGTCTACAAGATTTACGCCGAGTCGTTCAAGGGGCCTGAACATCTGGCGCAGGTCCAGGCCGCCGCGCGGGAAGTGGTGAATACAGTCATAGCGTGAGCGCTATCACGGAGGGCGACTGTCCGGCCCCCACCCGACTTCCGAGCGAGATCTGGGTCCTGGCCGGGCGTACGCCCGCAACTTCGGTGTCAGCATCGGCGCGGCGACGTTCGTCATCACCGCCTTCGCTGCGATGCGCCTGATCTTCGCGCCGCCCAGCGGCCTGCTGGTACAGAAACTCGGTGAGCGGCGTGTCTATCTCACCGGCCTGCTGATCGTCGCGTTGTCGACGCTGGCCTGCGCGTTCGCGCAGACCTACTGGCAGCTGCTGCTGTTCCGATCCCTCGGTGGTGCCGGGTCGACCATGTTCACGGTGTCGTCGCTGGCGCTGATGATCCGGCTGTCGCCGTTCGACGCCCGCGGTCGCGTCGCCGGGCTGTTCTCGAGCGCCTTCATGATCGGTGGCGTGGCCGGACCGGTCGTCGGCAGCCTGACTGCCGGGCTGGGTCTGTCTGTGCCGTTCGGCATCTACGGGGTGGCGCTGACGGTCGCCGCGGCCGTCGTGTTCGTCAGCCTGCGAAACTCGCCGCTGGCCGCTCGGGAAGAGGCAACCGGGCCGACGGTGTCGGTGCGGACCGTGCTGCGCAACCGTGCCTACCAGGCCGCGCTGCTGTCGAACCTGGCGGCCGGATGGGCCGCGCTGGGCCTGCGGGTGGCGCTGGTTCCGCTGTTTGTCGTCGACGTGCTGCACCGCAGCGCGGGCACGGCCGGTCTGGTGCTGGCGATGTTCGCGGTCGGCAACGTCTGTGCGGTGATCCCCAGTGGGCATCTGTCCGACCGGATCGGCCGGCGCAAGCTGCTGATCGTCGGGCTCACGGTGTCGGCCATCTCGACGACGTTGCTCGGCTGGACCACGTCGCTGCCGGTTTTCCTGGTGATCGCGTTCGTGACGGGCGCGGCGAGCGGCATCTTCATCTCGCCGCAGCAGGCCGCCGTCGCGGACATCATCGGCAACCAGGCTCGCGGCGGCACCGCCGTGGCGACCTTCCAGATGATGTCGGACCTCGGCACGATCGTCGGCTCCCTGGCCGCCGGCCAGATCGCCCAGCATGTGTCATTCACCGCGGCTTTCTGTGTCGGCGGGGTGATCCTGCTGGCGGCTGCGGTGTGTTGGGCGCTGGCACCGGAAACGCGTCATTCCGGTGACGAGGAGGAGACCCCGATCTGTCCACTCGGCCACGAGCCGGTCGAAGGGTCGCTCTGACCTGCCGTTTTGTCGACGGTGGTGCCAGTGGTGTAGCTTCATCAGGCACCACTTAAGGGGCTATGGCGCAGCTGGTAGCGCACCACACTGGCAGTGTGGGGGTCAGGGGTTCGAGTCCCCTTAGCTCCACAAGTAAACCCGTTCTGACTGCGGTCAGGGCGGGTTTTTTTGTATGTCGTCGAGCGCCGATATTTGTCCTCCGGCGAGCGGGATCGAGCGCCGGAGGCGACGAGCTGATAGGTCATCGCTCGCCCGTGCCATCACGAGTAGCCGGCGAGACGTCGCCGGCTACTTCATCATCGCCGTCACATCCTTGACACAGCAAACTTTCAGGCCGTATTTTGACGACAGCAAATACTCGGTGACAGCACAGTCTGCGCCGTGACGATGTAGCCGGGTTACCTTGGGGTGATCAGGTTTCCGCGCCATGTGATTTCTGTGGCGCGAAGGATGACGCCCGGTCGGCAATGCGCGGAACATTGTTCACAGCAAACTATTGCGGAATGAAGGGACCAGCCCCCTTGGACCGCCCGCGCAGAAATGTCATTCTCTATGAACTCAACGAGGTTCCGTGGGACGTTGTCGATATCTATGTCAAAAATCGGCCCACCTCGCAGATTGCGGCTCTGCTCCGCGAGGGGCAGTCGCTGACCACGGTTCACGAAGATCGTGAAGAACAGCTGGGCCTGCAGCCGTGGCGCACCTGGCCGACGCTGCACACGTCGACCTACGGCCACAACTCCGTCGACCTGGGGCAGGACCCGACGACATTCAAGGGCGACCCGATCTGGGACGTCGCGGAGGCCGCGGGTCTGTCCGTCGGGCTGTTCGGCCCCATGCAGAGCTGGCCGGCCCGGCAGTTCAAGCACGGCGGCTTCTACGTGCCGGACACGTTCAGTCAGGACGCCACGACCTACCCGCGGTCGTTGGAGCGCTTTCAGACCTTCAATCTGGCGATGACTGGCGCCTACGGTGCTGCCCCTGCCGAGGTGATGAACCGCAAGATGCTCGGTGGTACCGCGGTGGACCTGCTGCGCCACGGCCTGACGTCGCGCTCGGCCGCCACGCTGGCCACGCACCTGGTCAGGGAGCGCAGGGACCCGCGGTACAAAGCCTTCCGCTCGGCCATGCAGGCGCCGTTGGGCTTCGACCTGTACTGGCGTGCCCACCGCAAGCATGACCCGCGGCTGTCGATTTTCTTCACCAATCACGTGGCCGGCCTGATGCACCGATTCTGGGGCGACGGGATGCCGGGCTACACGGACAAGTACGAGTACACCCGTGATGAGGTGTACGGCAGCTTCATTCTCCAAGCCATGGACATCGCCGACCGTCAGGTCGGGCGCATCCGCGCGTACCTGGCGAAACGTCCACAGTCGATGCTGGTGCTGGCGGCGAGCATGGGCCAGGGGCCGGTCGAAGCGGACACGTTCGGCGGCCGGTGTTTCGTGCTCGACGACGACGCCGCGTTCGTGTCGGGCCTGGGACTGCACCCCGCCGGCGCCGGTCTGGCCATGTACCCGATGGTGTCGCTGGTGTTCGCGTCCGAAGCAGCGGCATCGGCCGCGGTGATCCCGCTGGAGTCGGTCACCATCGGCAGTCAGGGGCCGTTGTTCGACCGCGTCCGTGCCGAAGGCAGGACGGTGACTTTCGCCATCGATCCCGCCAAGGGCGCCGATGCCGATGCCACACTGCAGTACCGGGCGGCAGGATCGGATCATGTTGCCACCGGCAAACCGGCCGACCTCGGCTTGCACATCCGGGTGCGCCCCGGCGGTACCAACACCGGGTTCCACATCCCCGAGGGCATCTTGCTGGCTGCCGGAGCCGGGGTGCCCCGCGACCCGTCACGCGCCGCGGTCGATGTTCTGGATGTCGCGCCGTCTCTGCTGGCCAATGTCCTGGGCGTCGATCCCGGACCGTCGATGCAGGGCAAACCGACATTGTTCCGGTAGTCGCACATTGCGTCAGGTCGATCACCCGGCTCTCGTCAGCGGAACTTACCGCGCGGTAAGATGCCCGCATGACTCAGCGCAGCATGCCGACTGTCGATGGCGTGACCCATGAATATGTGCAGGCCGGCGACGTGAAGATCCACGTCGCGGTGGCTGGACCGGAGGGGGGACGCCCGGTCGTGCTGCTGCACGGCTGGCCGGAGAACTGGTTCATGTGGCACAAGGTCATCCCCGCGTTGGCAGACGCCGGCTATCGGGTGCACGCCATGGACTTACGGGGCGCCGGCTGGAGCGAGGTCACCCCGAAGGGCTACGAGAAGGAGCAGTTCGCCTCCGACGTACTCGCGGCGGCGACCGCACTGGGGGTGGACTCCTTCGATCTGGTGGGCCATGACTGGGGCGGCTGGACCGCGCAGTTGGTGGCGCTGAAGGCGCCGGCGCGCGTCAAGCGGTTGGCGATCCTCAACATCCCGCCGGTGTGGCAGGAGCCGGGCCGGGTGGCTCGTCATGCCCACAAGCTCGCGTACCAACTTGTCGTGGGCGCCCCCGTGGCCGGACCGCTCTCACATCTGTCGCCGACGCTGTGGTGGTTCATCCGTCGCAGCGGTATGCCGCAGGAGTCGGTGGACTTCTTCCGCAGCTGCTTCCGGGACCGGGACCGTCGGGTGGCGGGTTCCAAGATCTACCGGTCCATGGTCGGTAAGGAATTCGCGAAACTCGCGCGCGGCCCCTACGACGATCAGAAGCTCGCGATGCCGGTGCGGGTGCTGTTCGGTCTCGACGACGTGGCGGTGCACCCGTCGCTGCTGGAGGGCTTCACCGGCCATGCAGACGATCTGACCATCACCGAGGTGTCTGATTGCGGTCACTTCATCATCGACGAGCAGCCTGAACTCGTGATCAAGTGGCTGTCGGACGTGCTGGCCGAACAGCCGCAGAGTTGAGGTTGTTGGGCAGTTCTGACAATCCGACCCAACTGCCTCGGCCGGGTGCCCGGTGACGAAGAATGGTCGGATGGTGAACTCCGAGCTCGTACCGTTCGGCGAGAGCTCCAGCGAGCTGGCGGTGATAGAAGAAGCGGAACCGCCTGGCCTTCCGGGCAGCAACCCCACCCTGGCGCTGCAGCACATGGAGGCTGCGCTGGTCCGCGCCGACCTCGAATGTCCCGGCGTCCTCAGCCCCGAGCAGTTCCGCCGCCTGCGCTACCTCTTGAGCTTCGCGCGGTTGACGGTATTCGAACCGGGTGCCGCCGGTCCGGGCGGCACCCGCGGCCGTGGCGATGTCGCGGTCGGTGACGAGATCCTCGGTTTCCGGCAGCGGGTGATCGACGCACTCTTCAGCACGTTGCGGGGACGCACCACGGCGCCCGAGCGGCTGGCGGCGGCCAAGGAGGTACTGGAGACCTTCGCCGCGGACGTCGAGTACGAACGGTCCAGGCTGCTGGAGCGTCACGCCAACGACTTCTCGGCGGCCGAACTCGATGCCGAACTCGGCTACAAGACCTACGTCGCGGTCCTGGGCGGTGGGGGCGGCGCCGGCTACGTCTACCTGGGCGGCATGCAGCGCATGCTCGCGGCGGGTCTGCCGCCCGCCTACATGCTCACCAACTCGTTCGGCGCCATCGTCGGCAGCGTGATGGCGCGCGCGCTGCCGGTGCCGATCGAGGACTACGTGGCCTGGGCGAAGACCGTCACCTACCGCGGCGTCCTGGCTCCGGCGCGGACGCGCCGCCGGCACGGCCTCAACGGGCTGTTCTCATTGCGATTCGACGAATTCGCCAAAGAGATGTTCACCCGCGAAGACGGCGAGCCGATGCGGCTGACGGACCTGGAGATCCCGTACGAGACGGTCGTCGCCGGCGTGCGGAAACAGTCATTCGATCGGCTGCCCGGTCGCTTCCATCCGTCGCACTTCACGTTGATGGGGGTACGGGCACTCGAGCACCTCAAGCTGGGCTACGCGCCGGGTGCCGTCAATCGGTTGTGGCAGATCGGCGCGTTCATCGACTCGCGCGTGGTCAAACCCATCGTGTTGGGTGGCGACGACCTGACCGCCGAATTCAATGTCGTTGACGCCGCGAGCTTTTCGTCGGCAATCCCCGGAATTCTGCATCACGAGTCGAGCGATCCGCGGATGTGGGGTCTGCTCGATCAGCTGCTGGTGGAAAAAGATGTCGCCGCATTGGTCGACGGCGGTGCGGCCAGCAATGTCCCGGTTGAGCTGGCGTGGAAGCGAATCCAGGACGGGCGCCTCGGCACCCGCAACGCGTGCTACATCGGCTGGGACTGCTTCCACCCGCAATGGAACCCGAGACACCTTTGGCTGCAACCGATTACCCAGGCGCTGCAGTTGCAGATGGTCCGCAATGCGCCGTTCGCCGACCGCGTCATCCGGTTCAGTCCCACGCTGTCTCCCGTCACGCTGGCCGCAGCGCCGGAGGCCATCGACCGCGCCATCCAGTGGGGCAACGCCTCGGTGGAGAGTTCGGTGCCGTTCGTGCAGCGGCTCACGGAACCGGTGTGGTGGGAAGGCGATCAGGCGCCCCAGGTCGATCGGACGCCGATCCGTGTCTCGGCTCCGTTGCAGCCGATGACGACGATTCTGGACGGCGCCCGGCGGGCCGCCGAATACGTACCGCGGGTCACGCGGGTGCGGCGTCGGGTCGCGGCCGTCGGGGATCGCATCCGCAAGTCGCAGTGACGGGTTGGGCTTCCAACGCATTTCCAACTCCCGGTCGCTACTTTCCTGCCATGACCCGATCCACCGGTTTCATCGGCACCACCGTCATCCTCGGGGTCCTCGCGCTGCAGTTGAGCGCCTGTACCTCGACCATCAAGCCCGAAGGCGCCGCGAAATCGGTGACCGACATGGTGAGCAGCAAGACCGGCTTCCACCCGACAGACGTCAAATGCCCGTCGGGTATCGACGCCAAGGTCGGTGGTGAATTCGACTGCACCTTCACCGGACCGGAAGGGCCGTACAAGGCGCACCTGAAGATCACCAGCGTCGACGGGGAGAACGTCGGCTTCGACATCAAGACGAGCCGGAGCTGACGTCGGCCGCGGGAATGAGAATGACGTTACCGAATAGGTAGAACATTGCTTCCCGTCGCGGTATCGTGACGGGGTCATGACCGAGTGGTTCTTGTTTCTGCCGCAGGTGCGGCTGAGTATTGGCGACATCGTCGAGCGCGCACAGGTGGCCGAGGGGTCGGGCTTCGACGGCATCGCCTTCATCGACCATCTCGAAGCGCCCGGCGCACCTGATCGCGGGATCTGGGACGCCACGGCGATCGCCACCTGGGTCGCGGCGCACACTCAGCGGTTGCGTGTCGGGCATCTGGTGCTGTGCGACGGTTTCCGTCATCCGGCAGTGCTCGCCAAGCACGCCGTCACGATGTCCGCGGCGTCGGGCGGGCGGTTCGAGCTCGGCCTGGGTGCGGGATCGATGCCTGCCGAATTCGCGCGCTTCGGTATCGACAACGCCGACGACGCCCCGGCCCGATTCCGTCGGCTCGAACGCGACCTGGAACTAATCCGGCAGTACTGGGGCGACGACGGCGATGATGCGCAGTTCCCGCGCCGGGAACATCCGATTCCCGTGGTGCTGGGAGGCGTCGGCAAGAAGACCCTGGAACTGGTTCGTAGACATGCTGATTGGTGGAACCTGCCGTGTAATCACCTCGACCGGCTGGAACAGCTGCGCCCCCACGCGGGGGACGCGCGGGTGTCGGTGCAGCAGATGGTCGGCTTCGTCGGGTCTGGCGCGGACCGCACGACGGTCACCGAGACGAGCACTCGCCGATTTGGGTCCCTCGGCGACGGACTGATCTGCGGGACAGCCGACGAGCTGACCGACCACTTCGGGCGGATGAGTGACCTTGGCGCCGAACGGTTTTACGTCTGGTTCGCCGATTTCGCCGAGCCCGACACCTTGCGGGAGTTCGCCGAGACGGTGGTGAAAGCGGCATGAGTTTCGCGGACCGCCCTGATTACCGTGTCGATATCCATCGCCGCCGCAACAGGATCACGGCCGAGTACGACGGACGGCTGCTCGCCTCGACCACCGCCGCGTTGCTCGTTGACGAGCAGGATCACGGCCTGGTGTTCTACTTCCCACGCTCGGACGTCCACCTCGAACTGCGCAAGGATCCGGACGCTACGAGCCGCTGCCCGTTCAAAGGGCAAGCCACCTATTGGCGATTCGACGACGATGGAGACGAACCGGTGTGCTGGAGCTATGAGGAGCCTACTGAACAGGTGGCGCAATTGCGCGACCACGTCGCCTTCTATCAGGACAAGGTGATCGTCCGCGTGGCCCAGGCCCATCCGGCTGTTATCGGGTACGGGCACGCATGACGACGCCGTCGTCCGTCACCGGAATGCTCGAGGTGTTCGACGTTCAGCCGGATGGCCCCGGCCGGTTCCGCGGCTTCAGCGACGGCGGCGAACGCGCCATCGTCGACGGTACCCAGTTGCTTGCCCAGTCGATCGTCGCGGTCGCAAAACAGTTGCCCACGAAAACGATTCGGTCCGCTCATGCGATCTTCGGCCGGGCCGTGCAGGTCGATCTGCCGGTAGACTTCGTCGTCGACGTGGTCAACGACGGTCGCAGTTTCGCCGCGGCGGTGGTGGCGGTGGAGCAGGACGGCCGGCGTTGCGCGACGGTGACAGTGCTGGCCGATACCCCAACGCCCGACGTCATCCGCCACCACGCGGACCGTCCCGACATCGCGCCGCCCGCGCAGTCGAATCCGAGCCCCATGCCGATGATCGGCCGTGAGTTGCGCCTCGTCGACGTCGTCGACGTCAACAGTCCCGACGAGGTCGGCCCACCCGAACTGCACGCGTGGCTGCACTATGACCCGATCCCGCGTCGCGACGACCTGGCCAAGGCGCTACTCGCGCATTTCACCGGCCATCTGTCGATCTCGACGACTATGCGCGCGCACGCCGGTATCGGTACCAGCCAGGCGCACCTCACCGTGTCCACGGCGCCGATGACGGTCACCGTCACTTTCCACGAGCCCGTCGGGTGGGACGGTTGGCTGCTGTACTCCCACGAGAGCACCCAGGTCGGCGCCGGAATGTCCTACGTGCGTGGACAAGTCCACACCGAGGACGGTCAGCTCATCGCCTCGTTCACACAGGAGGGCATGATCCGCCCGCTGCGAATCACCGACACTGCCGTCGCGGCGACGGCGCGGTTGTAAGTCAGGCTTTCGTCAACAACTCCCGCAGGGCGGTAACGCTGACCTTCCCTGTGGAACCGCGGGGCAGCGCGTCGTCGGACGCCAGCACCGCCCACACCGTCGGGACCTTGAAGGAGCTCAACCGTTTTCGCGTCGCCTCGCGCAACTGATCGACGGTCAGGCTGCGCGTCACGACCGCCGCGCCGACGGCACCGGCGATATCGGTCACCGCGGCAGAGTCGACACCGTCGATGCTGCGCAATGCCTGTTCGACCTCGCTGGGATAGACGGTCGCGCCGTTCACCTTGAACATGTCGTCGCAGCGGCCGTGGTAGAACATGAACCCATCGGCGTCGACATGGCCGAGGTCGCCGGTGGGGTAGTAGCCATCGGCGGTGAACACGTCTTCGTTTGTGCGCCCGCAGATTCCGCGCATCAGGTGCGGTCCGCGGAGCTGGATCATGCCTACCTCGCCGGCGGGCAGAGGTACTCCGGAATCTGTATCGACGATCCGGACCTCCATGCCGGAGAACGGCTTACCGCAGCTGCCCCATGCGCCGGAGGGCAGGTCGGTGTCGGCTGGATAACCGCAGTACGGGCCGAACGCCTCCGTCATCCCGAACAGCCGTGCCCGGGCCCCGGTTACCGGACGGTGCGCCTGGGGCAAGAGCGCCGGCAGGCTGCCCGGATGAAGGTCCGGCAGGGTCATTCCCGTCGAATCGGCATGGCGGGCAATGGCTTCGGCCTGGTCGGGCCAGCCGCGGAACAGCGTCACGCGTTCGCGCCGAAGGAGCTGCAAGGTCGTGTCCGGGCGCGGAACCTCTTCGGTGACCAGCGTGGCGCCGGCCGACAGCGCCGACAGGATGCCGCTGCCGAATCCGCCCACCCAGAAGAACGGCATCGGTAGGTACAGCCGCGTGTCGGTGTCGATACAGCGCGCTACTAAACCTGCCCGTACGGCGCCGAGCGCATTGCCGTGCGAGTGGATGACGCCCTTGGGCGGGCCGCTGCTGCCGGAGGTGAACATGATGGCGAGAGTGTGTGCGGGCGTGACGGTTTCGGCCATCGCGTCGACTGCGCCGGAGGCCGAACCGGCATGCAGGTCGGCGGCGGACCAGATCCGGCGTAGCTCCGGCAGTGTTGCCTCCTCGGCGTTCAGTTCGTCGACATACCGGTGGCCCCGGAACTCGCCGACGGTGATGAGGTGCTGTACGCCCGCGACGCGCAACTGCGCGACCAATTCCGGGCCGCGCAGCAGCGTGCTCAGCGGAACCAGTATCGCGCCGATCCGCGTCACCGCGATGGCGATCCGGACCCACTCGACATTGTTCGGCATGATCAGCCCAACCCGGGTGCCCGCGCCGACACCGGCGTCGATGAACGCCGCGGCGAGGCTGCGGCTCGATGCATCGAGTTCGCCGTAGCTGGTCGAGGTAGCTGGGTCGATCACCGCAGCCTTGTCCGGACACGCCGCGCTGCGCGCCCGGAGCAGGCGGTCGATGGTGTCATCCGGCATGTTGCTCGGTAAAGAATCGGCGGACCTCGCCCAGATCCGCCTTGCCGGAGGGGGTACGGGGAATCTGGTCGACGATCACGATGGAACTGGGAATCTCGTAGCGCGCCAAACGCGTTCGGAGGTAGCTGACGATGTCGTCGACGACGGTGGGCGCCCGCAGCTCCACCATGGCGACCGGCGTTTCGCCCAATCGTTCGTCGGGACGGCCCACGACGGCGGCGCCGGTCACGGCGGGGTGACCTTCCAAAGCGGCGCGAACGTCGTCCGGCAGGATCTTGAATCCGCCTCGGATGATGGCCTGGTCGGCGCGCCCCAGAATCCACAGGAAACCGTCGGCATCGATACGCGCGAGGTCGGTGGTGCGGATCCAGTCCACTGACGGTCCGAGCTGGCCCGGCTTGACCTCCAGGAGCCCTGGCTGGTCGGCCGCCAACGGATTGCCGTCAGTGTCGACGACGCGCAGCGACGCGCCGAGCGTGGCCCGCCCGACACTGCCGCGCTTGGCCTTCCAGAACTGCTCATGATCGGCGAGCGTCCAGCCCGCGACACCACCGCCGAATTCGGTTGCGGCATAAGACGTCAGCACGGGGATGCCGAACTTGGCGGTGAAGGCCTCGGCGTCGTCGGGTGACAGCGGCGCGGTACCCGAGGTGACCGCGCGGATGCTCGACAGGTCGTCGGCGCACAGGTCCGAATGCAGGACGGTCCGCAGCGCCGCCGGCACCAGCGAGACCGCGGCGGGACGGTGCCGCCGTACCGCGTCGGCCCAGTGGTCCAGATCGAACCGGTCCAGTAGAGCGAACGACCGTCCTGACGTGACGCATTGCAGGACCCGGAACACACCGCCGATGTGGACCAGCGGGGCGTTCACGATCGCCACGCCGCGCCGCAGCGCGGTTGGCGGCGGACCCATCAGGCTGCGCGCCAGCATGTCGTAGGTGAGATCAATTCGCTTGGGCGGCCCGGTTGTTCCGCTCGTCAGCATGCGCACCGCAACCGGAGGACGGGACCCGGCGGTGCCCTCGCGCGCCCAGACCCGCAGCCCGGCCACCGACGCGGTCGGTTCGACGTCCAGGTCACCGGGTTCACCGATGATGGTCGACAGGTCGAGCGCGGCGAGATCGGCGCGGGTCCGGTCCGCGCCCCGTGCCGGGTTGATCGTGACGACGGTGCCACCGGCCAGCAGGACACCGAGCAGCGCGGCGACATGGTCGGGCCGGTTGCGTAGCAGCATCCCGATCTGGGTGCCGGGACAGACGTCGGCGACCGCCTCGGCGACCTCAGCGATCCGGCGCCATGACTGCCATTGACCTTCGTATTCTATGGCATTCGCCGGCGGGTCCAGTCGCAGCACCTCGGCGATGCGCGTGCTGAGTGGATGGGTCACCGGATTCTCGGTGGGTTGCGCTTGGCCGGCTCAGCGGCGAGTTCGGCAGTGCCCAAGGGGTTCCCGAGGCGGGTGTAGATCAGGTTCTGTTCCATGGCCGCCCGGTAGGGCTTGTCCAGTGACTCCCAGATGGCCTTGACGGTGCCCTGGGTGGCCGACGGCGGTTTGGCGGCGATGCCCGCGGCGAGGGTGTGCGCGCGGTCCCACAGCTGTCCGGCGGGCACCACCTCGGACACCAGCCCGATGCGCAGGGCGGTGGCGGCGCTGACGCGTTCGTCGTTGCCCAGCAACGCGATTCGCAGCGTCTCGGCGAGACCGATCCGGCGCATCAAACCGATGGGTTCCAGCGCACACACCAGTCCGGCACTGACGTGCGAGTCGAAGAACGTCGCATCCTCCGAGCAGATGACCACGTCGGATTCGTTGACGAAGTAGAACGCGCCGGCGGTGCAGATGCCGTTCACCGCGCAGACCACGGGCTTCCACATCTTCTGCCATTTCGGGCTCAGTGCCTCGCCGGGATCGTCATGGTTCCAGACGTTGTCCGGTTGTCCGTAGGGCGTTTTCACGTCGAGGCCGGCGCTGAAGGCGCGGTCACCCGCGGCGCGCAGCACGACGGCGTGGACGGTGTCATCGTGTTTGACGGCCTGCCACGCCTGCGCCATCTCGTCGCACATCGTGCGGTTGAACGCGTTGAGCGTCTCGGGCCGGTTCAGCGTGATGGTGGCGACGTGGGCGTCGGCGTCCACGTCGAGCATGATGGTCTCGAACGTCATCGGCACCGCCAGTTCGGTGCGCGTTTCTCGACGAACGCTTTGGGTCCTTCCAGGGAGTCCTCGGTGTGCAGGTTGCGTTCCCGGAAAGACTCGGCCAGCATCTCGGCTTCGTGCAGCGGCAGGTCCAGGCCTTTGAGCACAGCCAGTCGCGTACCCCGAACGGCCAGCGGCGCATTGGAATTGACGATGTCGGCGATCTCGTGGGCCCGCTCGAGCAGCCGGTCGTGCTCGACCACCTCGCTGATCATCCCGAGCTCGTACGCCCTGGCCGCGCTCAGCCGCTCGTGCTTGCCCATCAGCGCCATCCGCAGTGCCACCGATCGCGGCAGCACCCGCGCGAGTCGGACGACCTCCCGGCCGGCGACCAGGCCGATGCTGACGTGGGGATCGAAGAAGGTGGCCCGCTCGGAGGCGATGACGATGTCGGCCGTGGTGACCCAGTCCAGGCCAGCCCCACAACAGATGCCGTTGATGGCGGCCAGGACCGGCTTGGCCATCCGCCGGAACGGTGGGGTGCCCTCCTGCGGGGCCTCCCACTGGTCGTAGGTCGACAGGTAGGGGCGTTCGGCGACGACCTTGCCGTCGCCGGGAATCTCCGTGACGTCCGCACCCGTGCAGAACCCGCGGCCGGTGGCAGTGACGATGAGCAGCCAGACGGCGTCGTCGTTCTCGGCCCGGTCGTAGGCGGTGCGCAGTTCGGTGACCATGTGCGGGCTCAGGGCGTTGAGGGCGTCGGGACGGTTCAGTGTGATGATGGCCTTGTGGCCGTCGACCTCGTATTTGATGGTGTCGAACATGGTCACCGCCCGCCGAACCGGGGCGGGCGGTGCTCGCGGAACGCGGTCATCCCCTCCTTGAAATCTGCCGTGCGACAAGACAGTTCCACGTTGTAGAGCTCCTGGTTCAGGGCCTGCGACAGGGTCGCGTGCTGGGCTTGATGGATGGCCTGTTTGGCCAGCCCGATGGCCACGGTCGGACCCGCGGCCAACCGATCCACGAGGGCGGCGGCGGTGTCGTCGAGGTCGGCCGCGGCGACGGTGCGTTGGATCAGGCCCCAGCTCGCCGCCTCGCTCGCGCCGACCTTCTCGCCGAGCAGCAGCATTTCTCTCGCGCGGGCCAGCCCGACGAGGCGAGGCAGCAGCCAGGTGGCACCGGAGTCCGGCGTGAAACCGCGTGCGACGAAGGGTTCCCAGAACGTCGCTGTGTCGGCGGCGACGGTGAAGTCGGCCGCCAGGGCCAGGTTGCAGCCGAGGCCAACCGCCCAGCCCCTGACACTGCACACCACCGGAAGCTGAATGGTTGCAACGAGTTCGATGAGGCGATGAGCAGTGTGCGGGATGTGCCGTATCAGGTGGCCGGTCCGCGGGCGCGGCGCCGCATCATTCGCGGCGACCCAGTCCGCGCCGCTGCAGAAATCCGGGCCGGTCGCGCCGATGTGCACGGCGCGCAGCGAATCGTCGCTCGCGGCGGCGGTGAGCTCGGCAACCAACGTCTCGACCATGGAGTGGCTCAACGCGTTTCGACGTGTCGGCCGATTGAGTAGGAGACGCAGGATGGAACCGCTGCGGAACACGGTGATCGAACCGTCATCGGCCACTGCCAGGGTCCTCTCCCATGCCGTACTGTTATGCCAACAGTATGTACTACGATTGCATCCGGCAAGCGGGAAAAGAGGCATATGTCGACAGTCCAGTACGGCGAGCGTCCGCTTGCGCAGACGGTCGCGGCGGCCGGGGCGATGCGCCGCCTGGCCGGCCTGCTGCTGGCGCTCGAGCAGGACCATCCGGTGGTGGACGACATGCTCGTGCGGTTCGCCGAATGGGAGGGCGTGCTGGCCGCGGCGGCCCCGTTGGACCTGACGCCGCGGATCGGGGCAGTCGCTTGTGCTGACCAGCGTGTCTACCTCGACCACGCATTCGACATCGGCGCCTACAACCCGTGCTTCCCCGAATACGCCTTCGATCACCTCGATGAGCACGCAGCCGGCGGCCGCGTGACGTTCCCGTTGGTGTACGAAGGGCCACCCGGACTGGTCAACGGCGGGTTCCTCGCGGTCTTCTTCGACTGCGTCACGCAGCACCAGAGCTGTGCCGTGGAGCGGACCGGCAAGACCCGGGCATTGACGCTCACCTTCCGCAAGCCGACGCCGATACTCACCCAACTGCGCTTCGACATCGTGCGCGCGGAATCCGGCGGCGCGGTCGTCTCGACGGCGCGGCTGCTACGCGATGACGACGTGCTCTGCATCGGCGAGTTCAGTACCGTGGCCTCCCGGCCGGGTCAGCTCAGCGGTTCCCAATTCGGCAAGCGGCGCAACGGATTCGAGAAATGATGACGGACGATCGCGTTCTCTACTCGGTCGACGATGACCACCGCATCGCGACCATCACACTCAACGACCCGGCCAAGCGCAACGCCTACGACGCCGACATGCGTGATCAACTGGCCCGCTACCTCGATCAGGTCGCCGAAGACGACGACATCACCGTGGTCCTGCTGCGCGGCAGCGGGGGAGTGTTCAGCACCGGGGCGGATATGAACAATGCCTATGGCTGGTACGGCGCGGGGGAGCGGCCGGGCAAGAGCCGACCGAGCCAGCGTCGGCGACTCACGGTGGACCGCAAGTCATTCGGCTTCTATCACAACCTGATGGGCTTTCCGAAGGTCACCGTCGGCGAGATCAGTGGCTACGCCCTCGGCGGCGGCTTCGAGATGGCGCTGATGACCGACATCTCCGTCATCGCACGGGACACCCGGATCGGAATGCCGGCGACGCGCTTCCTGGGACCGGCGCTGGGCAGCCTGCACATGTTCTTCCATCGCCTCGGCCCGGTGCTGGCCCGCAGGCTGCTGCTGACGGGCGACATCGTCGAGGCCGGCACGGTCGAACATCTCGGCGTCTTCACCGAAACCTGTGCGCCGGAAACGGTTACCGCACGAGCCCGATACTGGGCCGCCAAGGCTGCCAAGATGCCTGCCGACGGAGTGGTGATCGCCAAGGAGGCATTCCGCCTGGTCGAACAGAGCCAGGCCTACCAGGGCGAGGAAGTCGCGAGCTACCTGTTCCACGCGTACGGCACCAATCTGCAGTTCACGGACGGTGAGTTCAACTTCGTCAAGACCCGCGCCGAGCACGGCACCAAGGAGGCCTTCCGGCTGCGCGACGAGCACTTCCATGTCGATGAGCCCGGCTGACCGGTCTCGTATACTGTGAAGGCAACAGTAACTGTTACAACCCGAGAAGTTGAGGTCGAGCATGCCCACACCCGTCATCGTCGGTGCCGCCCGGACAGCGATCGGCCGGTCCTTCAAGGGGACCCTGGTCAACACCCCGCCGGAGACACTGATCACCACGGTGCTGCCCGAGGTGGTGCGCCGGGCAGGCGTCGACCCCGACGCGATAGACGACCTCATCTTCGCCGAATCTCACTACGGCGGTGGTGATCTCGCCCGATATGCAGCTGACGCCACCGGCATGCAGCAGGTGCCCGGCCAGTCCGTGAATCGGCACTGCGCGGGTAGCCTCACCGCGATCGGCAACGCCTCGGCGCAGATCGGCTCGGGCATGGAGCGGGTGCTGATCGCCGGTGGCGTGCAGTCGCTGTCGATGACACCGCTGGTGAACTGGCGGATTCCGGGTCCGGAGCTGAAGTTCGAGGAGCGGTGGATGCCGCCGACGCACGTCGAGACGCCGGACGCACCCGCCAAGGATATGTCGATCACCGTCGGCTGGAACACCGCGCAGGCCATGGGAATCACCCGCGAAGAGATGGACGCCTGGGCCGCGCGGTCCCATCAGCGAGCCGTTGCCGCGATCGACGCGGGCAAGTTCCTCGACGAGATCGTGCCGCTGAAGGTGCAGCTGCCCGACGGTTCCGTCATCGACTTCAGTGTCGACGAATTTCCCCGGCGGGACACCACGGCCGAGAAGCTCGCCCAGCTGAAACCGCTGCATCCCGAGATCGAGGGCTTCTCGATCACCGCGGGCAACAGCAGCGGCACCAACGATGCCGCCGCTGCGGTGGCGATCGTCGACGCCGCGTACGCCGATGCGGAAAACCTGACGAAGATGGCGACCGTGCGTGCCTGGGCGGCCGCCGGGGTCGCGCCGCGGGACACCGGTCTGGGTGCGCTGCGGGCCATCGACAAGGTGCTGCAGCGCGCGGGCCTGCAGCCGTCCGATGTTGCGCTGTGGGATGTCAACGAAGCATTCGCGTCGGTCTCGATCGCGGCGTGCAAGGAGTTCGGTCTCGACGAGGAGAAGGTCAACTTCTCCGGAAGCGGTTGCAGCCTGGGGCATCCCATCGCGGCATCGGGTGCGCGAATGGTCACCACACTGATCTACGAGCTGCAGCGCCGTGGCGGCGGCATCGGTGTTGCCGCGATGTGCGCCGGCGGCGGTCAGGGTGGCGCGATCGTCATTGGAGTCTGAGTCGAGTCAGGAGCGCGGCGCCTTGCGAGTGCGGGGCGCCGGCTTCTTGTCGGCCTCGATGAGGCGCTCGGCCTGATCGAGGATGCACTCGAGACCGAAATCGAAGTTGTTCTCGTCCGCCGTGCCGAGGTGGTGGCCCTGCTGAACGGCCCGGGCGAGCAGCGGTGTGGTTTCGGCGTCGATGGTCATGGCGTCCTGAATGTCGCCCGCCCCGTCGCCGTCGGCCTGCTTCTTGTCGCGAAGGCGTTGCAGCACAGCTGATCCCCGGACATGTACCGAGACCGCCGAGTAGATGTCGAAAGCGTGCTCCGGCGACAGCCCGGCTTCCACCAAGCTTGCGATCGCCTTCTCTACGGCCTGCACGCCCAAGCGTGCGGCGCGCGGGCTCAGCGCGGAGCGGATGAGAATGAGGTCGCAGAGGATCGGGTTGCCCACGAACGTCTCACGCATCGTGCGGGCGTGATTGCGCAGCGTCGAACGCCAATCGTTGGCCTCGACGTACGGCGTGGCGAACACGTACTCACGCAGGGCGCGGTCCGTCATCGCGTTGAGCAGGTCGTCCTTCTTGCGGAAGTACCAGTAGATGCTCGTGACACCGACGCCGAGGTGTTTGCCCAGCAGCGGCATGCTGAGGTTGTCGATCGAAACCTGTTCTGCGAGTTCGAATGCACCATTGATGATGTCGTCGGGATTGATCGAACCCCGCTCACGCCGCTGGCGCTTTTCGGCGGTTGCCACCTTTGCCACTGTGGGCACCTCCATCACGATCGATGCTGCGCAACTGTTGAATCTACCGTGTGCTGCCCTCTCGACTGGCACGTCTGTCTACTGTAAGACATATAGTAAGTGTTTCTGTGGACTATGGAGGGTGAGCGGTGGCAGCCGAAGTGATCGTCGAGCGGCGGGGCCGCATTCTCGTCGTCACGATCAATCGTCCGGAATCGCGTAACGCCGTGAATCATGCGGTGAGCCAGGGGCTTGCCGACGCGGTCGACGAACTCGACTCCGACGCAAGCCTGTCCGTCGCCGTGATCACTGGTGCCGGTGGAAACTTCTGCGCCGGAATGGATCTGAAAGCCTTCGCGGCCGGTGAGCGCGTCGACATCCCGGGTCGCGGCATCGGTTTCACCGAACGCCCACCGCGCAAACCCCTGATTTCAGCCGTCGAGGGCCACGCCTTGGCGGGCGGCACGGAGGTCGTGTTGGCCACCGACCTCGTCGTCGCCTCGCGCACTGCGAAATTCGGCATCCCGGAGGTCAAGCGCGGGCTGATTGCGGCGGGCGGCGGGTTGTTGCGACTGCCGCGGCGCATCCCGTTCCAGAAGGCGCTCGAGCTGGCGCTCACCGGCGACAGCTTCACCGCCGAGCAGGGAGAGGTGTGGGGCTTCGTCAACGTGTTGGCCGAGCCCGGCGAAGCGCTGGCCGAGGCGATCAAACTCGCGGAACGGATCACGGCCAACGGGCCGCTGGCCGTTGCCGCCACCAAGGAGGTGCTGGTGAAGGGCGCCAACTGGACCGACGACGAAATGTGGGCCAAGCAGCTCGAACTCATCATTCCGGTGTTCACGTCGAATGACGCCAAGGAGGGGTCCGTCGCGTTCGCAGAGAAGCGCGCCCCGAATTGGACCGGTACGTAACGGCTCATGGACCTGGGCGTTCGCGACGCCGCCGCGGTGATCGTCGGCGGCGGTCGCGGCATGGGTCTGGCGACCGCCCGGTGCCTGGCTGACGACGGGGCGCGCGTCGCGGTGGTCGGCCGTACCCGAACGGTGTTGGACGACGCGGCGGCGGATCTCACCCGTCGCGGCAGCCCGGATGCGGTCGCGATCGTTGCCGACATGTGCGACCCGACCCAGGTCGACGGCCTCTTTGCCCAGCTGGGCGAGCGGTGGGGCGGCCAATTGAACATGCTGGTCAACGCCGCGGGGCCGACGGTGGTGGGCAACTTCGAAGACCTCACCGACGAGCAGTGGCGCGCCGCCATCGACGACGGTGCCATGGGCATGGTGCGGTGCGTCCGCGCGGCACTTCCGTTGCTGCGCACGGCATCATGGGCCCGCATCGTGAACTTTTCGGCACACTCCACGCAACGACAGAGCGTCATCCTGCCGGCCTACACCGCGGCGAAGGCAATGGTGACCAGCATTTCGAAGAATCTGTCGCTGCTCTTGGCGCCGGACGAAATCCTTGTCAATGTCGTATCGCCCGGAAGTATCGCGTCCGAGGCACTTGTCGGCTGGGCCGAGTCGGTCGGCGTCGACGGCACCGATCCGTACGCGCTCATGGCTGCGGTCGGTGCACATTTCGGGCATCCCGCGCATTTGCCGCGCGCCGGCCTGCCTGACGAAATCGGCGCTGTCGCAGCCTTTTTGGTCTCGCGTCGGAACTCCTACATGACAGGCGCCAACGTCAATGTCGACGGCGGCAGCGACTTCACCTGAGCGGTACCGCGGAGATACTGATAGGTGTACAGTATGGCCATACAAGATGCCGAGTAACCGAGGAGGCCCATCCGGTGACGGTTCCCGACCGTGTGACGGCCGACGCTCCGAGTGCCGTGGTGCTCTACGAGGTTCGGGATACCGGCGTTGCGGTGGTGACCCTGAACCGGCCCGAGCGGATGAATGCCTGGGGCGACGGCCTTGCCGCCGCCTTCTATGCGGCCCTCGACGCCGCGGAATCGGACGAGGCGGTGCGGGTGATCGTGCTGACCGGCAGCGGGCGCGCATTCTGTGCCGGTGCCGACATGGGCGATCTGTCGTCGATCAGCGGCGCCACCGTCAACGGTGACACGAACGTCGACGAGCTGGTGGGAGAACGGCACCCGCTTTTCGTCACCACGTTGCGCAAGCCCGTCATCGCCGCCATCAACGGGGCCTGCGCCGGCATCGGGATGACGCAGGCGCTGATGTGCGATGTCCGATTCGCGGCGCGCAGTGCCAAATTCACCACCGCCTTCGCCCGCCGGGGGCTGATCGCCGAGTACGGCATCTCCTGGATTCTGCCGAAACTGATCGGCGTCAGTGCTGCGCTCGACCTGCTCTTGAGTGGCCGGAAGGTGGACGCCGAGGAGGCTCTCGAGCTCGGGTTGGTGAAAGAGGTTGTCGCCGAAGATGATCTACTGCCGCATGCCATCACCTACGCCGAGGACATGGCCGCACACTGCTCACCGAGCTCGCTGGCGGTGATCAAGGAACAGGTCTACTCGGACCTCACGCGCGAGGCCGTCGACGCGAGCACCCGTTCGGAGACCCTGATGCACGAGTCGTTACGCCGCCCGGACGTCATCGAAGGCATCACCAGCTTCTTCGAGAAACGCCCACCACACTTTCCGTCGTTGAAGGGGCAGAGCTGATGTCAGCACAGCGAGTAGCGGAGCGGATCGCGCATCCGAACCTGCACTACAAGGCGATTGACGTCGACAACCACTACTACGAGCCCGTGGATTCCTGCACCCGCCACCTGCCCAAGGAATTCAAGCGGCGCGGCGTCCAGATGGTGCAGGACGGTAAGCGCACCTGGGCCGTGATGGGCGAGAGGGTCAACCACTTCATCCCGAACCCCACCTTCGACCCGATCATCGAACCCGGGTGCCTGGATCTGTTGTTCCGCGGCGAAATTCCCGATGGCGTCGACCCGGCGTCGCTGATGAAGGTGGACCGGATGGCCAACCATCCCGAGTACCAGAATCGCGATGCCCGGGTGCAGATCCTGGACAGGCAGAACCTCGAAACCGTCTTCATGCTGCCCACTTTCGCGTGCGGCGTCGAGGAGGCGCTCAAAGCCGACATCAAGGCGACGATGGCGACGGTGCACGCCTTCAACCTGTGGCTCGACGAGGACTGGGGCTTCAATCGGCCCGACGGCCGGATCCTCTCCGCGCCGATCATCTCGCTCGCCGATCCGGCTGCGGCAGTCGACGAGGTCGAGTTCGTCCTGAACCGCGGTGCCAAACTCGTGCTGGTGCGTCCGGCACCGGTGCCCGGCGTGGCGAAGCCGCGGTCCCTGGGCGACCCACTGCACGACCCGGTCTGGGCGCGCCTCGCCGAGGCCGGTGTGCCCGTCGGCTTCCACCTCAGTGACAGCGGATATCTTGCCATTGCGGCTCTTTGGGGTGGCAAGGCGACATTCGAGGGATTCGGTAAGAAGGATCCACTGGACCAGGTGCTGCTCGACGACCGGGCCATCCACGATTCGATGGCGTCGATGATCGTCCATCAGGTTTTCACCCGCCACCCGACGCTGAAGGTCGCCAGCATCGAGAACGGGTCGTACTTCGTGTACCGCCTCATCAAGCGCCTGAAGAAGGCGGCCAACAATGCGCCCTACCACTTCAGGGAAGACCCGGTCGAGCAGCTGCGCAACAACGTCTGGATCGCGCCGTACTACGAGGACGACGTCAAGCTGCTCGCGGAGACCATCGGCGTGGACAAGATTCTTTTCGGCTCCGATTGGCCGCACGGTGAGGGACTGGCCGACCCGATGTCGTTCACCGCCGACATCCCGCAGTTTCCCGAGTTCAGCGCCGAGGACACCCGGAAAGTGATGCGCGACAATGCCTTGGCGCTCCTCGGCGTCCCGGTGGGGGCGGTAACCACGGAGGGGACGGCCCAGCCGTCACACGCGTGAGTGAGTGGACTCTCGGCGCCGTCCTGGACGCCATCGCGGACGCCGTACCCGACCGGGTGATGACCGTTTGCGGTGACCGCCGCAGTACATACGCGGAAGTGTCGGACCGTACCCGGCGGCTGGCGAACTTCCTGGCCGGCCGCGGCTTTGGCGCGCGTCGGGAACGCGACAGTCTGCAACGCTGGGAGTGCGGTCAGGACCGGGTCGCGCTCATCATGCACAACGATCTGTACCCGGACATGCTGATCGGTGCGCTGAAGGCGCGGGTCGTCCCGGTCAACGTCAATCACCAGTACACGCCCACCGAAGCCGGCGAGCTGCTGGCTTATCTGCGGCCGCGCGGGGTCATCTACCACCGGTCGCTGGGCGCCAGGTTCGCCGAGGTGTTGTCCGCTGCCGGCGCGGAGCTGCTGGTCTCAGTCGATGACGGCAGCACCGCGCCTGAACTGCCGGGCGCCATCACTCTGAATGACGCTCTCGCGCAGGGTGATACTGATGCCGGTGTCCAACCGCAACCCGACGACGTATTGATGATCTGCACCGGCGGAACCACCGGGCGGCCCAAGGGCGTGATGTGGCGACAGGGCGACACCTACGTGGTGTCGATGAACGGCGCCGACCACCCGTCCGTCGCGGACATCCACGAGAAGGTGCGCCACTGCGGCCCACCGTGGTTCGCCGTGTCACCGCTGATGCACGCCGCCGGTTTGTGGACCACGCTTGCCGCCGTGCTCAGCGGCCAGACCGTGGTGCTCTACGACAACCGGGCGGCATTCGATGCCCGCGCCGTGCTGGAGACCGCTGTGTGCGAGCAGGTGGGCTTGATGACGATGGTCGGCGACGCCTACGCGGGACCGTTGGTCGAGGAGCTCCGGCGGCGTCCGTACGACCTGTCCGCGCTGTCCGCCGTCGCGAGCGGCGGCGCAGCGACAAACCCGAAACACCAACGGGCGCTGCTGGAACTGCTGCCGAACATCACCATGATCAACGGATACGGATCGTCGGAGACCGGCAATGTCGGGTTCGGCCGCAGCCGGCGCGACGACCGCAAGGACACCTTCGAGCTGCGGGCCGGCGCTTCGATGGTGTCGGCCGACCTGCAGCGCTTCTTACGTCCCGGTGATCCCGAGATCGGCTGGGTGGCCCGCGAAGGGCGCATCCCACTCGGGTACTTCGACGACCCGGACGCCACCCGTAGAACCTTCCCCGAGATCGACGGTCGGCGCGTGGTGATCTCCGGCGACCGCGGCCGGCTCGCCGCCGACGGCACCCTCGAGCTCTTCGGCCGAGATTCGTTGGTGGTCAACACCGGCGGGGAGAAGGTGTTCGTCGAAGAAGTGGAAGAGGTACTGCGTGCGCACGCGGGTGTCGCCGATGCCTTGGTGGTCGGCCGGCCCAGCGAGCGGTGGGGACAGGAAGTCGTTGCGCTGGTTGCCATCCGCGACACCGAGGTCACGCGCGAGGCCCTGTATGCATCGTGCGCGGCGCGCCTCGCCGGATTCAAGGTGCCGAAAGATTTCCTCTACGTCGACCAGATCCGACGGCTGGGCAATGGCAAGGCCGACTACCGCTGGGCGAAAAGCGTTGCCGACGGGCGGGTGATGACGTGACACGAGCTATCGACTGCCTGGTGAACGTGCATTTCGGGGAAACCGAACGCCAACCCTCGTGGATGGTCAAAGTGCGCGACGACTATTTCAAGGGCCCCGAATCCATGTTCGCGCCCGTGGAACTTCCGGCGCTACTCGACGAGATGGATGCACAAGGGGTCACCAAGGCCATCCTGATGGACAATCTGGCCAACCCGTCGGTGACCGCACGCAAATTCGCCCTGGCCCAGCCGGATCGGTTCGCCCTCGCCATGGGCGGCGTCAACCTCCTGCGTCCGATGCCGTCGCTGCGTGAACTGGCCGCCGCTGCGGCGAACCTACCCGTCGCGTATGCGGTTGTCGGACCGAGCTTTTGGGGCGACGGGCAGTACCCGCCCAGTGACGCCGTGTACTACCCGCTGTACACCAAATGCGCTGAACTGGAACTGCCACTGTGCATCAATACCGGCCTTCCCGGCCCGCCGATCCCGGGTGAAGTCCAGAACCCCATCCATCTGGACCGGGTGTGCGTACGTTTCCCCGAACTGAAGCTGTGCATGATCCACGGTGCCGATCCGTGGTGGGACATCGCGATTCGGCTGCTCATCAAGTATGAGAATCTCCGTCTGATGACATCGGCCTGGTCACCGAAGCGGCTGCCCGACAGTCTGCTGCACTACATGCGCACCCGCGGCCGCGACAAGGTGATCTACGCATCGGACTGGCCGGTCCTCAAGATGAGCCGGGTCGTGCCGGAGGCACTCGCTCTCGATCTGCCGCCCGAGGTGCTGGCGAACTACCTCTACGGCAACGCGAACGACTTCTTCTTCGGAAACCGGGAGAGCTGAGGCCATGGACCGCTACGAGTTACGCAGGCTGGACTACAGCCTGTCCCCGGATCATCAGGCGCTGCAGGCCGCGTACCGCGAGTTCTTCGCCGCACGCTGCCCCATCGAGGTCGTGCGCGCCGCCGAGGGGTCGGGATTCGACAAGAGTTTGTGGGAACGGTTGTGCGGCATGGGCGCAACGACCATGGCCCTGTCGCAGCCGGTGGGTGGGGACGGTGCGACCCTGGTCGACCTGACGCTGGTCGCGGAGGAGATCGGCCGGGTATTGGCGCCGGTGCCATGGATCGACCATGTCTGTGCCGCACGGCTGCTGGGGCGGCTCGGCGCGCTGGAGCCCGACATCGTGAGCGGAACCCAACTGGTCGGGTTCGACCCGGTGCAGACGAATGCGCCGGGCGCCAAGCTGATTCCGACTGCGTCGATCGCCGACCACATTCTGGTGCGTGACGGTGACGACATCGTGCGGCTGACGTATGGGGCCCGGCCGGCGAAGGTCGACAACATCGGCCGGTTGCCGATGGCCTGGATCGACCCCGCCACCGCCGACACCAGGACGGTGGTGGCAACTGGTACGGCAGCCGGCGCGGAATATCAACGGGCACTGGATGAATGGCGACTACTGACCGCCGCGGCACTCGCCGGGCTGGTCGAGGCGACCATGACCATCGCGGCAGAATTCGCCAAGACCCGCTTCACCCTGGGCGTGCCGATCGGTTCGATGCAGGCGATCTCGCATCCGCTGGCCAACATGGCGATCGTGGTGCAGAGTGGCCGCAACCTCGCACGCCGGGCGGCGTGGTTCCTCGACAACGAACCGGATGCGCGCGCGGAGCTGGCGCCGGCCGCTTTCATGTTCATGGCCGACGAAGCGCCCCGGGCGGCGACCATGGCCGTCCACATCCAGGGCGGGCTCGGAGTCTCCGACGAAGCCGCTGCCACTGCGTATCTGGTGCGGGCGCGCGGGTGGGCACTGGCGGCGGGCGATCCCGGGGCGACAGCCAAACACATCGGTCAGATGCTGGCGGCACGCGAGAAGGTGAGCTGACATGGACTTCTCGACGGTCGAATTGTCGGACGAGGACCGTGCTTTCCGCGACGACGTCCGGAAGCTGCTGCGCACCATCGTCACCGATGACGTGATCCGGCGCGACCGCGAAACCGGCGACAACTTCGACGAGGCGGTGCACCTGGCGCTGGGCGCCGCCGGCTACCTCGAGGCCGAATGGAAGTCGGAGGCCGACGGCGGCTTCAGCCGGGTGCGGCGGCGGATCTGGCAGCTGGAGAAGCGCCGCTTCCACGTGCCCTGGGTGACATGGGGGACCACGGCCATGGTCGCGCACTCCGTGGCGGCCTTCGGGTCGTCCGAGTTGCGTGAGGAGGTGCTGCCCGGGGTGTTCAGCGGTCGCGTCCGGCTGTGCCTCGGTTACACCGAGCCCGAAGGCGGATCTGATGTGGCGACGTGCAAGACGCGTGCGATGCGCGACGGCAACGAGTGGATCATCAACGGGTCGAAGATGTTCACCACCGGAGCACACAACTGCCGCTACGTCTTCCTCATCACCAACACCGACCCGGGCGCGCCGAAACACAAGAGCCTCACCATGTTTCTCGTACCGCTCGACACGCCGGGAATCGAGATCCAGGGCATCCGGACCGTCGACGGCGACCGCACCAACATCGTCTACTACAGCGACGTCCGCGTCGACGACCGCTACCGCCTCGGCGAGGTGAACGGTGGCTGGGCGGTGCTGCGCGAACCGCTCAACACCGAACACGGTGCCGTTGCAGCGGATCCCGACGGCCTGCAGGACGTGTCGATCATGATGCACCAGGCCGGGTTCATGGCCACGGCCGTCGACAAGGTCGCCGCCCGCACCGCGGAGCGGGGTGCCGACGGGCGCCGGCTGATCGATGACGAGTCGGTGGCATATCGGTTGGGCCGCAGCGCCGCTCGCATGGAGGCGGCCTTGAGCGCCCCGAGCATCTTCGGCCGGGTGGCACTCGCGCAGACGATGCGCGACATCTCACCGGACCTCATGGACATCCTCGGCGCGGCGTCGGCCCTGCCCGTCAGCACCGAGGGCGCGGCCGACGACGGAGCGGCCGAATACGTGTACCGGTTCGCCCCGCTGGTCGGCATCTACGGCGGCACCCTCGAGGTGTTCCGCAACATGATCGCCCAGCACGTTCTCGGGCTCGGAAAACCTGCGTACGCACCGATCGGTGCACAGAAAGGATGACGTGACAGACCAGATTGCCAGTGACCGGACAGCTCAAGTCGTACTGATCACCGGCGCCTTCGGGCAAGTGGGAAAGCGGTGTGCCGAGATCCTGCTCAGGCGCGGGCGAACCGTCATCGCGATGGACCTGCAGAACGACAAGACGACCGTCGTCGCCGACGAGCTCGGCGCCCAATCGCACGGCGGAACCCTCGTCGTCGCCTACGCCGATCTGCTCGACGCGGACACCATTTCCGAGTGCGTGAGCCGGCACCAGCCGGCCGCCATCGTGCACCTGGCCGCCATGCTGGCTCCGGCGTCCTACCGAAACCCATTGCTGGCGCGCAAGATCAATGTCGAGGGAACCCACAATCTGGTGGCGGCCGCACGCGCTCTGCCGGATCCTCCGCTGTTCGTCGACGCGTCGAGCGCATCGGTCTACGGATCCCGCAACAGGTACACCCATCCGCACCGCATCACCGCGGAGACTCCGGTGAATCCCATCGACCAGTACGGCGAGGACAAGGTGCTCGCGGAAGAGGTCGTACGAACCAGCGGGCTGCCGCATGCGGTGCTGCGCCTGGGGGGAGTGATCTCGACCGACGTCAAGTCGAACTTCAGCGCTGACTACCTGGTGCTCATGCGCGCGACACCGCGGGACAACCAACTCCACACCGTCGATGCGCGCGACGTCGCGCTCGCCTTCGCCAACGCCGTCGACCGCCGCGACGCTGTCAACGGCAAGACCCTGCTGATCGGTGGCGACGACACCCACCTGCACGCATTCCGCGATGTCGAAGACGACATGATGCAGGCAGTCGGTGTCGGGCGGCTCGGCCCGTCGGCGAGCCTGCCCGGTGATCCGGACGATGAGCGGGGTTGGGGGTTCACCGGGTTCTTCGACACCACCGAGGCGCAGGACCTGTTGTCCTTCCAAGAGCATTCGTGGGACCAGACGCTCGCCTGGGTGGCGGATTCCCTCGGCCGCCTGCGTCTGGTCCTGAAGGTCTCCGGACCGGCGATCCGCCCGGTGATGCGCACCCTGCTGGCTGTCCAGCGGAAGGCCGAACGGCGCGGCCGCTTCGCGAACCCGTGGGCGTTGATCGAGAAGAACTATGGGCCTGGGGCTTTGGCGACCGGTGTGGCCAGATCAGAGGCCGCCGACCCCCGCTAGCTTCGGCGGCAATGCCGCCGCGGGGTCCGGGTTGGCTATCGGCAGCCCCAGGAACCGGCGGGCGTTGTCGCCCATGAAGTCGTAGGTCCGGCGCTCGTCCATCCCTTCGGCGTAGCGCCAGAAACCTTGCGGCTCGGCGAGGCCTTCGGGGTGCGGGTAGTCCGACCCGAACAGCACGCGGTCCCACCCGACGGTGTTCACGACGTCGGCCACACACCCTTCCCAGAACGGGCTCACCCAGATGTTGCGCCGGAACACGTCGTGCGGATGTTCCGGGAAGTTCTGCGGCATCTTCTTGTACAGGTCCGCGAAGTCGTGGAACAGCGGGTGAATCCACGAGCTGCCGTTCTCGACGCTCGCGATGCGCAGTTTCGGGAACCGGGTCAGCGTGCCGTGGCAGATCAAGCTGGTGATCATGTCGGCGATCTCACGGTGGCCCAGGACCATCCACCGGAAGGCGCTCTGCGCCATGAAGCTCTGGGTGTGCGGCGGCTCCCACTGGTTGACGTACGAGTCCAACGGCGGATAGCTCGCGTGCAACACTACGGGCAGGCCGGCGGCCTCCAGATCGCGCCAGAACGGATCGAACTCCGGCAGCGCGGGGGAGCGCCACCCGCGAATTCCGTTGACAGGGCCGGGTTTGATGAGGGCGACGCGTACACCGTTGGCCAGCAGGTATTCGAGCTCGCGTTGCGCGCCGGCGACCTCGGACAGGTTGATGATCGGCGTCGAGTACACCCGGTCCTCGTAGTTGAACGTCCAGTGCTCGAGCATCCATTGATTCAGCGCGTGGATCACCGCCAGTGACAGTTCGGGATCGTCGGCCGTGGCGTGTTCGATGAGGCTGGCCAGTGTCGGGTAGTTCAGGGCCTCGGCCACACCCTGGCGGTCCAGTTCCCTGACCCGGTCGGCGGGATTGCGGGTGGCCGCGGGCGCTTCGATTGCGGGACCCTGCATTTCGCGCAGGGTCAGGCCGTCGGCGTTCTCGCCGGCGAAGAACTTTTCGTGGGCCCCGGGTGCGGCCACGCGCTCGAAGGTCGGGTTGGGGATGAAGTCGTTGACCCGGCCGTTGATCACGACGCGGGTCTGTTTTCCGAACTTTGCGAATTGCACTGCCCGGGCGAACTTTTCGGGTAGGTACTTGGTCAGCGCCTCGGCAGTCTCGTACATGTGCTGGTCGGCGTCGAAGATCGGCGCCGTGGTGTATTGCGTCATGGCAGCGTCGCCGTCCCCTTGGCGGCGCCGCGGGCGATCACCTTCGGCATCGACGTCGAAGAACTGGTGCTCAGGATCGTACGCACCACGTTGATGAGATCCTCGACGGGCATCAACTTCCCGGGCAGGCAGCCGCCGGACATCCACAGCGGCACCGCTTTTGCGGCCAGTTCCATGTCCCAGCCGGCGTTCATCCCGGTCTGGCCTTCGCCCGTGCCACCGCCGCACTCGCCGACCACGAGGCAGGTGAAGCCGATATCGGGATGCTCGGCGCGCCAGGCTTCCACCAGCCGCTCGAGCGCCGCCTTGCTCACCCCGTAGGCGCCGAGCCCGGGCCATGGTGGGCCGAACGTGCCGGCGTCCGAGGACAGATACACGGCCTTGCCCGCCGACGCCGTGAGGTGGGGGATGGCCGCCGTCGTCGCGAGCGATGCGCCGATCACGTTGGTGTCGAAGATGCGCCGCCAGATGTCCGCGTCGGTGTCGACGAGTCGCACCACCGGGCCGATGGCGGGGGTGTAGATCAGGTTGTCGATGCCGCCCAGCGCCTTGGCGGCGGCATCGATGGCCGACCCGACCGACGCTTCATCGGTGACATCGCATTCGAGGGCGACCGCCTGCGGCCCAGCTTCTTCCGCGGCGTTCTCCAACCGGGCCAGCCGCCGCGCCAGCAGCGCGACCTGTGCACCGCGCTGCGCCAGGCCGACGCCGATGCAGCGGCCGAGCCCACTCGACGCGCCGATCACCACGGTTCTCGCCATCGTTGTCACCTCGTGAGGATCGTGGCCGCGGCGGTGCCGGGCGCTCCGTACAGTTGCGCGAAGCCGACTTTCGGTTCGCCGGGTACCTGGCGGTCCCCGGCCTGCCCGCGTAACTGACGGACCAGTTCGTGAATCTGCCGCAGGCCCGATGCGCCGATGGGCTCGCCGTTGGCGATCAGGCCGCCGTCGGTGTTGACCGGCATGCTGCCGCCGATCTCGGTGGCGCCGTCGGCCAGGAGCTTCTCCTGGTCGCCGTGTCCGCAGAATCCGCACTCGGCCAGGTGAATGACCTCGGCTCCGGCATCGGTGTCCTGCAACTGGATCACGTCGACATCTTCCGGTGCGACATCGGCCTTTTCGAAGGCGGCCCGCGCCGCATACACCGTAGGCGCCACATCTTCGTCGACGGGCGCGAAGGTGGTGTTCACCTCGTAAGCGCCGTAGGTCCTGGTCCGGATTTCGACGGCGCGCAGGTAGACGGGCCTGTCGGTGTAGCGGTGGGCGACCTCGGCGCGGCACATCACCACGGCGGCGGCACCCTCGTCGGGCGCGCAGAACATGTACTGCGTCAGCGGGTAGTTCAGCATCGCCGAATTGAGAATATCGTCCTCCGATATCGGCTTGCGCCGGAAGGCATTCGGGTTCAGTGCGCCGTTTCGGAAGTTCTTGGCCGCGACCCGGGCCAGCGTCTGCTGGGAAATGCCGTGGTCGTTGAGGTACCGGTTGGCCTTCATCCCGAAGAACTGGGTGGTCAGGTACTGCCCGTTCTCCGCATACCAGCTCGGCATGCCGACGAGGGCGGGGTCTTCGGTGAAGGCACCCCGGGGATGCTTGTCCAGTCCGACGGCGATACCGATCTCATAGTCGCCCAGACGGATTCCGTCTGCACACGCCTTGACGGCGCTGGCCGCTGTCGCGCACGCGTTGAAGACGTTGGTGAACGGAATGCCGCTCAAGCCCACCATGCCCACGATGGCGTCAGGATTCGCCACGGTCCAGCTGCCGCCGGTCGCGGCACCGATGTCGCGCCACTCGACGCCGGCATCGGCGACAGCAGCGAAGATCGCGTCGACGCCCATCTGCATCGCCGACTTGCCCTCGAATCGGCCGAACGGGTGCAGGCCGACTCCGATGATCGCGACGTCGTGCATCAGGCGATGGCTCCTGCCTTCTTGAGGGCTTCGATCCGGTCCCAGTCGATCCCGAGCTCCGACAGGACCAGCTCGGTGTGCTCGGAGGCCTGCGGGGCCCGGGTCGTTTCCAGCGGTTCGTGGTTGAACTGCACCGGCCCGCGGACCACCCGGAACGGTTGCTCACCCGGGCTGATTTCGACCTCGACGATCATGTCGTTGGCGATGGCCTGTTCATCAGTGGCGAGATCGAGGAAGCTCTGGAACGGCGCCCACTGACCTTTCATGGTTTTGAGGTGCCGGCGCCAGTACTCGAACGGTTTGCCGCGGATGGCCGCGCTGATGAGAGCCGCGGCCGCCGAGGCGTTTTCGATCAGCGGTAGCACCTCGCTGAACCGCGGGTCGTCGGCCAGTTCGGCGAGCCCCAGGTGTTCGAAGGCATCGCGGATGTAACCGGTCGGGCTGACGATGCACAGATTGATGGTCTCGCCATCGGACGTCAGATAGTTGGCCATGAAGGGATTGACGCTGGGCGCCGCGTCGTCCGGCATGAGCGACCGCATGGTCTCGCCCGTCTCCATGCCCTGCGTCATGCTCGCGCCGGCGGCCCACCAGGCGGTGCTCAGCAGGGAGACATCGAGCTCGACAGCCTCCCCGGTGCGCTCGCGATGGAAAAGCGCCGCCGAGATGCCGCCCGCGATGTTGGCCCCGCCGATCGAGTCGCCGAACGCCGGAATTCCTTGCGACAGAGCACCGCCCAGACCCTCGGGTGTCAGCGAATGGCCGACTCCACTGCGGGTCCAGAACGCAGTGCCGTCGAAGCCGCCGACGTCGCGCTCTGGACCTTTGTCGCCGTAGGCACTGCCGCGCGCATAGATGATGTTCGGATTCACGGCGCGGATGTGTTCGACGTCGAACTTGTGCTTCTGCCGGGCCGCGGGCAGATAGTTGGTCAGAAAGACATCGGCCGTCTTGGCGATCTCGTAGAGGACGTCCTGGCCGCCGGGCGTGGAGACGTCGATGCCGACGCTGCGCTTGCCACGGTTCGGGTGCTCGATCAGCGGATGCCGGTCGGGGTCGAGTGCAAAGCCGCCCATGTTGATGAAGCCCCGCTGGGTATCGCCGCGCACCGGGTGTTCCACCTTGATGACGTCGGCGCCCCAGTCGGCGAGGAGCGCACCCGCGGCGGGAACGAATGTGAACTGCGCGACTTCGAGGACCCGGACGCCCTGCATCACCTTGACCATGTCGTCACTGTCCCGCGCTGAACTTGACCGGCAGTGCCGTGGGGGAACGGAACGGCTGGCCGTAGATGTGTGGGTCGTCGTCGGTGACGAGTTCGATGTCGGTCAGCCGTGTGAGCAGACATTCCAGCGCTACCCGGGTCTCCATCCGGGCCAGGTGCAGGCCCATGCATGTGTGCTCGCCGGCGGCAAATGAGATGTGTGGTAGGCGTTTCCGGAAGATGTCGAACTCCTCGGAGCGGTCCCACCGGCGCTCGTCACGATTCGCCGAGCCGATGCACACGTCGATCACGGCACCCGCCGGCACGTGCACGCCCTCGAGTTCGGTGTCCTCGGACGCGTACCGCTGAACTGTGGTCAGTGGCGTCTCATACCGCAGGCCCTCTTCGATGGCGTCGGCGATGAGAGCATGGTCGTCCTGCAGGGCCTGGAACTGGTCCCGATGAGTCAGCAACAGGTACAACAGATTTCCCGACGAACGGTAGGTGGTCTCGAGGCCGGCGGGCAGCAGCAGTCTCAGGAATGAGTAGATGGCTTCATCGGTGAGCTTCTCGCCGTCGATCTCCGCGGTCACCAGGTCGCCGATGATGTCCTCGGTCGGTTGGCTGCGCCGCTGGTCGATCTGCTGCAGGAAATAGTCCTTCAGGGCGGCCGACGCGTCAAAGGCGCGCTGGTATTTGACGGCGTAATTGATCAGCTCGACGGCGCGCTGCCGGAACCAGGGGAGGTCTTCTGCGGGCAGGCCCAACAACTTCGAGATGACGCGGGTGGGGAACTCCAGCGTGAAGTCGGCCACCAGGTCGGCGGTTCCGGCGTGGATGAACTCGTCGACCAGTTCATCGACGACCGGGCGGACGATCTCGGGTTCCCACCGCGCCAACGACTTCGACTTGAACGCCGCGGAGACCAGATTGCGGTGTTGCCAGTGCGGTTTGCCTTCCATGGCCAGGATGGTGGGCCCGATGAACAGCCCGATGGTGCTGTCGTAGATGTGCGAATTGAAGACGCGCCCGTCGCGGAAGACGCGGTTGACGGCGTCGAACGACACTGCGGCATAGAGGTGTTTGGGCTTGAATTCCTCGGGTGCGTTGGACCAGTCCATGACGCTGCCCCGGAAGACGCCGCCTTGGCTGCGTTTCCGGGCGAAGAATAGGTACGGGTCACGGAGGAGGTCGGCACCCTCGTCGACGTCGGCGTCCTGAACGAGACTCACCACCTAAACTGATGGGCATCCGGCTGGTAATACCGTAAAGCTTACAGTAGATGCCGTTCCGGCGTGGGTCAGTTTCCTGAAGTGCTACTGTCCGGCCATGGCCGACAGCGCGGGACCAGCGGAGTTGCGGGTGATTCTCGACCGGCAGCGGCAGGGTTTCCGGGCCGACGGCGTCCCCGGTGCCGCGGTGCGGCGGGGCCGCATCGACCGCTTGGTCGCGCTGGTGCTGGACAACGCCGATGCCTTCGCCGACGCGATGGCCGCGGACTACGGCACGAGGGCCAAGGCCGCGTCGCTGTTCACCGAGATTCTCGGCATGATGTCGGTGATCGAGCACACCAGATCCCATGTGCCGCAGTGGATGCGCTCGACCATGGCGATGCGGACAGTGCGGGTTCTGGGCCTGCGTGCCGAGGTGGTACCCAGCCCGCTGGGTGTCGTCGGGGTCATCGGCCCGTGGAACTTTCCGCTCAATCTTGTGGTGCTCCCCGCGGCGGCGGCATTCGCCGCCGGAAACCGGGTGATGATCAAGATGTCGGAGATCACCGCGCAGACCGCGGCGTTGATGCAGACGCTTGCGCCGAAGTACTTCGACGAGGCAGAGCTGGCCGTAGTCACCGGTGGACCCGACGTGGCGGCTGCCTTCTCCGAGTTGCCTTTCGATCACCTGTTTTTCACGGGTTCACCCGCGGTCGGAGCCAAGGTGGCGGAGGCTGCCGGACGCAACCTCGTGCCCGTCACCCTCGAACTCGGGGGCAAGAACCCGGTGGTGGTGGCACGGGCCGCGAACCTCACCCGCGCTGCAGCCCGGATCGCGCAGGGCCGGATGATCAACGGGGGACAGGTGTGCGTCAGCCCCGACTATGTCTTCGTCCCCGATGATCGCGTCGACGCCTTCGTCGACGCAGCGCGAAACACGTGGCGGTCCATGTTCCGATCGATTGTCGGCAACGGCGACTACTGCTCGTCGGTGAACGAGGCCAACTTCGACCGGGTGCTCGCGCTGATCGACGACGCCCGGGACAAGGGGGCCGAGGTCGAGTTCGTCGCTCCGGCGGGTGAAACGCTGCCCGACCGCAGCACCCGCAAGATCGCCCCGACCATCGTCCGCAATGTCGACGACCGGATGCGTATCACCGCCGAGGAGATTTTCGGTCCGGTGCTGGTGGTCAAGGGGTATTTGACCGTCAGCGACGTGACGGACCACCTCAACACGCGGCCCGCGCCGCTCGTCGCCTACTGGTTCGGGCCCGACGACGACGAGTTCCGGGCCTTCGTCCGCGACACCCGAAGCGGCGGGGTGGCGCGCAATGACTTTGCAGCCCAGATGATTCCGTCCGCGGTGCCGTTCGGCGGCGTCGGCACCAGCGGCATGGGTGCCTACCACGGTAAGGCCGGCTTCGACACGTTCAGCCAGTATCGGTCGGTGGTCGGCACCGATCTGCCGTTCAGCATCACCGGCCGTGCGGCGCCGCCGTTCACGACGTCGATGCGGTCCAGCACCGAACTTGCGCTGTGGGTGGCGCGCAGGCGGAACCGGCGGCGGCTCAAGGGTCAGGCCGGCGCCTCGTAGAACTGTGTCGCCCATTTACGCATGGCCAGATAGGGTTTCGCGTCGGCCTTCGACAGTGCCGGGTGCTCGATGTACTCCTGGTAGCGCCAGATGTCCAGGTCTTCCCACACCGTGCGCAGGAACCGCTTCTCGACGTGTTCGCGTACCTCCGCGGGCGGCACCTCGGAAGAATCGCCAGGGCGGCGCGGCCACCATATCGAATAGAACATGTCCGAGTAGCCGTCCTCAACCGGCGTGCAGGCGAATATCAGCCGGTGGTTCGACGAGCCCTCGAAGGCGCTGACCGCGAAGCCCAGGCCCGAGAAGTGGCTGTGGATGTACAGCGCCATCTTCTCTGGATCGTCACTGCGCGTGTCTGGCCACCCGGTGAGGAATCGCCACTCTTCGTCGACGACCTCCCAGTTCAGACACACCGGCGTGACGGTCGCACCGTGGACATAGTGGAAGTGCGCACTGTCCGGGCCGTTCTCGGCGACGATCTGTGGGTGCACGGGCTCGTGCTCGGCGCGTCGTGAAAACTCCGGGTAGGGACGGTAATACGCGTCACCGTCGGTGGGAAACTGCGGGAACTTACCGAACAGGTCGGGCAAATCCCACTGTGGCTCCTTGCCATCGGGCTGATACCAGGCGAACACGCACCCGTGTTGTTCACGGACCGGGAACACCCGCAGCCGCAGCGCCTTGTTCGGCCGGTCCGGCTGATAGGGGATGTAGCGGTTGGTGCCGTCAGGACCCCAACGCCAGCCGTGGAACGGGCACTCCACACAGTCCCCGACCACCTTCCCGCCGTGGCCGATGTGTGCCCCGAGGTGCCGGCAATGCGCGGAAAGCAGGTGCAGTGCACCGGAGTCGTCGCGATAGGCGACCAGGTCCTCACCGAAGTACCGCAGCGGCCGCACCTCTCCCGCGGTGAACTCCGGCGACCAGCCGATCATGAACCAGCCGGTGACCTTCCAGGTGAACGGAACTTTCACGGTGCCTCCGTCTTTGCTCCCGGCTGCGCGATGATGGTTGCGCCGAATTCTTTGATGTAGTCGACCGCGGCACCGATATTCGAACCGTCGACGTGAACCACGGCCCAGGTGGCGCCGTACCCCGCAAGTTCGTCGAGCGTGTCGCGCGTGCGCCGTACCGCGGACTCATCGTCGAGATCGACCTGCGGGCACAGGATCTGGATGTCCAGGTGGTGGGGGTCGCGCCCGGCGGCGTCCATCTCGCCACGCAGCCTGTCCACCGCGGCACCGAACTGGCGTGCGTCGGCGATGGCAACGGTGCGCATGCTCGCCGCGTACTCCGGCGGCGAGATCACCGGCATCCAGCCGGTGCCGTATTCGACGACGCGGCGCATCGCGGCGCGCCCGTTGCCGCCGATCCACAGCGGCGGGTGTGGCCGCTGTGCGGGGCGTTGCAGCCAGAGTTCGCCGACGGCGCCGAAGTTCGTGCCGAGCACTGGAATCTCGGGGTCCAGCCAGATCGACCACAGCGCGGCGATGGCCTCGTCGAGCAGCTCGGCGCGGCGATCGAAATCGACGCCGAGAGCGGCGAATTCCGACCGCAGATACCCGGCGCCGACGCCGGCGATGAGTCGGCCGCCCGAGACGAGGTCGAGGGAGGTCAGGGCCTTGGCGGACAGATACGGATTGCGGAACGGCAGCACGTACAGGTTGGTCAACAGCTTGACAGTCCTCGTGACACCAGCCATGAACCCGAGCGCCGCGATCGGATCGAGGGTGTCGTGCCCACCGCGGCGGCGCCATTTCGCCGACGGTGCCGGATGCTCGCTGACCGCGATGGCGGAGAACCACGAGGCCTCGGCCTGCTGGCACACCAGGCGGATGGCCTCGGGGTGCAGAAAACCGGCTGTGGCCGTGGGCGATTCAGCCGGATACTCGAGGGTGAACTTCACTGACGCGGGCTCCTGAACGGTCCGTTACGGCATGATCGTGGTGCGCGACACCGGTTCCGGCGCGGCCTGTCGGACGCGCACGCCGCGCTCGAGTGCATGCAGCAGGGCATCGCGCGTCTCGAGCGGAGAGATGAGTTCGTCGAAGCCGAGATGGCCCGCGGACCGGAACGACGCTTCGAGTTCCATGCGACGCAGCTTGGCCTCGACATCCTCGTCGGCGTGGGACGCCCGGCTGAGGGCGGCTGCGCTCATGGCGCCCATGGTTGCGCCGGGGTAGGCGAACGTCGCGCCTTGGTTGTCGAAACCCAACAGCGACATCACCATCGAGCCGAAGCCATATGCCTTCCGCAAGGTCACATGAAGCTTCAAGGTCGTCGCCGCGGTCTGGGCGGCGAACATGCGGGCGCCGCTGCGGAGTACCCCGGTGCGCTCGGAGCGGCTGCCGGGCAGCATCCCCGGATTGTCGGCCAGGAAGATGATCGGCAGGTGGAACGAGTCGGCCACGGTGATGAAATGCGCCGCCTTGTCGGCGGCGTCGGCATCGATGCTGCCGGCAAGGACGTTCGGCTGGTTTGCGACGACGGCCACCGGATGGCCGCCGAGGTGGGCCAGTGCGCAGATGATGGCCGGCCCGAACTTGGGTTGCACCTCGAACCAGTCCGGGGTGTCGAACACGGCGTCGAGCACGTCGCGCATGTTGTAGGCACGGCGGTTGTCGCGCGGCACCACGTCGAGTAGTTCGGGAGTCGGCCGTGGTGCGCATACCTCGTTCGGCGTCAGCGCTGACGGATACGACCACGCACTGGACGGGAAGTACGACAGATACCGACGGATGTCGCCGAGGGCGGACTCGTCGTCGTCGGCGGCGTTGTGGATGACGCCACTGGCCAGGGCGACCCCGGGGCCACCGAGCTCCTCTTTCGAAATATCTTCGCCCGTGGACTCTTTCACGACGGGCGGGCCGGCGGTGAAGATGGCGCCCTGCTGACTCATGATGGTCCAGTCGCACACCGGGGCGACCAGGGCGCCGTGCCCCGCCGACGGTCCCAGCACCGCCGAGATCGTCGGCACCCGGCCCGAGCAGCGCGCCTGTGCGATGAGGTCGGTGGGGGTGCGGCCGTAGTGTTCGCCGCTGGGCCGGAATCCGGCGCCTTCCAACAGCATCACCAACGGAATGCGGTCGTGCAGAGCGAGTTCGGCGAGGCGGTACCGCTTCGCATTACCGCCCGGCCCGATACTGCCCGCCAGCGTGGTGAAGTCTTCCGCGCCGACCATGACCGGCGCTCCGTTGATGAGACCCGAGCCGGCGACGATGCCGTCGGCGGCGATGTCGCCGCCCACCAGGGTGCCGAATTCACGGAAGGAGCCGGGGTCCAGGAGGTGGTTCAGTCGTCCGCGGGCGTCGAGCTTGCCCTTGCCGTGGTGCTTGGCCAGCCGCTCCGGCCCGCCCATCGCGCGGGTCCGTTCCCGCAGGCTCTCCAGGTCCTCGAGAGTCTGCTTCCAGTCCGGCCGATCCGTCATCGCAGTTCCTCACTCATGGCTTGTCACGTTGACCATACTGAATTGCTTACTGTAGCGTCTACTGCATGGTTGGCGACCGCGTTGGCCTGACGGTCGACGGGGGCGTGAACTGCGCACTCGCCGATATTGCGGACATGGCACGCACGATGGAGCGGCGGGGTTACGGCGGCTGTTGGACCGCGGAGGTCAACCACGATCCGTTCCTGCCGCTCGCACTGGCCGCCGAACACACCTCCAGTATCGAACTCGGAACCGGCATCGCGGTCGCTTTCGCTCGCACGCCCATGACGGTCGCCAACGTGGGGTGGGACTTGCAGGGTTACTCACGGGGCCGATTCATCCTCGGCCTCGGCTCACAGATCCAGCCCCACATCGAGAATCGATTCAGCATGCCGTGGGGCCACCCGGTCCGCCGTATGCGCGAGTTCATCGCTGCGCTGCAAGCGATCTGGACGTGCTGGCGCGATGGCGGCAGGCTTCAGTTCGAGGGTGATTTCTACACGCACAAACTGATGACTCCGATGTTTGTCCCAGAGTTGCACGAGTACGGGTTTCCGAAGGTTTTCGTTGCCGCAGTCGGTGACGCGATGACAGAGCTGAGCGGCGAGGTGTGTGCCGGTCTGGTCGGTCATGCGTTCACCACCCGGCGCTACCTCCTGGAAGTGACCGAGCCGGCGGTGCAGCGCGGGCTGAAACGGGCCGGCCGCGACCGCGGTGAGTTCGAGATGGCTTGCCCGGTTTTCGTCGTCACGGGTACTGACGAGGACGACATGGCTGTCGCGGCGGCACGCGCGCGCAAGCAGATCGCCTTTTATGCGTCGACGCCCGCGTACCGGCGCGTGCTCGAACTGCACGGCTGGGGCGAGCTGCAGCCCGAGCTGCGCGGTTTGTCGATGCGCGGCGAATGGGATGCCATGGCCCAGCTCATCGACGACGCGATGCTCGCCGAGTTCGCCGTCGTCGCCCCGGTCCACGAGCTCGCTGCCGCGATCCGGGAGCGGTGCGCCGGCGTCATCGACCGGGTGACGGTCGGACTGCCGCCGGAGTTGCCGGAGGAAACCGTCAAAGCCGTACTGGCCGAGTTGCACATGTAAGGAGCCGACCCATGAGTGCCCCGACCACCACCGCCGACGCCGCCGGTGTTTTCGCCGACCCGGCTGCCTACGCCGATGAGCCGAAACTCCATGCGGCACTGTCCTTCTTGCGTGCCACGGCGCCGGTGTCGAAGGTCGACGTGCCCGGCTACAGACCGTTCTGGGCCATCACCAAACACGATGACGTCATGGCGATCGAACGAGCCAACACGCTGTTCACCAACTCGCCGCGCCCGGTGCTGATGACCACCGAAGCCGACGCGCATCAGGCGGCACTGGGCATCAGCACGCTGATCCACATGGACGACCCGCAACACCGGCTGGTGCGGGCCATCGGCGCCGACTGGTTTCGGCCGAAGGCCATGCGGGACCTACGTGTTCGCGTCGATGAACTAGCCAAGCGCTATGTCGACCGCATGGTGGAGTTGGGCGGCGAATGCGACTTCGTCCAAGAGGTCGCCGTGAATTACCCGCTGTACGTGATCATGTCGCTGCTCGGACTACCTGAGTCCGACTTTCCCCGCATGCTCAAGTACACCCAGGAGTTGTTCGGCAGCGACGACTCGGAGTTCGCCCACGGCGTCACGCCCGAAGAGAAGGGGGCGGCGCTGTTCGAAATGTTCAACTACTTCACCGCGTTGACCGCCGCGCGCCGTGAGAACCCCACCGGCGACCTGGCGTCGGCCATCGCCAACGCGCGTCTGGACGGAGAACCGTTGGGAGACATCGACACCGTCTCCTACTACGTCATCATCGCGACGGCCGGCCACGACACCACCAGCGCCGTGGTCTCCGGCGGTCTGCACGCGTTGATCGAGAATCCGGATCAGCTTGTGCGGCTTCAGGAGAACCCCGGGCTGATGCCACTCGCAACGGAAGAGATGATCCGCTGGGTGACGCCGGTCAAGGAGTTCATGCGCACCGCGCGCGAGGACACGGCTGTCCGGGGCGTGCCGATCGCCGCGGGGGAGTCGGTGCTGCTGTCGTACGTGTCGGCCAACCGCGACGAAGAGACCTTCGACGACCCGTTCCGCTTCGATGTGGGTCGTGACCCCAACAAGCACGTGGCGTTCGGCTACGGCGTCCACTTCTGTCTGGGCGCGGCACTCGCGCGCATGGAGGTCACCAGTTTCTTCTCGGAGCTGATCCCGCGGCTCCGCTCGATCGAGCCGGCGGGCGCTCCGCAGCACACCGCGACCATCTTCGTCGGCGGTCTGAAACACCTGCCGATCCGCTACTCGCTCACTTGATGGAAGTAGCGTTCTCCTATCTGATAATCTAATTCTCATGGTCAAGACAGGTAGCCGGCTGCGGAGTCAGGTCTGTGACACGCAGGTGATCGTCGTGCGGACTGGAGACAGCCTCGACGACCTGCGGTGTGGGGGCGTCCCCATGGTGGCGCTCGATGCCGAGGTCGGCGAAGCACCCGTCGCGGACCCGCAGCTGTGCGGCGGCACTGTGATGGGTAAGCGGTACGTCGACGACGCCGCGGCCGAGGTGCTGGTCACCAAGGCAGGCACGGGCACGCTGAGCGTGGGGTCGACACCCCTCGCTCTCAAAGAAGCCAAACCCCTCCCCGCGAGCGATTAGGAGTGACGATGCAGAAGGCGCTTGCCCCGGAAATCTCGACCTGGCCGGACGCCGAGCCGCAGCTCATCGGCAGCCGGTGCGGCGCCTGCGCGGCGACGACGTTTCCCCGCCAGGACCGCTGCCCGAAATGCAGCAAGGCCGAGATGTCCGACGTGCTGCTGCCGCGTCGCGGCACGGTGATCGCCTGGACCACGCAAGGTTTCCCGCCCGGTGCACCGTATGCCGGGCCGACCGGCAAGGACTTCGTTCCGTTCGGCGTCGGGCTGGTGCAGCTCGGTGACGTCATCCGGGTCGAGGGTCGGCTGACGGAAAATGATCCGGCCAAGCTCGAATTCGGCATGGAGGTCGAACTCACCATGGCGCCTTTCGCCACTGACGCTGACGGCAACGAGCTGGTCACCTTCTGGTTCAAGCCGGTGGCGGCATGAGCAACGACGTAGCGATCATCGGTGTGGGTATCCACCCGTTCGGCCGGTTCGACAAGACCGCCATGCAGATGGGCGCCGAGGCGATCCAGAGTGCGCTCACCGACGCCAAGCTGGAGTGGAAGGACATCCAGTTCGGCTTCGGCGGCAGCTATGAGGTGTCCAACCCTGACGCGGTCACACGCCTGGTCGGGCTGACGGGTATCACGTTCACCAATGTCTTCAACGCGTGCGCCACCGCGGCCAGCGCCATCCAGCAGACCGCCGACACCATCCGGCTCGGCAAGTACGACATCGGGATCGCCATCGGCCTGGACAAGCATCCGCGTGGCGCTTTCACCGACGATCCGGCCAAGCTGGCGCTGCCGCAGTGGTACGCCAACAATGGCCAGTTCGTCACCACGAAATTCTTCGGGATGAAGGCCAACCATTACATCAACAAGCACGGCATCTCCGAGGAGACGCTGGCGCGGGTGGCCAACAAGAACTTCCGCAACGGCATCCTCAACCCGAATGCGTTCCGGCGCAAGGAGATCACCGTCGACGAGATCATGGCCTCGCCGGTGCTCAATTATCCGTTGCGCCAGTACATGTTCTGCGCGCCCGACGAAGGCGCCGCCGCCGTCATCATGTGCCGGGCCGACATCGCCCACCGCTACACCGACAAGCCGGTGTATGTGCGCGCCAGCGAGATTCGCACCCGCACCTATGGCGCCTACGAGGTGCACGCCACTTCCGCGCCGCTCGACGAGGACGTGTCGCCCACCGTCTACGCCGCCAAGGCGGCCTACGAGGCCGCCGGCATCGGACCGGAGGACGTCGACATCGCGCAGCTGCAGGACACCGACGCCGGCGCCGAGGTCATCCACATGGCCGAGACCGGGCTGTGTGCCGACGGCGAACAGGAGAAGCTGCTGGCTGACGGGGCCACCGAGATTCACGGATCGCTGCCGATCAACACCGACGGTGGACTGATCGCCAACGGCGAGCCGATCGGCGCTTCCGGGTTGCGCCAGATGCACGAGCTGGTGCGCCAACTGCGCGGCGAAGCGGGGGAGCGACAGGTGCCGGGTAACCCGCGCGTCGGGCTGGCGCAGGTGTACGGCGCGCCGGGTACTGCCTCGGCGACCATTCTCAGCCTGTAGGGGAGCGCGACATGACCGACTTCAAATACGTCACGTACGAAACCCTCGACGAGGGCACCATCGCCCGAATCATGTTGAACCGCCCGGACACCCGCAACGCGCAGAGTCGCGGCATGCTCACCGAGTTGCACGAGGCGTTCCTGCAGGCCGAGGCTGACGACACGGTGCGCGTCGTCATCCTCGGCGGCCTGGGGCCGATGTTCTCCTCCGGTCATGATCTGGGCTCGTCGCAGTCCCAGGCGGAACGCATGCCCGGACCCGACCAGCATCCGAGCTTCCGGATCAACGGCGCGACCCGTAAGGGCGCGGAGATGCTGATGCTGCAGGAGTGGCACTACTACTTCGAGAACACGCGGCGGTGGCGCAATCTGCGCAAAATCACTGTCGCTCAGGTACACGGTGACGTGTATGCCGCCTCGCTCATGCTGATGTGGGCGTGCGACCTGATCGTCGCGGCCGACAACACCACCTTCGCGGACGTGGTCGGTACCCGGTTGGGCATGTGCGGCGTCGAATACTTCGCGCACCCATGGGAATTCGGCCCCCGCAAGACGAAAGAACTGATGCTCACCGGCGACAGCCTGTCGGTGGACGAGGCGCACCGCATGGGCATGGTCAGCAAGGTGTTCCCGGCCGACGAACTCGCCGACCGCACACTGGAATTCGCCCGTCGCATTGCGGTGGTGCCGACCATGGCCGCCCTGCTGATCAAGGAATCGGTGAATCAGACACAGGACAACATGGGCTTCTACAACTCCCTGAACGCCTGTTTCACGCTGCACGAGCTCAACCACAGTCACTGGGCGCAGGTGCACGAGAACGGGTTTCCGGTGGGGCTGGAGGAAGACGGCCTGCCGAACTGGCGTACCGCGCCGCCCGTGGTGCCCGCGGTCAAGGACCAGGTGCGCGGCGGGGACTGATCAGGACCGACCTTCGAGTGCGGCGAAGTTGACGGTTGCCGTCGCGGCGAGATCGCCATTGCCGCGCAGGATTTCGACTTGAACGACTGCTGAGCGGCGGCCCCGGTGGACGAAGCTCGCCACCGCGCGGGCAGGTCCGGTGTCGATGCGGCGCAGATAGCGGATGTGCAGGTCGGTGGTGGTGATGCCATTGCCGAACGCCATGTCCCGCGAGACCAGCAGGCCGCCCGCGACGTCGGCGATGGTGGCGATCAGTCCGCCCTGCAGGCCGCCATTGGTGTTGACGACCGCCTGGGTCACTGGAAGTTCCATCGCCAGTGTGCCGTCGGGAGATTCGACCTCGGCAAGCCCCAAGTGGTCGAACAGCTGCTTCAAGGTCGTCAGGGTGGGTGACGGATCGTCGACAGTACTCACGATGGCAGTCTCCAGCTGGGCGGAATTATCATTGTGCACTATTGAGAGTGACATTACCGAAAATGAAGAGTCTGTTCAGGGTACGCTCATCCAATGCGACGGTTCTGGTCTGCGTTGGGCGCCCTGGCGCTCGTCGGATTGCATTGGCCTGCGGCGGCGTCGGCCGACCCGGTTCAGTGTGACGATCCGGCGTGTGTGCCGGGGATCAATCGAGTGGTCGCATTGGGTGCGGATTGCGACAACGTCACGTATTTCGTGTTCGCCACCACCGATTGGGGCCGGGTCGTCTTCTGCGACTCCACGCGCGGGTTGTCGCCGCGCTACTTCCGGGCACTGCCCGTGGCCGGCATCCGGGAATTCGACACGCCTTGCGACCAACCGTTCAATCAGATGGCGCAGGCGCCCGACGGGCTGTTCCTGTTCTGCGGGCCCAAGCTGGATCGCAACGGCACCGGCGTGACGCGCTGGATTCGCGGCGACCACTACGACAACCCCAACTCGAACTTCTAGCCCAGGAACAAATCCGGGATCGGGTTGGCGCCGCCGCCGTAGGGCGTCAGATCCCGGCCGGCCTCGGTCAGGACGTCGGCGTCGATGAAACAGCCTGCGGTGCAATCGGTGGCCGGTCGGGTCAGGATCTGGACTGCCGCGTCACCCATGATCGCCGGGCTGCGCGACGAGTCCAGCAGCGCGGCGCCGTCGGCCATGTTGGCCACCGCTGACGTGGCGATATAGGTCTGCGGCCACAGGCAGTTGAACGCGATGCCGGCGTCGGCATACTCGGCCGCCCAACCCAGCGACAGCAGCGTCATGCCGTATTTCGACAACGTGTACGACGGGTGCGCGCCCAGCCAGCGTGGGCTGAGATTCAGTGGCGGCGCGATGGTCAGCACGTGCGCGTTGGCCGACTTGCGCAGATGTGGCAGTGCGGCTTTCGTCAGTAGAAAACTGCCGCGGATGTTCACCTGCTGCATCAGGTCGAATTTCTTGGCGGACAACGTCTCTGTCGGTTCGACGCCGATGGCGCTGGCGTTGTTGACGCAGATGTCGACGCCACCGAAGCGCTCGACCGCCACGTCGACGGCGCGGTTGACGTCGTCCTCGGAGCGGATGTCGCCCACGACCGCGGCCGCCTTTCCGCCCGCGGCCTCGATGTCTTCGGCGGCCGTGTAGACGGTTCCGGGCAACCGGGGGTGTGGCTCGGCAGTCTTTGCGAGAAGGACGACATTGGCGCCCTGTGCGGCGGCGGCGATGGCTATCGCGAGCCCGATACCTCTACTTGCGCCGGAGATCACCATGGTCTTGTCGGCGAGTGCGCGGTCCGTCATCGTTCTCCTCATCAGCTGTTACCGGGAATGGTATTGGCATTCTCTTTTTTTGCAAGTACGTTATTCACTGATGGATAACGATGGCCAGACTCCGTCCGGAATACCGCTGAAACCGGTCTACGGACCCGCGGATCGACAGGTCGATCCGCCCCAGCCGGGTGACTTCCCGTTCACCCGGGGCAATTTCGCGTCCGGATACCGCGGCAAGCTGTGGACCTTCCGCCAATACTCGGGTTTCGGTACCGCCGAGGAGTCGAATCAGCGGTACCGGTACCTGCTGGATCAGGGTGGGACGGGGCTCTCGGTAGCCCTCGATCTGCCCACCCAGTGCGGCTACGACTCCGACGACGAGGAGTACGGCGAGGAGGTCGGCCGCGTCGGTGTCGCGGTCGATACTCTGGCCGACGCCGAGGTCCTGTTCGACGGCATCCCGCTGGACAAGATCAGCACCAGTTTCACGATCAACGGCACCGCCGCCATCCTGCTGGCCTTCTACGTCGCGGCCGCGGAGAAGAAGGGCGTGCCGCGCGAAAAGCTCACCGGCACAATCCAGAACGACATCCTCAAGGAGTACGCCTCGCGAGGCACCTGGATCTGGCCGCCCGAGCCGTCGCTGCGGCTCATCGCCGACACCATCGAGTTCTGCGCCGCTGAGGTGCCGCGCTTCAACGCGATCTCGGTGGCGGGCGCGCACTTCCGCGATGCGGGCGCCAACGCGGTCCAGGAGATGGCGTTCACACTGGCCGACGGTGTCACCTACTGCGACACCGTCGTCGAGCGCGGTCGCATGACCATCGATAAGTTCGCGCCGCAGATCTCGTTCTTCTTCTACACGCACGGCGACTTCTTCGAGGAGATCGCCAAATACCGTGCGGGACGCCGCCGGTGGGCCACCATCGTGCGCGAGCGCTACGGCGCCACCACCGACAAGGCGTCGATGTTCCGGTTCGGCTGCGTATCCGGCGGCGCGTCGCTGTATGCGCCCCAGGCCCAGAACAACCTGGTCCGGGTCGCCTATGAGGCGCTGGCGTCGGTGCTCGGCGGTGTGCAGTCCATGTTCACCGCGGCGTGGGACGAGCCGTTCGCCCTACCCAGTGAGGAGTCCGCGACGCTCGCGCTGCGGACGCAGCAGATCCTGGCCTACGAGACGGGTGTCGCGAAGGTGGCAGACCCGTTGGGTGGCTCGTATTTCGTCGAGGCGCTCACCGATGCCACCGAGGAGAAGATCATCGAGATCATGCACGATCTCGAGGTGCACGGCGGCATGGTGCGGTGCATCGAGGACGGCTACCTGCAGGGGCTGATCGCCGACGAGGCGTTCAAGATTCACCAGGAGACCGAATCGGGTGTGCGGCCGGTGGTCGGGGTGAACAAGTTCGTCGTCGAAGAACCGGCGCCGGATCTGGCCACCTATGAACTCGACGCCGACGGCCGCGACAAGCAACTCAAGCGGCTGGCCAAGGTCAAGGCCGAGCGCGACGATGTTGCGGTGAAGGAAGCCCTTGCGGCCCTGGCACGTTCGGCCGACGGGGACGACAACCTGATGCATCGCCTCATCGATTGCGCGAATGCTTACTGCACAGTGGGGGAGATGGTGTCGACGTTGAAATCGGTGTGGGGCGAGTTCCAGCAGCCGGTGGTGTTCTGATGCTGCGCACGCGAGGAGCAATCTGATGTCAGTTCGCGTACTGGTTGCCAAGCCGGGCCTGGACGGTCATGACCGGGGCGCCAAGATCGTGGCCCGGACCCTACGGGATGCCGGGTTCGAGGTGATCTACACCGGCATCCGGCAGCGGATCGAGGACATCGTGTCGATCGCGTTGCAGGAGGACGTCGCGCTCGTGGGCCTGTCGATCCTGTCCGGGGCGCATCTGGCGCTGACGGCGCGCACTGTCGAAGCGCTGCGTGCCGCCGATGCCGGCGACATCGCGGTCGTCGTGGGCGGCACGATTCCTCTGGGAGACGTGCCGAAACTACTGGAAGCCGGTGCGGCGGCGGTGTTTCCGACCGGAACAGGGTTGGACACCCTGGTCGCCGAAGTGCGCAAACTGACGTCGGAAAGTGCGGTGGGCTGACATGCGCCTCGGTGTGATGATCGGGGCCGAGCGCGGCGATATGGCGCGCAAGGTCTCCAAGCTGGTCTCCGATATCCAGTGGGCGGAGAGTGCGGGCCTCGACAGCGCCTGGTTGCCGCAGGTCCCCAATGACTTCGACTGCCTGATGATGGTGGCGTTGATGGCGGCCAACACGTCGCGTATCGAACTCGGCACGGCCGTGGTGCCGCTGCAGGCGCAGCATCCGATCGCGCTTGCCCGCCAGGCACTTTCGGTGCACGCCATATCGGGCGGCCGGCTGGCCCTGGGCGTCGGGCCGTCGCACCACTGGATCGTGCGCGACATGCTGGGCCTGCCCTACGACAAGCCCGCCGCCTACACGCGCGACTATCTGCAGGTGCTGAACACCGCCATTTCCGGCCCGGGACCCGTTGACGTGGAGAATGATTCGTTCACCGTGCACAATCCGACCGTGCTCGCCGCCGATACCCCGATGCCGGTGCTGGTCTCCGCGCTGGGTCCGGTGATGCTGCAGATCGCGGGCGAACAGGCCGACGGCACGTCGTTGTGGATGGCCGACGAGAAGGCGATCGGCGAACACATCGCACCCAAGATCAACAAGGCCGCCGCCGAAGCGGGGCGGCCCGCGCCGCGCATCGTGGCGGGTATCCCGGTCACGCTGTGCGCCAACTCGGAGATCGAGGCGGCCAAGGACCGGGCCAACCGCATTCTCGCGGAGGCCGAGACGTCGCCGAACTATCAGAAGCTGCTGGACCGCGGGGAAGCCCGCAGCGTCGGTGACCTGTGTGCCGCCGGTGACGAAGAATCAATTCTGAAGCGGTTCAAGCAGTTCGCCGATGCGGGCGTGACCGATCTGTCGGTGCGGCTGCTGCCGATCGGGGACAACCGCGACGAGCTGATCGCCTCGAAGAATCGCACCCGCGAGGTGATCGCCGAACTCGCCAAGGCGGTCTCTTGATTCGCCGGGATGGCACTTTTTCGCGACTTCACGGCGAAATCACACCGCAAACCGTAGTCTCGGCGCCGAAATGAATGGTCCTCTCGCGGGCATCCGCATCATCGAGGTCGGCGTCATGCTCGCCGGGCCGTACGCCACGATGCTCCTGGCTGACCTTGGTGCCGAGGTGATCAAGGTCGAGCCGCCCGGTGGCGAGATCTCCCGGCAGGTCGGGGACAGCTACTTCGCCAGTCTCAACCGCAACAAGACCAGCATCTGCCTGGATCTGGCGACGGCTGCCGGGCAGGCTCGGCTCGGTGAGCTGGTCGCGGAATCCCATGCACTGCTGGTGAATATGAAGCCGTCGGTGATCCGCCGGCTGGGCCTGACGTACGAGTCGCTGTCGCGCTTCAACGAGAAGATCGTCTGCGTGGCGATGACGGGCTTCGGGCTCGACGGCGGCGACGACCCCGCATTCGACTACGTCATCCAGGCGGCGACCGGGGTGGCGGCCATGACCGGCGACCCGGACGGGCCGCCGACGCTGCCGGGCTACTCGTCGGCCGACAACTCCACCGGGATGACCGCGGCGCTGGGCCTGCTCGCCCAGATCGTCTCCGGCCGTGGCGGTCAGGTCGAGGTGTGCCTGCGTGATGTGATGTTGTCCCAGCTGAACTACCGGGCAGCGGCGTACCTGAACGACGGCATCCATCCCCGCCGGCACCCGAACGGCGCGCATTCGTATTACGTTCCGGCGCAGCTTTTCGACACCGCGGACGGGTATCTGGCGTTGTTCATCACCCATGACGGGTTCTGGAAGTCCTTCGTGGGGGAGGCGGGTATCGGCCACGATGGTCAGATCCCGTTCGCCACCATGGCGGAGCGGGCCGCACGCCGCGACGAGGTGCTGGCGGTGGTCGAGAAGGTGCTGTCCACCGATTCCGCCATCGGGTGGGAAAAGAGACTGCGTGCGCTCGGAATTCCCTCGGCTGCCGTCCGCACGCTGCCGGAAGCCCTGGACGCGACGCCGGAGGTGATCGTCACCGCGGGCGATTACCGCTTGATCGGTAGCCCGATCCGGGTGGCCGGTTACGAGCCGCAGTACCGGCCGCCGTCGGCTCCGCCGGCTCAGTCGTCGTAGCGCACCGTCACCGACGCGGTGTCCGGCACCGCCTGGCACGTCAGCACGTAGCCCTCCGCAACCTCGTCGTCGTCGAGGGCCTCGTTGTTGCGCATGGTCGCGGTGCCTTCGGTCAGCCTGGCGATGCAGGTGCCGCAGTTGCCGGCCTCACAGGAGAACGGCGGCGTCAACCCAGCCCGCCGCGCGCTGTCCAGCAGGGTCTCGTCGCCGACGCGGGGCACCGACACCTTTTGCCGGTCGAGGTGGATGGTGATCGTGCCCGTGCCCGCGTCCATGTCGGTCTGCGCCGTTGTCATGGCTGGCCCCATCGTCGTCCTATCGTCGCGTATTGTCGTTCTAACTATAGGAGAATATGATTCTCGGTATCAACCGAAAATCTTCTCACCACCGAGAGAGGGGCGAGCGCGACGTGGCTGACGGTGCGGTGCTCGCCTTCGACGAGCGCGAGTACAGCCGCGTGGAGCTCGATGCACTCGCGGGTGGGATGGCCGCCGTCCTGGCCGCCCGTGGCGTGCGTGCCGGTGGTCGCGTCGCTCTGCTGTCGTCGGCGCGCCCGGAGTTCGTGGTTGCGCTGCACGCCATCTGGCGCCTGGGCGCCGCTGCCGTCCTGCTCAGTTCGTCGTGGCGCCAGGCCGAGGTGCAGCACGCGCTGGCGCTGACGACACCGTCGTACGCGGTCGGTGACAGCCCTGTCCTCGCCGAGCTGATGCCGATGCTGCATCTCGACGAGCCGATCACGCCGGGCGCCGAATTGGGCAGCGCGCCGGCGCCGGACTCCGATGCCGTCCTGGTGTTCAGCTCCGGCACCACCGGCATGCCCAAGGCGGTGCGACACACGCACCGTGGTCTGGCCGCGGCAGTCCGGCAATGGCGCACCGCGCTCGGCCTGTCTGCCGCGGACCGCCTGCAGGTGATGACCCCGCCGTCGCACATCCTGGGGCTGTTGAACATCATGACGGTCCTCGACACCGGCGCCTGGGTCCGGCTACACCCACGGTTCGACGTAGAGGTGATGTTGCGTCACATCGAATCCGACCGGATCACCATCGAAATGACGGTGGCGCCGATCGCCTTGGCACTCGCGGCCCATCCGCGGCTGGAAACCTACGACCTATCGTCACTGCGGTACCTCATGTGGTGCGCGACGCCGGTGACCGCCGGCGTTGCCGAAGAGGTGACTCGCCGGACCGGCGTGGGCTGGGTGACCGCCTACGGTGCAACCGAATTGGTGGTCATCGCGTGTGATGATCTCAACGGTGGCCGGCTGGAGACAGTCGGCAGGCCGGTGCCCGGAGTGGATGTGCGCATCGATGAGTCGGGCGAGATTCAAGTGCGGTCCGAGGCGGTCATGGCCGGCTATCTGCCGGCCGAGGAGACGGCGTCGGTCATCGTCGACGGCTGGTTCCACACCGGGGATATCGGGCATCTCGATGACTCCGGGCGGCTGCGGATCACCGACCGGCGCAAGGAAATGATCAAGGTCCGCGGCTTCCAGGTGGCGCCCGCGGAGGTCGAGGCGGCCCTGCACTCGCATCCGGCCGTGACCGACTGTGCGGTGTTCGGGCTACCCGACGCACGCGACGGTGAGACGGTGGTGGCCGCGGTCGCCACGAACGCGCCGGTCCCCGCCAGCGAATTGATGGACTTGGTCGGCGACAGGCTGGCCTCCTACAAGCGGCCGAGCCGCGTTGTGTTCGTAACCGAAATCCCGCGGCTGCCTTCAGGGAAGGTGTTGCGCCGAGTGCTCAAGGAGCGCCTGTGGACGTCCGTCTGACCCTCGAACAGCGGCAACTCGCTGAGTCTGCAGCAGAATTGGCAGCCGACTTCGGCTTGCATTCGGTTGCCGATCTCGATGATGCCGGCCGCCGCGCGCAACTCGAGAAAGCCGTCGACAGCACGGGATTCCGGACGCTGCGCTCGGACGGTGCCTCCGGCGTCGAGGTGGCCATTGTCGCCGAGGAGTTCGCCCGTGGCCTGGTCGACGTCCCGTTCCTGGGTCCGGTGCTGGCCGACGATCTTCGGCGGGTACTCGGCCGCGATCCGGAAGCTGCTGACGTGCAACCGGATTCGGTCGATCTCCTGGGCGGGCTGACCGGAGTTGCCGAATCGTCGCCAGAACTGAGCGAGCTGTCCGCCGAGGTTGCCGGCCGGTGGCATGCGCTGGCCCTCACCGTCACGTGCGCCGACCTCGTGGGCGCCGCGCGCGGGGCACATGCGCTGGCCGTCGACTACGCCAAAGTGCGCGAACAGTACGGCGCGGCAATCGGCACCTACCAGGCGGTTGCGCATCTGCTGGCCGAGAGCCTCGCGCTCATCGAGGGATCGGTCAGCGTGCTGCGGCACGCGGCCTGGGCCGTTGACGCGCTGCCGGCCCCTGAAGCGATCGAGGCGGCCCGAATCGCCAAAATCTACTGTGCGCGTGCGGCATTGACGGTCTGCGAGACGTCGATCCAGGTGCACGGCGGCATCGGCAACACCTGGGAATGTCTTGCGCACGTGTACCTGCGTCGCGTTCTCACGGCCACCGAACTGTGGCCCGCCAAGCTGGAGGAGCTGACCATTGGACTTTCGTGATTCCCCGGAGGAAGCCGCTTTCCGGAGCCGGTTGCGGAGCTGGCTGACCGAGCAGAAGGGCAAGTTCCCGACGTCGGGCGACGAATACTGGGCGGCCCAAGGTGATTGGCACCGTGCGCTGTACGGCGCGGGCTTCTTTGGCACGTCGTGGCCGAAGGAATTCGGTGGCCAGGAGCTGCCGCCGGTGTATGACGTCATCGTCGACGAGGAGATCGCGAAGGCCGGAGCGCCGGCGCGGCCGAGCCTCGGCTACCTCGTGGTGGGGCTGGGACATCACGGCAGCAAGGAACTGCAGCAACGGTTCCTGCCCGGGATGATCAACGGCACCGAGCGTTGGTGTCAGGGGTTTTCGGAGCCCGGCGCCGGCTCGGACCTCGCGTCCCTGACCACGACGGCCACTCGCGACGGTGACGAGTACGTCATCCACGGCCACAAGGTCTGGACGAGCTATTCGGATGTGGCCGACTGGTGCCTGGTGCTGGCCCGCACCGACAAGGACGTCGCCAAACATAAAGGCATCTCGGCATTCATCGTGTCGATGCACCAGCCGGGCATCGAGCAGCGGCCGTTGAAGATGATCAGCGGCGTCACCAAGGAATTCGGCCAGGTGCTGTTCGATGGCGCGCGGGTACCCGTGGAGAACATGGTCGGCGCGCCGGGGGAGGGCTGGAAGCTGGCGATGACGGTCGTCAGCCACGAACGCGAGCCCTCGACCCTCGGATTCTCGGCACGCTACGGAAAATTGGTACGGCAGTTGGCCTCCCGGATCGACGGCACACCGCCCGAGGCGCTGTCGTGGGCCTGGGTGCAGACCGAGATGCTGCGCCTGCACGTGCGCAGACGGCTGTCCGAGCAGCTCGACGGCATCACCCACGGGCCGAACGGTTCACTCGACAAGCTGCTGATGACATGGACGGAACAATCGGTCGGCCATGCGGCCCTGGCGACGGTGGGTACCGCGGACCCCGAGTTGTTCGGTGCCTACATGTACAGCCGTGCCCAGAGCGTCATGGGTGGGACGTCGCAGATTCAGAAGAACATCATCGCGCAACGCATTCTGGGTCTGGGATTGTGATGAGCGCGCGCGAAGAACGGAAGGAATTGACTTGTACGGCATGCCAACCGAAATCGATGTCCGGGCCGAAGGCGCGTTGCGGATCATCACGCTGAACCGCCCGGAGGAGCTCAACGCAGTCAACGACGCGCTGCATGTCGGGCTGGCGAGCATCTGGGAGGCCCTCAACGAGGACGCCGATGCGCGCGCCGCGGTCATCACCGGTGCCGGCCGTGCCTTCTCCGCGGGCGGTGACTTCAACTACCTCAACGAGCTGCGCAACGATGAAGCCCTGCGGCAGAAGACCATCAAGCACGGCCGCGACCTCGTCATCGGCATGGTTCGTTGCCGCATTCCGGTCGTCGCCGCGGTGAACGGTCCGGCCGTCGGCCTCGGTTGCAGCCTGGCCGCGTTGTCGGACATCGTCTACATGGCCGAGAACGCGTTCTTCGCCGACCCGCATGTGCAGATCGGGCTGGTCGCGGCCGACGGTGGCCCGCTGGTGTGGGGATCGCAGATAAGCCTGTTGCAGGCCAAGGAATTTGCGCTGACGGGGGTTCGGATCAAGGCTGCCCGTGCCCTGGAACTCGGCCTGGCGAATCACGTAGTCGCGGACCCGGTGGCGGAGGCCATCGCCTGTGCCAAGCAGCTCGCCGAGTTACCGAAGCAGGCCGTCGAAGCCACCAAGCGCCTGATGAACATCCAGTTGGAGCGTTCGGTCATGGCGTCGCTGGACTACGCGAACCTGGCCGAGTACGTGTCCTTCGGCACCGCCGACTTCAACAAGATCGTCGACGGGCTGATCGCCAAGGGTTAGTCGCGGTACGAAATGTGGGGTTCGCGCCGCCGGCGTGAACCCCACATTTCGCTTGAGCGGTTGATTACCGCGGCGGGAAGCGCAGCGCACCGTCCAGGCGGATGACTTCACCGTTGAGGTAGTCGTTTTCGATGATGCTCTGGGCCAGCTGCGCGTATTCCGTAGCGCGGCCCATGCGCTTGGGGAACGGAATCTGCGGGGCCCAGTACTTCTCGAGCTGGTCGGCCGACTGGCCGTAGGCCGGGGTGTTGATGGTGCCCGGCGCGATGCTGACGACCCGGATACCCAGCGGGGAGAGGTCGCGCGCGGCGACCAGCGTCATGCCGAGCACGCCACCCTTGGCGGCGGAGTAGGGCAGCTGGCCGATCTGGCCTTCCATGCCGGCGATCGATGCGGTGTTGATGATGACGCCGCGGGCACCTTCATCGAGCGGGTCTGTCTTGGCGATGGCCGCTGCCGCGAGGCGCATCACGTTGAACACCGCGGTCAAGTAGAACTTGATGGTCTTCTCGAAGCCTTCCAGCCCGAGCGGCGAGCCGTCCTTACCCACCAGCCGTCCGCCGGCTGCCGGACCGCCGTGGGTGTCCACCGAAATACGCAGTGGACCAAGCGATTCAGCCTCTGCGATAGCGGCCTGGACCGACTCCTCGGAAGTGGCGTCGGTGTGGACGTAGCGAATGCCCAGCTCGTCCTGCAATGCCTTGCCCTTGTCGTCGGCGACGTCGGCAACCACGACCTTCGCCCCGGCGGTGACGAGGCGCCGCACCGTCGCTTCGCCGAGTCCGCCGGTGCCGCCGACGACGATGGCCGAGCTTCCACTGATCTCCATACCGCCTACCCTTCACGTGAGGAATGCTCTCTTCAATGGAGAATAACATTCTCAATCAAGGGGTCGGGTCGGATAGAGTGCGGATGATGACGATCGACGAGCTCATCACGGCGGCCCGCGGCGGATCTCTCCGCGCGGCCGGTCGGCTGCTGAGCCTGGTCGAGAGTCCGCGCCGGACTGAGGTTCTCGACGCACTCGGCGCTGCCAAGGCGCCGCGGGTGCTGGGCGTCACCGGGCCGCCGGGCGCGGGGAAGTCGACGACCGTCGGGGCCCTGGTCGCGGCGTACCGCGAGCAGGGGATGCGGGTGGCGGTGCTGGCCGTCGACCCGTCGTCGCCCTACAGCGGCGGAGCGCTGCTCGGTGACCGGATCCGGATGGCCGCTCACATCAATGATCCCGATGTGCTGATTCGATCGGTGGCCACCCGCGGCCACCTCGGCGGCCTGGCCGCCGCGGTGCCGGCTGCCATTCGGGTGCTGGCCGCACTGGCGTATGACCTGATCGTGCTCGAAACCGTCGGCGTGGGGCAATCGGAGGTCGAGGTCGCCGCGATCGCCGACCCGACGGTCGTGATCCTCAACCCCGGCGCCGGTGACGCGGTGCAGGCCGCTAAGGCGGGCCTGCTCGAGGTCGCGGACATCGTCGTCGTGAACAAGGCCGACCGGGACGGCGCCGACCAGACGGTCCGCGATCTACGTGCCGAGACCGCGGTGCCGATTCTCAAACTCGTTGCCGCGCAGGGGGAGGGGTTGTCCGAGCTGGTCGAGGTGATCGACGCGCATCACCGCGCGGACAGCCCCGAGCGTCGCACCGCCCGGGCCCGCGCCCAAATCCTGTCGCTGGCGCTCACGCGCCTGCACAACCACCCCGACCTCGATCGGCTCGCCGAAACGGTGGCGAGTGGTGATGACGACCCCTACTCAGCTGCCGAACGACTGTTCGCGGGTGAGTCCTAGAGGCCGAGCATGCGCCGCGTCATCTCCAGAAGCTGTGCGTGCAGGGTGTCGTCGTCGATGTCTGCGACGAGTGGGTGCATCACGGCCACGCTGATGGCGCTCGACAACATCGCCGCGTGCAGTCGGGCGGCAACGCCGTCGTCGGTGCCGAGCAGTGCACCGTAGAGCCGTTCGACGAACCGCTGAAACGGCTCGTGCTCGGCTTGCAAGCGAATGATGACGGGGTCGAACTCCAGCACGTTGAGCGCGCCGCGGCGGTCGATGGCGAGGTCGATCACCTTGTCCAGCAGCATGTCCCGTGCTGCAGTGGCGTGACCTGTCGCCTCGGCGGCATCCAGTGCGTCCTCCAACTTGCCGAGCTCACGCTCGGTGATGGCGACGACGATCTCTTCCTTGGTCTTGAACTGCTTGTAGACGGCGGCCTTGGTCACGCCCATGGTGTCGGCGATCATCTGCAGCGACGTTCCGCTGACGCCGTGTTCGGCGATCAGGGTGAGCGCGGCGTCGAGCACGCGCGTCTGTGCCGCGCTGCGCGTGATGTCGCTGAATTGCCCCACGTGCCAAAGCGTAGCCGACCATTGACCACCAGGTTGCCGATCGGCTACCGTCCGAAGTAGCCGATCGGCAACCGGATCGGTGGATGGAGGGAGTCCCGGTGGACTTGCGACCCCAATGGATAAGCCTCTGGCTGGTACCGGTTTTCGGCGCCATCATGGCGCTGGCATTCGTGGCCTTCCCGGGTTTCTGGCCGCCGATGGCGCCCAGCATGACGGCACAGCAGGTTGCCGACTTCTATGCGCAGCACGCGGCGTCGATCCGGTTCTCGATGGTCACATTCAACCTGTGCGCCATCATGCTCGTCCCGTTCTTCATGACCATCGTCGTCCAGATGAAGCGAATGTCGTTGCCGAGCAACGTGCTGGCCTACAGCTATCTCGGCGCTGCCGCCACGGGCGCGACGTTGTTCGCCATCGCCGACATCTTCTGGTTGATCGCGGCGTACCGCCCGGGCCGGGACCCTCAGCTGATCCTGCTGCTCAACGACATGGCATGGCTCGTGTTCACCGCCCCGGTGGGTGCGGTCGTGGTGATGAATCTGGCTCTGGCACTGGCGGTTTACCTCGACGGCCGGCCGGTGCCGATCTTCCCGCGCTGGGTCGCCGGATTCAATGTGCTGGTCGCCGCGGCCATGACGCCCGCGGTCTGTGCGGTGATCGTCACGGACGGACCGCTGGCCTGGAACGGCGTGGTGTCGTTCTGGCTGCGGCTCGGCGCCTTCTGTCTGTATCTCGTCGTCATGTTCGTGGTCGTGAGGTCGGCCATCGCCACCCAGGCGCGAGAGCCATGACCATCGCGATCGAGGCGGCCCCGAGCTGGACGCAGAAGCCGAAGATCGACCAGTGGATCGCGTGGTGGACCATCCCGGTCTTCTACAACATCTTCGGACTGATCTTCGTGGTGCTGACGCGGGTGATGCCACCACCGCGCCCCGACATCACGGCATCCCAGATCATGCAGTTCTTCGTTGACCACTCGCTGACCATCCGGGTCGGTTTCGCACTGCTGATGTTCTTCATCGGCTTCGCGAGCGTCGCCAACGGCCTTATCGCACAACAGATCAAACGGATGTCGGTCAGCCCCGTCTTCGCCTATGCCTATATCGGCGCGCTGGTGGTCGGGGGACTGCCCGGGTGCCTGCTTCCGGCGTTCGCGTTCGTCGCGGCGGCGCTGCGGCCCGACCGGGACCCACAGATCATGGTGCTGCTGTATGACTGGTGCCTGCTGTCGTTCGTCGGCTCACTGGGGTGCTTCTGCACCCAGAACCTGGTGCTGGCGCTGGCGATCTTCCTCGACCGCAATGGCGTTCTGCCGAAATGGCTTGCCTACATGTCGATCTGGATGATCGTCACCGAACTGCTCGCCAGTCCGGTGTTCGTTTTCCGGTCCGGACCACTGGCGTGGAACGGGTCCATCAGTTTCTATCTCGGCACAGTGGTTTTCGTGGTGTGGGAGTTCTGCATGATCCGGCTGCTCTATGTGGCGATCAAGAATCAGTCGCCCAGCGAGCAGGTGCAGGACTGACCATGACTGCTACCTCGACCACCTCGGCTCCTTCGGCAACACGGCACTTGCCTGCCGACAAGGACCTCTGGGTTTTCGTCCTGGGTGACTTCGTGATCTTCGGAGCCTACTTCGTCATCTTCATGGTCTCGCGCCACCAGGAACGCGACCTGTTCATCGAGTCGCAGCGACATTTGAGCCTGAACATCGGAGTGGTCAACACCCTGGTGTTGCTGGCCAGTTCCTGGTTCGTGGCCCGCGCCGTGCAACTTACCCGCAGTGGTGAATTCGACAGGGCTCGGAAACTGACGGTCGGTGGTGGGCTGTGCGGGGTCGTCTTCATTCTCGTCAAGGCGTACGAATGGGCCACCAAAATCGCGCAGGGACACACCTTTCCGAGCAACAACTTCTTCATGTATTACTACATGCTCACCGGCGTGCATCTGTTCCACGTGGCCGTCGGGCTGGTGTTTCTCGGCGTCGCGTATGCCGAACTGCGTCATGCCAAGCGGGCTGCTCCGGTCGAGACCGGAGCGACCTACTGGCACATGGTCGATCTGCTGTGGGTCGTCATCTTCGCCCTGCTCTACGTGATGAGGTGACATGACTGCTGCCGTACGTACCACCGCCGTCTGGGCCGGGCTGTCGGCGATCACGGTGGTGTCCTGGTTCCTGGCCCCCGCTCAGCACGCCGAGCCGGTCGTCGCGAGCACCGCGATCACCGTCGCGGTGCTGGCGTTGGCGCTCATCAAGTCTCGCCTGATCATCCAGGAGTTCATGGAGGTGCGGACGGCGCCATTGTGGTTGAAGCTGGCCACCGACGGCTGGCTCGTGGCGCTATTCGGTGCGATCGTGGTGATCTATGTCTGGTGATCGCGTGACCGACCCGGCGGACTGGGCTGACGTCGAGGCCATCAAACAGCTGAAGGCCCGGTACTGCCGGCTGCTCGACACCAAGGACTGGGAGGCCTGGCGCGAGCTGTTCACCGACGACTTCGTCAGCGACACCAGCCAGGCGGGCGGCAAGATCATCAGCGGCGCAGATGAATTCGTGGCGTTCCTGCACCGGACACTGGGCAAGCCCGCGCAACTGACCGTGCACCAGGTCCACGCACCGGAGATCGAGCTGACGTCAGCGTCGACCGCGACGGGTATCTGGGCGCTGAACGACGTGGTGCGGATGGCGCCGGGACTGAACCTGCAGGGCTACGGGCACTATCACGAAACGTACGAGAAGACCGACGGACGGTGGCGCATCAAGACGTCCACGCTGACCCGGCTGCGTGAGGACGTCTTCAACGGCGTCATCTCGGTGCGGATCTCGCCACGTCTCCGTGATGCCGCCGGCCGGTGGTTCCGCGGTCGCTAGCTGTCGACGAGCGGTTCACCCCACCTGGCCCGGATGGCGCCCCACGGGTCGGTGTAGCGGCCGGGGCTGCCGCGAAAGGCGTCATTTCGCTTCATGAACGCTCGAGCCAGCGGTGCGGCCACACGCAGGGGGTAGCGCGCCCAACCGACTTCGTGACGGTAGTCGGCGATCATCTGATCCCACGAAATGCGCTGGAAGCCAAGGGCTTCCTGTGCCCTGCTGGTGTCCATCCAATCGGCACCCGGATACCAGTCGTCGTCGTTGTCGGGATTGCCCGGCCGTCCGGGCGGCGGCGTGTTTCCCAGACCTGCGGCCGCCATCATGGTGGCGCCGACTTGCCAGTTGCGGATTCGGTGGGACTCGTCGCCGGCGATCAACAGGATCTCTCCGACGACATCGGCTGCCGTGGCCGCGACGAGTGCCCATGCCGCATCGCGAGCATCGACGGTGTGCAGCCGGCTGTCGGTGGGCAACAGGCTGGAGAAGTAGGCGTTGTCGGCTCCCGTTCCCATCGCTCGCGGCTCATGGCTCAAGACCCCACCGAGCCGCAGCACGGTCCAATCCAGCCGTGAGGAGCGCACGATCTGCTCGGCCTCGGCTTTCTGCCGTCCGTAGACCTCGAACGGTCGCAGGGGAGTGTCGGCGCCCAGCAGATCGTGACACCGATGCGGATTGCGCGGGCCGTACACGCCCATGCTCGACGCGTGCACCAACCGGGGTCGGTGCGGCAGCCCTTCCGCGGCGCGGACCACGGTCTCGGTGGCCTCGACATTGACGCGACGGCCCAGCGCGGGGTCGCGGTAGATGTCGGGCGGGATGATCGCTGCCAGATGGATGATCGCGGCGGGTGCCACTGCCGCGATCATCTGGCGGGTCGCTTCCGCATCGGTGAGGTCGGCCCAATAGACCGCGACGTTGGGCGGAAAGTGCCGGGCCGCTTTGCGATTGGCCTTCGAGTCGCGACTGGTCGCCACGACCGGCCGGCCCGACGCCGCCGCGCGCAGCACGGTCTGCCGGCCCACCAGGCCGAAGGCGCCGGTGACCAGTACGGCGTCGGACGTCATTGTCCGGGCCCTCGTGAACGCCTACTTCAGGCAGCTACCGGCATCGACCGGCAGCGTGACTCCGGTGATGTAACGCGCATCGTCGGAAGTGAGGAAGAGCGCCGCGTTGGCGATGTCCTCGGCGTACACCCACGGAATCGGCAACGTGTGGAACATCTGACAGATCGGAGCCATGTCGTCGGCACCCGGGTTCTCCAGGTCGGGCCGGAACATCTTGAATGTGCCCTCGTTGTGCAGCATGTCGGTGGCGACGTGGGTGGGGTGCACCGAGTTGACGCGGATGTTGTGGGAGCCCAATTCGACCGCGAATCCCCGCATGAGGCCGACGACTCCGTGTTTGGCGGCAACGTAATTGCCACACATCGGGTATGCCTTCAGGCCCCCGACCGAACTGGTGAGCACGATGGATCCGCCACGCCCGCCGGCGATGATGTGCGGCACAGCGGCTTTCACGGTCTTCCAGACGCCTGAGAGGTTGGTGTCGATCATCTCATCCCAGTCCAGCATGCTGGTTTCGTGCAACAGGTTGCCACCGTTGCCGATGCCGGCGTTGGCGATGATGGTATCGAGGCGTCCGAGTTCTTCGACTCCTGCATCCACTGCGGACTTCAGCGCGTCGTAGTCGCGCACATCGACCTGTGCGGTGAAAACCCGGCGGCCGAGGCCCTTGACCAACTCTGCGGTCTGGGCGAGATCTTCAGGCGACGACGGCGGGATGGCGGACTCTTCACCCGGCCTGATCGGCCCGCAGATGTCGACCGCGATGATGTCGGCGCCCTCCGAGGCTTGCAAGAGCGCGTGCGCTCGGCCCTGGCCACGGGCGGCCCCGGTGATGAACGCGACCTTGCCTTCGACTCTTCCGGTCATGTGGTGCCTCAATTCCGTACTAGCAGTGGATATTTACCGTCTTGTGGCCGGCCCTAGAGCCGGAGAAGGGCTTCCTGCGCATAGGAGGCGACCAAGGCGCCCTCGGCGGTCAGAATGTCGCCGCGGCCGAAGCAGCGACCGTGTGCCGCCAGCGGGCTGTGCTGGCGCAGCAGCAGCCAGTCGTCGGTGCGGAATGGGCGATGGAACCACAGGGTGTGTGAGGTCACCGCGGACGTGAAGGCAGTGCCGTTGCCGCGCTGGCTCAGTCCGTCGAGCGGACGGATCGCGGTGCCGATCAACGTGAGGTCGGTGGCGTACGCGGCTAGCGCCGTGGCGAACTCCGCGTCGACGGCGGGCGTGCGCATCCAGAGCGCATACTCGGCCGGGCCGACGGCGGTCGTGTCGAGGCTGTCGGCGGAGCGGGTCTCCCAGGGGATCAGGTCGATCTTCGCGTCGTACTCGGGCCCCAGGACGGTGGGGACGTCGTCGACGAACTGCTGATCGTGGCCGTCTTCGGGGGCATGCATCGAGATCGATGCCGTCGCCACCGCGCCCTTGCTCTGGGTGGCGACGATCGTCAGCGTCGCGAACGAGCGGCCCTCGTGGTGGCGCGTCACCTGATAGGTGATCGGCTCGTCGGCGCGGCCTTCGCGGGGGAACACCGTGTGGATGGATTTGATCGCCTTGCCGGGCGCGGACAGACACGCCGCGCGGACGAACTGTCCGAGCAGCTGGCCGCCGAAAACCCGGTGATACTCCAGGGTCTGGTTACGCCCCTCGAAGAGGTCGGCGTCGTCAGACGACTGCGGAACGAGATTCAGGCAATCGAGAAGATCGGTCCACAGCTCGGGCACCTACGCAGTGTAAGTCAAATTCTTGAAAGCGAGAACCCTATTCTCACTTTTGCGCGGCAAAACCGTTCGCCAGGAAGTCCCAGACCTCGTCGGTGGTGATGGGGTGGGCGGTGGCCTCGTCGGTGCCGCCGCTGGACTGGGCGATGAACATGACCGTCTGCATGGCCATTGCCGCCATCCGTCGCGGATTCACCGTCGAGCGCAATTCGCCTGCGGCGCTGGCACTTTCCATCAAGTCGGTGAGCAATGCGAGCAACGGCGCGTGGGCGATCTTCACCTCGGCCGGGTGCGTGACCAGGAGTCGGGGGGCGAAGTCGGTGAACAGCGGGCGCTTCGCCGCGGGGTCGGGGCGGCACAGTTCATAGAGCAGCTCGATGGCGATCTTCAGCCGCTGCAGTGGATCTGTCTCGCCTTCGGTGGCGGCCCGAATCTGGTCAGCAGACCGACTCAGGGCATCCTCGAACAGCGCCAGCAGCAGTTCGTGCTTGCCGTCGAACTGCAGGTAGAAGCTCCGCAGCGACTGGCGGGAGCGGTCGACGACCTCTTGCACGGTGAAGTCCGTGCTGCCCTTTTCGATGATGATCGACTGGGCCGCATCCAGGAATCGTTGGACGCGTTGGGCGGCGCGAAGTTTCGCGGTCTTGATGGAGCGCTCGACCGCGCGTTGCTTCCAGGCCGGATCTTCTGTCGGGCTGGTCATCATGCACCCATGTCATCAGCGGAGAACATGCATGAACTGTACCTGAGAAGGGTCTGGTAGCTGTTCGCTACGGGCCTTCTCATACTCCGTGTCAGAGATTGCAACTGTCTCATGAAGAGAATGGTATTCTCAACATCGGGTCGCCGGAAGGGGTTTGCTGAGATGCAGCTGACGTTCGACGCGGATGTCGAGGCGTTTCGAGCGGAGTTCATCGAGTTCCTCGATACGCACCTACCTGCAGAGGCCGAGTCCGTCGAACGGCCGCGGTCGACCGCGCACATCCCGGACTGGGCGCGGCGCTGGCAATGCCTGCTGTTCGACAACGGCTGGCTGTTGCCCGGCAATCCTCCGGAGTTCGGCGGCCGCAACGCCACCCTGCTGCAGCAGTACGTGCACCAGGAGGAGCTGTCCAAGCGCCGGATTCACCACAGCTTCAACCCACAGGGCGTCGGCATCATCGCGGCGTCGCTCCTGACCTTCGGCACACCGGAACAGAAACAGCGTTGGGCCGTCCCGATTCTGCGCGCCGAGATGACGGCCGCGCTGGGTATGAGTGAGCCCGGCGCGGGATCGGACCTTGCATCCCTGACCACGCGTGCTGTCCGCGACGGCGATCATTTCGTGCTCAACGGTCAGAAGGTGTGGACCTCCGGGGCTCACGACGCGGACGTCATCCTGACCTTCGTCCGCACCGATCCCGACGCGCCGAAACACAAGGGCATCAGCGTGCTGCTGGTGCCGACGGACACCCCGGGCGTCGTGCGCAGGCCGTTCGCCTCCGCGTGCGACATCGACGATCTCGACTTCAACGAGGTGTTCTTCACCGACGCACGGGTTTCCGTCGAGAATCTCGTGGGGCCACTGAACGAGGGCTGGAGAATCGCCAACGGGTCGCTGGGGCACGAGCGCACGATGCTGTGGTTGGGATTCGCCGACCGCCTGCAGGACTTCGTGGAGGACCTCGAGCCGACGACGGAGCGGGACCGGTCCCGATTCGCCACTGTCGTGATGGACAACCAGTCGCTGCGCCTGCTCGGGTCCGCGGCGCTGGCGCGCGCCGCGCGGGGCGAGGAGGACGTGGCGAGGATGTCGGTGCTGAAACTCCTTGGCTCCGAAGCGGTACAGACCGCATCCGAGCTCGCCATGGATATCGCCGGCGCCGACGCGCTCATCCATCCGGCCATGACCTCACCGCATGTACCGCTGAACCTCGACCCGCATGCCGGGAGCTGGTTCGACCGGTATGTCCGCAGCTTCGCCGGCACCATCGCCGGCGGCACTTCGGAAATCCAGCGCAACATCATCGCCCAGCGGGTACTCGGCCTGCCGAGGTGAGGGTTGGCCAAACCCGTTGGTGCGGAGGCCTTTGCGGCGACCCGCTACGCCCCGCGACCGGCGCCCCGGTGGCGTGCGACCCGCGCCGTGTACGGCGTCGCGGCCGGTTGCTCGCGCGGCGGATGTGACTTCCACCCGCCGCGCGAACATGGGAGGCACGCACACTATTGAGTTATCAAGGTGCACAGCAGGTTTGATTAGGTGCTGCGGTGCTTATGCGGCTGCGTCGAGTCGCATGGTGCGGCGGTTGTAGGCCGGGATCGGGGTCCGTTGCGGGTCGACGGTCGCGGGTGGGATGAGCCAGGGGTGTTTGTCGAGTCCCATGACGACGTCCCAGCCGTCGTGGTGGACGTTGGCGTGGCACGCCGGGCAGAGTAGGCAGCCGTTGGCCAGGCTGGTTTCGCCGCGGTGGGTCCAGTGCACGATGTGATGGGCGTGGGTACGTCCGGGTGGTGCGCCGCATTTGATGCAGCCACCGTCGCGCAGGTACAGCGCTTTGCGTAGGTGCGGCGGGAACAGGCGTTTCTCGCGGCCCATGTCGAGTGGTACGTGTTCGCCGTCGACGATGATCGTGGTGACGGTGGTGTCGCAGGTGAGCCGGTCCAGGGTCATGGTGCTGATCGACCCCATGAATTCCAGCGTCGCGAGGTCCGGGGTGTCGGCGGGCACGGTCACCAGCAGCTGCGTCCGCGGTGCCGACGCGACATCTGCGCCGCGGGCGGCGATGTCCAACAGCGTCTCGAGTGCGTCGGCGCGGCGTCGTCCCGCCGACCGCACATCCGGGGAACCGTCGGGTTCGGGCCGCGGCGCCGACAGCTCTTCCACTGCGGCGACCAGTTTGGCACCGACTTCGGCATCCAGGTCCGCCCGCACTTGCAGGCGCCCGTCGGAGGTGACGCGGTGATCGAGGGTGTTGACCGAGCGGTCCTCCGCGGCGGGCAGTCCACCTTCGGCGGCGGCGACGCGGTTGCCCAGCTTTCGGGCCCGGTTGCCGATGTCGGCGGGGGTGGCTCCGGAGAAGAACTGCCCCAGCAGGTCGGTCACCTGCCGAAACCGGGCCTCCTCGTCCACCTCACCGGGTGCGCGGGCTCGTATGTGGTTGATGCCCTTGACGATCGCATCGACATGCTCACCGGAGATCACCCCATCGCCGGCATGCGCCGCCAGGGTCGGCAGCGCCGGTAAGGCGCCACCGACCCGGATCATCCGCTCGGCCACCGACGGTGCACATCCCAGCGACATCAACAGCTCCCGCAGCGTGCGCCCCTGCCCGGCGGCCACCCCTCGGCGGTCGAGGACCCCGGTCAGCATCGCCGCCAGATGATCGGCCACATTGCGCAGTGTGAACAGCTGCCGAGTTATTGCGAGGGCATCGTCTCCGGCGATGTCGTCGGGGATGACCACGCCGCGAAGGTAATCGAGAAGTGGGTTGAGATCCGGTGCGATTCCCATACCCAATTGTATCGAACAGATGTTCGAACAGCAAGGAATTTTTGGGCCTATATCAGGACATCGGTGACACTCGGGCTGACTTGATGGTCACACTTCTGTCGCCAGGTTCGACGGGTTGCGTCGATGAACTCATCGATCCTCACTGCGTCACGGAAACGGGCCACGAGGGAGGCAAGGCTGCTAGAGCCGACGACCGCCAACTGTCACCGTCGGTCATCCACCTCGCCAGCGCGAAACGAAGTGACCAGGTTTTGGCGAACTAACTGCAGGCTAGCTACAGCTGCGCCAGCCGCGGTGCCGAGCCGCGGGCCCGCAGACCGCCGCCGGCTTTCTTGGTGAGTTCCCGTGCGCTGCCCAGCAATCCGTCGAGTACCAGCACTCGCTTCACGTGATGGTGCAGGTCGTGCTCCGCGGTGAATCCGATACCGGCGAGCACCTGTTGGCAGTTCTTGGCCGCCGTCAACGCGGCCTTGCCCGCTGCGGCCTTGGCGAGCAGCGCGACCAGATCCGGGCTGTCCGTGATCGGTAGGGCCAGAGTCGCTTCGGCACCTTCGATGGCGACGAGCGTCTCGGCGAGCCGATGCCGGATGGCCTGGAACCCAGCGATCGGCCGGCCGAACTGAACGCGGTCCAGCGCGTGCTGACGGGCCAGCGACAGCATGGCCCGAGCCGAACCGACCAGCCACCAGCCCACGGCGATGCGGGCCTCGGCGACGCGAATGGGATAGCCCTCGTCCTCGCGGCGCAGCGGCAACCCGCCGAGGGTCGGATCGAGTCGCTCGGAACCGCGATCCCACACCACCCACGTGTTGCCCGCGTACGGCAGTGGCAGTTCCACGGTGTCGCCGATGGTGTTACCGGTGGCATGCAGCACCACATCCATGAGAACCGAAGCGTGTGAACCGGTTTCGCCGAGCAGGCGGAACACCAGCGGCACCGCCACGTCGGCCGTCTCGGTGAGCATCTCGGCCCAGCCGAGTTCGGTCAGCGCGGCGTCCAACTCAGGGCCGGAGCAGGTCAGCATGGTCTTGCGCAGGGTGTCTTCGAGCATCGCGAGGGACTCGGCGTCGAGGTGTGTGGACATGGTCACTCCTTCCCGAGATCGAGCAGTCGGCGCGCGATGATGTTGCGCTGCACTTCGGCAGTGCCGCCGTAGATGGTGGCTGCCCGCGAATACAGGTACTCGGTGCGCCAAGGAGTTTCGTCGAGTTCGACGGCACCGGGCAGCAGATCACGCGCGGCATCGTAGAGCCGTTGTTCAGCGCCGGCCAGGAGCACCTTGTCGATCGAGGTGTCCGGACCCAGCTTGTGTCCCTCTGCCAGTCGGAGCTGGGTAGCGCGGGACCGGCAGCGCAAGGTGTGCAGGGCCAGGAAGACCTCGCCCAGATCGGAATCCACGGGCTGTCCCTCACTCCTGACCTCGTGGATCAAGGCGTCGAACCGCGAATACAGGTAGGCGATGCGCTGCCAGAAGCAGGTCGAGCGTTCGTAGGGGAGCAGGTCCATGGCGAGTTGCCAACCGTCGCCGGGCTTTCCGAGCATGCGGCTCGCGTCGACCTCGACGTCGTCGAAGTAGACCTCACAGAACTCGTCGACGCCGTGCATGGTGTGCAGCGGCCGCACGGTGATTCCGGGGGAGTCGGTGTCGACGAAGAACGCGGTAATCCCGTTGTGCCCCTCGCCTGTTCGGGTGAGCAGCACACACCGCTGGGAGTACTGCGCGAAGCTCGTCCACACCTTCTGCCCGTTGACGATCCATTTGTCACCGCGCTGGACCGCCCGGGTTGTCAACGATGCCAGGTCGCTCCCTGAGCCGGGCTCGGAAAAGCCCTGGCACCATTGCTCTTCGCCGCTGAGCAGCTTGGGCACCATCTCGGCGGCGAGCTCGGGCGATGCGTAGTCGATCATCGTCGGCGCCAGCACTTCGAGCATCGAATACGGGCCGGGCTCAGCCAGCCGCCGGCCGACGACTTCCTCGCCGACGATGGCCCGCAGGATTGCGGGACCACCGAGCCCACCGGCATGCTCGGGCCAGCCGTAGCGGCTCCAGCCGGCGTCGTACAGCGCCTTCTGCACACGCGCGAACTGGCGTAGATGCCCTTCCAGGGAGTGATCGGGCCCCGGGGCGAGATCGTGCTCATCGAGCCAGGCGGTCAGGCTCGACCGGAATTCGGAGACGTCGGAGATCACGGTCGGGGGCGACCCACCGCGTGCGGCTTGCCGGAGTCGTGTTCGCCACTGCGGCGAATGAAAGTCATTGCCCGGGTGCGCAATCGCCAGCCGTCGTCGGTGTGTAGGTAGGTGTCGCGGTAGTAGCCGATCCGCATGTCGTGGCTGGAATGTTCGACGAAGCACAACGGCTGCGTTCCGGTCGCGGTGTCACCATCGAGATCGACGAGCGCGGTCCCGGTCATGAACAGACCCTTGGGCGCGGCATCGACGAGTTCGGGAAACCGGTCCAATGGGTAGGTGTCGCCGAACGCGCTGTAGGTGCCGTCGGGTGTGAACACCGATACGAGGCCATCGATGTCGCCCTGGGTGATCGTGACCGCGTACTTGGCGAGAAGTTGCTGGATCGCGACGATCTCGTCAGTTGCCGACATAGACCTTTCCCCCTTTCATCACAAAGCTGACGTGTTGCGTAACGCTGATGTCGGACAACGGATCCGACGGCACGGCGATGATGTCGGCCAGTTGACCTTCGGCAATCCGGCCGCGGTCGGTGACGTTGAGCAGCTCGGCCGCGGTGGAGGTGGCGCCCCGCAACACCGCCAGCGGCGGCAGGCCCAACTCGACCAGGGTGACGAGCTCGTCGGCGTTCTTTCCGTGCGGGATGGCCGGTGCGTCGGTGCCGACCGCGACTTTCACCCCGGCTTCGTACGCGGCCAGGATCGACTTGCGCGCGATGGGGAACATCTCGGCCGCCTTGGCCTTAAGTTCTGGCGGGGCGTGCGAGACGTCCATCGCGTCGGCCAGTCGCCGGGTGCTGACCAGGAAGGTGCCGTGCGCCACCATCGAGGCGATGGCTTCGTCGTCGATCAGGAAGCCGTGCTCGATGCAGTCGATGCCGGCATCGACTGCGTGCATCACCGCTTCGGCGCCGTGCGTGTGCGCTGCGACGCGCAGCCCCCGCCGGTGCGCCTCGTCGACGATGGCCCGCAACTCTTCGTCCGAATAGTGCTGGGCACCGGGCGGACCGGTCATCGACATGACGCCACCCGAACAACAGACCTTGATCAGCTGAGCGCCGTGTTTGATCTGATAGCGGACGGCCTTGCGGATCTCGTCGACGCCGTTGGCGATGCCCTCCTCGATGGTCAGATCGAGCGTGTTGGGCGCGAACGCGGCGAACATCGTCGGGTCCAGGTGACCGCCGGTCGGGGTGATGGCGTGGCCGGCCGGCACGATGCGGGGTCCGTCGATCCAGCCGGCATCGATCGCCTTGCCCAGCGCGACGTCCAGCAGGTACCCGCCGGTCTTCACGAACAGACCGAGGTTGCGCACGGTGGTGAATCCCGCGCGCAGGGTCCGGCGGGCATTGCCGACAGCGCGTAGCACGCGCGTCGGCGGATCGTCCTGCACCTGGGACAGGCCGGGGTTTTCACCCCGTCCGCCCATCAGCAGGTTGACCTCCATGTCCATCAGGCCGGGCAGCAGGATCGCGTCGCCGAGATCGATGACGTCGCCGTCGACCGCACCGCCGACTCCCACAATCCGGTCACCATCGACGCGGACGATGCCGGGGCGCACGATCTCCCCGGTATCGACGTCGAGCAGCCCCGCGGCTTTGAGCGTGAGCACGGCTCAGACCACCGGCTCCCGCACCAGTTCGACCCACGCCGCCCCGCTGTCGAGGACACGCGGTTGCTTCCACACCTCGACGGGGAAGGACACCATGACGACCGACTGCATCAGATGCATCAGCCGCTTGGCATCATCGGGCATGTCGTGCAATGGGAATCGGGCATCGAGGTAGACCATGACCTCTTCGAGCCGGGCCATGCCGACGTCGTAGAGGTCCTGCATCTCGGCCATGCTGGACGCCAGCCGCTTGGCGTAACGCTCCGGCTCGGTCGTCAGAATCCAGTCGGAGAATCGCTCGAGGTCGGCGAATTCGGCTGGGAGCAAGGGGGTCTCAGACATGTGCAACTCTCCCGTTGGTCTTCACTGACTGTTCGGATTTGAACTCGTCGACGTACTTGTGCGCGGTGTGGTGCAGGTGGCGCAGCAGAATCTCCTGATCGCACAACGGGAATTCGGTGACGGCCCGCGTGCCGATCTGGGTCTGGGTGGCCTCCAGGGTGTTGGCGTCCTGCAGCGCGTACTCCTTGAACGTCACTGCTGCCAGCTCTTGCGACAACCGCTGCCGGGTGTTCTTCGGAGGGACGAAGTAGAGGTTCGCCTCGAAGATGTGGCTGTCGACGCCCGTCGGCCAGTAGTTGTAGGTGAGGTACCAGCCCGGCACCCACAGCAACAGGGTGAAATTGGGGAAGAACTCGAAAGAGTCTTGGCCCCAGGTCTTCTGCCGCGCCGGGTTGACAGCCGGTGGCAGCTCGTCGGGCAGGATGCCCTTGATGTCGGGCCGGTCCCACGGACCGAACAATCCGCTGTGCAGAATTCGTTCGATCGGCTTGACCATGTTGAGGTCCTTGGGCGGGCTCATGCCGCCCCACGACGAGATCATCGAGTGGTCGCCCTTGATGTCGTAGTGCAGCGCCTCGAAGCCGACCTTGGCGAGCTTGTCGGCCTCCTCCTTCGTCGCCTGCTTCATGTGCAGGATCGGCGCGTGGTAGAACTCGACGAACGCGTCGATGAACAGCTTCCAGTTCGCCTTGATATCGGAGCGGTAGCTGTAGACCTCGGTCATCGCATGGAAGGGGTAGCCCTCCAAGCCTTTTGCGAAGTCGCCGAGGTACTCGCTCAGCGGCGCCGCGTCGTCGTCGAAGTTGACGAAGACGAAACCCTCCCAGACCTCGCAGCGCACCGGCTTGAGCGGGTAGTCCGCTTTGTCGACGTCGAAGAACTCCTGCTCTTGCTGGATGAACGTCAGGTCGCCGTTGAGCGCGTAACGCCACGCGTGGTACTTGCAGGTGAACTGCCGGCAGGACCCTGACACCTCCTCGCCCGGATAGTCGTTCCACACCAGCTTGTTTCCGCGGTGCCGGCACATGTTGTAGAACGCGCGGACGGTCTCATCCTTGTCTTTGACGATGATGATCGAGGTTCCGGCGCCGACCGACGGCATCTCCCGGGTGAAGTAGCTACCCACCTTCGGTAGCCGCTCGACGCGGCCGACGTGCAGCCAGGTCTTGCGGAAGATGGCCTGCTGCTCCAGCTTCCACTGCTCCGGGTCGATGGAGTCGGTGTAGTCGACCGGCGCTGTGCCCAGCTCGGGCCAGTTCTCGGTCCAGCTGCCTGCAGCGGGTTTGGGGAAGTGGGCCATATGTTTACGTCTCCTTGTCCAGCTCTAAGCCAAATGTGTTGAAAGCCATTGCCAGCGCTGCATAGGTACCGATGGTGAACATCAGGTCCATCAGCTGACGCTCTTCGAGCCGCTCGCTCAGCGCTGACCAAGTGGCATCGGAAAGGTTGTATTTCTCGAGCAGCTCGTCGGCCGCGATCAGTACGGCTCGCTCGAAGTCGTCGCCGGCCTCTCCGCGGGTGACCGCGTCGATCTCGTCGTCGGTCAGCCCGGCCTGCCGGCCGATCTTGACGTGCTGGAACCACTCGTACTCGCTGCCCGTCTGGTGCGCGACGCGCAGAATGGCGAGCTCCCGAATCCGCTCCGGCAGTGTCGAGGAGTACAGCAGATAGAAGGTGTACCGAAGGTACGGCCGGGCGAGCTTGGGGTGGCGGGCCAGCGTGCCGATCAGATTGCTCACGCGTTCTGGATCGCGCTGCTCGTCGGATACGAGGCCGGCCAACGCTTTGTCGACCTCGTCGTCCCAGCGGTCCGCGGGAAGCGGGGGAAGCCGCATCTGGCCTGTTCCTCTCGTCGATGAGAATGTGATTCTCATTTCTGACTAATAGATTTGCACGTTTCGCCGCCGGGGTCAACGCCGGGCCGCATTTCGACTGCTGTGTTGCCTGGTGGGCTGGCATTTATCGTTGTGAACGTTGATTCTCGCAAAGAGAGAAGCTAGTTTTCATTCATAGAGAACTGAGCGGGAGGAAGGGCTGTAATGAAGAAGGACGACATGATCCTCATCAGCGTGGACGACCACCTGGTCGAGCCGCCGGACATGTTCCAGAACCACCTCCCCGCGAAGTACCTCGAGGATGCGCCCCGCCTGGTGCACAATCCCGACGGCAGTGACATGTGGAAGTTCCGCGACGTCGTCATCCCCAACGTCGCGCTCAACGCGGTCGCCGGCCGGCCCAAGGAGGAGTACGGGCTGGAACCGCAGGGCCTCGATGAAATCCGGCCCGGCTGCTACAACGTCGACGAGCGCGTCAAGGACATGAATGCCGGCGGCATCCTGGGCTCGATCTGTTTCCCGTCGTTCCCCGGTTTCGCGGGCCGACTGTTCGCCACCGAGGATGAGGACTTCTCGCTGGCGCTCGTGCAGGCCTACAACGACTGGCACATCGACGAGTGGTGCGGCGCCTACCCGGCCCGCTTCATCCCGATGGCCATCCCGGTGATCTGGAATGCCGAGAAGTGCGCGCAGGAGGTGCGGCGCGTCGCGAAGAAGGGCGTGCACGCCCTGACGTTCACCGAGAACCCGGCCGCCATGGGATACCCCAGCTTCCACGATCCCTATTGGAATCCGCTGTGGGAAGCGTTGTCGGACACCGGAATGGTGATGAACATCCACATCGGCTCCTCGGGCAAGCTGGTCATCACCGCGCCGGACGCCCCGCTGGACGTCATGATCACCCTGCAGCCCATGAACATCGTGCAGGCTGCCGCCGACCTGCTGTGGTCGCGGCCCATCAAGGAGTACCCCGACCTCAAGATCGCGCTGTCCGAGGGCGGCACCGGGTGGATTCCGTACTTCCTCGAGCGTGCCGACCGCACCTACGAGATGCACTCGACCTGGACTAAGCAGGACTTCAAGGGAAAGGTGCCCAGCGAAGTGTTCCGTGAGCACTTCCTGACGTGCTTCATCAGCGACCCGGTGGGTGTCGCGCTGCGCAACGACATAGGCATCGACAACATCTGCTGGGAAGCTGACTACCCACACAGCGATTCGATGTGGCCGGGTGCGCCCGAAGAACTGTGGGAAGTGCTGTCCGCCAACAGTGTTCCCGACGACGAGATCAACAAGATCACCCATGAGAACGCGATGCGCTGGTACAACTTCGATCCGTTCCAGCACATTTCGCGGGAGCAGGCCACCGTGGGCGCGCTACGCAAGGCGGCCGAGGGGCACGACGTCTCCATCCAGGCGCTCAGTCATCACGCCCAGGGCGCTCGCGGCGAAGCGCTGCACGCGGCTGCGGAGGCCAACAGTTGATGTCATCCGGCATGAACTTCGCGCTGTCCGAGGATCAGGAGCTCATCAGGTCATCGGTAGCGCAGTTGGCGGCCAAGTTCGACGACCACTACTGGATGGAGAAGGACCAGGCACACGAATTCCCGCAGGAGTTCTACGACGCCATCGCCAAGGGCGGTTGGCTGGGTATGACCATTCCGGAGGAGTACGGCGGGCATGGCCTGGGCATCACGGAGGCGACGCTGCTCCTCGAGGAGGTCGCCCGGTCCGGCGCGGCGATGAACGGCGCCAGCGCCATTCACCTGTCGATCTTCGGTATGCAGCCGGTCGTCAAGCACGGTTCCGAGGAGATGAAGAAGGAGACGCTGCCGCGGATCGTCAACGGCGATCTGCACGTGTGCTTCGGCGTCACCGAACCCGGTGCCGGGCTGGACACCTCGCGCATCACGACATTCGCGAAGCGTGAAGGTGACAAGTACCGCATCAACGGCCGAAAGGTCTGGATTTCCAAGGCCATCGAGTCCGAGAAAATCCTGCTGCTGACCCGCACCACCCCGTATGACGAGGTCACCAAGAAGACCGACGGCATGACGCTGTTCCTGACCGATCTCGACCGCCACCACGTGGACATCCGGCCGATTCGCAAGATGGGCCGCAACGCAGTCAGCTCCAACGAGGTCTTCATCGACGACCTCATCGTGCCGGAGGCGCACCGGGTCGGCGAGGAAGGTCAGGGGTTCAAGTACATCCTCGACGGGCTCAACCCGGAACGGATGCTCATCGCCGCCGAAGCACTCGGTATCGGACGTGTCGCGCTGGAGAAGGCCGTCAAGTACGGCAACGAGCGCACCGTGTTCAACCGCCCCATCGGTATGAACCAGGGGCTGCAGTTCCCGCTGGCCGACTCGCTGGCCCGGCTCGATGCGGCCGAGCTGATCCTGCGCAAGGCGACGTGGCTCTACGACAACGGGAAACCCTGTGGGCGCGAGGCGAATACCGCGAAATACCTGTGTGCTGACGCGGGATTCGCCGCCGCCGACCGGGCCCTGCAACTGCACGGCGGCATGGGATATTCCGAGGAGTACCACGTATCGCGGTACTTCCGGGAATCCCGCCTGATGAAGATCGCACCGGTGAGCCAGGAGATGATCCTGAACTTCCTCGGCGAACACGTGCTCGGCCTGCCCCGTAGTTATTGAGATGGAGTGCTACTGATGAGGACCTACTTCGACCTGACCGGACGCTCCGCGCTGGTCACCGGTGCCGCCGGCGGCATCGGCTCGGCGGTGGCCGGGGCGTTGGCGGCCGCAGGGGCGGCTGTGCTGGTCACCGATCTCGACAAAGATGCGGCAGCGGCTGTCGCCGAACGTATTTCGGAGTCCGGTGGCCGCGCCGAGTCTGCCGCGCTCGATGTGTCCGACCGTGACTCGGCGGACGCCGCCGTTGCGCAGGCGGCGGCGCTGGGCGACGGAAAGCTGCACATCCTGATCAACAACGCCGGCGTCACCAAGCCCGCGATGTTCGAGAAGACGACGCAGGACGCCTTCCGACTGCTCTTCGACATTCACGTGATGGGGGCGTTCAACGTCACACAGGCGGCATTGTCCTACCTGCCGACGGACGGCACCGGACGCATCGTCAACGTCACGTCGGCGGCCGGGCTGACCGGAACCCTCGGCCAGGTGAACTATTCGGCAGCCAAGGCCGGCATCATCGGCTTCACGAAATCGCTTGCGCGCGAACTGGCGATCAAGAGCATCACCGTCAACGCGCTGGCCCCGCTCGCGGCCACGCCGATGACCGAGACCATCCGCACCAACGAGAAGTTCGCGGCGAACATGATGAACCGTATCCCGATGAAGCGTTGGGCCGATCCCGACGAGGTCGCCGGTGCTTTCGTCTTCATGGCCTCCGATGCCGCGTCGTACATCACCGGCCAGGTGCTGCCGGTGGACGGCGGGATGGTGATGTGACCCGCGGGGGCAGAAGCGAACCGACCGGGAGGTCAGACCCAGCACCACTTTCGGGCGTGACGGTCATCGCCCTCGAACAGGCCGTGTCGGCGCCGATGTGTACCCGGACCCTCGCCGACTTCGGCGCGCGCGTCATCAAGGTGGAGAACCCCAACGGCGGGGACTTCGCCCGCCACTACGACGATGTCGTGAACGGCCAAGCGGCGCATTTCGTCTGGGCCAATCGCGGCAAGGAATCGGTGACGCTCGATCTGAAGACGGATGACGGCCTGGCCGTCTTGAACCGGCTCCTGGACCGCGCCGACGTCCTGGTGTCCAACCTGGCCCCGGGCGCCACTGCGCGACTGGGCATTTCACCCGCCGACCTCGCGCAGTCGCATCCCGACGTGATCGCCGTCGAGATCGACGGTTACGGGGCCGGCGGACCGCTGTCCCACAAGCGGGCCTATGACCTGCTGGTGCAAGCCGAGTCGGGGACATGTGCGATCACCGGACAACCCGGCGCGCCGGCCAAGCCCGGCCCGCCCGTGGCAGACATCTCGTCGGGGCTGTATTCGGCCCTTTCGGTTCTGGCGCTTCTGTTCTCGCGTGACGGGCGGCCGCGCCGCGGCGCGGCGGTGAACGTCAGCCTGTTCGACACCATGGCCGAACTGATGGGGTATCCGCTCACCTATACCCAGCATTCCGGCATCGACCAGCAGCCGCTGGGCATGAGCTCGCCCGCGGTGTCGCCCTACGGGGCGTTCGCCACGGCCGACGGCCAGACCGTGGTGCTGGGCACCACCAACGACCGCGAATGGCAGCGCCTGGCGCGTGACATCATTGCGCGCCCCGACCTCGCCGACGATGCGAGGTTCGCCACCAACTCCGGCCGGTGCGAACACCGCGATGTGCTCAACGAAGCGATCGGATCATGGTGCGCCACCAACGATCTGGCGGACATTCAGAAAATCGCCGACGACGCCGGCATCGGCAACTCCCGCTACAACCGGCCCAGCGAGGTGCTGGTACACCCGCAACTCTCCGAGCGGGACCGCTGGCGTCGGGTCGATACCCCCGCCGGGCCCATCGACGCCATCCTGCCGCCGCCCATCATCGACGGCTTCGAGTTCCCGATGGGCGCGGTACCCGGACTCGGCCAGCACACCGATGCTGTCCTGGCCGAACTCGGCTTCACCAGTCAGGAGATAGCCGGACTGCGCGAGCGCGGTGCCATCGGATGAGTGTGCTGCTGCGCGAAGACCGGGACGGCGTCCGCACGTTGACGCTGAACCGTCCCGAACGTAAGAACGCCATCAACCCCGAACTGTGGGTGCGCTTGGCCGACGAGCTGCACGCCGCCGACCGCGATCCCGGGCTGCGGGCGGTGGTACTCGCCGGCGCCGGGGGAGCCTTCTGCTCGGGGGCGGACATCTCGGAGCCCGAGAACATCCATCCGCTGCGCAAACTGCAGAAGCTCACCGATGTCGCGGTCGCGTTGCACGAGCTGTCGTTGCCCACCATCGCCAAGGTGACGGGCGTCGCCGTCGGCGCGGGCTGGAACCTGGCGCTCGGCTGCGACTTCGTCGTCGCCACCCCGGAATCTCGGTTCTCCCAGATCTTTTCGAAGCGCGGCCTGTCGCTGGACCTCGGCGGCTCGTGGCTGCTGCCCAAGATCGTGGGACTGCAACAGGCGAAGAGGCTCGCACTGCTGGCCGAGACCATCGACGCCGACGAGGCCCAGGCGCTCAATCTGGTGACGTGGGTGGTGTCCGGGGCCGAGATCGACGGATTCGTCGCCGATCTCGCAGCACGGCTGGCGGCGGGCCCACCTGTCGCGCTCGCCCAGGCCAAGGCGCTGTTGAACCAGGGCGCTGACGCCACGATGCGCCAAGCGCTGGCCAACGAATCCCGCGCCCAGGCAGTCAATTTCGCCACCGCAGATGCGGCAGAGGCGTATGCGGCCTTTGCCGCCAAACGAGAGCCGACATTCACCGGCCGATGGGCCGTGCCCAGATAGGAGTCCTGATGCGCCGCGACCTGTTCACCGAAGACCACGAGGCCTTCCGGAAGTTGGTCCGCGACTTCGTCGCCAAGGAGGTCGAGCCGTATTTCGCCGCTTGGGAGAAGGCCGGCCAGATGCCCCGCTCGATCTTCGAGCAGATGGGATCGTTGGGCATGCTCGGCATGGCGATTCCCGAGGAGCACGGCGGATCGGGACTGCCCGACTACCGCTACAACGTGGTGCTGCAGGAGGAGGCGGCGCGTGCCCTGGTCACGTTGTCGACGGTCCGCACGCAACTCGATGTGATCCTGCCGTACTTCCTGCACTACGCCAACGACGAACAGCGCGCCCGCTGGTTTCCTGGCCTGGCGGCGGGCACTCTGCTGACGGCCATCGCGATGACCGAACCGGGCACGGGCTCCGACCTTGCCGGGGTGCGCACCACGGCGGTCCGGGACGGCGACAGCTATGTGCTCAACGGCGCCAAGACCTTCATCACCGGTGGGCTGCTGGCCGATCTGGTGATCGTGGTGGCCCGCACGTCGACCGATCCGGAAAACCGGCGGCGGGGACTCTCGCTGATCGTCGTCGAGGATGGCATGCCCGGGTTCGAAAAGGGCCGGGTGCTCGACAAGATGGGCTGCAAGGAGCAGGACACCGTCGAACTCTCTTTCACTGATGTTCGGGTACCCGCCACGAATCTGCTCGGGGCGGAGGGCGAGGCGTTCGGCTACCTCGGCCACAACCTGCCGCAGGAACGGATGACGGTCGCGGTCGGCTCGGTCTGTCAGGCACGCGCTGCCGTGGCGACGACGATCGATTACGTCAAGGAGCGCAAGGCATTCGGGACGCCGGTCGCGTCGTTCCAGAACACCAAGTTCGAGCTCGCCGCGATGTCGGCCGAGATCGAGGCGGCCCAGACCATGGTCGACAAGGCCGTCGCCGAGCTGAACGCGGGGGAGCTGTCGGGTGCCGACGCGGCACGCGTCAAATTGTTCTGCACCGAGGTGCAGGCTCGCGTTGTCGATCGCTGCGTCCAGTTGTTCGGCGGGTACGGCTACATGCTCGAGTACCCGATCACCCGGCTGTACATGAACGCCCGGGTGGCGCGGATCTATGCAGGTACGAGCGAGGTGATGAAACTGATCATCGCCAAATCGCTCGGGCTGTAGCGGTTCGGCCAACCAATCTCGCTGAGACCCTTGTCACACCGCGCAAACCAACCTACTGTGTGTTCACTAGGTTGGTTCGGTCGAAGGGAGCGGGCGTGACGGAGCCTCGGCCCTACGCCGCACTCTTTGCCAAGGGCGATGACCGCAAGGCCCGGATCCTCGAGGTTGCGCAGCGGTTGCTTGCCCGAAATGGTTGGCGCAGTACGTCTCTCGCGCAGATTGCCCGTGAGGCGGGGGTGACGCCGGCCGGGCTCCTGCATCATTTCGAATCCAAGGAGCAACTGCTGCATGCGGTGCTCGACGCCCGAGATGCCGACGACGACGCCCATGCCGACCGCAGTGGCGACCTGATCGAAGAGCTGATGCGGGTGCCCGAGCGGTTCGAACGGTCGCCGGAGCTCGTCGGTACGTTCGCCGTGCTGTTGATCGAGAACATCCTGCCTGACGCCCCGCTGCACGATCGTATGCACAGGCGCTATCAGGCCGCGCTCAAAATCCTCAGCGACGGCATTCGGGACGCCCAAGAGGCAGGCCGCTATCGCAGCGACATGGACCCCGCCGTCAAGGCGGTACAGATTTTGGCCTTTGTCAACGGAATGGAGACATTATGGTTGCTCGATCCTTCGATGCCCGTGACCGACGTGTTCAAGGACTACGTGGAGTCATTACGCCGGGAGCTCGCCCCGACGGTCCCCTGACGAGGTACCGCCTCGACGTCGTCGCCGCGACTGTCGCGGAAGCCGTCGAGAATGCCGGTGGCTGGCTGTTCGACCGGGTTACGGCGGGCTGGGATGTCACCGTGCTCATTGCCGATGGTGACGAGGACGATCGCCCGCTGCAGATCCTGGGCGTGCATGCCGCGGATCTCGAGTCCGCGTTCATCGACGTGATGGCGCGGCCGCATCCGCAGACGGTTGCCGTTGCGGCGCACCTGTTCGACACTGACGCCCGGGTGCGCGAGGGAGTGCTGGCGGCAGTGGCGGCCGGCCAGACCGAGGTGACGTTGTGGGGCGAGACGTGTCCCGCCGAGCTGCACGGCATCGGTGCCGTCCATCATGAATTGAGCGCTGCAGCACGGGCATTCAAATCGCAGGCGCTCGCCGCCTGTGGCATTCGGCGCCTGGTGAACTCTGTCGAGACCTTCCGCATCGGCATGATGGCCTCGGTCGCTGCCGACCTGGTCCCCGCGAGTTAACCGGCCACCTCGATGAGGACCTTGCCGACGGCGTTGCCGTCGGCGACCAGGCGCAGGGCCCGGGCGGCGTCGTCGAGCGCGTAGACGGCGCCGACGTGGGGCACGACCCGTCCGCCGGCCAGCAGGTCTGCGAGTTCTGTTCGGTTGCGGTCGAATTCGTCGGGTGGAATGTCGCGGAGCTGGAATCCGATGACGTGTGCGCCTTTGATGAGGACGAGGTTCAGCGGGATGCGGGGGATGACGCCCGAGGCGAAGCCGACGGTGACGAAGCGCCCGCCTGGTCTCAGGGACCGCAGGGCCGGCTCGGAGACGCCGCCACCGACCGGGTCGATGACCGCGTGCGCACCGTCCGGGATGACGTCACGCAACGCACCGCGCAGGTCGGAAATGCGGTAATTCACCAGGTGAGTGGCGCCGTATGACGCTGCTACCGAGAGCTTTTCGCTCGACGATGCCACCGCGGTCACCTCGGAGCCGAGCAGCACACCCAACTGCACAGCGGCCAACCCGACGCCGCCACCGGCGCCCAGAACCACCAGCTTCTGGCCCGGGCCAACCTTGGCCGCCGATCGCAGCGCGTGGTAGGCAGTGCCATGGGCGACGCCGTATGCGGCGGCCGTCCGGTCGTCGACGCCGTCGGGGATTCGGGTCAGGCCCCGGGCCGGCGCCACCACCTCCTCGGCGAACGCGCCGTACAGCGCGGCGCCGGACACCCTGTCGCCGATCGTGAAACCGTCTGCGGTATCGGCGACTTCGCTGACGACGCCGGCGAACTCGCTGCCGGGGACGAACGGTGCGGGGACGCTCACCTGGTACTGGTCGGCGATGAACAGCACGTCGGGAAAGTTCACCGCGGCCACGCGAACGCGGACCCGGACCTGGCCGGTAGACAGGGTGGGGGCCGGCACGTCGTCGACCCGGACCACCTCTGGCGGGCCATATTCGGGGCAGACGACAGCCTTCACCGGTAGTCGCTGGACTCGGCGAGTTCTGCGGCTTCACGCATCAGCGAAGTGATCACGGGTCCGTAGGCGAGCAGCTGCTCGTTGTCGCCGGCCCGCTGGAAGCCCTGCTCCAACACGATGGCCAGCTTCCATTTGGCCAGAACCAGGTAGTAATCGAGGTCGTCGACCTGGCGCCCGGACACCTTGGCGTAGTGGTCGACGACCGCTGTGCGCGACGGCATTCCGCGCATGTCGACGTAGTTCATGGCCGACGGCACATCGGTATTCTCCGGCCAGCTCTGCACCATCCACCCGAGGTCGAGTTTGGGATCGCCGACGGTCCCCATCTCCCAGTCCACGATTGCGGCCATGGTCGCCGGTGCGCCGTGCCGATACATCACATTGGCGAACTGGTAGTCGCCGTGCATCAGACCGGGGATGAAATCGAGGGGGCGGTGATTGCGCAGCCATTCGGTGGTGACGTCCAGGCCGTCGATCTCGCGGCCCTTGATGCGTTCGAAGAAGGAAATCCAGCGATCGACCTGGCGCTCGTGGAAGCCCTCCGGGCGGCCAAGATCGTGTAGGCCCTTGGCTTTCCAGTCGACCTTGGACAGCAGTGCGATGCCCTCGGCCAATTGATAGGACAGCCCGGCACGTGCCGCGACGTCACGGTCGAACGGCTCAGGCCATGCGCCGTGCCGGTCCATCGGTGACCATCCGTCGACGTGACCCATCAGATAGAACGGCCGGCCGAGAACCGCGGCATCCGCACACAGTCCGACGGCAGCCGTGTGCGGCACATCGGTGCCGTCGAGGGCCTCGATGATGCGCCACTCGCGCAGGATGCCCTTGTCGCGGTCGGCCGGAGCCTCCGGCGGCGGCATGCGGAGCACGCAAGCATGCTCGCCGCGGCGGATGCGGTAGATGACGTTCTGTGTGCCGCCGGAAAGGAAGTCGGCTTCGAGTGGTTCGCCCGCGCCGGGAAGTCCCGACCGGTCCATCCAATCGGCAAGGCGCGCAACGTCGATCACGGATACCCCACTCATTCGCGCTTATGACGAAAAGCCGTCCTCTCAGTCATATCGCACGGCGGGGGAAATGTTAAGTACTTGAGATGTAGGGGTTCACGAGCCCGCCGGCTTCGGCGCAGCCAACTCGCGCAGCGAGGACAGGAACAACTCGTCCATCCGCGGGCTCAACTCGGCCAGCGTGCCCGCACTGGCATAACTGGCAGAGCCGAACACGCGCTCGAGCGCCTCCGTCTCGCCGGCGGTGCCGATCGACAGGCACAGGCAGGCAACGCCGTCCATTCGCAGCTCGTCGAGCGCCTTGTGGGCGTCGGCCTCGGCGTACCGGCCCTCGTAGCCGTCGTCGTATGGGAATCCGTCGGACAACACGAGGAGCAGCCGGTTGGGTGTGCCGGCCTGGTCCTTGAGGATCTCGCCCGCGCCGCGGATGGCGGCACCGAGCCGCGTATAGCCAGAGGGCTGAAGCTGATTCAGCCGCGCCCGCCCCACGGCGCCGAACCGCTGGCCGAACGGCTTGATGGCGGGTAGGTGGACGGCGTGACGGCCCTGCGACCGGAAGCCGTAGACGGCCACCCGGTCACCGAGTTCTTCGAGGACGGCGGCCATCGTGGCGGCCGCTCGGCGTTGATGTTCGTGGACGGCCAGCCCGTCGGCGTCGGTTTCGGTTGCCGAACCGGACGCGTCGACCAGGATGAGTACGCCCAGATTGCGAGAGAGCTTGCGCTGCTCCAGATACACGTGCTCCGGGGGAGAGAAGCCGGAGCGCAGGTCGACGAACAGGTCGATCAGCGCTTCGATGTCCAGCTCGTCACCGTCGGCCCGGCCGCGAAGAATCTTGGGGCCGAGCCCGATTCGCGACAGGCGGCGGCGCAGGACGTCGTCGTGCGGGACTCCCGCCGCCGATACGTCGGCGGCGGCGGTGAGCGGAAAGTCGATGACCCGGCACCAGTCCTCTTTGTACCGGCCCGCGAAGACGTCCCACTCCGGATGCAGGGCGCCGCCGACACCCAGCGTGGCGCCCGGGCGCCGATCGTCGGTGAACCGGATCTGCGTGGGCAGTGGCCGCGCGTCGGGACCGGCCGTGCCGACGCGACGTACGCTGCCGATCTGCATCTCGGCGCCGGCGGCATCGTCACCCTTCGACTTCGAACTGCCGAACAACTTGGAGAGAAAATCGGACACCGTCCGGGAACCGACCAGGGGTGCTTCGAAAAGCTTGAGGATCTTGCTGTCCGCTGAGTCTGCCGCTTCGTCGTCCGATTCGTCCTCGTCCAGTTCCTCCCGGACGTCAGGTACCTCGAACTTCAGCTGAAGGTCCTTGGCGGTGGGCGCCGAGCCCGGACCAGCCGGTGAGGCCAGCAGCCGAGACGGTTTGATGGTGCCGAACCAGTCCGGTGCGTCGTCGATGGCACTGCGGCCCTTGGCGATTCGCAGCGACTCGTCGGCAGCTGCGGTGCGGGGCGGTCCGGGGTCCAGTTCGGCGGCGAGGGGGAGTTCGCGGGCCAGGTCCGCCAGGACCCGGCGGCCCTCCAGCGCCAGATAGCGGCGCGCCATGGCGGGACGACCGCGGAGTGCCTTCACCAGTCGCGCATCGAGGCTGCCGGCGCCCAGCAGGGCGCTCTGCACCAGTACCTCGCTGCGCTGCCGGGCCACCGGCCCCGGCGAGACGTAGACCACCTGACCGTCGGTGTACGCGGGTTCGCCGTCCCGTGCCTCGGCGACATCGACCGGTCGGCCTGCGACGTGGGTCGCGAGGAGCCGAAACTGTTCTGGGCCGGCGGATTCGGTCACGACCGGGGGAGGACGGCGTCCGCGAGCTCGCCCAGCGCGCGAACGATGTCGTGATCGTCGGAGAGCACCTTGACGACGGCGGACTGCACGGCGCTACGGAGGCTGAGCCCTTCCGCGGCGAGTTCGCCGGCCAGGATCAGCATGCGGGTGGACGCCACTTCACGAAGCGGCGAGCCGTCCAGGTTGCGGATGGCGTTGCCGAATTTGACCAGGCTGCGCGCGGTTTCGGCGTCGACACCCGCCTCGTGCATCACGATCTCCGTCTCCGCCGCTGCCGGCGGGAAGTCGAGCTCAATGGCGACGAACCGCTGCCTCGTGGATTCCTTGATGTTCTTCAGGACGCTCTGGTAGCCGGGGTTGTAGGAGATGACGAGCTGAAATCCCGGCGCTGCGGGCAATGTGACGCCCAGTCGGTCGACCGGCAACTCGCGGCGGTGGTCGGCCAGCGGGTGAATGACGACGGTGGTGTCCTGGCGCGCTTCCACGATCTCGTCGAGGTAGCAGATTGCGCCTTCGCGGACGGCGCGCGTCAAAGGTCCATCCACCCAGACGGTTTCACCGCCCTTGAGCAGGAATCGGCCGACAAGGTCTGCCGACGTCATGTCCTCGTGGCCCGCGACCGTGATCAGGTCGCGCCCGAGTTCGTGGGCCATCGCCTCGACGAAGCGCGTCTTGCCGCATCCTGTCGGGCCTTTCAGCAGCACCGGCAGACCCCGTCGGGAAGCCGCATGGAAGACCTCGACCTCGTCGCCGACGGCTCGGTAGAAGGGTGCGTTCGGCACCGGTCTGACTGCTGCGGAAGTGTGGTTCAACACGTCATTTGCCCTTCTCGACAGGAACGAGTTTCGGAATGGTGACGCCGTCCGGCGTCACCAACTGGCCGTGGATGTTGACGTAACTCGAATTCTGCAGTGGTATCGGGATCGACGGATCGGGGCAGGCCCGGTCGGTGCCGTCGCCGCAGACGCCCATCAGGAAATACGAGCGCTTCAACAGGTCCTCCGGCCACGGGTCCTGGTGCATGGCGAACCACTGGGCCGGCAGGTTGTAGAGCACGAAGAAGAACGCGCTGCAGGCGGCGAAGATCGCCAGGAACCGCGTGATCTGTTGTGTGACAAGGCCACCCCGGACGGTGTCGAGCCCGCGCTCGACGAAGGTGCGGCCGCGGTCGTCGGTGAAGTAGCGCAGGCAACACAGGCCTGCCTGCACACCGCCCCACATCAGCCCCTCGTAGATCGGCCACTGGTAGTAGGTCCCCGGATTGACCGACAGGGCCCGGATGGCGCCCGGATAGGTGAACAGGCCCATGGGCATGAGGAACAGACCCTCGATGACGAAGTCGAAGAAGAAAGTCCACACGATCACGACCCCGATGAGGCCGAGGGTATTGATGCCCGGCCACTTCGCCTTTGCCTTGCGCATCACCCAGCAGCCCAGCATGGTGCACAGCAGGACGAAGCAGTAACCCGGTGCGTTCATCAGGAACGGTTCGGCCATCATGCGGCCGGGTTCGCCGAACGACATCCAGCCGGGGACGTCCTGAACCCACGAGCCCCGGTTCCACATCCACGTGTTGTAGGTGCTCCAGGTATTGACGTAGTTCAGTAGCGGGTCCTGGAAGAACAACAGGCCGCACGCGATCAGCAGCATGCCGTCGAGCGTGATCCGCCGTTCCCGCCGCCAGGGCCGGATGATGAACCACCACACTGCAACTGGCAGTCCGACGATGATGACGCCCGTCCACGTGAACAGGATTGCCTTCATGTACATCGGGGGATCGCTGGGGCCGGCGGGAACCCGCTCGAAGTTCGGTCCCGTCACCCACCGGGTCCACACGTAGAGCTGGAATGCCAGGATCGCGCCACCGACCGCGGCCCAGATGCGCACGGGCGTGATTCTGGACGGCGTCCCGAGCGCCGCGCCGCTGAGTGGTTCGGTGACCGCTCTTTTCTGCGACAGCTCACTCATGCGGCGTCACTTCCCGATCTGTACGGGAGCGTCTTTGGGTAGCTCCTTGCCCGGTGGCAGAACCAGCTTGCCGTCGACATCGATGTAGCCGGAGCGCTTGGTCGGGATGGGCAGCACCGGGTTCGGGCACGGCGTGTGTTCGTCGCACACGCTCTGGCTGAAGTACGACCGCTTCTGGACGTCCTCGGGCCACGGGTCGGCGTGGAGGCCGAACCACTGGGCGGGCAGGTTGTAGAACAAAAGGAATGCGGCGCTGCAGGCGCCGAAGATCGCCAGGAAACGGACTGCCTGCTGCCGGAAGGCGCCGCCGCGAATGTGGTCGAGTCCGCGTTCGACGACGGTGCGACCACGGTCATCGGTGAAGAACCGCAGACAGCACAGTGCTGTCATGACTGCGCCCCACATGATGCCTTCGTAAACGGGCCATTGGTAGTAGGTGCCGGCGTTGAATGACAACGATCGAATCGCGCCGGGATACACGTAGAGCCCGATCGGCAGGAGGACCAGTGCTTCCATCACGAAGTCGAAGAAGAAGCAGAAAACGTATGTGGCAACGACCAATCGGAAGTTGCTGATGTCCGGCCGGCGCTGCTTGATCTTCTTCATCGCCCAGCAGCCGACCATCACGGTGACCAGCACCAGGCCGTACCCGGGCATGTTGATGGGCAGAGGTTCGCCGACTTGATGCCCGGGTGACTCCGGTGAAATCCAGCCTGGGATGTGCGACGTCCAGGAACCCCGGTTCCACAGCCACATGTTGTACGTGCACCAGGTGTTGGAGTAGTTGAGCAGCGGGTCCTGGAAGAAGAACAGCGCGCACGACACGAAGAGCATGCCGTCGAGCGTGATGCGGCGCTCGCGCAGCCAGGGCCTGATGAGGAACCACCACACGGCGGCCGGAAATCCCACCACCATGAAGGCGCAGTTCACCATGAGCATGACCTTCATGAATGTCGGCGGGTCCGTCGGTCCGGCCGGTACGCGGACGAAATACGGCCCGGTGACCCAGCGGGTCCAGACGTAGATCTGGAAGAGCAGCAGCGCGCCACCGAAGAACGCCCAGATCTTCACTGGCTTCGACGGGGCTTGGTTGCCACCGAGATTCGCGGTTCCGTCCAGCGATTCGGTGACAGTGGATTTCTTGCTCAGCATTTCACTCACGAGGCCTCCTCGAGTTCGTGTCGTGTTGAAGATACCAACGGGTATCTGAGTTTCCAATGGGAATCTTGGATTCTGTGGCAGAATTTTTTCATGGTGGAGCGTTGGACGCGGGAGCGACGACTGGAACACACACGTTCGCTGCTGTTGGATGCAGCAGAGGACGTGTTCGCCGAAAAAGGCTTTACGCCAGCGACTCTCGATGAGATCGCATCCGTCGCCGGCTACACCAAGGGTGCGATCTACAAGCATTTCGCCACGAAGGAGGACCTGTTCCTCGCGGTCAACGACCGCTATTGGCGCCGGTATTTCGAGCAGTTCGCCGAGGTGATGTCACGGTCGGAGCACGTCGGTGCGCACGAGCGCGACGAGATCGCCGAGCGCTGGCTCGAGCTCAGTCGCGGCCGTGGCGCCGAGCATGCCGCGCTGGGGCACGAGTTCACGCTCTATCTACTGCGCAACCCCGAGGTGCGAGAACGCGTGGCGGCCAGGCGATCCGAGGTAGTCGAGGCACTGGCCGGCTTCATCGTCGAGGGGGTCGACCGCTTGGGCGGGACGCTGCTGATTCCCGCGTCGACGTTCGCGCAGATTCTCCTGGTCACCAGCGATGCCATCGTCCTGAGCAACGAGCTCGACGGTGTGGACCTGTTCCGGCCTGTCGTCGACATGTACGTCTCGGCGATCAAGTTCCCCTGACGCGGGCCCCGGCCACGCGAGTATCAACTACTTGTCATTGGTGCATCGGGCAGATACCGTCGGCTGTGTAGTCACGTCGAGGAGGAGTGCACCATGGCCCGGTTCCCCAAGCCGCCAGAGGGCAGTTGGACAGAACACTATCCACGGCTGGGCACCGATCCGGTGTCGTACGAGGACTCCATCAGTCCCGAGCAGTTCGAGATCGAGCGCAAGGCGGTATTCAAGCGGGCGTGGCTGAATGTCGGCCGGGTTGAACAACTTCCGCGCAAGGGCAGCTACTTCACCAAAGAGCTCAAGGTGGTGAACACCTCGATCATCGTGTGCCGTAACAACGCCGGCGAGGTCAAGGCCTTTCACAACATCTGCCGGCATCGCGGCAACAAACTGGTGTGGAACGACATGCCGCTGGAGGAGACCAAGGGTTTCTGCAAGCAGTTCACCTGCAAGTACCACGCCTGGCGTTACGACCTCGACGGCAACCTGACGTTCGTGCAGCAGGAGGGCGAGTTCTTCGATCTCGACAAGGACCGCTACGGACTGGTGCCCGTGCACTGCGACGTCTGGGAAGGCTTCATCTTCGTCAACTTCGCGCCCGAACCCGAGCAGTCGCTGCGCGATTTCCTCGGCCCCATGGTCCAGGGCCTCGAGGGCTATCCGTTCGAGAAGCTGACCTCGAAGTTCACGTATCGCTCTGAGGTCAAAGCCAATTGGAAGCTCTACATGGACGCGTTCCAGGAGTTCTACCACGCACCTGTACTGCACGCGAACCAGACGCCGACCAACTACTCGAAGGCCGCGGCCCAGGCCGGTTTCGAGGCTCCGCATTATCGGATCGACGGGCCGCACCGCCTCGTCAGCACTTCCGGTGTGCGGGTGTGGGAGATGGGCGCCGAGATGCGCAAGCCCATGGAGGACATCTGTCAGAGCGGACTGTTCGGGCCGTGGGATTCACCGGACCTGGGCGAGATGCCCGTCGGCCTGAATCCGGCGAAATGCGATCCATGGGGCCTGGATTCGTTCCAGCTGTTCCCGAACTTCGTGGTGCTGTTCTGGGGGCAGGGCTGGTATCTGACCTACCACTACTGGCCGACGTCGTACAACACCCACCTCTTCGAGTGCACGTTGTATTTCCCGCCGGCGCGCAGTCCCCGCGAACGCATCGGACAGGAACTCGCAGCGGTGACATTCAAGGAGTACGGCCTGCAGGACGCCAACACGCTGGAGGCCACGCAGTCGATGATCGAGTCCCGCACGGTCGACGAGTTCCTGCTGTGTGACCAGGAGGTGCTGATCCGGCACCTGCACCACGAGACCGCCGCCTGGATCGAGGACTACCAGCGCAAGACCGCGGAGGTGTGATCATGACCGTGAAACTGCCGGCCGAATTCGCCGACCTGCAACCGTTTTCCGAGTGGTGCCTGCCCACCGAAGCCCAGCGCTACGCCAAGCGACTCGAGAGCTCCATGGCACAGATGCAGGCGTTCTACGACGCGATCACCCCACGCGCTGAAGACGCCATCGCGTTCTGCGACAAGTTCAGCCTCGACGACATGCCCGAGGACGTGCTGAATCTGATGCACCTGCTGTACTCCATGATCATGGTGTCGTTCCCCGTCGAATGCTGGAAGCAGCCGCGCGTTCCGGATTCCGGGGCCACGAAGCTCGACTGCGTCTACGAACCGGTCCCATGACGGCACTCACTGTCCTGCGCGCAGCCCGCTGGGCCGACGTCGACAGCGGCGAGGTGCGGTCGCCTGCCGTGATCCTGGTCGAAGGTGACCGCATCAAGGCTGTCAATCCCGTTGAACCCGTGCCGGATTCGGCAGAAGTCATCGACCTCGGCGACGTGACGCTGCTGCCGGGTCTGATGGACATGGAGCTCAACCTGCTGATCGGTGGGCCCGGCGGACCGGAAGGCCTGCCCAGCCCCATGCACGGCGTGCAGGACGATCCGGCGTATCGGACGCTGCGCGGCGCCGTCAACGCCCGCACCACCCTGGATGCCGGCTTCACCACGGTGCGCAACCTCGGATTGATGGTCAAAACCGGCGGCTACCTGCTGGACGTCGCGCTGATGCGGGCGATCGAGCAGGGCTGGCACGTCGGGCCGCGGGTCTACCCGGCCGGGCACGCCGTCACGCCCTATGGAGGTCATCTGGACCCAACGGTGTTCCAGCGCCTGGCGCCGGGCATCATGCCGTTGTCGATCGGGGAGGGCATCGCCAACGGCGTCGACGAGGTGCGGGCCTGCGTGCGCTACCAGGTCCGGCACGGCGCCAAACTGATCAAGGTGTCGGCCTCCGGCGGCGTGATGTCGCACAGCACGGCCCCGGGCGCCCAGCAGTACTCGGACGACGAGTTCGCCGCGATTGCCGACGAGGCACACCGTGCCGGAGTGCGCGTGGCCGCACATGCGGTGGGGGACAGCGCGATTCGTGCCTGTATCCGGGCCGGCATCGACTGCATCGAGCACGGCTTCCTGGCGAGCGACGACACCATCAAGCTGATGGCCGACACCGGCACGTTCCTGGTGTCGACGACCTATCTCACCGAGGCGATGGCGATCGATCGCATTGCGCCCGAGCTGCGCAAGAAAGCCGAAGTGGTCTTCCCGCAGGCGCAGGCGATGCTGCCGAAGGCCATCGCGGCCGGGGTCCGCATCGCTTGTGGCACCGACGCGCCGGCGGTACCGCACGGGCAGAACGCGAAAGAGTTGTGCGCGCTCGTCTCGCGCGGCATGACGCCCATGCAGGCCATCCGCGCCGCGACCGTCACGAGCGCCGAACTCATCGACGCCGACGACGAACTCGGCCGATTGGCCCCCGGCTACCTTGCGGACATCGTGGCCGTCCCCGGGGACGTGTCCAGCGATATCGCCAGTACGCTGGACGTGCGCTTCGTGATGAAAGCGGGGCAGATCTACAAGCGGGTCGATGGAGGTGTGTAGTGGACCTGGACGAGAACCTCCTCTGGCACCTCAAGCAGGCTTTCTATTTCTCACTGACATCGGTGAACGAAGCCGTCAGTGGCCACGGCGTCAGCACCGCGCAGATCGGTGTGCTGCGCCAACTCACCAACGAGCCGGGGCTGTCCGGCGCTGACCTGGCTCGCCGGCTGCTCATCACCCCGCAGGGTGTGCAGTTGGCGCTCAAGGCACTCGAGGATCGCGGGCTGGTGGAACGCAAGCCGGATCCGCAGCATGCCCGCATCCTGCAGGCCTTCCTCACGGAGCAGGGACGCAAGACCGCTGCCGCTGTTGTCAGTGACGCCGTCGACGCGCATGAAGCGGTGTTCGGTGTGCTCACCGCCGACGAGCAGGAGACCCTCAAGCGACTGCTGACGCGCGTCGTCGAACAGGGCACCGGGCACAAGCTCATCGACGACCACGTCGGGGACTGAGCGGCACGGCGCCTCGATCACGATGTCGCTCTGAGCGCGCCGTGAACCGCATATAGCCCTGACCGCCTTCTCAGCCCGACACTGTGTCAGCGCCGAGCCACGCGCAAGCGAATAATCCGAGTATCAAGCACTTGATACCAATGACAAGTACTTGATACTCTCGACGAGATGGCTGATCTTGTGGACGACTTCGCGTCACTGCGTATCAAGCGGGTGGTGCGGGAAACCGGTGATGCGGTATCGCTGGTTCTCGACATCCCCGAGGACTGCGCGCCCCGATTCCGTTACCAGGCAGGGCAATTCCTGACCCTGCGGGTCCAGGTGGCCGGGGACCAGCACCGGCGCTGCTACTCGATGTCGTCGTCTCCGCACAACGGCGACGATCTGCAGATCACGGTCAAGCGTGACGGCGGCGGGCTGGTCTCGAATTGGCTGAACGACACCGCCGCGGCCGGCGATCGCATCGATGCCGCACCGCCGGAAGGGCGATTCGTCCTGGGCGCCGAGAACCGCGACATTGTCGCCTTCGCCGGCGGCAGCGGGATCACGCCGATCCACTCACTGATCGGGGCTGCGCTGGCCGGAACCGCCCGGCGCATTCGGCTGTTCTACGCCAACCGCAGTCGGGACTCGGTGATCTTCGCCGATTCCCTTGCTGCCCTGGCCGAGTCGCATCCGGGTCGGCTGACGGTGCATCACCACCTCGACGACGTCGACGGCATCGTGCGACCGGAGGCCATCGCGTCCTTCATCGCCGACGCCGGCGACGCGGAGTTCTACATCTGCGGGCCGGGACCGTTCATGGACGCCGTGGAATCCGCGGTCATGCAGACCGGGACGCCGCGGAGCCGGATTCACCTGGAGCGCTTCCAGATTGCTGAGGTCACCGCGGATGATGCGGCGTCGTCGGTCACCGAGGAAGTCACCATCGAGCTCGACCGGCGCAAGACGACCGTGGCGTACCGGGCCGGAAACACGCTGCTTCAGACGGCCCGTATCGCCGGCCTGCGGGCACCCTCGTCGTGCGAAACCGGTTCCTGCGGAACATGTATGGCCCGCATCGTCGAAGGCAGTGCGCGCATGCTCAACAACGACGCCCTCGACGACGACGAGGTCGCCGACGGCTGGGTGCTGACCTGTCAGTCCTTGCCGACCAGCAGGACCGTCCGAGTGGTTTACGAGTAGGAGTGCACATGACACGCGTGGCTGTGGTGACCGGTGGTGCGTCGGGCATGGGTGAGGCGACCTGCCACGAGTTGGGGCGCAGGGGGCACAAGGTCGCCGTGCTCGACCTCAATGGTGAAGCGGCCCAGCGGGTCGCCGAAGCACTGCGCGCTGACGGAGTGGAAGCGGTCGGGATCGCTGTCGACGTCAGCGATCGCGCATCGGTGGAGGACGCCTTCGCCAAGGTACGCAGCGAGTTCGGGCCCGTGCACATCCTGGTCACCAGTGCCGGTGCAGTGGATTGGTCGCCGTTTACCGATATCAGCACACAGGCCTGGCAGCGGTTGATCGATGTCAACCTCACCGGAACCTTTCACTGTTGTCAGGTCGCGGTGCCCGACATGGTGGAGGCGGGTTGGGGGCGGATCGTGATGATCTCGTCGTCCAGTGCGCAGCGTGGTTCGCCGGGTATGGCGCACTACGCGGCGTCCAAGGGAGCGCTGCTCTCGTTGACCCGCTCTCTGGCAAGGGAATACGGACCCGCAGGCATCACGGTGAACAATATTCCGCCGTCGGCGATCGAGACGCCGATGCAGCACGCCGGCCAGGCGGCGGGTCATCTGCCATCGAATGAGCAGATGGCGGCAAGTGTCCCGGTCGGGCATCTCGGCACCGGTGACGACATCGCCGCCGCCGTCGGCTTCCTGTGCTCGCCGGAAGCCGGCTTCATCACCGGGCAGACCCTCGGCGTCAACGGCGGGGCCGTGATGTGACGGCAGGCGATGCGACGGCAGGCGATGTGACGCAACAGCTTCGAGGAGGATTTCATGGCTAAGTGGCCCAAGCCCGCGGAAGGCAGCTGGACCGAGCACTATCCCGAACTCGGCACCGGGCCGATTTCGTTCCGCGACTCGATCTCGCCCGAGTTCTACGAACTCGAGCGCGAAGCGGTCTTCAAACGCGCGTGGCTCAACGTCGGGCGGATCGAGGAAGTGCCCCGCGTCGGCAGCTACTTCACCAAGGAGATCGACGCCGCCAGGACGTCGGTGATCATCGTGAAAGGCAAGGACGAACAGATCCGCGCCTTCTACAACATCTGCCGCCACCGGGGAAACAAGCTGGTGTGGAACGACTTTCCGAACGAGGAGACCAAGGGTGGGTGCCGGCAGTTCACCTGCAAGTACCACGGCTGGCGCTACGACCTCAAAGGTGACCTGACGTTCGTGCAGCAGGAGGGCGAGTTCTTCGGGCTGGACAGCTCGCGGTACGGGCTCAAGCCCGTGCACTGCGACGTGTGGAACGGCTTCATCTTCATCAACTTCGATCCCGAGCCGCAATGGAGCCTGCGCGAGTTCCTCGGCCCGATGATCACCGCACTCGACGACTACCCGTTCGGGGCGATGACCGAGCGGTACGACTTCGCCGCCGAGAACAACAGCAACTGGAAGATTTTCGCCGACGCGTTCCAGGAGTACTACCACGTACCGTCGCTGCACTCGCAGCAGGTGCCGAGCGCGGTGCGTCAACCAAACGCCTCCTTCGAGTGCGGGCACTTCCAGATCGACGGGCCGCACCGCCTCGTGTCGACCGCGGGAACCCGCCGCTGGAAGCTCGATCCCGACTACATGTACCCCGTCGAGCGGATCACCCGCAGTGGCCTGGTGGGCCCGTGGCGTACCCCGGAGACCCACTTCTCCGCCGGGCTCAACCCGGGCGGCATCGAACCGTGGGGCATCACCAACTTCCAGATTTTCCCGAACCTGGAAATACTGATCTACCACGGCTGGTATCTGCTGTACCGGTACTGGCCGACATCGCACAACACCCATAAGTTCGAGGCGTACAACGCATTTCACCCGGCGCGCACGGTGCGCGAGCGCATCGAGCACGAGGTCGCCTCGGTGGTGCTGAAAGAGTTCGCGCTGCAGGACGCCGGCATGCTCGGCGGCACCCAGGCCGCGCTGGAATACGACGTCGTTGACGACTACCCGCTGTCCGATCAGGAGATTCTGGTTCGTCATCTGCACAAGGTGTCGGTCGACTGGGTCGAGCAGTACAAGGTCCAGCGCGCCCCGGTGAGGGTGTGATCATGGCGGACGTGAGACTGCCGAGCGCCTTCGCCGAGTTCGAGCCGTTCGCCGAGAAGTGGTGCCTGGCAACCGAACCCGAACGCTGGGCGACGCGCCTGAACACACCGATGGCCGAGATTCGGGAGTTCTACGACGCGTTCACGCCGCGCTTCGAAGAGGCCATCGACTACTGCGACAAGTTCGGCCTCGACGACCTACCCGATGATGCGCTCAACCTGCTGCACCTCATCTACTCGATGATCATGGTTTCGATGGCCGTCGAGATCTTCGGCACGCAGAAACCCGCCGACTCCGCCGATGCCGTCATGAATCGCATCGGGGCGCCGGTGCCGTGAGCGTCCTGACCATCAACAAGCTCACGTCATCGGTCGGGGCGGAAGTGTCCGGCATCGATGCCGAACAGCTGGCGGTCGACGACGCCCTCGCCATGGCAGTGCTGGATGCCCTGGAGGACAACGGCGTATTGGTCTTCCCGGGGCTGCGGCTTGATCCGCGGCAGCAGGTCGCGTTCTGCCGCCGGCTCGGGCATGTCGATCACTCCTCGGACGGACACCACCCCGTCGCGGGCATCTACCCGATCACCCTCGATACCTCCAAGAACGCCTCGGCGGCCTATCTGCGGGCGACGTTCGACTGGCACATCGACGGTTGCACACCGATCGAGGACACGTGTCCGCAGAAGGCGACCGTGCTCTCGGCTGTCGCGGTGGCCGCGAGCGGGGGTGAGACCGAGTTCGCGAATTCCTATGGCGCCTACGACGCGCTGACCGACGACGAGCGGGCGCGATACGGACAGCTGCGGGTGGTCCATTCGTTGGAGGCATCGCAACGCCGCGTCACGCCCGACCCGTCGCCGGAGACGCTGGCGGCGTGGCGGTCGCGCCGGACGCACGAACATCCGCTGGTCTGGACGCACCGCTCAGGACGCAAGTCATTGGTTCTCGGCGCATCGGCGGACCACGTCGTCGGCATGGACCTGGATGAGGGACGCGCGCTGCTCGCCGAATTGCTCGAGCGGGCAACGGTTCCCGAGAAGGTGTACAGCCACACGTGGTCGGTTGGCGACACCGTCATCTGGGACAACCGCGGGGTGTTGCACCGTGCCGCCCCCTACGACCCCGGGTCGCCGCGGGAGATGTTGCGGACCACCGTGCTCGGGGACGAGCCGATCCGCTGATCGGCCGATTGACGCCGGCGAACCACTGTGGAAATGTAATCATCAAAGATGAGAATCGCATTCTCGCCTGAGTTTGTTTTCGAATGGAGGACGCGTGTCGGAAGACCTCACCACGGTCGATTTCTTCCGGGATGATCGGCTGACCGACGACCCGTACCCGTTTTATGCGGCCCTGCGCAACAAATGCCCGGTGGCCCGCGAAGACCACTACGGCGTCACGATGGTCACCGGCTGGCAGGAAGCGGTCGACGTCTACAACGACGCCGACACCTTCTCGTCGTGCATCTCGGTGACGGGTCCGTTCCCGGGTTTCCCGGTGCCCCTCGAGGGTGACGACGTCAGCGAGCTCATCGAGAAGCACCGTGACGAGATTCCGTACAGCGACCAGCTGCCCACGCTGGACCCGCCGACGCACACCAATCACCGCGCCCTGCTGATGCGGCTGATCACGCCCAAGCGCCTCAAGGAGAACGAGGACGCGATGTGGCGGATCGCCGATGACATGCTGGGGGAGTTCCTGGCGCCCGGTGCGGGCGAGTTCATCAAGGGCTTCGCCGGGCCGTTCACGCTGCGCGTCATCGCCGACCTGCTCGGGGTGCCCGACGAGGATTGCCCCGAGCTGCTCGAGCGGCTCGCAAAGGGCACCCACGGCGGCGGCCTCGGCAGTACCGACGAAAAGACGCTTTCCAAAACGCCTTTCGAGTATCTGTACGAGGCTTTTGCGGTCTACGTCGAAGACCGCCGCCGCGAACCACGCGACGACGTGCTGACCGGGCTGGCGACGGCGACGTTCCCCGACGGCACCATGCCGACGGTGGATGACGTGGTGCGCGTGGCCACGAACGTGTTCTCGGCCGGGCAGGAGACCACCGTCCGGCTGCTCAGCACGGCGCTGAAGGTGATCGGCGAGCGCCCCGACATCCAGACCAGGCTTCGCGAAGACCGCAGTCTGCTACCGAATTTCATCGAGGAGTGCCTGCGCATCGAGAGCCCGGTGAAGGGCGACTTCCGGCTCTCGCGCGTGCCCACCACCATCGGCGACGAAGCGATCGGCGCGGGCTGCACACTGATGGTCATCAACGGTGCGGCCAACCGGGATCCGCGACGCTTCGAGGATCCCGACACCTTCGATGCCGAGCGCAAGAACGCCCGCCAGCACCTGGCGTTCGGGCGCGGCATCCACAGCTGCCCCGGTGCGCCGTTGGCACGGGCCGAGACGCGGGTGGCGCTGGAACGGCTCCTGGACCGGACCGCGGACATCCGGATCTCCGAGGCGCACCACGGGCCCGCGGGAAATCGCCGCTACCAATACATTCCGACCTACATCTTGCGTGGCATCATCGACCTCCATCTCGAATTCGATCCTGCCGGGAGCGCGTCATGAAGGTTGTTGTCGATGAGGACCGGTGTCGTGGGCACGGCATGTGCCTGACGTTGTGCCCCGAGGTTTTCAGCATGACCGACGACGGTTACGCGGTCGCCGACCCCTCGGAGATCGGCCCCGGCCTCGAGGACGCGGTGCGCGATGCCATGACGAACTGTCCGGAACAAGCAATCGTCGAAACCAACGACTAGTCAAGGAGATTCGAGTGGCCAAGGGATATGTGATCCTCACCGAGGACGTCAAGGACCCGGCCGGCATGGCAGAGTACGCCAAGCTGGCGGGCAAGGCGATGTCGTCCGCCACGATCGTGTCGGTGGACCAGAATCCCCAGGTGCTGGAGGGCAGCTGGCACGGTAACCAGACCGTCGTGCTGGAGTTCGAGTCGGTGGATGCCGCGCGCGCCTGGTACGAATCCGACGCGTACCAGGCGGCGGCGAAGGTCCGCCAGTCGGCCGCGGACTGCAACGCGGTGATCCTGTCGGGCTTCGGGGCCTGACAGGGCCCTGGCTGCCGGCGGGCCTCAGCCCGCTGACCACCCGCCGTCGGCCGCCACGATCGCGCCATTGACGAACGCGGCGGCGTCGGAGGCGAGGAACACGATCACGTCGGCCATCTGCTCCGGCAGGGCGATATTCGGCGCGGCAGAGATGATCGGCGTCAGGCGGGCCTGTCCGGTCTCGTCGAATCCGCTGATGCTGCCGGTGATTCCGGTCAGCGTGGGTCCGGGCAGGATCGCGTTGCACCGAATCCCGTCCTTGGCGTAGGACCAGGCGATGCTGCGGGTCAGGCCGATCACGCCGTGCTTGGAGGCGGTGTACGCGGCGCCCGCCGTGCCGCCGCGTACTCCGGCGGCCGAGCCGGTGTTGACGATGACGCCGCGCTGTTGGCCCAGCATGTGGGGGAGAACCGCGTGCGTCACGATGAACGTGCCGGTCAGGTTGATCCGGATGACCCGGTCCCATTCGGCGAGCGTGGTGTCGGCCGGTAGCGCCATCGTGTCGATGACGCCGGCGTTGTTGGACAGCACGTCGATATGGCCGTAGGTGTCGAGGGTCGTGGTCACCACGCGCGCCACGGATTCTTCGTCGGCGATATCCGCGGCGATGGCGATGGCGGCGTCGCCGATCAGGTCGGCGGTTTCTCCGGCCGCGTCTCCGTTGATGTCGGTGGCGACGACGCGGGCACCCGCCTTGGCGAACGCCAGGGCGGTGGCACGTCCGATACCCGAGCCCGCGCCCGTGATCAGCGCGACCCGGTCCTCGAATCCTTCTTTCATGCAAGGCCTTTCATGCGTGGCAAGGTCAGTGGCAGGTCATTGTAGGTGGCGATACCGGGCGCGGCCGCGACAACGCCGGAATCGCGTCGACTGCGGGTACAGCGGTCATGATCTGGCCGAGCCCAGGCGTCGGTGGCGACGCGACATCGAAACTCCCCGGGGTCGTTTACGAGGGTGCTCGCCATCGTTTCCGGGCCCCGGCGACGGCGCGCCCAGCGATACGATGGGGTTGACCGTTCGCCAGATCGATGATCGAGTCCGCGACCGGCCAGGACATCTTGCCGTCGCTCATCAACACCAACTGCTCAATGCTCTGGTATGCGGCCATACCGACGAACATCGCGGCGTCACGGTCGGTGGTGGCAGTCTTCTTGGCCTGCCTGGCGACTATTCGGTTCAGCAGCCGCCCGACCGGCGAGGCGGTGAGTTCCTGCAGGGTCGATTGGCGCGTGAAATGTGGACGCGAGGGTGGCGGGACCGCAGCACTCTGTGCAGGCGGCGAGGCCGGTATCAGACGGGTCCCGATGGCTGGGAGGTCGGAGTAACCGACGATGCCGGGCCGCGCCGCGACGACGGCCGGGATGGCGTTGACAACGGGCATCGCCGTAATCACTGAACCGATGCCGACCATCTCGTTCATCGTCATCGAGCCGAACTCGGGTAACACTCCGGCGCGGAGGGTGACGTTGGGGTGGCCGCGGATCTCGATTTCGTAGTCCATCGTGATGTCCCATGCTGGGACGAGGTCCGCGGTGATAGTCCACTTCACCGCGGTCTCCACGACGTCGAGACCGCCCGCTGAGCCGATCCAGCGTGCGTAGATCCCTGCGACGGTGCCTGCGCGAACGTCACGTCCGGGGATATCGAGATCTTTGCTCGCGTAGGTGAACTCCACATCGCACCGAATTTCGTCGACGGAGACGTCTAGCAACTCGGCCAGGGCCTCGCAGGCGTCGCCAAACGGGATGGTGGCGTGCTTGATGTCCGCCGCGTGGTTCGGGTCACCCGCAGGACGCCCCCAGCCCAGCTCGTCCTGGTTCGCGTCCCCGGCCCAGGGCCCGATGTCGAACGACTCAAGGATTCTGACGTAGCTGGCGGTACGGCACACGTTGGTCGCGACCGACGCCAGATGCTGCACGTATCCGGGATTGATGCCGCTGCCGAACATGCTGGCACCACCTTCCACAGCGGCGGCCTCGAGCCGCGCTCGCGCCTCCTCGCCATAGGCGCGGCCGGTCATGAAGTGCGCAGTCGTCGCGACGTTGATGCCCGCTCGAAGCAGCGTCTCCAGATGTTCGATTTCAGGGTGCAGCGGCATGTAGACGACGCAGTCCGGCTGCAGCGCAACGATGTCCTCGATGCGATTGGTCGCCGCGACGCCGAGTGTGCAGTCGAGCCCGCACAGCTCGCCGAGGTCCCTCCCGACTTTGTCAGCGCTGTAGGCGAAGACACCGACGAGTTCAAGGCCAGGGCGTTCGAGGATGCCTTTGACCGCTTCACGCGAGACGTTGCCGGTGGTCCATTGAACGACGCGGTAGGGCTTCATGCGGGATCCTCGATGATCGAGATGGCCTGGCGGGGACATTGGCGGACGGCTTCGAGGATTCGGTCCCGGTTGGCCGGCGTCACCTCGTCCGACAGGATGTGCAGGTAGTCCTGGTCGTCGAGATGGAACACCTCGGGGATGAGGCCTTCGCAGACGCCGTTGCTCTCGCACAGCCCGAAGTCGACGTGCACCTTGCTCATCGCAGTACCCGCACCGGGATGTTCTGCCAGCCCATCACGTTCTGCATGTGGACGCGTTGACAACCGTCCCAGTCGATTTCGTAGCGCGGCATGAAGTCGAGCAGCGCCTCCAGCGCGATGGCGCTTTCCATCCGCGCCAGCGCTGCCCCCAGGCAACTGTGGATGCCGTACCCGAATCCGAGGTTCTGGGCCTCGGTGTGGTTGCGGTCGATATCGAACGTGTCGGCGTCGGTCCACGCCTCGGGGTCGCGGTTGGCGGATCCGCCGAGCAGGAAGACCGGGCTGCCTTCTGGGATTGTGGTGTCGTAGAGCCGGACATCCTTCATCGCGCGACGCACGTTGTACTGCGAAGGCGCCTCGTACCGCAGGAGTTCCTCGACGGCGGCGGGAATCTTGCTGCGGTCATCGAGCAGTTTCTGCCACTGGTCGGGAAACCGGGCGAAAAGATACACGGCATTGCCGAGAAGCTTGGTGACTGTCTCCGCGCCCGCACTACCCAACAGCGATGCGTAGCCCGCGATTTCGATGTCCGCCAACGTGGTTGGCGACCCGTCCTCACGTTCGACCTCTGCGGCGATGAGCTTGCTCAGTAGATCATCGCCCGGGGTGGCCCGGCGTTGTTGTACGACGTCGAGGTAGAACATGGCACTTGTGATGTTGGCCTGCAGGGCCTTCTCGGAGGGGTCCACCTGACCGACCTCGCGGTGCAGGCCTTCGTCGATCCAATGCCGGATCTGTTGCGCGTGTTCTTCGGGTACTCCCATCATCTCGGTGATCACCTCGACAGGGAACGGTCCGGTGAAGTCCTGCACCGCGTCGAACCCGTTGGGGTCGAGGCGATTCAGGAATTTTTTGACCTTCGCTTCGACCGTCTCGCGTTGCGCTTGGATCGCGCGTGGCGTGAACACCTTGTTGAGCAGGCTGCGGATGTGCCGGTGTTCGGGTGGGTCCATGAAGATGATCATGCGGAGGTCGCCCGCCGGCGGCTGGTCGGCACGCACCATCGACAGGTCGGCTCCGTACGCCGAGCTGTAGGTGTCGAAGTCGCGGTATGCCGGAGCCACGTCGCGATGGCGTGACAGCGCATAGAAATCGTGCTGGTCGCTGTAGTACACCGGTGCTTCCGCGCGCATTCGCCGGTAGGTCTCCCACGGACCGTTGAAGAAGTCTTCGGAGAACGGGTCGAACACGAGTTTTGTTGCGGTCATGCGGTATTGCTCCCTCCCGTCGGCGCCATGCCGGTGTCGATGATCGTGTCGAGCACACCCAGACCGGTGCCCAACTCAGCTGCCGCGGCTCGGACCGCGGCGATGTCCTTGTGCAGGAACTCTCCGACGACCGTGCGGAACGCTGCGACCGAACCCGCTCGCGCGATGCTGTCGAGCGCCCGGCTGCCGGAGCTGGCATGGGGCAGGGCCGCCAGCAGCGTCGATTCCGGAATGCCCAGCTGTTCACCGAGTTCGGCTGCGGCGCTGATCAACCCGATCTGTGCGGCGAACAACGCGTTGTTGATCAACTTGACGCGCTGACCGGCGCCCGGCTGCCCGGCGTGGATGATGGGCTCGCCATAACTGGACAGCACCGACCGGGCCCGCTCGACTGCGGCGTCGGACCCGCCGACGAACAACGTCAGCCGGCCCGCGGCGATATCGTGCGGGCCACCGCTGACCGCGGCGTCGATGACGTCCACCCCGCGGGCGGCAATGGCCTCGGCGGTGCGTGGGCTGCCGGTGGTGTGGATGATCACCACGCAGCCCCGGGGCAGCGCAGGCACCAGAGCCTCGGCGACCTCGCGGACCTGTTCGTCGGTGAAGACACAGATCACGACGGCGTCGGCGTGTGCACACACCGCGGCGAGGTCGGTGACAGGTGTTGCGCCCAGTTCGGTGATGGCCGCGGCTTTCTCGGCAGAACGCGCCAGGACATTCACGTGGTGGCCGGCCGCGACGAGCCGGCGGACCATGGCACCACCCATGCGCCCCGCTCCGACGAAGCCGACCGTGCTCACCGGGTGCGGCCCATCAATCCCAGTGCGGCGTCGGCGGATTCGAGTACCGCGCCCGGTGTGGCGCCGGCGGCCTCGGCAAGGTTCGCGATCAGGCCGACGTCTTTTTTCAGCAGGTCCGCTGCCACGGACTTGAGAACATCCAGGCTGCCGCCGAATTGCGCGATGCGGCCGAGCGCGAAGCTGTTGGCCGAACCCTGTGTGATCACCTCGGCAAGCCTGTCCACGGACACGCCCAGTGCGGCACCGAGGTCCAGCGTCGACTTCGCTGTCGCGATGTGGGCGGTGAACAGCAGATTGTTGAGCAGCTTGGTCACCTGGCCGGAACCGACGTCGCCGAGGTGGACGATCGGGTCGGCGTAGGTGGCGAACACCGGGCGACAGCGTGCGACGACGTCCGGATCGCCGCCGACCATGACCAGGAGCCGGCCTTCGGCCGCCGCGGGCCCGCCGCCACTCACCGGCGCGTCGATCACCGAAACATCCTTGGCCGCTGCGGTTTCAGCCAGTTCACGGCAGGTATCGGGATGCACGGTGCTGTGAATGGCGACGATCCCGCCGGGGGCCAAGCCGGCCAGGATGCCGGTGTCGCCGTTCAGCACCTGGCGGACGTCGTCATCCCCGACCACGCAGACGCAGACCAGGTCGCTGACGGCCGCCAACTCGGCGGGCGTGTCCACGACTTTGGCTGCGGTGTCGGCGAACGGTTCGACGGAGGCCGGCCGCCGGGCCCACAACGCCAGCGGATGGCCGCCTTCCACGATGCGGCGCGCCATCGGCGCGCCCTGGCTGCCGAGGCCGATGAACCCGACTCGCACTAGCCGACCTCCAATGTGATTGTGCTGCTGGGCTGGGTGGCCAGGCACTCCTCGATGAACGCCAGCACCGTCAGGTGGTAGGCCGCCGCCCCGACCGAAACGCTGATGTTGTGACCCGCCCCGACCTGGCGGTGAACTGTCATCCGTGGCGCGGCGGTGAACAATCCGCTGATGGCCGCGAGGGCATCGGGATCCGATTGCCAGACCCGTTCGTGCTCGGCGACGGTGAAGTGCACGGGCACCTGGACCTTGGCGGCCAGCGCCGGGAAGTCACTGCGCGGCCAGTCTTGGACCATCGCGGCCTCGTACCGCGCGCCGCCCGGTGAGTTGGTCGTGGCCGACAGCGGGGGATACAGCTCAGCGGGCTGCCACAGCAGTTCTCGCAGGCCGGGAGGGCGGTGGGTGACCGTCGCCGACTTGAGCATCTCCAGCGCGGCAGCGTCGTAGCGCAGTCCCGTGCCGGCCAGGGCGATGCCGAAAACATCTGCCTGCGGGGCTCTTTCGTCGACGGCCATGCGCAAGGCCAGCTCGCACCCGTTGGAGTGGCCGAGTACGAAGACACCGGCGCCGCGGTCGCGCGCCCCCAGCATGGCGTCGACCGCGCCGTAGGCCAGCGCAATCCGCTGCTCGGGCTGCACGATCGCCTCAGGATAGGCGTCAGAAGCCCCATATCCGGGGCGGTCGAGCGCGACGACGGTGTAGCCGAGCGCCGTCGCGGTGCGCATCAGCGACAGCCGCGGGTGTCCCGGGCAGTCGAAATACGCTGCGCTGCTGCCACCGCCATGAACCGCGACGATGACGGCGCGCGGCGCTTCGGCTTCGGCGAGCAGCCCCGACATCATGACGTCGCCGACGCGGACCATCCGCGGGGTGGGATTCATGAGTCGGTCCGCAGGAGAAGCACGCCGCTCGGGGTGAGGCCGCCGCTGCTGACCACCGCCACCCGGGCGCCGGCGACCTGACGCTCCCCGGCCTCGCCGCGTAACTGTGAGATGGCCTCGTGGACCAGGCCCATGCCGTGGGTGCGGCCGTGCGAGAGCTGGCCGCCGTGGGTGTTCAGCGGCAGCACTCCGTCACGGGCGATGTTGGTGCCGCCGTCGAGGAAGTCCTTGGCCTCGCCGATGCCGCAGAACCCGAGCCCTTCGATCCAGGACAGGCAGTTGAAGGTGAACCCGTCGTAGAGTTCGGCGACGTCGACATCCTTGGGCCGCAGGTTGGTTCGCGTCCACAGGTGCGCGGCCTGGCCGAGCACCTGCGGCTCGTGGGTCAGGGTGCTCTGGTCCCACTCGATCGGTTCGAGGATCTGGGTGCCCACCGCTTCGACGCGGATCGGCGGCTTGGCCATGTCGCGGGCCACGTCGACGGCCGACACGATGACGGCGATCGATGCGTCGCACGGCACGTCGCAGTCGTAGAGCCCGAACGGCGTGGTGATGGGCCGGGCGTTGAGGTAGTCGTCCATGGTCATCGGATCGCGGTAGATGGCCGTCGGGTTCAGCGCGGCATTGGCGCGCTGGTTCAACGCAATCCAGCCGAGCGTCTCCTTGGTGGTGCCGTAGCGGTGCATGTGACGTTGCGCGTTCTGAGCCAGCGTGTGTGCCGCGGACGTGGCGCCGAACGGCATCTGCCAGCTGGTGGTCCGGGCGCCGCCCATCGGTGCGGCCCTGCCCTGCTTCATGAGTTCGTCATAGGTCGCCTGCCACAGGGTGCGGAAGCACAACACGTGGCGGGCCAGTCCACCGGCGACGGCCAGCATCGCCGCGATGACCGAGCCGCCGGGCCCGAATGTTTCGGGACCGCCGTTGTACCAGGTCGGTTTTAGGCCAAGGGCGGTTTCCAGCGCGGTCACCCCGCCCTCGCCGAATGGTCCGGGCAGGCCGGCGCCGGGCCACGTCGACAGCCCGTCGATGTCGTCGATGGTGAGTCCGGCGTCGGCGATCGCGTTCTCGCAGGCCTCGATGGTCAGCGCCAGCGGGTCCAGCATCAGGCGGCGGCCCATCTGAGAAGCCCCGATACCGGTGATGGCCACCTTGTCTTCGAACTTCTCGGTGGTGAGCATCGGCCGGACGTGCTTGCCGAAGTCTTGCGGCTCGATCGCGTCGGCCGGCAATGGAGCCAACTCCGGTTGGTCGGCGACAGGCCGGAACAGCGGCAGCCAGACATCGTCGTTCTGCTCGAAGACGACCTCCACCTGCCGGCCGAGCTCCAACTGAGCTGGGTCGCAGTCGATGATGTTGGTGGTCAGGCGAACTCGTGGATCTTCGATGAGCGCCACCTGTGCGACCACATAGGGCGCCGGCAACCCGGGAATGCTGAAGCGCTCGTTGATAGTGAAGCCGATCAGCGTCGCGCGTCCGGACACCGTGCGGATGCCCATCTTTCGCTCGCGACAGTAGCGGCAGGCCGGCGCCGGGGGATGGATCAGTGCGTTGCAGTTCTCGCATTCGGTGATGCGCAGCGCCCCGTCGGCCCCTGCGGTCCAATAGAACTCGTTCTCGGGCGTCACCTGCGGCAGTGGCATGCGAGTCAACGGACAAATCCCCATTCTGCTTCGTTGGCGTCGGTCTCAGGGTGTGGCTCAGGCACTTCGCCGAGAATCGGCGCGGAGGTGGGCGCCGCGATGGGGCCGCCCGTCATTTCGATGATGGCGTGCACCGGGCAGTCCAACAGCGCCCGTGTGACGGCAGGCTGGTCCGATTCGGGGATTTCGCCATTACCGACGAGTGTCGCGTACCCCCAGTCATCGAGGGAGAAGTACTCCGGCGCATGCTTGGCGCAGATGCCGAACCCGTCGCACATCGTCCGGTCCAGGCGGATCCTCATACCGTCATCACCGCCTCCACTTCGTAGGGGCGCAGCGTGATGAATTCGCCGGATTGGCATGCCGGGCAACCAGTCTCCAGATGACGCGTCACTTCGGTGGGGAATTGATCGAGGAGACTCGCGGCGATGTTGGCGGCGCCGTCCAGCGTCCCGCACGCGCCCCGCCCACGCAGTTCCCGGGACCACCGCCGCAGCCGTGCGATGTCGTCGTCGGTCGCGCTGCCGTCGCGCAGGCCGGCTGCGGCAGCGGCCATCGCCGCGGTGCCGTTGAAGCACGACCCGCACTGCCCGGCGTTCTCCCGGTCGAAGTACGCCAGCACCGACGCGGCGACCGCCACCGGGCAGTCGCCGTTCAGGATCGAGATGGCGCCGCAGCCCAGGCCGCTGCCCAACCCGCGCAGGGCTTCGTGATCCAGCGTCGTGTCCAACACGGCGGCGCCCAGCAGGCCGGCGAAGTAACCGCCCATCAATGCGCCCGTCGCCATTTCTGTAGGCACACCATGGAAGTCGAGCACATCGGCGAACCTGACGCCGTGCGGCAGCTCGTAGAGCGCGGGCGACCTGCCGGCGCCGGTGACGGTCGCGAGGAATGTGCCGGGTGAGTCCGCGGTGCCGACCGACCTGTAGTCCCGGCCACCGTGCGCGTGGATGTAGGGCAGATTGGCCAGGGTCTCGACATTGCTGACGAGCGTGGGCAGCGCGCCGACACCCTGTTCGAACGGGCGCGGTGGTTTGTCGGTCGGCTTGGCCGGACCACCGTTGATGGCCCGGATGGCAGCGGTCTCCTCGCCCGCGACGTACCCGGGCGTGACGGTCACCACCTCGGTGGCCGGCCCCGTGGCACGTTGCGCGACAGCGGCTTCCACGCTGGCCGCGGCTGCCGGGTCGGAGACGTAGACGTACGCGCGCGCCGCGCCGACGATGGTCGCCGCCAGTCGCAGGCCGTCGAGCACCAGATGGGGCCGGTTACGTAGCAGCCAGCGGTCCTTGATGCAGGCCGGCTCGCCCTCCTCACCGTTGGCGACGACGACGGCACCGCCGCGGCTGCGGCCGCTCGCCCGGACCGATCGCAGTTTGACGGCCATCGGGAACGCCGCGCCGCCACGGCCGCGCAGCCCGGCGCGGTCGACCTCGTCGAGCAGTCGCTCGGGGTCGGTGAGATCGCGGTAGCCGCCCGCCCCGACATACGCGGCGTAATCCTCGGGGGAATCGCGTAGTAGTCGCGGCGTGAGCCCGGGCCAGGTGGCCACCGTTAGGCTGACCGGCATGCGCACGGCGGTGGTACGGGTCGATGTCGACCCGGCGGGTGAACTCACATCGGAGCAGTCAGCGCGCGGCATGGCGGTCCTGAAGGAACTCGCCGCCGCGGCGGGTCTCGGCGTGATCGACGTGGATCTGGCCGCACTGCCGCCCCGGCGCCGCCAGGTGCAGTTGCTGATCACGGGGAGCGCGCCGGATGCCGGTGTTGCCCTGTGTGCCAAGGCATTCGGCACGTCGCCGGAACTCGGCGTCGTCACCTACGTCAGTCGTGGTACCGACGACGACGCGCAGGGTGTGCTGGCGCGATTCGGGATCACCGGAGAGGTGGCACGCGAACCCGGTTCCGAAGGTTTCGACATCGTCACCGTGACGCTGTCGAAGGTGGACCTGGAACGGATTCCGGAGAGCCGCATCCACACGGCGCTGGAGGCGTCGCTGAATTGTGAGGTGCATATCCGCACGGTGTGAACTCATCGCTCGAGGAACTCCAGGATCGGCGGCGCCGCCAGCACCCAGGTGTCGAACATGTTGAAGTGCTTGACCTTTCCGGCTGCGCGGGCTTCATTGGCGCGCTCCCAGGCGTCTTCCGGCCACGGCGGGTCGATCAGTTGCGCACCTTTGATGAGGCAGCTGACTTCCAGTGACGTCCGCTTCGGGTGATCCAGGTCGTTCTCACCGCCACGGATGATCAGTGTCGGCACCGTGATGTTGTCGAACATCTCGTCCTCGACCCCGGGGATCGTCTGGCCCGGTTTGGGTACGAACGCGTTCAGCCACCGCAGCATCAGCTTGAGGAATTCGTCGGCGTCGTAGGACTGCAGGCGGGCCGCGTTAGCCGGGTTGTCGGCGACGCGGTCACGCCACTCATCCACCTGGGCAACGCCTTTCATGCCCGCGCCGCGGACGGCCAGGATGCTCGGCACGATGTAGTAGGAACCCAGGACGAATGAGCCGTACACGCCGCCGACGATGTTCCAGACCACCAGCTTGGTGACGATCTCGGGATAGAGCATCGCGGTGAGCATCGAATCCCGGGCGCCGCCCGATCCGCCGGCGAGGATGCACGGCCCGATGCCCAATTTGGAGATGAGGGTGTACAGGGTTTCGGCGCGCATGTGCGATTCGCTCTGGCCGTAGAACTGCACGTCGGACTTGCCGCAGCTGGGCCGGTCCCACAGCAGCACCCGGTAGCCGCCCTTGACCAGGGCCTGTGCCAGCGGCCGGAGCCCCGGAATGTCCTTGCTGAACCGGCCGCCGGGCGTCAGCGCGATGAAATCGCCCGTCTTGCCGAGGATTTCGTACACGACGTTGCCGCCGTTGATCTCGATGACCTTCTCGCCGCGTTTGAGGGCGGAGCCCGGCTTCGCGGTCGCACTCATGATGCGCCGCCACGAGCGCGCGCAAAATGCCAGAAATGGGCGGCGTGTCGTGTGCAAACACGCACGCTCGCGAATAGGGGTTTTGTCATGCCTGCACCAACACCTCGTTGCCGATGACCCGCACCGGGTAGGTCCGGATACTCCACTCGGGCTTCACCGCGGTTGTCCCGGTGGCCAATTCGAAGCCCCACTGATGCCAGGGGCAGTAGATGAATTCCAGGTCGCGCACCATCACGGTGTCGCCCGGCACGCTGTCGTCGACGATGGTCCGGCCGCGTGGCCGGCCCGAGCACAGTGGACCGCCTTCGTGCGGACAGTAGTTCGCAATGGCGTAGAAGGTGCCGCCCACGTTGTACACCCCGACGCCGTGCCGCCCGATGGGCACCAATTTGTGTGTGCCCGGCGGGATTTCGTCCACGGTGGCGACGACGTGCTCGCGGCCCTGCGCGAGCCGGGGCTCTTTGGGTTCGGCCAATTCAGAACACCCGGACCTGTCCCTCGAGCGCCGGCACCGTCGTCGGCAGCTTGTACGTCTCGATGCCGTTGCGGAACATCACGGCTTCGCGCGCGTGCTCGGGCAGGTGCTTGACCAGCCAGCGCGGGTCGTCGAAGGTCCAGTGCGGGTAGTCCGAACTGAACAGCAGAATCTTCTCGCACTCCATCCACTCGAAGGCCCGGGTGAGTTCGGTCTTGTCCTCGGGGTAGTCCAGCGGTTGGGTGGTGAACTTGATGTGGTCCTTGACGTATTCGCTCGGCTTGCGCTTGATGTCGAGCCAGGACTTGCGGGCCTCGTAGAGCTTGTCCATGCGCCACATGAGCGGCAGGATCCAGGTGAACGCGTGCTCGACGAAAACGATACGCAGCGTGGGGAACCGGTCGAAGAGCCCGTCGAAGATCATGCTCATCACCTGGTTCGCGGCGAGCAGCGAATAGGTGACCATGAAGTCGTGGTTGTAGCTGGGCAGGCCGACAGGTGGCATGGGTAGTTCTTCGTGGTGGCTGCGGGACAGGTGACAGCTCACCGGCATGTCGGCCTTGGTGGCCGCGGCCCACACCGGGTCGTACTTGGGGTCGCCCCACGCCGGACGGGGCTCGGCCTTGATCAGAATCTGGCCCAGGAACGGGTGGCCGGCCAGGCGCTCGATCTCCGCGGCAGCGAGTTGCGGCTCTTCGATCGCCACGCAGATCGAGCCGCGCCAGCGTTCGTGCCAATTGTTGTGGCTGTCGAGCCAGTGATGGAGCTGCCACTCGTTCAGCGCTACGTTGAGGGCATGGTTGGCGCCCCCGATCCGCGCCGGGTACGCGGCAGGCTCAAGAATCGCGATGTCGGCGCCGGCCTGCATGATCAGCTGCTGGAAGGCGAGATCAGGGTCACTGCAGGCGAATTCGCCGTCCGACGGGAAGGCGTCGACCCGCATGGCGTAGGTGTGGGCGTAGTCGGGGGCGTCGTAGTAGATCTGCTCGCCGACGTTGCGGCTCAGGAAATACTTGCTGCGCCAGGGTTCCGGGATGTACTGGATCAAGTCGCCGCGGCGCGGGGCGGGGTGGACGTCGGAGTCGACGCACCGCACGGCGATCCGTTCGGCGGCCGGTTTGCGCTCGGTGACAGTGATGCTCATCGCGATCCTTCCTTCCTCACACGCCGACCGGCACGGTGATGCCGTACAGATCGGCGGCATTTCGCCAGCAGAGCTTGTCGCGCTGCGCAGCGCTGTACGAACTTGGCACGGTGAGGTCGTTGAGCTGCCAGTGCGGATAACTGGATCCGTACATCACCATGTCGTCCTTGCCGGTGAAACCGAGCCATTCACCGGCGAATTCGGCATCGCCCGGTCCGTCCAGCGCGCCCTGGACGAAATACACATGGCCGGGCAGATAGTCGCTGGGCATCTTCGGTGCCCATGGCGTCTGTTCGAGATGCGGCCTGCCGAAGCAGTCCATGCGCCACATGAACGGGGTCAGCAGGTCGGCGGCGCCGTCGGCCCAGACGAACTTGAGCTCGGGCATCCGCTCGAACACGCCCTCGGCGATCATGTTCATCAGGTGATAGAGGTAGTTCAGCGCCATGAAGCCGGCGTACTGCTCGTAGGTGTTCGGCACGCCCGACGGCGTCGGCGCGGCGGCGATACCGGCGCCGACCTCGATGTGCGCGGCCACCGGCAGCTTCGCTTCGATCGCGGCTTCCCATAACGGCCAGAACTGCGGCTTGCCGAACAGTTCCCGCGACTGCAGCGGGACGCCGAGCTGCACGACTCGGGGATGGTCCTTGTATTTCCGGATCTCGCGCAGCGCACCCGGGATGTCGTCGGGATTGACGCGGATGGTGCCCCGGAAGCGGTCGCCGTATTCGGGGTGGTCCAGCCAGCGTGACACCAGCATCTCGTTGTGCGCCGCGGCCAGTGCGCTGCCCAGGTGGCGATCAGGCATGATGCCGCGCGACATCGGATGCAACACCGCAACATCGACGCCGCGCTGCGCGAAGAGGTGGCGGCCGACGATCTCGGGGTCGGAGCCGGGGTACTGGCCGTCAGGCCCCTCGGTACCCGGCGCGTACTCGCCGCCGGGCGCGCCGTACCAATCCATCTCGTAGTCCGGGAAGCCGCGGCTCTTGAACGGTTCGCGTAACACATCGCGCAGGTCCCGGTTCGATCCGAAGAAAATGTGCACGCTGGCGTCGATGACGGGGGTACGCGTCCCGTCGTCGTGGTCGATCACTTGGCTGCCCTCCCGAGCTCTCGACTCAGTGTAAATCTTAATTACCTCAAAAGAGAATGCTATTCTCACTTTCGCGACCGAATTTAGCCGTAGGAGGCGCCGCAATGCTTTTGGAGTTCGACGCTGATCAGCGGTTATGGCAGGAGACCGTCCGCGATGCCGTAACCAAGCAGTGCCCGCCGACATTGATCCGGGCCATCGCCGAATACGACGCCGACCCGGCGCCGCTCTGGGGAACCTGGGTGGATGCCGGCTGGACCGAGATGGCCGACCCGGAGAACGCCGTCGAGTTGGCCATTGTGCTCGAGGAACTCGGGCGGGCCACGGATCCGACGCCGTTCCTGGCCACGATGACGCAGTTCGCTCCGCTGGCGGGTGATCGCTTCGACCCGCAGCAAGCGGGTGCTGCTGTCTACCAAGGAGTTTCGGCGCGTCGCGACGGCCAGGGCTGGGCGCTGGACGGGACCGCGCGCTACGTACTCGACGGCGACCGCGCCGAACGGCTGGCCGTGGTGACCGCGGCCGGCGTCTTTCTCGTCGATGCCTCGGCGGTGGGCGTGCGGCGGGACCTGGTGTTCGACCCCGTGCTGCACATCGCCGACCTGTCGTTCGACGGGGTCCGGGTGTCCGACTCCGAGCGTGTCGGGACCGATGCCGAGCGCGGCCGGCACGTCGCGCTGACCGGTATGGCGGTGCACATGGTCGGTGCCTGCCAGCGCATCCTCGATCTGGTGTTGGAGCACATCAAGGAACGTCACCAGTTCGGGGTGCCGATCGGATCGTTCCAGGCCCTGCAGCACAAGGCCGCGGACATGCATGTCGCCATCGAACGGGCCCGGGCGCTGTCGTACTTCGCCGCGCTGACGATCAGTGTCGACGACCCGCGCCGGCGGCTGGCCGCGGCGATGGCCAAGGCGTCGGCGGGGGAATGCCAGGCCCTGGTGTTCCGGCAGGGTCTGCAGTCTTTCGGCGCCATGGGATTCACCTGGGAGAACGACCTGCAGTTCGCGCTCAAGCGCGCCAAGGCCGGCGAGCTGATGCTCGGCGGCGCCGCAGAACACCGCGCAATGATCGCAGAGGAGTACCGTGCAACTCTCGTATGACGCCGACGTCGAGGCCTTCCGCGCCGAGTTCTCGGCGTTCCTCGATGAGCATCTGCCCACGGAGACAGAGACTTTGGAGCGGCCGCGGTCGGTATCGCACATGCCGCAGTGGGCGCGGGACTGGCAGCGGCTGCTGTTCGACAACGGCTGGCTGTTGCCCGCCCAGCCGCCGGAGTTCGGCGGTCGCAACGCCTCGGTGGTGCAGCAGTTCGTCCATCTCGACGAGCTGTGCCGCCGCCGGATTTACCACAGCTTCAACCCACAGGGCGTGAATATCATTGCGGCGTCGCTACTTACGTTCGGCAGCGAAGAGCAGAAGCACCGCTGGGCGGTTCCGGTGCTGCGGGGTGAGAAGACGGCGTCGCTCGGCATGAGCGAGCCGAGCGCCGGGTCCGATCTGGCCTCGCTGCGTACCCGCGCGGTACTGGACGGTGACCACTTCGTCGTCAACGGACAGAAGGTGTGGACCTCCGGCGCACACGACGCCGACTTCCTGCTGACGTTCGTGCGCACCGACCCGGACGCCCCGAAGCACAAGGGCATCAGCGTGCTCATCATCCCGACCGACACCCCCGGCGTGGTGTGCCGGCCGTTCGCGGACCTGTGCAGTCAGGAAAACCTCGACTTCAACGAGGTCTTCTTCACGGACGCAAGGGTTCCGGCCGAGAACCTCGTCGGGCCGCTCAATGGCGGCTGGGGCGTGGCCAACGGTTCGCTCGGTCATGAACGCACCATGATGTGGCTGGGTTTCGCCGACCGGATCGCCAACATGATCGCCGACTTCCGCCCGCGCACGGCGCTCGAGCGCGACCAGTACGCCACGACGATCATGGACTACCACGCACTGCGGGCCATGGGTTCGGCGGCGCTGGCGCGTGCCTCGCGAGGCGAGATGGACACCCAGTCGGTGTCGGTGCTCAAGCTTCTCGGGTCGGAGGCCGAGCGCACCGCACTCGAGAATGCGCTGTCGGCGGCGGGGATCGAGGGACTCAACCATCCCGCGACGTCGGGCCGGTACGAGCACATGAACCTGGACCACTACTTCGTCAGCTGGTTCGAGCGCTATTCCCGCAGCTTCGGCGGCACCATCGCCGGCGGCACCTCCGAGATCCAGCGCAACATCATCGCCCAGCACGTGCTGGGCCTGCCGCGACCACGCTGACGCCCGTGCGGGGCCGAACCGGTCAGTGGCCGGTTCGGTCCGCGTTCGCGTGGATTGCCGCGCGGCAGTAGGCCGCAAGGCCTGGGAGCCCGAAGGTTTCGTCGTACGTCGCGACGTACCTCGGATCGCTGACATACATGTCGCCGAGGTTGCGGTGGAAGGCCGGCGGGCAGTCGTAGAACCACCGGTTCACGTGGAGCCGGTGCTGCTCTGCCGCGTCCATCGCCTCCACCGAGTCGGGTGGGAGCCCGGCACGGAAGGCGTCGGACAGCGCCTTCTCGACAGCTTCGCCCTCGGCCTTGATCTGCACCCAGTCTTCCTTGCCGTAGGACTTCGCCCGGCGCTGCGACTCCTTCCACTCCGGCGTTTCGCCCCACTTCTGCTCGGCTTCCGCCTGGTAGTCGTCGAACCCGTCGCCGAAGAGCTCGCGCATGTCGTCGTCGGTCATGGGGGTGTTCGTCATCGCCTTCTCCAATGCCTGATCGATGGCCTCGACGAGTGCTTTCATCTCATCGAGTTGGGCCATGACGCGTTCGCGCTGACGAATCAGGTGGCTGACCTCGTTGCCCTCGTCCAGCAGGCTCGCGATCTCATCGAGAGGGAACTCGAGCCGGCGGTAGACGATGATCTGGGACAAGCGTGTCAGATCGGCCGACGTGTACACCCGGTAACCCGAGGCGCTGCGCCGGCTCGGGGTCAACAACCCGATGTCGTCGTAGTGGTGAAGCGTCCTGACCGTGATGCCGAAGCGCTGCGCGACTTCGCCCACGGTGAGTCCGTCCACCGGCATCTCCTGCGTCACATCGATCAGGTTGGTGCCTCACGCCGCGTGAGGGTCAAGTCCAACCTAGATGACGGACTAGATGACGGCCGCGTCCTTGCGCTCGGTGATGGGCCGGGCCAGCTCCTGCTCGTTGCAGATGCGCTGCAACTTCTCCAGCGTCTCGTCGAGGCCGGGGCCCACGCGCTTGCCGGGGGTGAAATGCGCCGGCAGATTCCGCATGCCCTGGATGACGCCGATGCTGTCGTAGTGGACGGTGCCCTCGGGCTCGCACACATAGTCGGGCATGCGGTCAAGCACGGCGGTCAGCATGGACTTGAACACCGTGCGCGCCACATTGGACCCGACGCAGCGGTGCACGCCGATGCCGAAGCTGAAGTGCCGGTTACCCTTTCGGTCCATGATCAGCTCGTTCGGTTGATCGAACACCGCCGGGTCGCGGTTCGCCATCGCCCACGACAGCCATAGCCGCTCGTACTGCTTGAACTGCTGACCTTCGACCTCGACGTCGTCGGCGAACGTGCGGCCGTCGCCCGGGGCGGGGGTGAAGAAGCGGAGAAACTCCTCGGTCGCGGGATTGAGCAATGTGGCGCGCTCACGGCTGAGCCGCTCGCGCTCATCGGGATGTTCCCCCAGCCATTCCAGGGCGTGCGCGGTCAGGGCGGTCGTGGTGTCGAAACCGCCGCCGATGATCAGACCGAGATTGCCCAGGATCTCCATGTCCGGCGCGGGCTCACCGTCGATGCGCAACTGCAGGAGTGCGTTCACCAGGCCCGGCCGCGGGTTCTCCCGGATCTCCATCATGTTGTTGATGAGGTCGATCCCCATCTCACGGTGCTGTTCGTTGATCTTCTCGCGTTCGGGCGCGTGCTCGGGCGTGTACACCGAGGCGTGCGTGGGCTCGCTGTAGACGTTCCACTTCTTGAGTTCGATGCCCATCATCGCCAGCGTGAACACGGCGGGCACCACATTGGCGAGATGCTCGACGAAGTCGATGTGGCCCGTCTCGATGTGCTCGTCGAGTGCGGCGCGGGTGATTTCGTCGACGAACGGTTCCCAGCGCTTGATCGCGGCGGGGGAGAGGTAGGGGTTCAGGGCGCTGCGGTAGGTGCTGTGTTCGGGCTCGTCCATCTCGAGGATGCCACCGCGAACAACGCTGGCGCGGCTGGCTTTCGGAATGGTGATGCCCTGGAACGGCGTCTCGCCGCTGATGTCGTGGTGATTGGATACGACAGGGCAGCGCGCCAACTCGAAGACGTGCTTGCTGTCGGCGGCGACCCAGTGACCGTTGTAGGTGTCGGTCCAGGCCACCGGGCACTGCGCCTGCATCTCCTCGGTGATCCGCTCGAACTGCAGCCGGTACTCCGGGGTGTGCCGGTCGAAGTGGAAGGTGTCCTTCTTGCGCTCGTCCTGGACGCTCAAAGTTCCTGTCTCCCTGCTGGTCTCATGCTCGCTAGTCTTCGATCGTGATGGCCTGTTCGGGGCACGAGTGCGCGGCCTCGCGGACCGCGTCTTCGAGCCCCGGCGCCACGACCTCGTCAACCGGCGACGACGTGCCGTCGATGTCGTTGAGCGCGAACGCATCCGGCGCGATCATCGCGCACAGCGTGTGGCCCTGGCAGCGCTGCCCGTCAACCCAAACCTTCACTGTCACTCCCGATCAGACGTGGTAGTCGTACCATTTGAGGTAGCCGCCGGCGTCGACCCGCAACTGGGTGCCGGTGATGTAGCGGGCCTCGTCGGAGACCAGCCACAAGATGGCGTTGCTGATGTCCTCCGGCTCCACGAAGTTGATCTTCATGGCCTGCTGGATGCCGAAGGCCGGCTCAGCGTCCTCGCGCGTCGGATTCGGCAGGTCGGGCCGGAATGACTTGTACATCGGCGGGCTCTGCAGCATCGCGGTGTTGACGTTGGTGGGGTGCACCACGTTCAACCGGATACCGCGCGGCGAGAGCTCGGTGGCCAGGTCGTGAGCGTATTGGGACAGCAGGCGTTTCGACGTCATGTAGGCGAAGCCGCCGATGTCGTTGCCCGGGTTCATCTTCAGGTGTGCATCCATCAGGGCGGCCGTGGAGCCCGTGGCGACGATGGCGGCGCCTTCCTTGAGATGGGGGAGGCATACCTGGATGGCGTTGATGGTGCCGATCAGGTTGGTGTTGATGGTGTCGATCCACGCCTGCAGTGGGACATCGCTTTTCATGCCGGCGATACCGGCCTGCGCGAGGACGATGTCGACCTTGCCGAACTCCGACAGCCCCGCCTCGAGAGCCGTCCGCAATTGTGTGACCTCGCGGACGTCGGCGTGCGCGGTGACGATGCGCTGGCCGGTCTTCTCCACCAGGTTCCTGGTCTCGTCGAGATCCTCAGGAGAGGCCATCGGGTATCCGATGGATTCGATGTCCTCGCACAGGTCGACGGCGATGATGTCGGCGCCTTCTTCGGCCAGCCGGACCGCGTGGCTGCGGCCCTGGCCGCGGGCCGCGCCGGTGATGAAGGCGACCTTGCCCGCTACCCGTCCCACTGAAGTCATTGAAAAGCCTTCCCTCGCTAGGTGTTTCGTCCGCCGTTGACGCCGAGGATCTGTCCGGTGATGTAACCGGCCTCTTCGGAGATCAAGAATGCGCACGCGGCGGCGATGTCTTCGGGCCGGCCGATGCGGCGCACCGGCGTCGCATCGATGCTCTGCTGGACCTTCAGGTATCCGCGCTCTTCGGATTTGCGCAGCATGGGGGTGTCGATGAAGCCGGGCGGCACGGCGTTCACCGTGACGCCCGCGGGTCCGTACTCCAGGGCCAGCGATTTGGTCAGCCCGTTGACGGCCGATTTGGCGGCGACGTACGGCGACATGTACGGCTGTCCGGAATGGGTGCTCGACGACGAGATGTTGACGATGCGTCCCCAGCCCGCTTCCAGCATGTCGGGCAGCACCGCCTGGATGCAGTGGAAGACGCCGTTGAGGTTGACGTCGATGACGCGCTGCCAGTCCTCGAATTCGAGGTCGGTGAACCGCTTGAACTTCTCGAGGCCGGCGGAGTTGACCAGCACGGTCACCGGTCCGAGCTTGGCGCGGACGCCGTCGAGTGCGGCGTCGACCTGGGCGCGGTCGGTGACGTCGGCGGTGAAGCCGAGTTCGTCGTCCGATGGATTGAGGTCGAGGGTCGCGACGTTCAGTCCGTCGGCGCGCAGGCGCGCCACGATGGCACGGCCAATGCCGGACCCGCCTCCGGTAACGACGGCATTCTTCACGACAGGCTACCGATGTAGATCACTGAGAGAAATCTCCCTTCCGATTTTGAGAACGATACTCTCCAACTTCGATATCCCGCAACAGAATCGTCGATAGGGGAGTCCACCTGCGTCGATTCTCGGGGTGGGGGAAGTTGCCGATCTGGCGGCGATCAGTCCGGAAGTGGCATACCCATCGGAAAAGCCGCCGTCTGCGAGTAGGATTACCGAAATTGCAGAATGACATTTCCGAACATAGGAGGTCGGATGGGGCCCTTGGATGGTGTCCGCGTCCTGGAGGTCGCGATGTACGGCTTCGTGCCGTCGGGCGGTGCGGTGCTGGGCGAGTGGGGTGCCGACGTGATCAAGGTCGAGCACGCGGTGACCGGCGACCCGCAGCGCGGTCTCCGGCAGACCGGCACGCTGCGCGTCGAGGGTGACCCGAATCCCAATATCGAGCACGCCAACCGCGGCAAGCGGAGCATCGGGCTCGACATGGCGGTCCCCGAGGGTCGTGAGGTCCTGCTGGAGTTGGCGCGCCGTGCCGATGTCTTCCTGACGAGCTTCCTGCCCGGTCATCGCAAGAAGTTCGGCATCGACGTCGACGACATCCGGGCCGTCAACCCGGCGATCATCTATGCGCGCGGCAGTGCCCTGGGCCCGCGCGGGGCCGAGTCCGAAAAGGGTGGCTACGACATGACGGCGTTCTGGTGCCGGGCCGGTACCGCGGCGACCATCACGCCGCCCGGGATGTCCGGCATGATCGCGCCGCCGGGGCCGGCATATGGCGACACCATTTCCGGAACGAATCTGGCCGGCGGCATCGCGGCGGCACTGTTCAAGCGGGAGCGCACGGGCGTGCCGTCGGTCGTCGACGTCTCGCTGCTGGGCAGCGGCCTGTGGTCCATGGGGCACACCGTCGCGCTCACCTCGCACCTCGGCCAGCTGATGGAGGCTCCGGCCCCTGGTGTGCACGGTTCGCCCGTCAATCCCCTTGTGGGCCTGTATGAAACGGCCGATGGGCGGATCATCTCGCTGGTCATGATGCAGCCGACCAAATTCTGGGCCGACGTGTGCCGGCACATGGAACTGGATCAATACATCGACGATCCGCGCTTCGCGACGGCGCAGGACATCGCGGCCAATACCGCGGCGGCCGTGGAGATTCTGGGCAAGGCAATGGCGACCAAGACGCTGGCGGAGTGGCGAGAGCGTTTCGCCACCCTCGCCGGTCCGTGGGCTCCGGTGCAGGACACGCTGCAGGCTGCCGAGGATGCGCAGGTCCGGGCGAACGACTACCTGGTGCAGGCGGGCGAGCTCGAATTGGTGGCCAATCCAGTGCAATTCGACGTCGCCCCGCCGCAGACCGGTCCCGCGCCCGGTTTTGCCGAGCAGACCGAGGAGATCCTGCTGGAGCTCGGGATGGACTGGGACCGCATCATCGAACTCAAGTCGGCCGGCGCGGTCACATAAAGGAAGGCCACCGCGAATGTGCCCACAGACCGCCTTTCGGCGGAATTTCGTGATCTGTGCGCACATTCGCGGTGCGCCCCACCTGTGCTGCAGGGCTCAGGCCTTGGCCGCCAGCGGAGTGAAGTTGATGTGCAGGTCGGTGACGCCGCGCAGCACGAAGGTCGGCTCGTAGTTGTACTGCCGGTTCCCGTCCGGGCCGTGCGCGGCCTCGTCGAGCTGGATGTCGCCCAGGCGATCCAGAATCCGCTCCAGCGACACCCGGCCTTCGACGCGGGCGAGCGGTGCCCCCGGGCAGGAGTGCACACCCCGGCTGAAGGCCAGGTGCTCACGAACGTTCTTGCGGTCCAACTGGAATTCGTGAGGCTGGTCGAAACGGCGGGGGTCGCGGTTGACCGCGCCCGGGCTGATCATGACGATGGTGCCGGCCGGCGCGTCCACGTCGCCGACCTTGGTCGACTTACGCGCCAGCCGGTGCAGCGTCTTGACCGGACTTTCCATGCGCAGACATTCCTCGACGAAGTTCGGGATGCGGCTGCGGTCCTCGCGCAGCCGCTTCTGCAGCTCGGGTTGCTCGCCGAGGAAACGCATCGCGGCGGTGAGCAGTTTGGCTGTCGTCTCCTGGCCGGCGCCGAAGAGGAATGTCGCGGTCTTGACGACATCGCTGATCTCGGGCGTCGAGCCGTCCTCGTACTTGGCCGTGGCGAGTGAGGTCAGCACGTCGTCGCGCGGGTGGCTGCGGCGGTCTTCGAGGTACTGGCCGACTTTCTCGTCGGCCCACTCCAGTGGGTTCGACGCGAGCGGCTCATGGTCGAGCGCGCCGACGCGACTGCCCGGGCGCTCGGCGCCGAACGCCTCGCGGAACTCCTCGTGGTCCTCCTCGGGGACGCCGAGCAGGTCGGCAACGACGAGCAGGGAGAACGGCCGCGCGTACGAAGCCAGGAACTCGCACTTGCCATCGGCGATGAACTCGTCGATGTGGCGGTCGGCGAGCCGCCACATGAAGTCCTCGTTCTCCTTGAGGCGCTTGGGCGTCAGGAGCCGGGACAGCAGCGAACGGGCCCGGGTGTGCTCGGGCGGATCCATGGTGATCATGTGCTCGTACATCGGGATGGCGGTGCGGTGCTCGGCGAGCTGGGCGCAGATGTCGTCACCCTCGGGGGTGAACGGCAGCGGGGTGAACGGCCCGGTCACGGCCACACAGGCGGAGAACGAGTCGGCGTCCTTGTAGACCGCGTTGGCCTCTTCCCAGCCGGTGACAGCCACGACGCCGTAGTGCTTTTCCCTGGTCACCGGGCACTTGCTGCGCAGGTGGTCGAAGTACGGGTGCGGGTCTGGCACCAGTGACTGGTCGGTGTAGTAGTCGACCTCGTCGAAGTTCGTCATGTGTGGGCTGGCCTCCAGGCATCGAATTGCAACCAAAGTGCTGGGCACTTGCTTAGCATCTGGATTGTGGCGTGGTCAAGGTCACACGGCGGGATGTGGACAATTACGATCGGCGCGGCGGCGATCGAGAACGGACTGTGACGACATGGCATCGGAGCGAAGGATCGGCGGACCCGAGGCGAAGAACCGCGGGGCCCTACTCGACGCGGCCGAGGCGTTGATGCTCGACGAGGGCTACGCCGCGGTGACGTCGCGGCGGGTCGCCGAACGGGCCGGTCTCAAACCGCAACTGGTCCACTACTACTTCCGCACCATGGACGATCTGTTCCTGGCGGCGTTCCGCCGCCGGACCGAGCAGGGATTGGCCGCGCAGTCGTTGATCCTGCTGGCGCCGAACCCGTTGCGCGCGCTGTGGACCTTTCTCATCGAGAACCGCGACACCGCGCTGATCATGGAATATGCGGCACTGGCCAACCACCGCAAAGAGCTCGGCTCCGAGATCGCGGGGGCTGCGCAGCAGTTCCTGGAGGGACAGGCCGAACTGGTCGGCTCGGTGCTGGCGAAGTACGGCATCGATGCCGACGAACTGCCGCCCATCGTGGCGATCTCCCTGATCGTCGGGATGTCGCAGCTGCTGACCATGGAGGCGGCGCTCGGGGTCTCCGTCGGCCACGACGAGATCCTCGCGTACTTCGATCGGCACCTGAGCAAGCTCGATCCCGTCGCCGAGAACTAGGCGCGCCGTCAGTAACCGCGTGGAAGTGATTGCGTGTTCGCGCCATATGAGAATAAGATTCTCATGATTCGCGAAGGAGAATTTCATGGGACAACTGTCGCATCGGGTCGATATTCCGTTTCCGCTGTTCGACGCGGACAACCACCTCTACGAACCGCCCGAGGCACTGACCAAGTACCTGCCCAAGGAGTACAAGGACGTCGTCCAGTACGTCGAGGTCAACGGCCGCACCAAGATCGCGATCCGGGGGCAGATCAGCAACTACATCCCGAACCCCACGTTCTCGGTGGTGGCCCGGCCGGGTGCCTGGGAGGAGTACTTCAAGTACGGCAACCCCGAGGGCAAGACCCGGCGTGAGCTCTTCGGTGAGCCGATGAAGGCCATCCCGGCCTTCTTCGAGCCTGCGCCGCGGCTCGAGCTCATGGACCAGTTGGGCCTCGACCGCACGCTGATGTTCCCGACGCTGGCGAGCCTGATCGAGGAGCGGCTGCGCGACGATCCGGTCGCCATCCACGTCCTCATCCACTCGCTGAACCAGTGGCTCGACGAGGTGTGGGGCTTCAACTACAAGAACCGCATCTTCACCACGCCGGTGATCACACTGCCGATCGTGGAGAAGGCCATCGAGGAGCTGGAGTGGTGCGTCAAGCGTGGCGCGCGCGCCATCCTGGTCCGGCCGGCGCCGGTGCCCGGGTTCCGCGGGCCGCGGTCGTTCGCGCTTCCCGAGTTCGATCCGTTCTGGCAGAAGTGCGTCGAGTACGACGTCTTCGTCGGCATGCACTCGTCGGACAGCGGCTATTCCCGCTACACCTCCGAGTGGGATGGCGCGGCGCAGGAGATGCTGCCGTTCCAGACCAATGCGATGGCCATCCTCAACGAATGGCGCCCGATCCAGGACGCGGTGGCGTCATGGGTGATCCACGGCGCGTTGTTCCGGCATCCCAAGTTGAAGGTCGGCATCGTCGAGGCGGGGTCGAAGTGGATGTTCCCGTTGCTCGATCAGATGGCCGAGGTCTACAAGAAGGCGCCCGAGGCCTTCCTCGGGAATCCGATGGAGGAGATCAAGAACCGCATCTACGTCAGCCCCTTCTATGAGGAGGGTATCGACGATCTGATCAACCTCGTGGGCGTGGACCAGGTGCTCTACGGTTCCGACTGGCCGCACCCCGAGGGGCTGGCCGAGCCGACGCACTACGTGACCGCGCTGCAGCACCTGCCGGTCGATGATCAGGCAAAGATCATGGGCGGCAACCTCGGCCGGCTGGTGACCGTATAGCCCCATCGAGATGTGGCGACGCCGGCGGTTCTGCCGGCGTCGCCACTTTCGTTTGTCTGGTCTGATCAGTTCCGGGGCAACGGATCCGGCGGCCAGGTGGGCTTGGGTTGCACGATCAATTCCTGATCGGCCGGCGGCACCTTGTTCAGGAAGAACCCCGGGCAGAGCGACCGTGTGGACAGCGCGATGAAGAACCGGGCGTTGCGCTGTGACCACCAACCCGGTGGGCCGATGCGTCCGGCGACCTCGTCGGCGTAGGGCACCCCGGCGGCCCAGTCGCCGCAGATGTCGTAGCCGATCCCGAGGATTTCCGGTTCTCCGCCCGGCGCCATCCACTTCAGATTCGTTTTCCGCAGCTCTTGCAGCAGGTAATCCTCGCCCTGATCCGCGGTTGCTGCGGGTGCGGTCAGTGCGGCTGTGGTCAGGCCGGCGGCGAGGCAAGCGGCGAGCGTGCGACCGCGGAGGGGAATGGTGAGCACCGGCAGCTCCGTCGGGGTCTTGGGCCACCTGCCGTGCGGCAGGCTCTCAAATCGTGAGAATATCATTCTCACCTGTCTGGTGAGTCTGATGCGGTGCGTCACGGGGCGGTCAGTGCGGCCACTCGCGCAGACAGCACATCTTCGGTCATCGGCGCGGTGATGTCGTTGATGAGGTAGCCATCACCGTCCGGGCGGATGAACGCCCATGCCGGCGGCCACGGCACGTAGAAGGCCTGCCACAGCTGACCGTTGGCGTCGGTGAGGTTGGGGAACTTCAGATTGTTGTCGGCGACGATGCCGCGCATGTCGCCGACCGCACCGCGGCCGGCGACCCCGAGGAAGCTGACCTGCGGATTCGCGGCCGCTACCCGGCTGATGACCGGGGCCTCAGCCAGGCATATCCCGCACAGGGACGGCGGCGACCAGAACCAGATCACCGTTGGTTTCCCGATCAGGGTGCGGCCGTCGAACAGGCCGCCGCCGAGCTCGGTCCCATAGAACTTCAGGCGGGCATGGTTGTCACCCAACGGCTTTTCGTCGGCGGTGGCAGGCGGTGCGGCGGCGAGCGGCACCATACCGGCCACGACGACCGCCGCGGCGAGAACTGCAAACTTCTTCGAGGTGGTCCAGACTCGCGGCGTCATAGACATACGGTAGAGCCTCAACGGCAAATCTGTCGGCACAATCTCGTTCACATTCTCGGTTCTTGAATGTAGTGTTTCCATGAAATGAGAATGGCATTCCCGCAAGCGAGGAGGATGGATGCCGCAGGATACCGCTGAGGCAGTCGGCCGACGGCTACTCATCGACGGACGACTCCTGACAGCTGAGCGCATGTTCGCCTCCCGGAATCCCGCGACCGGCGAGGTGCTGGGCCATGCGCCCGACGCCACGGTGGCCGATGCCGAGGCGGCGGTGGCCGCCGCGCGCCGGGCCTTCGACACCACCGACTGGTCGACGAACACCGACTTCCGGGTGCATTGCCTCGAACAGTTCCATCGCGCCCTCCTGGAGCACCGCGACGAACTCGCCGCGCTCACCACCGCGGAGGTGGGCGCCACCGCGGCGCTGTGCGCCGGAGCGCAACTCGACCAGCCGATCGACATCGTGCGCTACTACGCCGAACTGCTGAAGACGTATCCGATTACCGAAGACCTCGGCAACGTCGAGATTCGCGGTATGCAGCACCACCGCTGGGTGGAGAAGGAAGCCGGCGGAGTCGTGGCCGCGATCATCGCGTACAACTACCCGAACCAGTTGGCGCTGGCCAAGTTGGCGCCGGCATTGGCCGCGGGATGCACGGTCATCCTGAAGAGTGCGCCGGACACCCCACTCGTCACGCTGGCGCTGGGTGAGCTGATCGCCAACCACACCGACATTCCGGCCGGTGTGGTCAACGTGCTCAGTGGCGCCGACCCCGCTGTCGGCGCGGCGCTGACCAGCAGTACGGACGTCGACATGGTGACGTTCACGGGATCCACCCCGACCGGCCGCCGCATCATGGCGGCCGCGAGCGACACCCTCAAGCGGGTGTTCCTCGAACTCGGCGGCAAGTCCGCGGCGATCGTGCTCGACGACGCCGATTTCAGCACCGCGGCACTGTTCACGGCCTTCAGCATGGTCACGCACGCCGGTCAGGGCTGTGCCCTGACATCGCGGCTGCTGGTGCCACGCGCCCACCAGGACGAGATCGTCGAGCTGGTGAAGAACAACTTCGCCCTGGTGCGGTACGGCGATCCGGCCGACCCGAAGACCTACATGGGCCCCCTGATCAGTGAGAAGCAACGCGACAAGGTCGACGGCATGGTCAAGCGCGCCGTCGCGGCCGGCGCGACGCTCGTGACCGGTGGCGACAAGGTCGACCCCGGCTACTTCTACACCCCGACTCTGCTGACGAATGTCGACCCCGACAGCGAGATCGCGCAGGACGAGGTCTTCGGCCCGGTGCTCGCCGTGATCGCCTACGACGATGACGACGACGCGGTGCGGATCGCCAACAACTCCATCTACGGTCTGTCCGGCGCGGTGTTCGGCAGTCAGGATCGCGCGCTGAAGGTGGCCCGCCGGATCCGGACCGGGACGTTCTCCATCAACGGCGGCAACTACTTCAGCCCCGATAGCCCGTTCGGCGGTTACAAGCAGTCGGGCATCGGGCGGGAGATGGGAACCGCAGGGCTCGAGGAATTCCTCGAGTCGAAGACGTTTGCCACGGTGGTTTCATGATGTGCCGCACCGATGCCTGACGGCCGCCGCACCGTCCCTGTCGTGGATGCGCATTTGTGCCCGCGCGGATGGCCGCGTGAGGAATACTCGCTCCACACCGGGGGTCCCAGTGTTGCCGACAGGTGAGGGGGACGCGTGAAAAACGTCGCCGTCGTCGGCGCGGTGTCCGCGGTGACCATTCTGGAAGGGCCGGCCGATGGCCGCGAATAAATCACAGGACCACTGGTCGTCGGGACTGCCGGCGCTCGGCCGCGGCTTCGGCAAGCCCATGCAGGCCGTCGGCGGCCTGTTCTCGATGGGCGCCGACGCCTTCGGGTTCATCTTCCAGCGCCCGTTCCACCTCCAGGAGTTCCTCAACCAATCCTGGTTCATCGCACGGGTTTCCCTGATCCCGACGCTGCTGGTGGCCGTCCCGTTCACCGTGCTGGTGAGCTTCACCCTGAACATCCTGCTGCGCGAACTCGGCGCGGCGGACCTTTCCGGCGCGGGTGCGGCCTTCGGCGCCGTCACCCAGGTCGGCCCGATGGTGACGGTGCTCATCGTCGCGGGCGCGGGCGCCACGGCGATCTGTGCGGACCTCGGCTCCCGCACCATTCGCGAGGAGATTCAGGCGATGGAGGTGCTGGGCATCAACCCCGTCCAACGGCTGGTGACACCGCGGATGCTCGCCTCGGGCATCGTGGCCCTGCTGCTCAACAGTCTGGTCTGCATCATCGGAATCCTTGGCGGCTATGTGTTTTCGGTGTTCGTCCAGGACGTGAACCCGGGCGCGTTCGGAGCCGGCATCACGCTGCTGACCGGCGTGCCCGAGCTGATCATCTCGTGTATCAAGGCGGCCCTGTTCGGCCTGATCGCCGGGCTCATCGCGTGCTACCGCGGCCTGACGATCTCCGGTGGCGGCGCCAAGGCGGTGGGCAATGCGGTCAACGAGACGGTGGTCTACGCCTTCATGGCGTTGTTCGTCGTCAATGTCGTGGTCACGGCCATCGGCATCCGGATGACGGTGAAGTGAGGCTGTCATGTCAACCGAAGTGATTCTGCGCCACCGGTTCCCGAGGTTCGTGCGCATGCTGCGCAAGCCCGCCGACGTCCTGGGCGGCATCGGCGACCACGGCATGTTCTATTGGATGGCGTTGGTGGGCGCGCCGTTCGCCGCACTGCGCTACCGCCGCGAGACCATCCGCCTGGTCGCCGAGATCAGCATGGGCGCAGGCACGTTGGCTCTCATCGGCGGCACCGTCGTCATCGTGGGATTCCTGACCCTGGCGGCCGGTGGCACGCTCGCGGTGCAGGGGTACAGCTCTCTGGGCAACATCGGCATCGAGGCGCTGACGGGATTCCTCGCGGCATTCATCAACGTCCGCATCTCCGCGCCGGTGATCGCCGGTATCGGACTGGCCGCGACGTTCGGGGCGGGCGCGACCGCGCAGCTTGGCGCGATGCGGATCAACGAGGAGATCGACGCCCTCGAATCCATGGCGATCCCGTCGGTGGCGTACCTGGTCGGGACGCGCATCGTCGCGGGCATGGTCGCGATCGTGCCCTTGTACGCGATCGCGGTGATCCTGTCGTTCCTGGCCAGCCGGTTCGTGACGGTCTACCTGTTCCGACAGTCCGCGGGCCTGTACGACCACTACTTCGCGACGTTCCTGAACCCCGTCGATCTGCTGTGGTCATTCCTGCAAGCGATCCTGATGGCGCTCGTCATTCTGCTGATCCATACCTACTACGGCTTCTTCGCGTCCGGCGGGCCGTCGGGCGTGGGCGTGGCGGTCGGCAACGCCGTGCGTACGTCACTGATCGCGACCGTCTCGGTCACCTTGCTGGTGTCCCTGGCGATCTACGGCACCGACGGCAACTTCAACTTGTCGGGGTGATGAGCGCTTGCGCGAAGAACAGACGGCGGAGGTGAGATGACGAAAAATTCTGCGCGGCTGCTGGCCGGAGCGGGAGTCGTCACGGTGATCGCTGCGCTCGTTGCCTTTGCCCTGGCACGGTTCAGCGGAGAGTTCACGGGTTCGGTGCCGGTGACGGTGGTGGCCGAGCGGGCCGGCCTGGTGATGAACCCGGACGCGAAAGTGAAGATGCGCGGGGTGGAGGTCGGCCGGGTCGCCTCGATCGACGAACGACCCGACGGCAAGGCCGAACTGCATCTGGAGATGAACCCCGCCCAGCTCGGGCTCATCCCGGCGAACGCCACGGTCGACATCAGCTCGTCCACCGCCTTCGGCGCGAAATTCGTCGAGTTCAATGCGCCCGAGACCCCGTCACCGAAGAGCCTGGCGGCCGGCGCCGTGGTGCCGGCCGACCACGTCACCGTCGAGATCAACACGGTGTTCGAGCAGCTGACGTCGGTCCTGGCCGAAGTCGAACCCACCAAACTGAACGAGACCCTCGGTGCGCTGTCGCGCGGAATGTCCGGTCGCGGCAATGCTTTCGGCGAGACGCTCGTGAACATGGATTCGCTCCTGGCGACCATCGAACCGGCGCTACCGACCATGCAGCACGAGATATCCACTGCGCCAACGGTGCTCGACGCCTACAACGCGACTGCCGGTGACCTCGTGCAGATCACGCGCAATGCGACCAGGGTCAGCAAGTCCATCGTCGAGAAACAGAAAGACCTCGACAACACCCTGAAGAGCATGAGCACCTTTGCCGACACCGGCAATGCCTTCCTCGGTGCGAACCACCAGGCGCTGGCCAACGTGATGCGCCTCTTCTTGCCGACCACCGGGCTGTTCGATCAGTACAACCCCGCCTTGACGTGTTCGCTGAAAGGTTTGGCGGACTTCGGGTCTCAGCCACAGAGCCCGGCCCCCGGCGGCCTGCCGCTGTCGGCGAGCTTCCTGTGGGGCCATGAGAGGTACCGCTACCCGGGCGATCTGCCCAAGGTGGCGGCCAAGGGCGGCCCGCGCTGCGAGGTGCTGCCGGTGGCGTTCGAACAGCATCCGAATTTCGTCATCACCGACACCGGCACCAACCCGTTCAAGTACGGCAACCAGAACATCATCCTCAACAGCGACGGCCTCAAACAACTGCTGTACGGACCCATCGACGGCCCGCCCCGCAACACCGCACAGATCGGACAGCCCGGACGATGAACGCACGTGGGGCGGCGGTCAAGTTCGCCATCTTCGCCGTGGTCATGATGATCGCCTCGGGCTTTCTGTTCATGGTGCTCGGTGAGACGCGGACCGGATCCACCAAGGACTACAAAGCGGTGTTCGCCGACGCGTCGAGCCTGCGGGCCGGGAACTCGGTGCGGGTCGCCGGTATTCGCGTCGGCACGGTCACCGGACTCGAGCTGGGGGATGACCGCAAGGTCACCGTGACGTTCAACGCCGACAACGCCATTCCGGTCACCGCAGGTACCCGGGCCGAGGTGCGCTACCTGAACCTCGTCGGCGACCGCTACCTCGACCTCGTCGACGGGCCCGGGCCCACCCAGGTGCTGCCGTCCGGGTCCACGATCCCGCTCGAGCGGACGGCGCCCGCGCTGGACCTCGATCTGCTCCTGGGCGGTCTCAAACCCGTCGTGCAGGGCCTCAACCCGCAGGACGTCAACGCCTTGACGTCGTCGCTGTTGCAGGTGTTCCAGGGCCAGGCAGACGGGATCAATTCGCTGATGTCGCGTACGTCGTCGTTCAGCGGCTCACTCGCGGACAACAACGAGGTGATCACACAGCTGATCGACAACCTGAAGCTGCTCATCGGAACCATGGCACGTGACGGTGACAAGTTCTCGTCTGCCGTCGACCGGCTGGAGCGACTGGTCAGTGGGTTGTCGGCAGACCGGGACCCGGTCGGCGCCGCCATCGACTCCCTCGACAAGGGCACCGCCACCATCTCCGATCTGCTGAGCCAGACCCGGAAACCGTTGGCCGGCACGGTGAACCAGCTGCTGCGGGTCGGTAACAACCTGGACCAGGACAAGCAGACGCTGGACACCGCGCTGCAGCGGGCGCCGGAGAACTACCGCAAGGAAGCGCGAACCGGTGCATATGGCAGCTGGATCCAGTACTACATCTGCGACCTCACCGTCCGGGTCAACGACCGCGAAGGCCGGGTCGTCGTCCTGCCGTGGGTCAGGTCCAACGCGGGGAGGTGTCAGTAGATGCTGAAGTACGGCAATGCGCGCCTCATCAGGGTCGGCATCATCGGCGTCGTGACCGTGATCCTGGTGATCCTGGTCGGTCTGTCGCCGGACAAGTTCAAGGACTGGGCGATGTCGGTGCGGTACTCGGCCGTCTTCTCGGAAGCAGGGGGCTTGGAGGTCGGCAACAACGTCGTGGTGTCGGGCATGAAGGTCGGCACGGTATCGAAGGTGTCCCTCAAAAATGGCGACGCCGTGGTTGGTTTCACGGTTGACGGCCGAGTGTCCCTGGGGTCCGACACCTCCGCCCACATCCGGACCGGAACCCTCTTGGGTGCACGCACTCTCGCGTTGGTGTCGGCGGGCGACAAGCCGCTCAAGCCACGGTCGGTGATCCCGATTTCCCGGACGTCGTCACCGTATTCACTGACCGACGCGGTCAATGAGCTGACGAAGAACACCGCCGGGACCGACACCAACCAGCTGGGCCAGTCGCTCGATCTGCTGTCGCAGACGCTCGACCAGATCGCGCCCCAGCTCGGCCCGACCTTCGATGGGGTGTCCCGGTTGTCGCGTTCGCTCAACGATCGCAACCAGTCGCTGTCGGAGCTGCTGAAGAGCGCCGCGGACGTCACGAACATCCTGTCGCAGCGCAGCGACCAGCTCAATACCCTTATCTTGAACGCGAATTCGCTGCTCGGGATGTTGGTGGAGCGGCGGCAGGCCATCGTGACGCTACTGGCCAACACCTCGGCGGTGGCCAAGCAACTGTCGGCCATGGTGCACGACAACGAAGCACAGCTGGCGCCGGCGCTGGATCGGCTCAACTCGGTGGTGGGCGTGCTGGAGAAGAACAAGGACAACATCTCGAAAGCGATCCCGGGTCTGAAGAAGGTCGTGATGACCCAAGGCGAAGCGGTCAACAACGGCGGGTACTACAACGCGTTTGTCGCGAATCTCATTGACGGACATGAGATTCAGCCGTTCATCGACGCCGCGCTCGGGGTGCAGCCCCGCACGCTGTTCCCGTGGCCCAACTGCGGTGGCGAACGCAACGGATTCAAGCCGCCCTACAGCTTCGACCACTGTTACAACCGCGAAGAGACCGAGGGGCCGGCGGTCGGGCAGGTGCCGCACTGATGACGCGACGCATGTTGATTCGAATCCTGGCGGTGGCACTGGTGGGTGTCGCACTCGCCGCCGGGGTGTATGTCGGTTACCGGAACCTGTTCGGTCCCAGGACCTTCGGCGCCATCTTCACCCGGGTGACCGGCCTGTACTCCGGTGACGAGGTCCGGGTGTCCGGTGTGAAGGTCGGCACCGTGTCGGACGTCCGGCCGCAGGGCGAGACGGTGAAGCTGACGTTGAACGTGGATCGGGACGTACCGATCCCGGCAGACGTCAAAGCGGTGATCGTCCAGCAGAACCTGGTGGCGGCCCGCTATGTCCAGCTGACGCCGGCCTACCGCACCACGGGCCCCACGCTGCCGGAGGGCGCCGTCATCCCCGTCTCGCGCACCGCAGTGCCCGTGGAATGGGATGAGGTCAAAGCCCAACTGACGCGGCTGGTCACCGAGCTCGGACCGACCAAGCCGGGAGACACCTCCGTGGCCGGGCGCTTCGTCGACAGCGCGGCAAACGCGATGGCCGGCAACGGCGATCGACTGCGCGACACCCTCGCGCAGTTGTCGGGCGTGAGCCGGGTCCTGGCAGACGGCAGTGGGAACATCGTCGACACCATCAAGAACCTGCAGGTTTTCGTTACGGCACTGCGCAACAGCAACACTCAGATCGTGCAGTTCGAGGACCGGCTGGCGACGCTGTCGAGCGTCCTCGATTCGAGTCGCTCCGACCTGGACGCTGCGCTCGGTGACCTGTCCGTCGCGGTCGGGGACATCCAGCGCTTCATGTCGAGCGTCAACAACCGCACCGTCGAGTCGGTGGCCCGCTTGACCGACGTCACGCAGAACCTGGTGGGGAACAAGAAGGATCTCGAAGAGCTGCTGCACGTTTTCCCGACGGTGATGTCGAACTTCTACAACATCTACGATCCGGTGTCCGGGACGGCCAACGGCATGTTCGCCGTCAACGGGTTCTCCAATCCGGCCCAGTTCGTGTGTGGCGCCATCGCGGGCATCCAGGGTGGTGATCCGGCGGAAGGCGCCAAGAAGTGCGCCGAGTACCTCGGCCCGGCGCTTCGGCTGCTCAACTTCAACTACCTGCCGATCCCGGTCAACCCGTTCCTGGGTCCCACGCCGCGTCCTGATCAGCTGATCTACAGCGAAGCGAAACTCATGCCCGGCTACACCGGTCCGGAACCGCCGCCGCCGGCCACGCTGCCGGGGATGCTGCTACCGGCCGAAGTGCCCGCACCAGCCGAAGTGCCCGCCTCATGACGCGTGCAACCACCCGCCGGGTCTGGCGGCCGCTCGCCGTGGCGGTGTGCGCCATGGCGCCGCTGAGTGGGTGCGCGTGGCAGGGCGTGAACTCGCTGCCCCTGCCGGGAGCTCCGGGACGCGTCGCGGGGGCGACGGTCTACCACGTCGAGTTCGCCAATGTCGGTACGCTGGAATCGAATTCACCGGTGTTGATCGACGACGTCGTGGTCGGCAGCGTGGGACCCATGAAGGTGGTCCGCGGACACGCCGAGGTCGACATCCTGATCAAGCCGGGGGTCGTGGTGCCCGGCAATGTCGTCGCCAAAATCGGGCAGACCAGTCTGCTCGGTTCGACGCACGTCGCGCTCGACCCGGCTCCCGGGACAGCGCCGGCGGGCCGGTTGGCCCCCGGGACGACCATCCCGCTGAACCAGTCGTCGACCTATCCGTCGACCGAACGCACCCTGGCCGCGCTGGCCACGGTCGTCGATGGCGGTGGCGTCGGCCAGATCGGCGGCATCATCCACAGCTTCAACAACGCCTTCGACGGCCGTCAGGAATCCATCCGCGATCTCATCGGCCGCCTGGACCGGTTCGTCGGCACGGTCGACGATCAACGTGACGACATCGTCACCACGATCAGGGCCCTCAACGGTCTCGTCGGCACCTTCGCCGGGCAGCGTGACGCCATCACCGAGGCGCTGCGGGTCATGCCCCAGGCGCTCGAGGTCCTGGTCGCACAGCGGCCGAATATCACTGCGGCACTGACGAAACTGCGGACTTTCAGCGACACCGCGACGTCGTTGATCAACGACACCCAGTCAGACCTCGTCGAGAACCTTCGCCACATGGAACCGATCACCCGCTCGCTCGCCGACGTGGGCATCGTCATCGACAAGGCGCTTGCCATGGCGACGACGTTCCCGTACGGGCAGGCCGCCATCGACCGCTACATCAAGGGCGACTATCTGAACCTGTCGGCGACGCTCGATCTGACGCTGCCGCGCATTCGTCGGGAGCTGTGGATGGGTACCCGCTTCGGTGATCCGACCCAAGGGATTCAGGCGGCGATCGGTGATCCCGGATATGCCGAGCAGACAAAGGATCCGCTCGGTATCGGCGTGGCGCCGCCGCCTGCGGTGATCGCGCCGCGGCCGCCGGACGTCGCGCCGCCGCCGTTGCCCGGCCCCGCGCCGGCGCCGGCGCCGGATCAAGGAGGACACTGATGCTGTCGCGCTTTGTCCGGATCCAGTTGGTCATCTTCACGATCGCCTCCGTCGTCGGCGTCTTCGTGATGGCCTTCAGCTACATGCAGCTGCAGTCGCTCGCGGGAATCGGGCGCTACAACGTCACCCTCGAACTGCCGGACACCGGTGGGTTGTACCGCTTCAGCAACGTCACCTACCGCGGCGTGCAGGTCGGTCGGGTCACGGACGTCGAGCTGACCAAAACCGGTGTGCGCGCGACGATGTCGCTGGACTCCGCGGAGAAGATTCCGTCGGATCTGTCGGCCGTCGTGCGCAGTGTCTCGGCGGTGGGCGAGCAGTACGTCGATCTGCTGCCACACACGGACTCGGCGCCGTACCTGCATGACGGATCCGTCGTGCGCGGCGGGCCCGACGCGGTTCCGCCGCCGATCGGGCCGATGATGGACCGCGCGAGCGAACTGGTCGCGACCTTGCCCAAGGACAAGCTGCACCAGTTGCTCGATGAGACCTACAAGGCGTTCAACGGCGCCGACTATGACCTGCAGTCGTTGGCGGATTCGTCCGGGAAGCTCGTCGGTGGCCTGAACGAACAACGGGACAAGGTACGCCAGCTCATCGAGAACAGCTCGCCGCTGCTGGATTCCCAGGCGCAGAGCACAGATTCGCTGCGGGTGTGGTCACGGAGCCTGACCGGCGTCACCGGTCAGCTGGTCACCAACGATCCGCAGATCCGTAGCCTGCTGGACCGTGGCCCCGCGGTGGCGGACGACGCCACCAAGCTGTTCGACAAGCTGAAGATCACCGTGCCCGTGCTCCTGGCCAACCTGACGACGCTGGGGCAGCTCGGCGTGACCTACCGTCCGGGTTTGGAGCAGGCGCTGGTGCTGCTGCCGCCGGTGGTGTCGACGGTGATCTCGTACGGCACATTCCGCAACGGTTCAGGTCTCGGGCTGGGCAGTTTCCGGATCGGTGCGGAAGACCCGCCGCCGTGCACGGTCGGATTCCTTCCGCCGTCGTCGTGGCGGCCGGCCTACGACACCACGACAATCGACCTGCCCGACGACGTCTACTGCAAACTGCCGCAGGATGCTCCGGTGGGTGTGCGCGGTATCCGCAACACCCCGTGCATGGGGAAGCCGGGCAAGTATGCGCCGACCGCCGAGATTTGTAACAGCGACCGGGAGTACGAGCCGCTGTCCCAGCGGATGCCGATCGTCGGCCCGTATCCACGCGACCCGAGCCTGGAAAGGCAAGGCGTGCCGCCGGATTCGCGATGGTTCCCCGATCAGGGTCTCTACGCACCGGTGGGTGAAGGGCCCGCCGCCGGTGCCCCGCCGGCCGGGCCGCCGCCGAACAACCCGGTGCTGCCACCGCAGAATCCGATCACCACTCCGGGTGCTTCGGGCAACGCGGGGAGCGTCCCGCCGATCCCCGGTGGCGACCCGGTCGAGCCACGGCCGGCCGCACCTCCGGTCGACGAACCCGGGGCGGCGCCGAGCGCGTTCACCGGCGGCCTCGGGTACGCACAGTACGACCCCCACACGGGCGAGTACATGGCCCCCGACGGCGAGCTGTACCGCCAGGCCGATCTGGCCGCCAAGAGCGGGCCTAAGACCTGGCAGACCATGCTGACGTCATGAAAAACGGGTGACCGCGGGCATTCCGCCCGCGGTCACCCGTGACAAGCCGTGGAACTACCCGTGGCCGAGGACGCTCTTGGTCTCCAAGTACTCGTGGAAACCGGCCTCGCCCCACTCTCGTCCGTTGCCGCTGTGCTTGTAGCCGCCGAACGGCGCGTTCATGTCGAAGGCGTGATTGATCGAAATCCAGCCGGCCCGGATCCGCCCGGCCACCGCGCGGGCAGCGTCGATGTCGGCCCCCGAAACATAGCCGGCCAGGCCGTATTCGGTGTCGTTGGCGATGTCGACGGCGTCGTCGATGTCGTCGTATCCCAGCATGCAGAGCACCGGCCCGAAGATCTCCTCGCGGGCGATGGTCATGTCGTTGGTGACCTCGGCGAATACCGTTGGCCGGACATAGAATCCGCGGTCGACGCCGGCGGGACGTCCCTCGCCGCCGGCGACCAGCTTGGCGCCGGCGGCGACGCCCTTGGCGATGAGGCCCTGGATACGCTCGAACTGCGCGCGGGAGGCGACGGGGCCGATGGCTTTCGGGTTGTCGACGTCGGCCACCTGCACACTGTCGATGGTTTGGGCCGCGATCGAAATGGCCTCGGCCATGCGGGAGTTCGGCACCAGCATGCGTGACGGCGCATTACAGCTCTGGCCCGAGTTCGGCATCATCGCCGAGACGCCGGCCGCCACGCTGGTGGCGAAAGCGTCGTCGTCCAGCACGATGTTCGGGCTCTTGCCGCCGAGCTCCTGGCTGACGCGCTTGACGGTCGGGGCCGCGGCCCGCGCGACCTCGATACCGGCACGTGTCGAGCCGGTGAACGAAACCATGTCGATGCCGGGGTGGCTCGAAATGGCCGCCCCCACACCGGCTCCGTCGCCATACACCAGGTTGTACACCCCGGCGGGCACGCCGGCGGCTTCCATGATCTCGGTGAAGATCTGCGCGGAGAACGGGGCGACCTCCGACGGCTTGAGTACCACGGTGCAACCGGTTGCCAAGGCGGGGAACACCTTGACGGCGATCTGGTTGAGCGGCCAGTTCCACGGTGTGATCAGGCCACAGACGCCGATGGGCTCGCTCGAGATCAGGGTCTTGCCGAGCTGCCGCGAGAACTCGAAGTTCTTGAGCACCTCGATGGCGGTCATCAGATGCCCGATGCCGAGCTGCACCTGCGCGCCGGCGGCCAGGGCCGGCGGGGCGCCGATCTCCTCGCTGACGGCGTCGGCGAGATCGCCTTGGCGCCTGAGGTATTCCGCGCTGATCGCCTGCAGCACGTCGAGGCGTTCTTCGCGGCTGGTCTGCGACCACGAGCCGAACGCACGACGTGCGGCCGCGACCGCCTGGTCCACGTCTGCCGCCGAGCCCAGGGCAATACGGCCCGCAACCTCTTCGGTGGCAGGGTTCTCGACGTCCAGCGGCGTCAGTTCGACGGGGTCGACCCATTGACCGTTGATGTAGAACTGCAGATACTCGCGCATTGCCTCTCCTTTACTGTGTGCCCTCGGCGTACCAGGTGCGGAACCGGTCGTATTTGGGCATCTCCTCAGAGTTCGCCTTCGGATCGATGCATACGTGCACCACTCCGACCTTGCCGCTGGCGTAGGCCCGCGCGATGGCCGGACCGATCTCGTCTTCCTTCTCAACGTACTCGCCGTGGCACCCGAAACCTTCGGCGATCTTGTCCATCCGGACGTCCTTGCTCCAGTGCACGCCGGGCTGCGGCGACGGTTGTTCGAAGGTCCGCTTGTAGACGCCGACCTCCAGGCCCCACTGATGGTCGACCCCAACTACACATACCAGCGGAAGGCCCTCGCGCGCAGCGGTTTCGAGCTCGGCGATGTGGAACAGGAAAGCCGAGTCGCTGGTCAGCAGCATGACCGGGCGTTTGCGGCCCTCGGCGATAGAGGCGCCGACAGCGTACGGGAGACCGGTGCCCAGGTGGCCGAAGTTCTGATTCCAGATGACGTCGCGCGGCTTGGACTGAGAATAGGTCCACTGAAAGATCACGGTGGCGCCGCCGTCGCGCACCATGATGCCGTCGTCGAGCTCGTTGAACGCCTTGGTCGCTTCGACGACGTACCGCGCGGAATGGATCGGCGCACGCCCAGACGGTGCACTCTCGGCGAGCCCCGCGAGTTCGGTGGCGTCGGCCGTGATCAGGGCGTCGAGGTTGGCCGCCGGCGCGCGCGGGGTGTCGCGCAGTGCCTCGACGAGTTGGGGGACGACGCCGCGCAGGTCGCCGACGAGCGCCACGTCGAACGGACGATTGACCCCGATGGCGGTCGGATCCTGTTCGACGTAAACCCATTTGCGCTCTGCGTTGCCTGCCGCCCAGTGCTGGGTCCGGCCGTAGTGCATGGGTTCACCGAGTTCGGTGCCCAGGGCGACGCACAGGTCGGAGTCCTCGACGGCCAGGTTGGCGGCCGGCGAGAACAGATACGGGAACGTCCGGTCCTGCAAGCCGGGGATGAAGGACGTGCCGCCGGAGGTCTGGATGACGGGGCAGTTCATGAGCTCGGCGAGTTCCTTCACCTCCCGCTGGGTGCGCGAGGTGTGCACGCCGTGACCGACCAGCAGGATAGGACTCTTGGCCTCCCGGATGAGCCTCGCGGCTTCGGCGACCTCACGTGCACCGGCACCCTGGTTGACCAGCCGATAGGTCGCGGGGCTCGGCGCGTCGCCGACATCGAGTTCGTCGAGGATCACGTGTGAGGGGAACTCGACATAGGCCGGCCCTGGCGTGCCCGACATGGCGCGGCGGATCGCCTCGTGGATGATCTCGTCGGTCTGATCGGCGTACTCGATGGAGCTGCTGTACTTCACCGACGGCGCGAAAAGCCCTTCCTGCTGGACGAATTGGATACGTCCGCGGCGTACCCGGCGCTCGGTGATACGGGCCCGCTGGCCGCCGAGGAAGATCACCGGCGAGTTCTCCACCAGCGCGCACATCATCGCGCCGGCGATGTTCGCGACGCCCGGTCCGAGCGTGCCGATGCACAGACCCGGCTTCCCCGTCATCCGCGAGGCGGCCTCGGCCATGAAACCGGCACTCAGTTCGTGGTGCGGTGCCACGACGGACCAGCCGCGGGCTTCGGCCTCGGTGAACATGTGCACGAAATTCGGGTCCGGGATGCCGAACAACGTGTTGACGCCTTCCGCCTCGAACAGGTCGAGAATGCGTTTGTAGACCGGTACACCCATCTGAAACTCCTTCATCGGTAGCGCTTGGCCAGTTGCCTGCGATGTGTCGCAGGAGTGCCGAACAACGAACGGTTGAGGGCGGCGCGTTTGAGGTAGACGTGGATACCGCTTTCCCACGTGTAGCCGATGCCGCCGTGTAGCTGCATGGCCTTGCCCGCGACGTCGACGGCCATGCCGGTGGCGTATGCCTTGGCCATCGATGCGGCCGGGTCGTCGCGGCGCTGCGCGACGGATTCGACTGCAGCGCGGACGAGTTCGCGTCCCACCTCGACCTGGACCAGCATGTCCGCGCAGGCGTGTTTGACGGCCTGGAACGAGCCGATCGGCCGGCCGAACTGCTGGCGCATCTTGGCGTAGTCCACCGTCGCGGCGAGCATCGCTTCGGCGATACCGAGGCTGTCGGCAGCGACCGCCACGGCGGCCCGGTTGTACAGGAGGCGCAGCGGATCGGCTGACGCGGCGGCGAACGGCAAGGCCCCGGCGGCCCCGTCGGTGGTCACGGTGGCCAACCGGCGCGACTCATCGAGCACGGGTCGGGGCACGGCGCGTGGGTCGACGACGGAGACGCCGCCGGCCGTGACGAGCAGGATGTGGTCGGCCCCCTCGGCGTCGGGCACGAAGTCTTGCGCGCCCATCGCGACCGCCAGCCGGACGCCGCCGGACGCCACGCCCGTGAGCAATTCGTCGCGAACGTCGCTCGGCGCCAGCAGGTTCAGGGTGCCGACGGCCAGTACCGCACTGCCCAGATAGCCGGTGGCTGCGGCGGCCCGACCGAGTTCCTCACAGATGACGGCGATCTCGGCAAACGTCGCACCGGCACCACCGAACTCCTCCGGTACCTCGAGGCCGGCCCACCCCGCCTCGACCAGAGTCGGCCACTCGACGTCCCGGTTCTTGGCCAGCAGGTCCCCGGCCACTGATCGCAGCTCGTCATGGAATTCGGTGAAATCGTTCACGGCACACTCGGTTCCCGCGGCAGGCCGAGGCCCCGCTCGCCGATGATGGTGCGCTGGATCTCGCTGGCGCCGCCGGGAATGGTCCACTCCCACGATCCGATGAAGTCGAGCAGCCACGCGCCCGACTCCCAGCCGCTCGACATGGGCTTGGCCAGGTCGGTATGGACGTCCAAGCCGCCGGCTTCGACGCCGAAATCGGTGAGCCGCTGCAGTAGTTCGCTGTAGAACAGTTTGACGATCGAGGCGTCGGCCGGATTGGCCGAGCCCGCCCCTTCGTTGTGCGAGTTCTCCACCAACCGGCGGCACAGGCCGCGCAGCCCGGAGATCTCGATCTCCAACTGGGCCAGCCGGTCGGCGACCACCGGATCGTCAGCCGGACAGGTCTCCACCAGGCGGCGAAATCCGGTGTGGGCCAGGCGCTCCGACAATTCCAGCATGGTCAGGCCGCGCTCGGCGCCCAATGTCTCTTGTGCGACCTGCCAGCCGGCGTTTTCCGCTCCCACGAGATTCGTTGCCGGAATCACCACATCGGTCAGGAAGATCTCGCAGAAGTGCGAGTCACCCATCGCATTGCGGATCGGTCGGACGTCGACGCCGGGGCTGGTCATGTCGAGCAGGAAGTACGAGATGCCTTTGCGTTTCGGGGCATCCGGGTCGGTGCGGGCCAGCAGCAGACACCAGTCGGCATGCGCGCCGCCGCTGGCCCACAGCTTCTGGCCGGTGACGAGGTACGAGTCGCCGACCCGGCGGGCCGACGTCCGCAGGCTCGCCAGATCCGAGCCGGCCTCCGGTTCGGAGAATCCCTGCACCCAGATCTCGCCGTCCAGGATGGCCGGAAGATGTTGCTGCCGTTGTGCTTCGGTGCCCGCCGCCAGGAGCGTAGCGGCGGCGTGGTGGATGCCGACGAACGCCAGCACCAGCCGGGGCGCGTCGTGCGCGGCGAGTTCCTGATACAGCACGATCTGGTCGGCCACGCTCATGCCGCCGCCCCATTCGCGGGGCCAGTGCGGAACGGCGAACCCTGCCGCGTGCAACTCGGCGAACCACGCCTTCTGGAAGCGCACGAATTCCGCTTCCGGGACACCGGTTTGGGTACGGCGCCAGTCGCGGGGGACATGCTCGTCACACCAGGCCCGTACGTGCTGACGGAAGTCGGTGGTCACGACATCCTCCGCGTCAGCTCGGCTTTTGTCGCCGACAATCCGAGCGGTAGGCGGCGCAGCGGTTGGCTGTGGCGCGACAGCCACGACAGCGTGGTCTCGTCGCAGAACCCGACGGCACCGTGCAGCTGATGGCAGACCCGGAAGACGACGTCAGCGGCCTCGATGGCCGACATTCGCAGCGCCAACGCATCGTTCGTGGCGTCCGGCTGGTCGGTACCCACGCTCCACAACGCGTGCTTGGCCAGGATATCCAGCCCGCTGCGTTCCACCTCGGCGTCGGTCAGCTGGAACTGCACGCCCTGGAACGACGAGAGCGGCGCACCGAACTGCTTGCGCATCGTGACGTGCGCGATGGTCAGCTCCATCGCACGGTCCAGCATGCCGAGCAACGTCCAGCACGGCAGGACCAGGGCCAGCGCGACGTCGGTGGCGCCAAGGTCGTCGACGGCGGAGAGCTCGAGGGGTGTCACGAACGCGGGCGCCGCCGGTCCGTACCCGACCACCTCGCTGCGGGCGCCCGCCACGGTGACGGCCGCCCACCGGCCGTCGAGTCCGGCCATTGGGGCCGCGGGGTTGACACCAGCCACCACCGACAACCCGCCGACCTCGAGATCATCTGGGCGGGAGAGGGTTTCGGCCACCGGGTAGGGCAGCGCCCAGTACCCGGCGCTACGGCACAATGCGGCCGCGGCCTCCAGTTCGTTGGCGTCGGTGCGTGCGTTCAGGTCCCAGGCGCCCAGCTCCCGCAGCACACCGTCGACGAGTTCTGTGCGGGTGTCCGGTTTCGCCTCTGCCTGCTGTACCAGGGCGTCGCCCCCGGCGACCTCGAAGGCCCGAAGCGCCTGTCGGCCATACTCTTTGGCCTGCTCGCCGAGATCGAGGATCATCGCGTCGCCAACAATGCTCGGGACAGCAGGATGCGCTGCATCTCGATGCTGCCGGACGACACCGTCGACGCCTGCGAATAGCGCCAGTGGTCGGCCACCTCGGCCTTGAACCATCGCGTGTACGCGGTGTCGTCGGTGACCTCCGCGGCCAGGTCCGTCAGAACCTCGGCGCTGTCCTGGTCCAGGCGGGTGACGGCGATGCGGTAGGCCGCCGCGTCGGCCGGCTGTACCTGCCCGGCGGCCTGCAAAGCCACCACCCGGTAGGCCATCAAACGGGCCCGGCGGCAGTGCGTCACCATGCGTACCCACCTGCTGCGCAACTCATCCGGCAGCGACGCCCACCGTTCGCCCAGTGCCGTGGGAGCCGCGGAGAGCAGGCGTTCGCACCGTGCATAGCGCGCGATCCCGACCCGCTCGAAGGACATCACGTCCTGCACGATCGACCAGCCCTGATCCACCGTGCCGAGCACGTCGGCGGAAGTGACGCGTAGGTCGTCGATGAACACCTCGTTGAGGTGATGGGGCCCGAGCATGGTGCGGATGGGCCGGACCTGAATCGCCGGACCGTCCATCGGGACGAGAAAGATGGTGAGCCCCTGCTGCTTCTTCTCCTGGCGGGAGGTCCGGGCCAGCAAAAAGCACCACTGCGCCATGGTGGCGTAGGACGTCCAGATCTTCTGCCCGGTGATCCGCCAGCCATCACCATCAGGGCGTGCGGTGGTGCGCAGTGAGGCGAGGTCCGAGCCCGCCTCCGGTTCTGAGAAGCCCTGGCACCAGATCACTTCGCCGTGGGCGATCAGTGGGAGGTGCTGCTGCCGTTGCTGTTGGGTGCCGTGGCGCATGATGATCGGGCCGACCCAGTTGACGCCCATGTACTGGGCACCCCGCGGCTCGTGGTGCGCCCACATCTCCTCGCGCACCACGGTCTGTTCCCACACCGACGCGCCCCGACCACCGAATTCCTCCGGCCAGGCCAGACACAGTAAATCCTGTTCCGCGAGCACGCGACAGAACTGCTGCGCCACAGCGAGATCCGCCGGATCGTCGGTGAAAGCGCCCAGGAAGTTCTCGGGCACATGCTCTTTCACGAGGTCACGGAGCTGGTGCCGCAACGCCGTGGCGGCCGCGCCCATCTCGAAGTCCATGGTCATTGTCGGCTGCTCACAGTTCGCTCAACACCTCATCGGTATCGGCACCCAACAGCGGTGCCGGCCCGGCGACCCGGCCTGGCGTGCGCGAAAACCAGGTCGGTACACCGGGAAAGCGCACCGGGCCGTGCGGGGTGTCCACCGTCTCGAACAGGCCGACGGCATTGAGGTGGGGGTCGTCGAACAGCGCGTCGGGGGAGTTCAGGGGTGCGGCGGGGATTTCCAGGGCACGGAACAGCGTCAGCCATTCGTCGGTCGTGCGTTCCTTCATGGTCTCGGCGACCAGGCCATACACGATGTCGATGTTGCGGGAGCGTTGTTCGAGCGTGGCGTATTGCTCGCCGGCCCATGGCGGTTGCACTGCGTCGACGAATGCCTTCCAGTGCCGGTCGTTGTAGATCAGCGCGGCGATCTCACCGTCGCTGGTGCGGTACGGGCGGCGGTTGGGTGCCACGGTGCGCGGGTAGACGGCGGGGCCGAGGGGAGGGTCGAACATGGCGCCGTTGGCATGTTCGACCAGCATGAACGAGGCCATGGTCTCGAACATCGCGACCTCGACCTCCTGTCCCTCCCCGGTGCGCTCCCGGTGGAACAGCGCCATGGTGGTGGCATAGAGCGCGGTGAGCCCGGCGATCTTGTCCGCCATGATGGTGCCGACGTAGTCGGCCTGTCCGGTGAGTTGGGCCTGAACAGCGGGCAGCCCGCACTCGGCCTGAATGGTGTCGTCGTAGGCGGGGCGGTCGCGGTCCGGTCCGCGACGCCCGTAGCCGTAGCAGTTGGTGTAGACGATGCGCGGATTGAGCGCGGCCACGTCGTCGTAGCCGAAACCCAGCCGGGCGATCGCCTTGGCGCGCATCGAATGGATGAAGACGTCGGCCTTCTCGCACAGGGCCCGCAGGGCCGTTCTGCCGGCATCGGTGCGCAGGTCCAGCACCACGCTGCGCTTGCCACGGTTGACGTTGACGAACACCCCGCTCATGCCGGTGACCGGCCCCACCGAGATGAACCGGGTGTCATCCCCTTGCGGCGGTTCGATTTTGACAACGTCGGCGCCCATGTCAGCCATGATCTGCGTGCAATAGGGCCCCATGACCATGGCGGTGAGATCGATGACGCGCACCCCGTGCAGCGGCCCGCTGGCTGGTCCGCGAGCCGGCCCGCTAGCCATGAGCGGCCATCGCGAAGCTATAGCGGATGTGATCACCGTGCCCGTCGGGGACGACGGCGAAGCTCACCGGATCACCGGCGTCGCGGATGGCGGCCGATTGCGCCGCCACGTCCTCGATGGTCCACGCCGGCCGGTACACCCCGGCGGTCTCGGCGACGACGACCCGCGCAACCCGCCCTGCCAGCGCCACGAAGATCTCGCCGGTGACCGAACACGATTCGTGGGCCAGCCAGCCGACGACAGGTGCCACCAGTTCGGGTGACATCGGGGGATAGGCCGATGTATCGATGCCCTCGGCCATGCGCGTGACGGCTGCCGGCACCACGACGTTGCACGTGACGCCCGCCGAAGCACCCTCGAGCGCAACGACATTCGACAGCCCGATGACGCCGGCCTTGGCAGCGGCGTAGTTCGCGACCTGGTGGTTGCCGTACAGCCCACCGATTGACGAGGTCAAGACGATGCGGCCGCGGCCGGCGTCGCACATCACCGGAAATGCCGCGCGCACAACGTGGAACGCGCCGCGCAAGTGGACGTCGAGGACGGCGTCGAAGTCGTCGGGCGTCATGTCGCGTAGCGGTGCGCGACGGACGTTGCCGGCATTGTGGATCAGGACGTCGACACGCCCGTAGTGTTCCAGCGCGGTATCCACGATCGCCTGCCCGCCGTCCGGCGTGGCCACCGAGTCGGTGCACGCGACCGCCTGGCCTCCGGCAGCCAGGATCTCCCGCACCACCTCATGGGCCGGGCCGGCGTCGGCCCCGGCTCCGGACAGGGACGTTCCCGAATCGTTGACCACAACACGCGCCCCACGCGACGCCAGTAGCAGTGCGTACGAACGCCCCAGCCCCCGGCCGGCTCCCGTTATGACGGCAACGCGGCCGTCGAATCTCAAGTCGGACATCTAGTTTCCCAGCACCAGACCGTCGAGGTCACCGGCGTCCCGCCAGGCCTTCAGCAGGTCGTCGAACGCGTAGAAGCCCGGCGTGTAGACCTCGCCCAGAAACGACCGCGTGGCATCCCCGAAGCCGCGGCCCTCGTTGTTGTAGTAGCCGGGCGTGCAACTGTTGTCGAACGCCGAGTTGTCGAAAGCGAGTTCGCGGATGGTGGCCACCCAGGCCTCCTGGCCTTCCTGGCTGGGCTCGACGGTGGTGGCGCCGCGCTTGATGGCTTCGGCGATGATGTAGGCGATGTGCTCGGCCTGCTGCTCGAACATCGCGGTGGTGTTGGCCGACACGCCGCCCTGGATGAATCCGGTGTGGAACTGGTTGGGGAAGCCGCGGCTCGTCATCCCGTGCAGGGTCTGGTAGTGCTCGCGCCAGTGGTCGAACAGGGACACTCCGTCGCGGCCCTCGATCGCCTCCATCGCGTAGCGGCGGCTGATCTCGGTGGAGATCTCGAAGCCGCTGGCGAAGATCACGCAATCCACCTCGTACTCAACGCCGTTCGCGACGATGCCGGTGCGGGTCAGTCGCTCCACGCCCTGGGACTCCGAGACGTCGACGAGGGTGACGTTGGGCCGGTTGAAACTGGATAGGTACTCGTCACTGGACGTCGGCCGCTTGCACATGAAGCGGTAGTACGGCTTGAGCGCCTCGGCGGTGTCGGCGTCGTCGACCAGGTCGGCGATGCGGCGGCGCAGCCGCTCCATGATCTTGTAGTCCTCCTCCTCTCGCATCGCCATGATCTGCTCGACGCCGAGGGCAGCGGGGTCGGGGCTCGCGGCGATGCGGGCCGTGAGGTTGCGGCCCAATTCGGTCCAGAAATCGCAGACCTGGTCCGGCGCATCGAACACCACACCTTCGAACGGCGACCACCGGTGGAAGTTGCGCTTGCGTTCGGCCTGCCAGCCCGGCTGCAACGACGCTGCCCATGCCGGGTCGGTGGGTTCGTTCCCGCGGAAGTCGACCGACGACGGCGTGCGCTGAAAGACGTAGAGATGCTGGGCATCCCGGCTGAGGTGCGGGACGAGTTGCACGCCGGTGGCGCCGGTTCCCACGAGGGCGACGCGTTTGTCGGCGAGCTTGTCGAGCCCGCCGCTCGCGTCACCGCCGGTGTAGTCGTAATCCCAACGGGCCGAGTGGAAGACATGCCCCGCAAAGTCGTTGATGCCAGGGACGCCCGGGAGCTTGGGTTTGTTGTAGGAACCCTGTGTCATGACGACGAAGCGCGCGCGGATGTCGTCACCCCGGTTGGTGCCCAGTCGCCACCGCTTGATCTCTTCGTCCCAGCGCACAGTGCGCACCTGGGTCGAGAAGAGGGCACCGTCGTACAGCCCGAAGTGTTTCCCGATATTCTGACAGTGCGCGAGGATTTCGGCGCCGTCGGCGAACTTCTTCGACGGCATGAAGTCCAGCTCTTCGAGCAGCGGAATGTAGCAGTAAGCGTCGTTGTCGCACTGGATTCCGGGAAAGCGGTTCCAGTACCAGACACCGCCGAAGTCGCCGCCCGCCTCGATGACGTGCACGTCCTCGACGCCGGCCTTCGTCAGGTAGGCACCGGCCAGCAGCCCGGCGATCCCGCCACCCAGGATCACCACCTCGAGGTCGGCATCGATGGGCGCCCGCGGTGTCACGCGGGTGTGCGGATCGTGGTCGGAGAACTCGGCGTAGTCGCCGGCGGCTTCCAGGTATTGGGCGGAGCCTTCGGGGCGGACCCGCTTCGCCCGCTCATGTGCGTATTTCTCGCGCATCGCGTCGATGTCGACGTCGTCGGGCGTCTGGGTCGGCCCGCAGGTGTCGAACAGTGTCATCGCAACTCCTGTGGTTCGCCGGTACCCATGTACTTCGACAGTTGGTGGTGCAGATTCACGGTGCTGCGTTCGCGGTACGGATTGGGTTTGGTGCCCGGGAAGCCGGCGGACTTCATGCCCTGCTGCACCGCGGCCATGTTCGAGAAGTCCTGCGGCAGCACCGACAGCCAGTTGGGACTGTCCTTCGGCGTGTACTCCCATTCCGTCTGCGGCTCTGCGCCTTTCGGGTACAGCTCGAACACCGCGACCTCGAAGATGCACTTGTTCGGGTCATAGCTCGGGTCCGGGCGCGCGGTATAGCACAACGCACTGGTCAGCCCCTGACCGATCTGGAAGTTGGGGAAGAGCTGCCACGCCGTGCCGCTCTGGCCCAGGACGTCGGCAGGAATGGTCGGCCAGATCACCCCGCGCGCCTCGTCATCGCGGCGCGCCGACGCCAGCCAGTGCTCCAGCACCTTGTCGGCGGGGGTGTCCTCCGGCAATTCGTCGACCAGGCGCTTGGCGGCGTCCACCAGTGTCTGCGTGGTGGTCGCGTTGGTCTCTTCCATTGTGTAGACCTGCATTTCGGCGGTCGAGATGCGCGGGTCTCCGATACCGAGCCGGATCTTGGACTTGGTTTCGTCGAGGCCCTTCGGCGCGTCGTAGCCGATGTTGCTGTGCCGGCCCTGCGCCTTGGCCCAGCCCTTGAATTCGCCGAACCGGTTGAATTCCGGATGGGTGGTGAACACGTGGTAGGTCTCGTTGAAGGCCTCCATCGCGACTTTCCAATTGCAGTCGAAGTTCAGCCACTTGCGCCACTTGTAGCGCATTCTGTCCAGCTGGAACGGGTCGAGGATCTTCGCGGCCGGAAAGAGATGGTCCGCCAGCGGTTCACAGTCGGCGTCCATGTTGATGAACAGCCAGCCGCCCCAGGTATCGACGCGCACCGGAGCCAGGTGCGTGTTCTGCGGCGTCAGCGCGCCCTGCCAATCGTCCTGTTCGCGGATGTGGGTGCAGGCTCCGTCGAGCCCGTAGGTCCAGCCGTGGAATCCGCACACGAAGCTCTTGGGGGTGCGTCCGCACGCGTTCTTCGCGCCCTCCGGGGTGTCGATCAACCGGCGTCCGCGGTGCATGCAGACGTTGTGATGCGCGGCGAATTCCGATGGCCCCGTGCGGACCACGATGATCGAGTCGTCGAGGATGTCGTAGGTCAGGTAGCTGCCGATCTCGGGTAGCTCTTCGACACGTCCGACCTGCTGCCACACCTTGCGCCACAAGCGATCCCGTTCGGCGCGGGCATACTCGGGGCTGACATAGGCGTCGACGCCGATGGTCGTCGGCTGCGACAGTTCCTCCATCACATCTCCTTGATCGTCGCGCGGAACGACTCGTCTTTGAGGAACAGCGAGGTGTGGTCCGCGCCGAGGTGACTCCACTTGAGGTTCAGGCCGCCGTCGACCAGCAGTGTCTGCCCGGTGATGTAGCTCGACAGGTCCGACAGCAGGAAGAGAATGGCGCCGGCCTGTTCCTCGGGGGTCCCGCGGCGGCCCATCGCGATGGCGTGACGATCGCGATCGGGATCATCGTCGACATACGTCGCCGACGCCGCCGTCTGGGTGACTCCGGGAGCGACGGCGTTGACCCGGATGTCGTCTGCGGCCAGTTCGACAGCCATGGTCCGGGTCATCGCCACGACCGCGGCCTTGGCCGTGCCGTACGCGATGTGGAACGGCGCGGTGTTCATGCCGCTGACCGACGAGACCGACACGATGGACCCTGGACGCGCTGCGGTGCGCAACTCGTTGGCCACGGCCTGGCTCATGAAGAACGCGGTCTCCAGATTGCGACTGAACAACTCTCGCCAGTCCGCCCGGGACACCCGCGTCGACGGCATCCAGGTCGTGGGGTCGGCACCACCGGCAACGTTCACCAAGCCATGCAGCGCGCCGTCGGTGCGGCGCACGTGCTCGATGACCGCGCCGATGCCGTCATCGGTGGACGCGTCCGCCGCGACGGGGACGACGGCGAGGCCCGCCGCGGCCAACGGCGCGACGTGCTCGTCGAGGTTCGCCTGCGAGCGGCTGACGGCGACCACCGTGGCTCCCGCCTCGGCGGCCATGCGCGTCACGGTGGTGCCGATGCCGCCGCCGCCGGCGCCGGAGACGACGACCACGCGGCCGTCCAACCTCAGGAGTTCTGTGGCCGACATGCTAATTGTCCGGACAACATAGCGTGTTCTGCATATTGGAGAACACTATTCCGCAGGAAGAATCCGCTCGTCAAGAGGTTTGGGCGGACGAAGCCGACCTATTGTCTGGACTACTAGGGCTTGATACCGTCGCCCGTCATGAGCCGCTACATCGCAACCAGGCCGAGCGTTGCGCAGGGCTGGAGTCTGGAGCACGTGACCGCGCCGAGCCGGCTGTTCGGCGCGAACGGATTACGCACCGGACCCGACGGGCGCATCTACGTCGCGCAGGTGACCGGCAGCCAGATCAGTGCGCTCGACCCGGTCACCGGAGTGGTCCAGACTGTGGCCGCGAAGGGCGGCGACATCGTCGCCCCTGACGACGTGGCATTCGATTCGGCTGGAAATCTGTATGCCACCGAGGTGATGGACGGCCGGGTCAGCGTGCTCGACACCGCCGGCCGAACCCGCGTGCTGCGGGACGACCTCCCCAGTGCCAACGGCATCACCGTGCATCAGGATCGGTTGTTCGTCAACGAATGTCGCGATGGCGGACGGCTTCTGGAGCTCGACCGCGACGGGGGAGTGTCACAGATCCTGCTCGAGGACCTGCCGTCACCGAACGCGATGGAGGTCGGCCCCGACGGGATGCTGTACTTTCCGCTGTTGAGCGCCAACGAGATTTGGCGGATCGATCCGAATGGTGGTGAGCCGCAGCGGGTTGCGGCGGGGCTCGGCGTACCTGACGCCGTCAAGTTCGACGCCGACGGATGTCTCGTGACGACCCAGGTCGCCACCGGACAGGTCCTGCGTATCGACCCGCGCAGCGGCGAGCAGCAGGTGCTGGCGCAACTCACTCCCGGCTTGGACAACCTGACCTTCGTCGGAAATCGCTTGTTCGCCTCGAACTTCACCGGCGAGATCACCGAAATTCTGGCCGACGGATCGACGCGGGCGCTGCTCCCCGGTGGGCTGAACTGGCCATTGGACCTTGCCGTCGGAGACGACGGGCGGCTGTACGTCGCCGACGGCACCTACCTCTATGTGGTGGACGCCGACGGTGCCCTCCAGACGGCCGGGATGTTGTTCTCGCCGGGTTACCCTGGCTTCCTGAGGGGCCTCGCACCCTGCGGTGCCGGCGAACTCGTGGTCACGACCTCCGGCGGTCAGGTCAGCCGGTATGCGCCCGCCCGCGCCGAAACCGAGGTGCTGGCAGACGGATTCGATCAGTTGTACGGCATCGCGGTCGACGGTGACGCCGTGGTGGTCGCCGAACTCGGCACCGGTCGGGTGCTGGCCGTGGCGGCCGGGACCGTGGAGGTGCTGGCCACCGGACTGCTCGACCCGGTCGGGGTGGCGATCGCACCCGACGGCGGCATCCTGGTTGCGGAGTCGGCAGCAGGCCGGGTCGTGAAAGTGAAGGGCTCGGCCGTCCAGGTGGTGGTCGACGGACTGGGGTGCCCACAGGGCATTGCCGTTACCGGCAGCTCGCTCTACATCGTCGATGCCGCAGCCAAGGAAGTGGTCATGTTCGATCTGAGTAGCAAGGCCCGCACCACGATTGCCGCCGATCTGCCCGTCGGTGCACCACCGGGCGTCGAGCCGAAGCCTCTGAAAGGACTGCCGCCGTTCTCAGGACCGCAGGGCCCGTTCGCGGGTATCGCCGTCGCGCCTGACGGCACGCTGTACGTCTCAGCAGACGGCGACGGCAGCGTGCTGGCACTGCGGCAGGACCGCCCGTGACCGCCCCCACCGCCGAACACCGCTATCTGCAGGTGGCCCGCGCCCTACGGAAGGAGATCGTCGACGGCGTCTACCCCGTCGGATCCCAACTGCCCACCGAACACGAACTCTGTGAGCGATTCGCGGTGTCCCGCTACACCGTTCGGGAGGCCCTGCGACGCCTGCGCGACGACAACCTCGTCGAATCGAAACCCCGCGCCGGGACGCTGGTGGTGCCGAGGTCGACGGCGAACACCTACGCGCAGGATGTGATGTCGATCGACGACCTGCTGGCCTTCGCCGAGGGAGCACAGTTCGAGATCGCGTCCACCGCCATGGTCACCATCGACGATGACCTCGAGGACAGGACCGGGCTGGTGTCCGGTTCGCAGTGGCTGGCGGTGGACGGGTGTCGCAGTGGCGACGACGCGCCGGTCTGTCGGACGGAGTACTACATCAATCGGGAATTCGCGGCCGTCGGCCGGCTACTGCACCGGCACTCGGGCCCCATCTTCCCGCTCATCGAAGACCTCTTCGGTGTCAGCATTGCCGAAGTACACCAGGAGATTTCGGCCGTCGTGGTGTCGCCCGACCTCGCAGCGGAACTCAAGGTGGAGGCCGGGACCGCGGCACTGCAGATGCGGCGTACCTACCGGACGTCCGACGGCGACGTTGCTCAGGTCACCGTCAACACCCACCCCGCTGCGCGGTACCGGCATTCGATGACGATGCGGCGGGTCAAGAGCTGAGCCGATGATGCAGACCATCGTCGAGGCCCTCCATGAACTCGCCGGCGACGGCCGCACCGTCCTGGTCGACGGCACGCACCGCGTCCCCGGTGCCACATTGCACGACCAGGCCTGTGGGCTCGCCACTGACCTTGCCGGACGTCTGCCGCGCGGCAGTGTGGTGTCGTTCATGCTGCCGAACTGGTCTGAGGCCGCCGTCGTCTACCTCGGCGCGTTGCTCGCCGGGATGGTGGTGAACCCGATCCTGCCGTCGCTGCGGGACCGTGAGCTGGCTTTCATTCTGGCGGACGCGGACTGTCGGATGATCTTCATCCCCAGGACGTTTCGCGGCCATGACTACGTCGCGATGCTGTCGCGCGTGACGGCGGACATGGCTGCGCCGCCGGAGATCGTCGTGGTGCGCGACAGCACACTGCCCAAAGCCGCGGCGCCACCGGAATTCCCGGCGGTCGTACCCGAGGACCCTACCCTGCTGCTCTACACCTCGGGCACCAGCGGACGCGCGAAAGGCGTTTTGCACAGCCACAACTCGATCGGCGCGCTGATCAGGCAGCTCCGCGACCACTGGCTGATCGAGCCCGGTGACACCTTCCTGGTCCCGTCGCCGGTGGCCCACATCGGTGGCTCCATCTACGCCTTCGAGTGCCCGCTCCTGCTCGGCACCACCGCCGTACTGATGGACCGCTGGAATGCGGACGACGCGGTGGGGCTCATGGTCGCCGAGCGCTGCACCCACATGGCCGGCGCGACGCCGTTCCTCGAGCAGATTCTGGACGCCGCGGAGCGCGCCGGCACGCGTCTGCCCGATCTGAAGGTCTTCATCTGCGGCGGCGCCTCGGTGCCGCCAGCGTTGATCCGCAGGGCCACAGCCTATTTCGACGGGGCCAAGGTCAGCCGTGTCTACGGCTCCACCGAGGTTCCGGTCACCACCGTCGGCGCGCTGGGCGATCCCGACGCCGCCGCGGACACCGACGGGCGGCCCGGGCTCGCCGATATCAGGCTCGTGGACGGCGAGATCCGGGTGCGCGGTCCCCAGATGCTTCTCGGCTACCGCCACGCACACGACGAATCCCGGGACGCCGAGGGGTATTTCCGCACCGGGGATCTCGGCCGGTGGGACGGTGACTGCCTGGTGGTGACGGGGCGGGCGAAAGACATCATCGTCCGCAACGGGGAGAACATCGCGCCCAAAGAGGTCGAGGACATCTTGAGCGGCCACCCCGGCATCGCGGAGATCGCCATCGTCGGGTTGCCCGACGAGCGGACGGGGGAGCGTGCCTGCGCGGTGATCGTGCCGGCCGCCGGGGCGCGGCCGGGCATCGAGGACCTGCAAACGTTCCTCGCCGGCAAGGGCATCGCCCGGTTCAAGATTCCCGAGCAGGTCGAGATGTGGGATGCGCTCCCGAAGAACGACGCGGGCAAGGTCCTCAAGCACCAGATCAGAGCGAGGCTGACATGCAGGTAGCGATAGTCACGGGCGCCAGCAGCGGAATCGGATTCGGCTGCGCGACAACACTGGCCGCGGCCGGTATGGCCGTTCTCGGCACCGGTCGCGACGGCGCCCGTCTGGCAGAACTCGAGCGGGTGAACCCCGACCGCATCGTCACCCTCGCCGTCGATCTCACCGAGGATGACGCGCCGTCCCGCATCGTCGAGGCCGCGCTCACCCGGTGGGGCCGCATCGACTTCCTGGTGAACAACGCCGGGGTCGGCAGCCCGAAGCCCCTGCACGAAACAGACGACGAGGCACTGGATTACGCGCTCGGTCTGATGCTGCGGGCGCCGTTCCGGCTGGCCCGCGAGGTCATCCCGCACCTGGCGCCGGGGTCGGCGATCATCAACGTCACATCAACCTTCGCGGTCGTCGGGGGGCTGCGCGGCGGTGCGTACTCGGCGGCCAAAGGCGGGCTGACGGCGCTGACGACGCACATCGCGTGTCAGTATGGGGCGCAGGGCATCCGGTGCAACGCGGTGGCACCCGGGGTGACGGTGACACCGATGGTCGCGCACCGCTTGTCGGACGAGCGGTTCCGCAAGATCAATGTCGAGATGACGCCGCACCAACGGCTCGGCCGGGTCGAGGATATCGCCGGCACCGTCGCATTCCTGTGTTCGGAGGCCGGTAGTTTCATCAATGGCCAGACCATCGTCGTCGACGGCGGGTGGAGTTCCACCAAATATCTGTCGGAGCATGCACTGGAGTCGGAGTGGGTCCCGCGGTGAACATGTTCGCGCTGCTGGACTCTGCCGCCACCCGATTCGGCGAACGCGGCGCCGTCTATCGCGGCCGGACTCAGCTGCACACCTGGAAGGAGCTGCGCGAGCGCGCATCACGCCTGGCCGCTGGGCTCGGACCGCCGGGGTCTCGCATCGCGATCGCCAGCGAAAACCGTCCCGAGATCGTCGAGTTGCTGTTCGCGATCTGGGCCGCGCAGTGTGTGGCGGTCCCGATCAACTACAAGCTGCACGCCCGCGAGATGGCGCAGATCCTCGATGACAGCGGCGCCGCGCTGATCTTCGCCTCACCCAGCATCGCGGCCCGGCTCGAGCGACCCGCTGAAGTCATTGGCGCCGAGGGCTATTCGCAGCGTCTGACCGCACCGCCCGTCGACCCACCGGACACCGATCCGGCCGCGCCGGCCTGGCTGTTCTACACCAGCGGCACCACCGGCCGCTCCAAAGGCGCGATCCTGTCCCATCGCAACCTGATGGCCATGACACTCGCGCACCTGGCTGATCTCGACGACCCCGATGAGAACTGCAGCCTCCTGCACGGGGCGCCCATGTCGCATGGCTCAGGGCTCTACATCCTGCCGTACGTGCTGCGCGGCGCGCGCCAAGTTGTGCCCGAGTCGGGTGCCTTCGACCCCGGCGAGTTCCTCGACCTCTGCGACCACCACCCGGGCAGCAGTGCGTTTCTCGCCCCGACCATGGTGGCGCGCCTGGTCGACACCGGACGGAGCCGGCCGCGCAATCTGCGTGCGCTCATCTACGGCGGCGGGCCGATGTACCTCGACGGACTGAAAAAGGCGATGGCGGCGTTCGGTCCGGTGTTCGCGCAGTTGTACGGCCAGGGCGAGGCGCCGATGACCATCACGGGCCTGCGCCGTGTCGACCACGAGTCCGGCGACGATGCGATCCTCGGCTCCGTCGGCTACGCCCGGTCCGGAGTCGAGGTGGCCGTGCTGCGACCGGACGGCACCCGTGCCGGCATCGGTGAGATCGGTGAAATCGTCTGCCGCGGTGACGTTGTCATGGCCGGCTACTGGAACAACGCCGGTGCCACTGCCGATACGTTGCGCGGGGGCTGGCTGTTCACGGGCGACATGGGTGCGTTCGACGACCGCGGCTACCTGACGCTGCGCGACCGCTCGAAGGACGTCGTGATCAGTGGCGGCAGCAACATCTATCCCCGAGAGGTCGAAGAAGTGCTGTTGGAGCACCCCGACGTGGCGGAAGCCGCCGTGGTGGGGATGCCGGACCCCGAGTGGGGCGAGATCGTCGTCGCGTTCATCGTGGGTACCGCACCGGCCGACGGGTTGGACGCCCATCTCCTGGACCGCATCGCGCGCTTCAAACGGCCCAAGCGGTACGTGCACATCGCCGAGATGCCGAAGAACAGCTACGGCAAGGTCCTCAAGCGCGAACTACGGGCGCGCCTGACAGAACCGGCTCAGTAACTCGACCACTTCTTGCTGTACGGCACCCAGGTCCGCGTCTCGGGCGGCTGCATCCAATTGCACACGATGAGGTGGTTGTCCGGCGTCGCGGAGAACTCGAACGGTTCCGCGCCGTCGTCGCCGCCGCACGGGGAGCCCAGCGGGTGCACCCCCGCGGGTGCTTGACCCATGCGGGTCCACACATTCCCGTCGCACAGGATGGTGCCGATGACCGTGCCGACATCGGTGTCGTCCCACGCCAGTTTGTTGAGGTCATTGCACGAATTGCCCCACCGCGGCACACCATTGGCTGCCGCCGTGGTCTGATCGCATCCCATCGGCAGCATGTAACCCGTGATGATGCAGCCGGTGGGGGCCGGCGGCGGCGCGGCAGTGGCGGAGGAAGCGAAGCCCAGCGCCGCGGCGCCGGCCGTCGTCGCGGCAAGCAGCAGACGAAACACGAAGGCTCCCTTCAGGCTGAGCGTCCTGCGTCAAGACTCTGCACCGGTTTGGTGCGGTTGTCGACAGCCGCCCAATGTTCGTCGGACACCCAGTGCCGGGCGAAAGCAGCTACGGCATCGGCAGGCGGCAGTCCCCGGACGACGCGCTTGATGTCGCGCACCGGTGCGGCGGTCAGCGCCTGGGCCACTCGCCGCCAGCCCTCCTCGAAGCGCGACCGCTCGAACACCTTGTCCACCAGGCCGATTCGCTCGGCTTCGCCGGCGGTCAGGATCTCACCGGTGCCGGCGAGCAGCAGCGCCCTTCCGGTACCCACCAGGTCGGCCAGCCGCTCCGCCCCACCCCACGCCGGCATGATCTGCAGAGAAACCTGGTTGAAGCCGATCTTGATGTCGTCGGCGGCCAGCCGGATGTCGGCGGCCGTGGCGAACTCCGCGCCCCCGCCGAGCGCGTGTCCGTTGAGAGCGGCGATCACCGGGCCGGGAAAACTCACCAGCCGATCGCAGATGGCGCGCATCCGCCACGCCATCTCGGCGGCGCCGTCGTGCGTCGTGATGGCGGCCAGTTCTTTGAGGTCACCCCCGGAGACGAACGCACGCTCACCGGCGCCCGTCACGACCAGCACCCTGGCCTCGGCCACGGTGTCCAGGGCGGCATTCAGCTGGTCCATGGTGTCGAGCGAAATGGCGTTGCGGGCGTGCGGCCGATCGATGGTCAGCACGGCCAACCCGCCGTCGAACTCCACGTTCACGGCACTGTCGCTTCGCTCGCCCTGCATGTCCTACCTAACTGATAGTGGCATTCTCCATTTGAGAGAATAACATCATCACGGCGCGGGCCGCGGCGAGATGGCGGCCCTACGCATCGCGGACCGCGATGCCGCGCAGCATGGTGTCGCGCGCGGTGTTCAGGGCGGCCCGGTTGCCTTCGGCGGCGATGATGTTCTGCGGCATCCACAGCAGATCCATGACGCAGCGCGCCAGCATTTCGCGGTTCGGGCTGTCGATACGGATGTCGCCGGACCGCAGCCCTTCCGACACCAGGGCCTTCAGCTGCCGCATGCGGGCGGTGAATGCCAGGCCGATGGCGGGGGTATCGGGCGGTGACTGCCGCATCCAGGCCAACTGGATCTTCCACTCGTCGGGGAACCGGTCCAAGGCGTTGATGTTGACCCAACTCAATGCGTCGAGCTTCTGCACCGGCGTCGCGTCCGTGTTCAGGACACGGTCGAAGCCGTCGCCCACCTTCGTCCCGAAGGATGCCATGATCGAAGCCAGGAGTTCTTCCTTGGATCCGATCAGGCGGTAGACGGTCCCGATCCCCATGCCGGCCGCCGACGCGATATCCCGGATGGTGGTCACTTCGTAACCGCGACGGCCGAATTCGGCGCGTGCCACCGCGCGCACGTGGACGGACCGGTCGCTGTCTTCGGAAATTGCATCGTCCGACCAGGTTTCGATGGCCGCCTCGGCGACGGCGAGGGCGGCGGAGCGGTCGAGTTCGGCGTCGGTGGGCAGCCGGCCGGCCAGCCCGCCGAGCATGATGCGGCACATGACGGTCGCGACCTGGTCGGGCGAGGCGTTGTTGCGGATGACGTCGAGGCCGACGTGCATCATCGATTGGCAGATGCGGTCGGCCAGCGTGGGGAGGTCGGACATCTCGGGTCGGAGGTAGCCGGCCCATTTGCCGGCACGCAGTGTGTTCAGCATCGCCTGCTGGACGGCGGTGTGCGGCTCACTGAGCAGCTTGACGAGTTCGCGGTTGTCGCTGGGGGATTCGTAGAACGACATCTGCAGCGCGGCACCGTGCTGGACGGCGCACCGCGCGATGGCAGATCCGAGCGCGACGATCTTTTCCGGGAACGCTGCGGTGTCGGGTCCGTCGAGCCGCTCCTGAGCGGTGGCGCCGATGCGATCGAGATCGGCGTGAAAGCGCCGGATCAACTCGACGAAGATGGCTTCCTTCGACTCGAAATGGTGGTACAGGCTGCCGGGCAGAATGCCTGCGGCAGTGGAGATTTCCTGCAGGGAGGTGCGCAGACCGGTGGATGCGATCAGGGCCGCAGCGGTCTGGAGGATTTCGGTCCGACGGGTGCCGTCGTCGTATGCGTGGGTCATGTCCTCCCTCCGTGCCCGCGCGACCGGCCGTCGCGCTCCACACAATCTAGCGTGGAACAGAAGTTCGGGGTCCGGCTCGCGCCATGGTCTAGAAGACCTTGACGCCCAGACGATCGCAGACCCCGAAGACCTCTTCGAAGATGGACTCGGGAACGGCGAACGGCTTGGTCGCGCTGACCTTGTCGAGATTGGCCACGACGTCCTCGACCGTGGGCGCCGCGTCGGCGCCGGCGAGCCAGCCGTCTCCGAGTCCGACGAATACCCGCGCGTAGCGTCCCGCGCACGCCGAGTAGTTGTGATGGGTGACTTCGCAGGCGCGGCTGGCCAGGAAGACGGCGACCGGCACCACCAGCTCCGGTGCGATCAGTTTCAGAAAGCTGGTCTCCTCGAGCGCTTTCGGGTCGCCGACGGTCTCGGTGACCATCCGGGAGAAGCCGAACGGCAGCACGGTATTGGACCGGATGCCGTGGGCGGCGCCCTCGATGGCGATGACATTCGACAGGCCGACCAGGCCCGCCTTGGCCGCTGCGTAGTGCGCCTCCATCGGTTGGCCGAACATGCCACCGGATGAGGAGACGAACACGAATCGTCCGTAGCCCTGGGCCTTCATCACGCGGTAGGCGGGCTGGCTCAGGTAGAAGCCACCGTCCAGGTGCACGCTCAGCATCCGGCGCCAGTCGTCGGTCGATAGATCCTCGAACGCAATGCTGTTGAAGATACCGGCATTGCTGATCACCGCATCGAGGCGGCCGAAACTCTCGACCGCCGTCGCGACGATCGCCGCACCGCCGGCCGGCGAATCGACCGAGTCGTGCGACGCCACCGCACGTCCACCTGCCGCCGTGATCTCGGCGACGACGTCGTCGGCCACACTGGGGTCGCCGCCGTCGCCGTGCATCGAGCCGCCCAGGTCGTTGACCACCACGGCAGCGCCGCGGCGGGCCAGTTCGAGCGCGTACAACCGGCCCAGTCCACGCCCGGCCCCGGTGACGATCACCGACTGTCCAGCGAAGTCAATCATGTTCTGCTCCTGATGAATTCGCCACGTAGTGACGTACCCGTCGCAGGAAACACCGGTTTTCCGGCGCCGTCATTGACTGTCGTCAAAATCGGACTCTATGGTGGAACAGATATTTGGTCAAGACATTGGCGAGGCATGACGGATTCGGTGGACAGCGACGCCGCGGACGACGGCATCCGGCGATTCGGCCTGCTGGCATCGGCGATGGCGGGCCGCCCCGTCGACGTGGCGGCGGGCGCCCCGGGGGAGCCGTCCTGGACCGACGGCGACACGATGTTCGTCGATCCGGCCAGCTGCGCGGGCGATCAACGCCGCGCGCTCGCGGTGCAGTCGTCACTGTTGGCGGCCGGCAGCCTGGAACCCGACATCGTGCGCCGTATCGGTCGTCGCACGGCGGTTGCCGCCCGGTATCTGGCCGTCGAGGGTCATCGGGCGCTGGCGCAGATCGAAGAACTGCTGCCGCCCGCGCTGCGGACGCTCATCGACACCGAGGTCGCCGCGCGCGCCGATTCACCCGCGGCGTCGCTGGCGCTGGCACTCAGCCGTGAACCGATTGCCGCACCGCCCGCGATCTTCGGCACGATCAAGGCGCGAAATGTGTTGGTGGCAAGCAAATCCACCGCATCGGGCCAGCATGTTCCGCGGGGCGGGCGACAACCCGAACTCGCCGAACTACCCGGTGACGCCGCCGACGACGAAGACGTCCAGGACATCTTCACCAGCCCCGTCGGCGGCGGTGGCGGTCTGGGCAAGCTGCTGGCCAAGATGCTGTCGATGTCGCGCAAGCTCACCGACGGGGGCGCACCCGGCGCCGATACCCCGACCCACCGGGCAAGTTCCGGGCCGATCGGTGGCGGTCATGCGGTGGTCTCGATGGCAACCACGCCGGAGGATGGGAGCGTCGGGGACGCCCGCGGCTTCAGCTACCCGGAGTGGGATATCCATCGCCGCGGCTACCGGGCGGACTGGTGCACCGTCCAGGAGACCGAGCCTGAGCCCGACCGGTCCGGCGTGCCTCCCGTGCCCGACGCCCATGGTCTGCGCCGGCCGCTCGCGCGGCTCGGCGTCGGACTCGATCGCTGTCGCCGGCAGGCGCAGGGCGACGACATCGACATCGACGCGGTAGTCGAAGCGCAGGCGGAGTTCCGGGCGGGTTCAGCGCCCGGCGAGGCGGTGTACATCGACAGTCTCCGGCGTCGCCGTGACCTGTCGGTGCTGCTGCTGCTCGACACGTCGGGCTCGGTCGGTCAACCCGGCACTGCCGGGCAGACGGTGCATGAACACCAACGGGCTGCAGCCGCCGCGCTGATGGTCGCGCTGCACGACCTGGGTGACCGGGTGGCGCTGTATGCCTTTCAGTCGCAGGGGCGTTCGGCGGTCCGGATGATGCCGGTGAAGCGTTTCGGCGACGACGTGAGCGCGGTGGTGCTGCGCCGCCTGCACGGCCTGCGCCCCGGCGCCTACTCGCGCCTCGGCGCGCCCATCCGGCACGGAACCGCGGTGCTGGGGCGCGACGGCGGCACCGCGCGACGGCTGTTGGTCGTCCTGTCCGACGGGCTGGCCTACGACCACGGCTACGAGCGGGCCTACGGAGCGGCCGACGCTCGCCGGGCGCTGGCCGAAGCACGGCGCCAGGGGATCGGGTGCCTGTGCCTCACCGTCGGCGCCGGCACCGACATCGACGATTTGCGCAGGGTTTTCGGCAGCGCAGCCCATGCGACACTGCCGCGGCTCGATCAGCTCAGTACGTCGATCGGCCCGTTGTTCCGATCGGCGCTGCAATCCGCTGACGTACGTCGGCGCATCTCCAAGCCCACCAACACCGAAGGATCAGCTGTATGACGGCAGGAGCCCGGCCCTATTACGTGGCAGTCGGCAATGAGGAGAGCGTGTTCAAAGCGGCTTTCCGGCAGGGTCTTTCGATTGTGCTGAAGGGTCCGACGGGCTGCGGCAAGACCCGTTTCGTCGAGGCGATGGCCTACGACCTCGCGCGTCCGCTGATCACGGTGTCCTGCCACGACGACCTCACGACCGCCGATCTGGTCGGACGATTCCTGTTGCGGGGCGGCGAGACCGAATGGGTTGACGGCCCACTGACCCGGGCCGTGCGGGAGGGTGCCATCTGCTATCTCGACGAGGTGGTGGAGGCTCGGCAGGACACGACCGTGGTGCTGCACCCGCTGGCCGATCACCGCCGGCAATTGCCCATCGAGCGACTCGGAGTGACACTCGATGCCGCACCGGGTTTCGGTCTCGTGGTGTCCTACAACCCGGGTTATCAGAGCGTGCTGAAAGACCTGAAGGACTCCACGCGGCAACGTATGGTCGCCATCGAATTCGGCTTTCCCGCAGTCGAAGTCGAGGAGAAGATCGTCGCACACGAGGCCGGGGTGGGCAGTGACGCCGCGGCCCGGCTGGTCGCCTTCGCGCACGCGATCCGCCGACTGGAGACGGCGGGCCTGCGGGAGGTGGCCTCCACCCGCGTGCTCATCGCCGCGGGACGACTGATCGCCGAGGGCCTGACCGCGCAGGAAGCCGCCCGTGCGGCCATCGCGGGTCCGCTCACCGACGATCCGATGGTGGGACGGGGTCTCGACGAGATGATCGACGTCTACCTGCGCGATTGACCCGTTGGTGGGTAGCGGTGATTGACGCTGAGCAAGTGCTCAGCTAGTTTCAGAACAAATATTAGGTTTCATATCTCCTGGCTGGTTCCAACGGAGGCTTCATGTCGTACGAGAGCACCGCGCAGCCCATCAAATTGGGTTACCTGATGGATTTCCGGTTGCCCGACGCGTATCCGAAGGAGATGAAGGACGACCTGTCCCAGTCCTTCGAGCTCGTGTTCAAGACGGCGTTGGCCGAGGGCGTCATCGACCGCCCGGTCGAGATCATCTACAAGGAGGTCGAAGGCCTGCCCAAGGGCACCGTCAAGGCCGTCATCGACGCCTTCGGTGAACTCGTCGACGAAGGGTGCCTCGCGGTATTCGGACCGCACATCACCGACAACGCGGTACCCACCCGCGAGGCCATCGAGGAGCGGTTCCGGATTCCCGCGATCAGCGTGAGCGGCAGCGACGACTGGCTGGGCGAGTGGACGTTCTCGTTTCCCCAGGGTTCGTTGACCGACGAGCCGATCTTCTGGGCCGACCAGCTGGCCAAGGCCGGGCACCGGGAAGTGGGTGTGCTCATCGAGCACTCGCTCGTGGGGGACACCTACCTGAAGCACTTCCGGGAAGCCGCTTCGCGCAAGGGCATTCGCATCATCGCCGAGGCGAAGATCGCCCAGACGGCGCAGAACATCCACGAGGTCGTGAAAACCATGCACGACGCGAAGCCGCATGCGCTGGTGCACTGCGGCTTCGGGTTCGGCATCGTGTTCCTCAACGCGGCGCTGCAGGCCCTCGACTGGGACCCACCGCGATACACGAGCACCGCCTTCCAGAACGCCTGGATCAACCCGGTGATGTGGCAGGCGTTCATGGGGTGGACGGGTGTCGATCAGTACGACGAGGCCAATCCTGTCGGGCAGCGCTTCCTCGACGAGTACGAGAAGGCGTACGGCCGCCGACCCGAGTACTGCGTGCCCGTCGTGAACCGCGACGTCGCCACGGCTCTGCTGCGCGCCTTCACAGATGCGCACCCGCTGAGTCCCCGCGGCGTCAAAGAGGCGCTGGAACGCGTCAAGATGATGCCGGCCGCCGCGGGTGCACCCGGTACGCGGGTGTCGTTCGGCAAGTGGACCCGCCGCGCCTGGATGGGCGCCGGCTATCTCGTCGCGCGGCAACTCGATGCCGATGGCATCAATTCGCATCTCGTCGACCGCTTCGGCGAGGAGTGACGCATGACCGCACTGGAGACCAAAACCATTTCGAGGCAGAGCCGTTCAGCATGGCCGTGGGTGTGGTCTGCCGTCATCGTGGTGCTCGTCGCGGTGGTCGCCCGCCATGCCCGCCGGGGTGCGGTGTCACCGCGCATCACCAACCCGGACGTGCAGGGCGCGCCGCGGCCCGTCGACTTCCTGTTCGGTTTCGACCACTGGATCACCGTCTGGGAGGCCTTCACCATCTTCTCGGTGCCCGCCCTGATCGCGGTCTGCGCGTGGGGATGGCGCCGGAACCCGGGTAGCCCGATCGTGCTGATGGCCTTCATCACCACCGCCATCGTGTGGCAGGACCCCTACATGAACTGGTCGCCATATGCCGTCTACAACCCGGCGTTGTGGCACTGGCCGGAGGACTGGCCGTGGGTATCGCTGTCACCGACGGTCGAGCCCTTCATCGTTCTCGGCTACGTCATGTTCCAGTTCGGCCCGTACTTCCCGGCAGTCTGGATGCTGCGAAAGATCCAGGCCCGCAAGCCCGTCGACGCGTTCGTGTGGCGGCATCCGCTGGTGACGCTGGCCGGATTCATCTTCGTCATCGGGTTCCTGTTCGACATGGTGCTCGAACTGACCCTGGTCCGTACCGGGCTGTACATCTATTCGCAGGTGATCCCGTTCGGCTCCATCTTCACCGGTACGACGTTCCAGTTCCCGCTGCTGTGGGAGTCGACGATGGTCACCTTCGTCATGATTCCCGCCGGCATCCTGGTTTACCGCGACGACACCGGCCGCACCGTGGCCGAGAAGCTGGCGCAACGGGCGCGGCTGTTCGCCGGTCGCCCGGTACTGGGCATGTTCACGGTCATGTTCGTCATCGTGAACGTCGCCTACTTCTGCTACGGTGCCGGGTTCACCGCCATCCGCATGTCGGGATACGCCACCTCGGTGGCCTGTCCCTGGCCGTATCCGGAGGCGAAAGTTTATGACCCGCAGGGCTATTACGAGCAGAACGGCCAGAAGGGACCGTATTCGGTCGGCATCATGTCGACGTGGATGACGGGGCAGCCCGACGGCCGCCCTGACGTCGAGCTGGGTTCCACGAGCAACCGGTGCGCAGAGCAAGAGCAACATGGCTGAGCAGGGGCGAGCGAAGCGACGGGAAGACATGATGCGCAGCGTCGTCATCACCGGTGCCTCCCGGGGTCTGGGCTTCGCCTCCGCGGTGCGGTTGTACCGGGATGGCTGGCGAGTGGTCGCCGCGATGCGGAGCCCGGACGCCGGGCTGCCACGCCTGCGGGAGGCCACCGGGGCGAGCGAGGATGATCCGCGTCTGATGGGCGTCCAACTCGATCTGCAGGACCGGGCTTCGATCGCTGCGGCGGCCAAGGTGATCGAGCATGCCGCCGGCGCGCCGTATGCGTTGGTGCACAATGCCGGAATCGCTGCGGCCGGCATGGTCGAGGAGACGCCCATCGAGTTGTGGGACCAGATGTTGGCTACCCATGTGACCGGTCCGGTGCTCCTGACGAAGGAACTGCTGCCGTCGATGCGGGCGGCGGGCCGCGGCCGCATCGTGGTGGTCTCCAGCCAGGGCGGTGTTCGCGGAATGCCGGCCATCGCAGCGTATTCCGCCGCCAAGGGCGCACTCGAGCGCTGGGCGGAGTCCCTCGCCGGTGAGATCGCCCCGTTCGGGCTGGGCGTCACCGTCCTCGTCACGGGCACGTTCGACACCGACATCATCACCGACGCCGGCACGACGGATCACCGCGACTTCGACGGCCCGTATGCGCCGCACCACCGCAACATCGACAAGCGCGGCCGGGCCGCGATGCGGCTGGCGCAACCACCGGAACGGTTCGCCCGTGGGCTCGCGGCGGCGCTGGGGGATGAGGCGCCCTTCGCGAAGCATCCGGTGGGCCTCGATGCCCGAATGCTGTTGTTCCTCAACAAGATACTGCCGGGCTTTGTGATGCATCGGATCATTCGACTAGCGATGGGAATCCCGAGACATGTCTGAGTCGCGCATGCTGATCGACGGCAAGCTCGTCGACGGGGAAGCGGGCACGTTCGCCAACATCAACCCAGCCACCGAAGAGGTCATCGGTGAGGTCGCCGACGCGTCGGAAGGCGACATGCTGCGGGCCATCGACGCCGCGCGGCGGGCGTTCGACGACACCGACTGGTCGACCAACCGCGAACTGCGCAAGCGGTGCCTGCAGCAACTCAACGACGCGATCGAAGGTGAAAAAGAAGCACTGCGTGAGGAACTCATCCTCGAGGCCGGTGCCCCGCGCGCCATCACGTACGGCCCGCAGCTCGACGCCCCGCTCTCCGATGCCCTGAAATACCCGATCCAGCTGATGGACGAATATGCCTGGGAGACGAACCTCGGGGACGCCTTCGTCGCCCTGACCGGGCAGCTGACCACCCGCACGGTGTGGCGAGAACCGGTCGGCGTCGTCGGCGCCATCACCCCGTGGAACTTCCCGTTCGAGGTCAGCATCCACAAACTGGCACAGGCGCTGGCGACCGGCAACACCGTCGTCCTGAAACCGGCGCCCGACACCCCGTTCCACGCCACCCGTCTGGGCCGGCTGATCGCCGAGTCCACCGACATCCCGGCCGGCGTCGTCAACGTCGTCACCGCCTCCGATCACCTTGTGGGCGAAGAACTCACGCTGTCGCCGAAGGTCGACATGATCTCGTTCACCGGCTCGACCCCGGTCGGAAGGCGGATCATGGAGAAGGGCGCGGCGACCATGAAGCGCCTGTTCCTCGAACTCGGTGGGAAGTCGGCCACCATCGTGTTGGAGGACGCCGATTTCGGGCTCGCCTGCGCCATCGGTATCGCGCCCTGCATGCACGCGGGGCAAGGCTGCGCCAACCCGACGCGCATGCTGCTACCGCGATCCCGCTACGACGAGGGCGTCGCGATCCTCAAGGCCATCTACGAGAACGTCACCCCCGGTGATCCGCAGGACGCCGCCACCTTGTGCGGCCCGGTGATCTCGGCGAAGCAGCGCGACCGGGTGTTGGCCTACATCCGGAAAGGCATCGACGAGGGCGCGACCTGCCGCGTCGGCGGCACCGCGCCACCCGCCGGCTTCGAGAAGGGATTCTGGGTCCGGCCAACGCTATTCGTCGACGTGGACAACTCGATGACCATCGCGCAGGAAGAGATCTTCGGGCCGGTGCTCGCGGTGATTCCGTTCGACGACGAGGACGACGCGGTCCGCATCGCCAACGACAGCATGTACGGCCTCGCCGGCAACGTGATGTCCGGATCCGTCGAGCATTCGATCGCCGTGGCGCGCCGGCTGCGGGCCGGGTTCGTCGGCCTCAACGGGACGTCGGCCTATGGCGCCGAGGCACCCTTCGGCGGATACAAGGCAAGCGGCGTCGGCCGGCAGAACGGGACCGCCGGATTCGACCAGTACACCGAGATCAAGTCCGTCTCATACCCGGCCTCATAAGGAGAAGCATGGACCTGTTCGACGACCTCGAGGATTTCGGCTCGTTCGACGATGTCGTGTCCGGCAACGTCCGCAATCCCTACACGGAGATGGCGCGGCTGCGGCGTGAAGAGGGCATCCAGCGCATCGACATGTCGGTGATGCCGGGGGAGGAGGGCAAACCGCTCTTCATCGTGTACCGCCACGAGGACATCGCGACGATGTTGCGCGACAACGAGACCTTCTCCTCGGCCATCGTGATCCAGGCGTTCGGTGAGGTGCTCGGCAAGCGCGTGATGCTCGGGATGGACGAACCCGAGCACGGACGGCACCGGGCACTGGTGTCAAAAGCTTTCTCCCAGAAGGCACTTGCCCGGTGGGAGGAGAACCTGGTCGGCCGCGTCGGCAACGAACTGATCGACGGCTTCGTCGGGGACGGCCGCGTGGACCTGGTCAAGGACTTCACCTTCCCGTACCCGACGCGCATCATCGCGGGGTTGCTGGGTCTCCCGGAGGATGACTATCCGCAGTTTCAGCGGTGGTCGATCTCGCTGCTGTCGTTCACCATCAACCCCGAACGAGGCAAGGCCGCCTCGAAGGCACTCGAGGAGTACTTCGCGCCCATCCTGGCTGCGCGCCGCGCCGACCCGCAGGACGACCTGATCAGCAGCCTCGCCGCGGCGGAGATCGACGGTGAGAAGCTCGACGACGACGAAATCTTCTCGTTTCTCCGACTGCTGCTGCCCGCAGGCGTGGAGACGACCTACCGGTCGCTCGGCAATCTGCTGCTCGGATTGTTGACGCACGCGGATCAGCTCGACGCGGTCCGCGCCGACCGGTCACTGATCCCGCAGGCCATCGAGGAAGCGGTGCGCTGGGAGGCGCCTTTGCTGACCATCACCCGGGTGGCCGCGCACGACACTGTGCTCGCGGGAGTGGAGATTCCGGCCGGCTCGTCGGTGATGCCGATGCTCGGGGCCGCGAACCGGCAGGACGACCGCTACGCCGATCCCGACAACTTCGACATCTTCCGGCAGGCCCGCACCCCGATCTCGTGGGGCCACGGCGCGCACGTGTGCCTGGGCATGCACCTCGCCCGGCTGGAGATGCGGGTGGCGCTGAACCTGCTGTTCGACCGGCTGCCCAACCTGCGCCTGGACCCGGCGGCCGAGGACCCGCACATCCGCGGGCAGGTCTTCCGTTCGCCCACTGCCTTGCCGGTGCTTTTCGGCTGACATCAAGGAGCTGCACATGACCGACCTCGAGCCGATCAACTTCTTCGCCGATCCGTCGCTGATCGACGATCCGTACCCTTATTTCGACGAGCTGCGCGCAAAATGCCCTGTCCTGGACCAACCTCACCACGGCGTGCTGGCGGTTTCGGGCCATTCCGAGGCACTAGCCGTTTACAAGGACGGCGCCTTCTCGTCGTGCGTGTCGGTGGCAGGACCGTTCTCCGGCTTGCCCTTCCAGCCCGAGGGCGACGACATCAGCGAGCTGCTGGAGGCATACCGCGATCAGATTCCGATGAGCGAGCACATCGTCACGCAGGACGGTGCCCTGCACGCGCGCACGCGCGGACTCCTCAGTCGGCTGCTGACCCCCAAACGCCTCAAGGAGAACGAAGATTTCATGTGGGAGCTCTCCGATCAGCTGCTCGACAGGTTCGTCTCGCACGGATCGTGCGAGTTCCTTGCCGACTATGCGCGACCGTTCTCGGGGTTGGTGATCGCCGACCTGCTGGGCATCCCGCGTTCCGACCACGACGAGTTCCGCGCGGTGAACGGGACGCAGGTGGTCGGCGATATCACCGACGACACCATCACTCGCGCGCACAACCCGTTGGAATGGCTGGACGAGAAGTTCACGGGCTACATCACCGAGCGCCGCCGCGAGCCGCGTGCGGACGTGCTGACCGAGATGGCGCAGGCGAAATATCCGGACGGATCGACGCCGGAGATCATCGACGTCGTGCGGCTGGCGACCTTCGTTTTCGCCGCGGGGCAGGAGACCACCACGAAGCTGCTGAGTTTCGGTATGCAGGTCATCGGCGAGAATCCGGACATGGCGAAGCTGCTGCACGAAAACCGCGATCTGATACCACTTTTCGTCGAGGAAGCGCTACGGATGGAGAGCCCGGTCAAGTGCCACTTCCGGATGGCGCGCACGTCGACCACCGTCGGTGACGCCTCGGTGCCCGCCGGTTCGATGGTCATGCTCCTGCCCGGCGCGAGCAACCGGGACGAGCGAAAGTTCGAGCAGCCCCACGAGTTTCGCCTCGACCGGCCCAATGTGCGCGAGCACATCGCGTTCGGCCGGGGTAGTCATTCGTGCCCGGGCGCCCCGCTGGCCCGGGCCGAGGGCCGCATCTCGCTCAACCGCATCCTCGACCGGATGACCGACATCCGCATCAGTGCAGAGCACCACGGCCCGGCCGGCGCACGGCGCTACACCTACGAGCCGACCTGGCAGATGCGGGGACTCACCGAGTTGCATCTGGAATTCAGCCCAGCCGGTCAGGTCTTCCGCAGACAGCTGTAAGACCGTCGAATTCGATAAGGGAATCGACAGTCTCGTGCCTGTCGGTGGGTGACCGGCCGTCCGCGGCGCGGTCACCTCCATCGGTCTGCGGGGCACTTGACGAGCAATTGATCACAACGCCTCTGATTGTTGCCACATGGTGACCGCAATCCGATGCGTAACGAGTGAAACCTAGCCCAATGGCGTCGGCCATCAGGTCGATGCACCGACCCAGTTATCTGCTGTGAGCAGCGCAAACAAAGTGGCCAAAGTTTTTTCGGGGGCAAAGTCAGCATGTGATATTGGCATTCTCTATTTTGGAGAATACGATCCTCAGTGTCATGACTGGTCTTCGCAGCCCTGTAAACCGCACCGTCCCCGCGGATCTCGCCGCCTGGTACCGAGACAACGGCTGGTGGACCACCGAGACCGTCGGTGACCTGCTGGCGGCCGGGCTGCGGGATGCTCCCGACGCCGACTTCCGGATCCACTCGTCCGTCCGGGGCTGGTCGGGCACCTATGCCGAGGCCGAGCGCGTGGCCCGTCGGCTCGCGGCGGGCTTGCGGGAGCGCGGTGTCGGGCCCGGCGACGTGGTGGCCTTCCAGTTGCCGAATTGGCTGGAAGCCGCCGCGGTGTTCTGGGCGTCGTCGTTCCTGGGCGCCGTCGTCGTCCCGATCGTGCACTTCTACGGCCGCAAGGAATTGGCGCACATCCTCGGCGATGCCGCCCCGCGGGTCTTCATCACCGCCGACAACGCCGGACGCCCTGCCTACCATGCCGATCTGTGCGGCGACGTGCCGATCGTCGGGGTGGTCGGGCGCGATTTCGACGACCTGCTCGCCGACGAACCGATGGTGGGAACCCTGCCGGTCGACCCGGCGGCGCCGGCACTGATCGCGTACACCTCCGGCACGACGAGCAATCCCAAGGGTGTCGTGCACAGTCACCAGACACTGGTCTGCGAGACGCGCCAACTCAACGCGGGATATCCCACCGAACGCGGCAAGGAACTGACCGTCGCACCGGTCGGTCACTTCATCGGCATGGTCGGCGCGTTCCTGATCCCGGTGCTCGAGGGGCGGCCCATCAACCTCTGCGACAGCTGGGATGCCGGCGAGGTGCTGGCGTTGATGAAACGCGACGGCCTGGCCGTCGGCGGCGGACCGCCGTACTTCGTCACCAGTCTGCTCGACCATCCCGACTGCACCGACGAACACCGCTCGCTCCTGAAAACCGTTGGCCTGGGTGGGTCTTCGGTGCCGGCGGCGGTGACGCGCCGCCTGTCAGACCTCGGCGTCTTCGTCTACCGCGCGTACGGCAGCACAGAACATCCGTCCATCACGGGCACGCATCCGACTGCTCCCGAGGCGAAACGTCTTTTCACGGATGGTGATCCGCGTCCCGGTGTGGAGATTCGGCTGAACGAGGATGGCGAAATTTTCAGCCGCGGCCCGGACCTGTGCCTCGGCTATACCGATGCGGCACTGACCGCGAAGGCGTTCGACGACGACGGCTGGTACCGCACCGGCGACATCGGATTCCTCGACGAAGACGGCTATCTCACCATCACCGACCGGACGTCCGACGTGATCATCCGCGGCGGCGAGAACGTCAGCGCCGTCGAGGTCGAAGAGGTGCTGCTCGGCATGGCGGGCATCGCCGACGCCGTGGTGGTGGCCGCTCCCGATGCCCGGCTCGGCGAGCGCGTGGCCGCCGTCGTGCGGGTCCGGCCCGGCCACGCCCTGCCCACGCTGGAGCAGGTACGCGAGCACTTCGCGAATGCCGGTGTGGCGCGCCAGAAGTGGCCCGAGGAACTGCACGAGGTGGCGGACTATCCGCGGACCGCCAGCGGCAAGGTGCAGAAATTCCTGGTGCGCCAAGGACTTCGGTCATGACCTGGCGCACGATTCCCGAGATGGTGCTGAGCACGGCGGACCGATTCGGCGATGCCGAGGCGCTGATCGACGGGCCGGTGCGCTTGTCGTACGTCGAACTGGCGGAGCGCATCCGGCGCGCGGCCGGGGCGTTCCGCGCTCTGGGCGTCGTCAAGGGCGACCGGGTTGCCGTCTGGGCGCCGAACTCCGCCGACTGGGTGATCGCCGCGCTGGGGGCGGTGACCGCCGGGGGAGTCGTGGTCCCGGTCAACACCCGATTCAAGACCGAGGAGGCCGCCGACATCATCACCCGCAGTGGCGCCAAGGCGGTGCTGGTCGAGAAAGGCTTCCTCGGGCAGGATTTCGCGGTGCCCGCCGGGGTGCCGGCCATCGACCTGAAGTCGGGCTTCCTCGACAGTGCAGAACCCTACGAATGCCCGGACATCGACGGCGCCGACATCGCCGACATCATCTATACGTCGGGCACGACCGGTCGCCCCAAGGGTGTGATGATGAACCACCGGCAGACGTTGCGCCAGTACGCCGAATGGTGCGACCGGGTCGACCTCCGCGAAGGTGACCGGTATCTGATCGTCAACCCGTTCTTCCACACGTTCGGTTACAAGGCAGGGATCATCGCCGCGCTGATCCGCGGCGCGACGATTCTGCCGGTGGCGGTCTTTGACGCCGACAAGGTCGTGGAACTCGTTGAGCGGGAACGCATCACGATGCTTCCCGGGCCGCCGACGCTCTACCACTCGCTGCTCGCCGTGCCGGACAAGGCCAGGCTGGCGACACTGCGGGCCGGTGTCACGGGCGCCGCCGACATTCCCGTGGAGTTGGTGCGCCGGGTACTGCATGAGTTGCCGTTCCAGACGCTCGCCACCGGGTATGGGCTCACCGAATGCGGCACGGCCACGATGTCCCGGCCGGGGGATTCGTTCGAAGACATCGCCACCACTGTGGGCCGGCCCTCGGACGGTGTCGAGGTGCGCATCGCCGACGACGGTGAGGTACTGGTCCGCGGCTACACCGTGATGGCGGGATACCTCGACGATCCGGTTGCCACCGCCGAAGCCGTCGACCCGGACGGTTGGCTGCACACCGGTGACCTCGGGTCGTTCGACGACGGCGGTCGGCTGCACATCGTCGGTCGCAAGAAGGACATGTTCATCGTCGGTGGCTTCAACGCGTATCCGGCGGAGATCGAAGGCTATCTGCTCGAACACCCGGCGGTCGATCAGGTCGCGGTCATCGGGGTGCCCGACGACCGGCTGGGGCAGGTGGGCATGGCGTTCGTGGTGCCCGCCGGACCGGTGACGGAACAACAGCTCATCGCCTGGAGCCGGGACCGCATGGCGGGCTACAAAGCGCCGCGGTTCGTCGAGTTCGTCGAGGAGCTACCGCAGAACGCGACCGGCAAAGTCACCAAGGACGCCCTGGTCGGGATGGCCAGTCCGGTGTTGGAGCGTCGAGCGCGTTCGTGACTGCGCCGGAGTCTGCAAACTACGAGAATGCCGTTCTCGCAGTTGAACGCCATAATTTGGCTCAGATTCCGCGCTCTCCTAGTAATCGTATTACCGTTTCTGATAACGTCGTTCGCATGTGGTGTTCGGGTGAGGAGGTCGCCATGCGGTCACGGTGCGGCGACGACGGACGTCGGCGTGACACTTCACCGCGAGTCCGGCGGTGACGTGCCCATGGCGAGTGGTAGGCATAACGGAGTCCGTCGAGTCGGCGGCACAGGACTCCGACTCATGACCCCGAAGAGCGCTATGGCCGACGAGTTAGCCCACGCACTGAATGACGATCCGGCGATCCTGGCCGAAGAGGCCGAGGCGGAAGCCGAAGCAGCCGAGGCCGCTGCCGCGGCGGCCCGCGCCCGGGCGCGCGCCATCCGGCTGCGTAGGCAGGCGCAGGAGTCGACGGCCGCTGGGGACGAGGTCCCGGTCGCCGCGGTCGCCGTGGATGAGGCTGCGGTGAACGAGACTGCTGTGGACGAGGCGGACGTGGCGGAGACCGCGGTGACCGAGCCGCACGCGGCCGACGCCGAATCCGACGAGGACTCCGACGCTCTGGTCGAGCCGGCCGAACCGGTTGAGGGGACACCCCGGCGGCGTCTGCGCACCATGTTCGCGGCCGGTGCGGCCGCGCTGCTGATCGTCGCACTGCTGGGTATCAGCGCAGCCATCATGTGGCATCACCACGGAGTCGAGACCACCAGGCAGCGGGCCGCCGAATTCACCGCGGCGGCACGGCTGGGCGTGGTCAACATGACGTCGCTGGACTTCAACAACGCCAAGGAGGGTGTGCAGCGCATCCTCGACAGTTCCACCGGCGAGTTCAAGGCCGACTTCAACTCGCGGGCAACCGATTTCGTCAAGGTCGTACAAGACTCCAAGGTCGTGACGAAAGGCACCGTCAACCTGACCGCGGTGCAGTCGATGTCAGGGGACTCCGCGGTGGTGCTCGTCGCCGCAACGTCGGAGGTCACCAATTCCGCGGGTGCCAAGAACGATCCACGCGCGTGGCGGCTGAAGGTGACAGTGAACCGCGACGGTGGCGTGCTCAAGATGGCGAAAGTGGAGTTCGTACCGTGAGCGTCAAGAGCGTGAGCATCAAGAAGTGGTGGCTGCCCGTCGTCCTCGCCCTGCTGGTAGTCGCGTCGGGGGCGCTGGCGGGGTCCCTGTACTGGACGCAGTACCGGCCCGATACGCAGACGGACGCCGCAGCCGAACGCACGGTGATCGACGCGGCATCGGCCGGCGCGGTGGCGCTGCTGTCCTACTCACCTGACACGCTGGACAAGGACTTCTCGGCCGCCAAGTCCCATCTCACCGGCGATTTCCTCACCTACTACAGCCAATTCAGCCAGCAGATCGTGGCGCCGGCCGCCAAGCAGCGCGGCGTGAAGACGACCGCGTCCGTCGTGCAGTCCGCGGTGTCGGAGCTGCGACCCGAATCGGCCGTCGTGCTGCTTTTCATCGACCAGGAAACGCGCAGCACCGAACGGCCGCAGCCGACCCTGGCCGCCAGCAGCGTGCGGGTGAGCATGGCCAAAAGCGGTGGCAACTGGCTGATTTCGAAGTTCGATCCCATCTAGACGGAGTCATCGTTGAGTCTCGCGATCCTGCTCGACATGGCGGCGTCGGCCAATCCTGACCGCGTCGCCGTCGTCTCCGGCGAAACCCGCTGGACGACAGCCGAATTGAACCGTCTCGCCGACGGCGGTGGCGGTGTGGTGGCGGAGTCGGGCGCCGGCAGCGTCGCGTACATCGGGACCGGCGGCGCCATGCTGCCTCTGCTCATCTTCGCCTCGGCGCGGGCCAACCGCCCGCTGACGCCGCTGAACTATCGGCTGAGCCCGGGTGCGTTGCGCGAACTCATGGCCAGATTGCCGGACCCCATGGTGATCTACGACGAGGAATACGCCGACGTCGCCGAGACCTCCGGTCGCGCAACGGAATCGAAGGCCTTCGTCGAAGCGGCGAACGCCGCCGGGGCGGCGGCCGAGTTCGCGGACCCCGACGACGTCGCCATCGTGCTGTTCACCTCCGGCACGACGAACAAACCGAAGGCCGTCGAGCTCTCGCACCACAACCTGACCAGTTACGTCACCGGCACCGTCGAATTCGACTCCGCCGACGCACAGGACGCCGCGCTGATCTGCGTGCCGCCCTACCACATCGCCGGCGTGAGCGCGGCGCTGTCGAACCTGTACGCGGGCCGAAAGATGGTGTACCTGCCCAAGTTCGACGCGGCCGAATGGCTACGCCTGGCGAACGCGGAAGGCGTCACGTCGGGCACCGTGGTACCCACCATGCTGGACCGCATCGTCGGCGAGCTCGTGCGCGGCGCGGCGGCCCCGAGTTCCCTGCGCAACCTGGCGTACGGTGGCTCGAAAGTGCCGCTGCCCCTGGTTCGCCGGGCGCTGGACCTGTTGCCCGACGTCGGCTTCGTCAACGCCTACGGGCTGACCGAGACGAGCTCGACGATCGCCGTCCTGACTCCCGAGGACCACCGCGACGCGCACGGGTCTGCGGACCCGGATGTCAAGCGGCGCCTGGGCTCGGTCGGCAGGCCGGTACCGGGTATCGAGCTGGAGATCCGGGCCGAAGACGGTAAGCCGTTGGGTCACGATGAGATCGGTGAGCTCTTCATCCGCGGTGAGCAGGTGTCGGGCAAGTACACCGACATCGGGTCGGTGCTCGACGAGAACGGCTGGTTCCCAACGCGTGATCTCGCCTGGCTGGATACCGAGGGCTTCCTGTTCATCAACGGCCGGTCCGACGACACCATCATCCGCGGGGGAGAGAACATCGCGCCCGCCGAACTGGAGGACGTTCTCGTCGAACATCCCCAGGTGTGCGACGTCGCAGTGGTCGGCGTGCCGGACCCCGAGTGGGGGCAGATCATCGTTGCGGTCGTCGTCCCCGAAACGGACACCGCACCCGACCCCGAGGAACTGCGCGAGTACGTGCGGGCGGCCCTGCGCGGCTCCCGCACACCCGACCGCGTGGTGTTCCGCGACCAGCTGCCGACCTCGCCCACGGGCAAGGTGCTGCGGCGGGAACTCGCCGGCGAATTGAGCGTCGCCGCGGGCACCTCCTGACGGTGGGGCTAAGGGGACTCGAACCCCGTGGCCCCACTGGCGGTGCCGAGTTCTGCGGCCGGCGCCTCGCGAACCGCCTTGGCGCGGCCCGCTTTTCCCGCTGATTTGAGGGTCGCCCGTACTTCGGAACGCCGTTCGTCGATGAGCCTGCCGAATTCGCGGGACAGCAGCGGGCGGTCGGTCAGCAGTCGCTGGATTTCGTCGTGTTCGATCTGCAGCAGGGTGACCTCGTCGATGGCGTGGACATAGGCCAGGTTCGCCTGGTGGGTGAATGCGGCAACGCCCAGGAGGGCGCCCTTGTCGAGGCTGCGCACACCGGCGACCGACCCATCGGCTGTCGGCACGGTCAGCCGGACCCGTCCGGCCACCACGACCGTGATCGTTTTCGGCACGTCGCCGGGCGCCTGGATGAGCTCGCCGGCGCCGTACCGGAGCAGGCGGGCATAGGGCACCAGGGCCTGCTGGTCGGCCTTGTTCAGACGTAGCGCGGGTGCCGCGGCCTCCTCGAGCGCCTCTTCGATGCGTTTGGGGGTGGAGTAGTCGTCGCCGACACCGTCGAGATGCAGCTTGTCCCGCCGGGCCGCATACCAGGCCCAGCGCAGGAACGTGGCCTGCACGGCATCGTCGTCCCCGGGGGACTTCAAACCGATTGTGGTGCGGTACTTGTGATCGCCGATGGGCACGGTCGTGGGCTCGACGTCGTCACCGCGGTTAGGCAGGGCGGCAGCGATCCCGGTGAGCGTCGCGCACACCTGGTCGGGCGCATCCGTCGCGGCGAACGTGGTGGTGACGGTGGTGTGCGAGGTGGCCAGCCGGCTCAGGTTGGTGAACGACGTGCCGGCCAGCACCGAGTTGGGGGTGATCTGCACGCCCGTACTCGACTCGATGTGCACGGCGCGCCAGTTGACCTCGACGACGCGGCCGCGAGCCGCGGCGGTGTCCAGCCAGTCGCCCATCCGGAACGGCTGCTCGAACAACATGAACAGACCGGACACGATCTGCCCGACGGAGTGCTGCAGCATGAGACCGAGGACCACAGAGCTCACGCCGACCGCGGTGAAGACGCCCTTGACGTTGCTGCCCCAGATGTACCGGGAGATGACGGCCAGGCCGAGGATGATCAGCACCATCCGGGCCACGTCGAGGAAGATGCGCGGGATGCGGCTGCGCCACGACGTCTCCGGGGCGTTCGCGAACATCGTGTTGCTCAGGCCGGACAGCACCAGCAGCAGGACCAGGAACACCAGTACGGTCGCCACGATCCGGATGGGAACGTCGCGGGCCGGGACGACGGCGACCTTGAGCATCAACAGCAGGACCGCGATTACCGGCAACAGGTACGTGCGCAGCAGTCCGACGGGCGCGGCCAGCGGGCTGTGTCGGCGGATGAGAGACCGGCGCCACTCGGTCAGGACGATCAGGCCGGCCGGCAGTCCGACAGCGATGGCTGCCACCCACCAGAACCACGACGAACCGGAGGAGTACACGGTTTACCGCCGCCCCGCCAGTCGCCAGATCGGTTCCTGGGTGTCGCCGACGGTGTGCTGCCCGGCCGGCGTGAACCGGTGGGTGTCGTGCACGGCGTCGTACACCCGTCCGGTGATGTAGATGCCGGGCTCGGCGCCACCGGCCTGGATTTGGTAGGCCAAATCGACTGCGCTGCCCCACATGTCGTACATCATCGTGGCGCCGCCCACCAGGCCGCTGGTGACGGAGCCGGTGTCGATGCCCGCCCGGAAACCGAGCTGCAGGTTGTCCTCGTCATTGAGACGGCCCACGATGCGCTGTAGTTCGATGGCGAAGTTGACGATGCGCTCGACGTTGTCGAGCCGGGGCACGTTCAAGCCGCAGCTGGCCGTGTAGCCGTTGCGCAGGATGCGCACCGGTTCCACTCCGCTGCGCCCGGCGGCATCATCGAATTGACGGACCAATTCGTTGACCACAGTGAGGAATTCGTCGGCCGGCAGCTCGCTGGCGAGAGTGTCGAGGCCGTCGATGTCGGCGAACAGCACCGCTACGTCCTGGTGGTTCTCGCTGATGGTCTCCTCGCCGCTGCGGTACCGCTCCACGACGGCTTCGGGCATGAGCGAGCGGAGCAGCTGCGCGTTCTCCCGGCGTTCGCGGCGCAGCAGGTCGTCCTTGATCCCGAGGAGCCGGCTCATGTCGTTGAACGTCTTTGTCAGATCGCCGAACTCGTCCCGGGTCCGCACCGGAATCATGGCGTCGTAGTCGCCCCGACTGACCTTCTGGGCGCCTGCCTCGAGGCGGCGGATGGGCCGCACGAACAGTTGCGCCAGCGCCATTGCCGCCAGGCAGTCCAGGATGACGATCGCCGTCACCGCGACACCCATGGTTCTGGTGAAGACACGTTCGGGCGCAAAGGCTTCGGCGGTGTCGATCTTGGCCACGATGGACCAGCTCACGTCCGGGCCGACGATCACGGGCGCATAGGACTGCAACGTTTCCTGGCCGAGATAGTCGGTGGCGATCAGGACCCCGGACTGACCGCGTTGCGCGGCCCGGGTCGCGGGGCCACCGACGGGCTGCAGCAGCGTAGTGCCGCCGAGCCGGACCGCCCGCTCGGCCAACTCGGCCGGCGTCCCGGCCGCGGTGACATCGTGTTGGTAGGTCTGCCGATTCTCTTCGAAGAGGCGCGAATTCGACCGCATGAGGTCGTCGGTCCCGGCGAGATACGTTTCGCCCGTCGATCCCAGCCCGTTCGCCTGCCACTTGCCGTTGAACGTCATCAGGGCGTTGAGCCCCGTGATGGGGAATTGCAGCGCCACGACGCCGACGGTGCGGCCCGCGGTCACGACGGGTGCGGCCATCCACGCGGTGGGATGGTCAGCGGCCGGGTGATAGGTCTGATAGTCGGTGACGGACACGTACCCGACCCGGTCGGCACCCATGGCCTTGGCGTAGGCCTCGTGCAGTTTGCCCTGTTGGTAGGGGCCGGACAGGACGTTCGTGCCGAGGTCCGCGCGCTTCTTGGCCGAGTACACGACGTTGCCCGCGGCGTCGATCAAGAGGGCGTCGCCGTAACCGAACAGCCGCACGATCTCCTGGAAGAACGCGTCGTAGCGGCGCGACGCGGCGCCCCAGGCACTCGGGTCGGGCGGGGGCGGCGGTCCATCCGGCCGCGCCGCGGCGACGGTGTACCGGGCCTGCAGGTACTTTGCCGCGTTGGATGACGGCAACAGCACGTCGAGGTTGAGCTTGGCGCCCGTCGCTCGTTCGACAGGGTTGATCAGCTGCTGGTCGTAGTAGTCGACGATGGCCTGTTGCTCGGCGGGATCGATTGTGGCATTGGCCAATTCGTTGAACCCGGTGCTGAACGCCTGTACGGCTTCGGCCATCGCCGGCCCGCTGGTGTAGATCAGCAGCGCGTTCTTCAGGTTGGTGACCTGGGCGGCGAACTGCCGGGACTGCGTCTCGCGGACCTGTGTCAACCGGTCGAACGCGGCGTTACGCAACGAGGCCTGCCCCGTCTGATACCCGATGAATCCCACCACGGCCGCCGACACGATGCTGGCCCCCAGCAGCATCGCGATGAGCTTCGACTGGATGCTGAATCTGCCGCGCACCCGCCGCAAACGGGCCTCGGGCGCCGGTGCCGCGGTGGCCGCGCCGGCTGTGGCTGCCGCGGCGACCTCGTCGCGATCCACCGGTTGAGGGTTGACCATCGGGCCTCCTGTCGTCGGCAGCAAGTACATCATGACGGGTGCCGATGACTGGCGGGTTATGGCAGGTAGGGCCCGAAAATCGGGCGCTCCGACGCCCTTTCGCGCGAGCCGCGCGGCGTGCGGTCAGCGCACCAGGCGGGCGGCGACCTGGGCGTAGATCTCGCCCAGTTTGTGCGGATCGCGGTGGGTGCGCGACGGGAACCAGCGGCAGACGTCGACGCACAGCGACGAGATCGCCATGACGACGTCGTCGAGGTTGTCGACGTGGAATTCGCCTGTCGCCATACCGGTTTCGATGATGTTGGCGATCACGGCGGTGACCTGATGGCGCAGTGGGGCGATGGTGCGGTAGTGGGCCGGGGTCAGGCCGTGCAGTTCGTATTGCACGACCCTGGCCTGCTTGCTGTTCTCGGCGTGCCAGGTGGCGAAGGCCGCGACCACCGTGTGGAACCGCTCGGCGCACGGTGCGCCGGCGTCATCGGTGGCACGCAGCGTCGCCAGCAGGCTGCCGTGCCCTTCCAGGGCGATGGCGTAGAGCAGCTCTTCCTTCGAGCGGTAATGCGGGTACATGGCCGTCGCGCTCATGTTGAGGCGTTTGGCGATCTGACGGGTCGAGCTGCCGCCGTAGCCGGACTCGGCGAACGCCTCGATGGCCGCCCGCCGGATGCGCTCGGCGGCGGCCGAGTCGGTCGTCCGGTCGGTCTTCATGTGCAGGTGATCGTACACACAGTTGACACAGACCCGACCGATAGGCGATATTAGCAATCGCTTAGGAAATGAGCGACTGCTAATGTCTGGCTGCATTGGAAGGTAGAACCCAGTGACTGAATTCATGTCTCGGCGCGACCTGGACTTCTTGCTGTACGAGTGGCTTGACGTCGTCGAGCTCACCAAGCACGAGCACTTCGCCGAGCACTCGCGGGACACCTTCGACGCCGTCCTCGACCTGAGTGCCGACATCGCCACCAAGCGCTTCGCGCCGCACAACAAGAAGGCCGACCACAACCCGCCGTTCGTCGACGAGAGCGGCAAGGTGGTGCTGATCGACGAGATCAAGCAGGCGCTGGACGACTTCAACGGGGCGGGCCTGATGGCCAGCTCGTTCGACGAGCGCGTCGGCGGCATGCAGCTGCCCAACGTGGTCGCGCAGTCGTCGGCCGCGTTCTTCCGTGCCGCGAACCCCGCCACCTTCTCGTACGCGTTCCTGACCGTCGGCAACGCCAACCTGCTGACCGAGTACGGCACCGACGAGCAGATCGACACCTGGGTTCGCCCGATGCTCGAGGGTCGCTACTTCGGCACGATGTGCCTCTCCGAGCCGGATGCCGGCTCGTCGCTCGCCGACATCAGCACCAAGGCCACCAAGGCGGCAGACGGCACCTACCGGGTCACCGGCACCAAGATGTGGATCACCGGTGGTGACCACGAGTTGTCCGAGAACATCGTGCACCTGGTTCTGGCCAAGGTTCCGGGCGGCGGCCCCGGTGTGAAGGGCATCTCGCTGTTCATCGTGCCGAAGTTCCTGACCGATGGCACCCGCAACGACGTCGCGCTCGTCAGCCTCAACCACAAGATGGGCAACCACGGCACGACCAACGCCCTGCTGAACTTCGGTGACGGCAGCCACCGGCCCACCGACGAGCCCGGCGCCGTCGGCTACCTCGTGGGCGAGGAGCACCGCGGCCTGGCCTACATGTTCCACATGATGAACGAGGCCCGCGTGGCCGTCGGCTCCATGGCCACCGCCATCGGCTACGCCGGCTACCTCACCTCGCTGGAGTACGCCAAGGTGCGCACCCAGGGCCGTCCGGTCGGTGACAAGGATCCGTCGCGTGCCCAGGTCGCGATCATCGAGCACGCCGATGTCAAGCGCATGCTGCTGGCCCAGAAGTCTTACGTGGAAGGCGCTTTGGCGCTCGGCCTGTACTGCGCACGGCTCGTCGACCAGATCAAGATCCTCACCGGCGCCGAACGCGACGAGGCCGAGCTGATGCTCGAGGTCCTGACCCCGATCGCCAAGAGCTGGCCGTCGCAGTGGTGCCTGGAAGCCAACAACCTCGGCATCCAGATCCACGGCGGTTACGGCTACACCACCGAGTACGACGTCGAGCAGCAGTACCGGGACAACCGCCTGAACGCCATTCACGAAGGCACGCACGGCATTCACGGCATCGACCTGCTCGGCCGCAAGGTCGTCATGCAGGGCGGCGCCGGCCTGACGCTGCTGCAGAAGCGGATCAACGACACCGTCCAGACCGCACTGCAGTCGGAGGCGACCGCCGGCTACGCGCGGGAGCTGCAGGCGCAGACCGACCGCCTTGCCGAGGTCACCGCGACGCTGTGGGCCGCGGGCGATCCCGAGACGACGCTGGCCAACTCGACCGCGTACCTGGAGGCCGCCGGCCACATCGTGATGGCCTGGATCTGGCTGGAGCAGCTCAATGCCGCCGGCGGTAACACCGGCAACTTCTACGACGGGAAACGTGCTGCCGCGCAGTACTTCTTCCGTTACGAGCTGCCGAAGGTGACGACCCAGCTGGACCTGCTGGAGAGCCTGGACCGCACCACTGTCGAGGCGCAGGTCGACTGGTTCTGATCACCGGCTCCACCCGGAAGTAGCCGTCGGACCCGAGGTTTTCCTCGGGTCCGACGGTCATTTCTGGGCTACGGCATGACCGGAGGCATGCCCCAGAAGTCGTTGAGCGGGACGGCGTAGGCGTCGTTGTCGGTCAGCGGCGTCAACTGCAGTGAGTCCTCGATGGTGCGCAGCAGGCTGTAGTGGTTGGCGTAGCCAGTGCTCGTGAAGTTGCCTGAACGCATTCCGGCGGTGACCGCCCCCGGAGACGGAATCACCACGGTGACAACACGATTGCCGCCGTTGCCGAAGCCCAGCGACAGGTTGTCGGTGTCTTCGTCGAACGTGACGACGATGGCCGACTTCTGTGTCGGGTCGTTCCACACCGCCGAATTCAGAATGGTCGGGATGGTCTGCGCAGCGAACTGGTCGGCCGCCTTGACGTTGTACTGGTGGTTGGTGAGCAGTGCGCCGATGTAGTTGAGGACGCCCTGGACCGAGTCGATGGGGCCTTCGCCGTTGTTGGCCTCGTTGGCCGCGAACCACGCGAAGTTCGGTGTGGTGGCCGATGACGAGAGATCGGTCGCCAGCTGGGTCAGCGGGTGTAGATGCGCGGTGGCGCGGGCCTGGTCGTTGTAGATGTCGCGGTACGCCAGGAAAGGCAACTGGTCGGGCGCGTAGTCGCTTGTCGACACGTAGGGTCCAGCGGCGGACATGCCCTGCGCGTACCCGGCCCATGTCTTGCCCGCCGATTCGATTCTGTCGGCGAGGTTGGTGGCATCGATGCAGTTGGTCGCGCAGTTGTAGCTGAGACCGAAGTCGGAGCCGCCGAGGATCGGGTAGTAGTTCGGATCGCTCGGATGGGTCAGCGCGTAGTAGTTGGCCGCGACGCCGTAGGTGTCCATGAGGCTGTTGAGGTACGGGGCATTGGGGCTGCCGACGATGTCCTTGTAGCCCTTGTTCTCCAGATACACCATGAACACGTGGTCGAGTGCGCCGACGGTCGATGTCGGCGGCTTGGGTGGCGGTGGTGCCGGCAGCGCCGCCCCGACGGTGAAGGACAGATCATCGGCGAAGGCATTGTTGTAGCCGCCGGTCAGCGGGTTCGAGTCCTTCAGCGTGACGACCACTTGCGCGGTGCGGGTACCGAACGGGACGGTGCCTTCGGTGCTGCGCTCGAGCAGCCCGGTCTGGAACCACCGTTCGAAGGGGCCGACGGGCGCCACTTTGCCGACCCCCAGTTGCGTCCCGGCGGCGTCGAGGAACGTGACCTTGATCGACGCGGCCGAGGGATCGATCATGGCGCCACCCAGGAAACCGCTCAGCTTGAACGGCATCGTGCCGGCATCGATGCCCGCGGCGGCGCCACTGAGATCGACTGTCTGGGTCAGCGTGGAGGTCGCGACATTGCCGCCGCCGAAGAACTGGGTGTCGCCCGGGGTGGGCCGATCGCTGGGGAAGTTGAAGATGGCCGGGAGCGTCGGCCCCGGCGTCGGCAGGCCCAACGGGAGCTGGCGCTTGGTGCCGTAGGGGATGACGGTCGGCGTGCCGGTGACGGTCCAGCCGGGGATGGACACCGTGCTGCCGCCGGACAGCGACGGGTCACCGAACTCGGCGCCGGGGTTGGTCAGCAGGTTCGGGCTCGTCACGTTCCAGGCGGAAACCACATGGGGTGGAAGGAGATTCGTCTCGATCTGCCTGCGTACCCAGGCCAGCACCGTCCACAGGGCGGGTGAATTGGCGGGCACGTTCGACGGCAGCGTCGACACCAGTGGCCGCAGCGCCACGCCGATGAGTTGCTTTGCCGCGGTGACGATCTGGTTGATCGCGTTGGGTACGGGCGGGGCCGACACGGCGGGCGTGGCCGTCGCCGGCGGCACCGCCGCGACACGGGTTACCGATGCCGTTGCGGGCACGGCCGAGGTTGCGGCGACCGCCGGTGAGAGGGCGTGGTTGACGGCGGCAGTGGGCCGCGTCTGGGCGGTCTTCATTGTGGCGCTGATGGATTCGCTGGGCGTCGCAGTGGCGGCCTTGAGGGCGCCATCGGTGTGGCGGGTGGGTTTCGCGTCACGGTGCCTGCCGGCCGTCTCGGCGCTCTTGCTGTCACGGCTCTTGTTTTTGGGCTGCTGCCGCTTGGGCTTCTGGCCTGACGGCGCCGAATCGTCCGGCGTCGGGGCCGGCGTGGCGTCGGGCGCTGCCGCCGTCGCCGGGGTGGGCGCGTGTTTGGGCGCCGGCTTGCTGGGGGCCGCTACCTGCGTGGCATGCGCTGCGTCCGACGACGGCTCGGCCGAGGCAAATGCCTGCCCGGAGGTGATCGATACGCCGACGCCGAGAAACACTGCCAGAGCGCCGACCCGGCCGATGTACCGTGAGCAACCCATGGTCGTTCCCTCCGCCTGCGCGCTGTTGGCTGTCAGCGGTAACGGTAGAAAGAATTGACGCCGGAGTTAGCATTTCTGCCTGGGATACAGCTGGGAGTATCCGTACAGTTTCCGGGGATTTGATGACTGCTGACCGGTCGGCAGTCCCACCAGCGGGCCGCCACCCCGTCAGAACGACGGGGTGGCGGCCGCTTGTTGCGTGCTAGATGCGAATGAACGCACTGCCCTGCATGTCCCAGACGCCCCAAGCGCCCAGGTCAGGGTTCCAGACCACCTGCATACCGGTGGCCCAGTCCGGGAGCGCCGGTGCCGGTGGCGTGCCCATCGGCGGCACCACCGGGACCAGGACCCACGACGGCGTCGCGGTGAACGGGATACGGTCCTGCGGCATCGGGCCGCCGTGTCCCGGAGGCGGGAGGAAGCCACGTCCCGGCGGGAGCGGATTGCCGGGTGTTCCGGCGTTTACGCCAGGTCCGGGGACGTTGGGCGACGGAAATGGCGGCGTCGGCATCGGACCGACCGGGTCTGCCTGCGCGAGGCCGGCGCCGACGCCGAGGCCTGCCAGGCCAAGCATGCTGGTAGCGACTGCACGCGCTGCGGTCTTCTTCAAGGTCATGGGTTGATCTCCTTGCGTGTGCTCGTGATGAAAGAGGAATCGCTCTTCCGCGCTGTCCCGCGGTCGAACAACTCCACGACCCCCGCAACACCAGATACCCGGGAGCGGACTCGCGAAACCACGCAATGTGGAGAGCTATGAATTGAATCGGCGCCGACCCGGCGCCAGATGTCCGTGATCGGACAGGTCCGGCCACGGCGGGCGCCGCAGCAGCGCAAGGCAGCCGATCGTCGCGGCCACCAGGCCCGTCACGACGCCGACCAACGCGATCCGGTCCGCATCGACGGCGGGCACCCAGGTCGTGCCACTGTCCCGGATGACGAAGACGCCCAATGGTTTTGCCGTCGTTCCGGTGCCGCTGTGGCTGACCTTGGCGACGGGAATCACAGTTGATCCATCTGGCGTGTGGTACGGCTCGGCGAACACCCGCCCGGACGCGTCATCGGCGAACTGGTCGAGAAAAGCTTCCGGATTCTGCAACCTGGCCTCCGCGTGGATCGGGCGTGGATGCTCGCCAGCGTAGGTCGATGGCCCGGTGAGTGCCAGACCTTCGCTACGGTTTGCGCGACGCGTGCCCCGTGGCACTGCGGCCGCCGACCGCTTGGTACCGGCGGAGCGCTTCGCCGCGTTCTTCGCCGTGATCGACGATCGCCGCCGGGTAGTCCGCCGGGCGCGATCCAGATTTGAGGTGGGCATCGGCGACGTCGGCCAACTCGGGCACCCAGCGGCGGATGTAGGCGCCGGTGGGGTCGAACTTCTGCCCTTGTGCGGTCGGATTGAAGACCCGGAAGTACGGCGCGGCATCGGTGCCGCTGCCCGCGCACCATTGCCAGCCATGCTGGTTGTTGGCGACGTCTGCGTCGATGAGCTGCGCCAAGAACCAGCGGGCACCCCACTGCCACGGCAGGTGCAGGTCTTTGACCAGAAAGGACGCGGTGATCATCCGCACCCGGTTGGGCATGAAGCCCGTCTCCTGCAGTTGCCGCATGCCGGCGTCGACGAACGGGAACCCGGTCTGTCCGGCCTTCCAGGCTTCGAAGAGTCGCTGGGCCTCGTCGTCGGTATCGGTCTCGATGGCGTCGAAGTCGCGGTTCCAGTTGTGCCAGGCGCTGTCCGGCCAGTGGTGCAGCACCGCGGCGTAGAAGTCGCGAAAAGCGAGCTGGCGCAAGTACGCGGCGTGGCTGCTGTGGTTGAGGTCGAGGTCGGCGGCCATGGTGCGCGGGTGAATGGTGCCGAATTTCAGGTGCACCGACATCTGACTGGTGCCGTCGACACCGGGCAGATCGCGCTGCTCGGCATAGTCACCGAGGCCCGCGTCGACGAATCGTCGCCACTGCCGGAGCGCCGCCTCCTCGCCGCCGGCGAAGCCCGGCAGGGCACCGGTGTCCGGGATGTCCACTGGTTCGGCGGCCGAGGCAGCCAGACTGCCCGGATCGATCCACTGTGCCGACTGCGCCCCGGTGCCGGCCGGTTGTCGCCAACCGTGATCACGCCAGCGCCGGAAGAACGGCGTGAAGACCCGGTACGGGCTGTCGTCGTCTTTGGTGACCCTCCCCGGCGAAACCAGGTACGGGGAGCCGGTGGGAATCAGCGGGATGCCGTCCAGGGCGTCCTGCACCCGGCCGTCACGGCGGCGGCCGAAGGGGGAGAAGTCTGCCGAGACATGCACGGCACTGGCGCCGATCTCTTTGGCGATCAGCGGAATTCGCTCTTCTGGGCGGCCGCGGGTGATCAGCAGCCGGCCATCGAGCTCGGCGCGCAGCTGCCGCAGGCAGTCGCCCAGGAACCGCAGGCGGCGCGGGCCCGACGACGCCTCGAGGCGAGGGTCGAGCACAAAGCACCCGAGTACGTCACCGTCCTGGTCGATCGCCGCGGCCAGGGCCGGCAGGTCACTCAGCCGCAGGTCGCGACGGAACCACAGTAGGGATGGCATCGGTCCATCTTCTATGAACCGCCGGAACCACCGCGGGCGGATTCGCGTGCCCCGCTCAGCTCGTGTCGATACGGTACGGACATGGTGGATTTCGCCCTCCGGTCCTGCGGACTCCGCGGCCATGCCACGTTCGCTCCGGATGAACCGGAGCTGGCCGCCCGGCTGCACGTGCAGACCCCGGTCGGTGAGGCGTGGCGATGCCTGCGGTGTGAGACGTTCGTCGTCGGCCCGCCACGGGGGAAGGGGCCGGCGGAGTCGGCACCGGAGGTTCCGCGCGGCCGGCTGCTGCGCGACCGCGTGCTGATGCGGGTGCTGGCTGTCGAGCGGGTCTTCCGATTCCTGCTGCTGGCCGCGATGTCCTACGGTGTCTTCAGGGTGCGGGCGGCGCGGGTGCATCTGCGGGACATGTTCGAAAAGGACCTGCCCCTGCTGCGGCCGCTGGCAGACCAGATCGGCTGGAACCTCGACGGCTCCAAGATCATTCGGCATATCAACGATGCCTTCACCATGTCGGGTACGACCCTGTTGTGGATCGGGATCGGCATTGCGGTGTATGCGTTGATCGAGTTGGTGGAAGCCGTTGGGCTGTGGGGGATGTGGCGCTGGGGAGAGTACTTCGCGGTGGTGGCCACCGGTATCTTCCTGCCGCTGGAGATCTACGAGCTGACCGAGAAGGTCACCACGTTGCGGGTGGCGATGCTGCTGGTGAACATCATCGCCGTGTTGTGGTTGTTGTGGAGCAAGCGGTTGTTCGGCCTCAACGGCGGCGGTGCGGCGTACCGGCGCGAGCACGAGACCGAGAGCCTGATGAGCGTCGAGCGGGCAGGCCTGGCGACGACCGCGCCCTGAGCAGTCCGGGCTAGTCGGTGAACCGCGCCCGGAGTTGTTCGCGCAGAATCTGTTTCGCGATCTTGCCATTGGTCGTGAGGGGTAGCGCGTCGACGAACACGACGTGCCGGGGACGTTTGAAGGCCGCGATGCGGTCCCGCACGTGCGCGGTGAGGACGTCCGCGTCAGGCCGAGTGCCGACGGTCGGCACGACGACCGCGCAGATCGCCTCGCCCCAATACGGATCGGGAACACCCACGACCGCAACCAGATCCACGTCGGGGTGCGACGACAGCACGTCTTCGACTTCCCGCGAGGACACGTTCTCGCCACCGGTGATGATGACGTCCTTCAGCCGGTCAGACACCACGAGCCGGCCCTCGTCGTCGAGGTATCCGATGTCGCCGGTGTGCAGCCAGCCGTCGTCGGTCGTGGGCGTGTCGGGCCAGTACCGGGCCGCCACCTGGTCTCCGCGCACCAGGATTTCGCCGTTCGGCGCGATCTGGATCTGCACGCCGGCGTGCGGGCGGCCGGCAGTGGTGAGCACTGCGGTGTCACCCGCGGCGCCCGCCCGATGGTCCGCGGGGCCGAGAAACGTGACGTTTCCGCCGGTTTCGGTCATTCCATAACCCTGGTGGAATCCCACATCGAGCCGGTCGAGAGCCCGCCGGAGCAGGTCGGCCGGGATGGCCGACGAACCGTAGGCGATGTCGCGCAGCGACGGCAGATCGGTGCCGGTCCGGTCCAGATGGGCCAGCAGGCTGTGCAGCATGGTCGGGGCCAACGAACACGAGGTCACCTGGTACCGGTTCACCGCGGCGGCGAAGGCGTCGGGCCGGAATGCCGCCACCGGCAGCACCGTCGACCGGGCACCGTGGTGCACCAGCATGTTGTACCCGGCGATGTGGCACATGGGAAACGACAGCAGATAGACGCCACCCGGGCGGACCGATCTGCCGGCGATGCTGCCCCGCACCGCAGCTGTGATCGAACGATGCGTGTGCACAACACCTTTCGGCGTCCCCGTCGACCCACTGGTGAACAGCAGCCAGACGGGGTCGTCGGCGTCCGGCTCGTCGGGCACGGGCCGTCCGGCCGATTGCGTTGCCGCAGTCCACTCTTCGCTGTCGAACGAGATCGCCTCGGGCCGGTTCAGGGGCCCCAGATAGCGGCCGTCACCCAGAACCAGGGTGGGAGCCGCGGTGGCCAGTTGCGCGACATGCTCGTCGGCGCTGAGCCGCTGATTGATCAGGACGAGGATGCGTCCGGCGCGGGGCACCGCGTAGTAGAGCGTCGCGTAATCCGGGCCGTTGTCGGCGATCACCGCCACGCGGTCGCCGCGCCTGGTCCGCGCCGCGATCCAGCCGGCGGCCGCCGCGATCGACCGGTCGAATTGCGCGAACGTCGTGACGGTGCCGTCCTCGGCGATGAGAGCAGGACGATCGGGTACCGCGGCAGCCGCGCCGGACACCAGGTGATGGAGCAATTCGCCATGCCCCACAACGCCTCCCGTGACTCGACCTGAACGTCCGCATCACGCTACCAGCCCGGCGGCCGGATAAGTCTCCGTCCCAAGGGCTTTGGCCGGCCGGCTCAGCGGGAACGCGTGGCGAGGACGACCTTGCCGCGGACGTGACCGGCCTCGACGAGGCGGTGCGCGTCAGCCACCCGCGACAGCGGCAGCACCTCGGTTTCCGGTGGCCGGATCGCGCCCTTGGCGCACAGCTCGGCCAACTCCATCAGGTGCTGGGGCTGGCGCCGGACCGCGACCATGTTGGAGACGATCCGCACCCCGCGCTCGGCAGCACGGGCCACCCGCTCCTCGTCGGCGCGCGAGATGAGTGTCTCGATCTCGACGTAGCTGCCGCCCGGTGCCACCAGCTCCTCGGCGTGCGGCAGCAGGGTGTCCAGCCCGACGGCGTCGAGCACCTGATCGACGCCCGACGGAGCCCAGGCCCGCAGCTGCGCGACGACGTCGCCGCCGCGGTAGTCGATGGCCAGATCGGCGCCGAGTCCGGTGACGTAATCGACGTTCCTCGGGCTGCACGTCACCGCGACCCGCGCGCCCAGCGCCCGGGCGATCTGGATAGCGATGCTGCCGACGCCGCCGGCGCCGCCGTTGATCAGCACGGTCTGGCCGTCCTGCAGCCCGCCGGCGTCGATCATGCCGCCATAGGCCGTGCTGCCCGCCACCGGCAGTCCCGCGGCGTCGACGTGGCTCCAGCCCGCGGGCAGGGGCGCGAGCAGCTCGGAAGATGCGAGGCAGTATTCGGCGTACGTGCCGTCTGCACCGTTGCGCTGGTTGGACATTCCGAAGACCTGATCGCCCACCTGCCAGCGGGTCACGCCCGGCCCGACCGCCGCGACGACACCGGCCAGGTCGAAGCCCAGCACGAACGGAAAGTGATAGTCGATGTAGGCGGACAGCTTGCCCTCGCGGGTTTTCCAGTCCGCCGGGTTGACGCTGGTGCAGGCGATCTCGACCAGCACCTCGTCGGCCCCGGGCACCGGGGTCGGCAATTCGGCGGCGTGCAGCACCTCGGGGCCGCCGAACTCGGTCAGCACCATTGCGTGCATGGTGTCCGGCGGGGGAGCGATGTGGGAGGTCATCATTCGGTCTTAGTCGGCCCGCGGGGCCCGTGGAAGGCAGGTTCCCACTCGGTGACACCCCCGTTCCCGGATGCGATTTTTGGTGACCGGTGGCCCGCGGTCCGTGGGGGACAATGGAGAGACCGATGGGAACGGGGGACGGTCCATGCCGTACACGGTGTCGCAGGTGCTGAATTCCGATCCGGAATCGCTGCTGACCGCATCCCTCGGCGCGCGGGCCGCGGCCCAGCGCGTCGACGCCCAGATCGACCGGGCACGAACGCAATTCGCCCATCTGGCCGAGGACTGGACGGGCATCGCCGCCGATGCCGCGCAGAAGCAGGGCCGCGAATCACTCGACGAGCAGTCCGCATATCGGAACCACCTCGATGCCGTGGCGGAGCCGTTGGCGACAGGCGGCGCCCAACTCACCGAGCTCCGCGCCAACCTGAAAAAGGCAGTCGACGCTGCCGAGTCGCAGTGGGACGTCGCTGACGACGGTGGGGTCACGCCCGGCTTCTGGCTCCGCTGGTATGCGCGGGTTTCGCCGGTCCAGGCGCTGCAGATCACGGCCAAGCGGATCGAGGTCGAGAACGCGATCAAACTGCTGCTCGCGAAATTCGAGGCGGCCGACCGGGACACCGGTTATCAGCTCCGCAAGGTCGGTTGGGAACTGGCATGACCGCGCCGTTGACGGTCGTCGTGGCCTCGCTGCGGGCGGCCGCGGCGGAGTTGGCGGACCTGGCCGGCGGGCTGTGCAACGACGGTGGCGGCCCCGCGTTCTCCGCCGCCGCGGGCCCGGTGGCCGAACTCGACAGCGGCCAGGCGTGTCGAGAGGTGGGGGCTGCGCTCCGGCGCCGTGCGCAGGTGCTCGGACAGAGCATGTCCGCGTTCGCGGGGAAGCTCGATTCGGCCGCGTTCCTTTACGAGCACGGCGACCGGGCAGCCGCCGAACGAATTCCGTTCGACGTGCCGGAAGCGAAAGACGCACGACTCGGGGATGACCCCGGGGAACCCGGATACGACCCCGTCAACAAGTACGAGGACGCGCTGCGCGACGCTGGTCTGCTGAGTGGGACCAGTGCCGGGTACTACCGGGAGTGGCTGCAGAATGCGGCGAAAAAGGGTGTGCCGCCTCAGGTCATCGTCGACATCGCGCGCCGGCAGAATCTCACTCCGGCGAGTTTCGACATCCTCGAGGGCCTGGAGCGCGTCGTCGACAACAACCGAACGAGCAGCGATCCCAGCGACGACAACACCTACTTCCTGCTATCCCCGGGGACGAGCGCCGACGACGCCTGCCGGGCAGCGTTGATGACGTACATCCTCAACGCGGGCACGAGCTACACAAAGGGAAACCCAACCACCGACTTCGCCGAGACGCCCTACACGGCGGACGAGGTGCGGCGCATCGCCGACCGGCAGTCGGCGAATTCCTGGAGCTACGAACAGGTTCCGCGACTGGCGGGCAGTGGCGGGCGGTTCGCCACCACGCCCAACGGCATGCTGATGGGGCTCGGCGGCGGGTTCATCCAGAACCAGCTGAGCCAGCAGGGCGGATCCACCTACGGTGACGTGTTCCTGATCAACATCGATCACCCGACGGATGCGGGCGACCAACTCCGCAAGATCATCGGGTCGGGTCAGATGTGGTACGACGGGCCCGGCGGCGCACGCCAACAGGACATGGACATCGACCGCATCCTGCATCACGAAGAGCGGCACTCGGGACAGTGGGCCGCGTTGGGACCGGTGGAATTCGCCAAGCAGTACGCGATCAGTCTGGCCGCCGAAAAGCTCACCGGCCGCCGAAATCCGTTCGAGACCAACGCCGGCGCAGCGGACGGGGGCTACTCGTGATCCGGCGAATCCACTGTCTGGGTGTGGCTTTCGTGACACTGCTGGCGTTGTGCGGCTGTGATCCGCTGGGGAAGCCGTCGCTGCCGGTCCAATTCGGAGTCCGGGTGACCGACGGACAACTGCGGGTGTGGACCGGCTCACCATGCCGCGGCACGACGGCCGTCAACGTCACCTTCAACACCGATGGCCGCGCCGAGGCGGAACTGAAGCTCGAGGCGCCGTCGTTGCCGGCAGCCGTCGGTTCACGCAAGGCTCCGCCGAACCCCGGCGTCGAAGTCGAGTACCTCACCGTCGGCGGGCCCTACCCAGGGTTCGACGTGGTGACACCGCTGCCCGCCGGATTCGACTGGCGCACCGCGGACTCCGTGTCCGTCTTCCCGCAGTCCCCAAGATCATTCGGCGCTGTCAGCAAGCTGGGCGAGGCGATCACGGAGTCGGACCGGCATCCGCCGGACACCTACTGGTTCGAGGGCATCGGTTGGCTCAACCCGGCGGAGGTCGCGGCCCGGAACGGCACGAAGTTCCTGGCGCTCTGTTCACGTGACCCTGCGCAGGGCCGGCAACTGCCAAGGGTTTTCGGGGTGCGGGTCACCGACGGGACATTGCGAATCTGGCCCGGCCGCTACTGCGGTCCGGTGGACGACGTGATCCTGACGTTCCAGCCCGGTCAGACGGATCTGGTACTGGATGCCGACTCACGCAATGCCGTACCGTTCGACTCCCTGACCGCCACCGGGCCGTATCCGGGCTTCGCGGTGATCCGGCCGCTGCCCGGCGGATTCGACTGGCGGACCCGGAAAACGGTGCTGCTGCGGGTCTACCGCAGCAGTGGGGAGCCGGAAACCACCACAACCGACCTCGGCCCGGCCGTCACCGAGTCGGGCCGGCATGCACCGGATACCTACTGGTTCCAGGGATTCGGCTGGCTGAGTCCCGCTGACGTCGCAGGCAAGGATGGCACGGAGCTGTTGACCGCGTGTGCGCCCGAGCCGCAGCGCCGGTGACATGCCGATACCGCGCACCGCACGTCTTCGACTTGGAAGCGCCGAGCGGCTAATGTCCGCGCCATGGCCCGGTTGACAGACGACGTCGCCCGACTGCTCGAGGAGCGGTCGGGCCGGGTAATCGTCGGTCTGACCGGGCCACCGGGTGTCGGCAAGTCGACCGCGGCCGCACATCTCGTCGATGAATTCAATTCCGCGCAGCGTGATTTCGCCGCCCTACTGCCGATGGATGGGTTTCATCTCGCCAATGGGCAGCTGGCGCGGCTCGGCCGCAAAGGCCGCAAGGGTGCCCCGGACACCTTCGATGCCGCCGGCTTCCTGGTGGCGCTGGCTCGGGTGCGGGACGCGTATCAGACTGCTGATGTCTATGTGCCCCGGTTCGATCGGGCGCTCGAAGAGTCTGTCGCGGCCGGGCTGGTTGTGCCCGCGGCGGCCCGGCTCGTGGTCGCGGAGGGGAACTATCTGGCGTTGCCGTCCCACGGCTTTTCCGGGGCGCGGGAGCTGATCGATCGGCTGTACTACCTCAGCGGCGCAGACGATGTGCGGCGGGAGCGGCTGCTCGCGCGCCACATCGCCGGCGGACGGAGTTTGATCGCGGCCGAGCATTGGGTCCGTGCGGTCGACGAGCCCAACGCGTGGTTGATCGCCGAGACCGAGGCGCGATGTGATCGCACCTGGGAGATCGACGACGGCGACCGGGCGTGAACGCGACCCTTACCGGGCCTCGTGGGGCGGGCGCGCCGTCTCCGCGGTCTGGCGCCGGTAACCCGACGGTGATTGCCCGCTGAACTGGGTGAAGCAGCGGGTGAACGCGCTCAGGCTCTCGAAGCCGACCGCGGTGGCGGTGGCCTGCACCGACTGTCCCGGTTCTGTCAACAATGCCATCGCCCGGAGCATTCGGGCGTTGAGAAGATAAGTCCGCCAAGACAATCCGATGGACTCCTGGAACAGCCGGCGCAGCGACCGCGGCGACACCGCGACCGCGCGGCTCACCTGTTCGGCCGTTGCCGAAGCCAGATGCGCTTTCGTATAGGCCATTGCCGCGGCGACGATCGGGTGCTCGGACGTCGGCAGGCTCAGCGGTGCTTCGTGGTCCAGCGCCTCGGCCACGAGATGTGCCAGGGTGCGGAAGAACCCGTCCGAGACGGCATCGCCGTCCGGCCGGTCGATGGGCCACCGCAACGCGTAGATCATCATCTCGCGGATCAGTGGGGAAACGGCGATGATGCGAGCCCGGTCCGACCGGTCCGCGATCAGTCCGGGATCGAACATCACGGCAACGGTCTGGACGTCGGGGTTCATCACCGCCTGATGGGGCAGACCGGCCGGGATCCAGGCGGCCTGTTGCGGCGGCAGCAGATAGTGGGCGACATCGGTTTCCACCTCGACCAGGCCGTGCAGCGCGTATTCGATCTGGTGCACCTCGTGCGAGTGCCAGCCGGTGATCAGCGCGTCGCCCTCGTAGAGATAGCTGCCGCCGAGGGCGCGGCCACCGCGGCGCAGCTCGATTACCGGCCGCTCGGACATCTTGGCCGTTTGAGATAAACCTCTGTCCGAAAGTGCAGAGACGGTCACACCTGTAGACGGTACTACTGAGACATGCAGACCGACGACCTCATCCTCGTGAGCATCGATGACCATGTCGTGGAGCCGCCCGACATGTTCGTCAACCATGTTCCGGACAAATACAAGCCCGAGGCGCCGATCGTCGTCACCGACGACAAGGGTGTCGACCAGTGGATGTACCAGGGCCGGCCGCAAGGGGTGAGCGGGCTCAACGCCGTGGTCTCCTGGCCGGCCGAGGAGTGGGGGCGCGATCCCGCCGGGTTCGCCGAGATGCGTCCCGGCGTCTACGACGTGCACGAGCGGGTGCGCGACATGAACCGCAACGGCATCCTGGCCTCGATGTGCTTCCCGACCTTCACCGGCTTCTCCGCCCGGCACCTGAACATGCACCGCGAAGAGGCCACCCTGGTGATGGTGTCGGCCTACAACGACTGGCACATCGACGAATGGGCCGGTTCGTACCCGGACCGGTTCATCCCCATCGCGATCCTGCCGACGTGGAATCCCGAGGCCATGTGCCGCGAGATCCGTCGCGTGGCCGCGAAGGGGTGCCGGGCTGTGACGATGCCCGAGTTGCCGCACCTGGAAGGCCTGCCGAGCTACTTCGACGAAGACTACTGGGGCCCGGTGTTCCGGACCCTGTCGGAAGAGAACGTGGTGATGTGCCTCCACATCGGCACCGGCTTCGGCGCGATCTCGATGGCCAAGGACGCCCCGATCGACAATCTGATCATCCTGGCCACGCAGGTCTCGGCGATGTGCGCCCAGGACCTGCTGTGGGGCCCGGCGATGCGCAACTATCCGGACCTGAAATTCGCGTTCTCCGAGGGGGGTATCGGCTGGATCCCGTTCTATCTGGATCGCAGCGACCGGCACTACACCAACCAGAAATGGCTGCGCCGCGACTTCGGGGACAAGCTGCCCAGCGACGTCTTCCGCGAGCATTCACTGGCCTGCTACGTCACCGACAAGACCTCACTGAAGCTGCGGCACGAGATCGGTATCGACATCATCGCCTGGGAGTGCGACTACCCGCACTCGGACTGCTTCTGGCCGGATGCACCCGAGCAGGTGCTGGCCGAGTTGAATGCCTCGGGCGCAAGCGATTCCGACATCGACAAGATCACCTGGCAGAACTCCTGCCGGTTCTTCGGCTGGGACCCGTTCAAGCTGACCCCGAAGGACCAGGCGACGGCAGGTGCCCTGCGCGCCAAGGCCGCCGACGTCGACACGTCGATCCGGCCACGTGCCGAGTGGGCAAAGCTGTACGCGCAGAAGCAGATGACCCTCACCTGATCCGGTCCGGCCGGATCAGGTGAGGGCACGCCCAGAGTTGCGCGGCGCCGAAACTCAGCCGCGGGTGAGTTCGGCGTAGCGGGTCACGTGGTGGTCGGTGGAGCCGTATTCGTATTGCACGGCGGTCAGCCGCTTGAAGTAGTGGCCGATGGCGAGCTCTTCGGTCATTCCCATCCCGCCGTGCAGTTGGACGGCGTTCTGGCCGATGAACCGCGCGGCGCGGCCGATGGTGGCCTTGGCCGCGGAAACCGAACGTGCTCGGGTACGCGCGTCGGCGCCCAGGTTGAGCACGGCGAGGTAGACCGCCGAGATGGATTGCTCGAGTTCCATGTGCATGTCGACCATGCGATGCTGCAGCGCCTGGAAGCTGCCGATCGGCTGGCCGAACTGCTGGCGCTGCTTGGCGTATTCGACGGTGTCCGCCAACACCTTTCGCATGTTGCCGACGGCTTCGGCGCACACGGCGGCGGCGCCCTCGTCGCGCGCCTGGGCGATCGACGGCCACGCCTCGCCTTCGGCGCCGAGTAGCGCATTGCCCGGCAGGCGGACGTCGCGGAGTTCCAGGTCGGCCGCACGACGGTCGTCGACCGTGCGGTAGCTGTGCATGACCAGTCCGTCGCGAGACTCGGAAATGTCGACCAGGAACAGCGAGATGCCGCCGGGTGTCTGCGCGGTGACGAGCAGATGAGTGGCCAACGGCGCGTTCACCACCATGATCTTGTCGCCGCGCAGTACCCAGTCGTCGCCGTCGCGGGAGGCGGTGGTCTGGACATCCTGCCACCGGTCGCCACTGTCGGCCTCGGCTGCGGCGAGCGCGACAACCGCTGTGCCGGAGGCGATTTCCTCCAGAACCGGGCCGGCCGGGGCGCTTCCCGAACGCAGCAGCAGTCCGGCGGCGACCACCGCGGTGTCCACGTACGGTTCGATGACCAGCGCGTGACCCAGCGCTTCGGCGATCAGCATGACCTCGACGGGCCCACCGCCGATGCCGCCCGCGTCCTCCGGCAGCGCGGCACCGAGAATGCCGAGTTCCTCGGCGAACGACTGCCAGATGTCAGGCTGCCAGCCCGGCCCGGATTTCGCCGCCGCGCGGCTGGTTTCGAGGTCATACCGGCCGGCCAGAAACTTGGACAGGCCGTCCCAGAGGAGTTCCTGTTCCGCGGAGAAGGTGAAGTCCATCTACAGCCCCAATTCTGCTTTGGCGAGGATATTGCGCTGAATTTCGTTGCTGCCGGCATAGATCGACCCGGCACGGTCGTTGAAGTACCGCAGCGGCGCGACCGCCTGCCATGCCTCGCCGCTGACGTAACCGTCTGGGGGAGGGGTGAATTCGGCCACCGGCCCACCAGGACGGGTGGCGTGCGGCTGGTACGCCCGGCCCCGGGGGCCGGCGGCCTCCATGGCGAGTTCGGTCAGGGTCTGGCTCAACTCGGTGGAGAGCACCTTCAGCATCGACGACGCCGCGCCCGGATGTCCGCCGCCGGCCAGCGCGGCCAGCACGCGGTATTCGAGAATCTCGAGCACTTCGCTACGGATCCGCGCATCGGCGAGCTTGCGTGAGAACGCGGCATCGTCGCGCAGCACGCCGCCCTCGGGGCCCGGCGCTTGCGCCGCCGCCGTGGCGATCTCGTCGGCCAACACCTGCAGGCCGGGCGCGGCCGCACCGCCGCCGCGTTCGAATTCGAGTAGGTACTTGGCGACGGTCCAGCCGTCGTCGATCTGCCCGATGACGTTGCTCTTGGGCACCCGGACCTCGTCGAAGAAGACCTGGTTCTGGACCTCTTCGCCCGACGTCATGACCAGCGGCCGGATCTCGATACCGGGGGTGCTCATGTCGATCAAGACGAAGGTGATGCCCTGCTGCTTCTTCGCGGTGCGGGTGGTCCGCACCAGTGCGAACATCCAGTTCGCCTCGGTGGCGTGAGTGGTCCAGATCTTGCTGCCGGTGCACACCAGGTCGTCGCCGTCGGAAACGGCGGCCATGGTCAGTGCGGCCAGGTCGGACCCGGCCTCGGGTTCGGAGTAGCCCTGGCAGAAGAAGACCTCGCCGGTCAGGATGCGCGGCAGGAAGTAGTCCTTCTGTTCGGCGGTACCGAACCGGATGATCGCGTGTGCCACCATCCGGATACCCATCGGGGACAGCGACGGTGCCCCGGCCAGGATCGACTCCCGGCTGAAGATGTAGTGCTGGGTCAAGCTCCAATCGCAGCCGCCGTACTCCACCGGCCAGGCCGGCGCCGCCCAGCCGCGCTCGTGCAGGATGCGCTGCCAGTCCAGGCTCGCGTCGTGATCGCTGTAGACGCTGGTCATCAGGCGACCGGCTGCCTGGATGTCCGGTGTCAGATTTTCCTGCAGAAACGTGCGTACTTCATCGCGGAATGCCAGATCGCTGGCCGACCAATTGAGGTCCATGCAGACTCCTCTGTCGCTTGGGCTGATGGCAGCCTAGCAACAAAGAAGTGAACTTAGTTAGCGATGTGGCTTCAGGGGGTGGTCTGCTCCACGGTGTTCGTCTGCCGCGTGGATGCGGCCGCCATGAAGGCAAGGTGGCGGTCGAGCGAGTCCGCGGTGACGATGGCCGGCATCAGGACACGCCACTGCTTGGCGAACCGGTCCCGGAGATCGTTGCCGTCGGACGCGGCGCTCGACATCAACTCCGCGCCGAGGATCCAGGCCACCAGCGTGTTGGCGACATCGGCTGGGTCCGCGCCGGGGCGCAGGTCGCCGTCTGTTTCGGCGCGCTTGATGTCCGAGGTGAACTGGTCGACGAAGTTCACGTAGCTGTGTCGCGCGGTCGGATTGAACCCCGCGAACGTGCGCAGCAGTTTGGTCCCTGCTTGCGCGGTCCGGTTGGTCGCCAACAGGTCGCTGGTCGTGAAGGTGCCGACGATCAGTGATTCCATCGCGCTGTGCTCGGAGTCCCGCGCGGACTGGAACACGTTGTGCAGCAGAACCATTGCCTCTTCGATGATGACAGTGGCCAGTGCTTCTTTGGAATCGAAGTGGTAGTAGAGCGCGCCCTTGGTCAGCTCGGCGCGTTCGATGATGTCAGCCAATCCGGCGGCGGGATAACCGATCTCGTTGATCAAATCGACAGCAGAGTCAATGATCTTGCGTCGGGTCACTTCGGATCGCGGCTGGCGCCCCATTCGTCGATCACCTTCCGTCAGCGCGCGTTCTGTGGCTAGCCCCCCGAATCATCCTAAGGGTGCCATAACGTAGGCCGTTGTTGGTGTCGTTCATTCCGAGAGTATGTAAAGTAGCCGAACGGCGACATCGATCCCTGGTTGTCGGATTGTTGCAAATCGCTGCCGCTTAACTCAGGGATTTCAGGTTGGATTGGGACGCAGAAGTTGACGTGCTGTGCGTCGGCGCCGGCATCGGTGGCCTGGCGACAGCCATTGCCGCGGTCGACGCCGCCGCAGATGTGATGGTTGCCGGGGCGCTGCACGCAGATGACGGGCGTTGGCTGCGGGGCGACGATGTGCACTGCGTCACTCTGGGCGCCACGCTCGATGCGCGGATCGACGAGTTCGGGGTACCGCGAGGGGTTCCCGACGACGAGCCGGCCCCGGGAGCCGACGGACCCGGCGAGGTCGAAGCGGCCGAGCCCGACACCGGCGAGCAGCTCGATGCCACCGCCGTCTATTTCGCCGCGGTGACCGCCGAAGTCGACGACGCGACCGGCCCACCGTCGGACGGCGGGCCGGTGCCGGCCCGTGCCGTGCGCGAGCTGACGGAGTCCGAGACGCACACGCGCACCATCGAGACGTTCTTCGGGGCGGGACTGCTCGACTGGGCCCGGGTGTGCCTGGATTCCACCACCGGCGCGCTCTACAGCACGGTTCGCGGCTGGACCGCGGAGACCCTGCGCGACTCGGCAGGCAAGACGCTTCGGCTGTCGTCCCTCGGCGCCATCGAATGGAGCGCGGGCGACGGACCGGACCAACTGTTCGACTGGCTTGCGGCGGCGGCCGCCGAACGCGACATCGCGGTGAGCGCGGACAGCACGCTGCAGGCGCTGCTGTTCGAAGACCGCCGGATCATCGGAGCCGAACTGAACACACCCGACGGGCTGTACTTCGTACGTGCGCGCCACGGCGTCGTGATCTCGCCCGATTTCACCGGCGGAGGTGCGCCCGCCGAGACTGCCGCGCCGCCGGCCGGCACCCTCGAGGTCTGTATCGTGGGCCAGCCCGCCAGCAGATTCGCCCGCGTGGAACTGGTTGCGCGCTAGCGCTGTTCGGATCACATCTCGCTGGTGAACCGGACCGGCACCCGTCCCTTGCGGTACAGCGTCGCCATCTGATCGCTCGGCAGCGGCCGCGACAGCAGGAAGCCCTGCGCGCGGTGGCAGCCGAGACGCAGCAGTGTGGTTGCGGCAGCTTTGGTTTCGACGCCCTCGGCGACGATCTGGAGACCGAACGAGTCGGCCAGCGCGATGATCGCCCGGACGATCGCGAGGTCGCCGGGGTTGGAACCCAGGTCGGTGACGAAGCTGCGATCGATCTTGAGGATGTCGACCGGTAGCGACTTGAGGTGGGACAGCACGCTGTAGCCGGTGCCGAAGTCGTCGATGGCCAGCCGAACTCCGGTTCTGCGGAGGTCTGCCAGGGTGGCGCGGGAGGACTCGCTGTCCTGGACGACGACGTTCTCGGTGATCTCCAGGCACACCGAACCGCGGTCGAGACCGAATTCGTCGAGGATGTCGGCCACCGACTCGGCGAAGCCGTCGGTCACCAGCTGGACCGGGGAGACGTTGACGCGCAGCTCGAAATCGTCGCGATCATCGGCATCATCGCCGCCGGATTTCGAAGCCCGGAAGTCCTCGCGCCACCGGGCGAACTCGCGACAAGCCGTCCGCAGCACCCAGCGGCCCAATTCGCCTGCCAGGTTGATCGATTCGGCGATACCGATGAATGCGGCCGGCGGGAGCAGCCCGCGCGTGGGGTGGTCCCAGCGTACGAGCGCTTCGGTCGCGAGCAGTTTCCCGGTGCGCATGTCGATTTCCGGTAGGTAATTGAGCAGCAGCGCGCCGTTCTCGATGACGTCCTGCAGATGCAGCTCGATGTCGTTGCGGTAGGCCGTTTCCAGGGACATCGCGGTGGTGAACACCGCGACCCGGTCTCCGCCGGCCGACTTCGCGCTCAGGACGGCCTGGTCGGCCCGGCGCAACAGGTCGGAGGAGGTGTCGGAACCCGGAATACCCGAAGCGACGCCGACACTCACTGCCCGCGTGAGCCGTTCACCGTCGATCCAGACGCGGCGCCGCAGCGAGTCCTGAAGCTGGTAGGCGAGGGCTTCGGCCTTGCTCGCGGATATCGGTTCGGCCGGGACGACGACGAACTCGTCACCGCCGAGCCGCGCGATCACGGTCTTGCTGTCGACCCCTTCGGTGAGGCGCTGGGCGAAGACGCGGATGAACGAATCTCCGGCGCTGTGCCCCAGGTAGTCATTGATGGCCTTGAGCCGATCGAGGTCGAAGAAGAGCGCGGTGACCGGGCCGGGCTGCCCCGGCTGCAACCGGGCATCGAGATGGGCGATGAGGGCGCGCCGGTTGTTCAGGCCGGTCAGGTCGTCGTGTTCGGCCAGGTACCGGAGCTGCTCTTCGGCGAGTACCCGAAATTGGGCCTGGGTCAACAGGGAAGCGATGGCCTGTAGCGCGTTGATCTCCTCGGTGACCCATTCCCGGTTGCCGTACTTGACGAAGCCCAGGGCGCCGGTGGTGCGTTCGCCGGACACCAAAGGTGTTGCTGCCAGTGATATCTGGGGGACGTTGCGGTCGGCCTCGATGCGGCGCTGGTAGTCGTCCGGCTCCGGGTCGGGGCGCACGATCAGCGGAGTCTTGCGGTGCTCGGTCTCCGCGAAGACCGGGTCGGCGTCGGCGAAGTACACCACGCGCAGTGGGTCGGGGTCCGGAATCTCCGGCCGCAGTGGCCATTCCGCGACGAGGATCGAAGCACCGATCTCATGGTCGTTGCGACGCAGGAAGCTGACGTCGACCTCGAAGTAGTTGACGAGGATTTCCAGAACGTCCGTGTACACCTTGGTGGAGTTGCTGGAATCGGCGGCCATCAACCGCGTCGCAACCTCTGTGACCACGCGATCCAGTGAAGGGGGAGACTCGTCGATGGACATGAGACGCTCAGCTTAACCTGCGCTGACCTCAAAGGCGGTGCTCCTGCGGCTGGGTACCGAAGCCGGTGGCGCATCCGATATTCGGAGTGCGAGCACCACGGTCTCGTCCGGCCCTTTGCTGGTCAACGCGTGGAATGTGTCCTGTAGTCGGCGGAGTTCGTCGGCGTACTTGCCGGACAGTTCGCCGAGCTCGGTTCCGGTGTGGGCGTAGAGAAACGGCGGCGACATCGGCTGCACGGCCAGGCCGGCGTCCTGCGCCGCCATCCACACGGCGACGACGGCGGCCCCGCCACGGGCGAAGTCGCTCAGCGCCGCGCCCCGGATCAGGACGGTGACGATCGCACTGCTGGAACGCATGCGATCACTGGTGTCGTCCCCGAGGACGGAGCCGGCATCCCAGTCGCCGAGTGCGGCAACGACGTCGGTCCGGCGCAGCAGGGGCAGTACGGCCAGATCGCCGGAAGCGAGCCCCAGGGAACGGACGTCGATGCCGAAGTCCGAGTCGTCGTCGCCGGGCCAGCGCAGTTCCGAGATCATCTCGCGGTGCAGGGTGGGGGTGAGGTAGCGGATGCGGTCGGCGTCGGCGAAGACCGTTGCTGCGCGTGCGATCTCGTCGTGGTCGACCATGACGTGCGCGCGTGCGTCGTGTTGCTGTGCCACCTGCGACAAGGCTAAGGCCACCTCGGGTGGCAACGGCGCGCCCGTCCCGCGGTTGCGGTTGGTCTCGCGCACGAAGATCCCGGGGTACCAGCGCGCGAGTTCGGGGTCAGCATCCGGCCGCAGTCGGAGGGCGATCTGCAGCGGGCGTGCGCCGTCGGGTTCGGTGTAGGCCACGTCGGCGGCAAAACCGTTGGCGGCGGCAGCAACTCGGGCGTTGAACGCCGCGGCCCCGATGGCGACCGCACTGCCCCGGAAGCCGACGTCCATGGTCGACGTGCGCGCGGGGTCGATGCCGATGACGACGCTGTCGGCGGTCGCCGCAATGTGCCAGGGCTGGGAATTGCCGCCCGACGGGGCACGGATCGCGGCGGCGACCGCGGCGTCGACGACCTGGCCGAGCCCGGTGGCGACCGCACCGGACGGCGGCACGGCGGCATCGGCAGGTTGGTCCGTGCGGGTGGGTTCGGCCAATGCGCCGAGCAGACCGCCGATGTCGACCTGGGTGCGCCCCGATGCCAGCGGTTCGTCCAGCCCGATCCGGCGGATGGCTTCCAAAACAGTTGCCGCTCCGACGGTTACGTCGCCGACGAGTTGTGGCCAGGCCGACAGGGTGCGGCCCACCTCGAGTAGGGACGCACCCATGCGCGGCGAAACCCTGGCCGGGTCGAAGACCTGCATGAGGTACGGCAGCTTCTCGGCGATCGGCAGGCCCGCCATCGTGTCGGGGGCGATATCGCCGAGCAGTCCGTGGAAGACCGGGCGGCTGGGATCGATGTCGAAGCGCTCGACGTCGATCAACCCGCGGTCGCTGGTGGCCATCAGCACCGGGATTCCGCGGGCCCGGGCGCCGTGGCGGAGGTGCAGTTTCATCTCCAGCGAGTCACACTGCTCGACCAGCACATCGAGTCCGTCGAGGAACGGCGCGAGGGAGTCGGCACTCAGTCCGGCGGTCGAATACCGGACGGGGAGGTAGGGATCGAGTTCGGCGATCCGGCGCATGGCGGCGGTCGCCTTGTTGAGGCCGATGTCGAAAACCGTCGCCGGAATGCGGTTGAGATTGGACACGCCAAGCGTGTCGAAATCGGTGAGTCGCAGCTCGCCGCAGAACCCCGCCACGGCGAGCGAATGAGCGATGAGGTGGCCCGAGCTGAGTCCGACGACGCCGATGCGAAGGCGACCCAGTCGGTCCTGTTCGCCGCTGGTGGCCAGATGCCGGTTGCGGTCCAGACGCAGTCGGCGATACGACCCCGGTCCCAGCAGCTTCAGCACCGTCGCGCGCCACGGGTAGTAGACCCAGCGGGCGGGTTCGTCGAGAAGCTCGGACGTCGGTGCCGGCCGGAGTTCGGCCAGTGCGGCGAACTGGTCGGCCCAGGTGTCCACCGAGTTCACCGCCGGATCGCGCAGCAGCTCGTCGAGTGATTCCGCGTCGGCGGGGTCTTGGGGGTCGAGGATGGAGATGCGGTGAGCGTCCAGAGCTGCCATCAACCGGCGACCAGGCTGGTTGATATCGCGTCGATCTCGTGCAGCGCCTTCGTAATCTGCTCCGGCTGAGAATGATTGACCATGGTCCGTCGATCCCACCACATCATCTTGGTGCGGTAGCGCTCGTCGGGGTACGGCGTGGCCGGAATGGGCGCCACCACGCCGCCACCGGATTTCCACAATTCCAGGACGTGCTGGGCCGCCGTGGCCATCACGAACTGCACGCCCATGACGCTGGTGGCGTGATAGGCGGTGCGGGCCAGCAGATTGGTGATGGCGTGCTGGCTGGTGCGGTTGTCGCAGACCCACGCCGTTTTCATCTCCATGACGCCAAAGGGCACCCGGTCGTTGATCATCTTGCGCACCATGGCCAGCCCGGGCCGGCCGGCCCACTCGACCACGGCATGAGAGTCATCGGCACAGCTGAGCGGGGCTTTGGCGCGGAGGCCGCCGACCATGTTGCCCCCGCGGTCCAGGACCGTCCAGAACAGCGCGGTGTCCGCACCACCGCGGATCGCCGCAGCGTCGACCACTGCCTCGACGCCGTGCCGGCGATAGCTTTGCTCCGCCGCATCCACGTACCGGTTCCAGAGTTCTGGGTCGGTCTCGGGTTGCGACAGCACCACGCTGCAATCGGTATCGATGTCGGACCAGGCGATGTTTTCGGGAAAGCGAATATCGGCGTTGGATTCGTATTCGACATACTCCACCGACATCGTTGCCCCATTCGTGTTCAGCAGTCACTGCAACGTCAGTTGGCAGTCGGTTGCGGTAAACGCATCGCGCGCGGACTGCATTCCCTAATTCAGTATCGGGGTTGTTGGGGTCCTGCAGCCAGCTAGTGGTGAAACGTTGTCTGTCGACCTTCGGCGCACCGAAGAAATGGTCAGAACGAGTGTGCTGGCGCGCACGACCTTGGCAATCCCGGATATCTCTATTTCTGCAGGTTAGCCTAGACGATGCGTAGAGATGGCGAACTTTGAGTGGCTAAGTAGGTGGCCTCGGCCCAAAATCTGCGCATTGTGCTGCCCTGACGGACGCGTTAGAAGTATTACCGGTGCGGGCCGGGAAGCGGCCGCGCCCGAGAGGAGTAAGCGTGAAGGTCTTCGACAATCTGTCCGAGTTCGTCGCAGCAGCAGGTAGTCAGCTTGGACCGACGGAGTGGCTGGAAATCACCCAGGATCGGGTGAATCTCTTCGCCGAAGCCACCGACGACCACCAGTGGATTCACGTCGATCCGGAGCGCGCCGCCGGGGGCCCGTTCGGCGGCACAATTGCTCACGGTTTGCTGACACTTTCACTGCTACCGCATTTCATGCACCAGCTCTATCGCGTGGACAACGTCGCATTGGCCGTCAATTACGGTTATAACAAGGTGCGATTCATCACACCGGTCAAGGTCGGAGCAAACGTTCGCGCGGGTGCGGTCATTTCGAAAGTCGACGAGCTGGACGGGGCCGTTCAGGCGACCATGACAGTGACCGTCGAAATCGAGGGATCGGATAAGCCGGCGGCCGTCGCCGAGTCGATCGTGCGAATCATCGGATGATTGCTGGAGCGGCCCGGTGTAAGCGTGGGCCGCGAGGTCGAGCGGTCGCGTCAGCGACCCGCGGCCGAGCGCTGTGCCGCCTTCACCAGGCCGCCGCCGATGATCAGACGCTGAATCTCGCTGGTGCCCTCGTACAGCCGCAGCAGCCGCACGTCGCGGTAGATCCGTTCGACGGGCACGTCGCGCATGTACCCGCTGCCGCCGTGCACCTGCACCGCCAGGTCGGCGACCTTGCCGACCATCTCGGTGCAGAAAAGCTTCGCGGCAGACGGCGCGATGCGTCGGTCCGCGCCGCTGACCCACAATTGCGCGGCGTCCCGAACCAGGGCCCGCCCGGCCATGACGCCGGTCTGCATGTCCGCCAACATCGCCTGCACCAACTGGAATTCGCCGATGGCGGTACCGCCCTGGGTGGCGGTCGCGGCATACGCGACCGACTCGTCGAGGGCGCGTTGTGCCGCACCCACCGCAACTGCCGCGATGTGTACCCGCCCCCGCGCCAGTGACGTCAGCGCGGCGCGGTAGCCGATGTCCTCGCTACCGCCGATCAGGGCATCTCGACCCACCCGCACGTCGTCGAGTGTGACATCGGAGGTCCAGGCGCCTTCCTGGCCCATCTTCGCGTCCTTCGGCCCGACCACGACGCCGGGAGCGTCAGCGGGGACCAGGAACACCGCGATGCCGGGTCCCTCGGCATCGGCCGGCCGGGTCCGGGCGAACACCACGAACAGGTTCGCGGTGGGCGCATTGGTGATGAATCGTTTATGGCCGGTGATGATCCAGTCGTCCCCGTCGGCCACGGCCTTGGTGCGCAGGCCCGCGGGGTTGGAGCCGGCGCCGGACTCGGTCAACGCGAATGACGCCACGCAGTCGCCGCTCGCGATCGGTTCCAGCCAGCGCTGCTTCTGAGTGTCCGTGCCGAACCCCACGAGCACCTGCCCGGCGATGCCGTTGTTGGTGCCGAACATCGAGCGCACGGCCAGCGTGGTGTAGCCCAATTCCATCGCCATCTCGACGTCCTGGACGAGGTCGAGCCCCAGGCCGCCCCACTCCTGGGGGATGGCATAGCCGAACAGGCCCATGTTCTTGGCCTGATCCCGGATGTCGTCGGGCACCCGGTTCTCGGTCATGATCTCGAGCTCGCGCGGCACCACCGCGGTGCGGACGAACTGGCGGGTCGCGTCGAGGATGTCGCGGAAATCCTGATCGCTGACTTCTGTGACGGGGGAACCGGTGGGTTCGGCCATGTGGGTCTCCTTGTGCAACACGCGGATGCTTCTGGTTTGATGCAAGAAATATCATATTTTATGTATGAAGCCGGTCCGTCGGGTGCTGTTGTGACCGGTTCAGTCGATCAGGAGGAGTACACGACCATGCCGCTGCTGGACGGACGTATCGCGGTGATCACCGGCGGAGCTCAGGGAATCGGATACGCGATCGCGGAACGCTTCGTCGCCGAGGGCGCCCGGGTGGTGATCGGTGACCTGAATCTCGAGGCGACCGAGGCGGCCGTCGCCAAGCTCGGTGGCGCCGAGGTGGCCAAGGCCGTCCGGTGCGACGTGACGTCCGCCGACGACGTCCAGGCCTTGATCGACGCCGCGGTCGCGTGGGGTGGCCTCGACATCATGGTCAACAACGCCGGCATCACCCGCGACGCCACCATGCGCAAGATGACGGAGGAACAGTTCGACCAGGTCATCGATGTGCACCTGAAAGGCTGCTGGAACGGCACCCGGCTTGCGGCCAATGTCATGCGGGAGGCGAAAAGCGGTGCCATCATCAACATTTCGTCGATCTCGGGCAAGGTCGGCTTGGTCGGGCAGACCAACTACTCAGCCGCGAAGGCGGGCATCGTCGGCCTGACCAAGGCGGCGGCCAAGGAGGTCGCCCACCTCGGCGTGCGGGTCAACGCCGTGCAGCCGGGCCTGATCCGGTCCGCGATGACCGAGGCCATGCCGCAACGGATCTGGGACCAGAAACTGGCGGAGATCCCGATGGGACGAGCCGCCGAGCCCAGTGAAGTGGCGTCGGTGGTCACGTTCCTGGCGTCGGACATGTCGTCGTACATGACCGGCTGCGTCCTGGAAATCACCGGGGGACGGCACATCTAGATGACCGCGACCAGTCCCGTCATCTGCGCACCGGTACGTACCCCGATCGGCCGCTACGGCGGCATGTTCAAGTCGCTGACCGCGGTCGAGCTGGGTGTCGCGGCGTTGCGGGGCCTGTTGCAGCGCACCGGGATTCCGGCAGGGGCCGTGCAGGACGTCATTCTCGGGCACTGCTACCCGTCGAGTGAGGCGCCGGCCATCGGCCGCGTGGTGGCGCTCGACGCCGGATTGCCGGTAACGGTTCCCGGCATGCAGGTCGACCGCCGCTGTGGATCGGGTCTGCAGGCCGTCATCCAGGCGTGTATGCAGGTGGCCAGTGGCGCAAATGATCTCGTGATCGCCGGTGGCGCGGAGTCGATGAGCAACGTCGCCTTCCACTCCACCGACATGCGCTGGGGTGGCGCGCGTGGCGGCATCACCGTGCACGACGGGCTGGCTCGCGGCCGGACCACCGCGGGCGGCAAGAATCATCCCGTGCCCGGCGGCATGCTCGAGACCGCCGAGAACCTGCGCCGGCAGTACGCGATCTCCCGCGTCGAGCAGGACGCCCTCGCGGTGCGGTCGCACCAGAAAGCCGTTGCGGCGCAACGTAGTGGCGTGCTGGCCGACGAGATCGTCCCGGTGACGGTGTCGTCCCGCGCGGGCGACCAGGTGATCGACACCGACGAACATCCGCGCGCCGACACCACCGTCGAAGCGCTTGGCAAGCTCAAACCCGTTCTGGGCAAGAGTGATCCGGATGCCACCGTGACGGCGGGAAACTCCAGTGGACAGAACGACGCGGCCTCGATGTGCGTCGTGACCACCCCGCAGCGCGCGGACCAACTGGGACTGCAGCCGCTGGTGCGGCTGGTGTCGTGGGGTGTGGCCGGGGTGCCGCCGAACGTCATGGGCATCGGGCCGGTGCCGGCCACCGAGGTCGCACTGGCCAGAGCCGGACTGGCTCTCGCTGATGTCGATCTGATCGAACTCAACGAGGCCTTCGCCGCCCAGGCGCTGGCGTGTACGCGGGAATGGAAGTTCACCGATGCCGACTGGGAGCGCACCAACGTACGCGGCTCGGGTATCTCGCTCGGTCATCCCGTCGGCGCGACCGGCGGCCGGATGCTCGCGACCCTGGCACGCGAACTGCACCTGCGCGATGGCCGCTATGGACTGGAAACCATGTGCATCGGAGGCGGCCAGGGGTTGGCCGCCGTGTTCGAAAGGGTGGCATCGTGACTGGCAGCGAGAAGCGGAGCGGGATCGCGCATGACTAAGCTGGCCCAGACCGCCGGCCTCACCGAGGTGCAGCGCGAAATCATCGCCACCGTGCGGCAATTCGTCGACCGGGAGATCATTCCCGCGGCTCAGGACCTGGAGCACTCGGACTCCTACCCGCAGGCCATCGTCGACCAGATGAAAGACCTGGGCCTGTTCGGCCTGATGATCCCGCAGGAGTACGGCGGGCTCGGGGAGTCACTGCTGACGTACGCATTGTGTGTCGAGGAACTGGCCCGCGGGTGGATGAGTATCTCGGGCGTCATCAACACGCATTTCATCGTCGCCTACATGATCCGTCAGCACGGCACCGACGAGCAGAAGCAGCGCTACCTGCCTCGCATGGCGACCGGCGAGGTGCGTGGCGCCTTCTCGATGTCCGAGCCGGAGCTCGGCTCCGATGTCGCGGCGATCCGCACCAGAGGCGTGCGCGACACGGAGGGTGGCTACACCATCACCGGGCAGAAGATGTGGCTGACCAACGGCGGCAGCTCGACTCTGGTTGCGGCGCTGGTGAAAACCGATGAGGGCGCGGACAAGCCGCACCGCAACCTGACGGCGTTCCTGGTCGAGAAGCCCACCGGCTTCGGCGAGGTCAAACCAGGTCTGACGATCCCGGGCAAGATCGACAAGCTGGGCTACAAAGGCATCGACACCACCGAGCTCATCTTCGACGGCTACCGGGCAAGCGCCGACGACGTGCTGGGTGGCAAGCCCGGCGCGGGCTTCTTCCAGATGATGGACGGTATCGAGGTCGGCCGGGTCAACGTGTCGGCGCGGGCGTGTGGTGTCGGTATCCGCGCCTTCGAGCTGGCGGTGCGGTACGCCCAGCAGCGGGAGACGTTCGGCAAGCCGATCGCCGACCACCAGGCCATCGCCTTCCAGCTCGCCGAGATGGCCACGAAAGTCGAAGCGGCACATCTGATGATGGTCAACGCGGCGCGGCTCAAAGACTCGGGGGAGCGCAACGACGTCGCGGCCGGCATGGCGAAATACCTTGCCAGCGAGTTCTGTTCGGAGGTCACCCAGCAGAGCTTCCGGATCCACGGTGGCTACGGCTACTCGAAGGAGTACGAGATCGAACGCCTGATGCGGGACGCGCCGTTCCTGCTGATCGGCGAGGGCACCAGCGAAATCCAGAAGACCATCATCAGTAAGAGCCTGCTCAATGAATACCGCATCTGAACCTGAATTCGCCGCGCCCGCACAGCTTTCGCACGACGTGGCGCGTTACGTCCGCCGCCGGATCTTCAACGGCGCGTTCGGCGCGGGGGAGTATCTGCGGCTGGACCAACTGGCCACCGAGCTGGGCGTCAGCGTCACCCCGGTCCGGGAGGCGCTGCTGAACCTGCGGGCCGAGGGGCTGTTGGTGCAGCATCCGCGACGTGGCTTCATGGTCCTGGAGGTCACCGCCCGCGATGTCTCCGATGTGGCGATGGTGCAGGCGTTCGTCGGTGGGGAACTCGCGGCCCGCGCCGCAGAGAACATCACCGCGGCCCAGGTTTCGGAGCTCACCCGAATTCAGGACGCGCTGGAGCAGGCCTATCAGCACACCGATGTCGACCGCATGGTGCAGCTCAACCACGAGTTCCACCGGCTGATCAACGTCGTCGCCGACTCGCCCAAGCTGACCCAATTCATGTCGGGCATAACCCGTTACGCGCCTGAAGCCGTGTTCCCGACACTGGAGGGCTGGCCGGATCTGTCGATCCGGGACCACCGCCGGGTAATCGCCGCGCTGCAGGCCGGCGACGGCGAAGCGGCCCGGACGGCGATGGCCGAACACTTCGAGGTCGGTGTGGCACCGCTGACCGAGCACCTCTGCGCACGCGGGGTCATCCGCGAGGGCTGAAGTCCGGTGAGCCGGTGTCGCCCGGAGGTACGGTCTGTGTGAATCTGTGAATCGTGCAAGGAAACCGGCGTTGTGGCCGGATCCCGTTCCTCTGCGTCGGTTCGCCGCAATGATGTGCCCACACCCGATTCGTTGCCGACCGTTGGAGAGCAGCATGACCGCACTGACCGAGGACACCCCGACGCCGTCGGGCCGCGCAGCGACCCGGCGCGCGATCTGGAACACCATCCGGGGGTCGTCGGGCAATCTCGTCGAGTGGTACGACGTCTACGTCTACACCGTCTTCGCCACGTACTTCGAAAACCAGTTCTTCGACAAGGCCGACCAGAATTCGACGATCTACGTGTACGCGATCTTCGCGGTCACGTTCGTCACCCGGCCCATCGGATCGTGGTTCTTCGGCCGCTTCGCCGACCGCCGGGGCCGCCGCGCCGCACTGATGGTCAGCGTTTCGCTGATGGCCGCCTGCTCGATGGTGATCGCCCTGGTTCCGTCGCGGGCTAGCATCGGCGTCGCCGCGCCGATCATCCTGATCATCTGTCGGCTGGTGCAGGGGTTCGCCACCGGCGGCGAGTACGGCACGTCGGCAACCTACATGTCGGAGGCGGCGACCAGGGAACGCCGTGGCTTCTTCTCATCGTTCCAGTACGTCACCCTGGTCGGCGGGCATGTGCTGGCCCAATTCACCTTGCTCATCATCCTCACGGCCTTCAGCGCCGCGCAGGTGAGCGAATTCGGTTGGCGCATAGGCTTTGCGGTCGGCGGCGTCGCGGCGGTGGTGGTGTTCTGGCTGCGCCGGAGCATGGACGAGTCGCTGTCCAAGGAGACCCTCGAGGCGATTCAGGAGGGCAAGGAGCCCCATGCCGGTTCGATATGGGTACTGTTCTCGCGCTATTGGAAGCCGTTGCTGCTGTGCTTCCTGATCACGCTCGGTGGCACCGTCGCGTTCTATACGTACAGCGTCAACGCGCCGGCGATCGTCAAGTCGACCTACAAGAGCCAACCCATGACCGCGACCTGGATCAACCTGCTCGGGCTGATCTTCCTGATGCTGATCCAGCCGATCGGCGGAATGATCAGCGACCGGATAGGCCGCAAGCCCCTACTGCTGTGGTTCGGCTTCGGCGGGCTGATCTACACCTACGTCCTCTACACCTATCTGCCACAGACGCATTCGCCGATCATGTCGTTCGTGCTGGTTGCCGTCGCATACGTCATCCTCACGGGATACACCTCGATCAATGCGCTGGTGAAGTCCGAACTGTTCCCCGCCCACGTGCGGGCCCTGGGCGTCGGCGTCGGCTACGCGCTGGCCAATTCGATTTTCGGCGGTACCGCACCGCTGATCTACCAGGCCCTCAAGGCCCGAGGCGACGTGCCGCTGTTCATCAGCTACGTCACTGTCTGCATCGCGTTGTCGCTTTTGGTGTACCTGTTCTTCCTGAAGAACAAGTCCGACACCTACCTCGACCGCGAGCAGGGCAGCGCCTACCGCTGAGGGCTCGGGTGTCCGATTCAGCCCAACGGGTCGAACCGGAAGACCGCGAGTCTGCCTGCCAGCGACTCGAATTCGTCGGGCGTGCCCTCGGTGACCATGCCCGAACTCTTGGCGAATTTCACACCGACGGGTACCTGCACCGGGAACTCGCGCAGCACCGGCCGCGCCTCGTCGACCGTCAGCTCGGTGATCCGCACGGGCCGCGACTTACGGCCCCGCGTCAACGTGCCGGTGCCCGCGGCACGGGCGTTGAGCGCCCAGTGCGCGCCCGGATAGCCGGCGACGGCATACATCTCGCCGTGCACGACGAACGGCGTCATCGGGGTGCTGCGCGGCGCGCCCGTCTTGCGGCCGGGCACGGTGAGCACCATCGCGGGGCCGACCGGGATGCCGAGTTTGCCTACGGCGACAACGACTTTGTTCATCTGCTTCAGGTAGCGGGGCGGTCGCGGATTCGATGTATGTGGCTCAGACATGGCTGGTCTCCAATCGGGGGGTGAAGGCGCCGCGGTGCTGACCCACCCATTCGGCGAACGTCGTGGCGGGGCGGCCGAGGATGCGCTCGACTTCGTCGGTCACCGGAGCCGGGGTGTTGACGGTCTCGGCCAGCAGCGCGGTGTAGGCGGTGCCGAACTCGGCGGGGAAGCCGATGGCGACGAAGCGCTCTCGGACCTGCTCCACCGGGATCTCGTGGTAGTGCAGAGCGCGCCCCAGCACGTCGCCGACGATGGCGAGCAACTCGGCGTTGGTGAGCGACTGCGGCCCTGTCAGCGGAATCCTGCGCCCGTTCAGGTCGTCGGTGAGCAGAGCGTGCGCGGCAACGGCCGCGATGTCGGCTTCGACGATCGGTGCGCTGGATGCGGACGCGTAGGGTCCGGCCACGACATCGCCGGCCTGCAGCTGCCCCGCCCACATACCGATGAAGTTGGTGGCGAACAACGCCGGTCGCAGGCTCACCCACGGCAGTCCCGATTCTTGTCCAGCCGCGATGGCCAGTTGTTCGACCTCCTTGTTGCGGTCGCCGCGCAGGCGCGAGGGCTGCCGGGTGAAGTCTTCGTCGACGTTCATCGCGGACAGCGCGACCAGCTTGGCGCCGGAGTCTTTCGCGGCCTCGACGGTCCACGCCAGGTCCGGTCCGAGGGCACGGGAGTTGAGGAACACCGCGGCGGCCCCGGCGAGGCCGTCGCGGACGGACGCGACGGTCTCGACTCCGGCCGGGAGATGCGGGGACGGATTACGCGTGACGGCACGGACTTCCATGCCTGCGGCGTGCAACTGTTCGACGAGTGGGCGACCGACGTTGCCGGTGGCCCCGGTGATGAGAATGGTCATGCATCAAGGACGGGGTACCCCTCGGGAAAGTTACGGCCCGAAGGGTGAGGCGGTGCGGTAACTTTTCAGCACCCTGAATCGTCTTCAACTGATGACAGAAACCACCGAATTCACCGCGGCCTGGCGCCACCACCATCCGTATCTGGTCAACCTCGCGTACCAGATGCTCGGTGACGTCGGCGACGCCGAAGATGTTGCGCAGGAAGCGTTTCTGCGGCTGTCCCGCACGGCGCCCGGCGAGATCGAGGACGTCCGCGCATGGCTGACGACCGTCGCCGGACGGCTGTGCCTCGACCTGGTGCGGTCGGCGCGGGCGCGGCGGGAACAACCGACCGAGCAGGACGCGCTGCCGCCACTGGCATCGAGTGAGCCGGACCCCGCGGACCGCGTCACCCTCGACGACGAGGTGTCGAGCGCCCTGCTGCGGGTGCTGCGGCACTTGAGTCCCGGTGAGCGCGTGGCATTCATCCTGCACGACGTGTTCGGCGTCCCGTTCGAGTCGATCGCGGAGACCGTCGGCCGTCCGGTCGGCACGTGCCGGCAACTGGCCCGTCGGGCCCGGGCGAAGGTGGCGGGTACCGACGTGCGCGCCGACGACATCGAGGCGGCCGACCATCAACGGGTCACCGAGAAGTTCATCACCGCCTGCGCCGGCGGCGATGTGCAGGCACTGGCCGCGGTGCTGGACCCCACGGTGTGGGGCGTCGGCACGGTACTCAGCGATCCGCCGATCCCGCCCATCGTCAACCACGGCCCACAGCGCGTCGCCGAGAACCTCATGCTGTACCTCGGACCGGGCACCACCGTCGTTGCCGGTCCGCTCGGCCAACCCGTCCTGTTGGCTTTCGCGCACCGGCAGCTCTTCGCGGTGGTGGTCCTGACGATCCGCGACGGACTCGTCGCCAAGATCGAGGCGACCGCCGATCCATTGGCCCGGTTCGGGGCGTGAGTGCGCCGTAGGCTGGCGGCATGATCGAAGTGCTGGCAGACATGCCCGACGGCGTGACCGGCATTCGCGTTTCGGGGCGGGTGAGCGGTGACGATATCCGTGAATTCGAGCCCACCATGGACGATCTGGTCGTCGGCGGCGAGATCAGGATCGTCGAGGTCATCGCCGCCGACTACGAGGGGTTCGGGCCGGGCGGACTGGTCGAGGACCTGAAGGTCGGATTCGGTGCGCTGTTCAAACACCACTCGGCGTTCAAGCGCATCGCGGTGGTATCCGACAAGCCGTGGGTGGCGCACACCCTGCACGCCGTCGCCTGGATGATTCCGGGCGAACTGCAGATCTTCGGGCTCGACGAACTTGACCGCGCCAAGGAGTGGGCTGCGGGCTGAATTGCCCCCGCGAGCAGACGTAAAACTGTCGAATTCGCTTGGAAAACGACAGTTTTACGTCTGCTCGCGAGAGAAACACTCAGTCCTGGAGCGCCTGCTCCTTGGCCCAGCGGTAGTCGGCCTTGCCGGCGGGGCTGCGGACGATGGTCGGCCGGAAGACGACCGCCTTGGGCAGCTTGTACCGGGCGATGGATTCCGCGGCGTGCTTGATCAATTCGGCGGCGTCGGCCTCGGCGCCGTCGGCCAGTGCCACGACCGCGACGACCTCGTTGCCCCAGCGCTCGCTCGGGCGTCCGGCGACGACGACGTCGACCACGGCCGGGTGCGAGGCGATGGCGGACTCGACCTCTTCGGCGAAGATCTTCTCGCCGCCGGAGTTGATGGTCACCGAGTCGCGGCCGAGCAGCTCGACGGTGCCACCCTCCAGCAGTCGGGCACGGTCGCCCGGCACCGCATAGCGGATACCGTCGATCACCGGGAACGTCTTGGCCGTCTTGGCCGCGTCGCCCTTGTAGCCGAGCGGCACGTAACCCTCCTGGGCCAGCCAGCCGTTGCCCTCGTGGCCCGGCGCCAGCAGCGCGGAGAAGTCCTCCGAGACGATCCGGGTGGCCGGGCCGGCGGTGAAGGTGCCGCTGGACACGTTGGCCTTGGTCGACACGTGCGACATCTGCGCGCCGGTCTCCGAGGAACCCACGCCGTCGATCACCATCGCGTTGGGCAGGGCGGCGACGAGCCGGCCCTTCACGGCCGGCGTGAACAGCGCGCCGCCGTTGGCGACGACGACCAGCGAGGTCGGATCGTGGCTGCCGTCGGCCATCGCCTCTTCGATCGCGGTGACCAGGGGCCGGGCCATGGCGTCACCGACGACCGTCGCGACGGCGATCTTCTCGCGGGCGATCGTCTCGACGATCTCCCTGGCGTTGAAGGCCTCGACGTCCTCGGCGAACACGATGGTCTGGCCGTTGTTGATGCCGGTCATCACAGCCCACTGCGCGGCGCCGTGCATCAGCGGGGGCAGGATCATCATCCGCATCTCGCCCGCGGCCGACGCCCGGTCGACGATCTCCTGGGCCGACTGCGCCGGCTCGCCCGTCATCGCATTCCGGCCGCCGAATGAGGCCATGAAGATGTCGTGCTGGCGCCACAGGACGCCCTTGGGCATACCGGTGGTGCCCCCGGTGTACAGCACGTAGAGGTCGTCGGGCGACGGCGTCACCGGCGGTGGCGCGACGTCGGTGGTCACGATGGTCTCGTAGTCGACGGCGCCAGGCAGCAGCTCGTTGCCCGAGTTGTCGGCGATCTGGATTAGCACCTTGAGGTTCGGCAGGTCCGGCAGCACTTCGGCCAGCGTCGGCGCGAACGCGGCGTGGTAGATCAGGGCGGAGGCACCCGCGTCGTTCAGCAGGTACTGCAGCTCGGCCTTCACGTAGCGGTAGTTGACGTTGAACGGCGCCACCCGGGCCCGGAACGCGCCGAGCAGCGATTCGACGAACTCGGGTCCGTTGTAGGCGTAGATACCGACCAGGTCCTGCCCGACTTCGTGGCCGGCCAGCTGATCGCGCTCGGTGTGCACGCCCAGGCCCTGTGCATGCAGGTAGGCGGCCAGCCGGTTGGCGCGGGTGACGACCTCGGCGTAGGTGAAGCGGCGATCGCCCTGAATGATCAGGGTCCGGTCCGGAATGGCTGCAGCGACGGCGTCGGTGACGTCGGAAACCGTGAACAGCACGTTTCTCCTAAAGCTGGTCGGGCAACAACTGGACATCTGTCCATACACTCATTTAGTACCACGGAGTGAGGATCGTCTCTTTTGGTACCACCCTGTGAGGTGCCGACCGCGGTGTGCGTCCACTGTGCGGGCGGTTGTGTAGACGGTCGTTGCTCGCCGCCCCGACGATCAGCTGTTCACCCGGCGCGCCCGCTCAGCAGCAGCGGCCCTGCGGGTTCCGGTCCGCGGCGCGGTGTCGCGCCTTCCAATACTCGCGCTCGGTCAGCGCCGGCTCGCCGGCATGGCGCCGACGGTGGTGGTCCAGATACCGGGCGTAGTGGTTGTCGCCCATCAGTGATGACCAGTACCAACTGATCTGGCGTGCGAATCGGGCAGCGCGTCCCATTGCTTCTGTACCTCCTTCTCGACGTCGGTGGCGAGAAGGCCGCGCGGCGCGAACCGCCGCGACGGCACCGGCTCGTCATCGGTGAGTGACCGGCCGCCGCCGCGGATGGCCTGGATCGCGACGATGATGCCGACGACCACGACGATGACGACCAGCAGCGCGAACACGATGGACAGCGTGCCCTGGATGAAGGTGTTCCGGATGACGGCGTCGATCTGGTCGGGGTTCTTCGCGGAGCCGAAGCTCGTCTTGCCGGCGGCCTTGGCCGCCACATACTGCGAATGCTGTTGCCAGTAGCCGATTTTGGGGTCGTGGGAGAAGATTTTCTGCCACGACGCGGTGAGGGTGACCAGGGCGTCCCAGAACAATGGCAGCCCGGGAATCCAGGCCCATTTCAGCAGGCCCTTCTTGATCACCACGACGGTGACGACCGTCAGCGCGATGGCCGCGAGCAACTGGTTGGCGATACCGAACAACGGGAACAGCGTGTTGATGCCGCCGAGGGGATCGGTGACACCCATCAGCAGAATGCTGCCCCAGCCCGCGACGACCAGGAGACTGCAGGTCCATGCGCCGATACGCCAGCTGGGATCGCGCAGTTTCCGCAGCGGCCCACCGAGATTGCCCAGGGCGTCGGACAGCATGAAGCGCGCGACGCGGGTGCCCGCATCGACGGTGGTGAGGATGAACAGGGCCTCGAACATGATCGCGAAGTGGTACCAGAAGGCCTTCATGCTCGACCCGCCGAACACCTGGTGCAGTACTTCCGACATGCCCAGCGCCAGCGTCGGCGCGCCGCCGGTACGCGAAACCACCGAGTGCTCACCGACATCGGTGGCGGCGGCGGTGACTTCTGCCGCGGTGATCGGGGTGCCCGACAGGCCGAGTCCATTGGCGTAGGTGGCCGCGGTTGCCGCGGTGAGGCCGGTCGCCGCGCCGGGGGAGTTGATGACGAAGTACAGGTGCTGGTTGATGATCGCCGCGGTGATCAGCGCCATGATCGCGACGAACGACTCGGTCAACATGCCGCCGTAACCGATGAGCCGCGTCTGCCCTTCCTTCTCCAGGAGCTTCGGCGTCGTGCCCGAGGAAATCAGGGAGTGGAAACCGGACAGCGCGCCACACGCGATGGTGATGAACAGGAACGGGAACAGGGCGCCGGCGAACACCGGACCGTCGGCCCGGGTGGCGAACTGCGACACGGCGGGGGCCGACATGACCGGGTGGGCGATCAGGATGCCGACGGCCAGCAGCGAGATGGTGCCGACCTTCATGAATGTCGACAGGTAGTCGCGCGGCGCGAGCAGCAGCCACACCGGCAGTACCGACGCGGCCAGGCCGTAGACGATGATGCACCACGACAGCGTCACCTTGGACAGCGTGAACCAGTCTGCACCCCAGGATGTTTCGGCGACCCAGCCGCCCGAGACCACCGCGAGCAGCAGCAGCGCGACACCGATGAGGGTCACCTCGGACACCCGGCCGGGCCGCAGGTACCGCAGATACAGCCCCATGAAGATCGCGATGGGAATCGTCATCGCGATGGAGAACACGCCCCAAGGGCTCTCGGCGAGCGCGTTGACCACGACGAGGGCCAGCACGGCGAGCAGGATCACCATGATCACCAGCACCGCGACGATCGCCGCGATGCCGCCGACGGGCCCGAGCTCGTCGCGCGCCATCTGGCCGAGTGACCGGCCGCGCCGCCGCGTCGAGATGACCAGCACCAGGTAGTCCTGCACGCAACCGGCGACGACCGCGCCGATGATGATCCAGATGGTGCCCGGCAGGTAGCCCATCTGCATGGCCAGCACCGGCCCGACCAGTGGGCCGGCGCCGGCGATGGCCGCGAAGTGGTGACCGAACAGGACCCGGCGGTCGGTCGGCATGTAGTCGGTGTCGTTCTCGAGGAGCTCGGCCGGGGTGGCGTGATCGTCGCGGGGTTTGACGATCTTCATCTCGATCAGCCGTGCGTAGAACCGGTATCCGATGACGTACGTACAGATCGCGGCGATGACGAACCACACCGCGTTGACCGTCTCGCCACGGGCGAAGGCGATGACGGCCCACGCCACGGCGGCGAGCACGGCGATGACGCCGAAGATCACCCGATGTCGGGTGGTGATGGGCGAGCGGTCGATGATCGCGACCGGTGGCAGGTCCGGGTCGGTACGCACGTAAGTGATGTCCCCGACGGATTCGTCGGGGTGCGCGGTGGCTTGCGACATGCCCCACATCCTGTCATCGGCCGCTCCGAAAAGCGGGGTAACACTCAGCGTTCGTACAGCGACCGGACGGTGTCGATGGTGTCGGCCTCCTCGGGCCGCTTGTCGTCGCGGTAGCGCAGCACCCGGGCGAACCGCAGCGCCATCTTGCCGGGATAGCGGCTCGACCCCTGCACGCCGTCGAACGCGATCTCGACGACCTGCTCCGGGCGCAGCCGCACAACGTAACCGTCCATCGGGCCGTCGGCCAGTTCGGTGAATCGCGCGGTCTGCCAGTCCAGCATCGCGTCGGTCATTCCCTTGAAGGTCTTGCCCAGCATGACGTAGCCACCGGTGGCCGGATCACGCGCTCCCAGATGGATGTTCGACAGCTTGCCCGTGCGCCGTCCGGAACCCCACTCGACCGCGAGCACCACCAGATCGAGCGTGTGCACCGGCTTGACCTTCAGCCAACCGGCGCCGCGCCGGCCGGCCTCGTAAGGCGAATCCGGGTGCTTGGCCATCACGCCTTCGTGGCCCGCGGCCAGCGTGTCGTCCAGGAACTGCTGGGCGCCAGCCGAATCGGAGGTGACGCAGCGTCGGACCCGCAGCGGTTCGGGAACGACCTCGGCGAGCGCCTGGCGGCGGTGCTCGGCCGGCTGGTCCAGCAGGTCCGTGCCGTCGCGGTGCAGGATGTCGAAGAAGTACACCGAAAGGGGTTGCGCCCCATCATCGGCGCGTTTGCCGATGCGGGAGGACGTGACCTGGAACCGGTGCGGGCGGCCGTCGGGGCGCATGGCCAGGGCCTCGGCATCGGCGATCAGGTCCGTCACGGGCAGGGCCAGCACCACATTCACCACATCGGGTACCCGCGCGGTGATGTCGTCGAGACTGCGGGTGTAGACCGACACGTCGGTGCCGGACCGATGTATCTGCAGCCGGACGCCGTCGAGCTTCGTCTCGAATATCGCCGTGCCACCGAGCTTTTCGAGGGCTTCGCCGACGTCGGTGGCGGTCTGGGCCAGCATCGGACTCACCGGGCGGCCCACGGTGAGGGTGAAGCGCTCCAGGCCCGCGGCGCCGTCGGACAGCACGGCGGCAGCAACCGTGGCCAGCTCGCCGCCGAGCATCGCGGCACGGCGCACGTCGGCCGCGGCGATGCCGGCGGCCTTCGCCACCGCGTCGGCCATGACCCCGGCCAGCGCGCCCTGACGCAGCCCGCCGCTGAGCAGCCCACGCAGAAAGGTCTGCTCGACGTCGGTGGCCGCCCCGAACAAACCGTGGAGCAGCGCGGTGCGCGCGGCCCCCGAACCCCGGCCGGCGACCGCCTTGATGGCCGTCAGCGCGGCGTCGACCTCGATGACCGTCAGCGTCGAACCACCTGCGGCCGGCGGCGGCAGCGCGCGCAGCGCCGCCCAGCCGACCCCGATCTGCCGCTGCGGCAGCTCACCCGACAGCCAATGCACGACGATGGCGACGGTCGCCGGGTCGTCGGCCGCGCTCCCGAGGAGGGCCGCGATGCGGGCGATCTTCGCGGACCGGGCAGACACCGCACCGACTTCGGCCGAGGCCGTGGCGACGTCGGAGAGCAGCATGGCCCCAGCTTGGCATGGGGCACCGACAATGTTCAGTCGCTGCCGAGTAGCTCACGCAGTACGGCGGCCTCCGCCTCGACCTGCGCGGCCCGGTCGTCGCGGCCGGTCGACCGTAACTGTCCGGCCGCGGCTCGACGCTCGTCTGCCTCGGTGTCGATCAGTTCCCGGATCTGGTCCTCGGTGAGTCGTCGGCGGGCGACCTCGGCGGCGCCGAGACTGTGGGCGCTGTCGGCGATGGCGCCGGCCCGCGGCAGGGGCACGTCCGGGGTCTCGGCGTTGTCGATGGCGCTGAGTGCGCTGCGGAGCGCCGCCACCGCAACGTTGTCCTTGGCCTTGCGCGCCGCGATGAGCCGGGACCGGAGGCCGGCGCGCCACTGTTGGGCGGGTTCGGTCATCCGGTCACCGTAGTGAAGCGGATCCGGCTCGCCAACCGAATATTTCGGACGCCGGTCAGGCGACGGTGAAGGACACCGAGTGCCAACCCGTCGCCCCATCGGGAACGACGTCGGCGACGTCCGAGGTCTGCAGCGCGCCGGTGCCATCGGTGGCGCGGACAGTGATGGTGTGCCGTCCGGGCTGGTCTGCCTGCCAGGTGTAACTCCACAGCCGCCAGGTGTCGTTCGAGTACGCGGCGCCAAGCGTGGCCGGTCGCCACGGGCCGTCGTCGATGCGGACCTCCACCGCACGGACCCCGCGGTTCTGCGCCCACGCGACGCCGCCGAACGTCGCCGTACCCATCGGCACACCGGACCCGGCGCGGGGCACGTCGATGCGCGACTCGGTCTTGATGGGCCCGTGCGCGGACCAGCCCAACTTCGTCCAATAGGCCTCGGCCCGATCGAATCTGGTGAGTTCGAGGTCGACGAGCCACTTCGTCGCCGAGACGTAGCCGTACAGACCCGGGACCACCAGCCGCGCGGGGTAGCCGTGTTCGGTCGGCAGCGGTTCGCCGTTCATGGCGACGGCGAGCAACGCGTCGCGGTTGTCGGTCAGTGCCTCCACGGGGGTGCCTGCGGTGAACCCGTCGATGGACTTCGACAGGACCATGTCGGCATCGGGGTGCACGCCGGCCCGGGCCAGTAGGTCGCGCACCCGGTAGCCGGTCCAGCTGGCGTTCGATATCAGGTTGCCGCCCACCGGGTTCGACACGCAGGTGAGTGTGACGACCTTGTCGACCGCCTCGAACTGGGCCAGCTCATCGAAATGAAAGGTGACCTCGCGATCGACCATCCCGTGGATCCGCAGCCGCCAGTCCTGGCGCTGCACCTGCGGGACGGACAGCGCGGTGTCGATGCGGTAGAAGTCGGCGGTCGGAGTGATGAACGGTGCCAGGTCCACGCCGGCGGGCTGCACCCCGGGCGGTATCGGTGGGCCGGGAACCTTGGGCGCCGGCGGGGTGTAGGCGCTGCGGTCACCCGCGGCCGACGACGCGGCGCGGCCCAGCACCGTCCCGATGACGCCGGCGAGGGTGCCGGCGGCGAGGAAGCCCAGCGCCGCCAGCGATCGGCGCCGGCCGGGATCGGTATCTGCGCCCGGTTCCGGGGCTGGGGGACTCACACGATCTGTGACCAGCAGCCGCAGGACCGCGATGCCCGCCGCAGCACCCACGAGCGACGGGATGACGTCGACCGGGCGGGCGCCAGTACGCGACAGCACCGCGGCGCCGCCCAGTACCCCGGCCAGCCCCAAGGCGATACTGCCGAGCTTCCGGTCCTCGAATTGTGCTGTCACCATGGCGATCACCGCGATGACCACGAGCACCGACACCGTCAGGAACAGCTTGTCGTTGGTGCCGAAGGTCTGGATCGCCCACTCCTTGACCGGCCCGGGCGTCAGGTCGATGACCACCGATCCGACCGCGGTGCGGGAATCGGCGTGTGGCCCAAGCGGAATCGCCAGCAGCGCCGCCGCCCCGAGCGCAACGGCTGCGGCCGCGAGGCCGGCCAGCGAGCGGTGCGGATCCAGTCGATGTGCCACACCGTCACAGTACGGCGCGCCCGGATGACGAGCCCCGAATGAAAACGGATCGTAAGAATTGGCTGCCCGTTCGGCTGATCCCGGGCCAGAATCACTGCATCATGCAGCCGACTCTGACCGACCGTGACCGAGACATCGTCCAGAACTGGATCCGCGCTGAGGGGCTGGGTGAGCACGTCACCGCCGTCGAGCCGCTGACCGGAGGCACCCAGAACATCGTGCTGCGGTTGCACATCGACGGCCGCCCGGTGGTGCTGCGCCGCCCACCCCTGCATCCCCGGCCGACCAGTGACAAGACCATGCAGCGCGAGATCGCGGTACTGCGGACCCTGGCCGGCACCTCGGTGCCGCACCCCGCCTTCATCGCCGGCTGCGAGGACCCGTCGGTGCTCGGCGTCGTCTTCTATCTGATGGCCGAGGTCGACGGCTTCAACCCCGGCGAGGAACTCTCGCCGGCCTATGCCGCCGACGCGGGGCTACGACATGACGTCGGGCTGTCCTATGCGGCGAGCCTGGCCCAGCTGGGCAACGTCGCCTGGGAAGGTAGCCCGTTGGCCGCCATCCGCAAGCCGGGATCCTTTGTGGCACGACAGGTTCCGCAGTTCGTCGGGCTGCTCGAGAGTTACCGGCACGAGCACTACGATCCCGAATCACTCGACGGTGTCGCGCAGCTGGCGACCTGGCTGACGGACCACCGGCCACCCGACGGCGAGCCCGGCATCATGCACGGCGACTGCCACCTCAACAACGTCATGCTGCGCCACGACCGGCCCGAGCTGGCGGCGTTCGTGGACTGGGAGATGTGCACCATCGGCGACCCCCTGCTGGATCTGGGCTGGATGCTGGTGTGCTGGCCGACCGCGCCCAACGCGATCGTCGTCGGTGCGGCGCTGGCGGAGTCCGGTGGCCTGGCCGGGCGGGACGAGCTGCTGGACGCCTACCTCGCCGCGGGCGGCCGCCGCACCGAGCATCTGGAGTGGTACATCGCGATGGCGTGCTTCAAGCTGGGCATCGTCATCGAGGGCACCTGGTCGCGGTTCCTGGCGGGGCTGGCCGACCGTGAGGCGGGGGAGAAGCTGCATGCCTCGGCCACCGAGCTGATCCAGCTGGGCGTGCGGGTGGCCAAGGGCGACAACCCGTTCGCCTACCGGTAGGCGTCGTAGCCCAGCTTGGCCGCCAGCGCCAGGCCGGCCACCGCGATGGCCAGGCGCAGCGGTGTCGCGGGAGCGTGGCGGACCACGATCGGGCCGAGCCGGGCACCGATCAGGCAACCCAGGCCGAGTGGCCAGACGGCAATCCAGTGCACCGGCGCCAGCGCGATGAAGCCAATGGCGGCAACACCATTGGCGGCGCCGAGGACGACGTTCTTGGCGGCGTTGGCATGCGCGAGCGATTCACTGCCGCCGTGTAGGAACAGCGCCAGCAGCATCACGCCCGCCGCGGCGCCGAAATACCCGCCGTACAGACAGATCGCGAAGATCGCGACGGAGATCAGCACCGAACGCCAGCGGCCAGGCTCGTCGTCCGCGCCGCGTCGCTGCGGTATCGCGATGGTGAGGCTCGACAGGGCCAGCAGGATCGGCACCACCTGCTCGAAACCTTCGGCGGGCAGCGACAGCAGCAGTGCGGCGCCGGCCGCGCCGCCGAGGATGGCCATCGGCATGACCCGCCGCAGCCAATGGCCCATGCCCTCGAGTTCGGGGAGCGAACCCCACACCGATCCGATGGTGTTGAACGTCAGCGCGACGGTGTTGGTCACGTTGGCCGCCACCGGCGGCAGCCCTGCCATCAGCAGGGCCGGGTACGTCGCGACGGACGCCAGCCCGGCGATACTCCCGGTCAGGCCGCCCGCGACACCGGCGGCAAGCAGAAGTAACGCGTGCTGCCAGCTCATCGCGGCAAACCCTACAACCTCGCGATTTATGCACGACAATCCGCGCTGACCGCGGAAAACCGTGCACGAAACGCGGAGGTAACTGTCGTCCGATAGAAACATCTGCATGACCTCCGCTGATTTCGGCGTCGACGCCGCCGTCGCCGCGATCCGCGCGGCGGACGGCGAGGACGCGCTGCGGTCGGGAATCGAACAGGCCCTGCAGGCGGTGCGGGCGGCGGCGCGCGCGTCGGCCCCGGCCGGTGAGGTCGCGGCTGCGTGGTCGCAGGCGCTCCGCTCCGGTGTTGCCGCGGCCGTGCGGCTGACGCCCGGCCCGTCCTGGTCGTGGTTCGTGTCCGGCAGCGTCGCGCGGGGCGAGGCGGTGGCGGGCTCCGACGTCGAGACGCTAGTGGTGCTGGCGGACGACGCCACGCGCGACGAAGCGCTGGCGGCGGCAGCGCAGGTGCATGCCGTCCTGGAACGGTGTGGTGTGCTTGCGGATGCCAACGGGGTGCTGGCCAGCCGGCCGCGGTTCTGCCGATCGGCAAGCGCATGGTCCGACGGCATCGCGCACTGGACGTCCGACCCGCGGGTGGACCGCGGCGTCGTGATGACCGGTGTGCTGGCCGATTCCCGCGCCGTCCAGCCGGCCGACGACGCGGTGGCCGAGGACCTCCTACGGGCACAGGTGGTGCGTGCGGCCGTCGCCAACTACCCGGCCCGTCAGTACCTGCTGCAGGATGCCACCACGTTGCGGGCGACGTTCCCCTCCCGGCTGCGCATGCTGACCAACCAGTCCGACGCCGTCGACCTCAAGCCGGCGGCGATCGATCCGCTGGTGAAGATCGCCCGGTGGGCGGGGGTGTCGGCAGGTGCCACCGAGCTGTCGACGCCAGGTCGGCTCGACGCCGCCGGCGCGGCGAATGTCCTTGACGCCGATGATGTTTCGACGCTGCGGGACTGTTTCGCCGCGTTGACGAGATTCCGGTGGACGTCTCGCGCGGCCGGCGATCAGGTGGTGCTGTCGGAATTGCCGCCACAGGAGCGGGCCATGCTGCGCAGTGTGGCCCGCGAGGTGGCCGGTGTCAGCCGCAAGCTGGCCTATCTCGCGTCGACGTCGGCGTTCCGCTGATGGCAACAGCGTCCACCGTGACCGCTCGCGCGGCACAGCACGCAGTGCACCAGACCCTGGCCGCCCAGCGCATCGAAGGTTGGGAGCCCCAGCCCGCGCACATCGTCGAGCTGGGTGCACTGGCCTCCGGCGCACTGGATTTCGGCGAGTACCTCGCACGGTGCCGTGCGCAGTATCCACCGGCACCGGCGCGGCGCCGGTGGCTCCGGCGCCGGGCGCCGTATCTGATTCCGGGAACATCGGTGTTGCGCAACAACTTCGGTATTCAGCACGGGCCGGACCTGGCAGCAGTGGAATTTCAGGTGACGGCGGGGCGAATGGTGCTGTGGCACTGCCGGCAATCCCCGGCGGAGGCCGAGATCGACATCCGCGCCCTGCACCGGGAGCTGTTCGGTGACGTCTACGAGTGGGCGGGGGAGTTGCGTACCGTCGACATCCGCCGCGGTGACTCGGCGTTCACCTGGCAGGTCGACGTCGCCGCTGGGTTGGCGGAAATCCAGCTTGCCGCAACGGCATTGGCGGATATGGGAACCGTAATCGATAACCCCAGGCTGGCCTGGGAACTGGCCCGGCTGTACGCCCGCTACAACCAGATTCACCCGTTCCGGGAAGGCAACGGACGCACCGGGATGCTGCTGCTGCACGCGCTCGCCCGCCGGTGCGGGCGGGAACTGGACTTCACCGGTGTCAGCCGGGCCGCCTGGTATTCGGCGTCGCGGGACAGCATGCCGCTGCACCGGGACGGGCGTCTCAGCCACCGGCCGTTCCTGTGGCTGCTCAATCCCGCCGTGAAATCGCCTTGACCCGAGGCGCGGTCGCGGACTAACCTCGGCGACCATGCTTCACATGCTCGTAGTAGCCAGTACCCACAGCGGGGTCTGATCCTGACCGACCCCTCGCTGTGGGTCGGACGCTACTACCTGTCGGTCACTTCTTTCGAGCAGAAAAGACCGACGCATGTTCACCTCCACCGCCATTTCCACCACGCGTTTCGCGGATCTGTTCGACCGTCCCGTGCCTCGTGAGCTGCGCGAACACGCCGAAACGATGTGTCACGACACGTTCGTCGACCACTACGGCCACCAGGGTGGCCCGATCCGTCTGGGCAGCTGGGGCGCCGCGGACGACGACCGTCGTCGCGGCATCACCGCTCCGCGCCGGTACCGCGCCAGCATCGCCGTCGGCGATCGCATCGCGACCTCGACGGCCGCCGCGACCGGCCCCGTCGCGGCCCTGACCGCGATGCTGCACGAGCGCGGCATGGCCGTCGAGATGATCAAGTTCCACCAACTGCCCGCCGTCGGCGGCGGCATCGCGACCTTCATCCACGGCAGCGACGGCGTACGCGCGGAGTGGGCCATGGGCTGGGCGCGCGACCCGGTCCAGTCGGCGCTGCGGGCGATGATCGCGTGCGCGAACCGGCTGCACGCCTAGTCCCGTGACGCCGTTTCGGCGGGGAAATCAGCGAATGGGCCGCAACACGATCGGCATGCCGTCCACCGGCACGGCCATGCCGCCGTAGTCGTACCACGGCTCGTAGCCGGGGCGGGTCAGCTCCAGGCGGTACTGGCGCAGCAGTCGGTGCATCACGGTCTTGATCTCCAATTGCCCGAAGACCATGCCGATGCACTTGTGTGCGCCACCGCCGAACGGGGCGAAGGCGTAGCGATGCGCCTTGTGCTCGCTGCGCGGCTCGGCGAACCGGTCGGGGTCGAACCGCATGGGGTCGGTCCACAGCTCGGACAGGCGGTGGTTCATGCCGGGCCACGTGACGACGTCGGTTCCGGCCGGGATGAAGTAGCCCAGCAGCTCGGTGTCCCGGACGGCGCGGCGGAAGTTGAAGCCCAGCGGCGTCTGCAACCGCAGCGACTCGTTGATCACCAGGTCATAGGTTTCCAGCTTCTCCAGTGACTCGATGTCCAGCGGCGCGTCACCGATGCGCTCGGATTCCTCGCGGAGTTTGTCCTGCCACTGCGGGTTGGCCGCCAGGTGATAGGCCATGGTCGTCAGTGTCGACGTCGTGGTGTCGTGCGCGGCCATCATCAGGAAGATCATGTGCGCGACGATCTGGTCGTCGGTGAAGGTCTGCCCGTCTTCGTCCTGCGCATGACACAACACGCTGAACATGTCGGTGCCCTCGGACCGGCGCTTCTCGGCGATGGAGTTCGAGAAGTAGTCCTCCAGCGTCTTGCGGGCCTGCACGCCGCGCCACCAGGCGAAGGGGCGCACCGGCTTCCGGATGATCGCGTTGCCGGCCCGGGTCGTGGTGGTGAAGGCCTGGTTGATGGTGGTGACGAGCTTGTGGTCGGTCCCCGCGGGGTGTCCCATGAACACCTCGGACGCGATGTCGAGCGTCAGCTCCTTGACTGCCGGGTGGAACAGGAACCGGGGATCGTTGGCCACCCAATCGTTGGCGAGCACCTTGGTCGCCACGGAATCGATGTGGGAGACGTAGCCCGTCAGCCGCGAGCGGGTGAACGCCTCCTGCATGATCCGGCGGTGGAACATGTGCTCGTCGAAGTCGAGCAGCATGAGGCCGCCCTCGAAGAATGGCCCGATCACCGGATCCCAGGCGCGCTGCGAGAAGTCCTTGTTGCGGTTGGAGAACACCGCCTGCGTCGCGTCCGGCCCCAGCGCCATCACGGCCGGGAGCGCCGGCGTCTGCGCGTAGTACAGCGGCCCGTGCTTGCGGTAGATATCCAAGACGTAGTCGGGCCCGCCGCGGAACACCTCGATCAGGTGTCCGATGACCGGCAGCCCGGAGTCGCCCATGATCGGTTTGAGGCCACTGCCTGCCGGCGGGTCGGCGAGCTTGAACTGCTCCCAGTCGGTGGCCAGCAGCCGCTGCTCGATGATGCCCATGCCCGGCACCGTGACGGGCGTCGGCTTGAGGCGGCGCATGGCTTGATCGAGGAGGTAGTTCGGCGTGCTGATAGTCGCCATCCAGGGATTCCTGTCTGCTCTTGATGCTCTTTTGTGGTGAAAGTCACCACCTGTTGTCATCTTGGCTGCCATACTTGACGCGTGTCAAGTTTTGAATTGGCGTGTCGGCGATGACATCGTGAGCGCCATGAGTGCTGAAGTCGAGACGGCCGACAAGGGCCGTAGCCGCGGCGACAAGCAACGCGACGCCATCATCGAGGCGGTTCGCGAACTGCTGGAGGAGCGCCCGTTCGCCGACCTGTCCGTCAGCACCATCAGTGCGCGCGCCGGCGTGGCGCGGTCGGGCTTCTACTTCTACTTCGACTCGAAGTACTCCGTCCTGGCCCGGATCGTGTCCGAGGCCATGGAGGAACTCGACGAGCTGACCCACAACTTCGCGCCGCGCGAGCCCGACGAGTCGCCGGCGTCCTTCGCCAAGCGCATGGTCGGTAGTGCGGCTGCGGTGTTCGCGAGCAACGACCCGATCATGGCGGCGTGCACCATCGCGCAGAACACCGATGCCGAGATTCGCGACCTGATGGCCGATTTCGAGGACGGTGTGATCGCCAAGATCGTCGGCTTGATCGAGCAGGACGCCGGTAGGCGGCCGATTTCCGATGACCTGCCCGCATTGGTTCGCACTCTGGTGTCGACGACCGCCATGACGCTGTCGCGCGACAGCGCATTTATCGGACGCGGCGGGGACGCGCAACGCGCCGTGGAGATCGTCGAGCGGTTGTGGCTCAGCGCCTTATGGGGTGGGGCAGACCTGCCTGTGTAGGGTCGGGCCATGACGCGGTGGGGCGGCTACGCAGGCAAGCGGTGTTTCGTGACGGGGGCGGCCAGCGGTATCGGCCGGGCGACGGCGCTCAAGCTGGCCCAGCAGGGCGCGGTCCTCTATCTGACCGACCGTGACGACACCGGGCTGGAACAGACCGTCGCCGACGCCAGGGCGCTCGGCGGGGAGGTGGCCGAACACCGCGCGCTGGACATCTCCGACTACGACGCCGTCGCGGCCTTCGCCGCCGACATCCACAGCCGGCACGAGGCCATGGACGTCGTGCTCAACATCGCCGGGATCTCGGCCTGGGGCACCGTCAGCACCCTGACCCATCAGCACTGGCGCTCGATGGTCGACGTCAACCTGATGGGGCCCATCCATGTCATCGAGACCATGGTCCCGCCCATGGTGGCCGCCGGCCGCGGTGGTCGGCTGGCCAATGTCTCGTCGGCCGCGGGCATCGTCGCGCTGCCGTGGCACGCCGCCTACAGTGCCAGCAAGTACGGCCTGCGCGGGGTCAGCGAGGTGCTGCGCTTCGACCTGGCACGGCATCGCATCGGGGTGTCGGTCGTGGTGCCCGGCGCGGTGAAAACGCCTCTGGTGCAGACGGTTCAGATCGCGGGCGTGGATCGCGATGATCCGCAGGTGCAGCGCTGGGTGGCCAGGTTCGCCGGGCACGCGGTGTCGCCCGAGCAGGCCGCGGACAAGCTGTTGTCCGGGGTGGCCAAGAACCGGTTCATGATCTACACGTCGCCCGACATCCGGGCCCTGTACCTGTTCAAGCGGCTGGCGTGGTGGCCCTACAGCGTGTCGATGCGTCAGGTGAACGTGTTGTTCACGCGCGCCCTGCGGCCCAAGCGTGGCTGAACCCCAAAACTGCTGAGCTTCAGCGCTTTCCCCAGTCCCACGGCGGCGCGGTGAGCATCGTCTGGCCCTCGATCTGGGTTTCGCCCCACTGCTTGACCAGTTCGACTTCGCTCGCGTCGCACGCGGCCAGCCGCTCGCGCAGCCGTGCCGAGTGGGTGACGACGACGACCTGCGTTTTGCGTGCGGCAGCGGCGATCATGTCCGCGAGCGGGCCCACCAGGTCGGGATGCAGGGACGTCTCCGGCTCGTTGAGCACCATGAGCGCGGGCGGCTGCGGCGTCAGCAGGGCGGCGCCCCAAAGTAGGAATCGCAGTGTGCCGTCGGATAATTCGGCCGAGCGCAGCGGGCGGAGCATGCCGCGTTGGTGCAATTGCAGTTCGAACAATCCGCCGTCGGAGCTCACCGATATCTCGGCGCCGTCGAATGCATCGGCGACCGCGCGCGGCAGATCGTCGAACCCGGCTTCCAGGATGGTCTGCACCGCGGCAGCCAGGTCGTTGCCGTCGTTGCTCAGCACTGGCGTCCGGGTGCCCACCTGGCGGCGGCGGGCCGGCGCATCCCGGTCGACGCGGAAGCCGTCGTAGAAACGCCAGTCGCGCAATCGGTCCCGGACCGCGGCCAGTTCGGGCAGCGCTTCGGGGTTCGCGTACTCGGCGAGGACGCTGCGGTAGCTGGGCAGAGCGCGGGTCAGTTCGTCGAAACCGCGGCCCGAGTCGGATGCCACCTCGGCGTAGGTCCGGGTGCGACGGACCAGGGCGCTGCTGGGCCGGGGCGAAGGCCCGGCGAACACGGTCTCGCGCTTGATCTCGGGGTCCTGGCCGAACATAGAGTTGTGTCCGGGGTCCTGCGGCAGGCCGAGGTCGATGAAATAGCCGAAATCGGTTGCCGCGAAGCCGAGTTCGAGCGACACCGGCCGGGTTCGGCTGGTGCCCTCGGTGGTACCCGTGCGGCGCGCGCCGCTGGTGTTCTCCGGCCCGGCCCACAGCACCGACTGCAACCCGCCCTCGCGGGCCAGGGACCCGATGACCTCGCCGCGTCCGCAGTCGGCCAGCAGCCCCAGCGCCCGGTACACCGAGGACTTGCCGGTGCCGTTGGCTCCGGTCACCACGGTCAGCTCCGACAGTGGCAGGACGATCTCGCGCAGCGACCGGTAGCCCCGGATGGCGATGGTGGTGAGCACTACTTCGGCATCTCCAGTTCCAGCCGTACCCCGAGCAGCCGCACCGGCCGGTCCAACTCGAAGTCGTGCAGCAGGTCGATCGCGGTCCGGGTGATGGTCTCCAGATCGGTACCGGCCACCGGCAACTTGCGAATCTTGGTGCGGGTGAAGAACGTCTTGGTGCGTACGGTCACGGCTACTCGGGTGACGACACGGCCCTGCTCGACGATCTCATCCAGGGTCCGCCGGGCCAGCTCGCCGACCGCGGCGTCCATCTCGGTGACGTCGGTGAGGTCCGCCGGGAACGTCACCACGTGGCTGCGGGACCGTGGCACCCACGGTTCGGCGGTCACGTTGCTGTCGCCGCCGCCCTTGGCGAGCAACAGGATCCACAACCCGGTGGTCGGGCCGAACGTCGACGTGAGTAGCTCGGCGTCGGTGCGGGCCAGCTCGGCGACGGTCGTGATGTCGAGCTCGGCAAGCTTTTTCGCGGTCTTGGGGCCCACGCCCCAGAGCGCGTCGACCGGCCGGTCGCCCATGACCGTCATCCAGTTCTCGGCGGTGAGTGCGAAAACCCCGGCCGGCTTGCCGAATCCGGTGGCGACCTTGGCGCGCTGCTTGTTGTCGCTGATGCCGACGCTGCACGACAGGCCGGTCTCGGCAGCGATCACGGCGCGAATCTTCTCGGCCAGCTCGAACGGATCGTCCACGGCCGCACCGACATACGCCTCGTCCCAGCCCCATACCTCGACCGGATGGCCGAGGTCGCGCAGCAGGCCCATCACCTGTTCGGAGGCTTCGTCGTAGGCCGGCGCGTCCGAGGGCAGGAAGACGGCCTCCGGGCATTTGCGGGCGGCGGTGCGCAGCGGCATCCCGGCGTGGACGCCGAATTCCCGTGCCTCATAGGAGGCGCACGTGACCACCTTGCGGGGCTCGGTGGGGTCACCGCTGCCGCCGACGATGACGGGCAGGCCGACCAGCTCAGGGTGACGGCGCAATTCGACGGACGCCAGGAACTGATCGAGGTCGACGTGCAGTACCCACGTCATCTCAGGTCCCGCAAAGCTTGCGCGCCACGCTTTCCCAAGCGTCGCCCTGTGCCTGCAGGCTGTGACCCAGATCGTCGCGCTGGTGGCTGACGTAGTCGGCGTCGAGAAGGGCCAGTAGGGCATCGGTCTGGGCGTCGAGGTCTCCCGTGGTGCCGGCGGTGTGCAGCAGCATCCGGACGTGTGTGCGGTGGACGGCTGCCGCGGCTCCGAAGCGGCTCTGCGGATCACGCCCGGCGTCGGACAGCAGGGCGCGGTGCTGCCAGACGAACTGGAGGCGGTCACGGCCGTAGGCGAGTAGTCGTTCCAGCGGCGGTGCGCCGGGACCCAGGGGAGGTGGGCCGAACATCATGGCGTTCTGCTCGACCTGCTCGTCCTCGTCGAGGAGCACGAGCATGAGGCCGGAGCGGCTGCCGAATCGGCGGAACAGGGTGCCTTTGCCGACACCGGCCTCGGCTGCGATGTCGTCCATGGTGACGCCGTCGGAGCCGCGCGCGGCGATGAGGCGGCGGGCCGCGTCGAGAAGCAGGAGCCGGTTGCGCGCCGCGTCGCCGCGCTCGACCGGCGCAGCCGGACTCATCGGCAGACTTGCCATCGGCAGGTTCGTGGGCCGCAGTTGCGCCACCCCGTCGCTCATGAAAAAACTTTAACTCAGGCGGAATGAATCGGACCGCAGTCCGGTTGACTCATGCGAGGATCGGTTCGCCGGAACGGTCCACAGAGACAAGCTAGGGGAAAGAAAATGGCAGATACCAAGGTCCTGGTCCTGGTCGGCAGCCTGCGCGCGGCCTCGCTGAACCGCCAGCTCGCCGAGGTGGCGGTCGAATCGGCGCCTGACGGCGTGACGGTACGGGTGGCGGACGGACTGGCCGACCTGCCGTTCTACAACGAGGACATCGACAACGAGTCGGTTCCCGAGGCGGTCGTCGAGCTGCGCCAGATCGCGGGTGACGCGGACGCGATCCTGGCCGTGACCCCGGAGTACAACGGCACCATTCCCGCCGTCTTGAAGAACGCCATCGACTGGCTGTCGCGTCCGTACGGCTCGGGTGCCGTCGCCGGAAAGCCGCTGGCGGTCATCGGTACCGCCCTCGGCCAGTACGGCGGGGTGTGGGCGCACGACGAGAGCCGCAAGTCGTTCGGCATCGCCGGTGCGGACGTCGTCGACGTCAAGCTGTCCCTGCCGGCGTCGGCGTTCGACGGCAAGCATCCGCGTGAGGCGGCCGAGGTCGTCGAGGGCGTGCGCGGCGTGGTCGCCAAGCTGGCCGCCGAGGTCGGCTGACCCCACCTCGAACGAGCGGCAGGGCCGCCGGTATCCGCGAATGGATATTGGCGGCCCTTCGCTGTGTGCCTGCTGAGCGGCACCGCGGCGAAAACTCCGGTAGCTGTCATCCTTCGGGGACAAACGGGCCGACGACGAACTACGGTTTGGGGGTGGCCGGGAAAACAGGCAGTTAACGTGGCCGGTGGCGCAGACCGCACCGGCGCGGGTGACGCGTTGACGCAGGCGGTGGCCGGGATCGGCACGCGATTGGACGCTCGGCTCACCGACATCACACGCTCTGTCTCGGAACTGCTGGTGGCGGATATCCGCGAGTTGCGCGACGAAGAGCAACTCCAGCAGGTCCTGGCCGATTCGGTCGCGGCGAACATCGATGCGTTCTTCGCCGCGGCCCGGCACGGAATCTCGATCGACCTGCTGCATGCCCCCGCGGCCGCGCTCGAGCACGCACGCCGGCTGGCGCAGCGCGATATCTCGGCCAATGTGCTGGTGCGGTCGTACCGGCTGGGTCATCAGGCAGTGCTGAAAGAGGTGCTCGAGGAGATTCGGGCCGCGGAACTCGATCCTGGACTGGGGCTGGACGTCTTCGACGTGATGTCGACGATCTCGTTCAACTACATCGACAGGATCTCGCAAGAGGTCGTCGAGGTGTACCAACAGGCTCGGGAGAGCTGGCTGGAGAACCGAAACAGCGTACGCATCACGGAGATTCGCGAGCTGTTGGCCGGCGGCGATGTCGATATCGACGCCGCGACGGTGGCCATCCGCTACCCGTTGCAGCGCACGCATCTCGCGGTGCTGCTGTGGTGCGACGACTCCGAGGACCGGCTGGCCGAGATGGAGCGGCTGATCCAGCAGTTCGCCGCGTCGATCGGCGCGGCCGACTCACCGCTGTTCGTCTCGGTCGATCGGGCCACGGCGTGGGCCTGGGTCGCGGTGCCCGCGGCGGTCATCGCGGAGGCAGTGACATGGCTGGGGAGTCTGGTGCCGGCCGATGGGCCGTATGTCGCCGCCGGCACTCCGCAGTCCGGCGTCGCCGGCTTTCGGCTGTCGCACCGGCAGGCCGAAGACGCCCGCGCCGTCGCGGTGGCGTCGGGCCCGCAGCGGCGCCGGTTCACCGCGTTCGGCCACCGTGGCATCGCGCTCGCGGCCCTGCTGGGGCCGAACGTCGAAGCGCTGTCGGCGTGGGCCACGGAAGTGCTTGGCCCGCTGGCCTGTTCGACAGACGGTGACCAGCGACTGCGCGAGACGCTGCAGGCCTTCCTCAAGGCGGGCGGCAGCAACAAGGCCGCGGCCGAGGAGCTGCACCTGCATACGAACTCGGTGAAGTACCGGGTGCAGCGGGCGATCGAACGCCGGGGCCGGCCCATCGAGGACGACCGGCTCGACGTCGAGGTGGCGCTGCTGCTGTGCAGTCTTTTCGGCGACCGGCTGCTGGATCCGGTCGACGACGGCGGGTGAGAACCGCTGATGATGTCGCTCGTCGCGGCCCGATGTAACCCCGGGGGCTATCTACATGGCGAAGTGGTCCCGGGGCGTGCCGGGCCGCACCGATGAGACGGGGCCAATGTGTCTGCGCAGCGTGACCCTGTGCACCGAACCCCACTGCGCGTGGTCTCGTCGGATTCCCAGTATCCCGACTGGGAATCCGTCTACCAGGACAACGCGACGTGGGTGTACCGCACGATCTACGCGCGGGTCGGCAATCAGGCCGACGCCGAGGACCTCACCGCCGAGGTGTTTCTCGCCGCCCTGCGGCCGCTGCGGCTGACGGCAAGTGCTGCCGAGGTGCGGTCCTATCTGCGGAGTACCGCGCGCACGGTGCTCGCCGCGCACTGGCGCGAGACGATGGGGCGGGAGATCACCTGCATCGACCTCGATATCGAAGCGCCGCCGGAAGCCGAGGAGTCCATCAGTACCGCGCCGGACCGTGTTGCCGCGGTGTTGGACGCCCTGCCGGACAACTATCGACGCATACTGGAGCTGCGATTTCTCCAGACCAAGTCGATCAAGGAGTCCGCAGCGGAGCTCGGTGTCAGCGTCGCCAACGCAAAGGTGTTGCAACACCGGGCATTACGACTGGCGGCACAGATCAACGAGAAGGGCGAGCCATGAACGCGCGGGGGTTGCGCCGGTACCTCGACGATCTGCTGCGCGGCCACAAGCCGTCGCGGTTCACGCCCGACGACTTCGACGCGGCGCAGATGCGGACGGCGATCGACCTGCAGGCGGCCCGGCCCGGCGCCGACGAGCCGCGTCCGGAGTTCCTCGCCGATCTGCACGGCAGACTCGCCGCACAGTTCGACGGCGACGAAGCGGCGGCACCGAAACCGGGCTGGCTGCGCGCCAACCGACGTCAGGTGATCGTCGGGACATCGGCGGCCGCCACTGCCGCGGTCGCCGCGGTGGCCGTCGACCGGGCGTTGGTGGGCCGTAGTGGGCCGTCCGACCAGGACACCGCAGGCCGGGAACTGGTCCCGTCGGCGGGCAGCTGGCAGAAGGTCGCCGACAGCGCCGACGTGTCGGAGGGCGCGGTGCGTCCGTTCGACCTGGGCTCGGTCGTGGGGTTCGTGCGCAGGGTCGACGGGAACGTGCAGGGCATCTCGGGCGTCTGCACGCATCAGGGCTGCCGGCTCTGGTTCGACGGGCCGGACGACCGGCTGCGCTGCCCGTGCCATTCCACATCGTTCGCCACCGACGGGCACGTGCTGACACATCAGCTGCCGATCGCACCAAAACCGTTGCCGAAGTTCGATGTTCGCGAGGTGGGTGGCGTCATCGAGGTGTTCGCACCGGTTCCTCCGACGCAGCCGGCCTAGGCGTGTAACCCGCCGCCGTATCTGTTGGTGAGGGTGCGCAGGCGCACCCGTACCCGACGACTACGGAGGTTCCCGTCGTGTCGCGACGATCTCTGGTTGCGCTCTCCGGCGCGGTCCTGTTCCTGGCTGCGTGCACGCCGACGGCGCCGCAGCAGAAAGCAGCACCCACACCTGTTTTCAGTTCCGATGTCAGCGGGACGCCCGGAATGAGTGGGCCGGGTGCCGGCTCCGGGCCCGCGATGGGCTCGATGGGGTCGATGACCATGGCCCCACCTGAGTCCGGCCAACCCGCGCCCGCTCCCACCGGGCCGAATGCCGTCAACGTCAACAACTTCGCCTTTGCCCCCGCGGAGTTGACGGTGCCCGCCGGCACGACGGTGACCTGGACCAACCACGATGAAGACCCGCACAACATCGTGGCCGAAGGTGGTCAGTTCCATTCTCCGACAATGGGTTCCGGTGCCACGTTCGGCTACACGTTCGCGACGCCCGGTACGTACGCCTACGTCTGCGGGATTCATCCCTTCATGCACGGAACGGTGGTCGTCAAATGACTGACGCACAAAGCGATCCGCAACAGATGAACCGTCGCCAATTGCTCCGGCACACGGCGTGGTTCGGCGCCGCCGTCGGGTTGTCGGTGGTCGGCGGGGAAGTGCTGTCGCACGTCGCGGGCGGCTCCTCCGCGCCGACTGCGCAACCAACGCTGCGCTTCGCCCAGGTCAGCGACAGCCACATCGGATTCACCGGGGCCGCGAACGGCGACGTCGCCGGGTCGTTCACCCATGCCATCGACACCGTCAACAACCTGGGTTACACGCCCGACTTCGTCATCCACACGGGCGATCTGACGCATCTGGCCACCCCGGCACAGTTCGATCAGGTCCGGCAGATGATGACCGGACTGCGCACCCCGCATGTGTTCACCGTTCCGGGAGAACATGATTCGGCCGACGATGCCGGCGCCGAGTACCGCCAGGCCTTCGGGTCCGGCACGCGCGGCGACGGTTGGTACAGCTTCGACATCGCCGGGGTGCACGTCATCGCACTCGTGAACACGCTGAACCTCAAGAAGCTCGGCCACCTCGGCGTCGATCAGCTCGAGTTCGTGGAGAAGGACGTCGCCGGGCTGTCGAGCGATACACCGATTGTGGTGTTCAGCCACATCCCGCTGTTCGCGATGTATCCCGATTGGGGTTGGGGGACCGACGATTCCGCCCAGGCCTTGAGTTACCTGAAGCGGTTCGCATCGGTGACGTGCCTCAACGGCCATGTGCACCAGGTATTTTCGAAGACCGAAGGCAACATCACATTCCACAGCGGGACCACCACCGCCTATCCGCTACCGCATCCCGGTGACGGTCCGGCGCCCAAGCCGCTGACGCTGCCGGCCGGCAAGCTGCACGACGCGCTCGGCATCCGCGAGGTCAGCTACCAGACCGGTCAACACACGCTCGCGCTCAAAGAACGGACCCTGCTGTGACTCTTGTCTACCGCCTGGTGATCGCGGCGGCCATGGTCGCCAGCGGCGGTGTGCATGCCTACCTCTATCTGCACGGCTACGGCCACATCCCGACGGTCGGCGCCGGCTTCCTTGTCCAGGCCGCGGTGTTCTGCAGCGTGGGCGTGTTGATCTTGGCCGGCGGTCCGACGTGGTTCCTCTGGGTCGCCGGGTTGTTCTCGGCCGGCGCGCTGGGGGCGTTCGCACTGTCCCGCACCGTGGGTTTGGCCGGTTTCCTCGAAAGAGGCTGGGAACCAGCGCCTTACGCAGTGGTGAGCGCTGTTGCCGAAACCGTGGCCGTGCTGGCGGTCGCCGCCTGCACGGTGCAGACGCGGCCGCGATCAACCCCGGACGAGTGAGGACTACAGTCGGACGGCCGCGAACTGTGCCGCCTGGGCGACCATGCCGTTGGCGATGTAGGAGTTGTGCGCGGCCGTGGGCTGCCCGGGCGGTGCACCATTACAGATGGTGTCGCCGCTCGCGCACTGATCGATGGTCTTGGGCGCGTACAGCGGGCCGATGGTGATCTGCGGCGCGCCGGCGTCGCCGAGGAACCGATTCGAGGGCTTCCCGAACAGCGCCACCGCCGCGACGTGACCGGCCACCTCGGGCGGCATCGGGGGCGGTACGAAGGCCGCCGGGACGCCCGGTGGGATGTCCGCTGCCGTGGTGAAGGCGGCCACCGCCGCGCCCTGGGAAAATCCACCGAGCACCATCTTGGTGGCGGGGCACGTGGCCGCCACAGCCTGAATATGGTTGGTGGCGTCACGGATTCCGTCGATGACGGTGAGCGCGAACTGGACGCCGTCGTTGAAGTCGGCACTGGCCTGGTAGTTCACCGGGTACACGCTGACCGATTTGGTGCCGCTCTTTGCCCGCACGGCGTCGACGAAGGCCTGGCCGATGCCGCCGACGCCCGGCGGTTCGCCGGTGCCGCGGGCGAATATCACTTCGGCGTCCGGGCAGGCGTCCGCGGTGGCCGCGGGAGCCGGCGCGGCCATCAGGGCCAGCACGCCGGACATCAGGGTGAACACGCTTGTGAGCCCGCGGGTGCCGAGCCGGTGGCGCACGCTCGGGGCGTCAGCGCAATGCAAGGGGTGCATGGCGAACCTCTGCGTCGTTTCGTCGTTTCGGGATGCCGATTGCCTGATTGCGATAGTACGCAGCGAGTTGGAGCCGACTCTGTTCATGGGAGATGCGCTCGGGCTGTGGTGCCAGTCGAATAGCGCCGCGCTGCCGCGAACGGGTCGGGCTGTTCGGATTCGTGGAGACGGGCTGAGAGCCGGTACCGTGTGCAGTCCTCAGTGTGGTCGCCGAAGTGGTGGGCGCACTGGCGGCGGGGGTGTGGGCAGTGCGCGCCACGCGGGGGTGATGGTCGCATTTGTCACGTCCGTCACGCGTGTACCACAGCAGTGGCGCCCGTCGCGCGGAAATCGGCGTAGCTGGCGACTTCCGTCGGGCCGAGCCCGGCGCGTCGCGAGCGGCGCGTCGCCGCAACTTGTCGGTGGCTGGTGATAAACCGGTAGTTGGAGCGCGACACGCCCCCGGGTGTGATGTGCGACACGCCGAGAGAGTGTCTCGGATTCGGCCTTACGACCTGGGAATTTCACGAATGTTGTTCAGAACATCTTGTATCTGTTCGGTTTGTCGCCCACTAGGTGTAGTGTTTGACGGACCGACAGGCCCCCACAATTTGAGGGTCGGCCGGGGCCGGAAAGTCGGTCGGACGGGGATTCCCGGACGTGCTGACCGGAGTGGCTCGGGACGACCGGAGATGCGGGAATTTCAGGGGTTGCCGGGCCGCTGATCCAGATGGGGATATCAGCGGAAAGCGCTACCCCGTCAGTTGCCAGCCATGTTCAGTTCAGCTTCCAGGCCTTCGAAGAGGAGTCGTACCGAGATGACCGTCACCGTGTACACCAAGCCGGCATGTGTGCAGTGCAACGCCACCTACAAGGCGCTGGACAAGGCGGGCATCGCTTACGAGAAGGTCGACATCAGCATCGATGACGAAGCCCGCGAGTACGTGCTGGCGCTCGGTTACCTGCAGGCCCCGGTCGTCGTGACCGACAGCGAGCACTGGTCGGGCTTCCGTCCCGACCGGATCAAGGCGCTCAGCACCGTGGCGGTCACCGCCTAGAAATCAACCAGCCGGGGGAGGAGAAGGAACAGTGAGCAATCTCGTCTACTTCTCCAGCGTGTCCGAGAACACCCACCGCTTCGTCCAGAAGCTGGGTATCCCGGCCATTCGCATCCCGATTCATGGACGTATCGAGGACGGGGTCATCGACGAGCCCTACGTCCTGGTGCTCCCGACCTACGGCGGCGGGCGTGCCACCCCGGACATCAAAGACGGTGGCTACGTCCCGAAGCAGGTCATCGCCTTTCTCAACAATGAACACAACCGGTCGTTGATCCGCGGCGTTATTGCCGCGGGCAACAACAACTTTGGTGCTGAATTCGCCTACGCGGGCAATGTGGTCTCCCGCAAGTGCGGCGTTCCGTACCTCTACCGCCTTGAACTCATGGGAACCCCGGACGACGTCATCGCCGTTCGTGAGGGTTTGGAAGATTTCTGGAAGGAACTCTCGTGCCACCAACCGTCACAGCTGCAGAACCGGTAGCCGCCACCACACACGCGCTGCCCGGTGAGAGCGACTACCACGCTCTCAACGCGATGCTCAACCTGTACGACGCGGACGGCAAGATCCAGTTCGACAAGGATGTGCTCGCGGCGCGGGAGTACTTCCTGCAGCACGTGAACCAGAACACGGTGTTCTTTCACAGCCAGGACGAGAAGCTCGATTACCTGATCGAGAAGGAGTACTACGAGCGCGAGGTGCTCGACCAGTACAGCCGCAACTTCGTCAAGCAGCTGCTGGACCGGGCCTTCGCCAAGAAGTTCCGCTTCCCGACGTTCTTGGGTGCGTTCAAGTACTACACCAGCTACACGCTGAAGACTTTCGACGGAAAGCGCTACCTGGAGCGCTTCGAGGACCGCGTCGTCATGGTGGCCCTCACCCTGGCCGCCGGTGACACCGAGCTGGCAGAGAAGCTGGTCGACGAGATCATCGACGGCCGGTTCCAGCCGGCCACCCCGACGTTCCTCAACTCGGGCAAGAAGCAGCGCGGCGAGCCCGTGTCGTGCTTCCTGCTGCGCATCGAGGACAACATGGAGTCCATCGGCCGCTCCATCAACTCGGCGCTGCAGCTGTCCAAGCGCGGCGGCGGAGTTGCGTTGCTGCTCAGCAACATTCGCGAGCACGGCGCGCCGATCAAGAATATCGAGAACCAGAGCTCGGGTGTCATCCCGATCATGAAGCTGCTGGAGGACTCGTTCTCGTACGCCAACCAGCTCGGTGCCCGTCAGGGCGCGGGTGCGGTGTACCTGCACGCGCACCACCCCGACATCTACCGCTTCCTCGACACCAAGCGTGAGAACGCCGACGAGAAGATCCGGATCAAGACGCTGTCGCTGGGCGTCGTGATCCCGGACATCACTTTCGAGCTGGCGAAGAAGAACGAGGACATGTACCTCTTCTCGCCGTACGACGTGGAGCGCGTCTACGGGGTGCCGTTCGCCGACGTCAACGTCACCGAGAAGTACTACGAGATGGTCGACAACGGCGCCATCCGCAAGACCAAGATCAAGGCGCGCGAGTTCTTCCAGACCCTCGCCGAGCTCCAGTTCGAGTCGGGCTACCCGTACATCATGTTCGAGGACACGGTGAACCGGGCCAACCCGATCGACGGCAAGATCACGCACTCCAACCTGTGCTCGGAAATCTTGCAGGTGTCGACGCCGTCGTTGTTCAACGAGGATCTGTCCTACGCCAAGGTTGGCAAGGACATCTCGTGCAACCTGGGCTCGCTGAACATCGCGAAGGCCATGGATTCGCCGGACTTTGCGCAGACCATCGAGGTGTCGATCCGCGCGCTGACGGCGGTGTCGGACCAGACGCACATCTGGTCGGTGCCGTCGATCGAGCAGGGCAACAACGACTCTCACGCCATTGGCCTGGGTCAGATGAACCTGCACGGTTACCTGGCCCGTGAGCAGATTCACTACGGCTCCGACGAGGGCATCGACTTCACCAACATCTACTTCTACACCGTGCTGTTCCACGCGCTGCGCGCCTCGAATCGCATTGCGATCGAACGCGGTACGAAGTTCGGTGGGTTCGAGAAGTCGAAGTACGCCTCGGGTGAGTTCTTCGACAAGTACACCGAGCAGGAGTGGGCGCCGAAGACCGACAAGGTGCGCCAGATCTTCGCCGACGCCGGCATTCACATTCCGACGCAGGATGATTGGCGTTCACTGAAGGAGTCGGTGCAGGCGCACGGCATCTACAACCAGAACCTGCAGGCCGTTCCGCCGACGGGCTCGATCTCGTACATCAACCACTCGACCAGCTCGATCCACCCGGTCGCGTCGAAGATCGAGATCCGCAAGGAAGGCAAGATCGGTCGCGTTTACTACCCGGCGCCGTACCTCACCAACGACAACCTGGAGTACTACCAGGACGCGTACGAGATCGGCTACGAGAAGATCATCGACACCTACGCCGCGGCGACTCAGCATGTGGACCAAGGGCTTTCGCTGACGCTGTTCTTCAAGGACACCGCCACGACGCGTGACGTCAACAAGGCGCAGATCTACGCCTGGCGCAAGGGCATCAAGACGCTGTACTACATCCGCCTGCGCCAGATGGCCTTGGAAGGCACGGCCGTGGACGGTTGCGTCAGTTGCATGTTGTGACGATTGGTCGCTGACAGCGGGTTTCATGGCTGGTAGAACTCCGACCGGGGGCCTGATCTATGGGGTCAGGCTCCGGTCGGAGTCCGTCTATCGCTATGTTGGCCTCACGACGAAGACCGCGCAGTTGCGGCTTCGGCAGCATCTGAAAGTCGCTTGGGACGGGCGAAAAACGCCGTTCTATGACTGGTTGCGGAAGCAGCAGCGCGAAGATCTGATCGTGGACCCGCTGGACTGGACAGATGGACTCGACGAGCTAGGCGAGGCCGAGATTGCGTGGATATCCCTTCTTCGGCAGGAGGGGCATCCATTGCTGAACCTCGCTGACGGCGGGCTCGGACCGACGGGTGTTGTGTGGACCGCGGAGATGCGGGAGGCAGCGAGGATTCGAGCGACCGGTCGTAAGATTCCCAGCCGATTCGGTGAGGACGCCCCGTTCTATCAACGTCAGCACTCCGCCGAGCAACGAGCGAAGTGGTCGGCCGCACGTAAGGGCACGAACGTCGGTGCTGACAATCCGAATTATGGGAAGTTTGGTGCTGATCACCCAAGTTTCGGTCATGTGATGTCGGAAGAGGCCAAGGCCAAGCTTTCAGAGCAGCGGAAAGGTGCTGGAAACCCCAATTTTGGTCGGAGTGCGAGCGAAGAAACGCGAGCCAAAATGTCAGCGGTTCGAAAAGGCCGGCCTATGCCGTCGAGCAAGCGCAGTGCGCATACGAGGTACCACACAAATCGGGGAATCAAGAAAGACACCTGCCAGTACTGCATTGAAGACTCGAGTTGAGTCGATCGCGCCTAATCGACCGCAGCGGCCAGCGGTATCCCGCTGACCAACCCCGATGGCGCGGTGACGACGGCGGTCCGCTGGTCTTCGAACCGCTGCCGGGCATAGGCCGTGGACAGATCGACGCAGCGACCAACTCACAGTGGCGCTATCGCGCGGCGCTGCCAGATCCCCTGGCGCACATCGAGCCGGTGACCCTTGGTGAGGGCCGCACACCGTTGATCAACCGAACCTTCGACGGCATCGACGTCGGCCTGAAGGTCGAGTCGATGAATCCCACCGGCAGTTTCAAGGATCGTGGCGTCGCGGTGATGGTGACCGCCTTGCGTCATCAGGGGGTCGATCGGGTGCTCGAGGACTCCAGCGGCAACGGCGGCTCTTCGGTCGCGGCGTACTGTGCGGCGGCGGGCATCGAAGCCCACATCCTCGTACCGGCTGCCACGTCACCGAACAAGATCGTCCAGAGCCGCTGGCACGGGGCCAACATCGAATTGGTCTCCGGTACTCGGCAGGAGGTAGCCGACGAGGCCGTGCGGCGCGCCGGCACGACGTTCTACGCAAGCCACAACTGGCACCCGCATTTCCTGCAGGGCATCAAACTGCTTGCCTACGAGATTTGGGAGGACCTCGGATTCCGGGCTCCCGCTGCGGTTCTCGTTCCCGCAGGGGCCGGCAGCCTGGTCCTCGGCTGCGCCACCGGCTTCGGCGAACTGTATCGCGCGGGCGAGATCGACCGCGTGCCACGGATCCTCGTCAGCCAGCCGCAGAATTGCAGTCCGCTCGTCACGGCCATCGAAGAGGGCCGGGACGAGGTCGCCGAACAGCAATGGGCGACGACGGTCGCCGAAGGCACGGCCATCGCGAAACCGGTGCGTGATCGTGAAGTGCTGCAGGCGATCCGGAACAGCAGCGGTACGGCGGTCGCAGTCGCGGAAGACGAGTTGCTGCCCGCGGTGGGGGAGCTCGCCACGTCCGGGCTGTTCGCCGAACCCACCAGCGCCCAGGTCGTGCCCGCGCTACGTCAGCTCCGGGCCGCCGGAGAGATCAGTGCCGCGGACACCGTCGTCGCCGTTCTGACCGGTTCGGGGCTGAAGGCCAGTCACCTTCTCACGCAAGGGCATAACGCTGGCGAGGGCGGCCGGTGGAGCCGTACTGCAGGCCCATCGTGAGGGTGCCGGCCCGGACCAGATCCGCGAGGTAGCGCCGCGCGGTAGCGGGCGCGACGCCCACCAGTTGCGCGATCTCGTCGGCCAGCAGTGGTTCCCCCGCCTCGCGGAGCGCGTCCACGATCAGGCGCTCGGTCAGCGGGGCGCCGTCGTCCTTCTTGGTGGCCGGCCGCTCGGACCGCAGCGCCGAGACCGCGGAGTCCACCTGCTCCTGCGTCAGGTGTGGGCCGTCGAGGATTCGCCGATACGCCGTGTAGGCGGCCAGGCGCCGCGCCAACTCGGTGTTGGGAAACGGCTTGATGAGATAGTGCAGCGCGCCTGCGGCGAACCCGGCCCGGACGTTCGCCGCATCGTCTGCGGCACCCAGGATGAACGCGTCGCAGCGCAGACTACGCACCAGGTCGATGCCCGAGCCATCCGGTAGGTACACGTCGACCAGCGCCAGATCCACCGGTGCCTGCGCGGCTTCGGCGTCGACCACGATCCTCTTGGCTTCCGCGATGGTTCGCGCCGAGCCGACCGTGGCCAATCCGACCATCGAGTCCACCACCGAGGCGTGCAGTGCGGCGACCCGAAAGTCGTCGTCCACCACCAGGATTCGCAGCTCACGCGTCATCGCCCAGAACACCTCCCGGAATCGTGGCCAGCACCGTGGTCGACTCGCCGTCCGTGCCGCCGCGTGCGGCGATGGTGACGTCCCCGCCGTGTCCGCGCGCCACCTGTCGTGCGATGGCCAGACCCATACCGCGCCCACCCGGCACCGTCGGGTCGGAGCGCGTCGTAACCCCCTCCAGGAAGGGGTCGTCGACGGTGAACCCGGGCCCGGTATCAGTCACCACGATCACCAGATCATGTCCGTCGCGCAGCAGCTCCAGCTCTACCGCCGGGACCTGCTCGCCCCGCGTTGCGTTCTCGGCTGCCGCGTCGATCGCGTTGTCGAGCAGATTCCCCACCACCGTGGTGGTGTCCACCGGGTGGGCAAGCGTCCCGACCAGTGCCGTTTCTTCGCCCACCCGCAGCACGACGCCGCGCTCGTGCGCACGCGCAGCCTTCGCCCCGACGAAAGCCCGCAGATGCGGCTCGTCGAGGCGTTCCAGACCAGGCACCGGCGCCACGCCGGCTCGCCCGGTGATCTCGTCCAGGTACCGCAGCGCCTCGGCGGTCCGGTCGTCACGGAGCAAGCCTGCCACCACGTGCAGGCGGTTCGCCGACTCGTGGCGTTGTGCCCGCAACGCCGAGCTCATCGCTTGCACCGAGTCCAGTTCTCGCGTGAGCGCCTCGATGTCGGTGCGGTCCACGGCGGTCAGTACCGTGCCCAGATCGACGCCGTCGCGGTGCACCCGTCGGGACGACACCAGCACGACGCGTTCGTTGACGGCCGCGGCCACCGGCACCGTCGTCGGCTCCGCCGCGACCGCGGATACGCGGGGAGTCAGGCCCAGATCGGGCAGCGGCGTCCCCGGTGCGGCGGTGATACCGAGCAACTCCCGAGCCCGCTCGTTGATCACCCGGGCGATGCCTTTCGCATCGATCGCGATGACTCCCTCAGCGCCCGAATGCAATACCGCGTCCTGCTCGCGGATCAGCTCGGCCATCTCCTCCGGTTCCAGGCTCAGGGTCAGGCGGCGCCACCGCCTGGTCAACAGCGCCGAGCCGACCGCGCCCACCGTCAGCGCAATCGCCACCAACGTCACCATGAGTACCAGGGTGCGGTGGGTGGCCTGATTGACGGTATCCATCGCCACGCCGACACTGACCAGGCCGACGACCGTGCCGTCCGGACCGCGGATCGGTGCCTTGGCGCGGACCGAGTCGCCGAGAGTGCCCTGCTGCACGGTCAGTTCGGACTCACCACCGAGGACGGCGGACGGATCGGTGCTCAGGGGCCGATCCAGCTGTGTCGGGTCTGGATGTGCGATGCGGTAGCCGGCGTTGTCGGCGATCACCACGAACAGCACTCCGGTCCGGGCGGTGACGGCCGCGGCCTGCCGCTGCAGCGGGGCGGCGGACAGCTCGGCGGCCGACGCCGGGTGCCCGGCCCGACGCGCCGCCGATTGGGCGGCGGCACCGGCCTGGACTTCCTGATCCGAGGCCACGGTCTCGGCGATGGCCTGGGCGCGGCGCGCGAATTCGGTTCGGGTCTGCGTGTCGGTGCGGTGGATGATGATGCCGAAACCGGCGGCCAGGCTGGCGGTCACGATCACCATCTGCAGGATGAGGATCTGGGTGCGTAATCGGATCCTCGGCATGAGGGTCGAGGCTATCGCTGTCGACGACGGATCGGCCGCGGATCGGCGCGTCAGAGCGGTATCTGGCCGAGGGCGACGCCCACCACCAGCATTACCAGCGAGACCACCGCCGCACGCCACAACACCTTCTTGTGATGGTCGGCGAGCCCGACGCCGGCCAGCGCGACCAGCAGCAGGATCGCCGGCACCAGTGGGCTCTGCATGTGGAACGGCTGGCCGGTGATCGAGGCCCGCGCCATCTCGGCGGCGCTGATCCCGTAGTGGCTCGCGGTCTCCGAGAGCACCGGCAGGACGCCGAAGTAGAAGGCGTCGTTGGACATCAGGAACGTGAACGGGATGGACAGCACGCCGGTGATCACGCCGAGGTGCGGACCCATCGACTCGGGGATGATGCCGGTGACCCAGGTGGCCACCGCCTCCACCATGCCCGTGCCCTTGAACACTCCGGTCAGCACAGCGGCGGCGAGCACCATGCCCACCACCGACACGATCGACGACGCATGCCGGGTGATCGCGGCCTGTTGTTCGGCCACCTGCGGGAAGTTCGCCATGAGGGCCACCGCGGCGGCGATCATGAAGAGCACCGGGATGGGCAGGATGTCCATGGTGAGCACTGCGAGCAGTGCGACGGTGACGATCGCGTTGAACCACAACAGTTTTGGTCGAGCGAATTCACCGGAGATCGCGCCCGAGTCGTCGGCGGCACCCTCGAATGCGTCACCGCCGCCGAGGCTCGTCGGTTCCGACCCGCCTCCGACACCGGCCAGGACCCGCTCGCGAACCACGATCGAGCCGATCCGCTTGCGCTCCAGCACTCCCAGGTGCCATGCGAATGCCAGCACGATGAACATTCCGGCGATCAGCGACGGGATCATCGGGACGAACACCTCGGACGGAGAGATCTTCAGTGCCGCCGCCGCGCGTGCGGTCGGGCCGCCCCACGGCAGGATGTTCATGGTGCCGTTCGCCAAGCCGGCGACCACGGTGAGCACCACCGGGCTCACCCCCAGCTTCAAGTAGAGGGGGAGTAGCGCGGAGACCGTGACGATGAAGGTGGTCGAACCGTCACCGTCGAGCGAGACCACCGCCGCGAGCACCGCGGTGCCGACCACCAGTCGCGCGGGATCGTGATCCACCATGCGGATCACGGTGCGAATCACCGGGTCGAACAGTCCGACATCGATCATGATGCCGAAGAACACGATGGCGAAGAACAGCATCGCGGCGGTGGGCGCCAGGTCCTTGATGCCGTCGGTGATCATCTTCCCGATTCCGCTGCCCGCCCCGGCCAGCAGACCGAAGGTCACGGGAACGGCGATCAACGCCACAATGGGCGTGGCGCGCTTGGTCATGATGACGACCATGAAGGCGGCGACCATGGTCAGGCCGAGGGCAACCATCATCAGCTATCTCCTGAGTGAGTGACTGGAGCAATCTCAGAAGGGTCGCTGTAACCGGCATCACAATGCGAGCTTGTACGTATTAGTCGCGCTTTTGCGCGTTTCGCTCGGCGTTGTGCTGCCGGGTGACTAGTGCAGGGCGTGTCGGATCGCGGCGGCGACGCGGCTCACCGCATCGCGGGCTGCTGGGCTGATCTGGGTCATCGAGATATACCCGTGCACCAGGCCGCCCTCCCGCAACAGGCGGGTCGGGACGCCGAAGTCCTTGAGCCGCTGGGCGTATGCGATCGCCTCGTCCCGCAAGGTGTCGAAACCGGCGACGGTGACGAGTGTCGGCGGCACCCCGGAGAGGTCCTCCGCAAGAATCGGTGAGACGCGCGGATCGGCTCGGTCCTCAGGATCGGGCACGTACAGCTCGGACAGCCACGCGATCTGCTTGGCGGTGAGCGCGGGGTTGTCCGCGAACTCCTCGCGCGAACGGTAGTCGCCCGCGCCGTCCACGACCGGATACATCAGCACCTGCATCCGGGGACGAAGTGCCTCGACCTGAAGTTGATTCGACAGCACCGCACAGAGATTCGCGCCGGCACTGTCGCCGAGCAACACGATGCGCGCCGGATCGACTCCCCAGTCGGTGCAGTGTTCGACGGCGAATTGCCATGCCTCCCAGGCGTCGTCGACCGCAGCCGGAAATGGCGCTTCGGGAGCCAGTCGATACTCGACCGACAGCACATTGACGCCGGCGCGGGCCGCGATGAGGCGGGCAGGGGAGTCGTAATCCTGGCGACTGCCGAGGACGAAACCGCCGCCGTGCAGGAACAGCACGAGCCCGTTGGAGCGCACCTTCGGCCGATACAGGCTGGCCCGATTGCCTTCGGGGAGAACGATATCGGGGTCCACATCGACGGCCGCGTTCGCGGATATATCCGCGAAGACCCGGCAGTCGTTCGCCATGATGGCCCGTGCCTCGGCCACGGTGCCGTCGCTGAAATCAGGCCCGTCGGCCGCGACCCGCATCAGCAGTGCGATCTCCGGTGCCATCACGTCGCCGTCGGCGTTGACGGTCGGCGGGACGAGCCGGCGGAGGACGGCTTGCGGAACCCGGCCCAGAGCGGTGAACAGCGTGCGCTGCGCCAACTCGCGGCCAGTCAATCGGCGGTCCGGTGACGTGGACTGCGCGATGGTCGTCGTCATGAGGCGACTCGTCCGGAAGCTGCCTGGCTGATCTCGGCGCGGCGAGTCTCGCTTTGCGTGCCGCCGACGGCGAGTTCGCGTTCCAGCCGCGAGCTGAAGCGCAGGTTGTCGTCGATGATCGACCCCCGGTACATCTTCCGGTCCTCCAAGAACACGTTCCGCATCTGCCACGGCATCGCGTCGCCCTGACGCGGCAGGGTCCGCTTCGCGCGTTGCATGTATCCGGCATCCAGATCGAGGATCGAGCGGGAGCCGACGCCCTCGGCCGCATACGGGGCGACGGTGTCGTACCCATGGGTGTCCATGTACCGCAGCAATTCGATGAGGCTCTTGCCGAGCAGCGAAATCTTCAGCGTCCAGGACGATTTGGTGTAGCCGACCGCCATCATCCAGTTCGGGATACCCGACAGCAGGGCTCCTCGGTAGACCACACTGTCAGAGAGCTCGACGGGGCGCCCGTCGATTGTCAGGTCGATACCGCCGAACAGGTGCATGTTCAGCCCGGTTGCCGTGACGATGAGGTCGGCCGGCAAGTGCTCACCGGACTCGAGCTCGATGCCGGTCTTGGTGAAGCGGCGGATCCGGTCGGTCACCACCGATGCGCCGCCCTCGCGGATCGAGGCGAAGAAGTCGCCGTCGGGCGCGAGGCACAGGCGCTGGTCCCACGGGTCATACGGCGGGTTGAAGTGACGGTCCACGTCGAACCCCGCCGGCAGTTGCTTTTTGTTCAGGTGGCGGATGACGCGCCGCGCGGTCTTCGGGAACCTGGTCATCAGCTCGACGACCACCCAGTCGAGCAACACGTTCTTCCACCGGGTCGCGAGGTAGCCGCGCCGTTCCCCGAGGAGACGGGTGAGCTTGAGGCTCAGCGTGTCGACGCGCGGTAGCGACATGATGTACGTCGGCGTGCGTTGCAGCATGGTGACGTGGTCGGCAGCGCCGTCGCCCTTGAGCAGCGACGGGACGAGCGTGATTGCGGTTGCGCCGCTGCCGATTACGACGATCTTCTTGCCGGAGTGGTCGTAGCCCTCAGGCCAGAACTGCGGGTGGATGATGTCGCCCTCGAAGTCGTCGCGACCCTCGAACTCCGGGGTGTATCCCTGGTCGTACCGGTAGTAGCCCGTGCCGGCGTAGACCCACCCCGCCTTGATCACCTCGCTGTGCACCGCGCCGCTGGCATCGGTGACCTCGACGGTCAGCACCCATTCCGCGTCGTCGCTCGACCACGCGGCGGCCACGACGTGGTGGCGGTACCTGATGATCTTGTCGAGGCCGTACTCGTCGACGGTCTCGTTGAGGTAGTCCAGGATCAGCGGTGCGTCCGCGATCGCCTTCTCGTCGCGCCAGCTCTTGAACTCGTAGGCGAAGGTGTGGAGGTCCGAGTCGGACCGAATGCCGGGGTACCGGAACAGGTCCCACGTCCCGCCGATCGCGGCGCGCCCCTCGAGCAGTGCAATCTTCTTCGCCGGGAACTCTTTCGTGAGATACGCCGCCGCGCCGATGCCCGAGATGCCGCCGCCGATGATCACGACGTCGTAGTACTCCGGGTTGGGTGCTGGGATGCTCATCTGTCGTTTCCTTCCTGCGCCGGCACTGGCGCGCGTTGCGATGTGCCTCAGATTGCCGGGATAGACGTGGTGCGCACCACACCGAAATGCAACAACCTCTATCCACCGATGGTGTGATTCGCACCGCGTTGCGGGCTCCCCGGATCAGCACTGGCTGATCCGGGCGCTTTGGGCGATACTCCCTGCACGTCGGCGAACCGAAAGGGCCAGCAATGAACGCGAAGCGTGGCGGACAGTCGTTGGATGAGCCTGGTGCCACGCCGGAACGGAAGCGACCCCGATCACGGTCGAGACGGGCTTTGTCGCTGTCGCTGAAGGTATTTGGCGCCCTGGTGGTGGTCGTGCTGGTGGCGATCGGTGGGGTGGTCGCGATGGTCTACTACCAGGGCAAGCGGGCGCCTGCCGGCAACCATGACTACGTGGCCCTCGGCAGTTCGTTCGGTGCCGGTCCCGGCGTCCCAGACCGTGACCCGACGAGCCCGGCCCTCTGCATCCGGTCCGGCAACAACTACGCGCATCAGCTGGCTGCGCTGCGGCATCTGAACCTCACGGATATGACGTGCTCGGGCGCGACGGCGCAGAACGTGCTGCACGGCGGGCAGTTCTTCCAGCCGCCCCAGCTCGACGCGGTCCGGGAGAACACGAAGCTCGTCACCATCACCGCGGGCGGCAATGACATCTACTACCTGCCGAACCTGTTCGCGTGGTCGTGTGCGAAAGACCCCGGCGCGTTGTCGTGGGCGTGGCGGCTCGGCGTCTGTGATGCGAAGTCGGATGCCGACGTCGATAAGGCCGTTGCGCAGGTGGGCGCGAGTTTGACGGAAATCGGTGTCGAAGCGCACCGGAGGGCGCCGAAAGCGACGGTCGTGTACGTCAACTACACGACCGTCCTGCCCGACGCCGGGTACTGTCCTGCCAAGCTGCCCATCACCGACGCGCAGTTCGACAGAGCTCGACAATTGGCGAAAACGCTTGCCGCCAAGACAGAAGAGGCCGCACGCGCGACGGGGTCTGTGCTGGTGTCGGCAGCCGACCTGACGCGCGGACACGATATCTGTGCGGCCGATCCGTGGGTTTACGGCTACACGTTTTCCGCGAGTCCGCTGAACTACGGGCCCATGGCCTATCACCCGACGCTGCGAGCCATGACCGAAATTGCCGCGCAGATCAACAAGACCCTCGATTCGAGGTAGGGCTTGGGCATCTGCGCTGACGCGACGCCTCTCGGATTGAGCAGTGGCCGAAGCTGTTTCGTATCGGCCAGTCTGCTCGTACCCGAGGGACGCGCGGACCTTACGCGGAGGCGCCTTCCACGGCGCCCAGTCGCTCGGCGATCTGCTCGGCGGTGTGCAGACCCGTCAGGGTGGCGCCATTCATGGTCCCGGCCCACTCGCCCGCGGTTTCCGTGCCCGCCCAGTGGATGCGCCCGTGCGGCGTGGCGAGGGCCTCGCCGTAGCTCACCGATGCGAAGGGCGGCGCGGCCGGGTGCGGTCCACCCGGGGCGAAAGGTTCTGTGCCCCAACAGTGATCGATGTAGTCGATGGGGCTGCCGGCCTGCGGGCCGTACAGGTCGACCAATTGGTCGAGCACCAGTTTCCGCCGAACGTCCGGACCGAAGCCGTCGTACACCCGAGCGGTGCAGAAGACCATCAGGATGCCCGGCCCGTCATCGCTGGGTGACACGTCGAAGGTGATGAACACCGGCGCGGTATCGGTCAATGCCTCACCCGAAAGCCCTTCAGACCGCCAGAAGGGCTTGTCGTAGGCGACGAACGCCTTGCTCAGCGCGCCCATCGGGAAGCTCGTCGTGAGTCCCCCGATCTTGTCCGGCAGGGCCGGGTGGTACTCGATGTACGCCCGATGCTCGGGGGCCGCGGTCACAACGGCGTACTTGGCATTGATCACTCCCGAGTCGGTGGAGACCGTGACGCCGTTGTCGTCTTGAGAGATCTCGCGAACCTGGGTGTTCAACACAATTCGGTCGCCGATCTGCGCAGCAAGCCGTTTGGCGATCTCTTGGGTGGTCTCGGTGACGCGAAACTCCTGCTGTCCGCCTTCGACAGCAAGCATGTGATCGAGCCCGCCCACGGCCTGGATATAGCGCAGCACATGCAGCAGCGACACGTCGAGCGGGCTGCAGCCCCACTGCACCCTGGTGACGATGAACATCAGGGCACGTGTGCTGGTCGCGGCCTGCTGCCGGTCGAGCCATTCGCCGAACGAGACCGCGTCGAGCTGGCCGGCGTCGGGGGATGTCCAGGCGGCGTTGACGTCGATGGTGTCCAGCAATGTGGTCAGCTCCATCAGGATGCGGCCCAGATCCTCGGCGTCCACCGGTCCGGTCGTCGGCAGGGTGCCAGTGTAGGTCTGGCGTTCCCCGGCCATCCAGAGAACGTTGAGCCCTTCATCGAACTGAGGGGTCAGCGAACACCCCAAGCGCTCCATCAGGTCACGGATTGCGTTGTGGCGCTGGGCAACCCAGGTTGCACCCAGGTCCACCTTGACACCGGCCACTTCCCCTGAGTACGAACGGCCACCGACCCGGTCACGGCCTTCTACGACGAGAACTGATACACCTCGACTGGAGAGCCGATCCGCGGCGCTCAGGCCGGCGAAGCCCGCACCGACAATCACGACGTCGACCGATGCGACTTCGGCGTCGCCCTCAGGTGATTTCGACAAGGTCTGCTCTTTCACGGTTTCCTCCATCGCACTCGCGGTTGAATGACGCGAGATGCAGCGGGCGGCAGTGTGGTCAGCACCTGCGCAATGATGAACTGCCGCCCGCAGCGGATTACCCTGGCAATCTCCGCATCTCGCTACTGACAGGTTCAGTGTCGCCAGCGATGATTCGACGCGGCCACGACAACGGCCACCGACTTCCGTCGTGCAGGGGTGCACGGTGCACCCCTGATCATCGGCGAGAGGGTGATGTGACGGCTCTGTTGGGGTCGGTCGGCGGAGGTGGTGAGGTGAACGGCGGAGCCTCCGGCGGTGACAGGCCTTTCTCTGTGGGTTGGACGGGGGAGGTGCTCGTGGGCGCCGTCGAGCTGGGCGCCTGTTGGTCGTCGTTGCCGCAGTCCGCGGTGAACAAGCCGATGACGAGAAGAACTGCCGCGGTCCGGATCGAGACCGAGTTGAACACGGTGGCCATCGCTATTGCGCGGGCTGCTCAGTGGGCGCGGGCTGGGCGGGCGGCTCCAGTTGCGGGTAGCTCGGCGGGGCCGCATTCGTCGCCTCGCCGGTGGGCACCCCCGTCTTTGGTGGTGTCCCGGTGGGGCTTTCCAACAGTGGCTGCGGCCACGGCCCCGCACTGGAGACCATGCCCGGTAGCGTGCCGGTGTCGGACTGCAGCAGTGCCGCGGTGCTGTCGGGTGGCACGATGCCGCCCTGCACCCCGTAGCGCATGTTCGTGTAGTTCAGGATGAACGACTGATTGGGCGCTGACGGACCGGGCTTGCTGTTGGGCAGACTCACGCTGGTCTGTGTCGGATCCGCGGTGGGCCCGCTCGTACGCACCCCGCGGGTGTCGGTCATGTGCGGGGGATATGTGTATGCGCCCGTGCCGAATTCGTAGGTGTATGCCCCTGGATAGGGGGCGGTGGGCGTTCCCGGGAGAAACGGCAGAATCGGATCCGCGCTCGCGACTGCGCTGCAGACTGAACCCATCGTGAAAATCATCGCACTGCCCGCGACGAATCGACCGACTCGGAGTTGTGACACAGAGCTCTCCTTTCTCGTGGGAGGTCAGATCTTGATCGGGTCGCCGTAGATGGCGTACGAGAAATGGCTGGCCGCAGTCGAAATGCGCAAGTATGCGTACGAGCGGATGTTGACGTCGCCGCCACAGGCGTCGGCTTTGATGTGCAGGTTGTCCACCCCGAGCGACGCGGTGTTGCCCGGGCTCAACGCCATGTTGGTCATCGGCAGATCGACGATGACGCCAGGCTGGACAATGGTTTCCAAGAATCCGGCAGCGCCGATGGTGCCGCCGACACCGGAAGGTACGCCGGCCGAACCGGCAACGCCGCCGGTGCCGCCCATGACCAGACCTGCCGAGACGTCCGATTGGCAGCCCAATTGATATCCGAGGATGAAGAGACTGTCCTGGATTGGACTTCCGCCTCCGGTCGCCGTTGCGGTCGCGGTGGCGGTGACGAATGCTTCACGGGAGTTGGCCGCCGCGGCGAGGTTGGGGACGGAGTTCACGACCTCGTTCTTGATCTGCAGATTCAGATGCCAACCGTCGGGAGAGACCTTGTCGTAGACCTGCGGAGCCATGTCGACCGGCGCGGCATGTACTGCCGGTGCCATGCACAGGCTCGCCACCGACGCAGCTACTGCCGCAGCGACAAGGACGGGAGAGGGTGCAACCTTCAATCTCATTGTGTTCCTTTCATTTTGGTGTGTCGTCTTCATCCGAGGCTGTGCCGGAGGTCTTTTCGATAACTCGAGGTTGTCCCCGCGTCCGCGGCGACGTTGTGGGCATACAGTGCGCGGTAGGCACGAAGGTAGATGACTCCCTGCGCGCCCCACGTCGCCAGCGCGGCGGTGTAGAAGAACGTGCGGTTCTGGTCGTCGAAGGGGAACGGGCAGAAGTCGTAGGCGATCGCGATGCCCGTCGCGGCCGCAGTGACGAAACCTGTTGCGATGGCGAGCTTCCGGGCGCCGGCGTCCCATACCTTCTTGGCGAAGAATGCCAGGAATGCTGTCGTCAGCAGATTGGCGATCAGGTAGAACGTCGCCGGCTCGACGTGGAGAGTCTCGTCGTGGAACTTCCTCAGGAACATCGCGGCGACGGCGGCCAGTCCGAAGACGCCGACCTCGACAGCGACCGTCGGCTTGTATCGATGGGTTACCGCCATCAGGCCCATGACGAGGATCAGGGTGAAACCGACGGACCGGGAGAACGCGTCGAGGAAAAAGGAGACGTCGAAGGCGATCCCGCCCTCCGTGGCGCCGAGCACCGAACCGACGAGGAAATTGGTGGCAGAAACTCCGACGATCAAGGATTCCAGGCCGAGCAGGTAGTTGCCGTAGTCGCGGATGAACTTCCATCCGATGTAGTAGCCGACGGCCGCCAGCCATACAGCGGCTGCCAGGAACACGAGGTCCTTCATGGTGGTGATTCCTCTCGAAATGCGGTTGATGGCGGGACGCCGCCTCGTGGCGCGGAAGGTTTCCCGCCGTTGCTCGTTAGGTGGTGCACTACTGTCGCGGTCCGGTGAGCTGGGTCACAACGACGGTGCTCACCCCTTTTGCTTCGGAAGCGGTGCATGGTGCACATATCTGAACTCCCGCTGTGTGCGCGACGACGCACAGGAGCTCAGGAGGTCGCTTCGTGGCGCTGTAGCCGGTCGAACCAGCGAAGTGCCGGCATTGCGATGAGCGTCGCCACGGCCAGAGTGAGGAAGGCGGTCGCCGGATGCGTGACGAGCAGTCCGACGGCGGTGGCGATGACGACGCCGCCCAGATTGCCGGCCATCCAGATGAGTCCTGCCGCGGTGCTCTCGGCATCGGGAGCGTGGCGCTCACTGAGCGCCAGCACGATGGGTAGCGCCGGCAGCAATACGAAACCCACCCCGATCAGCGTCAGGAAGGCCATCGTCGTACTTGGTGCCAGTGCCAGGTGCAGGCACGCCACCGCGGTGAAACCGATTCCGACGCCCATGATCTGGACTTCCCTGCGGTGTCGATCGGCCCACACCGGTACGACGGCGCAGCCGATGACCCCGGCGATCATGGTGACGGCCAAGACAAGGCCGGCGGTCGATTCCGAGACGCCCGAAGGCTCGAGCAGTGGCTGTACGAAGGTCGCGAGCGCGATGAACGTGCCCATCGGGATGGCGACGACCGCGCACAAGCGCCGGAGATAGCGGTTGCCGAATGCGGTGCGGAAGGCCCGGATTCCTCCGGTCGTGCGAATGGACTCTGGACCGCCCAGTGGCTGTGCGAAGCGAAGCGCCGCCAGGAGACACAGCCCGGCATCCAGGGCGAGCAGCGCAGTGATGACCGTCAAGGTGTGGACGTGGTTTTCGCCCGGCAGGCACGCGCCGAGCAGATATCCCACGACCATGCCACCGAACGTGGCGGAGGACGCGACGGCGATGCCCGTCGCGCGGTCCTTTACGGCGAGGTAGCCGACGGCGAGGCCGGGAATCGCGTTGAGGACGAAGGGCTGGCCCACCGCCGCGACCACCTGCCCGATCAGCGTCCAGGTGAAGTCACCGGCGACCAGTCGCAGGAACGCGCCGGCCGCGGTGAGCACCGCGCCCGCGAAGAGGGCCGGGCGGAAGAACCGATCGAGTGCCAGGCCTGCGGGAATGGCGAGTAGCACGTAGATCAGCGGGAAAACCTGTGACAGCCAACCGATTGCGGCGATCGAAACGCCGAAATGCCGGGCCGCGTCGCCGGTCACGGGCGCGTAGTTCACCACGAGTGCCTGGGTGGCGGCGGCCAGGAGTCCGTACGCGGCGAAGACCGACCACCGGCTCTTCGCGTGCGCCTCGACGCGGGAGCTTTCGCGCGTGTCCTGGATGCCGTCGCGGCTTACCCGTTCTTCCGGGACACCCGCGGGCCATGCGGTATGAGCATGAAACATATTGCGCTGTTTGGTATTACGTCGAATCAAGACCCACGCGACGGCACCTGCGGCAGCGGCACGCGTGGCCGCCAACTCGGGCAGACTCATCTGCTGTCCTTTTGTTGATCAAATCCGGATTGCGCCCGACTACGTCGGCGGACTACGGGACGTGTGACCGAACGAATATTCGTTCGTATGAGTGACGTAGGTTACTGCCGTGCGAAAGGCATGTCAACGGCTGGTTGGTCTCGTCGTTCGCGGTTCTTCGGAACATTCACGAATGACGCTCGCGCCCTTGCGATTTAGGGCTGCAGTGATGATTCGCCACGCAGAGATGGCTGGCGGGCGGCCCGATGCTCGGACGGCGCAGTGGATGGGGACCGCCCCGGGTAGCAGACCGGGTGGGCGAGACGGTGACCCGCCGCTGTTAGGAGTGATTCGGTCCGAGCCCGACGAGCATGGCGCGTACCAGCTGCCAATGCAGGTCGGCCAGTTCTTCGGGGTCGCGCGCACCGTCTGCCGGGAACCAGTTCGCGACCCGATCGCACATCGCGATGATGGCCATCGAGGCAACGGTGACCTTGGTTTCTGACACGTCGGGCGCGAAGGCTGTCACGCGATCGCGCACCAGGTTCAGGTGGGCCTGCTGCAGGGACAGCAATCTGTCGTAGTCCTCGGTCGACAAGAACTGGCCGGCGGAGGCGGTGTAGAGAACCAGATCCGCCACGCGGGCGATGTGCATGTTGTGCATTTGGTACAGCACGTGTTGTCGTACCGTCTCGCGCAGGTCTGCTTCGGGATCGACACCGTCGACATGCGTTGAGTTGTCCAGGAAGTCGCCCAGCACCCGGGAGACCGCCTCGGTGAGGATTGCTTCCTTCGACGGAAAGTGGCTGTAGAGTCCGGGCGCTTTGATGCCGGCGACGGCCGCGACTTCCCGGACCGTGAACGCACCGAATCCGTGATCGGCGACGTTCGTGATGGCCGCCGCCAGGATGCGTTCGCGCATGACATCCAGATCGAAAACCCGGCCGAGGGTCGCAATGTCGGCTGAGCGGTCGAGTTCCGAAGGGCTCGAGGCGGGCCGAGCCGAGGTTCCTCGTGCGGCGGTCATCTGTCCTCCTGTTGGCAGCTGGGTCCAAGGTTACGGCGCTCGAGTGCGGACCGAGCTCACCGGTGTGCCCGGTGTCGCCGGTCTGTGTGCCGAGCGGATGTTCCGCCTGCGGCGGCGGTTGGCGGAGTGTCGTGGCCGGGCTGTCGGCAATTGACTCGGCGCCACCTATTGACGGAAGCCAAGGTCAACGCTAGCTTAACGAATGTTCGTTCGTGCAGGTCCTGATGGTGAACCTGCGACATTGGAAGAGGTTCGACATGGTGTCAGTGGGTATTGCCGGACTGGGGCAGATGGGGAGCGCCGCACTGCGGATTCTGCTCGAGCAACTCCCGGATGCGCAGTTCCTGGCGATGGATCGGGCGCCCGAAGCCGTGCAGCGCGCCGAGTCGCTGGATCCCGCACGCGTTCGCGGGCGCGTCGTCGACGTCACCGCGGAGTCGGTGGACCTCAAAGGTGTCGACGTGGTGCTCAACCTTTCCGGACCGTTCTTCGCCGGATCCGACGGACTGGCCCAGGCGGCGCTGCGGTCGGGCACGACCTACATCGATATCGGTGACGACCTCGAGGCGACCGAAACCGTCCTGGCTCTGGATGCCGATGCCCAGCGCGCCGGTGTCGCGCTCATCAGCGGTGCCGGCTGGTCGCCGGGGGTGTCCAACTGGTGCGCTGCCCGTCTACTCGACGAATTTCCCGACAGCGACGGGGTCCAGGTGGTGTGGGCAACACACGAGCGCGACCCCGGCGGATTGGCTCCGCTGCGCCACATGCTCCACATGGCGGTCACGCCGTGCCCGGTGTGGCGGGACGGTCAGTGGGTGCAGTCGCCCGGCTTTGTTCCGGAAACCGCGGGCACGTTCACCTTTCCCGAGCCACTCGGTGTCATCGATGCCTTCGACACGGCGCACCCAGAGCCGCGAACGCTCAGCAGATTCTTCCCGCAGTTGCGCAACGCGAGTTGTAAGGGATCGCTGCGGCCCGACTGGGCCAACGCGGCGTTTTCGACGCTGGGTCGCATCGGCTTCGGTCACAATGACGTCCTGGTGGACATTGCCGGTCATGATGTCGAGCCTGCCGAGTTCCTCTGGAAAATGATGTGGGCCCGCCACCAGGCTTCCTCCGCGCCCAAGGCTGGTAAAGCGTTGACAGCGTTGCTGATTCAAGTTCTCGACGGCGCCCGGGTCCAGGGCGCGCTCGCACTCATCGACGACGCGCCGATGTCCCGTGGTACCGGCCTCGGTGCTGCGGTTGCCGCACTCGCCGCGCTGCGCGAATGCCCGCCGCCGGGGGCGTGGGGACCGGAGGTCCTACCGTGGCAGTTCGCGCTCAGCGAGTTCGAGCGCATCGGACGGTCGCTGGGCGGGTTCGGGCCGGGTATCCAAACCCTGACCGAAGTACGCCGATGATCCGCTCACCGCAAACCGGGCGTGCCGGCCTGTCGGGCACCGTTGCGCACTGGGCTGACACGCAGCCGAATGCCATCGCATTGCGTTGCGGGGAAACGATTCTGACGTGGTCGGAACTCGACGACGCGATGACGCGCTTCGGCGTCCTCCTCCTCGATCGCGGTGTGCGCGTGGGTGATCGCGTTGTGCTGCTCGGCGAAAACAGCGTGGAATGGGTTGTCGCGTTTCTCGGGTGTCAACGCGCCCACGTGATCGTTGTCCCGATGAATACCCGTCTCGCGCAGAGTCAGGTCGTCGCGCAGGTCGCGAAGGTCGACGCCAAGCTGGTGCTGCACGATGCCGGCCTCGGGGGAACCGATCTCGCCACCCTGACCGGTGCACAGTGCCTGGAGCTGATGGAGCTTCTCCGCGAGACAAGCCGCAGCAGTCTCGAATCGGTTGCCGCAGGCGACCATTCAGATGGGGGCGAGATCCCCGCCCTCATCAGCTTCACCTCAGGTACCACCGGGATTCCCAAGGGTGCGGTCATCAGCAGCGCCGCGATGGCCGAGCTGGCATACGCGTTCTCGGACTACTTCGAAACGGGACCGGACGACAGCACCCTGATCGTCGTACCCATTTTTCACAACACGGGCTTCGCGGATCAATTGGCGCACATGGTCGCATCCGGAGGGACGATCAGCCTCCTGCGGCGCTATCGGACCGGCGACGCGGCAGCAGAACTGATGGCGCACCCGGCCACGTTCCTCGCAGCGGTGCCGAGCATGCTGAGAATGCTGATGCTGCACGACGAGGCCGACGCGATCTTCGGTGGGGTCCGCGCAATCATGTACGGCGGCAGCGCCATGCCCGAGGCCTGGGTGCTAGAGCTGCAGCGGCGGTGGCCACACCTGAAGCTGGTGCACGCGTACGGGCTGAGCGAGTTCACGTCGGTATGCACGTTCCTGCCCAGCGACCTGGCGGCGACGAAAGCCGAGTCCGTGGGACTGCCGTTGCCCGGCGTCCAACTACGCATCGTCGACGAGTCGGGCGATGACGTGGCGCCGGGCGGGTTGGGCGAAGTATGGCTGAGTGGGCCGACACGCATGCTCGGTTACTGGGATGAGCCGCGGCTGACGGCCGAGAAGATGACCGGGCAGTGGCTGCGCACAGGCGATGTCGGCCGGATCGACGGCGACGGCCTGCTGTGGCTGCACGGCCGGGCGGATGAAGTCATCAACCGCGGCGGCGAGAAGATCATGCCCACATTCGTCGAGTCGCACATCGCTCGGCACGAAACCGTCGGGGCAGCCTGCGCTTTCGGCTATGCCGACGACATCCTCCAGCAGCGCGTTGCGGTCGCCATCGAGACGCGCGCCGGCGCGGCGTTCGATGAGCAGGAACTCGTCGGGTTTCTGCGCACTTGCCTGCCCGACTATGCGATTCCCGACCGTTGGGTCGTGTACGACGCGCTTCCCCTCAACGCGTCCGGCAAGTTCGATCGCAAGGCCCTGCGTGCGGACTTCGAAGCAGCACTTCAACCGAAATCGATTGAGCACGAACAGGAGTCAGCGAAATGAACATGTCGTTGTATGTCGTGACCGACCCGGCGACCGGCGAACTGGTCCGGGAGTACCCCACGGCGACAGATGCGGCGGTGGCTGCCGCCCTCGGAGCGGCTGAGAACGCTTATCAGGGTTGGTCGAGGAAGGCGTCCGTCAGTGAGCGCGCTGACCTACTGAGAAAAGTTGCCGCACTGCACAACTCGCGCAGCGGCGAACTTGCCGAAATCATCCGCCGCGAGATGGGCAAGTCCCTCGACCAGGCCATCGGTGAGGTCGAATTCAGCGCAGCCATCTACGAGTACTACGCGGACAACGCCGCCACGTTCCTCGCGGACGAGCCGATCGAGCTCATCGAGGGGGAGGGAACGGCGTTCGTCCGCCGCCAGCCGATCGGCGTGTTGTTGGGCATCATGCCGTGGAACTACCCGTACTACCAGGTCGCCCGATTCGCCGCGCCGAATCTCGCTCTGGGCAACACGATCGTGCTCAAACACGCGCCGCAGTGCCCGGAATCAGCCGCCGCATTGCAGCAGATCTTCGTCGACGCCGGCTTTCCCGAAGGCTGCTACGTCAACACCTATGCGACCAATGAACAGGTCGCCGGCGCCATCGCCGACCCCAGGGTGCGAGGTGTCTCCTTCACCGGTTCTGAACGGGCCGGCGCAGCAGTCGCGGAAGTAGCGGGTCGCAACCTGAAGAAGGTGGTGCTCGAGTTGGGTGGCTCGGACCCGTTCATCGTCCTGTCATCGGATGACCTCGATGCCACCGTGCAGGCCGCGGTAGACGCCCGATTCGAGAATGCGGGTCAGGCGTGTAACGCCGCAAAGCGGTTCATCGTTGCCGACGATCTGTATGAACCGTTCGTGGATGCGTTCACGGAACAGGTTCTGGCCCAGGCCGGCTCGCTTGCTCCGCTGTCCTCGGTTGCTGCCGCCGAGCGACTGGAACAACAGGTCCGTCGCGCTGTCGCAGACGGCGCGACGCTGGTTCGCGATGGCGAGCGAGAGGGGGCGTACTTCCCGCCCGCCGTGCTGACCGACGTAGCGCCGACGTCGCCGTCGTCCACCGAGGAGCTGTTCGGTCCGGTGGCCACCATCTATCGAGCCGGGTCCGAAGCCGAGGCTGTCGAGCTGGCGAACAACACGCCCTACGGACTGGGCTCGTACGTCTTCACCACGGACCCCGAGCAGGCGATACGCGTCGCCGACCAGATCGAGGCAGGCATGGTGTTCGTCAACGGCGTCGGTCTCGACAGCATGGAACTGCCCTTCGGTGGCGTCAAGCGATCCGGCTTCGGGCGCGAACTCGGCCGGGCGGGGATCGAAGAGTTCGCCAACAAGAAGCTCATCCGCACTCTTCGCGGCTAGCCACCGACCGTCGCCGCCACATCTGATCCACCACATCCACCCTCAAGAGGACATCTGCCATGACCATCGAATTCGACGCCGCCGTCTTCAGGACGCCGAACGCGCCGCTGACCATCGAAACCGTTTCGCTCCCATCGACCCCGCCGCCCGGCGACGTACTCGTGCGGCTCAAAGCAAGTGGGGTGTGCCACAGCGATTTTCACGTTCTTGCCGGTGAGTGGGACGTCCCCACGCCAATGATTCTCGGCCACGAAGGCGCGGGCGTCATCGAGAGCGTGGGCGAAGGGGTGACGACCCTGAAGAAGGGCGATCACGTCGTGCTGTCCTGGACGCCCTCATGTCGCCGGTGCCGCTACTGCATCAGTGGCAGGCCCGTCCTGTGCGACATGGTCGCTCAGCATTCGGCGAACCACCTCTCGTTCGACGGCCGGTCGCGGATCACCGCGGCCGATGGCACGGACGTCCTCAGCTTTGCCGGCCTCGGCACCTTCGGCCAGTACGTCATGGTGCCCGAATCGGGCGCGATCGCGATCCGCGATGACGCCCCCTTCGAACAGTCGGCCCTGATCGGCTGCGCCGTGACCACCGGTGTCGGTGCGGCGGTCAACACCGCGAAGGTCCGCCCGAGCGATACCGTGTTGGTCATCGGGTGCGGCGGCGTCGGGCTGAACGCGATTCAGGGCGCGCGCCTGGTCGGCGCACGGCAGCTCATCGCCGCCGACATCTCCGACGAAAAGCTCAAGCAGGCAAGGGTTTTCGGTGCCACCGAAGTCATCAACACCGCCCACGAGAATCTGGCGGACCGGATCGCGGAGCTCACCGATGGGCGTGGCGTCGAGGTGGCCATCGAGGCCATCGGCCTGCCGCAGACCATCGAAGCCGCCTATGCGGTCCTGGCTCGAGGTGGCACCGCCGTCGTCGCGGGGCAGGTGGCCGACGGCATGAAGGTCACGATCGATCCGTTCGTCATGTCCGATCAAGAGCTTTCCCTCATCGGCTCGAACTACGGCTCGAGCAAGCCCGCCACCGACTTCCCGCTGCTCGTCGAGCACTACATGCGGGGCCGCATTGATCTCGACTCGCTCGTGACCCGGGTCATCGACCTGGCAGAGATCAATGACGCGTTCGACGAGATGAAGCGCGGCGTCGGCATCCGCTCGGTGATCAGGTTCTGACGATGGATACCACGTCCAATCGAAGCACCACTCCGGCTACCAGTGGGAACGCCGCCGAGCCCGGTACTACGCCCCGCCTGACCGGCAAGCTCGGCGTCGGCTCGATCTCCCTCATGATCATCGCCGGGGCCGCCCCGCTCTGCGTGGTCGGCGGGCCGATGGTGCTGGGCCTGGCCTTGGGGAACGGCGGAGGCCTGCCCATCGGCTACGTGGCGACCCTCGTCGTCCTGCTGCTCTTCGTCATCGGTTTCACGACGATGACGCCGTTCGTCCGCTCGGCGGGGGCGTTCTACTCCTACGTGCATGCGGGCCTGGGCCGTGCTGCCGGGATCGGCACCGGCTATCTGGCCATGCTGTCGTATACGTGCATCTTCATCGGGCTCTTCATTCTGTTCGGGACCGGTGTGGACGCGCTGGTGAAGTCCTACGGCGGACCCGCGTCGCCATGGTGGCTGTGGGCCGGCGTGGGACTGGCGCTGACGTTGTTCCTGGGCTACCGGGACGTCGAGCTGTCCGGCAAGGTCCTGGGTGTCCTGCTGGTCGCCGAGGTGAGCATCGTTCTCGCACTGGACTTTTGGATCGTCGCGCGCGGTGGTGGACCGGAAGGTCTGTCCGGTGGGATGTTCTCGCTGAAGACGATATTCAGCGGCGCACCCGGGGTGGGCCTCATCTTCGCCGTACTCAGCTTCATCGGCATCGAGGCGGCGGCGGTGTTCCGGGACGAAGCGCGTGATCCCGCCCGGACGGTGCGCCGGGCGACGATCATCTCGGTGGTCGTCGTGGGACTCTTCTACACCTTCACCTCGTGGGCGGTGATCAGCGGCGTGGGCGACAGTCGAGTCGTCCAAGCCGCGACAGCCGACCCCGAGGGCCTGTTCTCCGCAGTGGCGCTTCAGTACCTCGGGCGCGTCGGTGCCGACCTGACCGTGGCGATGTTCGTCACCAGCACCTTCGCGGCGGCCTTGACGTGGCACAACATCCTCGCCCGCTACACGTTCTCGCTGGCGTCCCGGGGCCTGTTGCCGACGCCGCTGTCGGCGAGCCACCCGACGCACGGCTCGCCGCACCGGGGAGCGGTGGCCGTCGCGATCGCCACCGGCGCTGTGCTGGCCGGCGGCACCATCATCGGGCTCGACCCGATGAGCGAAATCTACACGTGGACATCGGGTCTGGGGTCCATCGGATACGTCGTGCTGCTCATCCTCACCTGCTCGGCCGTGCTGGCGTTCTTCCGTCGCGAGCCGCACGGGGCGCCGGTGACGCGGACACTGATCGCGCCACTGCTCGGCATGGCGGGGCTGCTGGCCATCCTGGCGATCATGCTGCTCAACCTCGATCTGCTCGCCGGAAACAGTCGCGTGGTCTCCGCCGTCATCGTCGTTTCCCTGATTGCCGCCTTCGCGCTCGGACCCGTTGTCGGAAAACTCCTGCCGTCCTCGGGCCGGCAGGAATAGCGAAACCACCGAACAACGAACCCCTCTGAAAGACAACGAAAAATGGCACAACGAATCGTGATGGTGGGCCTCGGCGCCACCGGCCGCGCCATGGCGCAATCCCTGCTGCGACGCACCGACGTCGAGATCGTCGGTGCGGCCGACCGCAATCCCGCGGTCGTCGGCACGGACCTCGGCGCCCTCGTCGGCAGCGCGCCGACCGGCGTGACCGTCGTCGACGATCCCGCGGGTCTGCCCCCGGCGGACCTGGCGATCGTCGCGACGACGTCAGATCTGAACCACGTCGCCGACACCATCGTGCCGCTTCTGCAACGTGCGTACAACGTGATGAGTATCTGCGAGGAACTGGCGTACCCGTGGTCGAGTCACCCCGAGATCTCGCGTCGTCTCGATGACACCGCCAAAGCGCACGGCGTGACCGTGCTGGGCACCGGGGCCAATCCCGGTGTCCTCATGGACACCCTGCCGCTGCTGCTGACCGCTCTCACTCAGCGCGTCGACCGGGTGGTCATCCGCCGCCGCACCAACATGTCCCGGTACGGGGCGATCCTGTCGAAGTTCGGCCTGGGACTGACGCCCGCGCAGTTCGCCGCGGCACAGGAATCTGGAGATGTGGCAGGCCACTACGGTTTCGAACAATCGATCGGCGCGCTGGCGAGCGGCCTCGGCTGGACCTTGGACGCTATCGAGGTCGACCGGGTGGCGCCTGCGGTGGTCAGCGAGATCACTCGCGTCGGCGAGCACATCACCGTCGAATCCGGCCAGATCGCGGCCGTCACCCACGCCGCCCGCGGATTGCGCGGCGGCCGTGCGGTGATCGACCTCGAGATCATGTTCGGCTTCTTCGACCGGAGTGACTCGCTCACAGCGGGTGATGATTACCGCATCGAAGGCGCTGACCAGACGATCGAGCTGACATCACTGACCGGCTTCGAATCGTTTGTGAGCACCATCGCCGCTGCGGTCAATGCCGTGACGGCGGTCATTGACGCGCCCAGCGGGTTTCTGTCGATGGGTGATCTGCCCACACGTGCCCTGGCATCGAAAGGTTCTCGGCTGCTTGAAGATGGATCGCTGTGACACATGCAGTGTCGGCGCTGAACCCGGTGCGTTTTCTCGATCGAGCCGCAGCGGTGCACGGGGACAAGGTCGCCGTCATCGACGGCGCACGCGTGCTGACGTACCGCGATCTGCATGGGCGCTGCCGGCACCTCGCGGGCGCGCTGGTTGCCGACGGACTGGGGCCGGGTGCCCGCGTCGCGGTGTTGGCGCACAACACCCTGGAAGTGCTCGAGGCGCATTACGGGGTGCCCTACGCGGGTGGGGTTCTGGTGCCGCTGAACTCTCGCCTGAGCGCAGGGGACATCGCATACATCCTCAAGCACAGCAGAGCCGAGGTGCTGATCGCAACGGACCCGCTGATCGCGGTCGCGCGGGAGGCGGCCGAGTTGGTCTGCGGCACCGTGAAGGTCATCGCCGGCAGTGAGCAATACGAGCACTACGTGGCGTCGGCAGCGCCGGTGGATGTTGCCTGTGACGACGAATTCGCCACGGTGGCAATCAATTACACGTCGGGTACCACGGGTAAGCCGAAGGGGGTGGTGTACACCCACCGCGGCGCCTACCTGCAGGCGCTGGCCATGGCCTTCCATTCGGGCCTGAACCTCAACTCGGCGTATCTGTGGACGCTGCCGATGTTCCACTGCAACGGGTGGTGCTTCACCTGGGCGGTCACCGCGGCCGGCGCCACCCACGTGTGCCTGCCCAAGGTCGAGGCGTATGCGATCTGGACCGCTGTCGAGGACCACGCGATCACCCACATGTGCGCGGCGCCGACGGTCCTGTCGACCATGACCTCGCAGCCGCCTGCGAAGCGAGCGGAACAAACCGTGTGGGTGGCCACCGGCGGAGCGCCGCCCGCACCCGCACTGCTTGCGCGGGCCCGTGCCTGTGGCCTCGCGGTCACCCATCTCTACGGCATGACCGAGACCTACGGCCCGGCCGTCATCAACGAATGGAAGCAGGAGTGGGACTCGTCGTCTGCTGATGAGCGTGACCGACTGAACGCCCGCCAGGGCGTCGGCAACATCGTCACCGACCCGGTTCGGGTGGTGGATGAAAAGGGCCGGGACGTCCCCGCAGACGGTGCAACGATCGGCGAGATCGCGTTGCGGGGAAACAACGTCACCCCCGCGTACTACCGAGATATGGCCGCCACTGCGGCGGCGGTGCCGGACGGCTGGTTCCGTAGTGGCGATCTCGCGGTGCGTCACCCCGACGGCTACCTCGAAATCCGTGACCGCGCAAAGGATGTCATCATCTCCGGTGGCGAGAACATCAGCTCGGTCGAGATCGAGAGCGCCATCCTTGAGCACCCCGCCGTGCTGGAGGCCGCGGTTGTCGGCATGCCGCACGAGCATTGGGGTGAGCGGCCCGCGGCGTTCGTGTCGCTGCGCCCAGGTGCGGCTGTCACGAGTGCGGAACTGCGGGCCCACCTGCTCGACCGCGTCGCGAAATTCAAGGTCCCGGACCGCATCGAGTTCACCGCACTGCCCAAGACGGCCACCGGCAAGATTCAGAAATTCGAACTGAAGCGGCAGCTGGCCGGCGACCCCAACCGATAGGTGCAATATGCACCGTCCGCCCGCTCGATTGGTTGAGAGGTGCCATGGCACACCACCGGCCCCAACGGCAATAGTGAGACGAACGCCACACCAGCAGCTCGGCGTCCCCCCCAAAGTTCAACTCGCAGAAAGAGATCACGCGATGACAACCGCTGTTTCGAACCTCAGGAAGCTTCCCCACACCGCAGATGTCGCGGACATCCGCGCCGTCGTCGCCGAGGACGGCGGGGTGATCATCGAGGGCCTGCTGACCCCGGAGCAGGTCACCCGGTTCAACGCCGAGATCGAAGCCCCCCTCACCGCGCTGACTCCCGGCGGCAAGCACGAGCTCGAGATCGTCAACGAGTTCCACGGCGCCAACACCAAGCGCCTGACAAACCTGGTCACCCACAGCCCGGTCTTCCGTAACGAGATCATCAACCACGACCTGGTGCATGCCCTGTGTGATGCGACCTTCCTCGAGGAATCGGGCACGTACTGGATGACCACCGCCCAGGTCATCGAGATCGGCCCCGGCAACCGCGCGCAGTTCCTGCACCGCGACCTCGAGAACTGGTACCCCTTCGTCGGCATGGGCCCCGCCGGCCCCGAGATCACCCTCAACTTCCTCATCGCCCTCACGGACTTCACCGAGGAGAACGGCGCCACCCGCGTCATCCCGGGCAGCCATAAGTGGCCCGATTTCCAGGACCGCGGGACGCCCGAGCAGACGGTCCCCGCGATCATGAACGCCGGCGACGCCCTCTTCTTCAGCGGCAAGACCGCCCACGGCGGTGGCGCCAACGTCACCATCGATGAGTACCGCCGCGCGGTGTCCTTCGCGTTCAACCCGGGCTTCCTGGTCGGCGAGGAGGCCTACCCGTTCCTGGTCGATCGCGACGTGGTGAAAACCCTGCCGGAGCGCGTCCAGCGCATCCTCGGTTTCCGGTCCCAGTACCCGACCGGCTCGCCGGGGCTGTGGATGGTCGACTACCGCGAACTCGCCGATCACCTCGGTCTGTAAGCGGCAGACTGTTGCCATGACGCCGGATCAGTTGTGGCCCGATGCATCCGATCCGGTCCGCCGACTGATCCGCGAACTGGCCGAGACGATGCTGACGAGGTCCGGGGAAGTGGTCGCCGATTTGACCGCGGCGTCCCTGCGCGACTCGCGGTACCGGGCGATCGCCGACGACCCGGTACTCGCAGAGGCTGACGCAAGCCTGACGGTCGCCAACCTCAAGCATTGGCTGACGTCCAACATCGCAGAACCGGGCCGCCGGGTCGCTCCCGCGACGGGAAGCGCCATGCGCACCTACGCGCGTGACGTGGTCCTGCGTGGCCTGACCACCGACGATGTCGCGTCGTGGCGATCCGCTCAACGTGTCGGTTGGAAATGGTGGCTGGCTGCCTGCTTCGAGGCGACAAACGATGCGGAGCAACTTCGTGAACTCATCGAGATCACGGGCAATTCGCTTGCGACGTTCATCGACGATTCCATCGAGGAACTGGCGGCACATGTGGGCCGTGTCCGAGAAGAGTTCGCCGGTGGCTCACAGCTGCAGCGCTACGCCACTGTCGAACTGTTGCTCCAGGGCGCGGACATCGCACCATCGCGCGCCGAAGCGCAGCTCGGCTACGCGCTGACCGGCTCGCACATCGGCGTAGTGGTCTGGGTGGATTCGGAGCAGGACGTCGGCTTGCTCGAGCGCGCCAGTGAACAGGTGATGCGGGCGTGCGACGCGGACCGGCGACTGACGGTGGTCGCCGGTACCGCTGCGTTGTGGCTGTGGATACCGGCGAAGGCAACGCCAACAGCTGCTGATCTCGCCGAGCGCCTGGGGCGACGGCCTGGTGTGCGCGTAGCTCTGGGCCGCCCGGCCGCTGGGGTGAGCGGCTTCCGGCGGACGCACATGGATGCCGCTGCAGCGCAACGGCTCTTGGCGCGGCTGGGCTCCGCGCTGTCCATCGTGCGCTACGAGGACGTCCACCTCGTGGACCTGTTGTCGACGGATCTGTCGTCGGCCGATCAGTTCGTGGCGGACGTGCTCGGTGAATTGAAGGACGCCAGCCCGGTGCTGCACCAGACGGTCCTGACTTACGTCGATGAGGGACTCAATCGGACGAGCACCGCCGAACGGTTGTACACCCACCGCAACACCATCGACCGGCGCCTCGCGCGTGTCGACGAACTCCTGCCGAAACCCTTTGCGCGCAACCCGATCGAGGTGGCCGCGGCCCTCACGTTGCTCGGCGTGCGCGGGGGACATTGACTCCGACGAACTACCCGCGACTCGGGATCGTGGACACCAGGCGACGTCCGACCCGCGTCGCGGCGCGGCCCACCCGGATCAGCAGCCTCGGGAGCGGCGTGCGCAGGGTGGCGTGCTTGCGGACGTAGTCCGGGACGTGCCACCGGTAGGTGGTACCGGCGGCGAAAACCGCGGAATCGCCCGCCCGGAGCCAGGTTCCGGTCTCTGGATCGCCGATGCGGACCTCGCCGGCGACGATGTGCACCGTCTCCTCTACGACGAATGTCCAGTCGAAGGACCCGGCCGAGCAGTCCCAGATATAGAACTCGACTGCCGAGTCGCCACTGGTGTGCCAGCGCCGCGACCGTGCCCGTGGCTTGCCGTCGACGACCCATGACGGATCGATCGGGCTGTCCGTCAGGTCGTGATCCTGTGCGAATGCTGACTGCATGCTGGGAAATCGTAGCGGCGTGCAAGGTTGGCCAAGGCCAGTTTTTTGGACTACGTGGCGGCAACGTTCATCGAGAAGATCTGCCAGGAGTGGCCGTCGAGATCGTGGTAGCTGCGGCCGTACATGAAGTCCTCGTCGTCGGTATCGCCCGGCGTTGCGCCCGCGGCGATGGCGCCGTCGACGAGCTTGTCGACACATCCGCGGCTGTCGACCGCCAGACAGATGACGCACTCCTTCGTCTTTGACGCGTCGGCGGTCTCGGCCGAGTGCAGGGAATCGAAGACGTCGCGCTGCGTCAGCATTGCGAACTGGTTCTCGCCCAGCACCAGTGTCACTGCGTTGTCACTGCTGAACGTCTCGTTGACCGCATAGCCGAGCCCGGCGAAGAACTTCCGCGAGCGCGCGACGTCGGCGACGGGCAGGTGAACGAAGATCATGGCGTGCATCGGGCTGCTCCTGTGGTCCGCGGCGCCCGGAAGCGGGTGCCGTCACAGGGGTAGACAGCCGACCCGCGCACAACTCATCGCGCGGCGGTTCAGGGGAAGGCGTAGTGCACAACCACAGGCGCGTGGTCGGACAGCCGCGCGTCGGGAGCGGCTTCCTTGTCGACCGTCACCGACATAGCGGTCCGCGCGAGCCGCGGCGTGGCCAGGTGGTGATCGATGCGCCAGCCCACGTCCTTGACGAACGACTCGCCGGCCCAACTCCACCAGGACAGCGGCCCGGGCCGGTCACCATGCAGCGTCCGCACCACGTCGACGAGTGTGCGCGGCCCGATCTGTGCGTCCAGCCAGGCGCGTTCCTCGGGGAGGAAGCCCTCCATCTTCTGTGCGGGCCGCCAATTCGTCACGTCGTGCGGAAGGTGCGCCAGGTTCAGATCGCCGAGCAGCAGGAACTCGCGGCCCGCCGCGAGCGCCGCCCGCCGGTTCCGGCTCAGCTCGCGCGCGAACGCCCCGAGGAAGCGCATCTTCCTGTCGTACTTGGCGCCGCCGTCGGGCAGATCGCGCATGTTGCCGGGCCGCTGCAGGTGCGCCGGCAGGCCGCCTTTCGGCAGATAGAGGCACGCCACTGTGAGGGGAGCGTGCGCGAGGTCGACCTCGAGGTACCGCCCCTCGAGCGCATGCGCTCCGAGGCCCCGGCTGCGCGGCCGATGCGACACCCAGGTCCGCACGTCCGACGGTGCCTCGCGCGTCAGGATGGCGACGCCGTTGCGGCCCGGGATCGAGCCGGAGTCGATCGCCGCGTGATAGCCGTCGAATTCGCCGACCTGGTCGGGCGGGCAGCGCAACTCCTGCAGGGCCACCACATCGAGTCCCCGCGCGGCGAGCCAGGCGTCGAAGCCGCGACGGCGTGCCGCCCGGATCCCGTTGACGTTGAACGTGGCAATGCCCAGCGGCGCGTTTGGTGTAGCCATCGCCTCTACCAAAGCAGATCGGCATGGCGGCTGTTCAGCGGACTCGGTCTGTCCGCCGATCGGGGGGAGAACGGTTCCACCGGCGAATCCGCTGTTCGGGGGAATCCGGAAAGTGGCAGCTCGCGAAATAGTTGTCGGTGTCAAGAGACGGCCCAAACCCCTTCTCGGATCACAACATTCACGTACAGGAGGCCCCATGAACATCACGACGGCTCGGATCGCCGCAGCAGGAACGGGGATCGCCGCCGCGCTGTCCTTCGCCGCGGTCGCCCACGCGGGAACCATGCCGGTCACTCATCCCGGCGAGCCGACCATCGCCATGACGATCACCAACCACACCGACAAGGTGCAGTTCCTGCTCGATGACGGGACGAGCCCCAACGGCAAATGGGTCGACGGTCCTCAGCGGCTACTGGCACCCGGCGCCACGGAAATCGTGACAGCCGTTGCGCCACAAGGTGACTCACTCGATATGCATGTCGCCTACCGGGTGGGTGTCGGCGGTCCGACCGCCACCTACGAGGTCAACGACTCGAAGACCAACACGAATGTCGCGAACACCGGTGTCACCGGTTTTCTCGCCAAGAACTACTGGATCAATCACAGTTTCAGCAGCCATTACCCCAACACCAACGTCGGCTTCGATCTCTGGTGAGTGCTGTGACGACCGGTGGCAGGTGGCTACCGGTCGTCAGGCTTCGCGCGCCTGATCCGCATGCAGTGCCTTGATCCGCCGCTGCTCGCGCAGCACCTGCTGGTAGCTCTCGCGTTCGATGATCAGCCAGTCCGGCTTCTCCTCGATCAGCGCGTCGATCTCCTCGGTCGTCAGCGCCTTCTCGACGCCACCGCGCGCGAGGCCGGCGATCGAGACGCCCAGCTTGGCGGCCACCAGGTTCTTGGGGTGCGGCCCGTTCTTGCGAAGGTCCTTGAGCCACTGTGGTGGGTCGGCCTGCAGCGCCGCCAGTTCGGCGCGGGTGATCGCGTTCTCCTGGAACTCGGCAGGTGTCGCGGGCAAGTACACGTCCAGCTTCTTCGCCGCGGTGGCGGGTTTCATGGACTGCGCGTTGGGCCTGCTCATGGGCATCAGCCTATCGGTAGGTCGCCGCGATGACCCCGTACGATCCGCGACGTGGAGTTTTCGACTCTGGATCTCGCGACCCGCAAGTTCTGGCGGGCCACCGGCAGAGCCGTCGACCTCGACGGCGCCGACGCCTGGCTGCAGGCGCCACTCGGGTCCCGGGGCGGCGGGAACAGCTGGCTGCGGGACGAAGCGGCCCGGCGCGGTGGCGCCCTGCGCGACGACGATCCCGACGCTGGTTTGCAGCCCGATCTCGAAGGACTGTCCGGCCCCGGATTCGATGCCGCGGCCGTCCACCCGATGATTCACGACTTCTACACCCACACGGCGCGCTGGCGGATGGAGGTGTGGAGCAGCTGGTCACCGTTGTTCTGGCCGGGCGGCGAATTGATTTCCCGCATGTTCGGTAAGCGCGTGCAGCAACTGGCGCTACCGATGCGGCCCCTCGACGTCGCACGGGGCATCGATGGTCGGGTGTCGGTGATCACCGACACCGCCGGCGCGCAGGTCGCGGCCGGCTGGGTCCGGACCCTGCGTGGAAACGGCGACACCGTGTTCAGCGGATGTTATTCGCGCAGAACGCTTCCCGGTGCCGATCGGGCCAGCGTGCACGTGACGTTCCCGTTGGAAGAGGGCAACGTCCAGGTCTTTCTGCGGCCGGAGCACCTGCGGGACGGCGGTCTGCGGTTGTCCTCTCCGCCCGGTTCGTGGGGTGCGGACGGGGCATACGTCCTGGTGCGCGACCGCGGGCGCTACTTCGCGCGGCGGGTACCCGTGCATGAGACGTTCGACCTCTACGTCGACCGTGAGCAGGTGCTCCGTACCGACCATGTGCTGCGGATGTGGAACCTGCCGGCCGTCCGCCTGCACTACAAGCTGGAACGCCGCGGGACGTAACCGGTACGCCCGTCCCAGTAGCCGTGTTCGGACAGCGGCCGGAATCGGTAGGTCGCGAACTCGCGGTGGAAGTCGCGGCGGCGGCGCTCGGCCATCGCATCGGCATGTCGCGCCGGGTCGGCGAGCTCGGCCACCCCGTTGCGGCCGTGCACCATGTCCGTCATCGCCCGTACCGACGTCCAGATCGAGAAGGTCGAGATCGAACGGGGCGGACGCATCGCGGCCAACGCCAGGGTGGCGTCCGGATGGTCGCGGACCAATCGCTCGACCGGCTTGCCCCACGTGAGGAAGCGCGGGACTTCGGGCAGTCGCATCCGGGCCAGGGTGACGGCGACGACGGGCTCGTCAGCGTCGGAGGCCTCGGCCTCCTGCGGTAGATCGGGGAGTGCCATGAGCGTGGACCAGCGCCGCAGAAACGTCATTCGGACATGCCAGCCGGCGGCCAGACGCGCGCCGGGACCGGCCAGGAATGCGTCGATCGCGGTCTCGTCGTCCCACCGGGCGAACATCGCCAGCCGCCGCAATTGCAGCCGGTCGGGCGAGATGGCCGGGGCGCCCAGCCGCATCAATGACAGGCATTCGGCGTAGCGCAACCCCGGCAGCCGGTCGGGCTGTGGCGGTCGCCGCAGCAGCGGCACCGTCGCTGTGACCGGCAGTTCGACGAGATGGAACGTGAAGACGCCGAGACCGGTCATGCCTCAATTATCGGCGCTGACCACGAACCGCCCGACGCGCGTTTGGGTAGCGTGATGGCCGTGAACTCGGCCTCGTTGACTCTCGGGTACGTCCCCGGTGGGACGCCCGCGAAGTGGGCGCGGATCTGGGCCGAGCGTCGTCCCGAGGCAGCGCTGATTCTGCATCCGGTGACGGCGGCCGATGCGGCCGACACACTGCGGGCCGGCGGCGTCGACGTGGCGCTGCTCCGGCTGCCGGCGGACGCGACCGGGCTGGCCGTCATCTCGCTGTATGAGGAGACGACGGTGGCTGTTGTGCCGACCGATCATGTGCTCACCGCGGTCGACGAGATCACCGCCGCGGACCTCGATGGCGAGCCGATCCTGGTGCCGCTCGACGACGTCGTCGGCTGGGCGGATGCCCCGGGAAACGCGGTCGAGTACCGGCCCGAAACCACCGAGGGCGCAATAGAACTCGTCGCGACCGGCATGGGTGCCCTCATCGTGCCACAGTCACTCGCGCGGCTGTATCACCGCAAGGATCTCACGTACCGGCCGATCACCGACGCGCCCACCTGCCCCGTCGCGCTGGCTTTTCAGGAAGGGGAGCAGTCGGAACTGGTCGAGGAGTTCATCGGCATCGTGCGGGGCCGTAAGGCCAGTTCGTCGCGGGGCCAGGCCGAGCCGGCGCCGAAACGCAGCGCGCGGGAGAAGACCCTTGCCAAGCAGGCTGCCCGGGCCGCGGCGGGCAAAGTCGCGACAAGCAAGGTCCCCCGAAAACCAGGCCAGGCCAAGCGCGGTCGGCGCTGACGCCGTTGTAACCCATTGCGTTTGCTCAGCGCCACTACACTCCCAGGCCATGAGCAGACCGTCGGCGGGCGCAGGTAAACGCACCACCTCCGCGACATCACGAGCTCCGCGCACCATCCGCGGACTCGACGCCGAGCAGCGTCGAGTTCACCGCCGGGAACAACTGCTGGCATCCGCGTTCGAGTTGATCGCCCGCGACGGTTATGCCAACACCTCGATCGAGCAGATCTGCCAGAACGCGTTCGTGGGGAACAAGGCGTTCTACGAGACATTCGACAGCAAGGAAGACTGCTACATCGAATTGCTCCGGCAGATCGCCGAGCGCATCGAACGCCAGGTTGTCGAAATCCTCGCCAGCGCACCGGATGACGACGACGAGACCGTCCGCCTGCTGCTGTCGGCGTTCGCCCACGCCCTGGTCGACGACCCCCGGATTGCGGTAGTGGCGTTCGGGGAATGCGCGGGTATCTCGCCGCGGGTCGAGCGTCAGCGCCGCGAGAACCGGCGTTGGACCGCAACGTTTGTCGAAGAGTTGTGGCGGCGTCGCGAGTTCCCGGAGATCGCGGACGATGCCGCGCTCGACTTGCACGCGCTCGCGGTCCTGACCGTCGGCGGTCTGTTCGAGGCGGTTGCCGACTGGCTGCACGACTACGAGCCCGACGCTGAACCACGGCCGAGTATCGACACTCTCATCGGCAATCTGACGAGCTTCATGGCAGTGGTGCGGGCCGGCATTGCCGCCTCGGTGCGCTGATCGCGGGCCCTTCATACCTGCTGAGCGCCGATTGCGGGCGATTTTGAACAAGACTTCTTGTTTTTAAAAAGGAGTCTTGTTTTCGAATCTGCGATTGCGATAGCGTCCTGCGACTATGGGGGTCAACTCAACACCACAATTGCAATCACCACGACGGGTGACCACGGCCTTGGCGAGGGGTGTCGCGGTGGGTATCGCCGCGGCGGCCGTGGTCGGCGCGTCAACGCCGGCCGCGCCGATCGTGTCGCAGGCCGCCGTGCGGCTCGTCGCCACCACGATCGGCATCGGGGGATCGTTCGACCCCTTGGGGCTGAGTATCCCGTTGTTCTTCTACGGAACGACTGTCCCGCAAGGAGATTCATTCCACGTTGTGCCATACCCGGGGCAGATCAACCTCGAATGGCCGATCATCTCCGCGCTGCCGGGGTTGTCCGGCGTCCCGTACTGGCCGCACTCGTTGAAGCAGTCCGAGCGCATCGGTGCCGGATATCTCGAGCAGGACATCGCCAAGCAGGCGCCCGGTCAGAAGATCACCATCCTCGGTATGTCCCAGGGTGCGCAGGTCGCCGAGATCGCGCGCGCCGACATGGCCAAGAACCCGGCCTATGTTGCCCACGCGGGCGACTACACCTTCACCCTGATCGGCGATCCGTACCAGCCGAACGGCGGCATCCTGTCGCGCTTCACGTCGTGGAGTCGTATGCCGATCCTGGGTGATCTCTTTCCACTCGGACGACCGGGGCCGTCCGACAGCCCATTCCAAACCACGGTCTACCAGAACCAGTACGACGGATTCGCCGATTTCCCGGCCTATTTCAACCCGCTGGCCGTTGTCAACGCCTTGCTGGGCATCATGTTCGAACATGTCCTTCCCGGCTATGCGTTGGAGCCCAAGGCCAGTTCCAACACGGTGAGCACCACCGTCGGCAACACCACGTACGTGACCTTCCCGCAGCGCCTGCCGCTGCTGGCACCGCTGCGTCTGGCCGCGTCGCTGATCGGGGCGCAGCGCCTCGTCGACGCCATGGACCCAGTCCTGCGCGTCATCATCGAAAGCGCCTATGACCGCACCGCGGATCCCAGCCAGGTCAAGCAATTCAGCTGGACCACGCCGCAGGCCAAGATCTCTGCCGCCCTCAAAGAGCTGCCCGGAGCGTTCGCACAGTCAATGCAGATTCTCCGTACCGGCCGCTATACGCCGACGCTGCCGCAACCGGTCGTGGATGCCACCGAACCGGCGACACCCACAACCGAGCATCCTGCGAAGTCTGTAGATAACTCACCGCTGGCCAAGGCGATTCGGCAGTCGGTGGTCAATCTGACTGCGGCGCTGACGAATATCACTCGTCCGGTGGCCAAGGTGTTGCAGGTGGTCGGCGGCCAGAAGCCGACGTCGGCGACGCCGCCGAGCGCCGCACTCGCGTCCGTCGTCGCGGTGCCCACACTCCGGTCATCGCCATCGACCGGAAGCCGACTCTCGGTGACGGCACCTCGGACAGCGCAGGCGACGCCGGACGACTCGGAGTCGAACGCGTCCGCCGGCGGCGCGGCAGCCCCGTCGTCACCGGCCGCCTCGACCGGGAAACGGGCGAAGCATGGACGATCGGGGCGACCGACGGCGACCGTCAAAGCCGGCGACCGTCGAAGCGAATCCGCCAGGACCGCAACGAAACCCGGCGCACCCGCCGGCGCGAAGGCCGATCACGCGAAGGCCGATCACGCACAGTCCGAAAAGAGCGCCCGGCCGGCCGCGTAGTCAGGTGTGTGCCGGCCCCTCGGCTTTCTTGTAGAGCGACTTCAGCAGCACATCGCGGAAGACCCGGCTGTCGACAGCGCGGCGGCCGGCGTCGGCCACCCACGGGATGCCGGCCAGCCGGTGGAAGAACCGGCCACGCCGGTATTCACGACCCCACGCGGCCTCGATCCGCTGCTGGTAGTTCGTGAAGTCGCCGGGACCGCCGTTCGTGAGCGCGGCGATGGCGCATTCGCCTGCGGCCAAACCGGATTCGAGGGCCTTCGAGATCCCGGCACCGGAGGCGGGCTTGCCGGCACCCAGCGCATCGCCGGCGAACAAGATGCCAGGCCGCCACGGTGGCCACGCGGTGAAACCCATGGGCAGCCGCCAGGCCCGGACACTCCTGTTCTTCTTCAACTCGTCGATCGACGGCAGCGCCCAGTCACGCGGCAGCGTGTGCAGGAAGTCGCCGAGAAACCGGGTTGCGTTGATGGCCTGCCAATTCCGATAGCTGTTGACGTAGCCCAGCCCGATATTGAAGGAGCCGTTGCCCATGGGGAACACCCAGCCGTAGCCGGGCAGTTGATCACCCTCGAACAGCAGCTTGAGATAGATCTCCAGAGCGTCGGAGTCGGGCCGGTCGGCCGGCATCTCGGCGCGAATCGCGATGGCCGAATAGCCATGGAAGTCCGACTCGACCTGCAGTGCCCGTTTGAGCGGGGAGTAGGCGCCGTCGGCGGCGATCACGGCGTCCGCGTGCACCGTCTCGCCATCCTTGAGGACCACACCGGTGACACGGCCGTCGTCGTCACGCACGGGTCCGGCCACCTCGGCGCCCTGACGAACTTCCACGCCGGCGGCGGCGGCGTGCCCGAGCAACAGCGCGTCCAAGTGAGTACGGCTGACGGTGCAGCCGTGGTCGGGCATGCCGGGGCGGCGCGGGAACGACAGCTCCCATTGATGGGGGCTGAACACCGTGACCCGATTGATCCGGTGGAACTCGGCGACCTCTTTTGCGAGGCCCATCTTCTGCAGATAGCTGAGACCGCGGGCGGTCAGCCCGTCGCCGCACGGCTTGTCGCGCGGGAAGGTGGCCTTGTCGAGAACGAGCACGCTTGCGCCGGTCTGCGCCGCCTGCCACGCAGCGGCCGATCCGGCCGGACCTCCGCCGGCGACGATGACGTCGTACCGCTGCGCCATGTGATCAGTTCCCCTGTCAGGCCGGTACTTTCGGGCGGTGCCTGACGCCGATGCTACGCGCGAAGCCTGTCGGCCGGCTGGCGCGACGACGTGCCCGAACCTGTGACATCCGCCGCGCCGGGCAGTCTGAGCAGGTCAGATTTGGCCCGCCCGGTACAGTGGCGGGGTGCGCAGGCCATCTCTTCCACGCACCGGCATCCAGGCCGGGGTGAAAGTTCCTGGTGTGCCGGGCGTGAACGTTCCGTCCGTCAGCGTGCAGGTGAAGGTCACGCCGCCCAAGGGCGCCCCCGAGAAGGTGGACGCCCGCAGCGAGCGCTGGCGCGAACACCGGCTCAAGGTCCGCGAGGAGATCGTCGACGCCGCGTTCCGCGCGATCGACCGGCTGGGCCCGAACGTCAGCGTGCGGGAGATCGCCGAAGAGGCCGGTACCGCCAAGCCCAAGATCTACCGGCACTTCGCCGACAAATCCGACATGTTCTCGCAGATCGGCGAGCGGATGCGCGACATGTTGTGGGCGGCCGTCATTCCGTCCATCGACATCGAGCACGATTCGACCGGGCAGATCATCGGCCGCGCGGTCGAGCACTACGTGGACCTGGTGGACCAGCACCCCAACGTGGTGCGCTTCCTGCTGCAGGGCCGGTTCGCCGACCAGTCCGCCGCCGCGATGACGACCGTCAACCGGGGCCGCGACATCACCCTGGCCATCGCCGCCATGATCAGCGGCGAGCTCAAGGACATGGACCTGGACTCGGCCATCTTCGAGCTGGCGGCCTTCACGCTGTTCGGCGCGGCGGCGTCGGCGACCGACTGGTGGCTCGGCGGCAGTGACGAGACTCCGCGCCGGCTGCCCCGCGACCAGTTCATCGCACACATGACGACCATCATGATCGGCGCCATCAACGGCACCGCCCGGCTGCTCGGCATCCGGTTCGACCTGGACCTGCCGGTGCACGACGCGGTCCGCCGCGAAGAATCCGTCGGCTGACAGGCCGTCGGCAGCCAGGTGCGTTGACACCTGGGCGGCCTGACCGGACACTGTGCAGTATCCGGTACCGCCGTTCCCAGGAAAGAGTAGGTTCATGACGGTTTCCGAACAGTCCGCCGACGTCGAAGTCGCCGCCGAGCCGATCGTGACGCGGGCGGTGATCATCGGGTCCGGTTTCTCCGGGCTGGGCATGGGCATCGCGCTGCGCAAACAAGGCTTCGGCGCCAAAGACTTCCTGATCCTGGAGAAAGCCGACGAGGTCGGCGGCACCTGGCGTGACAACACCTACCCCGGCTGCGCTTGCGACATCCCGTCGCACATGTACTCGTTCTCGTTCGAGCCGAAGGCCGACTGGACGCACATGTGGTCGTTCCAGCCCGAGATCTTCGACTACCTCAAGGGTGTCACCGACAAGCACAACCTCCGCCGTAACATCCGGTTCAACACCCACGTCGACCGCGCGCACTGGGACGAAGACGAGCGGCGCTGGCACATCTACGACGACAGTGGTCAGGAGTACATCGCCCAATTCCTGATCTCCGGCGCGGGCGGCCTGCACATCCCGTCGGTTCCGGAGATCGAGGGCAGTGACGAATTCACCGGCGCCACTTTCCATTCCGCGCAGTGGGACCACAGTGTCGACATCACCGGCAAGCGCGTCGCGGTCATCGGCACCGGCGCCAGTGCCATCCAGATCGTGCCCGCGATCGTCGACCAGGTGGCCGAGCTGCACCTGTACCAGCGCACCCCGGCGTGGGTCATGCCCCGGCCCAACAACGCATTTCCGGAGTGGATGAAGAACGCCTTCCGGCGGGTGCCGGGTACCCGGGCGCTGATGCGGGCGGGTATCTACTGGATTCACGAAGGCGTCGGCTTCGCGATGACCAAGCAGCCGCGACTGCTCAAAATCGGTGAGCTGCTGGGCAAATGGAACATCAACCGCAGCATCAAAGACCCCGAGCTGCGTCGCAAGCTGACGCCGAACTACGTCGCGGGCTGCAAGCGAATCCTGAACTCCGACACCTACTATCGCGGCATCGCCAACCCGAAGACACAGGTTTTCACCGAGGGCATCGAGCGGATGACGGCCAATGGCATCGTCACCCGCGACGGTGTCGAGCATCCCGTCGACGTCGTGGTGTGGTGCACCGGTTTCCACGTCACCGACTCGTACACCTACGTCGACATCAAGGGCCTCGGGGGAGAGGACCTGGTCGATCGGTGGAACCGCGAGGGTATGGCGGCGCACCGCGGCATCACCGTGGCGAACATGCCGAACCTGTTCTTCCTGCTCGGCCCGAACACCGCCCTCGGCCACAACTCGGTGGTGTTCATGATCGAGTCGCAGATCCGCTACGCCGCGCAGGCCATCGCCGCCGCCGACAAGGCGGGCGCCGCCGCACTGATGCCGAGCCGCCGCGCCCAGGACGACTACAACGCCGAATTGCAGCAGAACCTGGCCGGCACGGTCTGGAGCACCGGTGGTTGCCACAGTTGGTACATGGATGAGCACGGTGTGAACCGCACCCTGTGGAGTGGCATGACCTGGCAATACTGGCTGGAGACCCGGAAATTCCAGTCGACGGAGTACGAGTTCATCCGCTGAATCGGCCTTGCCGGCGCGACACGCGAACACAACTTTTAGCGGTGTTCGTCGATGGGAAACACCAGGGGTAGTGTCTGTGGTGCCGATCCGGCAAACACAGTTCCAGGCGAAATGGGGTCACGGTGTCTGAAGGTATGAAGCTGATCGACCGGGCCTCCGCGATCAACTGGAACCGCGTGCAGGACGAGAAGGATGCGGAGGTCTGGGACCGTCTCACGGGCAACTTCTGGTTGCCGGAGAAGGTGCCGGTGTCCAACGATATCCCGTCCTGGGGCACCCTGACCGACAGCGAAAAGCAGCTCACCATGCGGGTTTTCACGGGCCTGACGCTGCTGGACACCATCCAGGGCACCGTCGGTGCCGTCAGCCTGATCCCGGATGCACTGACGCCGCACGAGCAGGCCGTCTACACCAACATCGCGTTCATGGAGTCGGTGCACGCCAAGAGCTACAGCAACATCTTCTCGACGCTGTGTTCCACCGTCGAGATCGACGAGGCGTTCCGCTGGTCGGAGGAGAACCCGAACCTGCAGCGCAAGGCCGAGATCGTCATGAAGTACTACAAGGGTGACGAGCCGCTGAAGCGCAAGGTGGCCTCGACGCTGCTCGAGAGCTTCCTGTTCTACTCCGGCTTTTACCTGCCGATGTACTGGTCCTCGCGCGCCAAGCTCACCAACACCGCCGACATGATCCGGCTGATCATCCGTGACGAGGCGGTGCACGGCTACTACATCGGCTACAAGTACCAGCGCGGCCTCACCATGGTCGACGAGGCCAAGCGGACCGAGCTCAAGGACTACACGTACGAGCTGCTGTTCGAGCTGTACGACAACGAGGTGGAGTACACCCAGGACCTGTACGACGGCGTCGGCCTCACCGAGGACGTCAAGAAGTTCCTGCGCTACAACGCCAACAAGGCGCTGATGAACCTCGGCTACGAAGCGCTGTTCCCGCGCGACGAGACCGACGTGAACCCGGCGATCCTGTCGGCGCTGTCCCCGAACGCCGACGAGAACCACGACTTCTTCTCGGGCTCGGGCTCGTCGTACGTCATCGGCAAGGCCGTGAACACCGAAGACTCGGACTGGGACTTCTAAAGCGCAGTTCAGTGCTGTGAATGCGGGGCGCACCGGGCAACCGGATGCGCCCCGCATCTCGTTGGCTCGGCTTCTGCGGAGTCGCCCGTCAGGCCAGCGGCGGTACCGGGTTGATGGTGAACCCGAATTTCGTCAGCGGCTCAAGGGATTTGCGGGCCTCGGGGCTCGCCACCGCGAAGGTGATGATCGCCGTCTGATCGCTGACGGCCGATGCGAACAGCGCCATGAAATTGCGCTGCAATGCCGAGGTCATATCGGTGTTGGCGGTCCACTGCGTGATCCACAGGCCATTGGTGAGGCCCGGGTTCACCGCGCTCGCACAGGTTCCCGCCCGGACCGCGCCCGGCCAGTCGCGCGCGGCGATGGCGGGATCGTCCTGGTTGAAACTGCCTGGCGCGCATACTGATTTCTGCCAGTCGTTGAGCGCTCCGGTGACGCCGGCGGAGACGGGAGCCGGAGCCGGCGGCGGTTCCGGATCGGCGTGCGCGACGCCCACCGGCAGCAGGGTGATGGCCACGCCGGCAAGGGCCAGCTGGGACAGCGGTGCACGGCGGCGAGCGGACGTCATGATCAAAGTAATAATGCGTGACGGTAAATTCCGTCAACAGGGCAGGTCAGTCGGCGTTGGACTCCCGGTCGCCGACGAAGGCGCGCAGTGCCGCATCGCCGGAGCGGATCACGTCGACGCGCTCACCGCCGTCGCACTGGAACAGCCCGATGGTCAGTTCGTCCGCGCGGCGGCCGATGATCCGCCAGACACCTCCCGCGAGCTCCCAGCGCTGCAGGACGTCTACCGGATCGTCGGCCATGAAGGTGATTGTCGCCGGTACGGCGCGTCCAGTGGTGGGGTTGGCCGGGCAACGGCGAAACTTACCGGATGTCGACAAAGTCGCTGCTGATCTCGGTGCTGAATTGGCTGCGTGCCGGCTACCCGGAAGGGGTTCCGGGCCCCGATCGGGTTCCTCTGCTCGCGTTGTTGCGGGCGACCCCGCTCACAGAGGAGCAAGTCGCCGAAGTGGTGCGCAATATCGCCGAGGCCTCAGCACCCGCGGACATCGATGATCCCATCGAACGCGACGACATCGCCGAGTTCATCGCCGACGTGACCCACCATGACGCCGGCCCGGAGAACATCGCGCGGGTGGCGGCCAAGCTGGCCGCGGCGGGGTGGCCCCTGGCCGGTATGGGCCAGGTGCCCGACGCCCGCCCCGGCGCAGACGGCTGACAACGCGTTACACCGAGGATTGCGGCCGGTATGTGACCGCAATCCTCGGCGTTGACGAGAAAGCCCGCGGCTAGATGGTCGCGGTGTCGATCACGAAGCGGTACCGCACATCACTGGCGATGACGCGCTCGTAGGCCTCGTTGACGTACGAAGCGTCGATGACCTCGATCTCCGGGGTGACGTCGTGCTCGGCGCAGAAGTCCAGCATCTCCTGGGTCTCCGGGATGCCACCGATCAATGAACCGGCGAGCGTGCGGCGCATGCCGATCAGCGGGAACACCGGCACCTCGAGCGGGTTCTCCGGCGCGCCGAGTTCGACGAGCGTGCCGTCAGACTTCAGCAGGTTCAGGTAGAGGCCCATGTTGAGGTTGGCCGACACCGTGTTGATGATCAGGTCGAAGGTGCCGGCCAGCTTCTTGAAGGTGTCCGGGTCATTGGTGGCGTAGTAGTGGTGTGCGCCCAGACGCAGGCCGTCTTCCATCTTCTTGAGCGACTGGCTCAGCACGGTGACCTCGGCGCCCATCGCGACGGCGAGCTTCACGCCGACGTGGCCCAGGCCGCCGAGGCCGACGATCGCGACCTTCTTGCCCGGCCCGGCGTTCCAGTGCCGCAGCGGCGAGTACAGGGTGATGCCGGCACACAGCAGGGGAGCGGCCTTGTCCAGCGGGATGCTGTCCGGGATGCGCAGCACGTAGTTCTCGTCGACGACGATGGCGGTGCTGTAGCCGCCGTAGGTGGGGGTGCCGTCGCGGCCGGTGGCGTTGTACGTGCCGATGTTGCCGCCTTTGCCGGTGCAGTACTGCTGCAGGCCGGCCAGGCAGTTCTCGCACTCGCGGCACGAGTCGACGAAGCAGCCCACGCCGACGTGGTCGCCGACCTTGTACTTGGTCACCTCGGAGCCGACGGCAGTGACGACACCGGCGATCTCGTGGCCGGGTACGACGGGGTAGTTGGCCGGGCCCCATTCGGACTTGACGGTGTGGATGTCCGAGTGACAGATGCCCGCGAACTTGATGTCGAATGCCACATCGTGCGGGCCGATGTCACGGCGCTCGATGGTGGTCTTGGTCAGCGGGCTGGTCGCTGAGGTCGCGGCGTAGGCGGAAACGGTCGTGGTCATGCGTGTTCAGTCCTCTTCATTCTCGGCTTGCCTAGCGGCGGTTACCTACTACAAAGATTAGCGAAGGTAACGAAATGAGGGGCAATGCGTCAGGCCCTGACCACACTCAACGGCGACCGGCGCCGAACTAATCCCGGATCCGGCTGTGAATTTTGCGGCTACAGCCCGGCGGCGCGGAAACCTGCGTTGAAGCTCACACGCTCGTACGTGGCGACGCCGGCGTGCACATACGGATCGCTGGCCGTGAGGGCGTCGGCTTCTTCGGCCGTCATATCCGAGGCGATCAGCACGGCGCCGCCCTGCGACTCCAGTCGGCCGGCGAGAAGGACGCGGCGCTCCTCGACCAGCTTGCCGAGCCAGTCCAGATGCGCGGGCCGCGCCTGGTCCACGACGTCCAAGGGTTGCGTGTAGGTGATGTTCAGTACGTGAAACACGCTATGAGGTTATCGGGAGCCCTGGTGGAGTTCGATGACCTGCCCGGTCCTTCTGCGCAGTGCCGGTGTCGCGGCGTCGGGGATGCCCAGCACGCGCATGCCGGCGTCGGCGACCTGCAGGGGCAGGTCCGATCGTTCGGGGCCGTGCGGCACCGACCACATGTTGACCAGCGATTCGACCAGCCGGAACGGTAGGTCGGCCGCCGCCGGATGGACGCCGGTCTCCTGCAGCACGGCCCGGCTCAGAGTCAGATAGTGCTGTCGCAGGCGTTCGCGGTCGGACCAGAATGGCTCCAGGCGATCGGCGCGCAGTTCGGGAAGCAGGTAGAGCGCTCCCAGATTCCAAGTGCCACCGAGTAATTGGCTACCGTCGAACGCGGCCAGGGCGTGCAGGTGCTCGACCGCGCTCAACGTCGGCGTGGCGCTGCGCAGGCTCGGGATGAACGCCAGCGTCGGGGTGACGGTCTGGCTCAGGACGGCGCACAGGATGTCATCTTTGGTCTTGAAGTAGTGGTACAACGACGCCTGCCTGATGCCGACCGAATCGGCGATGCTTCGCGTCGACGTACCCGCGTAGCCCAGGGTGGTGAACAATTCGCTTGCGGCATCGAGGATTTCGTCTCGTCCGGTGATCCCCGGACGACGCTGGGGCCGCAGTCGAGGCCGTCCTGTGTGGGTGGTCGACATCTGTTCATCGTGGTCCAAGGCGGCGGTCATCGATACCGGCGGTCGGTATCTGTCACGCGACAGAAACCTGCGATATCGGCCGGTTACCTGAGGGCCGCGGTTGCTTACATCGTGCTTACTTCCGCGACACCATGCGCGATGCTCCGGGGAGAAAACTGTCAACTGACAGGCCAGCGGTCACGGACGTCCCACGGCATGGCGATGAGAACGCAGGAGAGCGCACATGGGCACTGCTGTATCGGTGGCAGACGCGACGTCCGTCGCCACCGTGTCGTCGGCCCCGGACGCGGTGGCAACCGTGGCGGGCCTGCATGTCACGTTCCCGCGCAACGGCCGTGCGGTACACGCGCTGCGCGGCGTCTCACTTACCGTTCAGCGCGGCGAAATCCTCGGCCTGGTCGGCGAATCAGGTTCGGGGAAAAGCGTATTGGGCTTCGGCATGCTCGGGCTGCTGCCGGCGTCTGCCCGGATCGACGGCAGCATCTCGGTGGCCGGCTCGGACATGGTGCACGGTGACGCGAAGGCGTTGCGCACTGTTCGCCGCCTCGATCTGGGTGCGGTGTTCCAGGATCCGATGACCTCGCTGAACCCGACCATGCGCGTCGGCAAGCAGGTCGCCGAGGCGGCCGGCAGCGCCGACGAAGCGCTGCGGCTGCTGACCGCGGTCGGTATACCCGACCCGGCGCGGCGGATGCGCGCCTACCCGCACGAACTCTCCGGCGGCCTGCGGCAGCGCGTGATGATCGCCATCGCGATCGCCGGCTCGCCCGAACTCATCATCGCCGACGAACCGACCACCGCCCTCGATGTCACCGTGCAGGCCCAGGTGCTCAGGCTGCTGCAACGGCTCCGCGACGAAATCGGTTGCAGCATCGTCTTCATCACCCACGACCTCGGGGTGGCGGCGCAGATCTCTGACCGCATCGCGGTGCTCTACGCCGGCCGGATCGCCGAAGTCGGCCCGGCCGGTGAGGTTTTGGGCGCACCGGCGCACCCCTATACGCGCGGGCTGCTGCGGTCACGGCTGACGCTGGAGACGGCGCGTGGCAGTCGGCTGGCGGCGATGCCGGGTTCGGTGCCGAGCCCGCTGTCACCGCTACCCGGATGTGCGTTCAGCCCGCGCTGTGACCAAGCCACCGACGACTGTGAGAAGTCTTCTCCCGAGCCGGCTTCCGTCGGCCCTGGACGGGTCAGCGCCTGTCTGCTCGCCCCCGGACAGCTGGTGCACGAACCGGCAGCGGAGCTCGATGCCGGGCCGGAACCTGTTGCCGCACAGCCGGTCGGCCTGGCCACCGCGGACCAACCCGCCGCCGTCACGGTGACCGACGTGACCAAGACCTTCACCGTGGCGCCGCGCGGCAGACTCCAGGCGTTGCGCGGCGTGACGCTGCGGGTGGGGCACGGCGAGTCGGTGGCACTGGTAGGGGAGAGCGGTTCGGGAAAGTCCACGCTGTTGCGGGTGATCGCCGGCCTCGAGAAGGCGACGACGGGCACGGTCGAGGTGGCCGGGGAGCAGCGCCCACAGATGGTGTTTCAGGACGCCGGCGCGTCACTCACGCCGTGGCTGTCGGTCGGCGAGTTGATCGCAGAACGACTGCGCGGCAGGAAACTGTCGCGGGCCGCGCGGCGCGACGCCGTCATCGAGGTGCTCGACAGGGTGGGGTTGCCCGCGGAAGTGGCGAAGTCACGCGCCGGCCAGCTGTCGGGCGGTCAGCGCCAACGGGTTTCGCTGGCCCGCGCCACCGTCGTCCCGCCCGCTGTGCTGTTGTGCGACGAACCCACGAGTGCCCTGGACGTGTCCCTGGCCGCCTCGGTGCTCAACCTGATCGGCGACCTGCGCCGCGGTCTGGACATGTCCGTGGTGTTCGTGACGCACGACCTGTCGGTGGCCCGTGTGGTCGCCGATCGCATCGCCGTGATGTACCTGGGCCGCATCGTGGAGATCGGGCCGGCCGAAGACGTCATCGGAAATCCGACGCACCCGTACACCCGCGCGCTGGTCGACGCGATCCCTGACCTCGGCCGCGAATCACGGGTATTGCCAGGCGAACCGGCGAGCCCGCTGTCCCCGCCGGCCGGGTGTGCGTTCCATCCGAGGTGCCCGATCGCCGTCGACGCCTGCAGCGGCGACGAACTCGATGTGCGACTCGTGGGCAAATCCGGTGGCGCACACCAGGTCGCCTGTATCGAAGAGAAGGTGCGCTGATGGCCATCGCGATCCCCGCCCCGAGTCTGACCCGCGGTCGTGGCCGGCTGCGACTGGCCCTGCCGCAGTCGCGGTCGCTGATCATCAACCGCGTGGGGTTCTCCCTTGTCATCCTGTTGACGGTGGCGGTCGTCGCGGTGCCGCTGCTGGCGCCGCACGACCCGCTGATCCCGGTCGGGATGCCGTTGCAGGCGCCGGGCGAGCATGGGTTCCTGCTCGGCACCGACAGTGTCGGGCGCGACATCCTGTCCCGGGTGCTCTACGGGGCCCGGTCGAGTTGGTTGGCCGCGCTGGCGGTGGTGGCGCTGGGCCTGCTGATCGGCGGGCTCGTGGGTCTGGTCGCCGGGGCGGCCGGCGGCTGGATCGATTCGACGCTGATGCGCATCACCGACGGCTTCCTGTCGCTGCCCGCTCCGGTGCTGGCGATCGCCGTGGTCGCGGCGCTGGGACCGAGCTTCCTGCACACCCTGATCGCGGTGTCCATCGTGTGGTGGCCGTTCTACGCCCGGCTGGTGCGCGGGGAGGTGGCGCGGCTGGCCGCGCGCCCACACGTGGAGGCCGCAAAATTGGCCGGCGTCAGCCGGTTTCGGCTCGCGGGCCGGCACCTGTTGCCGGGCGCGGTGCCCAACGCGCTGGTCGCCGCCAGCCTCGACATCGGCACGCTGATCCTGACGCTGGCCGGCTTGTCGTTCCTCGGGCTCGGTCAGGCCGCACCGGCACCGGAGCTCGGCGCCGACTCCGCGCGCAACCTGAGTTACTTCCTGCAGCAGTGGTGGATTCCGGTCATGCCCGGACTCGGGGTGCTGGTGCTGGCCCTGGTCGCCAACATCTCCGGCGACTGCCTGCGAAATCTGATGAAGACCACGTAGGCCGACGATCCGGTGGTGTTGATGAGCGCGCGCGTGAAGAGAGGTGGGTGAAAGCATGAGGACCTTTGTGGTCTCGCGGTTGGGGTCGATGGTGGCCATCCTGGTCGCCCTCACGGCAGTGATGTTCGTGCTGCAGAACATCTCGCCACTGGATCCGGTGAAGGCCCAACTGGGCGCACAGGCCTCGGCCGATGCCGTGGCGGCACGGCGCGCGGCGCTGGGACTGAATGACCCTGTGCTGGTGCAGTTCTGGCACTACCTGTCCGGTGCCGCGACCGGCGACCTGGGCACGTCGTACCGGACCCGGCACGCGGTGATGGCCGACCTCGGCTCGTTCGTCCCGGCAACCTTGGAACTGGCCCTCGCCGGCCTGCTGATCGCCGTCATCCTCGCGGTGCTGCTGGCGTTCAGCACGACCCTGAAATGGCGCGGCGCCAATGTGCTTCGGGCAGTGTTGTTCACGGGATCCTCGGCGCCGATGTTCCTGCTCGGCATCCTCGGCCTCATCGTCTTCTATCAAGACCTGGGCTGGGTACCGGCGAACGGCCGCAGTGCCGTGTCGAGCCCGCCGACCGGCCCGACCGGCATGCTGACCGTCGACGGTCTGCTCCACGGGCGGCTCGATGTCGTGGCCGACGCCGCGCACCATCTCGTCCTGCCGGCCTTCGTCATCGCGATCGGCCCGGCCGTCGCGATCGGCCGGGTGCTGCGCAGCAGCCTGCTGGCCGACATCGACAGCGACTACGCGCGCACGGCGCGCGCCAAGGGGCTGTCCGAGACCCGGATCCTCGCCAGGCATGTGCTGCGCAACTCGGTCGGCGCCGCGCTGTCGATGACGGGACTTCAAGTGGGCCTGATGTTCTCGGGTGTGCTGGTGGTCGAGCAGGTCTTCGGCTGGCCCGGCATCGGGCAGTACGTCGCGCAGAGCATTCCCGTTGCCGACTTCCCGGCGATCGCCGGCGTCACGCTGATGCTCGGCGCGCTCTATGTCGTCATCAACACGGTGGTGGACCTACTGCAGGCCGCCGCCGATCCACGTATCGCAGTCACAGGAGGTTAAGTGCCGAAACAGCCGCTCATCGTTGGTAATCCCGTCCTGGTCGTCGTCGACATGCAGGAGTCCGGCGATATGCCGGCCGAGTTGGTCGGCATCGAGCACATGGCCGGTTACGACGGCCGGATCGCCCGGGCGCAGCGCCTCATCGCGGCCGCTCGCGCCGCGCGGATCCCGATCGTGTTCTTCCAGGAGGTGCACCGCCCCAACGGGATCGACTTCGGTCGCGAACTGGACGGCGCCGAGGGGGAGCACTGCGTGGACGGCCGGCCCGGTACACCGCTGCATCCCGCGCTGCTGCCCGACCTCGACGGACCCAACCACGAGTTCCATATCGTCAAACGCCGCTATTCCGGTTTCATCGGAACGGATTTCGAGATCGTGCTGTCGGGTCTCCGGGCGTCGACGCTCATCCTCATCGGCGGGCTCACCGACGTCTGCGTGCACTACACCTTCGCCGATGCGCACCAGCGGGACTTCTACGTCCGCGTCGTGACCGACTGCGTGGGCGGCTCGTCGACGTATCGCCACGACGCTGCCCTGGATGCCATGGAATACCTGCAGGCCGGTGCCCTGCGCACGACCGACGAGATCGTCGCCGCCTTTTCCGATATGTGTCCGCCCGAACTGTCCAACCCCGCCCTCGAAGGAGCTGCCCGATGATGAAGAGCCACAAGGTCCCCGGTCGTGCCCGTCGAGGCTGGCGGATCGCCGCGGCCGGCGCCGCCGTGATGCTGACGCTGAGCGGTTGCGGTGGTTCGAACTCCGGCGGCGGCACGCCCAACGCCGCGCCCACCGACAAGGTTCTGCACCTGTCGTTCCTGCAGGACCCCGGGCAGCCGCCGGACCCTGACATCTACTACGCGGGCCAAGGCCTGTTGCTGACCACCAACACCTACGAAGGGCTGCTGCAGTACAAAGCCGGTGTCGACAAGGCCGTCCTGGAACCGCTACTGGCAACGAGCTGGACGGCGTCGCCGGACAACAAGGTCTTCACGTTCAAGCTCCGCGAGGGCGTCAAGTTCCATGACGGCACCCCGTTCACTTCGGCGGCGGTCAAAGCGTCGTTCGATCGCCGGGTGGCCGTCAACCAGGGCCCGGCCTACATGGTCAAGGACGTGGAATCGGTCACCACGCAAGGAGATTACGGCGTCACCATCACGCTGAAGGCGCCCAACTCGGCGTTCCTCGATTACCTCGCTTGTCCTTACGGCCCCCGCATGCTCAGCCCCGAAGGCCTGAAGAAGAACGCCGGCACCGACAACGCGCAGGGCTACCTGACCACGCACGATCTGGGCACGGGGCCGTTCGTGCTGACCGATGCCCAGGTCGGTTCGCACTACGCGATGGCGGCCTTCCCCGAATACTGGGGCACCAAACCATATTTCGAGAAGGTCGAGCTTCCGGTCATCACCGACGTGTCGGCGCAGCAGCTGCAGTTCAACAACGGCCAGGTGGCCGCGATCCTGCACGACCTGCCGTCCTCGGCGGTCCAGTCGTACCTGAACAACAAGTCGTTCGCCAACTACTCGCTGCCGACCATGATGTCGAACTACGCGTACATCAACCCGCGCAAGGGCATGATGACCGACGCCAAGAACCGCGCCGCGGTGATGCAGGCGATCGACGTCGACGAACTGGTGAAGCAGACGTACTTCGGGCGCGGCAAGAAGGCCGAGCAGATCTACCCACCGAACATGATGGCCGCCGAGTACGGCAAGCAATCGGTCCCGCATGATGCATCGGCGTTGTCCGGCATCGCCGGCAAACTGCCTGCCGATCAGAAGACCGTGACCATCGGCTACGACTCGAGCAACCCCGATAACCAGTTGATCGGCAACCTGATTCAGACCCAGCTGGCCGCGGCGGGCCTGACCGCCAAGGTGCAGGCGTATCCCACGTCGGAGATCTACGGCTGGGTCGGCACCGACGGGCAGGCCGCGCCGGAGATCATGACCTATCTCGGCTGGCCCGACGCACCGTCGCCGTACACCTGGGGCCACATCTCGTGGGATGCCGACGGCGGCCTCAACTTCTTCGGGTGCTCGGCGCCGCCGGTCACCGCGGCACTGGCCGCGGGACTGCCGACCGATTCGGAGGCCGACTTCTCCACGGCCGGTGTGGAAGCCGTCAAGACCGGGTGCTGGCTGAACATTGCCGACGTCAACGACTTCATGGTGGCGCAGCCCTGGCTCAAGGGCGTCGAACAGGCACACGTGGTCACCAACCCGAATTCACTGCGCCTGAACGCCCTTTCGGTCGGCTGATGGCCACCCTGGTCGGCAAGCCCGGGGTGCGGCGGATCATCCTGCTGACCCTGGGCTGGGAGGAGCTGCCGAAGTCGGTGTCGGTGTACGGGGCGCCGCCCGAGGAGCGCATGCGGGAGCCGGTGCCCGGGGTGCTGCTGCAGACCGACGGCGGTTGGGTACTGCTCGACACAGGATTCAACACCGCGCTCGTGCGGGACCCGGCGCTCTACCGGCGGTTCTTCCCGACCGTCGAGTACCGCCCGGTGCTGCCGGGACCGGGCGAGCCGATCGAGCAGCGGCTGGCGGAGGTCGGGGTGGATTTCGACGAGATCCACACCGTCGCCGTCAGCCATCTGCACCATGACCATGCCGGCGGACTCAAGCTGTTCGCCGGCAAGGTCCCGGTACACGCGCAGCGTCGTGAACTCGAGTACGGGCTGTCGAATCATCCGGAGCCCGAACGCAATGCGATTAATCGGATAGATTTTGACGACCCGAACATCGAATGGCTCCTGGCCGACGGGGAAGCCGAGATCGCCCCCGGTATCACGGCGGTGCCCACCTATGGGCACACACCGGGACATCAGAGCTTCGTCGTCGAACTCGACCAGTCCGTCGGCGGTGACGGTTTCGTATTCGCATTCGATGCCGCCGACCTCACGGAGAACATCGAGCATGAGCTCGCCATCGGCGGGTTCATCGACGTCGACCCGCAGGACACCATCGAGCCGATCCGCCGACTCAAGAAGTTGGCTGCCGACAGGGGGTTTCAGCTGATTCCCGGCCATGACCCGCATGTGTGGCCCGAGCTCACCCAGCATTTCCACCACAGGTTCGGTGCGCCGTGATGGAGTGCGTACTGCGCGCCGACCGGGTGCTCGTCGACGGTCACCAGGTCCCGGCTGCGGTCGGCATCGACCGTGGGCGCATCGCATTCGTCGGTGAGATCGATGCCGATTGCGCTGCGGCAGAAGACCTCCGGTTGCCCGAATCGGTGGTGCTGTTGCCGGGTTTCGTCGATACGCACGTGCACATCAACGAACCGGGTACCGACTGGGAGGGTTTCGAGACCGCCACCGCGGCGGCGGCCGCGGCGGGCATCACCACGGTGGTCGACATGCCACTGGACTGCGATCCGGTGACCACGAGCGTCGTGGCGCTGGACATCAAAAATGCCACGGCAGAAGGTAATTGCCACGTCGACGTCGGATACTGGGCCGGGGTGGTGCCCGATAACCTGGATGGTCTGGCCGATCTGGCGCGGGCCGGGGTTCGCGGTTTCAAGTGTTTTCTCGCGGACTCGGGCAACCCGAATTTTCCGCACCTGAGCCCGGCGCAGTTCCGGGATGCGATGCGGCGCATCGCCGAACTGGGGTCGGTGCTGCTGGTCCACGCCGAGAGCAATCGGGTGATCGATGCCGGTCCACGGCCGTCGGGCCAGGAGTACCGGTCGTTCCTGGCGTCGCGACCCGATGCCGCCGAAGACGACGCTGTGGCGTTGGTGATCGACGCCGCAGCGGCGACGGGGGCCCGGGCGCACATCGTGCACGTCGCCAGCGCCACGGTGCTGAGCCGGTTGGCCGAGGCCAGGCGGGCGGGGATCGCGGTGACGGCCGAAACCTGTCCGCATTACCTGACATTCGCCGCCGAGGCCGTCCAGGACGGTGGCACCGAATTCGCCTGCTGCCCACCCATCCGGGATGGTGCCAACCGCGAACTGCTGTGGTCCGCGCTGCATGACGGCACCCTGGACCTGGTGGTCTCCGATCACTCGCCGTGCGCGCCGCGGCTCAAGGCCGCTGGGGATTTCGGCCGCGCATTCGGCGGGATCAGCTCGTTGCAGGTCAGCCCGCGCGCGGTGTGGACCCAGGCCGCCGCACGGGGTTTCGGGTTGGCCGACCTGAGCCGATGGATGTCGGAACGTCCTGCCGCGCTGGCCGGTTACGCCGACCGCGGCCGGATCGCGGTGGGACTGCGGGCCGACCTGTGTGCATTCGATCCCAGTGCCCTCGACACCGTGCGGGCGGCGACGCTGCGGCACCGCCACCCCGTGAGCCCGTACGACGGTGTCACGCTGCGCGGTTCGGTGCTACAGACCTGGGTTGCCGGCGTCCCGGCGTTGGTGGGGGAGCCGGTATGAGAATCCTGGTGCTCAACCCGAACACCTCGGCCGCGATGACCACCGAGATCGCGGCCGCCGCGCGGTCCGCGGCGCATGCGGATACCGAGATCGTCTGTATGTCGCCGTATTTCGGCGCGGCGGCCATCGACTCGTCCGCCGAGAGCTACCTTTCCGCGGTCGGGGTGATGGACGTGGTGGCCCGGCTGACCCGGTCAGGCGACTTCGACTTCGACGCCGTCGTGCTTGCCGGATTCGGCGAGCACGGCCGCGACGCCCTCGCCGAGATGCTGACGGTGCCGGTGTTCGACATCGCCGAATGCGCCGCGCACGTCGCGCATCTGATCGGGCGGCGGTTCTCGGTGATCACCACGCTCGCCCGGTCGATCCCGCCGATCGAGGACCGGCTGCTGCTGGCCGGCCTGAACGCACATTGCGCCTCGGTGCGCGCCTGCGGCCTCAGCACGGCGGACGTGGACGCCGACCCTGCCGGGGCCGTGCAGGCGATCGTCGACGAAGCGGCGCGCGCCATCAGCGCGGACGGCGCCGACGTGATCTGCCTGGGTTGCGCCGGGATGGCGGGAGTGACGGCGGCGATCTCGGCCAAACTCGGCGTGCCCGCGGTGGACGGGGTGGCCGCCGCCGTGGCTCTCGCGCAGGCCGTTGTCGGACTGGGGCTGTCCACCAGTAAGGCCGGAGTGTTCGCGCCAGGCCCGGACAATCCGCGCAGTCACTGGCCGCTGTCGGAGGCACTGGGCTCATGACCGACATCGATCTCGCCTCACGCCGCGTCGGCGGCAGTGTCGTGGCCGCGAGTGACGAATCATTCGGATTCAAGGAGCGGCTCGTCGACCCGGCCGAACCCGCGTTCGTACCCGGCACTTTCGACCTGCGCGGCGAAGTGGTCGACGGCTGGGAGACCCGCCGCCACGCCGGTCGCGCCGGCGACTGGGCGATCATCCGGCTGGGCACACCCGGCCGGCTGCACACCATCGACGTGGACACCCGGTTCTTCGCGGGCAATCACCCGAGCGCCTGCGCGGTGGACGCCTGTGTACTGGCGCGCACCGAGGATCCCGCCCTTGCCGCCGTGGTCTGGACGCCCATAGTGGAACAGACTGTGCTCAAGGCTGATTCGCACAATCTGCTGGCCGTCGCGGACCACCGGCGGTGGACACATCTGCGGCTGCGGTTGCAGTCCGACGGCGGTGTCGCACGGTTGCGGGCGTACGGCGACGTGGTGCCCGACCCCGCCTCCTGGAGCGATATCACCGTCGAGGTGTCCGGGCTGGAGAACGGTGGCCGGGTCGAATGGTGCAGCGACAGCTTCTATTCCAGTGCTACGTCGCTGATCATGCCGAACCGGCCGCACAACATGGGCGACGGGTGGGAGGCGCGCAGACGTCGTGACGTCGGACCGGACATGCATGACGCGGTGATCGTCTCGTTCGCGGCACCCGCCGACCTGCGCCGCATCGAAGTCGACACCTCGTACTTCGTGTTCAACGCCAGCCTGGAGGTGTCGGTGCTGGGCAGCCGGAGCCGTCCCGATCGCGAACATGGCTGGGGGATGGTCGCTTTCGACGTCCCGGTGCTACCCCGAACGCGGCTGCTCGCCGATGCGCGCCAGGTGTTCCCGGTCGACGTGCCCGATGTGGCGGCACTACGCGTGCAGGCCTACCCGGACGGCGGGATCGCCCGGGTGCGGGCAGTCGGGGTGCCCACCTCCGACGGATTACGGATGCTGCAGCGCCGATGGGAGGAATCTTCATGACACCACTGCTGACAGAGTGTGCCGGCCTCTGGCGCCGCACGCTACTGATCGAGGTCGACGGCACCCGCGATACCGAACCGGGTGTGCTGTGGCTGCAGGGGCCGACGGCCTATGTGGACTCCCGTGGTTTTGCGGGCACCTTGCACCAGGACGCCGATGTCTTCGAGTGGCATCGGGAGTTCGACGCCACTACGCCCGGACCGCATCCTGATGCCGGCGTAATGCATTGGGAGGGGGAAATTCTCGTCGAGACCGGGGTGCACGAACACTACGTCGAGCACTGGGTCCGCGACTCCGGCGAGGCAGGCCCGACGGGCGCGCTGCGGCTGTCCGCCGCCGACGGGGCCTCGGCACTACTGGTTCGGGTCGGCGCCAGGTTCGGCTGGGCCGACAGCACCGGGGTGATGCTCGGCACCGTGGGTGGCGCCGAGCAGCGAGCTCTCGGTATCGACTTCGCCGGCCTGGTCTGCGCCGGCGACGAATTCCAGGCCAACGGCGTGCGCTGGACGGTGGACAACTCGGAAGGGAATGTGAATTCATGAGTGGCGTAACGTCATTCACGTCGGTGCCGATCATCGACATCAGCGGATTGTCGTCACCCGAGCGTGCCGAGCGGCACCGCGTCGCCGCCGAGATCGGCCGGGCGGCGGCCGACGTCGGCTTCTTCTACATCAGCGGCACCGGCATCGACGAGTCGTTGTTCGACGCGATGCTGGCGGCGGTGAAGGAGTACTTCGCGCTGCCGGTGGAAGACAAGATGCGTGACTACATCGGGCTGTCGCGTTGTCACCGCGGGTATGTGCCGGTCGGCGAGGAAGGCTTGGAGGGCACCGTCCCGGACCTGAAGGAAGCCTTCGACACCGCATTGGACCTGCCGGCCGACGATCCGGACTATCTGGCCGGCAATCCCATGCTGGGTCCCAACGCGTGGCCGGACCTACCCGGGTTCGCCGACGCGGTGACCGCCTACTACCAGGCGGTGCTGGACGTGGGGCAACGGCTGCTGTGGGCGTTCGCCGTCGCGCTCGGCGAGGATCCCGAGGTCTTCTCTCGGCACGCCACCAAGACGCCGAGCCAGTTGCGGCTCATCCACTATCCGTACAACCCGGACGCCCACGACAGCGTCGGGATCGGCGCGCACACCGACTACGAATGCTTCACGCTGCTCAAACCGACGGCCCCCGGCCTCGAGGTGCTCAACGGGGCGGGCGAGTGGATCGACGTGCCGCCGGTCGACGGGACGTTCGTCGTCAACGTGGGGGACCTGCTGGAGCTGTGGACGAACGGCGCTTTCGTCGCCACCAGCCACCGGGTCCGCAAGGTCGCCGAGGAGCGGTATTCGTTCCCGCTGTTCTTCAACGTCGACTACCACACCGAGGTGAAACCGCTCCCACAGTTCGCGTCACCAGATGCCAAGCTGCGCCCGGCCCTCCGGGCGGGCGAGCACCTATTCGCGCAGACCGCGCAGACGTTCGCCTATCTGAGGCAGCGCATCGAGTCCGGTGAACTGGTACTGCCCGATGGCTCGTTGGAGCTGGGACAGTTCGGCCAGCAGGCGTTGCAAGGTGTCGAATGATCAGTTGATGGGCGCGTTGAGCCAGTGCAGGTCGTCGAGCATGCCGCGCGCGGCCACGATGCCCTGGCCGGTCTGCCACACCTCGTTGTTCACCACGAACACCCGGTTGTCGCGGGTGGCGGCGAGCTTCTTCCAGGCCGGGCTGTCGAGCAACGCGGCGGCCTTGGCCTTGGCCGCGGGTGACTCGAACGACATGTAGACGATATCGCCGTCGGCGGTCGAAAAATCGGTGCCGGGCGTGAGCTTCGAGATGTCGATCTCGCGGTACGGCTTGTCGGTGAACCGTTGCGGCGCAGGGCGATCCGCGCCGATCCGGGCCAGCACGCTGCCCGGGAAGTTGTTGGCGCCGAAGATCCGCATGGTGCCCTCGGTCAGCTGCACCACCGACACCTGGAAATGCGAGGCGTCGTTCTGCCCGCCGACCCTGGTGGCGTCGGCGTTGAACCCGTCCACCAGTGCGCCCGCGGCAGCGCCGCGTCCGGTCGCCGCACCGACCATCCGCAGATCGTCCTCCCAGGCCGCGCCGGACGGACCGGTGAGCACCGTCGGTGCGATGGCCGACAGCGCGCCGTAGGTGTCCGACGTGGACGACACCTGCGAGCCGATGATCAGGTCGGGGTTGGCGGCCTTGACCGCCGCCATGTCGGGTGCGCTGCGGGTGCCGGCCGCCGGCACGTTGTGGATGACGGTGCCCAGATACGACGTCTGGCCCGACGAGTCCGTTGGGGTCGCCGCGGCGACGACACGGGACTGCAGCCCCAGCGCGCACAGCGCGTCGAGCGCCGTGCCGGAGAGCACGACGATGCGCTGCGGATCGGCCTTGACGTCGGTATCGCCGACGGCGTGGTGCACCGAACGGGTGGGCGGACCCTCATCGAGTGCCGCCGGGTTTGGCGCGCAGGAGTCATCGGGTCGCCGCGCGTTGCCCAGCACGCCCGCGGTGGCGATACGGGTGGTGCTGGTGATGGGAGCCGAGTTCGCTGCCTGCGGTTCGGCGGTGTGTCCCGAACAGCCCGTCAGGACGGTCGCGGCCGTCGCACACAGCGCGGTGAGAACCGCAGCGCTTGCGCTGGACAGCCGGGTACGGGGAGTCGGAAACTGCACGTGGCCGACGGTAACACCCGCGCGGTCCGGCCCAGATGAGGCGCGGTCGCGGGGACCTGCGCCACGCCGGGCCCGACGGCTGGTCCAGCCAATTACGACAGTTTGTAGGACCCTCGCCGCAAGGCTGTGCGATGGGGGATAAGATCACCGGCAGACAACATGGGATGCCCCGTGTGCTCGAACTATTCGCCCGGAACATTTGGAGGATCTGTTGGTAGCCGAAGCGCCCCCAATCGGAGAACTCGAGGCTCGTCGCCCGTTCCCGGAGCGTATGGGCCCCAAGGGCAACCTGATCTACAAGCTGGTGACCACCACCGATCACAAGCTGATCGGCATCATGTACTGCGTCGTCTGCTTCGTGTTCTTCTTCATCGGTGGCCTGATGGCGCTGTTCATGCGCACCGAGCTGGCCATGCCGGGACTGCAGTTCCTGAGCAACGAGCAGTTCAACCAGCTGTTCACCATGCACGGCACCGTGATGCTGCTGTTCTACGCCACCCCGATCGTGTTCGGCTTCGCCAACCTGGTGCTGCCGCTGCAGATCGGCGCTCCGGACGTCGCGTTCCCGCGGCTGAACGCCTTCTCGTTCTGGCTGTTCCTGTTCGGTGCCATGATCGCGATCGCCGGCTTCATCACCCCCGGTGGTGCCGCTGACTTCGGCTGGACCGCCTACTCGCCGCTGACCGACGCGATCCACTCGCCCGGCGCCGGTGGCGACCTCTGGATCGTCGGCCTGGCCGTCGGTGGTCTGGGCACCATCCTGGGTGCGGTCAACATGGTCACCACCGTGGTCTGCATGCGCTGCCCGGGTATGACGATGTTCCGGATGCCGATCTTCACCTGGAACATCCTGGTGACGTCGATCCTCGTGCTGCTGGCCTTCCCGCTGCTGACCGCCGCGCTGTTCGGCCTGGCCGCCGACCGCCACCTGGGCGCCCACATCTACGACCCCGCCAACGGTGGCGTCCTGCTGTGGCAGCACCTGTTCTGGTTCTTCGGCCACCCCGAGGTGTACATCATCGCGCTGCCGTTCTTCGGCATCGTCTCGGAGATCTTCCCGGTGTTCAGCCGCAAGCCGATCTTCGGTTACACCACCCTGATCTACGCGACGCTCGGTATTGCCGCCCTGTCGGTCGCCGTGTGGGCGCACCACATGTACGCCACCGGCGCCGTGCTGCTGCCGTTCTTCTCCTTCATGACGTTCCTGATCGCGGTCCCGACCGGTATCAAGTTCTTCAACTGGATCGGCACCATGTGGAAGGGTCAGTTGACCTTCGAGACGCCCATGCTGTTCTCGGTGGGCTTCCTGATCACCTTCCTCCTCGGTGGCCTGTCGGGCGTGCTGCTGGCCAGCCCGCCGCTGGACTTCCACGTGACGGACAGCTACTTCGTCATCGCGCACTTCCACTACGTGCTCTTCGGCACCATCGTGTTCGCCACCTACGCGGGCATCTACTTCTGGTTCCCGAAGATGACGGGCCGGCTGCTCGACGAGCGCCTGGGCAAGCTGCACTTCTGGCTGACCTTCATCGGCTTCCACACCACCTTCCTGGTCCAGCACTGGGTCGGTGACGAGGGCATGCCGCGTCGTTACGCCGACTACCTGCCCACCGACGGCTTCACCACGCTGAACGTGATCTCGACCATCGGTGCCTTCATCCTGGGCCTGTCCACGCTGCCCTTCGTGTGGAACGTGTTCAAGAGCTGGCGTTACGGCGAGCCCGTCGTGGTCGACGACCCATGGGGCTACGGCAACTCGCTGGAGTGGGCCACCAGCTGCCCGCCGCCGCGGCACAACTTCACCGAGCTGCCGCGAATCCGTTCGGAGCGCCCGGCGTTCGAGCTGCATTACCCGCACATGGTCGAGCGGATGCGCGCCGAAGCGCACATCGGTCGATCGCACCACTAGGAATCAGCCGACCCGCCCGCGCCTAAGGCGCGGGCGGTTCTGCGTTAGGGGACTTGACAGATGACGCAGGCAGGAATGCCAAACGGATCAGTGCTCATCACCGTCACCGGTCTCGACCAGCCGGGCGTGACGTCGACGCTGTTCGGCGTGCTGTCGCGGCACAACGTCGAGCTGCTGAACGTCGAGCAGGTGGTCATCCGTGGCCGCCTCACACTCGGCGTGCTGGTTGCGGTGCCGGCCGAGGTGGCGGGCGAGGTACTGCGGGCCGACGTGCAACAGGCCATCGGCGAGCTGGGGCTCGATGTCGCGATCGACAGCAGTGACGATCAGCCCGTCCTGACCGAACCGTCGACGCACACCATCGTCGTGCTGGGCCGGCCCATCACCGCCGAGGCGTTCACGGTCGTCGCCCGCGAGGTCGCCGCGCTGGGGGTCAACATCGACTTCATCCGCGGTGTCTCCGACTACCCGGTGACGGGGCTGGAGCTGCGGGTGTCGGTGCCGCCGGTGGGCGGGGCGTACGCGCAGCTGCAGACCGCGCTGGCCCGCGTCGCCGTCGACGAGGGCGTCGACATTGCGCTGGAGGACTACAGCCTGGCTCGTCGGGCCAAGCGGCTCATCGTGTTCGACGTCGACTCGACGCTGATCCAGGGCGAGGTCATCGAGATGCTGGCCGCGCGCGCCGGTGCCGAGGCCAAGGTCGCGGCCATCACCGAAGCCGCCATGCGCGGCGAACTGGACTTCGAGGAGTCGCTGCGCGAACGCGTGGCCACGCTCGCGGGCCTGCCGGCAGAAGTGGTCGACGAGGTCGCCGACCAGATCGAGCTGACCCCGGGGGCCCGGACCACGCTGCGCACGCTGCGCCGGCTGGGCTACCACTGCGGTGTGGTGTCGGGCGGGTTCCGTCAGGTGATCGAGCCGCTGGCCGAGGAACTGATGCTCGACTTCGTCGCGGCAAACCACCTCGAGATCGTCGACGGCAAGCTCACCGGCCGGGTGACCGGCCCGATCGTCGACCGCCCGGGCAAGGCCAAGGCGCTGCGCGATTTCGCCAACCAGGCGGGCGTGCCCATGGAGCAGACCGTCGCGGTGGGCGACGGCGCCAACGACATCGACATGCTGTCGGCCGCCGGCCTCGGGGTGGCGTTCAACGCCAAGCCGGCGTTGCGGGCCGTTGCCGACGCGTCGCTGAACCACCCGTATCTCGACACCGTGCTGTTCATCCTGGGCATCACGCGTGGCGAGATCGAGGCCGCCGACGCCGTCGACGGTGTGGTGCGGCGGGTCGATATTCCGTAGGGATTTCTGGCGAGGGCACACCGAGGCCGCTGTCGCGTTACAGTGGTGACTATTGATATTGATTTGCTGCGTAAGCGTGTGGGAGATGGTGACATGAAGCGTGCGGTTCTGGTTGGTGTGAGTGCTGTCGCGTTGGTCGCCGGCCCCTTGTCGGTCGTCTCGGTGACGGCGGCCGCGCCGGCCTACGCGTGCCCATGGGGGACCGTGCCGAGTCATTTCGAAGGCGTGTGCGTCAAGGGCACGGCGAACGGCAGTGGCCCGCAGGCGGTGCCGCCGCAGACGTCCAACAGCGGGACGGGCGCGCAGATCACCCAGTCGGTCGGCGGCCTGCAGACGGTCAACGGCATTCCCTGCACGCCCGAGCACATCGGCACCTGCATCGGCCTGATCCAGAGCCAGCAGTAAGTTTCGCTTCAGACCGCCTCACACGACGAGGGCGTGCGCGTCCGGCGTACCGGCGCCGGTGACGCTGCGCCAGGCCTGAGCCAACACCGCGACCGAATGGTGCAGACGCTCCTCGGGCTGCGTGAACGGCACCCTGATGAAGCGTTCCAGCGTGCCGTCGACCCCGAATCGTGGACCCGCCGGGATGACGAGCCCCATCCGGGACGCCGCTGCCGACAGCGCTGAACTCATGGGGGCGGGCAGCCGCATCCACATCGACATGCCGCCGTGGCACGGGCTTGCGGTCCAGTCCGGAAGTTGTTCCTGCAGAAGCGAACTCACCAGCTGCCGCCGGGCGCGCAGCATGTCGCGGCGGGCCGGCAGCACGGTATCGGCCTGGCGGAGCAGGTCGGCCGACGCCAGCTGTTCGACGATGGCGGTGCCGAGGTCGATGGTCGGCCGCACGGCGGCGATGGCGGCCAGGGTGGACCGTTCGGCGCGTATCCAGCCGACCCGCAGGCCGCCCCAGAACGACTTCGACATCGAGCCGACGGTGATCACCAGGTCGCGGCGGCTCTCCAGGTAGGAGGCCAGTGGCGGCGGCAGCGGCTCGTCCAGCCAGATGTCGCAGATGGTCTCGTCGATGATGGTGCGGGTCCGGGTCTCGGAGATGATCCGGGCGAGGCGCTCGCGCCCCGCGGCGGGCAGGCTCAGCCCGGTCGGGTTGTGGTTGTCGACGATCAGGTAGGCCAGATTCGGGGCCAGTTGGCGCATGGCGGCCTGCACGGCATCCAGTTCCCAGCCGTCTTCGGCCATGCTGACGGGCACCGGGCGGGCGCCGGACGCGGCGATGAGCGAGATGGCGCCGTGGTACGTCGGCTGCTCGATCAGTACGCGGTCGCCCGGTCGGGCGTAGGTGGCCAGTACGAGATTGATCGCGTGTAGCGCCCCGGTGGTCACCATGATCTCGTCGGGATCGGTGGGAAGCCCTCTGGCGCAATATCTTTCGGCGATGGCCTGGCGCAGTTCGGCGACACCGGTGAGTTCGATGCCGATGTCGTGCAAGTGAGGCGCCAGGCGCTGGGCCGCGCGTGTGAAGGCTTCGACTGTCGCGGCCGCCGGCGCCGAAGGGGCGGCGTCGGCCAGGCTCAGTGTGCCGGTCCTGGTGAGGGGGGCCGGACTGGACGTCGGCGCGGTGGGCGGCAGCGCCGTGGTGCTGCGGGCGCCGCGGCGGGCGTTGAGATAGCCGTCCTCGCGCAGCTGGGCATAGGCCGCTGTGACGGTGGTGCGGGAGACGCGCAGGGCGTCGGCCAGTGCGCGTTCGCTGGGATACCGGGCGCCGACGGGAAGCCGGCCGTCGACGATGAGCAGGCGGATGGCATCGGCCAGGCCCAGATAGGCGGGGCCGCTGAGGCTGGAGGTGCGCCAGTTGCCCAATTCGCGTGCCAGAAGGACTTCGTCAAGTGATCTGGCTGACATCTCGATCGACATTGAAGCCAGTATCGGTCAACTGGCTATTGAATGGCAAGCCAGTTGGTCGGAAAACTGGTGTCATGCGAACGAACTGGCTATCGAAACTGGCTGAGAAGCGGGCCCGGTCACGGCGCGACAACCGCGCCGATGTCCGCGATCTGGATGCTGCCCGGGTGCGGCACGAACTGGATGCCATCCGCGCTCGCTTCCAGGACCACCGGTGAGGGCTGACGCCGGCGTGAAGACCACGGCCGTCCGCACGGCGCTGCTGCTGGCCGGCCTGTGCGGCTACGGCCTGTCGATGGCGCTGTTCGTGCGGGCCGGCCTGGGCCTGGACCCGTGGGACGTCTTCCATCAGGGCCTGGCCAAGCACACGGGACTGACCATCGGCGGCGCGACGGCGCTCGTCGGCGTCGTCGTGCTGCTCGGTTGGATTCCGCTGCGCACCCGCCCGGGCGTCGGCACCGTCGCGAACGTCATCGTCATCTCCGTTACCGTCGACGCGGCCCTGCTGGTGCTCCCGCAGCCGGCGACGCTGCCGGTGCGCACCGCGATGATGGTCGGGGCAGTCGTGCTCAATGCCGTCAGCACCGTGATGTACATCGGCGCCGGGATGGGGCCGGGTCCGCGTGACGGACTGATGACCGGGCTGGTGGCCCGCACCGGATGGTCGGTGCGCCTGGTCCGGACCGGCATCGAGGTCACCGTCCTGGCCACCGGGTGGCTGCTGGGTGGCACCGTCGGCGTGGGAACCGTGGTGTACGCCTTGGGCATTGGGCCGCTGGTGCAGTTGGTGCTGCGGTGCACCCCGCAGCGCTGGCTCGCTGCCAGTGGCTGGGCGCACGTGGTGGGGGACCGGCCCGGCCCACAAGAGGATGAACCGGCCGTGGCTACGATGAGCGAGTGCCCGGCGCCCGCAGCGACAACCCCGCAGAACCCGACGCCCTGCCAGATCCAGACCTCCTGATCGAGTTCGCCGGCGTCACCCTGCGGCGCGGCGGATCGACCCTGGTCGGCCCCATCGACTGGGCGGTGGAACTCGACGAACGCTGGGTCGTCCTGGGCCCCAACGGCGCGGGTAAGACCTCGCTGCTGCGTATGGCGGCCGCCGTCGAGCATCCGTCGTCGGGCACGGCATTCGTCCTCGGCGAGCGGCTGGGCCGCACCGACATGTCCGAGCTACGGTCGCGGATCGGGCTCAGCAGTTCGGCGCTGGCGCAGCGGATACCGGACGACGAAGTCGTGCGGGACCTGGTGGTCTCGGCCGGATACGCCGTGCTGGGGCGGTGGCGCGAACAGTACGACGACGTCGACTACAACCGCGCGCTGGACACCTTGGAGAGCATCGGCGCCGAACACCTCGCCGACCGCAGCTACGGCACGTTGTCCGAGGGTGAGCGCAAACGGGTCCTGATCGCCCGGTCGCTCATGACCGACCCCGAGCTGCTGCTGCTCGACGAGCCGGCGGCCGGACTGGACCTCGGCGGGCGCGAAGAACTGGTGGCCCGGCTGGCTGATCTGGCCGCCGACGCCGACGCGCCGGCCACGGTGCTGGTCACCCACCACGTCGAGGAAATCCCGGAGGGCTTCACGCACTGCCTGCTGCTCTCCGAGGGACAGACAGTCGCCGCCGGGCTCCTGCCCGACGTGTTGACGTCCGAGAATCTCTCCCAGGCCTTCGGTCAGTCGATCGCCCTGGAGTACATCGACGGGCGGTACTTCGCCCGTCGTACCCGCAGCCGCGCGGCGCACAGGAGGCGTTTATGACCGAACTCGACCCCTTGCATCCCAGGCCGGCCGCGACCGTGATGCTGGTGCGCGACGGTGCGCCGGGCATCGAAGTCTTCCTGATGCGCCGCACCATGTCGATGGCCTTCGCCGGCGGCATGACGGTGTTCCCCGGTGGCGGTGTCGACGAACGCGACTATGACCTGTTTGCCGCCTCCGGCGCCGGTGATGCGGATATTGCCTGGACCGGACCCGACCGCACCTGGTGGGCCGGGAGGTTCGGCGTGGACCCGGTGCTGGCCGGCGCGCTGGTGTGCGCCGCCGCCCGCGAGACGTTCGAGGAGTCCGGCGTGCTGTTCGCCGGGCCGGCCGATGATCCCGACGGCATCGTCTCCGACGCGACCGTCTACCACGAGTCCCGGGCCGCGCTGGAAAGCCGTGAGCTGTCGTTCGGCGAATTCCTGGCCCAGGAGAAGCTCGTGCTGCGTGCGGACCTGCTGTGGCCGTGGGCCAACTGGATCACCCCCAAAGAGGAACGCACCCGCCGCTACGACACCTTCTTCTTCGTCGGCGCGCTGCCGGCCGGCCAACGCGCCGACGGCAACAACACCGAGAGCGACCACGTCGCCTGGCGGACACCCACGGTCGCGCTGGAGGAGTTCGCGCAGGGGCATTCGTTCCTGCTGCCGCCCACGTGGACGCAACTGAGCTCGCTGGACGGCCGGACGGTCCCCGAACTGATGAAGGACGAGCGCACCATCGAGCCGATCGAGCCGGTCCTCACCATGGGTGAGGGCACCTGGGACATCGAGTTCTTCGACGCCGAGCGGTACAAGGCGGCACGCGGCGGCCGGGCGCAGTGATGGACATCGGCGAATTCGTTCAGGTCCATGTCACCGACGGTGTCGGCACCCTGCTGCTGGCCAGGCCACCGCGCAACGCGCTGACCCGCCAGATGTGCCGGGAGATCGCCGCGGCCGCCGAAGAGCTGGGCCAGCGATCCGACGTCAATACCGTCATCGTGTACGGCGGCCACGAGGTGTTCTGCACCGGCGACGACGATCACGAGACCAGCACCCTCGATGCCGCGGAGGCGCGTGTCGCCGGCGCGGTCTGCCGCGCCGCTGTCGACGCGGTGGCTGCCATTCCGCGGCCCACCGTGGCGGCCGTGACCGGCTATGCGCTCGGTAGCGGCCTGACGCTGGCGCTGGCGGCCGACTGGCGGATCAGCGGTGACAACGTCAAGGTCGGGTCGACCGAGATCCTGTCGGGGCGGGCGCCGGCCGAGGGCGCGGCGGCGCGGTTGGCCGCGGCCGTCGGCGACAGCCGGGCCAAGGACCTGGTGTTCAGCGGTCGGTTCGCCGGCGCCGAGGAAGCGGTTTCCCTCGGTCTGATCGATCAACTCGTGGCGCCCGACCACGTCTTCGACGAAGCGCAGAAGTGGGCGCGCCGGTTCCTGGACTCGTCTCCCGAGGCGCTGGCCACAGCAAAGGCGGCGTTCGGCGTTCGCTGAAGCGGTGCCGGGCCGGTGAACAGAACCGTGGATGTGAACTCCCGGTGACCGGGCAGTTAGGCTGACCTGCATGACGAGTACCGACCAGACGTCTGAGGTCGCCGCAGCCGACGCTGCCGCCCAGGTATCCGACGTAGTTGACCAGGCTGTTGACCAGGCGCCCAACCCGCATGCGACCGCCGAGCAGGTCGAGGCGGCGCGCCACGACACCAAGCTGGCGCAGATTCTGTACCACGACTGGGAAGCCGAGAGCTACGACGACAAGTGGTCGATCTCGTACGACCAGCGGTGCATCGACTACGCCCGCGGTCGCTTCGACGCCATCGTCCCCGACGACGTCCAGCGTGAGCTGCCCTACGACCGGGCGCTCGAGCTCGGCTGCGGCACCGGCTTCTTCCTGCTGAACCTGATCCAGGCCGGCGTCGCCCGCCGTGGCTCCGTCACCGACCTGTCCCCGGGCATGGTCAAGGTGGCCACCCGCAACGGCAAGGCCCTCGGCCTGGACATCGACGGCCGCGTCGCCGACGCGGAGGGAATCCCCTACGAGGACAACACCTTCGACCTCGTCGTCGGACACGCGGTGCTGCACCACATCCCCGATGTCGAGCTGTCGCTGCGCGAGGTCGTCCGCGTGCTGAAGCCGGGTGGCCGGTTCATCTTCGCCGGCGAGCCCACCACCGTCGGTAACTTCTATGCCCGTCGACTGGCCGACCTGACCTGGAAGACCACCGTCGCGGCCATGAAGCTGCCGGGACTGGAGTCCTGGCGCCGGCCGCAGGAGGAGCTCGACGAGAACTCCCGCGCCGCGGCGCTGGAGTGGATCGTCGACCTGCACACGTTCGATCCCGCCGACCTGGAGCGCATGGCCACCAACGCCGGTGCGGTCGAAGTCGCCACGGCCAGTGAGGAATTCACCGCCGCCATGCTGGGCTGGCCGGTGCGGACCTTCGAGTCGACGGTGCCCCCGGGCAAGCTCGGCTTCAAGTGGGCCAAGTTCGCCTTCGGTGGCTGGACCACGCTGAGCTGGTTCGACGCCAACGTGTGGCGCCGCGTGGTGCCGAAGGGCTGGTTCTACAACGTGATGATCACCGGGGTCAAGCCGTCCTGACGGACCCGGCGCCCCTGACGCGCTGACGTGAGCGGATATGCCTTCACGCTCGACGATGTCGCCTACCTGACCGGACCCGGTCAGGAGGCGCTCGCCGAGGTGGCCGCCCGGCCTCTGACCGATGCCCATCGGGTGTCCGACATCGCTTGGGCGCGTTCGCGTTTCGGTGACCGCGCGGCGGTGCTGGTCGAGACTGTGCTGCTGCGTCGCCGGGCCGTCGCCAAACTGGCCGAGCTGGGCGACGTCACTGGCTGGCTGTTCACCGACGAGGCGCTGCAGCAGGCCACCGCCGGAGCGGTCGCGGTTCACCGGGCGCGGCGGTTGTCCGGCCGCATCGTGCACGACGCCACATGTTCGGTCGGGACCGAGCTTGCCGCGCTGAGCAATTCGGCCTCCCTGCTGATCGGCAGCGACCTCGACGCGGTCCGGTTGGCCATGGCGCAGCACAACGTGGGCGAGCACGCGCAGTTGTGCCGCGCCGACGCGCTGCACCCCGTCACCAAGGACACGGTGGTGGTCGTCGACCCGGCCCGGCGCGGTTCGGGGCGCCGCAAGTTCGATCCCCGCGATTACGCCCCGCCATTGGACGAGCTGCTCGCGGTCTACCGGGGCCGCGACCTGGTGGTGAAATGCGCTCCCGGCGTCGATTTCGGCCAACTGTCGGAGCTGGGATTCCGCGGCGAGGTGCAGATCACGTCGCTGGCCGGCAGCGTCCGGGAGGCCTGCCTGTGGTCACCGGGGCTAGTCCCGTCGGGGGTCACGCGCCGGGCCACGGTGCTCGACAAGACCGGCCAGGTGGCAGAGGAATTCACCGATGCCGATCCCGACGACTGCCCCTCGGGGCCTGCGGGGCGGTGGATCGTCGACCCCGACGGTGCGGTGGTTCGGGCCGGCCTGGTGCGGCACTATGCGGCGCGGCACGGCCTGTGGCAGCTGGACCCGGTGATCGCGTACCTGTCGGGCGACGAGTTGCCGAGCGGTACAAGGGGTTTCGAGGTCATCGAGCAGATCGCCTACAACGAGAAGCGGCTCCGGCAGGCGTTGTCCGCGCATGGGGCGTCGGCCGTCGAAATTCTGGTGCGTGGCGTCGACGTCGACCCGGATGCGTTGCGCGCCAAGCTGAAGCTGCAGCGCTCGGGGGCTCAGCTCTCCGTGGTGATCACGCGCATCGGCGTCGGGGCCGCCGCCCGGCCGACAGCCTTCATTTGCCGGCCGTCGCGCTGAAATCACCTGGTCGCAGTTCATGCTCGGGACTGGTAGGGCTGACAGGTACGCTGGAACCGGCGGCGACGTGCCGCCATTCATTCATCCCCGGAGGATTCACCAGATGCGCCTTCCCGCACTCGCCGCAGTGATCGCTGCAACAGGGGCGGTCGGCTGGCTCGGCATGCCTCTTGCGGCCGCGACCCCGGCGAAATGCCCCGAGCTCGGCGGTGTCGTCGACGGCTCGCGGATGTGTCAGATTCGCGACACCACCCGCGGCTACGCGCTCAACATCAGCTACCCCATCGACTACCCGGATCAGCAGGCGGTGGTCGACTACATCACGCAGACGCGTGACGGGTACGTCAACGTCGCGAAGATGCCTGGCCCGCACGAGACGTCGTACGAGCTGGACACCAGCGCGACGCAGTACACAGCGGCGATCCCACCGCGCAACACCCAGTCGGTCGTCTTCAAGACGTTCCAGGATGTCGGTGGGGCGCATCCGCAGACCTTCTACAAGACGTTCACGTGGGACCTGGTCCAGCGCAGGCCGATCACCATCGAGAACCTGTTCGCACCTGGCGCACAACCATTTCCGGTGATCCTGCCGATGGTCCAGGGGGAACTGATCCGCCAGTCCGCGCAGCCGGTGCTGATGCCGCCCGCGGCCGGGCTGGACCCGGAGACCTACCAGAACTTCGCGATCACCAACGACTCGCTGATCTTCTTCTTCAGCCAGGGACAGGTGCTGCCGGAATCCGCCGGCGCGGTGCAGGTGACGGTGCCGCGAGCCCCGATCGAGGCGATGCTGGCCTAGCGATCAGGCCGGGGTGAACGCGTAGACCTGGCCGTCGCTCGTCGCGGTGACGACACGTTTGTCGTGCCCGACGGAGACCCCGACAGGCCAGCCCGTGGCGCCCGGCAGCGGATAGCTGTTCACGGTGTGGCCGTCGGCGGGGGAGAACACCACCAGTGCCTGACCGGCCTGACCGTCGCGAACCACGACGTAGCCGACGTCGGTGCCGGCGCGCGTGGACGTCGTCAGCGGCTCGACGTCGGTGCGTGTCCACGCCACCTCGCCCTTGTCGCCCTTGTCCTTGACCGCGGTGAGCTTGGTCTGCGGCCCACCGCCGGCGACCACCAGGCCGTCCGGCGTCACCGACGGCGGCGTCTGCGGCTGGAAGCCGAGGTTGACCGACCACTTGGCCTTGCCGTCGGCGGAGTTCACCGCCCAGAGGTGCTGGTCGCGGCCGTTGACGTAGACGGTCTTGCCGTCGGCGGACAGCACCGGGCTGGCGATGGGGCCGCCTCCGACCGCGGTGCTGCTCCATTCGCGGGTCAGCAGCGGCGTCTGGCCCTCGTGGTAGCGCAGCCCGACGAGGGCGGGGGCATCGGTGCCCGGCTGCCACAGGCCCAGAACCACCATGTTGGTGTCAGGGGAGTACGCGGGCGCCGCAGAGATGGGGCAGGCCGCTTTGGCGGGCTGGCAGTCGGCCAGGCCGCGCGCCGAGTCGGCGGGGTCGACGCCGCCGACGAGGTCCAGCGGGGCGCCGATGGTCTGGCCGCGGTGCGCGTCGAACACCAGTACCTGGCCCAGGTGCGTCACCACGAGGAGCTGACCGGGCGACAGGATGCGCGGCGTCGTCGGCATCCCGATTACGGGCTGACGCCAGCGGATCCACTGTGTCGGCGGGAACGACATGATCGCGCCGGGCTGGCCGACGTACATGTTGTCGAAGCCATCAAAGAGGGGGCTGGACATACCGCCGCCCTGCCATAGGCGCGTGCACCAGCGCTGGCGGCCGTGCTGGTCGCTTTCCCACACCATCAGCGAGCAACCATTGGCCGACTGCGCGTTGATGGCCAGAAAGCTGCCCGAGCCGAGGATCACCTGTGCGCCGATATTCCCCTTGGCCGAGCGGGCCCAGTCCTGCTTCAGGCTGCTCGCCCCGGCCAGCGCGGTGTAGCTGCTGTTGGCGGCGTCGCCATACTGCGCCGGCCAGCCGTCCGAGGGGTGCGCCTTGACCCAGGAGTCGGTGTTGCCGCACCCGGCGACGGTCAGGGTGACCGCGGCAACAGCAATGACGGCGAGGCGGCGGATTCGGTGTGCAGGCATCGAGTCCCGAGACTAGCCCGAGACCGGCGAATGTCCGATTTCGCCTCGCGTAGGCTTTCCGGCCATGACGACGATGTGGGGCGCACCGATTCACAAGCGATGGCGAGGTTCGCGGCTGCGCGATCCGCGGCAGGCGCGCTTCCTCACCCGTGAGTCGCTGAAGTGGGTGCTCGACAACAAGGCCTACACGCCCTGGTATCTGGTGCGGTACTTCCGGCTGCTCAAGTTCAAGCTGGCCAACCCGCACATCATCACGCGGGGCATGGTGTTCCTCGGTAAGGGCGTCGAGATCCAGTGCACGCCCGAGCTGGCGCAGATGGAGATCGGCCGCTGGGTGCACATCGGCGACAAGAACACCATCCGCTGCCACGAAGGCTCCCTGCGGTTCGGCGACAAGGTGGTGCTGGGACGCGACAACGTCATCAACACCTACCTGGACATCGAGATCGGTGAGTCGGCGCTCATGGCCGACTGGTGCTACGTCTGCGACTTCGACCACAAGATGGACAGCATGGAGCTGCCGATCAAGGACCAGGGCATCATCAAGGGCCCGGTGCGGATCGGCCCGGACACCTGGGTCGCCACCAAGGTGACCATCCTGCGCAACACCAGCGTCGGCCGCGGCTGCGTGCTCGGTGCCCACGCGGTGGTCAAGGGCGAGATTCCGGACTTCTCCATCGCGGTCGGCGCCCCGGCCAAGGTGGTCAAGAACCGCAAGCTGGACTGGGAGACCTCGGCCGCCGAACGCGAGGAGCTCGCCCGGGCCCTGGCCGACATCGAGCGGAAGAAGAGCTCCCGCTAACTCAGCTCGCGTAGTCGAGGGTCGTCATCATGCCTGCCTCCTGGTGATAGGCGTTGTGGCAGTGCATCATCCAGTCGCCGGGGTTGTCGGCGACGAGAGCGACGGTCAGCTTCTGCTTGGGCAACACGATCAGCGTGTCCTTGCGCGGGCCGCGCCGGCCGTCGGCCTGCAGCACCTGGAACGTGTGCCCGTGCAGGTGCATGGGGTGCCACATGGTCGTCGAGTTGGTGAAGGTCATGGTGGCGCGCTGCCCTTGGCGGACGGTCAGGACCTGTCGGTTGTCGAAGCCCCGCCCGTTGATGCCCCAGTCGTACTTCATCATCGAGCCGGTGAGTTCCGCAGCCAGCGAGACGTCGGGCGTGATGGGTCCGAGGTCGACGGCCGAGGTGGCCGTGAAGTCGGCGACGGTGCCGACTTTCCGGCTCAGCTCCGCCGGCCGGAACGCGGGGTCCGGCGCGGTGCCGGCGCCGGTGGCGAGCAGAGCGCGGGCGGCGCTGTCCTTGCCCTCGGCCACCGCCACCAACGGGAAGACGCCGGAGCCTGCCGTGACGATGACGTCGTAGCGCTCGCCCATGCCCAGCAGTAGCGCGTCCACGTCCACGGGGTCGACGGGGAAGCCGTCGGTGTGGGTGACGGTCATCCGGTGCCCGGCCAGGGCCACCCGGAACGCGGTGTCGGCGCCGGCGTTGATGATGCGCAGCCGGATGCGCTGGCCGGGCGTGACGTTGAAAACCGTTGGTGCGGCCGGAATCCGGCCATTGGCGAGGAAGTAGGGGTACTTGACGTCGCCGGCGTCGCCACCGAGCAGTGTGCTCGTGGCCATCCCTGACATGCCGGGCATGCCGCTCATGTCGTGCCCGCCCATGTCTCCCATGCCGGCCATGGCGCGCAGGCCGTCGTAGATCTGCTGCGGTGACTTGCCTGCACCAGAGGTCCAATCATCAAGGACCACAATCCATTCGGCGTCGTACCGGCCGCGGTCCGCGGGGTCGTCGATGATCACCGGCAGGTACAGCCCGTGGTCCGCGTCGAGGCCGGTGTGCGGATGCGCCCAGTAGGTGCCGGCGTGCGGGACGGAGAACGCGTAGGTGAAGTCGTTGCCGGGCTTGATGTTCGGTGTCGCGGGTGCCGCGCCGTCCATGTCGTTACGCAGGGCGATGCCGTGCCAGTGCACGGAGGTGTCGTGGTCGAGCCCGTTCGACACGCGGACCGACAACTCGTCGCCCACCGACGCGCGGATCAGCGGGCCTGGCACCTGGTCGCCGTACGCCAGCGTCTGCACGGTGACCCCGCCGAGGTCGACGGTGGCCGGCTGCGGGCGCAGCGCCACCGAGACGGTGCGCCCGCTGTGTGGACGGGCGGCCTCGGCCGCGGCGATGGCTTTCGGGTCGATGCCCCCAGCTGCGGCGGGAGGCGGCGTCTTGCCGCACGCGGCGACGCCGGCCAGCGCGGATGCGCCGGTGACGGCGGAGGCGATCAGGAAACTACGGCGGGTGAACACTCTGCCTTTTGTACCCCCGGGGGGTATATCCGTCAAGCGTCGAAAGTCCGCGAGCAGACAGAAAACTGCCCCTCTTCCTGGGAAAAGGGGCAGTTCTATGGATTTTGAGTGACGAGCTCTCAGCCGCGGTCGGGCAGCGGCCGTTCGACGATGGGACGACGCGCGTGCGGCAGCCGCTCGCCCCGCTTGGCGGCCAGGTAGACATCCGACGTCTCGGCCGCGACGGTCTGCCAGGAGAAGTCGTGGTTCAACCGGTCGCGCGCGGCAAGAGCGCGCTGCTGCGCGCCCGCGGGGTCGTCGAGCACCTTGCGGACCGCCGAGGCCAGCGCACCGACGTTGCGCGGCGGGCAGGAGACACCCGTCTTGCCGTTGATCACCGCTTCGCCGAGCCCGCCGACGTTCGAGGTCACGAGCGGCGTGCCGGCCGCGGCGGCCTCCAGTGCCACGATGCCGAACGGCTCGTAGTGGCTCGGCAGGACCGCGGCGTCGGCCCGGTGCAGCAGCTCCAGTAGTCCGGAATGGTCAACGCGGCCAACGAAATTCACGGCCTTGGTGACCTTGGCCTTGCGGGCCTCCTCGACCAGCCAGTCGTACTGGGTGCCGTCGCCGGCGATGGTCAGCGTGGTACCCGGGTGGGTCCGGCGGATGCGGGGCAGCGCGGCGATGGCGTCGTGCACGCCCTTCTCGTACTCGAGCCGCCCGACGAACAGCAGCTCCGCGGGGCCGTCGTGCTTGCGCCGCATGGCGAACGGCCAGCCGGCGGTGTCGATGCCGTTGCAGATCACGCTCACGTCGGGCAGCTCGGGTCCGAACAGCTCGGTGATCTCCTCGCCCATGGATACCGAGCAGGTGATCAGCGAGTCGGACTCGTGCACGAGCCACGATTCCAGCGAGTGCACCTGGCGGCTCACCGGGCCGGAGAGCCAGCCGGAATGCCGGCCGGCCTCGGTGGCGTGGATGGTGGAGACCAGTGGCACGTCGAAGAACTCGGCCAGCGTCACGGCGGGGTGGGCGACCAGCCAGTCGTGCGCGTGTACGACGTCAGGGGTCCAGTCGCGCAGGCTCAGTCCGGCGCGAATCATCGCGTGGCCCATGGCCAGTGTCCACGCCATCATGTCGGTGCCGAACTTGAACTCGTTCGGGTCGAGGGCCGCGGAGATCACCCACACGCCCTCGTGCACCTCGTTGGTGGTGGGGTGCGTGCTGGGATCGGTGTCCGCGGGACGGCGGCACAGCACCACGACCTCGTGGCCGAGGGCGGCCAGTTCGACGGCCAGATGGTGGACGTGGCGTCCGAGGCCACCGATCACCACGGGTGGGTACTCCCACGAGACCATGAGGATTTTCATCGTTGCCTTCTGCTCTTCGCGCAAGCGCTCATCGGTGCACTCGACTCTTCGCGCAAGCGCTCATCGCGGCAACCTCCGCGCGTCCAGGGCGCCGAACAGTCCGTCGGCGCGGTTCCAACCTTCCGCGAGCTTCTGGGCCTGATCGCGCCGTCCAGACGCGAGGGCACCGGCAATCTCCCGGGTGGCGTGCGCGTGCAAGTGCGCGCGATAGCGAGCATATTCCGCCGCGGTGTCTTTGCTCACCATGAAGGGCCAGTCGCTCGAGACGGTCAGCAGGGCTTCCCGCAGGATCTGGTCGGCCACCCGGTCGCGTGCCGGGTACGCCGAATCCTGCGCCAGGACCTTGTCCACCGTGGTCAGCGCGGTATCGACGACCTCGGCGTTGAGCGTCACGAAGTCGGCGACCTGCTCGCCGGACCAGACCTGCCAGTCCTTGCCCGAACCCCACGAGCTCGGCGGCAGTTCGACGGGGGAGCCGACGAAGCCGCCCGCGATCGCGTCGGACAGGGTGCCCACCTGGACACCGGCGGCCGGCAGCGCGCGCAATACCCGCCCCAGCCACTCCGGTCCCTCGTGCCACCAGTGGCCGAACAGTTCGGTGTCGAAAGCGGCAACGACGTGGGCCGGGCGCCCGGTGCGCTCGGACTCCGAGATCAGCCGGCGCCGAACCGTGTTCACGAAATCCGCGACGTGCGCGTCGATGGCGGCGGCGGCCCGCTCGGGTTCGTACGGGGCCTTCGACTCCGACGGGACGGTGCGGCCGGTGACCCGTGCCGGCTTGAGGCCGGTGAGGTGGTCGTACGTGTGGAAGTCGCGGTAGGCCGGGTGCCCCGGGTAGCCGGACTTGGGGGACCACACGCGGTAACTGACCTGCAGGTCGCGGCCGAAGGCCACGACGTCCGATTCGCCGACCGGACGGCCGAGCGCGGTGTCGCCGTGCAGCGACGGGCCGTCGACCATGAAGTGGGTGACGCCGGCGGCCGCGTAGCCGGTCTCCATGCCGGGGGCGTAGGCGCATTCGGGTGCCCAGATGCCGCCGGGGGTGTGCGCAAACCGGGCGCCGGCGTCGGCCAGGCCCTCGCGCAGCGCGAACTCGCGCAGCCGGGGGTTGAGCAGCGGCTGGAACGGATGCGCCAGCGGGCCGCCGAGCAGTTCGATGGTGCCCGCGCCGATGAGCTGCCGCAGGACCGGGCTGCCGCCGTGCTGCCAGTGCTCGGCGAATTCGGCGAGCGCCGCGCCGGCCTGCCGGTGTTCGTGAATACCGAAGGCACGCAACGCTTCCGGTGAATTGAACGTCTCGGGTGCGCCCCCGCCGTCACGGACGGTCGTTGCCTCCAGCGCGCGCAACTGCCAGTTGGACAGCCACTGCTGCATACCGGCCAGGCAGTACGGATCGTCGAGCTGGGCGGTGACGACGGGTGTCATGCCCAGGGTCAGCAGGTGGCCGCGACCTTCCTCCGCCAGCTCGCGCAGGACGCGCGTCAGGGGCAGGTAGGCCGTCGCCCACGACTGGTAGAGCCACTCCTCGCCGACCGGCCAGCGGCCGTGGTGCGCCAGCCAGGGCAGGTGCGTATGCAGCACCAGGGTGAACATCCCCGGTACCGGCGTCGGCGAATCACTCACGGCCGCACCGCGATTGCCACCAGGTCGAGGCTGTCGTCGATATCGACACCGGCGGCACCGGCGTCCAAGAGGTCGAAGTCGTCGATCGTCACCGCGGCCACGTCGGCCAGCAGGTCCGCAGGCCAGGGAGCATCGGCCACGGCGCGGTCGATCTGCGCCTGGATGATGGAGCCGCCGTACCGGGCGTCGAGCGCGCGCAGCCCGGCGCCGTGATAGACGCCCAGCATGGCCTCCATGACGAAGCCCTGCTCGGTGAGCAGTTCGGTCATCTCGGCGGCGTTCAATTCCCGGGTGTGGAACGGGTTCAGCGGGGTGTCGCTGCCGGGGGTGAAGGTGATGCGGTTGGGCGTCGACATCAGCAGCACGCCGCCGGGCCGCAGCACCCGCAGGCACTCGGCGACGAATTGTCCTTGATCCCAAAGGTGTTCGATGACCTGGAAGTTGACCACGACGTCGACCGACGCGTCGGGCAGCGGCAGCGCGGCGAGGTTGCCGTGCAGCATCTCGACCCTCGGGTAGCGGGCGCGGATGTGCGCCACGGAGGACTCGTCGTAGTCCAGCCCGATCACCCGGCGCGCGACATCGGCGATGAGGTCGGCACCGTAGCCCTCGCCGGCACCGGCCTCCAGGACGTCACGGTCGCGGCAACGGTCGACCAGTCGCCGATACACCACCTCGTGACGGCGGAACCAGTAGTTCTCCTCCGCCAGGTCCGGGACCGTGCGCTCACCGGTCAGTGGCATGACTGGCACTGACTGGGCGTGGCCGTCCGGCTGGGTTTCGGGAAAAGTGCTCATTAGATAGGCAGGCTAGCTCAGACTGGTCCAGGAATTCCCAGGCCCGATCGGTTGGGCCGTTCCACCTGCTGGTTCTGCCATGTTGCCGAACCCTCTCAAGTGTGGTCAAGAAAACAAAAGGCGGCATCCTCGGGCCGCGTTCGACCAGCTATGGTGTTCCTGCGCCATGCCACATAAGTTACCGAGTAGTAACATGTTGGTCGTTGCGTTAATCGTGAATGCCAGGCCGACCGCCGGCCTCATCGAGGAGGACGAACCACACCCATGACGAACATCGTGGTCCTGATCAAACAGGTCCCTGACTATGAGTCGGAGCGCAAGCTCAACGACGGCGACTTCACCCTCGACCGCGAGTCCGCGGACGCGGTGCTCGACGAGATCAACGAGCGCGCCGTCGAGGCCGCGCTGCAGATCAAGGAGAAGGAAGAGGCCGCCGGCGGCGCCGGCACCGTCACCGTGCTGACCGTCGGACCGGAGCGGGCCACCGAGGCCATCCGCAAGGCTCTGTCCATGGGCGCCGACAACGCGGTGCACGTGAAGGACGACCAGCTCAAGGGCTCGGACATCGTCCAGACCGGTTGGACCCTGGCGCGCGCGCTGGGCACCATCGAGGGCGCCGAGCTGGTCATCGGTGGCAACGAGTCCACCGACGGTGTCGGTGGCGCGGTTCCGGCCGTCATCGCCGAGCTGTTGGGCCTGCCGCAGCTGACCTCCCTGCGCAGCATCTCCGTCGAGGGCGGCAAGGTCACCGGTGAGCGTGAGACCGACGAGGGCGTCTTCGGCCTGGAGGCTTCGCTTCCCGCCGTCGTGAGCGTCAACGAGCGCATCGGCGAGGCCCGCTTCCCGTCGTTCAAGGGCATCATGGCCGCCAAGAAGAAGCCGGTCACCGTGCTGACGCTGGCCGAGATCGGTGTCGAGGCCGACGAGGTCGGTGTCGCCAACGCCAGCAGCAAGGTGCTGTCGTCGACGCCGAAGCCGGCCAAGGCCGCGGGCGAGAAGATCACCGACGAGGGCGAGGGCGGCAACAAGATCGCCGAGTACCTCGTTGGCCAGAAGCTGATCTAGCCCCCACCACACCGAAACTTCCAGAAAGACACAGAGGCAAATACGCATGGCTGAAGTACTTGTGCTCGTCGAGCACGCCGATGGTGCCCTCAAGAAGGTGAGCACCGAACTGATCACCGCTGCCCGTGTGCTCGGTGAGCCGTCGGCAGTTGTGGTGGGTGCCCCCGGCACCGCCGCCCCGCTGACCGACGCCCTCAAGGCCGCCGGTGCGGCCAAGATCTACGTCGCCGAGTCGGCCGACGCGGCCAACTTCCTGGTCACCCCGACCGTCGACGTGCTGGAGGCTCTCGTCGAGTCCGCCGGTCCGGCCGCGGTTCTGACCGTCGCCAGCACCGAGGGCAAAGAGGTCGCCGGTCGTCTGGCCGCCCGTCTGGGTGCCGGCCTGCTGGTCGACGTCGTCGACGTCAAGGCCGGTGGCATCGGTGTGCACAGCATCTTCGGTGGCGCCTACACCGTCGAGGCGCAGGCCAACGACGTGCTCCCGGTGATCGCGGTCCGTCCGGGCGCTGTCGAGGCCGCCCCGGCCGACGGTGCCGGCGAGGTCGTCAACGTCGAGGTTCCGGCCCAGGCCGAGAACGCCACCAAGATCACCTCGCGCGAGCCGGCCGTCGCCGGTGACCGTCCGGAGCTCACCGAGGCCAGCGTCGTGGTCGCCGGTGGCCGTGGTGTCGGCAGCGCCGACAACTTCGCGGTCGTCGAGGCCCTGGCCGACTCGCTCGGCGGTGCCGTCGGTGCTTCGCGTGCCGCGGTCGACTCGGGCTACTACGGCGGTCAGTTCCAGGTCGGCCAGACCGGTAAGACCGTTGCCCCGCAGCTGTACATCGCCCTCGGTATCTCGGGCGCCATCCAGCACCGCGCCGGCATGCAGACGTCCAAGACCATCGTCGCGGTCAACAAGGACGAAGAGGCCCCGATCTTCGAGATCGCCGACCTCGGCATCGTGGGTGACCTGTTCCAGGTCGCTCCGCAGCTGACCGACGCCATCAAGGCTCGCAAGGGTTAGTTTCCGTTTGGCAGGAGCGCCCCGGAACTTCGGTTCCGGGGCACTTTTGCGTCCGGATGCGAGTACGGACAGCAAATGGATACGGTGATGCCGATGTCGAGCCAGGATCGTGGGCCGGTCTTGCGCGGCCGCGACAAAGAGATCGTGACGCTGCGCGGCCTGTTGTCGGCCGCGCGGTCGGGCAGCAGTCAGGTGCTGGTCCTGCGCGGTGAGGCGGGGGTCGGCAAGACCGCGCTGCTGCGGCACGCGATGGACGTCGCCGACGGCTTTCGCTGTGTCCAGGTGACGGGCGTCGAGTCCGATATGGAGTTGGCGTACGCCGGCCTGCAGCAACTGTGCGCGCCGCTGCTGCATCACCTCGATGAACTGCCGACGCCGCAGCGCGAAGCACTCGACGTCGCCTTCGGCCGTGGCGCCGGGGCGGCGCCGGACCGCTTCCTGGTGGGGCTCGCGGTACTCAGCCTGCTGGCCGCCGCTACGGACGATCAGCCGCTGTTGTGTGTGGTCGACGACGCGCAGTGGCTGGATCAGGTGTCGGTGCAGACCCTCGCCTTCGTCGCGCGCCGGTTCCTCGCCGAGCCCGTCGTGCTGCTGTTCGCGGCCCGCGACGCCGGAGCGGAGGCGTTGGGGACCCTGCCGGAACTGACGGTGACGGGTCTGTCGGATGCCGATGCCCGGCATCTACTGGACTCGGTGTTGTTGGGGCGCGTCGACCCGCGGGTGCGCGACCGTCTCGTCGCCGAGACAAGGGGTGTCCCACTGGCCCTGCTGGAGGTTCCGCACAGCGTTCATGCCGCCGAACTCGCGGGCGGGTTCTGGAACATGGGCACCGGGCGCAGTGTGACGAGCCAGGTGGAGGACAGCTACCGGCGTCGCGTGGAGGCGCTGCCACCGGCCACCCAGCAACTGTTGTTCCTCGCCGCCGCCGACGCGGTGGGGGACGCCGCGCTGTTCCAGCGGGCCGCAACGATTTTGGGACTGTCCGTCAGCGCGCTGGCGCCGGCCGAGGCGGCGGGATTGATCGAGTTCGGCGCGCGGGTTCGTTTCAGTCACCCGTTGATGCGTTCGGCTGTCTACCGTGCGGCCGATGTGAACCAGCGCCGATCGGTCCATCGGGCGCTGGCCGAGGCCACGGATCCACGGCACGATCCCGACCGGCGCGTCTGGCATTTCGCGCACGCGGCAGCAGGGCCCGACGACGCGGTGGCCGCGGATCTGGAGCGTTCGGCCGGACGGGCCCAGCGCAAGGGCGGCGTCGCGGCGGCAGCGGCCTTCCTGGAACGTGCGACGGTACTGACTGCGGACCCCGCCCTGCGTGCGGCCCGGGCACTTGCGGCGGCTCAGGCCAAACGCGACGCCGCGGCACCGGCGGCGGCGTACGAACTCCTGGCGGTCGCCGAACTCGGGCCGTTGACGAAACTGCAACGGGCACAAGTGGATCGGTTGCGGGCCCAGATGCAGTTCGCCCGCAGTCGAGGCGGCGGGCCGGGCGTGGCCCCACTGAGCGATGCCGTGCAGAAGCTGCTTGCCGCGGCCAGAGATCTCGAGACGCTCGATGACGGACTTGCCCGCGAGACATATCTCGAGGCGCTCGCCGCCGCCATGTATGCCGGACGGCTCGGCGGCCCCGACATGCTGGTACAGGTGGCCGAGGCGGCGGGGGCGGCGCTCGGTGACGCGCGGGACCTGCATCGCCCCGTCGACTTGTTGTTGAGTGGTGTGGCGAGCCGAATCACCACGGGCGGGGGCGCCGAACACATGCGGACCGCGCTGGAACTCATGTACAGCAATGCGCAAGATGGGCGTGTCCTGCGGTGGATGTCGTTGGGCTTGGCCATTATTCAGGAATCTGCCACCGGTGAAGTATGGGACGACGTGCTGTATCGGCAATTGGCGACCGTCGCGGTGGGGCATGCGCGCGACGCCGGTGCCCTGGCCGTCCTTCCCGCGGCGCTCGCCTTCCGGGCCGGCGTACATGTGGTGTCAGGTGAATTCAGCGCGGCGACAGCGCTTATCGACGAGGCGGCCTCGATCGCCGCGGCGACGGACTATGCACCGCTGCGATACCACTCGCTGTCATTGGCGGCGTTTCGCGGCGTCCCGGGCGAGGCGATCCGGCTGATCGAGTCCGCCACCGCCGATGCACGAGCCAGGGGCGAGGGCCGGGTGCTCGGCGTTACCGGGTTTCTGTCCGCGGTCCTCTACAACGGTTTGGGCCGGTACTCCGAGGCGTTCGCCGCGGCACGGGACTGCTGTGACTACAACGACCTCGGTTTCCACAGCTGGGCGCTTTTCGAGTTGACCGAGGCGGCGGTGCGCGTCGGCGACAAGGCGACTGCCGAGTGGGCGGTGCAGCGGTTGGAACTGCGCGCGGGCTCCAGCGGCACCGACTGGGGCCTCGGCGCACTCGCCCACGCGCGCGCGTTCATCGCTCACGACGAGGACGCCGACGCGCTGTACACCGAGGCCATCGAGCGGCTCGAGCGCACTGGGATCGTCATCCACCTGGCCCGCACCCACTTGGGTTACGGCGAATGGCTGCGCCGGATGAACCGGCGAACCGATGCCCGCAAGCACCTCGACGAGGCGTACCGGATGTTCAGCCGGATGGGTGCGGAAGCCTTCGCCGAGCGGGCGCGCCGAGAGCTGATCGCGGCCGGCAAGAGAGTCCGCAAGGAGCCGGTGAACTCCGGTGATGAGCTGACGGCCCAGGAGGCCCAGATCGCCCGGCTGGCCGCCGGCGGTCTGACGAACCAGGAGATCGGTGCGCAGCTGTTCATCAGCACGCACACCGTCGAATGGCACCTCCGGAAGGTCTTCGTCAAGCTCGGCATCACGTCGCGGCGACAGCTGCGCACGCTCTTCCCCTCGAGCTGAACTGGACCACGGACCACGAACTTCCAAGGGTCCGCCGCGGTGCGTGATCGGCCATGCTGAGCGCATTCCGCGAAAACCCTTGAAGGGAAATGAGTTCTGTGTCCCGCATCCTGTTGCAGACGACGATCACCGCGTGCGCCGACGATTGGGACGTCCGCCGGTTTTCGATGGTGGCGGACGAACTGCGGGCCTGCGGCCACCACGTGACCGCGCGTAACCGGTCATGTAGCACCGACGACCCGGTGCTGAGCCGGCTGGATGAGCTGGATTTCGACCAGGTGTGGCTGCTGGCGGTCGACGTCGGCGACGGTCTGACGGCGGCCGACGCCGACGGCATCCGGCGGTTCCGCGAGCGCGGCGGCGGTGTGCTCACCGCGCGCGATCACCAAGACCTGGGGTGCTGTCTGAACCGCCTCGGATTTCTCGGTGTGGTCAACGAATTCCACGATCCGAACCTCGATCCCGGCGACCTGTGCGACGACCAGGACAACCCGGACATCTCCTGGCCCAACTACCATTCCGGCGCCAATGGCGACTACCAGCCGGTGCTGGTCGACGGCGAGCCGCACGAACTGTTGCGTACCAACCGAACCGCCAGCGGGCACATCGAATGGTTCCCCGCACATCCGCATGAGGGCCTGGTGTCCGAGAGTCCTCCGCTCGCCCGCGCCATCGCGAAGGGCCGCAGTACCGCGACCGGCCGGCACTTCAATCTCGCCGTCGTGGTCTACGGTGAACGATGCCCGGACGGACGGCTGATGGGCCGCGCGGTCGCCGAGTCCACGTTCCACCACTTTGCCGACTACAACTGGGATCTCACCGCCGGCGCGCCGTCGTTCGTGTCCGATCTTCCCGGCACTCAGATCGCGGCAGACCCGGCTCGATTGGCGGTCTTCAAGGAGTACGTCGCCAATATCGCGCAGTGGCTCCACCCGGTTTCGACTACGGGCTTTCAAGGGTCCGATCAGGCTCTGTCGCGGCGAGGCTGAAGACAGCAGACAGGGCCGTCCGGGCCACGTCCAGTGACAGGGGAGACGACATGACGCTTCAGGCAGTGGAATCCAGCGCACCGGGCGATGGCCGGGAGCCCGACCGACCGGTGCCATCGTATTACGCACTGACGGTCGGGGACATCGACGTCGTGGTGATCAGTGATGGCGTGCTACCGATGGGGGCTCCACAATTGGCCACCAACGCCGACCCGGACGTCCGGGCGGCCTGGCTGGACGACATGTTCCTGCCGTCCGACGAACTCGCTCTACCGCTGAACCAGGTTGTGGTCCGGCACGGGGCCCAGACCATCCTCATCGACGCCGGAGTCGGCGTCGACTACCTGGACTTCACGCCACGGGCCGGCCATTGGGGTGAGCGTCTGGCGGCCGCCGGCGTCGACCTCGCCGACGTGACCGACGTGGTGCTCACGCACATGCATTTCGACCACGTCGGCGGTCTGCTCGTCGACGGGGTGAAGGATCGGCTGCGCCCGGGCGTGCGAATCCACGCCGCTGCCGCCGAGGCAGAGTTCTGGGAGTCACCCGATTTCTCCCACACCAACGTGAACGAAGCGATGCAGGACGCGATGCGATCCTCCGCCACAAGGTTTCTGGATGAGTACCGCAATGTGTTGCGGCCATACGAGACGGAGTACGAGGTGGCGCCGGGGGTGCTCGCTCGGCGCACCGGCGGGCACACTCCCGGGCACAGTGTCGTTCGGCTGGCGTCGGGCGGCGACCGCCTGACATTCGCCGGGGACGCCGTGCTGCAGGCGGGCTTCGACCATCCGGACTGGTTCAACGGTTTCGAGCACGATCCCGAGGAAGCGGCGCGCGTGCGCGTCCGGCTGCTGCAGGAGCTGTCGTCGACCCGCGAGGCGCTGGTGGCGACACACCTGCCGTTCCCGTCGGTCTGCCACGTGGCGACGGCGGGCAACGCCTTCAGGTGCGTGCCGGCCGTGTGGGAATCCTGAACCCGCATGCCGTGAAAATCACTGAATTCAACTGAGGAGCAACAATGTTCGATAGTGCCGACCTGATGAAGGCCATCACGACCATCCAGACTGTCACGCCACCGTTCATTCCGGACGGTGCCCACGTGATGACGTCGATCATCGAGTGGCCGGCGGGAAGCGCGGGCGCTCCGCCGCACCGCCATCCCGGCGGGCCGTCGTTCGGTTACGTCTTGGAGGGCGAGATGCTCTTCGAGCTGGAGGGTGAAGCGCCGCGGGTGATCAAAGCCGGGGAGGCGTTCTGGGAACCGGGCGGCGACGTCATCCACTATTCGGACGCCAACAACCGCACCGATGTCCGGCTGCGCTTTCTGGTGACGATGATCTGTACGCCCGGCGTGCCGATGCTCGTCGTCGTCGACGACGAGGAACTCGAGGCCCGCAAGGACCGGCGAGTCCGATGACCGCCGGGTTCGGCGACATCGTCCGGTCACGCCGGTCGTCACGGATGTTCTTGCCGGACAAGCCCGTTCCGCGGGAACTGCTCGACGAGGCACTGGAGCTCGCGATCCGGGCGCCGTCGAACTCCAACACGCAGCCGTGGCACGTCTACTTCGCCACCGGCGCGCGGCGCGCACGGTTGGTGGACGCGCTGCTCACCGCTGTCGATACGACGCCGCCCGAGGTGGGTTCGGCGGGTCTGCCGCCCCGGTTCGCGCATCTGCGCCGCGAGAGCGGTGCCCTGGTGTACGGCGCGATGGGCATCGAGCGCAGCGATGCGGCAGGCCGCTGGGCGGCGCAGCGGCGCAACTGGGAGTTCTTCCGTGCCCCGGTCGCCGGGGTGGTGTGCATGCACCGCGATTTCGGCACGGTCGACGCGCTGGGTGTCGGGATGTTCCTGCAGACGCTGATGCTGGCGCTGACCGAACGCGAACTCGGGAGTTGTGTACAGGTGTCGATCGGTTTCTACCCGGAGGTGCTGCGTGCGCAGCTCGGCATTCCCGAGGAGCTCACCGTCCTGTGCGGGATCTCGATCGGCTACCCCGACCCGGCCTTTCCGGCGAACCACCTTGACACGCCACGCAATCCGATTGGCGACAACGTGGTCTTCCTCGACGACTGACGGCCGGCGGACTACGGACTTTCCGGGGTCCACCGGCCCCTTGCGACTGCCAGTGTGGAAGCCGCACAACCGAAACAAATCGAAAGGGTGTGTCTGATGAAGATCACTGTGATGGGTGCCAGCGGCCAGATCGGTTCGAAGGTCGTTGCCCTGCTCAAGGAAGCCGGGCACGAGACGGTGGCGGCCTCGCGGGACTCGGGGGCCGATGTCCTCACCGGCGCGGGCCTGACGGACGCGCTGGCCGGATCCGACGTGCTGGTCGACGTCGTCAACTCGCCGGACTTCTCCGATGGACCGGTGCTGGACTTCTTCACCAAGTCGGCGACGAACCTGACGGCCGCAGCGAAGACCGCGGGTGTCGGCCACTACGTCGCGTTGTCGATCGTGGGGTGCGACGGCCTGCCCGACAGCGGGTACATGCGGGCCAAGGTCGCCCAGGAACGCATCATCGTCGAGTCGGGGCTGCCGTACACCATCGTGCGCGCCACCCAGTTCCATGAGTTCGCCGAGGCGATCACCGCATCGCTGACCGTCGACGGTGAAGTGCGCGTGCCCGAGGGCCTGATCCAGCCGATCGCTGGAGCCGACGTGGCTGCCGAAGTGGCTCGCGTCGCTCAGGCCGCGCCGGTCAACGGCATCGTCAACATCGGCGGACCGGACAAACTGACCTTCGCGGGTCTGGCCAAACTTGCGCTGGCGCACCGCGGGGAAAGCCTGCCGATCGTGGTCGACCCGGCAGCCGTGTACTTCGGCACCAAGGTCGGTGACACCGGGTTGGTCACCAGCGGCGACGCCATCATCTCCGACCTGCACCTGGCGGACTGGCTGGCCACGCAGTGACGGAGCTGACCGGGCTGACCGCGCTGGTGACGGGCGGGACGGCCGGCATCGGGTTCGAGACCGCGCGCCTGCTGGCAGCCGAGGGCGCGACGGTGATCATCACCGGACGCTCTGCCGTTCGTGGCGCCGCGGCGGCCGCCGAACTCGGAGTGCGGTTCATCGCTGCCGACCTGGCCGACCTCGAATCGGTGAAAAGCCTTGCCCGCCAATGTGGTGATGTCGACATCGTGGTCAACAACGCCGCCAGCTTTCCGGGCGCACTCACCGTGGAGCAGGACGTGGCGACATTCGAGTCGACCTTCGACACCAACGTGCGCGGCGCCTACTTCCTGGTGGCAGCGCTGGTACCGGGCATGTTGCGCCGGGGCCGGGGGAGCATCGTCAACGTCACCTCCATGGTCGCGTTCAAAGGCGTGCCCGGGGCCTCCAGTTACAGCGCGTCCAAGGCGGCACTGGAATCGCTGACCCGCACGTGGGCAACAGAATTCGGGCCGCAAGGAGTACGCGTCAACAGCGTGGCTCCCGGGCCGACGGCGACGCCGGGGGTGGCGGCCGAATGGGGCGACACCAACGACGAACTGGGGCGTGCGCTGCCGCTGGGCCGCACGGCACAACCGGCCGAGATCGCGCAGGCGGTGCTGTTCCTCGCGTCGCCACGGTCGAGTTTCATCACCGGGTCGACGCTGCATGCCGACGGCGGCGGCGCGGCTGCCTGACTGCTCCGCAGCATCGAAAACGGCCCCCGGACAACAGGTCCGGGGGCCGTTCTCGTGTTCAGCGGTCAGTAGTCCCAGGTCGCAGGCACGCAGCGGAACGCGTCGCCGACGGCCGCCACATGGCACACCGACGGGAACGGCAGGTGCGTGGCGACAAGGGCCTCACCGGTCGCCGAGATCTCCCGCAGCAGGCGCGTCCGGACACGCGCCGCCTCCTCGGGGTCGTGCTCGAAGCCGTTCTGCCACTCCGGATTATCGAAGCCGGGGGCGAAAACGGCGTCGCCGGCGAAAGTGAGCTTCTCGCCACGCGACTCCAGGCGCACCACGCTGTGTCCCGGTGTGTGTCCGCCGGTACGGCTGAGGAGCACGCCCGGCGCGACCTCGTAGTCCGTCTCGAACGTCCGCAGTTGGCCACTGTACTGATCCAGGAACTGCGTGGCGCAGCGGCGCAGCACGTCCGGGATGGGCCCGGGCATGACGGTGTGGGAGAAGTCGGGTGCCGCCCAGAACTCGGCCTCGGCGGTGGCGGCGTGGACGCGCAGGTCCGGCCGGAACCGTTCCTTCACACCCTCGGTGATCAGCCCGCCGACGTGGTCCATGTGCATGTGGGTCAGCACGACATCGGTCACCGAGCCGAGATCGACACCGGCGGCCTCGAGTCGCTGGACGGTCTGTCCGGCGCGCGGAAAGTCCGGAAATTCCAGACCCAGTCCGGCGTCGACCAGGATCGTCCGGTCGCCGCTGCGGACCACCACGATGTTGAGCGGCCAGTCGACGATCTCGGGCGGCAGGAAGTTGTCGTCCAACCATTCCTTCAGTTCGGCCGGGGGGACATTGGTGCCCAGCGTCGACGCCGTGATCGGCAAGACGCCGTCACTGATCACCAGTACCTCGATATCGCCGACCGGCACCGCGTAGCGCGACGGGACCAACTCGTCGAGTCCCGTCCGGTCGAGATGGGAAATGCTGTCCAAACTCACGTTGTCTCCTTCTGGCGCATCATTCGGCAGCGTCATGGATTTGACCCTGTGCGGGGTTGAACGCGGGCCGGCGCGCGAAGTCATCCATCGCACGGCGCACTACGGATTCCGATGCCGACCACGTACTTCCAATGGTTCGCCGCCGGCGGCTTTCGGCGAGTCTGAGTTCGGCGGCGCATCCGGTGCTGTCACAGGCGAGGGGAGTCTCGATCGTGACGGCAGCGCCGGTGCCGGACGCTGACCTTGCGGCCCGGTTTGTCGCCGACGCCGTGCCGCTGCTCGACGCCCTCGGCCGCGGCGCCCGTCGGCTGACACGCTGCGAAGCCGACGCAGAAGATCTCTTGCAGGACACCCTGTTACACGCGTACCAGGGGTTCGGGTCGTTTCAGCAGGGCACCAATCTCAATGCCTGGCTTTTCCGCATCATGCACAACCGGTGGGTCAGCAGACATCGCCACCGGGCATCACGCCCACCGGAGGTGCCGCTGGAGGTGATCGCCGCGGGTGGCCACGAGAAGTCGACTGCCCGCCGTTCGGCCGAGGTCGAGCTGCTCGACCTGATGGCCGACGCAGATGTCGAGGCCGCGTTCGGGGAGCTGTCGGAAGGCGCCCGGACCGCCATGTTCTACGTGGAGGTTCAGGGCTACACCTACGCCGAGACCGCCGGGCTCATGGGAGTGCCCACGGGTACGGTGATGTCGCGGGTCTCCCGCGGCCGGCGGCAACTGCGTGTTGCGCTGGCGCATCGGCAAAGTGCCTGAACCCTTGCCAGAAACTGAAACGTGTTCCAGTATGCATCGATGACGCATGGCGGCGACAGCGCGACATTCGACCCGGACGTACTGCGGCAGCGGTACGCCGAGGAACGTGCGCGCCGACTGCGGTCCGACGGCATCGGGCAGTACGTGGAGATCGCCGGCCGGTTCGCGGCGTTCGGTGAAGACCCTTGGGCGGAGCCGGGTTTCACCCGGGAGCCGCTGGCTGACGAGGTTGACGTCGCGATCATCGGCGCCGGTTTCGGTGGCCTGCTGACCGGCGCCCGGCTGCGTGAACTCGGGGTGGCGGACATCCGGCTGATCGACAAGGCCGCCGACGTGGGCGGCACCTGGTACTGGAACCGGTACCCCGGGATCGCCTGCGACGTCGAGTCGTACGTGTACATGCCGCTGCTGGAAGAACTGGGCTACGTGCCGACCGAGAAGTACGCCAAAGGCGCCGAGATCTTCGCGCACTGCCGGGCCATCGCCGAGCACTACGACCTGTACCGCAACGCCTGCCTGCAGACCGAGGTACGGGAAATCCGTTGGGACCCCTCCGATTCGCGGTGGGTGATCGCCACCAACCACGGCGACGCCATCCGGGCCCGATTCGTCTCGATGGCCAACGGCTATCTGCAGAAGCCCAAATTGCCCGGCATCGAGGGCATCACCGAATTCGCGGGCCACGCCTTCCACACCAGCCGCTGGGACTACGGCTACACCGGTGCTGCCCTGGAGCACCTGGCCGACAAGCGCGTCGGGATCATCGGGACCGGCGCGACCTCGATCCAGTGCGTGCCGCGCCTGGCGCCGGCGGTCGGGGAGCTGTTCGTATTTCAGCGGACACCGTCGACTGTCGACGTGCGGGCCAACGCGCCGACCGATCCGGCCTGGGCGGCGGCGCTGGAACCCGGTTGGCAGCAGCGCCGCATCGAGAACTTCCAGATCCTCACGGCGGGTGGCCAGGCCGACGAGGACCTGGTGGCCGATGCCTGGACCAGCCTGGCGAAGGCCATGCCGATCGCGAAGGAAGGTACCGACCCGCGTGCGTCTGCGGCCGAGTTGGCGGACTTCGCGAAGATGGAGCAGATTCGGGCGCGCATCGACGCGCTGGTGACCGACCCGGCCACCGCGGCGGGCCTCAAGCCCTGGTACGGCTACTACTGCAAGCGGCCGTGTTTCCACGACGAGTATCTGCAGACGTTCAACCGGGAGAACGTCACCCTGGTCGACACCCGGGGCCGGGGTGTCGAGAAGATCAGCGCTGCCGGGGTCGTGGTGGAGGGTACCGAGTACCCGCTGGACTGCCTGATCTTCGCCACCGGCTTCGAGGTCGGCACCGACTACGCCCGGCGCACCGGTTTCGAGGTGATCGGCCGCGGCGGAAAGACGTTGAGCGACAGGTGGTCCGACGGTGTGCGCACCCTGCACGGCCTGCACGTCCACGGTTTTCCGAACTGTTTCATCGCGAGCATCGCGCAGTCGGGATTCACGGTGAACTTCCCATATCTCATCGACACCCAGTCCCGGCACACCGCGTGGGTCATCGCGTGGGCGCTCAAGAACGACATCGTTGAAGTGGAGGCATCGGTCGATGCCGAGGCCGCGTGGGTCGACGCCGTGGTGGCGCGCTCCGGGGTGATCTCCGGCCGGCGCGAGGCGTGTACGCCCGGCTATTACAACCGCGAAGGGCAACCCAGCGACCGGCTGAACCAGGACAGCTTCTTCTTCGGCGGTCCCACCGAATACGCCGACATCCTCGCCGCCTGGCGGGACGCGGAAACCCTTGAGGGTCTGGTCATCACGTGAGCACCGCCCTGCTGATCGATGGGCAGCTGGTGCCCGGGCGTGGCGGCGAGTTCGCGACGATCAACCCGGCCACCGAGGAGACGCTGGGGTACGCGGCGGATGCCGACGCCGACGACATGGATCGCGCCATCGCCGCCGCCCGTACCGCATTCGACGACACCGACTGGTCCCGCGACACGGCGCTGCGGGTGCACTGCCTGCGGCAGCTGCGTGATGCGCTGAATGACGAGATCGAGCACCTGCGCGCCATCACCGTCGCCGAGGTCGGCGCGCCCGTGTCGCTCACCCACGGCGGCCATCTGCAGCTGCCGGTCGACGGTCTGGGCTATGTCGCCGACCTTGCCGAAAACTATCCGTGGACAACCGATCTCGGGGAGGCTGCCCCGTTCGGTAAACCGACGCGGCGCACCGTCGTCCGCGAGCCGTGCGGTGTCGTCGGCGCGGTGACACCGTGGAACTTTCCGCATCAGATCAACTTCGCCAAACTCGGCCCAGCGCTGGCCGCGGGCAACACCGTCGTCCTCAAGGCCGCGCCGGATACCCCCTGGTGTGCGGCCGAGGTGGGCCGGATCATCAACGAGCGCACCGACTTTCCATCGGGCGTCGTCAATGTGGTTACGTCCGGTGACCACCGGGTCGGGGCGCAACTGACCGAGGACCCGCGGGTGGATCTGGTGTCCTTCACGGGGTCGACGGCAACGGGCCGGGCCGTCATGGTGGCCGCGTCGCACACCATCAAGAAGGTGTTCCTGGAACTGGGCGGCAAGTCGGCCTTCATCGTGCTCGACGACGCCGACCTGCCCGCGGCTTCTGCTGCCGCGGCCGTCGGTGTCGCGATGCACGCCGGGCAGGGCTGCGCCTTCACCACCCGGCTCCTGGTTCCCCGCGCCCGGTATGACGAGGCCGTCGCCGCGGCGGCAACAGCCATGTCCGGCATCGGTTTCGGCGATCCCACCAACCCCGAGACGCTGTGCGGACCGCTGATCTCGGCGCGTCAGCGTGACCGGGTCGAGGGCTACCTGCGGCTGGCGCTGGCGGAGGGCGGCACGTTCGCGTGTGGCGGCGGCCGCCCGGCGGACCGGAATCGCGGCTTCTTCATCGAGCCCACCGTCATCGCCGGGCTCACCAACGACGCCCGCGTGGCCCGCGAGGAGATCTTCGGGCCGGTGCTCACCGTCATCGCCCACGACGGCGACGCCGACGCCGTGCGCATCGCCAATGATTCGCCCTACGGCCTGTCGGGCGCGGTCGTCGGCACCGACCAGGACTGCGTCGACTGGGTGGCGTCGCGGCTGCGCACCGGGACCATCAACGTCAACGGCGGGGTCTGGTACGCGCCGGACGCGCCGTTCGGTGGTTACAAGCAGTCCGGGATCGGCCGGGAGATGGGCGTGGCCGGCTTCGAGGAGTACCTGGAGACGAAGTTGGTCGCCCGGGGCATCGCCGGCGCGCGTTGACTCTGCAGCTGTGGCGGGTTCGTGCGAGTAACGAAAGCCCTGGTTACAGGCTCAATGTTGGGTGGCCCGCGAAGGACGTTGACCCTGTACCCATGGCTCGTTTGTGCGAGTAACCACTGCCCTGGTTACAGGATCAACCCAGTCCTGGGCTAGGTGAAATCAAGGACGGCCCGAATCACCCGGCCGCCCAACAGGTCGTCGAAGGCTTCGTTGATGTCGTCGAGCCGGTAGCGCCGCGTGATCATCTCGTCGAGCTTGAGCCGGCCCTCCCGGTACAGCTGCGCCAGTGCCGGGATTTCTGTGGTCGGATTGCAGGAACCGAACAGCGTGCCGCAGAGGTTCTTGTTCATCAGGATCAGGTCCTGCAAGTCGAGTTGTACGGCCCCGGCCGACGGCGCCGCCATCCCCGTCAGCACGCACGTTCCGCCCTTGCGGGTCAACGACAGGGCATCGGCGACATCACCGTCATCGATCATCGACGGCGATACGACGACGGCGTCGGCCATCACGCCGCGGGTCAGATCCCGGACGAGCGCAACAGCTTCGGTGACCGTCGCCGCTGTGTGCGTCGCGCCGAACTCGACCGCCGAATCCCGCTTGAATGCCACCGGATCGACCGCCACAACATGCGAAGCGCCAGCCAAGTGCGCACCTTGCACAGCCGCGCTGCCGATACCTCCGGCGCCGATGACGACCACGGTGTCGCCGGCCCGCACTGAGGCGCGGCGCACCGCCGACCCGTAGCCAGTGGGTACCGCGCAGGACAGCAGCGCGCTGGGCACGAGCGGCAACGACGGATCGATCTTCACGAGCGAATCCGCCGCCACCACAGTGTGTTCGGCGAACGCGCCGATCTTCGAGGTGTGCCGCAAGTCCTCACCGGCGAGGCTGTGGTGGCGGAAGGTCCCGTCGGTGGGCATCCCGGGGATCAGCGTGCCGGCACCGACGTCGCACAGGTACTCCATACCGCTTGTGCACCAACGACATTTCCCGCACACCGCGAGGAACGACGTCACGACGTGGTCGCCGGGGGAGAACCGCGTCACCCCCGGGCCGACCTCCAGGACCACCGCCGAACCCTCGTGACCACCGATGGTGGGCGGCATGTTCGGCACCGCAGCACCTTTCGGCGCTGCCAGTTGTCCGGACCGGATGTGATCGTCGGAGTGGCACAGCCCGGCCGCCGCCATCTGCAGCAAAACCTCACCGGCGCGCGGCGGGTCGAGCTCGAATTCCTCCACCGACCAGTCCCCGCCGACGTCACGGACGATCGCGGCGCGGCTCCTCATCGCGGCATCATGCGCCGAATGTAACGGACCGTGATGTTTCGCAACCGGTCATCAACGCGTTACGTGGTCGATGCCGCCGCGCCGGACGGCTCCGTCACCGTGCTGAACATGAGCACTAGTTCTGTACTCATCGCCCCTGACGACACCAGTTCATCGACCGACGCCCCGCGCTACACGCTGCTGCTGTCGGCCGACTCCGAACACATCGAAGCCGCGCAACGGCTTCGTCACCACGTGTTCACCTCGGAGCCGGGCTACACCCTCACCGACGACAGCCCCGGCTTCGAAAGCGGCCGGGACGCCGACCGATTCGACGAGTTCTGCGACCACCTGCTGGTCCGTGAGGACAACACCGGCGAATACGTGGGCTGCTACCGCATGCTGCCGCCGCCCGGCGCCATCGCCGCGGGTGGCCTCTACACCGCAACGGAATTCGACGTCAGCGCACTCGACACCTTGCGCCCGTCACTGGTCGAGATGGGCCGCGCCGTGGTGCGCGCCGACCACCGCAACGGCGCCGTCGTGCTGCTCATGTGGGGCGGCATCCTGGCCTACCTGGACCACAGCGGTTACGACTACGTCACCGGCTGTGTGTCGGTGCCCATCCAGGGCAGCCCCGACGAGGCCCCGGCCAGCCAGATTCGCGGCGTGCGCGACTTCGTCAACAAGCGGCACGCCTCGGAGTACAAGGTGCGTCCGTACCGTCCGGTGATCATCGACGGCAAGCTGCTCGACGACATCGAGCCGCCGGCCCGCGTGACGGTGCCGCCGCTGATGCGCGGCTACCTGCGCCTGGGCGCCAAGGTGTGCGGCGACCCGGCCTACGACCCCGACTTCGGTGTCGGCGACTTCCCGGCCCTGCTGGACAAGCGCGAAGCCGACGTCCGGTACCTCACCCGGCTGCGTTCGGCGGCTGCCGCGACCGACAAGGCCGCGCAGTGACCACGCCGGTGCCGGTGCAGGAGCACGCCTGGCTGCCCAAGGCGTCGTGCGACGCCAGCTGCATCCGGGTGGACTCCGTGCACATCAGCCGCCCGTTCGTCGTGGTGCTGCGCACCACCGTCCGGCTGATCATGACGCTGCTGCTGCTGCCGGCGCTGCCTCTGCTGGCGGTGCCGCTGCCCGGCAAGTCCCGCATCCAGCGGTTGTACTGCCGGCTGATGCTGCGCTGCCTCGGTGTGCGGATCAGCGTCTCCGGTGGCCCCATCCGCAACCTGAGCGGCGTGCTGGTGGTCGCCGGGCACGTGTCCTGGGTCGACATCTTCGCGATCGGCGCCGTGATGCCCGGCTCGTTCGTGGCGCGCGCCGACCTCATCGAGTGGCCGGCCCTGGGCTTCGTGGCCCGGCTGCTCAAGGTCATCCCGATCGACCGGCACAGCCTGCGTGGTCTGCCGGACGTCGTGCGCACCGTCGGGGACCGGCTCGCCGCGGGCCAGACCGTCGTCGCGTTCCCGGAGGGCACCACGTGGTGCGGCCTGGGGCACGGCACCTTCGCACCGGCCATGTTCCAGGCCGCGATCGACACCGGCCGTCCGGTTCAGCCGCTACAGCTGACCTACCGGCACCGCAACGGCGCGCAGTCGACCATCCCGGCGTTCATCGGCGACGATTCGCTGCTGACGTCGATCAAGCGCGTCATCACCGCCAAGCTGACGGTGTGCCACATGCAGGTGCAGTCGCTGCAACTGCCCGGTACCGACCGGCGCGATCTGGCCGGCCGCTGCCAGGCGGCGGTGCACCAGGTGGGTCCGCTGCCCGTCCCCGCTGTTCACGGGCACACCAAGGCGGTTTGGCAGGCGGCCTGACCGGTTTGGCCTGGCCGGTATCCTGGACAGGCCATGAGCCCCGTATATCTGGACCACGCCGCCACGACCCCGATGCAGCCTGCTGCCATCGAGGCGATGACGGCGGTCCTGGCGGCCGGCGGCAACGCGTCGTCGCTGCACACGTCGGGGCGGGCCGCGCGGCGCCGCATGGAGGAGGCGCGCGAGTCCCTGGCTCAGCAGCTGGGCGCCCGGCCCTCCGAAGTGATCTTCACCGCGGGCGGCACCGAGAGTGACAACCTGGCAGTCAAGGGCATCTTCTGGGCCCGCCGGGACAGCTGTCCGGGACGCCGCCGGATCGTGACGTTGCCCATCGAGCATCATGCGGTGCTCGATGCCGTCGAGTGGCTCGTCGAACACGAGGACGCTGAGGTGGCCTGGCTGCCCGTGGACGCCGCCGGCGCCACCTCCGCTCAGGCGCTGCGTGAGATTCTCGAAGCCCATGATGATGTCGCGTTGGTCAGCGTGATGTGGGCCAACAACGAGGTCGGCACCATCCAGCCGATCGCCGAATTGGCAGCTGTGGCAGCCGAATTCGGCGTCCCGATGCACAGCGACGCCATCCAGGCGATCGGTGCCGTGGCGGTCGACTTCGCCGCGAGCGGGCTGTCGGCCATGAGCGTGGCGGCGCACAAGTTCGGTGGACCCACCGGCGTCGGTGCGCTGCTGCTGCGCCGCGACGTCGCGTGCGTGCCGCTGCTGCACGGCGGCGGCCAGGAGCGTGACGTGCGTTCGGGCACACCGGATGTCGCGGGCGTCGTGGCCATGGCTGCCGCTGCGCGCGTGGCGGTGGAGGGTCTGGACGCGTACCGCACCCGGATCGGCGCCCTGCGCGACCGCCTGGTCGACGGCGTGCTGTCCGGCATCGAGGACGTGGTGCTCAACGGCGGCACGGGCGAGGACCGGCTTCCGGGCAACGCGCACTTCACTTTTCGCGGCTGCGAGGGCGACGCCCTGCTGATGCTGCTGGATGCCAAGGGCATCGAATGCTCGACGGGCTCGGCCTGCACGGCCGGCGTCGCGCAGCCGTCACATGTCTTGATCGCGATGGGCGCCGATCCGGCAAGCGCCCGCGGATCACTCCGATTTTCATTGGGGCACACCAGTTCTGACGCCGACATCGATGCCGCGCTGGCCGTGTTGCCGGCCGCGGTTGAGCGGGCGCGTCAGGCCGCACTGGCCAGTGCCGGGTTGGGAAGGTAGTCATGCGGGTTCTGGTAGCGATGAGCGGGGGAGTGGACTCCTCGGTGGCCGCGGCGCGCATGGTCGACGCCGGCCATGACGTGGTGGGCGTGCACCTGGCACTGTCCACCGCGCCCGGCACCCTGCGCACCGGGTCGCGCGGCTGCTGCTCGAAGGAGGACGCGGGGGACGCCCGCCGCGTCGCGGACATCCTGGAAATCCCGTTCTACGTCTGGGATTTCGCGGACCGCTTCAAGGAAGACGTCATCGACGACTTCGTCGAGTCGTACGCCCGCGGCGAGACGCCGAACCCGTGTGTGCGGTGCAACGAGAAGATCAAGTTCTCGGCGCTGTCGGCGCGTGCGCTGGCGCTGGGCTTCGACGCCGTGGCGACGGGGCACTACGCGCGGCTGGAGGACGGCCGGCTGCGTCGTGCGGTCGACGCCGACAAGGACCAGTCGTACGTGCTCGGGGTGCTGACGGCCGAACAACTCAGCCACGCGCTGTTCCCGATCGGCGATACCCCCAAGCCGCAGATCCGGCAGGAAGCTGCCGAGCGCGGACTGGCGGTCGCGGACAAGCCGGACAGCCACGACATCTGCTTCATCCCGTCCGGTGACACCCGGGCCTTCCTCGGCGCGCGCATCGGCATCCGGCCGGGCGCGGTCGTCGATGCCGGCGGCACGAAGCTCGCCGAGCACGACGGCGTGCACGGGTTCACCATCGGTCAGCGCAAGGGCCTGGGTATCGCGGGTCCGGGGCCGGACGGCCTGCCGCGCTATGTCACGGGTATCGACGCCGAGACCGGGACCGTGCATGTCGGTGGTGCGGCGGACCTCGAGATCCACGCGCTGACGGGCGAGCGTCCGGTGTTCACCTCCGGTGTGGCACCCGAGGGCCCGGTCGAATGCCTGATTCAGGTGCGGGCGCACGGGGGTCTGGCGGATGCGGTCGCCGAGTTCCGGGACGGCGTGGTCGACGTGCAGCTGCGTACTCCGCTGCGCGGTGTCGCCCCAGGTCAGACCATGGTGCTGTACCGCCGTGACCCGGACGGTGACGAGGTCATCGGCAGCGCCACGATCTCGCGCTGACCCCTTTTAGAAGCAACCGAATGGTTGCGCTTCGTGTGGTCACGTCGTAACGTGATAGGCAACCAGGAGGTTGCTTATGAATTCCGATCGCATCGAAAAAGAAGTCACCCTGCGTGCCCCGCTGGACCGCGTGTGGCGCGCCATCTCCAACGCTGACGAGTTCGGTCGGTGGTTCGGCGTGCGCTTCGACGGTCCGTTCGTCGCGGGCGAATCGGTGACCGGCGTGATCACCCCGACCGAGGTCGACGACGAGGTCGCCGCAGCGCAGGAACCGCACGCGGGCAAGGCTTCGGTGTGGCACATCGTCGCGGTGGAACCGTCGCGCCGGCTGGCGTTCCGCTGGCATCCGTACGCCGTCGAACCGGACGCTGACTACGCCGACGAGCCGACCACGCTGGTCGAGTTCACCCTGACCGAGACCGCCGACGGGGTGTTGCTGCAGATCGTCGAATCCGGGTTCGACCAGATCCCGGCCGATCGGCGCGCGGCGGCGTTCGAGGCCAACAGCGGCGGCTGGGAAGCCCAGACGAAACTGGTACGCAAGTACCTGGACGAGCTCGTGTGAGTACGGCCGTCGAGGCCCGGGCGCCACTGTTCGACGCGCTCGGCGACGCGAACCGGCTGCGCATTGTCGTGCGGCTGTGCGAAGCGGGCCCGTGCTCGACTTCGCAAGTGACACAGGTGATCCCGGTGACCCGCCAGGCGGCCACCAAGCATCTGCTGTTGCTGGAGGCGGTGGGGCTGGTGACCAGCAGCCGGCACGGGCGCGAGCGCATCTGGCGGATCCAGCCGGACCCGCTCGCCGAGGCCAGCGAGTATCTGACCACGCTGTCGAAGCGGTGGGACCGGGCTCTGGACCGGCTCCGCAGCTATGTGGAAGACGGGTCCGGGGAAGCCATCGAATAGTGTTGGCGGCGTGACTGTTTTCGCTCAGGCAACCGGTATCGGCTCGTGGCCGGGGACGGTCGCCCGGGAGGCGGCGGCGGTCGTGGTCGGTGAGCTGCCCGCCCTGCCGCATCTGGTGGAGCTGCCGGCGCGTGGCATCGGCGCCGACATCATCGGACGGGCGGGCGCACTGCTCGTCGACATCGGCATCGATACCGTCCCTCGCGGTTACCGCATCGCACCCGGCCGCAGTGCCGTCGTGCGCCGTGCCACGGGCCTGCTCGACGAGGACGTCGACGCGCTCGAAGAAGCATGGGAGAAGTCCGGACTGCGCGGGACGGGACGGACCATCAAGGTGCAGGTCCCGGGTCCGCTGACGCTGGCGGCCGAACTCGAGTTGTCCGGCGGCCACCGGGCAATCACCGATCCGGGCGCACTGCGTGACCTGACGGGTTCGCTCGCCGAGGGCGTCGCGCACCATCGCGCCGAAGTTGCGCGCCGCTGTGACGCCGAGGTGGTGGTGCAGTTCGACGAACCGGCGCTGCCCGCTGCCCTGGCCGGGCGGCTTACCGGGGTGACCCGCATGTCGCCGGTGGCGCCGGTCGACGCGCTACTGGCCGCGAGTCTGCTCGACGAGTGCATCGCGACGGTCGGCGGACCGGCGAGCATTCATATCTGTGCCCATGACGTGCCGTGGAAGACCCTGGCGCGCACCGCTTTCAGTGCCATTTCCGTCGACGTGACCAAGCTGACCGCGGCCGACCTGGATGGCGTCGGCGAGTGGGTCGAGGCAGGCCGGACGATCATGCTGGGGGTGGTGCCGGGCGTGGCACCGGAGCGCCCGGTACCGGTCGAGACGGTGGCCGCCGCGGCCGCGAGCGTCACCGACCGGCTCGGGTTTTCCCGGACGGTGCTGCGCGAGCGCGTCGGCCTGACGCCCTCCTGTGGCCTGGCCGGGGCCACGGAGAAGTGGGCCCGTACGGCGCTGACCGTGCTCCGCAAGGCCGCCGACGGCATTGCTCAGGACCCGGATGCCGCGTGAGTTCTGCCGTGTCCAGCGAACTGCGGAAATCGTCAATCTCGGCACGGTGACGTGCCATGATGAAGGTCCAGAGTGCGCTGCGGGGTGCCACTCAGCGGAAGTGATCGGGGGCGGACGTGCGCCGTGACGATGCGCTGCTGACGCTCGCCAACGTTTCAGTCTCTGTGTTTCTGGTGCTGGCCGGCCCATCGGTGGCGGTTGCGACCGCGGACCCCGGCGGGTCTCACGGCAATGGCGGAAACGGTAAGTCAGGGAGTTCCCAGGGCGGCTCCTCCCGCAGCAGCGCCGGCAACGGCAATTCCGGCAACGGCGGCTCCGCGGCGCGCGGCAACCCCGCCGGCAATTCGTCGGTATCCGGCCGGACCAACACCGGCAGTTCGTCGAACGGCAAGGGTGGCGGCAACGGAAACGGCAACGGATACGGAGCGAATGCTCAGTCCAATAGCGGGTCCGATGGCCCCGATACCGCGCCGCCCACGCCACCCAACCCGATGGTGCCCGTCGTCGTAGCCGAACAGCACACCGGCACGACGGCAGGACGTTCGTGGTGGGGGGCGCCGGCGGCGGCCCCGCTGGCCGTCGAGGTGCACGCACCGGCCGCGCTGCACATGGAGGGCGACGCGGATCTGCTGGCGGCCGACCACACCGGTATCCCGGTGTGGGCCGCCGCCGAGCCGGTCGGGTTGCGAGGCGACCTGTTCGGGCTGGCCGGCTTGGTGTTGATGCCGCTCATCGGGCTCGCGGTCGGCTATCGGCAGGCCAAGGCCGCGCGCGACATCGGCCAGACGCTGCCGAGCTAGACCTCGCGGATGTCGCGCAGTTCGCGGCGCAGAATTTTGCCGGCCGCGGACTTCGGGATCGCATCGATGAACGCGACCTGCCGGACCTTCTTGTACGGTGCCACCTGACCGGCGACGAAATCCATGATCTCGTCGCCCGTCAACGCCGACTCCGGTTGCAGCACCACGAACGCCTTGGGCACTTCCTCGCCCGATTCCGGATCCCGGACCCCGACCACCGCCGCATCGGCGATGCCGGGATGCGTCAGCAGTACGGCCTCGAGTTCTGCCGGCGGCACCTGGTAACCCTTGTACTTGATGAGTTCCTTGAGCCGGTCGACGATGTAGATGCAGCCGCTGGCGTCGACCCGGGCCAGGTCACCGGTATGCAGGAAGCCGTCGGCGTCGATGGTCTCGCCGGTGGCGGCGTCGTTGTTGAGGTACCCCGCCATGACGTTGGGGCCCCGGAAACACAGCTCGCCGACCTCGCTGAGGCCATGCTCGGGCCGGCCGATCTCGGCTCCCGTATCGGGGTCGACGATCTTGCTGACGGCGTTCGGCACCGTCCAGCCACACGAGCTCAACGGTGCGACGGCGCCGACGAGTTCGCGGCCGCCGTCGAACGGCATGCAGTGGCTCACCGGGCTCAGCTCGCTCATGCCGTAGCCCTGCACGATGGGGCAGCCGAGCCGGTCGGCGACCGCCATCCCGAGGTCGTCATCGAGCGGCGCGGCGCCTGACATCAGGCCCTTCAGCGAATCGAGCCGGTAGGAGTCGACCATCGGATGCTTCGCCAGCGCCACCGCGACGGGCGGCGCGATGAACGCGAACGTGCACTTGTGGTCCTGGATGGTCTTGAGGAAGAGCGCCAGATCGAAGCTCGGCATGATGACCAGCCGGGCCCGGGCGTGCAGCACGGAGTTGAGCAACACCGTCATGCCGTAGATGTGGAAGAACGGCAGCACCGCGAGCACGCGATCCTCGGGGACCAGGCCCTGGATGGGCCGGATCTGCGCGACGTTCGCCGCGAGGTTCGTGTGGGTGAGCATGACGCCCTTGGGATTTCCCGTCGTGCCCGAACTGTAGGGCAGGGCCGCCAGGTGAGTGGCCGGGTCGAAGCCGACCTCGGGCGCGGGCAGTGCGGCGTCGAGCAGATCAGCGGCGTTGGGATGCCCGTCGGCCGCCATGCCGGGACCGTCGAGCACGACGACACGATCGGCGGCCAGCCCGACGCCGGCGGCGGCCTGCAGCGCCTGCGGCGCCAGCGCCGTGACGGTGATCAGCATGGCGGCACCGGAGTCGGTCAGTTGCTTGGCGATGTCCTTGGCCGTGAACAGCGCGTTGATCGTCGTGGCGGTGGCGCCGGACCGCAAAATGCCGTGGAAGGCGACGGCGAACGCGGCACTGTTGGGCGCCAGCAGGCCCACCACGTCGCCGACGCCCAGACCGCGGGCGGCCAGCGCGCCGGCGAAGGTCTCGATCCGGGTGATGAGCTCGCGGTAGGTGTACTCGGCGCCCGTGGCGACCTCGGTGATCGCGATGCGATCGGCATCCTGTTCGGCCAGCTCACCGAAGATGTACTCGTAGACGGCCGACGTCGGGATCTGGACCTCGGGGAAAGGGCTCGCGATAGTCATGGCGTCTTAGATCGAACCATGCCGGGGTGACGTGCGTCATGCCGGTTGGTTGCCGTTGGCAGGCCGGTTGCGGGGCCGCGTTACATGTCGTCGGCCATGCGCAACGCACCGGTCGGACACGCGGTCACGGCCCGTCGCAACAGCCGCTGGTCGACAGCCGTGGTGTCACCGATGTCGACCGTGCCGCTGTCGCCGACCCGGAACACCGCGCTGATGCCCTCGCACATGCCCATGCCGATGCAGATCTCGCGATCGACCTCCACCTGGCTCATGACTGCGCCGTGAACGGCAGGTGCGTGGGGCGGCGCACGTAGCTGCCTTCGGCGTACTCGACCGCGTCGGCGTCGACATCGAAGTCCGGGCAGCGGGTCAGCAGTTCCTCGAGCGCAACGCGGGCCTGCATGCGGGCCGCCGCGGCGCCGAGACAGTGGTGGTTGCCGTGGCTGAACGTGAGGATCTGAGCGGGGCGGCGCAGCACGTCCAGTTCTTCGGCGTCGGGGCCGAACTGCCGGTGGTCGCGGTTGCCCGACCCGTACAGCAGGAACGTCTTGCGGCCGGCCGGGATGGTGGTGCCCTCGACCTCGACGTCGCGCGTCGTCGTGCGGGCCAGGCCCTGCACCGGCGAGGTGAGCCGCAGCAGTTCCTCGACGGCGTCCGGGATCAGCGCCGGATCGTCGATCAGCAGCTGACGCTGGTCACGGTGCGCGGTGAGCAATTGCACTGCGCCGCCGAGCATTCCGGTCGTGGTGTCGTTGCCGCCGGTGATCATCGTGAACGCGAAGCCCAGGATGGACAGGATGCCGGACATGTCGCCGTCGGCACCGAAGCCCGCTGCCACCAGATGCGAGACGGTGTCGTCCTCGGGATGTTTCTGGCGATAGGCGATCAATTCGTTGAAGTAGCCGAAGATTTCGGCAACCGCCGGTCCCGCGCCGGCCTGGTGGCCGGTGGCGTTGGCCGCCACGATGGCGTCGGTCCATGCGTCGAAGCGGTCCCAATCCTTCTCTGGGACACCGAGATAGTGTGCCACCACCATGCTCGGCAGTGGCTTGAGGAACTCGGTGATGATGTCGCCGGTGCCGTTGGCGCGCAACCTCTCGATGCGGTCGACGACGAATTCGCGAACCTTGGGTTCGACCGCGGTGACCTGCCGCGGCGTGAAGCCCTTGGCCACCAACCGCCGGAAGGTGGTGTGGACCGGGGGATCCTGCATCACCATCGGCGGATTGTCCTTGATGCCGACGGCTTCCATGTCGTCGTAGTTGAAGGTGAGACCTTCGGCCGACGAGAAGGTCGTGCAGTCCTTCGCCGCCGCCGAGATGTCGGCATAGCGCGACAGCACCCAGTAGTCCTTATCGGGCGCATGCTCGGGGATGACGTGATGAACCGGATCATGTTCGCGCAGTGCGGCATACATGGCCCAGGGGCTGCGCCAGGTGGCAGCCGAACCGGGGGTGAAGGTGACGGCGGTGGCGGTCATGCGGAGTGTGCTCCTGTGGTGATCTGGGGGTAGGGACCGAAGCGGTCGTTGTAGCCGTCCGAGCGGGCGGCGAGTTGGGCTGCTCGTTCGGCGTCGGTGACATACTTGGTGCCGTCCGGCAGCACGGTGCCGAGCTGATCGAGGGTGACGACCTGCTGCGAGACGATCGCCGGTGCCGCAGTGGAATTGGGGTCCAGGGCCTGGAACCGGATGTAGAGGGTGCCCTGGTTGAGGCCACCCGTGGAGACCCAGTTGGCCACGCCGGGATCGTCGGGGGAGATCACCAGCGTGTAGGTGCCGTCCGGATTGGCAATGGACTGCGCGTTGTTCAGACTTGTCTGTGCGGTGCCGTCACCGGGCGACAGTTCCCAGTCGTTGGTCACGGGCACCACGAAATATCCGGCGTTGCCCGGATTGATCGTGATCACCAACGCTTGGTTGTCGGCCAGCTGGAAGTAGCCGAGGCTCTGCTTCTGCGACACCAGGGTGCCGGGGAAGTTGAACGGCTGCGTCAGGGTGTTGGGCGACTTGAGCTGGCCGGTCTGCAGGTTGACGGTGACGATGTCCAATGCCGTGTTGTGCGCGCTGGTGCCGAAGTTCGCCAGGATATCGGCGGTGTGGGCGACCATCTCGTCGAAAGTCTCCGCCCGCGAGCCGTCAGGACCGCTCGTCCGCGTGACCGTGAGGCTCGGCGCGGACTCGGTGTTCCAGTTCGCCATCGTGTACCGGACGAAGATCTGCTGGGCATCCGGCGGCAGATAGATGTGGTTGGTCTGACCTGGCTCGGTGGGGTTGCCGTCGACGGTGATGGTGAACGTGCCATCGGCGTTGACCACGAGGTTCTGCGCCAACAGATTTCCGATGGGCTTGGCGTCGCTGATGTCGGCGTACACACCGAAGTTTCCGTCGACGGGGATGCCGCCCAGATACTTGCCGCTGATCACGTAGGTCGAATCACTGCGCACCGGAATGGTGCGGTAGATGGTGTCGGGGTTGTCGTAGATGAACCGTCCGCCGGGAGTGTCGATGCCGTACCAGCTGTGGCCACGCATATCGACGGCCATCACCAACGGGTTGTCCGGATCGTTGTTGACGACCGTCATCGCGGCGTTGAGCGCCTGCTCGCGGGCCGCCTGGTCGAGCAACGCCAGGTTCTCGGCATCGACGCCGCCGACGAGGCCGAACTGCTGTTGGGCGTGCGCCAGCCAGGCCTGCTTGAGCGCTTCGATGGCGGCCTGCACCTGTGGGGTGTTGACGATTTCCTGGGCCTTCTGTTCCAGCGCGATCTGGTCGGCGGTGCCCAGCGGGCTCGTCGGTTTCACCGTGACCGCTATTTCCTGCGTGGTGGTCGCGCCGCCGTCGGGTGCGAACAACTTCAGCAGATTGATGTGGAACGGATTGCCCGGCCGGTCATCGACCTTGACGGTGAATGAGTCGGTCCCACCGGTGAAAGCTGTTGTGTCGGTCGGGGTGTACGTGAAGGTGCCGTCGGGCCGGATCGTCACTGTGCCGTACTTGGGGCCGCTGGTGACGGTGTAAGTGAGCTTGTCGCCATTGGCGTCGGTGGCGTTGAGGTTTCCCGTGATGACCCCACCGAAGGTCTGGCTGATCTCGGTCTGCTTGTAGGCGATCTTCGGTGCGGCGTTGAAGAAGGTGTTGCCGATCTCGCGGCGTATCCAGCCGAAGAGGGTCCACAGCACCGGCGCCTGCGGCGGGGCGGCGGGGCTGGTGCCGGCGTGCGGGACCAACCCGATGGCGCCGAGCAGGCTGGACACCACCTGGGTGACGACGTTTCCGCCCGTTGCGGCCGTCGACACGGGTTGTGTCGTGGCCGTGATGGAGGTGGCCGCAGCGTTCAGGGCCGACGACACGGTCGTGGCGGCAGATGAGACCGAAACATCCTGAGCTGCAGCTGGTTTCGGTGCAGTCGCCGCTGACGTCGGTGCGGTTGCGGTTGCGGTGGCTGTGGTGGCCTTGGTGGGTTTGGTGGGCTGCCGCGCTGTTGCTGCGGCGGGCTGCGCGACCGTGGCCGCGGGCTTGGTCACCTCCGGGGTGCGACGCCGGCTCTGGCGTGGCTTCGTGGTCGCCGCGACGGCGGTCTCGGATGCCTGTGCGGGCAGTGGTGTCGTCGCGGCCGGCTTCTCATCCGGGACGGCGGTTGTTGGTTGTTCCGCGGCGGCTGCGTCGGCGGGCTTGGAAGCCGCACGACCATCTGCCTTGTCCGGTGTCGTGGCAGACGGCGTCGTCTGGTCGTTCTTGTTCGATAAATCCTTCTGCCGCTTGGGCTTTTTCACCTTCTTGGCGGGCTTCTGTTTGCCGGTTGACGACGGGTTGTCGGCGGACGACGCGGACGCGGACGCGGACGTGCCGGTGTCGGCCAGGCAAATGCCGGGACTGGTGGCGACGGCTACGCCGATGCCCAAGGCAACGGCCAGTGCTCCGATGCGACCGACAAACCGGGCATGTCCCGATCCGGCCGAGCTTCCAATGCGATGCAGCGTCGTTGCTGTGTCCATCCACACTCCCGAGTTATGACGAATAGTTGTCAGTTGCATGCCAAATAATTGGCGACGCGCAGATGGTAAGCACTCCGGCGACGGCGGCGCAAGCATTGTTTCCCGGTGAGTGGGTCGCCGAAGTGCCCGCTCAAAGCCGGCGGGTTACGCAGTGGCGATGACTAGTGCTGGCTGAGCTTTGCTGCGGCCGAGCGCAATTCGTGGCTGTACCGCGCGCGATCAGCGGCGCTGACCGACGGATCCAGCGGCCCGAGCTGAATCTCGTAGGCGGGATAGCCGGCCGAGTTGTCCACGGCGGCACTCAGGTAGCTCACGGGCAACGGTTCGGAGGATTCGAGTTGTGCCGTGGTGTAAGGCTTTCCGCCGAGGCTGACCAGTGTCTCGAAAACCCGCTGCCGTAGCGCACTGCGCCGGGGGTGCTCGGAGAGCAGCTCGGCAACGTCGCCCAGCACGCCCAGTACCTCGGGGTTGGAGTCGCCGAAATCGAATATTGCGACATCGTCGTTGCTGAGCTGATCGAGCAGGTCGCTGAACGCGGGGCGCAGCTCGTGCGGTGCGCCGGCCAGCCACTCCTGTTGACCGGCCGCGTCGCGGCGCGCGATCACCGACGCGCCGGCGGGCGGCGTCAGCGGCAGGCGGACGCCGACACCGACGCCGCCGGGGATGTGGCCGACGCCGCGCACCACGCTCACGAACGTCATCTCGGTGGTGCCGACCATGGCCAGCGAGACGCCACACTTGGTGGCATGAGCCAGGTCGTACAGAACCTCGGTGTGGTTGTCGGGCAGGGGTAGCGCGTTGCGCACGGCTTCGGCGACGCCGAGCATGCCCGGCCCCAGGGTGTAGCTCCGATCGGCAAGGCGCACAACCCAACCCGCACGCTCCAGGGCCAGCAGGATCGAGGTCACCGTCGCGCGGTTGAGTTCCAGGCGCGATGCGATGGAGGCCACCGAACTGGGTTCGGACTGTTGTGCCAGGAGTTCGATAATGCTGACGACGCGGTCGGTGGGCGGTGAGCCCGCCCGTGCGCCGTCTTCCAGCGGAGTGCCGCGTGACATCGATGCTCCTGCCGGTCTGGGGACGTCAGCATCTTATGACGAATAGTTGTCGGTGGCGTGGACCGGTCGCCGCGCGGTGCCCGAGATTTGCGACGGGCCGCATCCCCGGGGAATGACTGCGGCCGTAAACGGCCGCCCGTCAAAAACTTTGGTCACTTTGTTTGCGCTGGTCACAGCAGGCTACTAGGGCCACATTCGTCACAGCGACTTGTCGGTGCTTCGAACTATTGTTCGAATATGGGATTGACTGATCCGGCCGTCATCGAGGCGGCGTACGCCGCGTACGAAGCCGCGCACGCGCGGCTCGCGTCCCTGGATCACAGCGGCCTGGACGTGCGGACGTTGTTGGCGTTGCAGTCGCGCCGCGAAACCCTGAAGTGCGCGGCTGAGGCGGTCGATCAGCAGATTCTGGCCGCCGCGCAAACTCAGGCCACGGCCAAAGAGATCGGCGCCAAGGATTGGCCTGAGGTGTTGCATGTCCGGCTCCGGATCAGCCGAGAGGAGGCGCGTCGCCGGGTTCGGGACTGTGATCATCTGGGTCCGCGGTCGGCGATCACCGGGGAGGCGTTGGGTCCGGTGTGGGAGCTGGTGGCCGCTGCCCTGGCTGAGGGTGCGATCAATATCGAGCATGTCGCGGTGATCACGGCGTTTTTCGCGAAGGTTCCGTTGTGGGTCGATCCGGTAACCCTCGCCCAGTGTGAACGTGACCTGGTCGCCGCCGCCCGGTACAAGACCCCCGAAGAGCTTCGGCGGGCAGCCAGTGATCTGCTGTACAAGTTGGATCAGGACGGTCCCGAACCCGATGACACCGAACGTGACCGCAAGCGCGGCATCGCCCACGGTAGGCAACGCCGGGATGGGACCTCGGAGGTGTCCGGCACCCTGACTCCCGAGGCTCGGGCGTATTGGGATGCGATCTACGACAAGTACGCCGCGCCCGGGATGTGCAACCCGGCTGATGCGATGCCCTGCTATTCGGGGACGCCGACGGCCGAGCAGATCGCGAACGACACCCGCACTCTGGCCCAGCGTCAGCATGATGCGCAGATGTGGGTGGCCCGCATGGCCCTGACTTCGGGGATGCTGGGCGAGCACAACGGGCTCCCGGTCTCGGTGGTCGGCACCTGCACGGTCACCGACCTGGAAAAGCGCACCGGGGTCGCTGTGACGCACACCGGCACCAAGCTGCCGGTGAAGGATTTGGTGCGGATGGCCGCGCAGGGTTCGGACAACTACCTCGCGGTGTTTGATGAGCACACCGGCCAGCCCTTGTATCTGGGTCGGGCGGCGCGCACCGCCAGCACCGCGCAGCGGCTGGCGTTGTTCGCCCGGGACCTGGGTTGCACCAGACCGAACTGCACCGCGCCGGCGTCGCGGAGCCAGGTGCATCACCTGATCAACTGGCGCGATGACGGCCTGACCAATGTTGACACCATGACCCTGGCCTGTGGCTGCGATAACCGCCTCGTCGACACCGGCGGCTGGACCACCACCATGGGCCCCGACGGCCGCACCCACTGGACCCCACCACCACTACTCGACATCGGCCAACCACGAACCAACCACTACTGGCACCCAACCCTCTACCCACCCGAGAGCGGAGACGACGACAGTGATGATGAAAGCGACAGTCCCGCAAGCTGATCCGGCGTCAACGTCGCTGGATGACGCTCAGTGGCACGGACACAAGCCGCGCCACGGATACCGCACGCCTGGATGTCAGTGGACCGCGGACCGGTCCGCCCAGGTCCGCGCCGCGGGCGTCGAACCGTCACCACGATCGGCAGGTCTCCGGAGCTGAGGCTGAAAAGCGGACTAAGCCTCGCCGCGGTCCAGTAGCTCGCTGGAGCCGAGGACGCGCTCGACCCGGACCTCGATCACGACGCGCCGGGGATTCACCCGCGGGGTGCGGTAGCGCTGGGCATAGCGCAGTTCGGCGTCGCGGACGTCATCGGCGTCGTTGCTGACCGTCGACTTGCCCTCGAGGGACAGCCAGCGGGCGCCGTCGACCTGGCTCAGCACGGCGACGCCACGCTGGGCCGCGTTGAGGGCCTTCTGGGAACCGCCGGTGGTGATGACGCGCGCGATGTGGGTCTTCGGGTCGAAGGTGAAACCGACAGCCACGACGTGCGGGGAATTGTCCGACCGCAGGGTGGTCAGCATCGCCAGATGACGCTCGGTGAGGAATGCCAGCGCGTCACTGGTGAGCCGTGTCGTTGCCTTCGCCATCGTGGTCAAAAGTAGCGCAGGTGATAATCGCAGCCGTGAACGACACGGCGGATACCAGCAGCGAGGTGGTCGTCATCTTCGGCGGTCGCAGCGAAATCGGCCTGGAACTGGCCGTCCGGCTCGCGCCGGGCAACACGGTGGTGCTCGCCGCGCGCCGGGCCGACCAGCTGACCGACGAGGTGCGGGCGGTCAGCGCGGCAGGCGCCGCCGACGTGCAGACCTGCGAGTTCGACGCCGACGACCTGGCGTCGCACGGCGCACTGGTCAACACGATCGAAGCCGAACACGGGCCCATCGGCACCGCGGTCCTGGCCTTCGGCGTCCTCGGTGACCAGGCGCGGGCCGAGGACGACGCAGCGCACGCGGTGGCCGTCGTACACACCGACTACGTGGCCCAGGTAAACCTGCTGACCCTGCTCGCGCAGCGCATGCGCGCCGCCGGCCGGGGTCGGCTGGTGGTGTTCTCGTCGATCGCCGGGGCGCGGGTCCGTCGGGCCAATTACGTCTACGGGTCGGCCAAGGCGGGCCTGGACGGCTTCGCCTGCGGGCTGGCCGACGCGCTGCACGGCACCGGCATCCAGTTGCTCATCGTGCGACCCGGCTTCGTGATCGGGCGGATGACCGAGGGCATGGACCCGGCGCCGATGTCGAGCACGCCGGCGCAGGTCGCCGAGGCGGCCGCAACAGCACTGCGAAAGGGCAGGTCCGCCGTCTGGGTGCCGTGGGGGATCCGGCCACTGATCTTCGCGACTCGTTTTGTGCCGAAGGCGATCTGGCGGAAGATGCCGCGATGAGCGCTTGCGCGAAGAGCAGAGGACACAGGTGAGCCGGAACGAAGGCAGGATCACGGTCGTCGGTATCGGCGCCGACGGCATGGCCGGGCTCGGCCGGGCCGCCCGCGACGAACTCCTGGGCGCCACAGTGATTTTCGGCGGTCCTCGGCAACTGGACCTGCTGGACGCCGACGTCACCGCCGAGCGCCGGGCCTGGCCGTCGCCGATGCTGGCGGCGTTGCCGACGGTGTTCGACGGGCTGGGGGATGTCCACGCGGTGGCATCCGGCGACCCGATGCTGCACGGCATCGGCGCCACCCTGATCCGGCTGTTCGGTCGGGATCGCGTCAGGGTGCTGCCCCACGTGTCCTCGGTGACCCTGGCGTGCGCGCGACTGGGCTGGAGCGTCCAGGACACCGAGGTGATCAGCCTCGTCAATGCCGCACCCCACACCGCGATGCGACTGGGCGGACAAGCCATCGTGCTGTCGAAGGGAGCCGACACCCCGCGGGCACTGGCCCGGCTGCTCACCGAAACCCGGCGCGGCTATTCGGAATTCACCGTCCTGGAACAACTCGGCGGGCCGGCCGAACGAGTCACCACGATGACGGCGCAGGAGTGGGACACCAGCGGCCCGCCCGTCGACGCACTCAATGTCATCGCCGTGCGGTACGCACCCGACCTGCGCATCGGGACCGTAGTGGCCGACACGGCCTTCGACCACGACGGGCAGATCACCAAACAGCACATCCGCGCGGTGACCATGGCCACGCTGCAGCCGCGCCCGGATCAAATCCTCTGGGACGTCGGCTCGGGTTCGGGCAGTGTGGCCATCGAATGGTGCCGGGCATCGGGCGGCCGGGCGGTCGCCTTCGAGAGCGACGACGTGCGCCGTCAGCGGATCACCACCAACGTCACCACGTTCGGCGTCCGCGTCGATGTCCGTGGCGCGGCGCCGGAGAGTTTCGCCGACGTGGCCGGCCCGAACACCATCTTCATCGGTGGCGGCCTGACTCAGCCCGGGCTGTTCGACGCCTGCTACGACGCCCTCGAATCCGGTGGCAGACTGGTTGCCAATGCGGTGACGGCAGAGTCGGAAGCCTTTGTGGTGCAGCTCTATTCGAAGCTGGGTGGCGATCTGCGCCGTTTCCAGCACTATCACGGCGAACCGATCGGTGGCTTCACCGGTTGGCGCCCGGCATTGCCGATAACCCAGTGGACGGTGGTCAAAGAATGACGGTGTACTTCATCGGCGCGGGGCCCGGCGCCGCGGATCTCATCACCGTGCGCGGGCAGCGGCTGCTGCGGTCGTGCCAGGTCTGCCTGTACGCCGGCTCGATCATGCCCGACGATCTGCTGGCGGAATGCCCGCCGGACGCGCGGGTTGTGGACACCGGTCCGCTCAACCTGGAACAGATCATCGGTGAGTTGGTCGCCGCGCACGAGGCGGGCCTCGACGTGGCGCGCCTGCACTCCGGGGATCCCTCGATCTACAGTGCGGTGGCAGAACAGTGTCGCCGGCTGGACGAGCTCGGTATCGACTACGAAATCGTCCCCGGTGTACCGGCTTTCGCCGCCGCGGCCGCGGCACTCGGGCGCGAGCTGACGGTGCCCGGCGTGGCCCAGACCATCACCTTGTCCCGGGTGGCGACACTGTCGACCGCGATGCCCGACGGCGAGGACCTGGTGGCCCTGTCCAAGCCCGGCGCCACCCTGGTGCTGCACCTGGCGGCCGCCCAGATCGACAACATCGTCCCGCAGCTGCTCGAGGGCGGCTACCGTCCGGAAACTCCCTGTGCGGTGGTCGCTTTCGTGAGCTGGCCGACCGAGCAGGTCATCACGTGCTCCCTGGCCGAGCTGGCCGAGCGGACCAAAACTGCGGGTATCACCAAGACCGCGGTCATCTTCGTCGGAGACGCACTGGGCGCGCAGGGTTTTGCCGAGAGCTACCTGTATTCCAGTGGCCGCCGCCGCGGGGCCACCCACTGATGAAGCTTCTGCTCCTGGGCGGCACGTCCGAGGCGCGGGCACTGGCCAAGCGGCTGCACCCCGACGTCGAGCTGATCAGTTCCCTGGCCGGCCGCGTCCCCGACCCGGCGCTACCGGTCGGTCCGGTGCGGATCGGCGGCTTCGGTGGCGCGACCGGCCTGCGAACATACCTGCAGGACAACGGCATCACCGCAGTCGTCGACGCCACGCACCCGTTCGCCGCCAACATCACCGCCAATGCCGCCCAGGCCTGCACCGGCCTGCGGCTGCCGCACCTGGTGCTGGCCCGGCCGGCGTGGCCGTCCGGTGACGCCATCGTGGTCGCCGATGACCGGCAGGCCGCAGCGACCGTCAAAGACCGTGGCTACCAACGGGTCTTCCTCACCACGGGGCGCTCGGGCACGACGGCCTTCCGCGCCTCGGACGCCTGGTTCCTGATCCGCGCCGTCACGCCGCCGGACGCCGATGCGCTGCCGCCGCACCACCACATCCTGCTGTCCCGTGGTCCGTACGACTACGACAACGAGCTCGCGCTGCTACGTGACCACCGCATCGACGCCCTGGTCACCAAGAACAGCGGCGGCGGCATGACGCGCGCGAAGTTGGATGCCGCTGCGGCGCTCAATGTTCCGGTGATCATGGTGGACCGGCCGGCGCTGCCCGACGGCGTGGCGACAGCCGCCACCGTCGACGAGGCGGAAGCGTGGGTCAGGGCGCGCCGATGAGCCGCTGGAGTTCGTCCCAGGCCGCCTGCCGGTGCGCTTCCGCGTCGTCGCGGAGCTGACGGACCTTCTCGCCCTGCTCGGTGCTGCGGTCCCGCAGCGCCTCGAGGTCCACGATGAGCCGGCGTCGTAGTTCGCCTTCGGGCCCGTCGGTGCCGAGAACGTTGAGCTGCTCCGAGATTCGGCTCTGCGCCTCGTAGTCGCCCGAGCGTGCGGCCTCGACCTGCTCGGCGCCCGATTCCAGCCGCTCGGCGACCGTCCACTTGTCCAGGACGTCGCCGAGGGCGGTGATGGTGGCCTCGTCGAGGGACCGGTCGGCGAGCCACTCCTCGAGCTGACCCGGCGCAAGGTGCTCGTAGTCGATCTCGCTCGACAGCGGCCAGCTTTCCAGCACCGTGGTTTCGACCGTCGCGTGGCCGGCCGCGGTGACCGTGATCCGGTGGTTGGTCCCGTCGTCGGCGATCGCGGTGACGTTGTCCCGCGGTTCGACGCGGTGCCCCTGCACACGGGGAATTTCGAAGATCACATCGACCGGTTCGGCGTGGTCGTTCTCGACTCGCAAGGTGTGCAGCCTCTCGCGGCGCTGCTCGTGCACCAGCGCGGCACGGGCAAGGCGCACGCGGGCGGTGACGTCGCTGACGGTCGACGTCTGCCGGCAGCGCACCGCAAGGTCTTTCGCGAACGGCAGGCGCACCTTCGCGTCGCGGGCCGTGAAGGGCACCATCGCTTCACCGGCATAGGCGTCCTGCTCGTAGATGACGGCGGGACCTTCCTCGAGCACGATGCCCGCGGTATTGGTGAAGACGAGCACGATCACGGGGGAGCGGTCCTGGCCGTTCCAGACCAACTCGCGCCGGACCTCGTCGACGGCCTGTACCGCCAGCGGAATCATCGAGGCGCCGCCGCGCTTGAGCGACACCGGAGTGTTCAGCCGGTACTCGAAATATTCACCGCGGTCGGCCGTTTCGACATCGTCGACGGCATCGGCATACGCGTCGAAGTACCCCGCTCCGGCAGGCGCGGGCATCGCCATCGCCACCGGGGCCGCAGCCGGAGATCGCGTCTTCGCCGCGGCGATCACCGGTGTCGCGCCGCGGCGGCTCTCCTCGACGACCTCCCGATGAGCGAGCTTGCTCTCGTACAGATCGATATCGAAGGAGACCGGTTCGCCGGTGGTCAGCGTCAGCGCGATGTCGGTGAGGTCTTCGTCGACCGGGTTGTGCACGATGCCCATCGCCGTCAAGACCAGCGTGTCACCGTCGCGGACCAGGCGGTACGACAGCCGCCACAGCGGGGCCGGGACGACGTAGGACACCTGGACGTTCCCGCTGCCCCGCACTTGTACGCCCAGTTGGCAATGCTGGCCCGCGGTCAGCGCGCGGGACCGGTCCAGCAGGTACTCGAGGTTCTCGCGCGACGGTCCCTCCGCCAGCGTCACGGCGCCGACGTCGGCCAGCTCGATCAGGCTGACCGACCCGGCGTCGGTGCGCAGGACCAGTACCTGCCGATACTTCGCGGATTCGTCGACACCGATCACCTCGCCCCGATGCCGGGTGTCGCCGCAATCGACTTCGACGGTCCGGCCCCGCAACCCGTCGAACAGTCCGCGCAGCGCGTTGCCCGACTCGATCTGCACCCCGCGGCCACCCAGTTGGGTGTGCGGATCGGTCGGGGTGTCGAACGAGACCGCCCCGACGGCCAGCTCGCCGCCCGTGCCGGTCACCGACAGCGATTTCAGCACGTCCTTCATCTGGGCGTGGCGGAAGGTCAGGGCGAAATCACCGTCGACCGGGCCGCTGCGTTCGACCAGCGCCATGCCGTGCTTGTACATGACCAGGCGCGTGACTCGAGGGCTTTCGCTCATTCCGGAAACCCTAGTGGCCCAACCGAATCAGTGGGGGTAATACCGCGGGGTGAACACCCGGTCGCCTTCGGGGGTGGCGTGCCACACCGTCTGCGACGATCCGATGATCAGCAGGCAGCGCATGTCGATCTCGGTCGGCTTGAGGTCGGCCAGGCGCACCACCCGCACCGATTCGTTCGGTCCGGCGACGTCGCGACCGATGATGACGGGCGTGTTGGGGTCCCGGTATTCCAGCAGCAGATCCTGCATGGCCGCGACCTGCCAGGTACGCGTCTTCGACGCCGGGTTGTAGATGGCGAGCACCAGATCGGCGCGGGCGGCGGCGGTGACGCGTGTGGCGATGATGTCCCACGGCTTGAGCCGGTCGGACAGCGAGATCACCGCGTAGTCGTGACCGAGGGGTGCGCCGACGCGGCTGGCCACGGCCTGTGCGGCGGTCATCGCCGGGATCACCCGGACGTCGACACCCGGCCACTGCCGCGCCTCCTCGAGTACCGCGGTCGCCATCGCGAATACGCCGGGGTCACCGGAGGACACCACGGCGACCGTCCGGCCCTCCTGGGCCAGCTTGCAGGCCAGCTCGGCACGGGCGCGTTCGTCGGTGTTGTCGCTCGGATGCCGCTGCTGGCCGGGACGTTCGGGCACCCGGTCCAGGTAGGGCCCGTAGCCGATCAGGTCGGTGGCGGCGGCCAGTTCCCGACGGGTCTGGGTCGTCGTCCACTCCGGGTCGCCCGGGCCCAGGCCGACCACGACCACGCTGCCGGCGGTGGCCCGGTCCTGCCGGCCGCCCGGCAGGATCGCGATGGAGAAGTACGGCACCGTCGTCTCGTCGACGTCGGCGGCCGGCAGCACCCGCTGCGCCTCGGTGCTCGCGCGCTCGACGTAGAACGCCTCGTCCAGCCGTCCGGCCGACGAAAGTGCCTGGCGCACAGCCGGGTACGAGCGCCCCAGCTTCATCACGACGGCGGCGTCAGTGTCGGCCAGGCGGCGCTGCAGCTCGCCGGCCGGCAGCGTGCCGGGCAGGATGGTGAGTACCTGTTCGCCCTGCACCAACGGCGTCGCGATCGCTGCCGACGCAGCGCTGACGGACGTCACGCCCGGCACGATGACGGCATGGAACCGCTCGGTGAGCCGGGTGTGCATGTGCATGTACGAGCTGTAGAACAGCGGGTCGCCCTCGGCCAGCAGCGCGACGTTGCGGCCCGCGGCCAGGTGGGTCGCGATGCGTTCGGCAGCCTCGGTGTAGAAGTCCTCGATCGCGCCGTCGTACCCGCCGGGATGCGACGTGGTCTCGGTCGTCACGGGGTAGACGAGGTGCTCCTCGATCTGGCCGGGGCGCAGATACGGTTCGGCGATGCGGCGCGCGATGCTGTGGCCGTGCCGCGCGCTGTGGTACGCCACCACGTCGGCCTCGCCGATCACGCGCGCGGCCTTGACCGTCACCAGCTCCGGGTCACCCGGACCCAGACCGACGCCATACAAGGTGCCCAGGGCGTTCATTCTCGTTCACTCGCAATCGCGTTCACCGCGGCGGCAGCCATGGCGCTACCGCCACGCCGCCCCGTCACCACCAGATAGTCCATGCCGCGCGGTCGCGCGATCAGTTCGTCCTTCGACTGCGCCGAGCCGACGAAGCCTACGGGGCCGCCCAGCACCGCGGCGGGCACCGGTGCGCCCTCGTCGAGCAGCTCCAGTAACCGGAACAGTGCGGTCGGCGCGTTGCCGATGGCCAGCACGGCACCGCCGAGCCGGTCCGCCCACAGGTCGACGGCAGCCGCGGACCGCGTGCTGCCCAGCTTCGCCGCCATCGCGGGCGCACCCGGGTCGGCGACCAGCGACACCACTTCGTTGTCCGCAGGCAGACGTGAGCGCGTGATGCCCGCCGCCACCATCGACGAGTCGCACAAGATCGGGGCTCCGGCGGCCAGCGCGGCGTGCGTGCGGGTCACCACGTCGTCGGTGAACGCGACGTGCTCGGTGACGTCGACCTGGCCGCAGGTGTGGATCAGACGGACGACGACGCGTGAGACGTCGTCGGGAAATCGCGCGAGATCCGCCTCGGCGCGGATGGTCGCGAACGACTGCCGGTAGATCTCCGCAGCGTCGCGGACGTAGTCGAGCACGCGATAACCCTACGGGTGGCGCGGTTCGTACCCCGAGTTGGTCGCCACCAGCACCTCCCCGACGGCCGGACTGCCGCATGCGCGCTCGCAGCCGACGAAATGCCGGCGGCCGCCGGGCTCGCCCGACTCTGCGGCTGCGGCGGCGTCACTGCGGACGTCGGCCAGTGACTTGGCGCACCCCGGGCTACCGGTGCAGGAGCTGATGGACAGCCAGGGGGAGTGCTCGTCGAAGATCAGGCCCATGGGGGCCAGCACCCGCAGGGAGGTGTCGGCGATGCCCTCTTCGAGGTCACAGATCAGTAACGAGCGCCATGGTGTAACCACCACGGGAGCGGTGATCGCCGCCACAAACTCGGCGGTACGGGCCTGCAGCACACCCAGCGGGACAGCGGCGCCCAAGGTGATCCGGCCGTCGTCCTGGGGTATCCAGCCGACCGGCGAAACGTCGATGGGTGACCAGGTCGCGCCGGCGGGTTCGGTGGGATTCAGCCCGGCGCCGGCCAGGAGCTCGTCGGTGCTGTCCAGTTCGCTTGTCCGCCAGCGGTTCCCGCGAATGGCCTGAAAGGCGTCGGCCAGGTTCAGCAGCGTGTCGGCGGTCTGCGCGGCGGGTACGCGGACCCCGGTATCGCGGCCTGCCACCAGCACGGCGGCGGTGTCCGCAGAAGTCAGATGGGTGCTGGCATCGGGGGCCAGCCCCGAGATGTCTCCGCGGCCGTCGTCGACCCCGAACCAGAACCTGCCGGGCAGTTCGGCCAGGTCAGGGCGGTTTTGCAGGCCGGTGTCGAGGTCTCTCGCGGCGGCCCGGACATCGCCCAGTCCGCCGCTGCGACCCGACAGCGGGGACGCGACGATGTTGCGGACGCGCTCGTGCATCGCCGAGGGCAGCAGGCCCGCCGCCCGGACTGCCGCGGCAAGTCCTGCGGCGTCGTGAATCCCGCGCACCTGGATGTTGCCACGCGAGGTCAGTTCCATTGCCGGAGAGCCGAATTCGGGGGCGGCGTGGGCCAGCGACTCCAGCTGCGCGGCGGTGATCATGCCGCCGGCCAGGCGGATGCGGGCCAGGTCCCCGTCGGCCGCCTGGTGCACCTGTAGGGCGCCGGGGCAGGCGTCGTCGTCACGGCTGCGAATCACCTTGTCCACGTTACGTTGTGCCGCCAACAGTGAAGTAGGTCACTCCCGTTTCCGGCCTGTTCCGTGCCTTACAAGTCCCTTGTTCTCGACCTGTGGGGCCGTACCGTGGAATGCGAACTTCCGCTTGCTACACCGCATTCGGATGACATAAGGAGGGACGCAATGTCCGATTTCGCTCTGTACGTTGGTGGCGTCTTCGCTCTCATCGTGGCCGCGGGCCTGCCCTACCAGGGTAAGACGTGGTACCAGCGCTGGGAGACCAACCAGCGCTGACCCAGCGCGTAGCCAAGACCGCCGGCGGGCGGGTTGCACAGCAACCCGCCCGCCGTTGCTTTTCCGCCCCCGCTTCGGTCTGGTCGGCGCAGGCCGCGACGTTAGGCTGCTGGCCAAGTGGCCCATCGCGACAGGGGAGGCGCAGTCCGTGTGGTCGGCGATGATCAACGGGGTTCGATTCAGCGAGCCCCTCGAGTCCGAATTCCAGCTGAGCTTCGGCCAGTCCGGCCGCAAGTCCCGCCACGAGATGTGGGCCGTCCTGCTGATCGTGATCACGGCCGGTATCGCCTTTCACCACACCCTGCTGCGGGTGCCGCCCGAGGTGATGCCGCTGGGCCGTTCCCTGCTGCTGGCCGTCATCGTGCCCATGGTGCTGCGCTGGCTCAGCGGCGACCACAGCCCACTGCAACGATGGTCGTCGCTGCTCTTCATCGCCTCGGTGTACATCGACGTAGCCTGCTTCATGGTGTTGCGCATCGCGTGCATCCGGCACGGTCTGGACGTCGTGCCGCTGGTCATGCCCGTCGGCATCCTGATGAGCCTCATCGTCGTGCAGATCCGCTTCGTGCTGCTGGCCCCGGCGATTCTGGCCGGGCTCGCCGGCATCGTGACGACCGAGCTCTCGGCGTTCGAGCCTACGAGCAACGAACTCTTCGACATCACCGCATCGATCGGGATGGTCACCGTGGCGCTCAGCGCTGCCTACGAGCTCGAACGGTCGACCCGAACCGGGTGGCTGCGGGCCCGCGCGTTGGACCGCCTGACCCGCACCGACGCCCTGACCGGAGTGCCGAACCGGCGCTACTTCGACGAACAGCTCACGGAGGTGGCGCGGGCCGCACGGCGCACCGGCCAGGGCCTGGCCGTGATGGTGCTCGACGTCGACGACTTCAAGGGCTTCAACGATCGCAACGGTCACCTGGCCGGCGATGACTGCCTGCGCCGCGTCGGCGCCTATCTGGGCGACTCCTTGACCGGTGTGGACGAGTTCTGCGCCCGCCTCGGCGGTGAGGAGTTCGTCGCGGTGTGGTGTGCGGCCGACCCGGCCACGATGGCCGCACGCGCCGAGGAGATCCGGTCCGGACTCGCCGCACTCGCGATCGCCCACGACGCCGACGGGCGCGTCGTCACCGCGTCGGCCGGCCTGGCGCACGACCCGGAACCCGACCCGGCCACCATCAACGCCGTCGAACTGCTCCGCCACGCGGACTCGGCTCTCTACCAGGCCAAGCGCGACGGCCGCGACCGGCTCGCCGTCGCGGACCCGCAGCTGCCCGCCATGGCGAGCCGCGACAGAAACCGCGGCCCCCGCCGCGCGACGGCCCCGGCCGGCGAACCGCAGCCCGCGCCGACGCGCAGTGAGGAAGCGGAGTTCCAGAAGGTGTACGACCGGCAGGGGCGCATCTCGCGGGCCGCGATCATGCTGGGCCTGGACGCCGTCTGCCTCGCGATGCTGTCGTCGTACAAGACCGTGCTGAAGATGCCGCCCGAATCGCAGGCACTCGGCGTGTACACGCTGGTCTACGGGATCATGCCGATGGCGACGCTGGCCGCGCTGACCGCGTTGGTGCCGCGGCTCTACCGGTTCTCCGCTCCCACGTACGTCGCCGCCGTCGGCGTCATCACCACTGCCCAGATGTACGAGCGGGTCGTCCAGCTGCCGCAGGGTTACGACGTCGTCCCGTATCTCATGCCCACCGCGGTGCTGCTGAGCCTGTGTGTGGTGAAGATCCGGTTCCGGCTGCTGGCGCCTTCGGTACTGGCGATCCTGCTGTGGGTGTCGGCGCTGGAGCTGTGGGTGTTCCCGTGGACCAGCAACAGATTGCTCACCGTGGGCACCTCGATCTTCATGGTCGCCGTCACCATGCGCTTCTCCTACAATCTCGAGCGATCGGTGCGGCTGGCGTGGCTCGATGAGCGCAAGCTCGACGAGCTCACCAGAACCGACCCGCTGACCGGATTGGCCAACCGGCGGTCCTTCGACGAGGCGCTCGACGAACTCGACGCGGCGACGGAGACCCGGTACGCGGCGCTGATGGTGCTCGATGTCGACGACTTCAAGGGCTTCAACGACCGGTACGGCCATCCAGCGGGCGACGACGCGCTACGCGCGATCGGCACGTACCTGCGGCGCGCGACCGCGGACGCGGACGTCGTCGTGGCCCGCGTCGGGGGCGAGGAATTCGCGGCGCTGTGGCGCGGTCCCGACAACAGCGACGGCACCGGCAGGCGGCGGGCCGAAGAACTGCGCAGCGGCATCGCCGGGCTGGGTCCCGTCGCGGGTACGCCCACGACGCTGACCGCCTCGGCAGGATTCGCCGAGATGTCCCGATCGGACTGGGCCGCGGCGGGCAGTTTTGCCCGTGAACTTCTGGGCCGTGCGGACCGGGCCGTCTACGACGCCAAAGCCGGGGGTCGAAACCAGCTGGTCGAGGCGCCGTCCGACACCGCGGAGCAGCCGGCATCGCCGGTGCGGTACGAATAGTCGGTGCCGACCGTACTGCTGCTCTCGACGTCCGACACCGATCTGATCACCGCCCGCGCCAGCGGCGCCGAATACCGGTGGGCCAACCCGTCGCGGTTGATCGACGGCGAACTGGCGGACCTCCTGGCCGGTGCGGACCTGGCCGTGGTTCGAGTCTTGGGCGGTTATCGCACCTGGCAGGACAACATCGACGCCGTCGTCGCGACCGGTGTTCCGACCGTGGTGCTGTCGGGGGAGCAGACGCCCGACGCGGACCTGATGAGTCACTCGACCGTCCCGGCCGGCGTCGCGCTGCAAGCGCACATCTACCTGGCGCAGGGCGGCGTGACCAACCTGCGCCATCTGCACGCCTTCCTCTCCGACACCGTCCTGATGACCGGCTTCGGCTTCGGTGGGCCCGAGTCCACCCCGAGCTGGGGGCTGCTGGAGCGCTCCTCGGAGGCTGACGGGCCGACCGTCGCGGTGCTCTACTACCGCGCCCAGCAGCTGGCCGGCAACACCGCCTACATCGACGCACTGTGCCAGGCCATCGAACAGGCCGGCGGCCGTCCACTCCCGATCTACTGCGCCTCGCTGCGTACCGCAGAACCCGAGCTCATCGAGCTGCTGGGCACCGCCGACGCCCTAGTCACCACGGTGCTGGCGGCCGGCGGTGCGACGCCGGCCCTGGCGAGTGCCGGCGGCGACGACGACAACTGGAACGTCGCGCACCTGGCGGCCCTCGACATCCCGATCCTGCAGGGCCTGTGCCTGACCAGCTCGCGTGCCCAATGGGACGAGAACGACGACGGGCTGACGCCGCTGGACGTCGCGTCACAGGTGGCGGTGCCGGAGTTCGACGGCCGCATCATCACCGTCCCGTTCTCGTTCAAGGAGATCGACAGCGAGGGGCTGATCGCGTACGTCGCCGACCCCGAGCGCTGCGAGCGCGTCGCGCGGCTCGCCGTCCGGCACGCTCGGCTGAAGCACATCGCGCCGGCGGAAAAGCGCGTCGCCCTCGTGTTCTCGGCGTATCCGACCAAGCACGCCCGCATCGGCAATGCCGTCGGCCTCGACACCCCGGCCAGCGCCGTCGCGCTGCTGCGCGCCATGCGCGACGCCGGCTACCGCATCGGCGACATCCCCGGCGTCGATTCCGAGGATGGGGATGCCCTGATCCACGCAATGATCGAAAAGGGTGGTCAGGATCCCGACTGGCTGAGCACCGAGGCGCTCGAGGCCAACCCGGTCCGGGTGTCGGCCAAGGACTACCGGGCCTGGTTCGCGACCCTGCCGGCCGAACTCACCGACGCTGTCACCGAGCACTGGGGCGCGGCGCCGGGTGAGCTGTTCGTCGACCGCTCGCAGGACCCCGACGGCGAAATCGTCATCGCCGCAATGGTTTCCGAGAACGTCGTGTTGATCGTCCAGCCGCCCCGCGGCTTCGGCGAGAATCCCGTCGCGATCTACCACGACCCCGACCTGCCGCCCAGCCACCACTACCTGGCCGCGTATCACTGGATCAACAAACACTTCGGCGCCGACGTGATGATCCACCTGGGCAAGCACGGCAACCTGGAATGGCTGCCCGGCAAGACCCTCGGCATGTCCGCGGCGTGCGGAACCGACGCCGCGCTCGGCGACCTGCCGCTCGTCTACCCGTTCCTGGTCAACGATCCCGGCGAGGGCACGCAGGCCAAGCGCCGGGCCCACGCGGTGCTGGTCGATCACCTGATCCCGCCGATGGCGCGCGCCGAGACCTACGGCGACATCGCCCGGCTGGAACAGCTGCTCGACGAGCACTCGACCATCTCGGCACTGGACCCCGGCAAGCTCCCGGCGATCCGTCAGCAGATCTGGACGCTGATGCGCGCCGCGAAGATGGACCACGACCTCGGGCTGGAGGACCGGCCCGACGAGGACGTCTTCGACGACATGCTGCTGCACGTCGACGGCTGGCTGTGTGAGATCAAGGACGTCCAGATCCGCGACGGCTTGCACATCCTCGGTCAGGCACCGGACGGCGAGGCCGAACTGGACCTGGTGCTGGCCATCCTGCGGGCGCGGCAGCTGTTCGGCGGCGAGCAGTCGGTGCCGGGCCTGCGCGAGGCGCTGGGGCTCGCCGAAGACGGATCTGCCGAGCGTGAGGCTGTCGACGCGGCCGAGGGTCAGGCCCGGGACCTGGTTGCGGCACTGCAGAAGTCGGGCTGGGACGCGGCCACCGTCGACAGCATCACCGACAATGCGGAGGTCGCCAAGGTGCTGCGGTTCGCCGCCACCGAGGTGGTGCCGCGGCTGCGCGCGACCAGCCGCGAGATCGACCAGATTCTGCACGCCCTCGGCGGCGGCTTCATCGCGGCCGGGCCGTCGGGCTCCCCGCTGCGCGGCCTCGTGAACGTGCTGCCCACTGGTCGCAACTTCTACTCCGTCGACCCCAAGGCCGTCCCGTCGAAGCTGGCGTGGGAAACCGGTGCGGCGATGGCGGATTCGCTGCTTGAGCGCTACCGCACCGACTACGGCCGCTGGCCGGAGTCCGTGGGGCTCTCGGTGTGGGGCACTTCGGCCATGCGTACCGCAGGCGATGACATCGCCGAAGTGCTTGCGCTGCTGGGTGTTCGGCCCATCTGGGACGACGCGTCCCGCCGTGTGGTCGGGCTGGAGCCGATCGCGCTGGCCGAGCTGGGCCGCCCGCGCATCGACGTCACCGTCCGCATCTCGGGCTTTTTCCGTGACGCCTTCCCACACGTGGTCACGATGCTCGACGACGCCGTCCAGCTGGTGGCGGGATTGGACGAGCCTGCCGAGGACAACTACGTCCGCGCGCACTCACAGGTCGACATCGCCGACCACGGCGACCAAAGGCGCGCCACCACACGCATTTTCGGCTCCAAGCCGGGAACCTACGGCGCCGGTCTGCTGCAGCTCATCGACAGCCGCAACTGGCGTGACGACGCCGACCTCGCCGAGGTGTACACCGCCTGGGGTGGCTTCGCGTATGGCCGCGGCCTCGACGGCGTGCCGGCGACCGACGACATGAACCGGGCGTACCGGCGAATCTCGGTGGCGGCCAAGAACACCGACACCCGCGAGCACGACATTGCCGACTCCGACGACTACTTCCAGTACCACGGCGGCATGGTCGCGACGGTCCGGGCGCTAACCGGCAAGGACCCGGCCGCGTACATCGGCGACAACACCCGGCCCGACGCTGTCCGCACCCGCACGCTGTCGGAAGAGACCACACGTGTGTTCCGGGCGCGCGTCGTCAACCCGCGCTGGATGACCGCCATGCGCCGGCACGGCTACAAGGGTGCGTTCGAGATGGCGGCCACCGTCGACTACCTGTTCGGGTACGACGCCACCGCGGGCGTGATGGCCGACTGGATGTACGAGCAGCTGACGCAGAGCTACGTGCTCGACCCGGAGAACCGCAAGTTCATGTCAGAGTCCAACCCGTGGGCGCTGCACGGCATGGCCGAGCGGCTGCTGGAGGCCGCCGGCCGCGGCATGTGGGCCGAGCCGGAGTCGGCGACACTCGACGGTCTCAAGCAGGTGCTGCTGGAGACCGAAGGGGAGTTGGAGGGCTAGTTCTCCTGCGAGAAATCCGACGCCCGCAGGTATCCTGGCTCGGTGTTCGAGATCGGTGCGGTGGTCGCCGGTTACGTCATAGAAGGGCATCTCGGCAGCGGCAGTAGCGCCGACGTATACCGGGCTCGCCGGCCGGCGGAATCAGTTCCGGTGGCGCTGAAGGTATTTCACAACCAGGATGCCCACGACCGGGTGGCTGAGCGGTTGGACCGAGAGTTCGGCATCGCCTCCCGGCTGAGGCACCCGCACATTGTGGCGATGTACGAGCACGGAGAGCTGCGGGCCGGCGGTGGTGTGGACGAAGACGCTGCGAACCCCACCAGGCTGTGGCTGTCCATGCAGTACGTCGACGGCCCCGAGTCGACGGTGTTGATACCCGGTCCGGACGATGAGCCGGATGTCTCTGCGTTCGTCCGGGTGTCGACGCAGATTGCCTCGGCCTTGGACTATGCGCATCAGATGGATGTGCTACATCGGGATGTCAAGCCCGCCAACATCTTACTGAGTGCTGATCAGCGCTCGGCGTTCTTGACCGATTTCGGCATCGCGCAATTGCTGGACGATGCAAAACCGCTGGCCCGCAACGGCCGGGTGCGCGGGTCGATCGCCTACGCGGCTCCGGAACTCCTTGCGGCTCAGCAATTGTTGCCGCAAACGGACGTCTATGCGTTGGCCTGCACCATGTTCGAGTGGTTGACCGGTCTGCCGCCGTATCCACGCAACACCACGTTCGCCATCACTCATGCCCATCTGTGCGACGCGGTGCCGAAGCTCACCGCGCGCCGCCCCTGGTTGCCCACCGCGCTGAATTCGGTGTTCGCGAAGGCACTCGCGAAAGATCCGGCTGCGCGCTATGACTCGTGCGCCGAGTTCGTCGCCATCGTCGCGAAGATATTGCGGGACGTGCCGGTGCCGGGGCGGCGCCGCCGGCGCTGGCCGGCGCGGTCGCGGCCCTGAAATCTATGGTTCACCCAGTGTTTACAGCCTGAGCCGACGCGTGCGGAGCATCCGTCTTACTGTTTTCGTGGGGCCACGCGCAGGAGTTCAGAGCAATGTTGGGCCGACCTCCCGTGCGGACGACATCCATGCGGCCCGGCAGCAGAACCCATCCGACGCCGACGGGAACCGAATGACCACTGAATCAACGAGTTACGACAATTCGGCGCTGACGCATGAAGACGAGGGATACCACAAGGCCCTCAAGCCGCGTCAGATCCAGATGATTGCCATCGGTGGCGCCATCGGTACCGGTTTGTTCATGGGTGCGGGCAGTCGTCTGCACTCGGCCGGGCCGGGCCTGTTCCTGGTGTATGCCGTCTGTGGTGTCTTCGTCTTCTTCATCTTGCGGGCCCTCGGTGAACTCGTGCTGCATCGACCATCTTCTGGGTCATTCGTGTCATACGCACGCGAATTCTTCGGTGAGAAAACAGCTTTCGTCACCGGATGGCTCTACTTCTTCAACTGGGCGGCCACCTCGATCGTCGATGTCACCGCGGTTGCGCTGTACATGCACTACTGGGGAATGTTCGAGGCGATACCGCAATGGTTGATCGCGCTCATCGCGCTCGGCATCGTGGTGACCCTGAACATGATCTCGGTGAAGCTCTTCGGTGAAATGGAATTCTGGGCTTCGATCATCAAGGTCGCCGCGCTCGTCACATTCCTGGTGGTCGGCGCCGTCTTCCTCGGCGGCCGTTTCGAAATCGAAGGCAAGGCAACCGGATTCGGCGTCATAGCGGACAACGGCGGGCTCTTCCCGACCGGGCTGTTCTCGTTGGTCGTGGTCACCACCGGTGTCATCTTCGCCTATGCCGCAGTCGAACTCGTCGGCATCGCGGCGGGGGAGACCGAGGAGCCGGCGAAAGTGATGCCGCGGGCGATCAACTCCGTCGTCGCGCGCATCGCGATCTTCTACGTCGGTTCGTTGGTCCTGCTGGCTCTTCTGCTGCCGTATACCGCGTACCACAAGGGCGAAAGCCCCTTCGTGACCTTCTTTTCCAAGGTCGGCGTGCCCGCGGCCGGCGGCATCATGAACATGGTGGTGCTCACTGCCGCGATGTCGAGCCTCAACGCCGGCTTGTACTCGACCGGTCGCGTGCTGCGTTCGATGGCGATGAACGGCAGCGGCCCGGCGTTCACCGCGAAGATGAACCGCAACGGCGTGCCATTCGGCGGGATCGCGCTGACTGCCGTCCTCACTCTGCTGGGCGTCATCCTCAACCTGTTCGTGCCCGAAGATGCGTTCAACATCGCGCTCGACCTTGCGGCGATCGGCATCATCTTCACCTGGGGCATGATCGTCGCCTGCCAGATTCAGCTGTACCGCTGGGAAGCCAAGGGCATCGTGCAGCGGCCCAGCTTCCGGCTGCCCGGTACGCCGTACACCAGCTACGCGACGCTGCTGTTCCTCGTCGCGGTGACTGCGCTGATGTGCTACGAGAACCGCTGGAATCTGATCGCCATCATCGCGCTGGTCCCGTTGCTGACCGGCGGCTGGTACGCGGTGCGGGGCAACGTCCTGGCGATCGCGGCCAAGCGGGTCGGCTACACCGGCGAGTACCCGGTGATTCCGCAACCACCTATTCCCACCCCGCCACACGACAAGACGTAGCGCTTGTGAGGGTTGTGCGTCAGCGGTCACCTATTCCTCGGTGTGAGGGGAAGGCCGGGTGATCACGCGGTCCGCGGCCAGAACTCCTCGAGTCGACGTTCGATGACTGTCCCGGTGGCAAATGCTGCAGCCATGGCGAGGTTCTCGTCGGCGATCTCTTCAGCCCAGTGGGGCGGCCATCCGCCGTCCGTGAGACTGGTCCGCATTGCGAGGACCAGTTCTTCTCGGGTCATGTCCGCATCCACGACCTGAGCAGTGGTGGTGGCGCGATGTGATGCAAGACCGGCAAAACCCCGGCCGCATCCGCATCCGCCTTGAGGGTCTCGACGGTCACGGTCGCATGGGTCCTGAACCCACACGAGTTCCCCGGGGACGCAGTAGTTGTAGTCGTTGCCCCGGGTCCCTTGAGTAAGCGCTGTCGCTACAAGGATTTTCATTCGGCCGGCCTCCTGTTCGGTTGGTGCCGACGCTACGACTGACCACCGACATTGACCGACGGAATGCGAAGCTCGCGGACGAAGGCGGATGTGCCCACCCGAATGCGAAAACGTGTGCTGGACCGCCGAGCCGTTCTCGAACGCAACTGGGTGGCGGAAAATCGGCCCTGGAATCGCCGTGTGGTTGCATTCGGGACTGGCCTACCCCGTGGCCGCGTGTGACAGGTGTGGCCCGCCACGCGTTTCGCAGCCGGCGACACCATCTCAGAGCGCTGGGCGCACCACGCGGGACTAACCTCATCGCCATGGCCCTCACCTTCGCCGATGTCGCCACCGCGAACTACATCCTGCTGACCACCTTCACCAAGGACGGCCGGCCCAAGCCGACGGCCGTCTGGGCAGTTCCCGACGGTGACCGGCTGCTGGTCATCTCCGAGGCCAAGGCCTGGAAGGTCAAGCGGATCCGGAACACCCCGCGCGTGACGGTCGCCAAGTGCGACATGCGCGGCAACCCCAAGAGCGAGGCTGTGGAGGCCACGGCGGCCATCCTGGACCAGTCGCAGCTGGGCGCCGTCTACGACGGCATCGGCAAGCGCTACGGGTTGCTCGGCAAGGCCTTCAACTTCTTCTCCAAGCTGCGCGGTGGCATGGAGAACAACGTCGCGCTGGAGCTGCGGGCGGCGTGAGTCAATTCCCTGCCGGCGCGCCGAAGCTGCCGCGCCACAAGGACATCGGGCGGTTGCTGCTGAACTGTCCGGATCGTCGTGGTGTCATCGCCGCGGTGTCGACGTTCTTGACCCGCTCGGGCGCCAACATCATCTCGCTGGACCAGCACTCGACGGCTCCGGAGGACGGCACCTTCCTGCAGCGCACCGTCTTCCACCTGCCGGGGCTGGCCGCGGCCCAGCCCGAACTGGAGCGCGAATTCCAGGCAGTGGCAGACGAATTCGACATGGACTACCGGTTCACCGATGCGTCCAAACCCAAGCGCGTCGCGATCATGGCGTCGACCGCCGACCACTGTCTGCTCGACCTGCTGTGGCGCAACCGCCGCGGCGAACTCGACATGACCGTGGTGATGGTGATCTCCAACCACGCCGACCTCGCCGAGCAGGTGCGGGCGTTCGGCGTGCCATTCGTGCACATCCCGGCCAGCCGCGACATCCGGGAGCAGGCCGAACAGCGCCAGCTGGAGCTGCTCAAGGGCAACGTCGACCTGGTGGTGCTGGCCCGGTACATGCAGATCATCACGCCCGAGTTCCTCGGGGCCATCGGGTGTCCGCTGATCAACATCCACCATTCGTTCCTGCCGGCCTTCGTCGGCGCCACGCCGTACCGGCGGGCCAAGGAGCGTGGCGTGAAGCTCGTCGGCGCCACCGCGCACTACGTGACCGAAGACCTGGACGAGGGCCCGATCATCGAGCAGGACGTGGTGCGGGTCGACCACACGCACAGCGTCGAAGAACTGGTGCGCCTCGGCGCCGATGTGGAACGCGCGGTGCTGTCGCGGGCCGTCCTGTGGCACTGTCAGGACCGCATTCTGCGCCACGGCAACGAAACCGTGGTCTTCTAGAGCCATGGCTCCGACATTCGACGACGTGTACCGCGAGAAGTACCTGTTGCTGACCACCTTCACGAAAGACGGCCGGCCCAAGCCCACGCCGGTCTGGGGCGTGCCGCACGAGGGCAAGCTGCTGATCAGCACCGACGATGGCTCGTGGAAGACCAAGCGGATCAAGAACACGCCGCGGGTCACCATCCAGAAATGCGGTGCGCTCGGAAAAGTCAAAGGCGAACCGGTCGAGGCCATCGCCCGCAACCTGCCGAAGTCCGAGACCAAGCGTGTTTTCGACATGGTGACCAGGCGCTACTGGTGGCACGCCTGGTGGTGGATCCCGCAGGCCATCATCCGCGGCGGTGTCGACAAGGTGCACGCCGCCATCGAGGTCGAGCCACTTCCCGGCGGCTAGGAACCAATTCCGGCATTTCCACGTTGTCCAGTGCATGGCGATGCGACTATTTCTGGTTTATGCCCTGGTCGAGGTCGCGGTGCTGGCAGCCCTGGCCTCGACCATCGGTGTGGCTTGGACGTTGCTGGCGCTGCTGGCCACCTTTGCCGCCGGCCTGGCCATCGCGGGCACTCAGATCACCCGGCATTTCAGCAGGTTGTCCGACGCACTGAGCGCTCGATCCGCAGACCCGACGCTGGCCACCGACAGCCTGTTGGTGGCCCTCGGCACGGTCCTGGTCGTCGTTCCCGGGCTGGCCAGCTCGGTACTCGGCGCGCTCATGCTCGTGCCGTTCACCCGGCGCGCGGTGCGCCCGGCAGCCAACGCCCTGTTCGGCCGTCGGCTCACCCCGATGGATTTCCCAACCCAGGTGATCTACATCAACCACGACGAGCGCTACCGCGGTCGTGGCGAGTACATCGACGGCGAAGTGATCGAGGTCATCGACAGCTCACCGGTCGTCGCGCAGCGGCACGCTGGCTGAACGGACTAACCTGTCACGTTCGTGACCACCTTTGCGACGACGCTGCTGCTGGGCGGTCGTATTCACAGTCCTGCGGCGCCCGACGCCACCGCGATCGCGATCCGTGACGGCGTGGTGGCCTGGCTCGGTTCCGATGACGTCGGGCGGGCGCTGCACCCGGATGCCACCGTCGTCGACCTCGAGGGCGCGTTCGTGGCGCCGGCGTTCGTCGACAGCCATGTGCACCTGACTGCCACCGGGCTCACCGTGGTCGGGCTCGACCTGCGTACCGCGACGTCGCTGCCGCACCTGTTGACCTTGCTGGCGGAGCACGCCGCGCAGCACCCGGACGGCGTCATCTGGGGCCACGGCTGGGACGAGTCCGGCTGGCCCGAGCGCGTCATCCCGACCACCGCCGACCTCGACGGCGTCCTCGGCGGCCGGCCTGCCTACCTGGCCCGGGTCGACGTACACTCGGCCGTCGCGACGACCGGCCTGCGGCAGCTGGTCCCCGGGCTCGCCGACGCTGCGGGCTTCTCCACGCAGGGACCGCTGACCGCCGATGCCCACCACCGCGTACGGGCCGCGGCCCGCGGTCTGCTCAGCGCGACGCAACGTCGCGACGCCCAGCGCGCCGCGCTCGATCTGGCCGCCCGCAACGGCATCGTCGCGGTACACGAGTGCGCGGGCCCCGAGATCGGCGGCCTCGACGACTGGGCCGACCTGCGCGCCACCGAACATGGCGTCGACATCGTCGGCTACTGGGGGGAGGCCGTCGACGACGCGGCCGCGGCCCGCGACCTGCTGGCCCGGACCGGCGCCGAGGGCCTGGCCGGCGACCTCTTCATCGACGGTGCGCTGGGCTCCCGCACCGCCTGGCTACAGCAGCCCTACACCGATGCGCCCGACTGCTGTGGCAACACCTACCTGGACACCGACGCCGTCACAGCACACCTGCTGGCGTGCACCGAGGCCGGCATCACCGCGGGCTTTCACGTCATCGGCGACGCCGCGGTCGCCACCGCCGTCGAAGCCCTGGAGCGCACCGTGGCCGCGTTCGGGGCACCCGCGGTGGCGCGCTGCGGGCACCGGCTGGAGCACCTCGAGATGGTGGACGCGGAGCAGGCGCGCAAGCTCGGCGCGTGGGGCGTGGTCGCCAGCATGCAGCCGAATTTCGACGCACTGTGGGGCGGCGCCGACGGCATGTACGCGCAGCGTCTCGGTGTCGATCGAGCGCAGGGTTTGAACCCGTTCGCGCTGTTAGCATCGCAAGGCGTGCCCCTCGCCTTCGGTTCGGACAGTCCTGTCACCAGCATCAATCCGTGGGAATCGGTGCGCGCGGCCATCAGTCACCGGACCGCCGGCAGTGCCATCTCGGCGCGATCGGCATTCCTGGCGGCCAGCCGCGGTGCCTGGCGGGCCGGCGGTGTGCGCGACGGCATGACCGGGACGCTGGTGCCGGGAGCCGTCGCGTCGTACGCCGTATGGCAGGTGCCGGGAGGTGCCGAGGCCTTGGACGTCACCGCACCGGCCGACGCCGTGCAGCGCTGGTCGACCGATCCGCGGTCGCGGGTACCGGCGCTGCCACCCCTGGGACCCGACGACGAGCTGCCGACCTGCCTGCAGACCGTGCACCGCGGTGAGCTGATCCATGGCTGAGGGCACCGAAGAGGTACAGGAAGAAGTACCGGAAGCGGACCCAGCCGAGCCGCAGCCGGAAGCGCCCGACAAGCCGGAACAACCGCGGGGCCCCGGACGCGGCGCGCGCATCGTCGCCGGCCTGCGACGGTTCTTCGAGCCCCGGTTGATCCGGTTGGCCGCCGCCGTCGTGGCCGGTCTGCTGCTGTGCGCGAGCTTCCCGCCGTTCGACCTCTGGTACCTGTCGTTCGTCGCGCTGGCGCTGCTGGCCTGGGTGCTGGTCGACGAACGCACCACGCCCGCAGGCGGTTTCGGCTACAGCATGCTGGCCGGGATGGCGTTCTACGCGCTGCTGCTGCCGTGGATCAGCAACTTCGTCGGCCCCGTGCCATGGCTCATGCTGGCGGCGTTGGAGGCGTTCTTCACCGGGGTGTTCGGCTTGACCGCGGTGCTCGTGCGGCGCCTGCCGGCCTGGCCGCTGTGGTTCGCCGCGCTGTGGGTATCGGCCGAATGGCTCAAGTCGACGGTGCCGTTCGGCGGCTTCCCGTGGGGCGTCGTCGCCTTCGGCCAGACCGACAGCCCACTGCTGCCGCTCGCGCAGCTCGGCGGTGCGCCGCTGGTGTCGTTCGCGGTGGCGCTCATCGGTTTCTGCGCAACGGCCATCGTGCTCGAGGCGGTCAGGCACTGGCGGCACGATCACCGCACGGGTGCCGCGGCCCCGCCGGAGGTGTTCATCCCGGGCATCTGCATCGCCGTGGTGCTGCTGCTCACCGTGCTGGCCTGGCCGCACGTCCGCAAGGCCGGCGCCGGTGCGGGTGACGACCCCGCGATCAACGTCGCCGCCGTCCAGGGCAACGTGCCGCGTCTCGGCTTGGACTTCAACGCCCAGCGGCGCGCAGTGCTCGACAACCACGTCCACGAAACCAAGCTGCTGGCCGAGGACGTCCGCGCCGGGCGCGCACCGCAACCGACGGTGGTGATCTGGCCGGAGAACTCGTCGGACATCGACCCGTTGGTCAATGCCGACGCCGCGGAACTGATCTCGGCCGCATCCTCCGCGATCCACGCGCCGATCCTGGTGGGCACCGTGCTGGCCGCACCGGAGTACACGCCGGACCATCCGGTGACCACCAACTCGGTGATCGTCTGGAACGGGACGGACGGGCCGGGGGAGCGTCACGACAAGGCCATCGTCCAGCCGTTCGGGGAGTACCTGCCCTGGCGCAGCTTCTTCCGGATGTTGTCGTCGTACGCCGATCGGGCCGGCTACTTCGTGCCGGGCAAAGGCACCGGCGTCGTCACCGCCGCGGGGGTGCCGATCGGGGTGACGACCTGCTGGGAGGTCATCTTCGACCGCGCCGCCCGGCAGTCGGTACTGAATGGCGCGCAGCTGCTGGCGGTGCCCGCGAACAACGCGACGTTCGACGAACCGATGAGCGTGCAGCAGCTGGCGTTCGCCCGGTTGCGTGCTGTCGAACACGACCGGTACGTCGTCGTCGCGGGTACCACCGGCATCAGCGCCGTGGTCGCGCCGAACGGCCAGGTCCTCGAGCGCACCGAGTTCTTCCAGCCCGGTTATCTGGATCGCCAGGTGCGGTTGAAGACCGATCTGACCTTCGCCACGAGGTGGGGACCGGTCATCAACAGGGTGCTCATCGGGGTCGGCGTTTCGGCTCTTCTGGCAGCCATGTTGCACAATAGGAACCTCGTGCGCCGCCGCCTGGCGGCTGCGGAACGTCAGGACGGCAGCGGAGCCGGGCCTGACACCGACACCGACACCGAGAACGAACAGGGGTAATGACCATGGGCGAGGACCGTCCGAGTCAGCGCACGCTGGTCATCATTCCGACCTACAACGAGCGCGAGAACCTGCCGTTGATCGTCGGCCGGGTGCACGCCGCCCGTCCGGACGTCCACGTGCTCGTCGTCGACGACGACAGCCCCGACGGCACCGGCCAGCTGGCCGACGAGCTGGCGCTGGCCGATCCCGACCGCGTGCACGTCATGCACCGCGCCGGCAAGGGCGGTCTGGGCGCCGCGTACCTCGCGGGGTTCGCCTGGGGCCTGGGCCGCGGCTACAGCGTGCTGGTCGAGATGGACGCCGACGGCAGCCACGCGCCCGAGGAGCTGTACCGCCTGCTGGACGCCGTCGACGCCGGGGCCGACCTGGCCATCGGGTCGCGGTACGTCCCGGGCGGCGCCATCCGCAACTGGCCGCGTCGCCGGCTTGTCCTGTCGCGCACCGCGAACACCTACGCCCGCGTGCTGCTGGGCGTCAAGATTCACGACATCACGGCCGGCTACCGCGCCTACCGGCACGACGTGCTGGAGAAGATCGGCCTCGATGACGTCGATTCGAAGGGCTACTGCTTCCAGATCGACCTGACGTGGCGGGCCATCAATGCGGGCTTCACCGTCGTCGAGGTGCCCATCACGTTCACCGAGCGCGAACTGGGCGTCTCGAAGATGAGCGGGTCCAACATCCGCGAGGCCATGTCGCAGGTGGCGAAGTGGGGCATCCGCGGCCGGCTGGACCGGGCCCGCGGCGTCGTCCGCTAGCGACACCGGCCACAGCGCGAAAAAGCCCCGCCTCGCGGCGGGGCTTTTCTGTTTGACCAGGCGATCAGCCGCGGCGGCGGGTCTTGATCAGCTCCAGGCGCTCCTTGAGCAGCTCTTCGAGCTCCTCGACGGAACGACGCTCGAGCAGCATGTCCCAGTGGGTACGCGGCGGCTTGACCTTCTTGGGCTCGGGAACGTCACCCTCGAGCAGGGTGCCTTCCATGCCGTTCTTGCACGCCCAGGTGCCGGGGATTTCCGCGTCGTCGGCGAACGGAACTTCGAATTCCTCGCCGTTGTCGGTGCGGTAGCGGGCCACCTGCCGCGGCGCCAGGTCATGGTTACGGTCGGTCTCGTAGCTCACAGCTCCGAGGCGACTGCCTCTCAGGACACGATCAGCCATCGAAAATCACTCCCTTGGTATAGCGACAGGGAATCAACGCAGGCCAGCGCCGTGAAGTTCCCGACTCGATTGTCCATGATACCGGCGTTCGGCCGGCCGGCGGATACAGTCACGACCGTGAGGCGGACATGAAGCGTTCGAAGGCCCAGCCATGCCGGTGGTGTGGCCGCGAGGTGGCCGACGCCGGCATGGGCCGACGTCGCCAGTACTGCCGCCAGTCGTGCCGCCAGCGGGCCTATGAACAGCGGGCCATGGTCAAGGGGACCAACCTGGCCGAGGACTCGGTGGTGCTCAGCGCCGAAGAAGCGGCGGCGCTCTCGGACCGCGTTTATCAGGTACGGTGTGCGGCCGAGGACGTCGCGACGGCAGTTGCCGAAGGCGCCGGACCCACTGAATTGAAAGAACTGTGTGAGGTGCTGCTGCAGGCCGCCAAAGACGCCGACGGTTGGCGTTAGGGGCGAGCGCGGCGGCGGGAAAGAAACTGGTGCATGACTGACGACCGTCGGCGGATACACAAGCCGACCAAGTTCCTGGGCCGCGGCTTCGAGGCGTTCCACGATGTCGAGGATCCCGTGCAGGACAGTCGCGTTGCCCACGAGACCGCGGCGGCGCTGCTGGAACGCGTTCGCAGCTACCCGGACCCCGACGTGGTCTCCCGGCTGGTGGCGTACACCGACGAGCACGGCATCGAGACCATCGCCGAGTTGTGGGCCGGGGCCGGGCCGCGCAGTCTGCCCGGTGCGCTGTGGCGCGTCTATCTGCTGCGGCTGTCGATCCGCACCGACCCCTATGCGGCGAGTCTGATGTTCGGCCGCGGCACGGAGGTGCTGCATTCGATCTACCCGGTGGTCGCCGGTGCGGAGACGCCCGTCGGGCCGACGGAGATCCGTGAGCTCGCCGACCGCATTCTGCGCGGCGTCTTCGAGGGGGATTTCGCCGTGGCGCTGGAACGCGCGGCGGCATACTGCCGCGTGAGTGCGGCCGGCTGCACGAGCCTGGCCGACGACGCGACGATGACGGCGCCGGAGCGTGCCGCGGAACTCACCGACCGTGCCGTGACGTTCACCCGGATCGCCAATGAGCTGCACGCCGCGGCCGGGTTGTGGCGCAGCGATTCGCTGGATTGACGCTGTCACCGCCGATCTCGGCGGGACACAGCTGAGAAGTTAAAGCCAGACCGCAGAACGCCTCTCGGCGGTAGGCCGCTCGTGGCGGCGAAATTTGGGGCCCGGGGTTACTGCGGCCTGGCGGTCTTCACTCTAGCCGAAGTTGCGGTGGGGTGAGCAATTCAGTGACGGGTGGCACTGAGCGTCGAGGCCGGCTGTGGGGCGCGCGCGACGACCGATCTTGGCAAGCCTGGAGCAGGGTGCGCGATTCGGGCCCGGCGGGGCTTAGTGTGTCGACGTGGGAGACGTCAGTGGTGACCTGCAGCAGTGCCTGCCAGAGGAACTGAAGACACTGTTCCTGTTCGAGTCGCTGACGGACGAGCAGTTGGCGCAGCTGTGTCACGCCGGTCACATCGAGGTCTTCGGCCCGGGCCCGGTCATCACCGAGGGTGATCCCGTCACGCCGCTCCGGGTTCTCATCGATGGCGAGTTGGTGCTCTCGAAGCGTGTCGGTGGCCGGGAACTCGAGATCGAGCGAACGTCGCAGCCCGGCGTCTACTTCGGTGCCCGGTCGGCGTTCAGTCCCGTCGGGCATGACCGGAACCGGTTCTCGGTGCGGGCCACCCGGCCGAGTCGGTTCTTCGTCATGCCTGCCGACGAATTCGGTGCCTTCGTCAAGACCCAGTTCCCGATGGCGGTCCATCTCGTCGACGGGCTGGCGGAGACCGCGGAGAAGCAGCACCGCGTCGCCGACGAACGGGACCGGATGCTGGCACTCGGACAGCTCTCGGCCGGATTGACACACGAACTCAACAACCCGGTGGCCGCCGTCGCCCGCGCCGCAACCGACCTGCGCGGCCGCTTGGATGCTCTCACGGTGCCGCTCATGGACAGCGAATTCGACAGCGCGGCGCTGACTTTCCTGGCCGCGGCGCAGGCCGACGTGGTCGCGAAGGTCGCCGCCGCGTCCGGACAGCGGCTGTCGGCGATGCGGGCGAGCGACCTCGAGGACGAGGTCTGTGAATGGTTGTCCAGCCAAGGCATAGCGGACGCCTGGGACATGGCGCCGACGTTCGTCGAGGTCGGACTGGATTGTGAATGGCTCGAACGGGCGCTGCCGGGAGACCACCGGCCGGACTGGCTGCCCCGCGCCATGACGTGGTTGCGGCACCGGGCCGAGGCCGAACTGCTGACGCATCAGCTCAATGATGCGGCACACCGGATTTCGGGCCTGGTCGCCGACGTCAAGCAGTACACCCAGCTGAACAGCGCGCCGTTCCAGTTCGCGGAGGTCGGCACCCTGCTGACCAGTACTCTGCGGATGTTCGCCGGACGGATCGGCGCGGGTACGCCGGTGGAAGTGATCACGGACTTCGATCCGTCGATACCCGAATTGCTGTGTTACCCAGCCGAACTCAATCAGGTGTGGACGCGCATCATCGAGAACGCGATCGCCGCGATGCGACCGTTCGGCTCGGGGACGCTCACGGTGCGCAGCCGATTCGAGGACGATGCGGTCCGGATCGAGATCAGTGACACCGGCAGCGGGATTCCCGCCGATGTCCGTGGGCGCATCTTCGACCCGTTCTTCACCACCAGACCGCTCGGCGAAGGTACCGGCCTGGGCTTGCATCTGGCCAGGCAGATCATCGTCAACCGGCACGGCGGCGAGCTGTTCGCGGCCTCACAACCGCGGCACACCACCTTCGTCGTGCGGCTTCCATTACGACCCGTACCGGAGGGCGAAGGAGCATGACGACGGCGTTCGTGCTGTCCGGCGGCGGCAGCCTGGGGTCCGTCCAGGTGGGCATGCTGCTGGGGCTGGCCGAGGTGGGAATCAAGCCGGACCTCATCGTCGGCACTTCTGTCGGGGCCCTCAACGGCGCGTGGATCGCCGGGCGGTCCGACCACGACGGGGCCCTGGCGCTCGCGGATCTGTGGCGGACCCTGTCGCGCCGGAAAGTGTTCCCGACCAGCCCGAGCATGGGGTTGCTCGGTGTTCTCGGGCGTCGGCCGCACCTGGTGTCCGACGTCGGGATCCGCACGATCCTGAAGCAGCACCTGAGGTTCGGGCGGTTGCAGGACGCACCCACGCCGCTACACGTGGTGGCCACCGACGTGCTGTCCGGGCAGGATGTCCTGCTGTCGTCGGGTGACGCCGTCGACGCCATAGTGGCCAGTGCGGCCATCCCGGCTGTCCTGCCTCCGGTCCGGATCGGCGGGCGTGATCTGGTCGACGGCGGCGTGGTGAACAACACACCGCTGTCGCACGCGGTCGCCCTCGGCGCAACCGAGGTGTGGGTGTTGCCCACCGGCTACTCGTGCGCCATGCCGCAATCACCCACGGGCGCACTCGCGATGGCCATGCACGCCTTCACGCTGGCGATCAATCGGCGGCTGGCCACCGACGTCGAACGGTTCGAGGGGCTGGTCGAGTTGCACGTGGTGCCACCGTTGTGTCCGGTGCGGGTGTCGCCGGTGGACTTCTCCCGGTCGGCCGAACTCATCGATCGGTCACTCAACTCGACGCGACACTGGTTGCCGACCGACCGCACGGGAACGCGGCAGTCCGAGGTGCTCGAGTTCCACCGCGATTGAGGCCTACTTCAGCACGTTGACGGCGCGCGCGATGACGAGCGCGGTCGTCGAGATCGACACCAGCGACTGCAGTGTCATCATCATCTTCGCCCATCGCGAGAGCGGCATGGTGTCGGTGGGGGAGAACGCCACGACGTTGGTGTAGCTGACGTACAGGTAGTCGACGAACGTTGGGCGCCAACCTGGTTCGGCGTTCTGCGGATCGCTCATCTGGGGGAACTGGAAGTCCGGGTACGGGTCGTCGCCGGCCCGCCGGGCGAACGGTCCACCGCGGTCCAGCTCCCAGAACCAGATGCCGAACACGATGACGTTGGTGATGAAGATCGCCGCGCCGCTGCCCAACAACAGCCCGGCGTTGTTGGAGACCTGGCCGGACAGGATGTGGACGTCGAGGACGATCGCCGAGGTTGTGTTGTCGGCGGTGATGGCCGCGGTCAACGCCCACATCGCCCATTTGCCGACGGTGGTCTCCCGGGACATCCGCACCGGGTTGATGATCAGCAGCACGACCACGAGCAGCAGCTCGAGGCCGATGAGCGGCCACCGGGGCACGACCGTGTACTGCTCGGGGACGGCCCATTGCAGCAGGACCGCGCCGAGGATGGCGGCGATCACCGGCAGCCGGTTCTCCGGTGCGCCGGGCCGCAGCCACGACGGCACGTGGTGTTCGGCGCTGCTCGTCAGGCGGTGCGTGCGCTCGACGAATGTCCTGACCGCCGGCGGCACCGGTTCTCCAGTGGGGTCCATGCGCTCAGTTTCGCACCGAGATGACACCATTAGACGGTGTCTGCCGAGCTGAGCCAGGGAACCCACAGGACGTCGCCGCTTGCCGCGGCCGACATCGATGCGGCTGCCCGGCGAATTTCCTCGGTGGTGACGCGCACCCCGTTGCAGTACAGCGATCGGCTGTCGGCGCTGACCGGCGCCCAGGTGTACCTCAAGCGGGAGGACCTGCAGGCGGTGCGCTCGTACAAGCTGCGCGGTGCCTACAACCTGCTGATGCAGCTCTCCGATGAGGAGAAGGCCGCGGGCGTCGTGTGCTCGTCGGCCGGCAATCACGCCCAGGGCTTCGCGCTGGCCTGCCGCTCGATGGGTGTGCACGGCCGCGTGTACGTCCCGGCCAAGACGCCGAAGCAGAAGCGGGACCGCATCCGCTACCACGGCGGCGATTTCATCGAGCTGATCGTCGGTGGCGCCACCTACGACCTGGCCGCCGCCGCGGCGCTCGAGGACGTTGCCCGCACGGGCGCCACGCTGGTGGCGCCGTACGACGACCTGCGCACCATGGCCGGTCAGGGCACCATCGCGGTCGAGATCCTCGAGCAGTTGGACGGCGAACCCGACCTGGTGATCGTGCCGGTGGGTGGTGGCGGGTGCATCAGCGGCATCACCACCTACCTGACCGCGCACACGAAGGCGACCGCCGTGCTCGGGGCCGAGCCCGCCGGGGCGGCGTCGATGATCGCGGCGCTGGCCAAGGGCGAGCCGGTGACGCTGGAGCATGTCGACCAGTTCGTCGACGGCGCGGCGGTGGCCCGGGCCGGGGAGCTGACCTACGCGGCGCTCGCCGCCGCCGGCGACATGGTGTCGGTGACGACCGTCGACGAGGGCGCGGTGTGCACCGCGATGCTCGACCTGTACCAGAACGAGGGCATCATCGCCGAGCCCGCGGGCGCGCTGTCGGTCGCGGCGTTGATGGAGAACGGTGTCGAGGCCGGGTCGACGGTGGTCTGCCTGATCTCCGGCGGCAACAACGACGTGTCGCGCTACGGCGAGGTGCTCGAGCGATCGCTGGTGCACCTGGGCCTCAAGCACTACTTCCTGGTGGACTTCCCGCAGGAGCCCGGCGCGCTGCGGCGATTCCTCGACGAGGTGCTCGGGCCCAACGACGACATCACCCTGTTCGAATACGTCAAGCGCAACAACCGGGAGACCGGCGCGGCGCTGGTCGGCATCGAACTCGGTTCGGCCGCGGGCTTCGACGGGCTGCTGGAACGGATGCACGATTCGGGCATCCACGTGGAGCCCTTGGAGCCGGGGTCGCCGGCGTACCGGTACCTGACCTAGTCGTCTCGGCGCAGCACCGCGAAGCTGTGGCCGGCCAGTGTCGTGGCGCCGGTACCGAATTCGGGGGTCTGTGAGCTCAGCACCACCTCGCCGGTGACGGGTACGGCGACGGGCCGTTCGCCGAGGTTGCACGCCACGGCGAACGCGCCGCGGTGCATGACGATCCAGCGGTCGGCCTCGTCGAACTCGAGGCGTAGGTGATCCAGCCACGGGTCGGCGAAGTCGGGTTCGGTGCGCCGCAACGTGATCAGGTCGCGGTAGAGCCGCAGCAACCGGGCGTGCTCGCCCGTGCCGACCTCGTCCCAGTCGAGTTTGGAGCGCCGGAACGTGGCGGGGTCCTGCGGATCGGGAATGTCGTCGGCGGCCCAGCCGTGATCGGCGAACTCCGCCTTGCGGCCCTCGGCCGTCGCGCGCGCGAGCTCGGGTTCGGGATGTGAACTGAAGAACTGGAACGGTGTCGACGCGCCCCACTCCTCGCCCATGAAAAGCATTGCCGTATAAGGTGATCCGAGGACCAGCGCGGCCTTGACCGCCAACTGTCCGAAGTCGAGGTACTGCGACGGGCGGTCACCGATCGCCCGGTTGCCCACCTGGTCGTGTGTGCAGGTATAGGCCAGCAGCCGGGTCGCCGGAATCTGCGCGGTGTCGAGCTCCCGGCCATGGCGACGGCGCCGGAACGACGAGTAGGTGCCGGCATGGAAGAAGCCACGCTTGAGGGTGGTGGCGAGAGTCTGCATCGACCCGAAATCGGCGTAGTAGCCCTGCCGTTCGCCGGACACCGCGGTGTGGATGGCGTGGTGGATGTCGTCGTCCCACTGGGCGGCGAGACCATAGCCGCCGTGGTCGCGCGGAGTGATCAGCCGCGGGTCGTTGAGATCGCTTTCGGCGATCAGGGACAGCGGGCGGCCCAATTCCTGTGCCAGCGCGTCGGTTTCGCCGGCCAGCTCCTCCAGCAGATGCACCGCCGTGGTGTCGACCAGCGCGTGCACGGCGTCCAGCCGCAGGCCGTCGATGCCGAAATCCCGCATCCAGCGCAGCGCGCAGTCGAGAATGTACCGGCGTACCGCATCGGAGTCGGCGGCGGCGATGTTGATCGCTTCACCCCACGGGGTCCGGCCCACGGTCAGGTACGGCCCGAACTTGGGCAGGTAATTCCCGGACGGGCCAAGGTGATTGAACACGGCGTCGAGCAGCACGCCCAGGCCCCGGCGGTGGCAGGCGTCGACGAAGCGCACCAGACCTGACGGGCCACCGTAGGGTTCGTGCACGGCGTACCACAGCACGCCGTCGTAACCCCAGCCGTGGTTGCCGCTGTAGGCGTTGACCGGCATGAGTTCGACGAAGTCGACACCGAGGTCGATCAGATGGTCCAGCCGCTCGATGGCGGCGTCGAACGTGCCGGCCTCGGTGAACGTGCCGACATGCAGTTCGTAGATCACCGCGCCGTCGGTGGTGCGGCCGGGCCAGGGCGCCGGCGGCTCGGATGTCCACAGCTGCGAAAGTCCGTGCACGCCATCGGGTTGTCGCGGTGAACGGGGGTCGGGCAACGGATCGGAATCATCCAGGGCGAAGCCGTAGCGGGCATCGGCCGGCACGTCGACGGTGACGCGCCACCAGCCGTCGCCGGAGCGGGTCATGGGGTGCCGGGCCCCGTCGACTTCGAGTGCCACGTCGTTCGGCGTGGGCGCCCAGACCGAGAATTCGTGGTCAGGCACCGGTCTTCTCCAGCAGTACGCCGGGCAGTTCGGCGAAGAGCGCGTCGACGGCGACGGTGCCGGACCACACGCGCCCGGTCAATCGGTCGGTCCACTCACCTTCAGGCAGCTCGACAGCCGTGTCGGCGCACGCTGATTCGTCGAGCTTCAGCGTCCAGCGGGGCACGACCACGAGCACATCGGTGCCGCGCCGGAACGCGACGACGTGGTCGGCGGCAGGTCCCTCGGCGACGACGGGTGTGTAGTCACCCGACAGGTACGTGTCCGGCCGGTCCCGGCGTGACCGCAGCGCTGCCGCGACCACCCGAATCTTGGGATGGTTCAGCGCGGTGAGTTCGGTCTGCCGGCTCGCGAAATCCACCGGACGGCGATTGTCGGGGTCCACCAGGCTGTCGTCGAAAAGCTCCGTGCCCTGATAGACGTCGGGGATCCCCGGCACGGTGAGCGCCAGCAGCTTCTGCGCGACGGCATCGCAACGTGCGGCCTCATCGAGCTGCTGGACGAATGCGGTGACTTCTCCCGCGACGGGCCCGTCGATCAGGGCATCGATCCAGTCGTGGACCGCATCTTCGAATCCCTGGTCCGGTTGCTCCCAGTTGGTGTGCAGTTCGGCTTCGCGGATCGCCTTCTCGGCGTAGGCGTGCAGCCGAGCACGGACGGTGTCGTCGACATCGCCTGCGGCCGGCCAGACGCCGATGATGTTCTGCCACAAGAACAATCCGGTGCCTTCGTCGGGCGGGACGCACACGGTGTTCCAGCGGCGGACGCGCTCGGCCCAGCGCTCGGCGCACTGGGACAGCACCGTGATGCGGGCGCGCACATCCTCGCCGCGCTTGGTGTCGTGGGTGGACAGCGTCACCATGGTGGCCGGCCAATCGCGTGCGCGCGCTGCGGCGCGCTGGTGGAACTCGGCCGTGCTCATGCCGAAGCATTCGGGGGTGCCGCCGACCTCGTTCAGCGACACCAGCCGAGCATCGCGGTAGAACAGGGTGTCCTCGACGGCCTTGGCCGTCATCGCACCACACAACTGCTGCAACCGGGACGCCGGTTCGGCCTGCTCGAGGGCCGTGCCGACCAGCTGCAGGGCCGCTGCCAGTTCTGGTGCCGCGCCGAGGGTTTCGTTGATGGCTTCGGGCAGCACCGCGGACAGTACCGGGTAGTCGGTGCGGTACACGCTCACGCGGCTGAGCAGTTGGGCGATGGCGGTCGGGAGGGCAGGATCGTCGTCCCCGGCGGCCCGCACGATGGCCCGGCGCAGCCGGGCCAGCTCGCTGGCCAGCGTCTCGGTGACGACCTTGATCTTGAGTTCGCGGGCATCGCACCGGGTTTCGCGGGCCAGTTCCGTCAGCGCGTCGGCTCCCTCGGGGTCGACGAAGAGCCCGCCGATCTCGCGCAGCACGTCGTAACCGGTGGTGCCCGCGATGGGGAGGCTGGGGTCCAGCGGCTCGTCGGCGGCCAGGATCTTCTCGGCGACGATCCAGGCGTCGGGCCCGGCCAACGCGCGCAGCCGGGCGACATAGCCTGCCGGATCGGTCAACCCGTCGATGTGGTCGACCCGCAACCCGTCCACCAAGCCCTCGCGGAACCAGCGCCGGATCTCGGCGTGGCTGGCGTCGAACACGTCGGGATCCTCCTGGCGCACCGCCGCCAGTGAGGTGATGGAGAAGAACCGCCGGTAGCCGCAGACACCGGACTGCCAGCCCGTCAACCGGTAGGCCTGCCGGGCGTAGACCTCGGCGGCGGTGCCCGCGCCGGTGCCGGGCCGGATCGGCCAGGTCCGGTCACCGAGCCGCAGCACGTCACCGTCGACGGCGAGATCGTCGGCGTCGGAGTCGGAACCCAGCACGGGCAACACTATTCGGCCGTCGGGGTCCAGGTCCCAGTCGATGTCGAAGTAGCTCGCGTACCGCGACGACCGGCCGTACGTCAGGAGGTCCCACCACCACGGATTCTGCTCGGGGTGTTCGACGCCGACGTGGTTCGGCACGATGTCGACGACGAGCCCCAGGCCGCGCGCCCGCGCCGCGGCGGACAGCCGGGAAAAACCTTCCGGCCCACCGAGCTCCGCCGAGACGGCCGTGGGGTCGGTGACGTCGTAGCCGTGCGTCGACCCGGAGGCCGCGGTCAGCACCGGCGACAGGTAGAGGTGCGATACACCCAGTTCATCGAGGTAGGGCAGCAGGGCCAGGGCGTCGTCGAAGGTCATTCCGTCGCTACGCATCTGCAGTCTGTACGTAGAGATAACGGGCATGACCGGCATCGTGGTCACGCCGTCTTACGCAGTACCAGCAGCGAACGCGCCTGGAGTGAGATTGTCGCGCCGGCCTCGGCCACGAGTTCGGTGTGACCGTGTGGGTCGGCGGTGTCCAGCGCCGCCGCCCAGCTCGCGCCGTAGTCCGCGCCGGGGATCACGAAATCGAGTGCCTCGTCGTGGGCGTTGAAGCACAGCAGGAACGAGTCGTCGGTGACCCGCTCACCGCGGGCGTTGGGCTCGGGTATCGCATCGCCGTTGAGGAACACCGAGATGCTCTTGCCGAAACCGGAATCCCAGTCCTCCAGCGTCATCTCCTCGCCGGCCGGGGTCAGCCACGCGATGTCGCGGACCTGCCCGGTGCTGCGCACCGGTTGACCGGCCAGGAACCGGCGTCGCCGGAAGACGGGATGCTTCCGCCGGAACGCCACCACGGTGCGGGTGAATTCCAGTAGGGCCGAGTTGGTCTCGCACATGGTCCAGTCCATCCACGACAGTGGGTTGTCCTGGCAGTAGACGTTGTTGTTGCCCTGCTGGGTGCGCCCGATCTCGTCACCGTGACTGATCATCGGCGTGCCCTGCGACAGCATCAGCGTCGCGAAGATGTTGCGGCGCTGGCGTTCCCGAAGCTCGACGATCTTCGGATCGTCGGTCGGGCCTTCGACACCGCAGTTCCAGGACCGGTTGTGGCTCTCGCCGTCCCGGTTGTCCTCGCCGTTGGCCTCGTTGTGCTTCTCGTTGTAGGACACCAGATCGGTCAGCGTGAAGCCGTCGTGGCACGTGACGAAGTTGATGCTCGCGCTCGGCCGGCGGCCCGTCGCCTCGTAGAGGTCCGAGGAACCGGTCAGCCGGGAGGCGAACTCGCCCAGGGTCGCGGGCTCGCCCCGCCAGTAGTCGCGCACAGTGTCGCGATACTTCCCGTTCCACTCGGTCCACAAACCTGGGAAGTTGCCGACCTGGTAGCCGCCCTCGCCGACATCCCACGGCTCGGCGATCAGCTTCACCTGGCTGATCACCGGATCCTGTTGCACCAGATCGAAAAACGCCGACAGCCGGTCCACGTCGTAGAACTCCCGGGCCAGGGTCGAGGCGAGGTCGAAGCGGAAGCCGTCGACGTGCATCTCCAGCACCCAGTACCGCAGCGAATCCATGATCAGCTGCAGCGTGTGGGGATGACGCGCGTTGAGGCTGTTGCCGGTCCCGGTGAAATCCTTGTAGAGCGAGGGGTCGTCGTCGTCCAGCCGGTAGTAGGCGGCGTTGTCGATGCCGCGGAAGTTCAGCGTCGGGCCGAGGTGATTACCCTCGGCGGTGTGGTTGTAGACCACGTCCAGGATGACTTCGATGCCCGCTTCGTGGAACGACTTCACCATGGTCTTGAACTCGGCGACCGCGCTGCCGGCATGCTGGTTCCACGAGTACTGGTAGTGCGGCGCGAAGAAGCCGAACGTGTTGTAGCCCCAGTAGTTTCGCAGGCCCAGGTCCAGCAGCCGGTGGTCGTGCAGGAACTGGTGCACCGGCATCAGCTCGATCGCGGTGACGCCGAGGGACCGCAGGTGCTCGATGATCGCCGGGTGGGCGAGTCCGGCGTACGTGCCGCGCAGCTCTTCGGGGATCGCCGGGTGCGTCTGCGTCATGCCCTTGACGTGGGCCTCGTAGATCACCGTCTCGTGATACGGCGTCCGCGGTAGCCGGTCGTTGTCCCAGTTGAAGAACGGGTTGATGACCACGCTGGTCATGGTGTGCCCCAGCGAATCGATGCCGGGCGGCTCGCCGGTGGCCGAGGGCGCCGCCATGTCGTAGGAGTACAGCGCCTGCGTGAAGTCGAAGTCGCCGTGGAAGGACTTGCCGTAGGGGTCGAGCAGCAGCTTGCTCGGATCGCAGCGGTGTCCGTTGGCAGGGTCCCATGGCCCATACACCCGGAATCCGTAGCGCTGCCCGGGCGTCACCGCCGGCAGGTAGCAATGCCACACGTAGCTGTCGACCTCATCGAGGTTGACGCGTTCCTCGGTGCCGTCCTTCGCGATCAGGCACAGCTCGACACGCTCGGCGACTTCGGAGAACAGCGAGAAATTCGTGCCGGACCCGTCGTAGGTGGCACCGAGGGGATAGGCGCTACCCGGCCAGACGCCAACAACCATGAAGGCAGCTCACCACCAGCCGGTGGCAGCCCCGACCTGGCGGCCGAGTTCGGCGGTCATGGTGCGCATGTAGGTGGCGGACAGATGATGAGAGTCGTGGTACAGCAACACATTTCCCTCCACAGCGCGGCAGATGTCAGGGCGGCACACCGCGTCACTCATGTCGAGCGGTTTCAGCAGTGGGAACTGCGCGACGAAATCGAGGGTCGGGTTGTGGTCGGACAGTACCTCGGAGCGGGCGATACCGCATGACGTCGAATTGCCGCCGCTGGCAAGGCAGTCCGCGGGGAAGAACGGCTTACCGTCGCGCACCAGCCACGGGGTGTCGCGCATGGCCAGGATCGGGATGTTCGCATCCGACAGGCGCTGCCAGATTCCGATGTAGGTGCCCGGCATGACGTCACCGGACTTGATGTTCCAGGGGCGCGTGGAGGTGGTGAAGACGAAACTCGGATGGTCGGCCACCAGCTTCGGCATGACCAGCTCGTTCCATTCGTAGCACTTCGGGTACGGCCGGTTGTCGCCCATCACCAGCGGGTTCTGCTCGGTCGACAGTGGGCAACCCATCTTCAGATAGGTGACCACCTTGAAGTGGTAGCGCTTGCCGAGCAGGTCCAGCGCGGTGATCCAGTGCTCGGCGTGCGAGCCGCCGGCGAGCGCCACCGTGCGCGTCGCGGCGATGTCACCGTAGGAGCAGTTGCGGATGGACAGGTCGTCGAAGTCCGCGATACAGCTGTCGGCCGTCGTGGCGGGTACGTCGTCCTTGGCTTCGAGCACGGTCGGGCGGAACGGCAGCTTCGGCACCTTGAGGTGCCGCAGCAGCGACCGCGCACCCGGGTAGTCGACCGGGTTGAGCGTGGCGAGCTCCTTGCCGTTGGCCCGCTCGATGTTCATGTGCTCGCGCCAGGTGAACGCGGTGGCGGTGAGTGACACGCCCAGCACGGCGACGAGCGTCCCCAGCACGGCGGTGGGCCGCCGCAGCCCGGCCAGCCCGGCGGAACCCGTCGTCGACGGCCGGCGCAGCGGGTTCTCCACGTAGCGGGTGGTGAGCCAGGCCAGCACCCCGGAGACGAGCAGCACGATGGTGCCGTCGACGAAATGGGCCCGGCTGTGGCCGCTGTACGCCAGCCAGAAGATCAGCAGCGGCCAGTGCCAGAGGTACAGCGAGTACGCCATGGTGCCGAGCGACAGGAACGGCCCGGTGGCCAGGAGCCGGTTCGGCGCGGGCAGCCGCTCGGTGTGATTTGCGGCACTGAGGATGAACAGCATGGTCGCGCCGACCGGAACCAGCGCCCACGGGCCGGGGAATTCGCGGACACCGTCGAGCAGCGCGCCGCACGACAGGATGGCCGCCAGCGCGACCACCGACACCACGTTGCGCAGCCACATGGGCCACCGGACCGACGGCACCAGCGCGCCGACGAGCGCGCCCAGCAGCAACTCCCAGGCGCGGGCGAGGCTGTCGTAGTAGGCGCTGACCTGGTCGGCCTGGTGTGCGAATATCGCGTAGACGAACGACGCGAGGGTGAGCACGCTGAGCAGCGCGATGAACGCCGGGCGTAGCCGGTCGCCGAGCCGGCGCCGGAACAGATACGCGAAGCCGAAGATCAGCGCGAGGAACGCGACGTAGAACTGGCCCTGCACCGACATCGACCAGAGGTGCTGCAGGGGGCTGACGGATTCGCCGGCCCGCAGGTAGTTCGAGGCGGTCTCGGCCAGCTCCCAGTTCTGGTAGTAGCCGAGGCTGGCCAGGCTCTGGTCGGCGAACGTCTCCCAGCGCGTTTCGGGCTGGATCACGATGGTCAGCACGGCGCCGGCGGCCAGGACGACGATCAGGGCGGGCAGCAGGCGACGGACCAGCCGGCGCAGTTGGGGCCCGGGGGACAGCGGCGCGTCGGGCGTCAGCGCGATGCGCAGGAGTTTGCCGCCGAAGAAGAATCCGGACAGCGCCAGGAAGACGTCGACACCACCGGAAACGCGGCCGAACCAGATGTGAAAGGCGGCGACCATGGCGATGGCGATGCCGCGCAGACCGTCCAGGTCGTGGCGGTAGAACCCGCTCGGCGCGTTGCCCGCAGCAGAGTCCGCACCGCTGTCGGTGACGTGCACGGCGTTGCCCGACCCGGGCTGCGACGCCGGCCGCGGTGCTGCAAGAGTCGTCATGGTCGGATGTCAATCTACCCAAGATCCAGGTCTGGTTCATGTAACGGCGAGTCGCCCGCCCGCTGAGTAGGCCGGTTTCGACGTGCCTGCGGGGCGATTAGGCTCGGTCCTCGTGCCAGCGCTGAACCCTGCCGAAATCTCGGCGATCGACACCGCCCACATCTGGCACCCGTACAGCACCATCGGCGCCGAGGCTTTGCCGGCGGTGGTCGCCACCGAGGCACACGGCATCATGCTGACCCTCATCCACGAGGGCCGCCCGGTGCAGGTCATCGACGCGATGAGCTCGTGGTGGACGGCGGTGCACGGACACGGGCACCCGGTGCTCGACGCCGCGATCACTCGGCAGCTGAGCAGGATGAACCACGTCATGTTCGGCGGCCTCACGCATGAGCCGGCGGCACGACTGGCGCAGCTGCTCGTCGAGATCACCCCGGCCGGTCTGGACACGGTGTTCTTCTCGGACTCGGGTTCGGTCTCCGTCGAGGTCGCCGCGAAGATGGCGCTGCAGTACCAGCGGAGCCTCGGCCGTCCCGGCAGGCACAAGCTGATGACGTGGCGCGGCGGGTACCACGGCGACACCTTCACGCCGATGAGCGTCTGCGACCCCGACGGTGGCATGCACTCCATCTGGACCGATGTCCTGATGCCCCAGATCTTCGCGCCGCGGGTACCCGCCGAATTCGACCCGGCCTATGTCGAGGCCTTCGAGGACCAGCTGGCCGCGCACGTCGACGAACTCGCGGCCGTCATCGTCGAGCCGGTGGTCCAGGGCGCCGGCGGCATGCGGTTCCACGACCCGCGGTACCTGACGGCGCTGCGCGACATCTGTACGCGGCACGGCGTGCTGCTGATCTTCGACGAGATCGCGACCGGTTTCGGGCGCACCGGGGAGCTGTTCGCCGCGGACCACGCCGGCGTCAGCCCCGACATCATGTGCGTCGGCAAGGCGCTGACCGGCGGCTATGTCACGCTGGCGGCGACGTTGTGCACCGGGGAGATCGCGCGGGTGATCAGCTCCGGCGAGCCGGGCGCACTGATGCACGGGCCGACGTTCATGGCCAACGCGCTGGCGTGTGCGGTGTCGGTGGCAGCCGTCGAGCTGCTGCTGGGACAGGACTGGAAGGCCCGGGTCGCGGAGATCTCGGAGGGGCTGCGCCGTGGTCTGGCGCCGGCCGCCGACCTGCCGTCGGTCGGCGATGTGCGCGTGCTGGGCGCCATCGGCGTGGTCGAGATGCGCGAACCGGTGAACATGGCGCTCGCCACGGTCACCGCGATCGAGCACGGCGTGTGGCTGCGGCCCTTCGGCAAGCTGCTGTACGTCATGCCGCCGTTCATCTGCACACCTGGAGAGATCGACCGCATCACCTCTGCTGTGGTCGCCGTTGCCCGTGCGTTAACCTGAACACCGTTCAATAGCACTGGAGTCAGGAGCGCGCCGATGACCGAGCACTCGCCGCTGGCCTGGCTCGCCGATGTCGAACGCAAGCGCCGGGCCGCGGGCCTGCGCCGGTCGCTGCGGGTCCGGCCCGCGGTGGCCACCGAACTGGACCTGGCGTCCAACGACTATCTCGGCCTGACGCAGCATCCCGCCGTCATCGAGGGCGGCGTGACGGCGCTGCACACCTGGGGTGCGGGCTCCGGCGGATCGCGCCTGGTGACCGGCAACACCGAATTGCACGAGGACTTCGAGGCCGAACTGGCCGCATTCATGGGCGCCGAGTCGGCGCTGGTGTTCTCGTCCGGCTACACCGCCAACATCGCCGCGGTGGCGGCGCTGTCGGGCCCCGGCTCTGTCGTCGTGTCCGACGCCTACAGTCACGCGTCGCTGGTGGACGCGTGTCGGCTGTCCCGGGCGCGGGTGGTGGTATCCCCGCACAACGACGTCGGCGCCGTCGAGACCGCGCTGATCAGCCGGTCCGAGGAACGGGCCGTCGTGATCACTGACTCGGTGTTCTCCACCGATGGCGCCCTGGCCCCGCTGCGGGCGCTGCACGAGGTCTGTCGCCGGCACGGTGCGCTGCTGATCGTCGACGAGGCCCACGGCCTCGGCGTGCGCGGCACCGGCGGCCGCGGCCTCGTGCACGAGGTGGGTCTGGCCGGTGCCCCCGACATCGTGGTGACGACGACGCTGTCCAAGTCGCTCGGCAGCCAGGGCGGCGCGGTGCTCGGGCCGGCCGCGGTGCGGGCCCACCTGATCGACGCCGCGCGGACCTTCATCTTCGACACCGGTCTGGCCCCGGCGGCCGTCGGCGCCGCGCAAGCCGCGCTGCAGGTCCTCATCGCCGAGCCGTGGCGGGCGCAGGCCGTGCTGACCCACGCCGCGACCCTGGCCCGGTTCGGAGGCGCAGTCGATACCCCTGATTCCGCCGTCGTCTCGGTGATCCTGGGCGACCCCGAGGTCGCGCTGGCCGCCGCGTCGGCCTGCCTGGACCGCGGGGTCCGGGTCGGCTGCTTCCGCCCGCCGTCGGTGCCGACCGGCACCTCGCGGCTTCGGCTGACCGCGCGCGCGTCGCTCGACGATGCCGAGCTCGAGCTGGCCGGGCGGGTGCTCGGCGAGGTACTCGCGCTGGTGCAGTCGTGACGCTGCTGCTGGTGGCCGGGACCGATACCGGCGTCGGGAAGACCATCGCCACCGCGGCGCTGGCCAGTGCCGCCCGCCAGGCGGGTCTGGACGTCGCGGTGTGCAAGGCGGTGCAGACCGGAATCTCGCCGGCCGCCGGCCACGGTGACGACGATCTGGCCGAGGTGGGACGCCTCGCGGAGGTCACGTCGCTCGTGCCGGGCTGGCGCTATCCCGAACCCCTCGCGCCCGTCGCGGCCGCCGAACTAGCCGGGATGACGCTGCCGTCGCGCGACGAGCTGGTCGCTCTGGTCCGGAATGTCGACCGGCCCCGGCAGCTGACGCTCGTCGAGGGCGCCGGGGGACTGCTCGTCCAACTCGGCGCCGACGGCACGACGCTGCGCGATCTGGCCGTCGAGCTCGGGGCCGCGGTGCTGGTCGTCGTCGCACCGGGCCTGGGCACTCTCAACCACACGGGCCTGACCGTCGAGTCGCTGGCCGCGCACGGCATCGCCTGCGCCGGACTGGTTGTCGGCAGCTGGCCGCAGGAGCCGGGGCTCGCGGAAACCTCCAATCGGGGTGCGCTCGCGGACATCGCTCCGGTGCGCGCGGTACTGCCGGACGGCGCGGGCCGGTTGGCGCCCGCGGAGTTCGCTGCCGTCAGCGCGAAAGCCTTTGATTCGCAATGGGTTTCGAGCCTGGTCGGCTGACGTGGTGCACTCGGTCGAGCTGTTGTTCGACCTCGACACCGAAGCCGTGATCAGACGCGCCTGGGATGACCTGCGCGCCGCGGGCATCGCCGCGCAGCCGCCCGCCGCCCGTCCACACGCCACCCTGTGCGTCGCACAACAGATCGATGAGGCGGTGCTGCCGGCGCTCGCCGGTGTCGTCGACCGGTTCCCGTTCCCCATCCGCCTCGGCGCCACGCTGGTGTTCGGCCGCTCCGCCGGAATCCTGGCCCGCCTCGTGGTGCCCAGCCGCGGCCTGATCGACCTGCATGCCGAGGTCTGTCGGCTCAGCGCGCCGCACCTGCGGCCGGGCGCCATGCCGCACACGGAACCGGGCGACTGGACGCCGCACGTCACCCTGGCGCGCCGGGTCCCGCCGGACCGGCTTGCCCGCGCCCTCGGCATCGCCGGCCGGCCCGCCGAGATCAGTGCGACCGCGGGCGGCCTGCGACTGTGGAACGGCAACGAACGCACGGAGATTCAGATCAGCTGACCCGCCCTCGTCGGCGCACCGAGGACAGACTCGCCGAACGTCCCTGGGTTCAATCACGAGGCATCTGCACCCACTCTGGTTGAAGCCAGGGACCGTTGCGAACTGTCAGCCGTCCCTGAGTGCAAGAACCACCGGCAGAACCGTACTGCGATCGCAGCCACGTACTTGCCGGGGCCGCGTCACTCAGTCGCGCCGGCTGATGGCGTGCGCCGCCAGGCCGTCGACAAGCAGGTCCAGGCCGAAAGTGAAACGGCCACCGGCATTTTCGGACCACACCGCGTCGCTGTCGGCCACGGTGGCCCCGGCCGCGTCCCACTGGATGCGGGACTGCTCGTCGGCGGTGAAGCCCAGCACGTAGTAGACGATGGTGCGGGCCGCGAGGTCGGCGTCATGGGCCGTGAGCCCCGATTCGGCGCATGCCTCGGTGAGGGCAGCCACGATGCGGCTCAGCTCGGCCGATCGGCCGGCGGAGAAACTGGCCGAGACGAGCTCCGCGCCGTCGGTCGCGGAGAGCAGCGCGTCGCGCAGCGCCGAACACAGGGCGACGATGCGGTCGGGCCACTGGCCACTGGCCGGGACGGTCGCAGCAGTGGCCAGCAGGCGGTCCGCGACCGCGCCCAGGAGTTCCTGTTTGTCGGCGAAATGCCAGTACAGAGCGCCGGGGCTGACGCTCAGTTCCCGCGCCAGCCTGCGCATGGTCAGGTCGGCGATCCCGTAGTTGTCCAGGATCTCGGCGGCCTTGGCCACCACGTCGCTTCGGTGCAGTTGCACGTCTGTATCCTAAACACCGTTCAAGTTGTAGGCCGCAGTCGGCCTGGAGTAAGGAGTGCCGATGACTCAGGCCACGACCGATGTTTTGGGTGTAGCCCGCGAGCAGGTGCTCGAGCGTGGCGAAGGCCTGAGCCAAGAGCAGGTGCTCGAGGTTCTGCAGCTGCCCGACGACCGACTGGAGGACCTGCTGGCCCTCGCGCACGAGGTGCGCATGAAGTGGTGTGGTCCCGAGGTCGAGGTCGAGGGCATCATCAGCCTCAAGACCGGCGGTTGCCCCGAGGACTGCCACTTCTGCTCGCAGTCGGGCCTGTTCGCGTCTCCGGTGCGCAGCGCCTGGCTGGACGTCCCGAGTCTCGTCGAGGCCGCGAAGCAGACCGCCAAGACCGGTGCCACCGAGTTCTGCATCGTCGCCGCGGTTCGTGGACCTGACGAGCGCCTGCTGGCCCAGGTGGCCGCCGGCATCGAGGCCATCCGCAACGAGGTCGACATCCAGATCGCCTGCTCGCTGGGCATGCTCGATCAGGAGCAGGTCGACCGGCTCAAGGCCATGGGTGTGCACCGCTACAACCACAACCTGGAGACCTCGAAGTCGTACTTCCCGAACGTCGTCACGACCCACACCTGGGAAGAGCGCTGGAAGACGCTGGAGATGGTCCGCGAGGCCGGCATGGAGGTCTGCTGCGGCGGCATCCTCGGCATGGGCGAGACCCTGGAGCAGCGTGCGGAGTTCGCCGCCAACCTCGCCGAGCTCAACCCGCACGAGGTGCCGCTGAACTTCCTCAACCCGCGCCCGGGCACCCCGTTCGGAGACCTCGAGGTGCTGCCTGCCGCCGACGCGCTGCGCGCCGTCGCCGCGTTCCGGCTGGCGATGCCGCGCACCATGCTGCGCTTCGCCGGTGGCCGCGAGATCACCCTCGGCGACCTGGGCGCCAAGCAGGGCATCCTGGGCGGCATCAACGCCGTCATCGTCGGCAACTACCTGACGACGCTGGGTCGCCCGGCCGAGTCCGACCTGGAGCTGCTGGACGATCTGCAGATGCCGATCAAGGCCCTGAACGCCACCCTGTAGAACTAGACGTGATGACCAGAGAATTGCCCGCACCCGTCAGTGCCGGCAAGTTCAACGTGTACACCGGGGTCGCGGCGGATGCCGTCGACGGCGCCGTCATGCCGACCACGGCCCAGCTCGGGCTGGAGGCGCCCCGATGGTGCGCCGAATGCGGCCGGCGCATGGTCGTGCAGGTGCGCCCCGACGGTTGGTGGGCCAAGTGCTCGCGGCACGGGGTGGTGGACTCGAAGGACCTGGAAACCCAACGGTGACTCAGCCGCATGAAACCGCCTCGGCGCCAACGCTTTCGCATCGCGCCGCGGCGCTGCGGGTCGTCGTTGGTCTGACGCTGACCGGCGCGCTATGTGGCGTGCTGTGGGCGTTTCTCGCCCCGCCGGTCGACGCCGTCGTCGCGCTGACCAAGAAGGGTCAGCGCATTCACGGGTACTTCGGTGACGAATCGGACCGGGTCTTCCTGGGCGGTGCGCTGGCTGTCGGCCTGCTGACGGTGATTGCCGTTGTCACGGCGACACTGGTGTGGCAGTGGCGCGCGCATCGCGGGCCGCTCCTGGCCAGCGCGCTGGCGCTCGGCAATGTGGCGGCCGCGGGCGCACTCACCGGTGTGGGTGCCGTCGTCGCGCATTGGCGTTACGGGACACCGGATCTCGCGGGCGCGCCGTTGTCTCCCGAGCATCGGGTGGGCTACCTCGTCGAGGCGCCGCCGGTGTTCTTCGGCCACTCGCCGTGGGTCATTGCGACGACGCTGATCTTCCCGGCCGGCATTGCCGCGCTGGTCTACCTGTTCTGCACGCTGGCGACCAAGCGCGACGATCTGGGCGCCTGGCCGCCGGTCGAGCCGGCGCCTGTTCGGCTACCGGCTGCCGCCGCTCCCGCGGCTACCGACGCCCAATCGGAAGTCCCAGCAGAACCTTCGTGCTGACGACGCCGAGCTTGAGCAGGCCGAGGTAGGTCGCCGGGTTCAGCAGGGCCGGCCACGAGGTACGCACCGTGGGGCCGAGTGTCTTGCCGTCGAATCGTTCGGCGAGCCAGTTCAGCGTCATCGGCGCGGCCAGCGGGTGCAGGGCGATGTGCTCGCTGAGGATGTCGCGGTGGTAGGTCACGTGCGAGCCGCCCATGACGTAGGTATCGGTCAGCTCGTCGATGTTGCCGACGGAGATGATCTGGTCGTACACAGCCTGCATGATCAGCAGCGGCGGCGTCGGCGCCGTCTTGCCGAGCTTGATGCTCTCGAAGACGTGCTGGACCTCGGGAGTGTCGAGCACCTCCTGCAGCGGCGACTTCAGCAGGCTGTCGAAGTCGAGTCCGGCGTGCCGGAGAACCGCCTCGCCGGTGGTCATGCCCTCGATGTTGCGCAGCATGGCCTTGCCGGCTTCGGTGGCGTGCTCATGGATGATGCGCTTGAGGCCGGGGTAGATGTGCATGAGGGCCGCGATCACCGTGGCGGGCAGACCGGCTTTCGAGGTGCCGTTGAGCCGGCGGAACACCTCGGCCAGGTCGCCGACCGGCGAGCCGAGCGCGGCGCCGACGACGTTGAGTTCGGGTGCGTAGTTGGCGTACTCCTCCGCGGCCCAGGCACTGGCGAGGCCGCCACCCGAGTAGCCCCACAGACCGATCGGCGCGTCGGCGTACAGGCCGAGCGATTCGGTGTTGATGGCGGCGCGCAGGCCGTCGAGGATGTGGTAGCCGGGCTCGTGCGGGGCGCCCCAGATGCCGTCGGTGCCCTCGTGATCCGGGATGGACACCGCCCAGCCCTGCGCGAGGACCGCGGCAATCAACATGTATTCGAGCTGCGCCACCGAGCCCAGGGCCCGCGAACCGCGGCGCAGGGCGTAGGACGGGAAGCAGGCGTCGGAGACGGCGTCGATGGCGCACTGGTAGGACACGATCGGGCAGCGGGTGTCGGCGTTGTGGCCGACGGGCAGCAGGACGGTGGTCACCGCGGCCTGTGCGCTGCCGTCCAGGTCGGTGCTGCGGTACAACAGCTGCGTGGCGGTGACGCCCTGTGGGATGAGGCCCATGAAGCCGAGTTCGACGTCGCGGGACCGCAGGACGGTGCCGGGGACGGTGAGCTCGAAGCCGACCGGCGGCACGTAGAACGTGTCGTCGCTGGGCCGCAGTGGACGGATGCCGGGTCGGAGTTCCTCGTGGTACGGCTGGCCGATCCACTCGGCGTCGAACGCCCTGGCTGCGTTGCCCATGGTCATCGGAAAATCATGTCTTAAGGAACCCTTAAAAACCAATTCTGGCGCGCAAAATGTGGCCTGAAAGTGACCTACGTCACGGTACGTAGGTTAACTAGGTGGGCGTAGCGCGGCGAACTCGTCCGTAACCCGGTATGTCGAGTCGGTGAACCGGTACAGCGCGGCGGGTCGGCCGCCGCTGCGGCCGGAGCGCGCCGTCGTGCCGGTCGGGGTGATGACGCCGCGTCGTGCCAGCACACGCTGCAGATTGGTCGGGTCCACGGGGTGGCCCAGCGTCGCGGCGTAGATGTCCCGCAGGGTACTGAGGGTGAATTCCTTTGGCGCCAAGGCGAATCCGATGTTGGTGTAGGACATCTTGGCCACCAGTCGGGCGTGGGCGTGGGTGATCATCGGGCCGTGGTCGAAGGCCATGTCCGGTAGTGCCGACACCGGATGCCAGCGCGTGTCGCTGGGCAGCTCGGGTGTCGCGGGGGAGGGCACCAGGCCCAGGAAGGTCGAGGCGATGGTGCGCGGACCGGGCACCCGCTTGGGTTCGGAGAAGACGGCGAGCTGCTCGAGGTGGATCAGCTGGCGCAGGTCGACCTTCTCTGCGAGCTGACGCCGGACCGAACTGACCATGTCTTCGTCGTGCCGCAACTGACCGCCGGGCAGGGACCACGCGCCGCGTTGCGGCTCCATGGCGCGCTCCCACAGCAGCACGCTGAGCTGCGGCCGCTTGCTGTCGAGATGACGCACCTGGAACACGACGGCGAGCACTTCATGCGCAGTACCCACATCCGTCACGTTTTCGATTTTAAGTCGAAAACAGGTGGGGGCAAAAGCGGTCGTCGGTGTGGCGAGGCGGCAAATCCGTCACGCCAATGACGTGTGGTCTCCGACAGGAAGAACGTCCGCCCCGCCGGTAGACTCACGTGCGAATGCAGCAAAGTTCGTGTTCGTCCCGCGGGGGAAAGGCCGGTGGGGGCCGTGCGTAATATCGGCATTCAGCCAACAGATCCGCTCGGGTGGGCGTTCACCTTCGCGGAGCTGGGCACACTCGGTCCGCGCCTGCTCGTGAGAAACCACCGGTCCGTTGAGTCGGTCGTCGGCACCGGTGCTGCCAATGTGTCGCTGACGAGTTACGGCAAGCGGATTTCCACCGTGTGGCAAACGATCGAGACCATCGGCGCCGGCACCGTCAAGCCGCGCAGACTGATTCTGTGGCTCGATGACCGCGACGCGTACCTCGATCCGCCGGCGACGTTGAGACGATTGCAGGCGCGTGGGCTGGAAATTCGTCATTGCCTCGACTTCGGGCCGCACAAGAAGTACTTCCCGTACCTCAACGAAATACTGCCGCAGGAACCCGCCCGCACGCTCGTCACCGCGGACGACGACGTCTACTACCCGCCCACCTGGCTCGCGGAGCTGCTCGCCGCGCATCGGCCCGGCGAGGTCACCGCCTTCCGTGCGCGGATCCGCGGTGACGGCCCCTACCGCACCTGGCCGATGTGCACCACGACGGAAGCCTCCGAAACAGTCTTCGCGACGGGCGTATCCGGTGTCGCCTACCCGCCGGAACTGCTTGGCGCACTGCGGGATCGGGGCGAGGCGTTCGCTCAGGTGTGTCCCCGCGCGGACGACTACTGGTTGCACTACGCCGCCGTGTCCGCGGGTATCCCGATCCGTCAGGTGCGCGATGTCGCGGCGTACTTCTGGCCCATCGTGCTGGTTGCCGGTCGGGGCCTGTGGGACGGCAGCGGAACCGCGAACGACGCCATCGCGGTCCGGACGCGGCAGACCTGGCAGAACTTCCGGAACCGTCCCGGCGCCGAGTGAGGTTCGGCCGGGAGCCCGAGCTGTCTTTGCTGGTCAACCGGGGTGGGGTTCGGGCCGGCTGCTGTCGCGCGCGGTACACCAAGGTGAACATCTCGTGCGCAGTGCTAGTATGTGGCATGTTTTCGATCACCAGTCGAAAACCTGGCCAGGTTCAAAGGAGACGGCCATGACGGTTCTGGACCGTGCGGCGGAGTTCGAAGGTGGTTTCGGCGACGTGGTCGCCGACGCGCAGTGGGCGGACGAGGTGCGTCGCCTCGCCAAGGAGCGCAACGCCACCATCCTCGCGCACAATTACCAGCTGCCCGAGATTCAGGACATCGCCGACCACGTGGGTGACTCGCTGGCGCTGTCCCGCATCGCAGCGGACGCGGCCGAGGACACCATCGTGTTCTGTGGCGTGCACTTCATGGCCGAGACCGCCAAAATCCTCTCGCCGGCCAAGACGGTGCTGATCCCGGACCAGCGGGCGGGCTGCTCGCTGGCCGATTCGATCACCGCCGACGACCTGCGGGCCTGGAAGGCCGACTACCCGGACGCGGTCGTGGTGTCCTACGTGAACACCACCGCGGCCGTCAAGGCCCTCACCGACATCTGCTGCACGTCGTCCAACGCCGTCGAGGTCGTCGCCTCGATTCCCGCGGACCAGACCGTGCTGTTCTGCCCGGACCAGTTCCTGGGTGCGCACGTCCGCCGGATGACCGGGCGCGACAACCTGCACATCTGGGCCGGGGAATGCCACGTGCACGCCGGCATCAACGGTGACGAACTCGCCGACCAGGCCCGCTCGCACCCCGACGCCGAACTCTTCGTGCACCCCGAATGCGGTTGTGCCACCTCGGCTCTGTATCTCGCGGGCGAAGGCGCCGTGCCCGACGACCGGGTCAAGATCCTCTCGACCGGCGGCATGCTCGACGCCGCCCGCGAGACGCACGCCAAGCAGGTCCTCGTCGCCACCGAGATCGGCATGCTGCACCAGTTGCGCCGTGCCGCACCGGAAACCGAGTTTCTCGCCGTCAACGATCGGGCGTCCTGCCCGTACATGAAGATGATCACGCCGGCCGCGCTGCTGCGCTGCTTGCGCGACGGTGCCGACGAAGTTCACGTTGACGAAGATGTCGCAGCCGCAGCTCGGTTGAGCGTGCAGCGCATGATCGGGATCGGGCAGCCCGGCGGCGGGGAATAGCGTGAGCGCCCACGTGGGCCGTCGGCCGGCTGCTTGCGGCGGACGTGGCTACTGGCGCCAGCGGGCCGACGTCATCGTCGTCGGCACCGGGGTGGCCGGCCTGGCGGCGGCGCGCGCGGCGCAGCTGGCCGGCAGCCGGGTCGTGGTCGTCGGCAAGTCCGGCGAGACGGCGACCGCCTATGCCCAGGGCGGTATCGCGGTCGTGATTCCCGACACCGACGACTCGGTGCAGGCGCACGTCGCCGACACCGTCGCCGCCGGGGCCGGCTTGTGCGATGTCGACGCGGTCACCTCGATCGTCGCCGACGGCTATGCCGCCGTGCGTGAATTGGTCGGTGCCGGCGCGACTTTCGATGAAGTCCGGCCGGGGGACTGGTCCCTGACCCGCGAGGGTGGGCACAGCCGACGCCGCATCATCCATGCCGGCGGCGACGCCACCGGCGCCGAGGTCCAGCGTGCCCTGGCCGCCGCGACCCGCACGCTCGACATCCGGCCCAATCATGTTGCGCTGCAGGTGCTGCACCACGACGGTGCAGTCAGCGGGCTGCTGGTCCTGAGTCCGGAAGGACCCGGGGTGCTGACGGCGCCTTCGGTGATTCTGGCGACCGGTGGACTGGGGCAGCTGTACACCGCGACGACCAACCCGGACGGTTCGACGGGCGATGGCATCGCCCTGGCACTGCGGGCCGGATTGCCCGTCCGTGACATCGAATTCATCCAATTCCACCCGACCATGTTGTACACCGGCGCGGCCGGGGGCCGGTGCCCGCTGATCACCGAAGCGCTGCGCGGCGAAGGGGCCATCCTGCGTGACCGCCGCGGCGACTCCGTGACCGACGGCGTGCACCCGATGGGTGACCTGGCCCCGCGCGACGTCGTGGCCGCCTCCATCGACGCCCGCCTCGCGGCTACCGGCGACGACCACGTCTACCTCGACGCGCGGGGTGTGCCCGACGTCGCGGCCCGGTTCCCGACAGTCACCGCCGCGTGCCTGGCCGCCGGTATCGACCCTGCGCGCCAACCGATTCCGGTGGTGCCCGGTGCGCATTACAGCTGCGGTGGGGTGGTCACCGACGTGTATGGCCGCACCGAGATGGTCGGCCTGTACGCCGCCGGTGAGGTCGGCCGCACCGGCATGCACGGCGGTAACCGGCTGGCCTCCAACAGCCTGCTGGAAGGGTTGGTGGTCGGTGGCCGGGCCGGTCGCGCGGCGGCTGAGCAGGCCCGCGAGGCCGGCGGAAACCGGGCGCCGGAACCGGATCTGGGCAAGCGGCCCGCGTTGGATCGCGATGCGCTGCAACGTGACATGACGAAGTACGCATCGGTGGTGCGCGACGCCGCCGGACTGGGACAGCTGGGCGAGCTGCTCGCCGGCGCCCGCGGCGCGGCCATGTCGGACCGGGCCGCCGTCGAGGATGCGGCGTTGACCGTGACGGCATCGGCGGTCGCCGCAGCTGCCGCCGCGCGCGCGGAATCCCGTGGCTGCCACCACCGCAATGACCATCCGGATCGCGATCCGGCGTTCGGGATGTCGATCGATGTGCGGCTGGACGCCGCCGGGCGTGCGATGGCCGCCCTGCCGATAGGAGCGTGTAACTGATGGCATTGACCGCAGCGGAATTGGCAGACGCGCACGCGATCATCGATCGCGCGCTCGATGAGGATCTGCGCTACGGACCGGACGTCACGTCGGCGGCGACGGTGCCTGCCGACGCCACCACGGTCGCGTCGATGGTGTCGCGGCAACAGGGCGTCATCGCGGGCCTGGACATCGCGGTTCTGGTGCTGGACAAGGTGATCGGCGAGGACGCCTACCGGATCCTGGACCGGGCAGAGGACGGTGCCGAGGTCAAACCCGGCGACGCCGTGCTGACCGTCGAAGCCCCGACGCGGGATCTCCTCACGGCCGAACGCACCATGCTCAACATCGTGTGCCACCTGTCGGGGATCGCCTCGGAGACGGCCCGCTGGGTGCAGGAGGTGGCGGGGACGGAAGCGGCCATCCGGGACACCCGAAAGACCTTGCCCGGATTGCGGTTACTGCAGAAGTACGCGGTGCGCGTCGGTGGCGGGGTCAACCACCGGCTCGGGCTGGGTGATGCCGCGCTGATCAAGGACAACCACGTCGCGGCCGCCGGGTCGGTGCTCGCGGCCCTGCAGGCGGTCCGTGCGGCGGCGCCCGAGCTGCCGTGTGAGGTCGAGGTGGATTCGCTCGAGCAGCTCGACGAAATCCTCGGTGAGAACGTCGAATTGGTGTTGCTCGACAACTTCCCGGTCTGGCAGACGCAGATCGCGGTGCAGCGCCGTGATGCGCGCGCGCCCGGCACCAAGCTGGAATCGTCGGGCGGGCTGAGCCTGGACTCTGCCGCGGCTTACGCCGCGACCGGCGTGGATTTTCTCGCCATCGGCGCTCTGACGCATTCGGTGCGGGTGCTCGACGTCGGCCTCGATACGTAACTCGGCCGCTACTATCACGAGCATGGCGGAAGACGAGAAGACCGAAGACAAGACCACCACGCTGAGCAAAGCCGCAAAAGACACCGATGAGACGTCGGGTTCGACGTCCGTCACCCAGATCATCGCGATCGCGGCCGTGGTCATCGGCCTGATCGCCGTCGCCGTCGGCGGCTACGCGCTGTACGCGGTGAAGCACCAGGCCAAGACGTACACCGAGGCCGAGCAGGACACGGCCAAGATCGCGCTCTGTGACGCCATGAAGACCGTCAGCAAGGGCATCGCGATCAATACGAACCTGGCGGTCCCCGGCGGGCCGGACGATACGACGGGCGCGCTGGCCGTGGCGGCCAACGCTCGCCTGGCGCTGATCACCGGTGGCCAGTACCTGTTGAACCGGATCGATCCGGCCGCCCCCGCCGACCTGGCGACGGCGGCGCGCAAGTACGCCAACACGCTGCTGGACATCGGGGCCGCGGCGACGGCCGGCTCACAGACCGACGATCCGCAGCAGAAGGTGCGCCTCGACGACGCCGGCGCCGACAGCAAGCAGATCAGCGACATCTGCAAGTAGCCGCTGACTTATCCGGGGGCCACGCTGAGATTCAGCGTGGCCCCCGGTGCGTCAGTGGGCGATATCGGCGACGAGGACGCCACTGCGCTTGGCGACGATCTGCGCGATCCGCGGCAGCGACGGGTCCACGGTGCCGGCAGGCAGGACGCGCGGGTTGACGACATGCAGATCGGTGCCCGAGACGCACATGTCCGCTTCACCGGCGGCCAGGACGTTCTTGACCCAGTTGGTCTTGCCGTGGAGCAACCCGATCGCCAACACGTCACCCTTGCGGAACGAATTGACCGTGGTCTCGAACTGCTTGCCCGACTTGCGGCCACGGTGCTTGACCACGGTGAAGCCCGGCAGCTTCTTGGCCAGCGGCGACACCACCGGGTTGATGTACTTGATCTGGAAGTTCTCCAACCACACCGGGAAGATCATCGGCACGCCCGCGGCGTTGTTGGGGTGGTCCTGACGGCTTGACATTGACGCCTCCGTATTCGATTTGGCCTGCTCTGGGACAATAGTGGGGTGAACACTGCAGTGAAGCTCGCGCGTATCGATTTGCGAGGTCAGCAGCTGTCCGCGGCGCAGTTGCGAGCGGTGCTGCCCCGGGGCGGTGTCGACGTGGATTCGGTGCTGCCCAAGGTACGCCCGATCGTCGACGCCGTGGTCGAGCGCGGCGCGGTGGCGGCACTGGAGTACGGCGAGTCGTTCGACGGGGTGCGGCCGGCGGCCGTGCGCGTCCCCACGGCTGAGTTGGCCGCCGCGCTGACCCGGTTGCCCGCCGACGTGCGGGTGGCACTCGAGGTCGCCATCGAGCGGACCCGCGCCGTGCACGCCGACCAGCGCCGCACCGACACCACGACGACCCTGGCGCCGGGCGCGACCGTCACGGAACGCTGGGTGCCCGTCGAGCGGGTCGGGCTGTACGTGCCGGGCGGCAACGCCGTCTACCCGTCGAGCGTCGTGATGAACGTCGTCCCGGCCCAAACCGCCGGCGTCGACTCGCTGGTGATCGCCAGCCCGCCGCAGAAGGACCACGGCGGCCTGCCGCACCCGACCATCCTCGCCGCGGCGGCGCTGCTCGGGGTCGACGAGGTGTGGGCCGTCGGCGGTGCACAGGGCATCGCGCTGCTGGCCTACGGCGGCGTGGACACCACCGGCGAAGAGCTGGCGCCGGTCGACATGATCACCGGCCCGGGCAACATCTTCGTCACGGCCGCCAAGCGCATCTGCCGCTCCCAGGTGGGCATCGACGCCGAGGCCGGGCCGACGGAGATCGCCATCCTGGCCGACCATTCGGCCGACGCGGTGCACATCGCCGCCGACCTGATCAGCCAGGCCGAGCACGACGAGATGGCGGCCAGCGTGCTGGTGACCACCAGCGAGAAGCTGGCCGACGCCACCGATGCCGAGGTGGCCGCGCAGGTCGCCACGACGCTGCACCGCGAGCGGGTGACGGTTGCGCTGAACGGCAAGCAGTCCGCCATCGTGCTGGTCGACGATCTCGACACCGGGGTACGGGTGGTGAACGCCTACGCCGCCGAGCACCTCGAGATCCAGACCGTCGACGCCGCCGACGTCGCGGGCCGAATCCGCTCGGCGGGCGCCATTTTCGTCGGCGCCTGGTCGCCCGTGAGTCTCGGCGACTACTGCGCCGGGTCCAACCACGTGCTGCCCACCGCCGGCTGCGCGCGGCACTCCAGCGGCCTGTCGGTCCAGACGTTCCTGCGTGGCATCCACGTCGTCGACTACACCGAGGCGGCCCTGAAAGACGTTGCGGGTCACGTGATCACGCTGGCCACGGCAGAGAACCTGCCGGCGCACGGTGAGGCCGTACGCCGGAGGTTCGAGCGCTAATGGTGAAGAAGATCTCCCTGGCCGATCTACCCCTGCGCGACAATCTGCGGGGCAAGTCGCCCTATGGTGCGCCGCAGCTCGTCGTGCCGGTTCGGCTCAACACCAACGAGAACCCGCACCCGCCGACCCAGGCGCTGGTCGACGACGTCGCCGCCTCGATCGTCGAGGCGGCCGCAGAGTTGCACCGGTACCCGGACCGCGACGCGATGGCGTTGCGCACCGATCTGGCCGCTTACATGCAGGCGCAGACGGGTGTCGCGCTGACGGCGGAAAACCTCTGGGCGGCAAACGGTTCCAACGAAATCCTGCAGCAGTTGCTGCAGGCGTTCGGCGGGCCGGGCCGCAGCGCCCTGGGTTTCGTGCCGTCGTACTCGATGCACCCGATCATCGCCGATGGCACCCAGACCGAGTGGCTGTCGGCGACGCGGGCGACCGATTTCGGGCTCGACGTCGATGTCGCCGTGGCCGCGATCCGCGCACAGCAGCCCGACGTGGTGTTCGTGACCAGCCCCAACAACCCGACCGGGCAGAGCGTGCCGCTCGACGACCTCCGGCACCTGCTGGACGTCACCCCGGGTGTCCTGATCCTGGACGAGGCGTACGGCGAATTCTCGTCGCAGCCCAGCGGCGTCGCGCTGCTGGCCGAATACCCGGCCAAGCTCATCATCAGCCGCACCATGAGCAAGGCGTTCGCGTTCGCCGGCGGACGGCTGGGCTACCTGGTGGCCGACCCCGCGGTGATCGACGCGATGCTGCTGGTGCGGTTGCCGTACCACCTGTCGGTGCTCACCCAGGCGGCCGCACGCGCGGCGCTGCGGCATGCCGACGAGACGCTCAGCAGCGTCGCCACCCTGGCGGCCGAGCGGGACCGGGTGGCAGCGGCGTTGTCCGACATGGGTTTCCGGGTCATTCCCAGCGACGCGAACTTCATCCTCTTCGGCGAATTCGCCGACGCCGCCGCGACGTGGCAGCACTATCTGGACGCCGGCGTGCTGATCCGCGACGTCGGGATCCCCGGATTCCTGCGCACCACCGTCGGTTTGGCCTCGGAGAACGATGCCCTGCTGGAAGTCAGCGCCAAGCTCGCCGCCTCCGAACTAGCCCCACAAGGAGTTTCATGACCCGCCGCGCCCGCGTCGAACGCACCACCAAGGAATCGAGCATCGTCGTCGAGATCGACCTCGACGGCACCGGCCAGGTCGACATCAGCACCGGTGTGCCGTTCTTCGACCACATGCTGACCTCTTTGGGCACGCACGCCAGCTTCGATCTGACGGTGCACGCCAAGGGCGACGTCGAGATCGAGGGCCACCACACGGTGGAGGACACCGCGATCGTGGTGGGCCAGGCGCTCGGCCAGGCCCTGGGCGACAAGAAGGGCATCCGCCGCTTCGGCGATGCGTTCATCCCGATGGACGAGACGCTCGCCCATGCGGCCGTTGATGTTTCGGGTCGTCCGTACTTCGTGCACACCGGTGAGCCCGAGTCGATGGTGTCCTTCACCATCGCGGGTTCCTCGGTGCCGTACCACACCGTGATCAACCGGCACGTGTTCGAATCGCTGGCGTTCAACGCCAAGATCGCGCTGCACGTGCGCACGCTGTACGGCCGCGACCCGCACCACATCACCGAAGCGCAGTACAAGGCCGTGGCCCGGGCGCTGCGTCAGGCCGTCGAACCCGATCCGCGGGTGGCCGGGGTGCCGTCGACCAAGGGCACTCTGTGAGCAAGAAACTTGTGGTCCTGGACTACGGTTCGGGCAATCTGCGGTCTGCCCAGCGCGCACTCGAGCGGGTGGGCGCGGACGTGGAGGTGACCGCCGACGCTACGGCTGCCGCTGCCGCGGACGGACTCGTGGTGCCTGGCGTCGGTGCCTACGAAGCGTGCATGACAGGTCTGCGGTCCATCGGCGGCGAGAAGATCATCGCCGACCGGCTGGCCGCGGGGCACCCCGTGCTGGGTGTGTGCGTCGGCATGCAGATTCTGTTCTCGAAGGGCGTCGAGTTCGGCGTGCAGACCGAGGGCTGCGGGCAGTGGCCCGGCGAGGTCACCCGGCTCGACGCACCGGTGATCCCGCACATGGGCTGGAACACAGTCGATGCCGCGGCCGACAGCGTCCTGTTCAAGGGGCTCGACGCGGGCACCCGGTTCTATTTCGTGCATTCCTACGCCGCCCAGCAGTGGGGTGGCCATGCCGACGCGAAGGTCACCTGGGCCACGCATCACGTGCCGTTCATTGCGGCCGTCGAAGACGGCGCGTTGTCGGCGACACAGTTTCATCCGGAGAAGAGCGGCGACGCAGGCGCGACGCTGTTGGCGAATTGGGTTGAGGGGCTATGAGTTTGATTTTGTTGCCGGCCGTCGACGTGGTCGACGGCAAGGCGGTGCGGCTGGTGCAGGGCAAGGCCGGCAGCGAGACCGATTACGGTTCGGCGCTGGAGGCGGCGCAGACCTGGCAGCGCGACGGCGCCGAGTGGGTGCACCTGGTAGACCTCGACGCCGCCTTCGGCCGGGGCAGCAACCGTGAGCTGCTGGCCGAGGTGGTCGGCAAACTCGATGTGGCGGTGGAGCTTTCCGGCGGCATCCGCGATGACGCGTCGCTCAAGGCGGCCATGGACACCGGCTGCGCGCGGGTGAACATCGGCACTGCCGCGCTGGAGAGCCCGGAGTGGTGCAAGCGCGCCATCGGCGAGTACGGCGACCGGGTGGCCGTCGGCTTGGACGTGCAGTTCGAGAACGGCAGCTGGCGCCTGCGCGGCCGCGGCTGGGAGACCGACGGCGGCGACCTGTGGGACGTGCTGGAACGCCTTGATAGCGAAGGCTGCTCGCGCTACGTCGTCACCGACGTCACCAAGGACGGCACCCTGACGGGCCCGAACCTGGACCTGCTGAGCACTGTCGCAGGTCGCACCACTGCGCCGATCATCGCGTCGGGCGGCGTGTCGAGCCTGGACGACCTGCGGGCCATCGCCACCCTGACCGGGCAGGGCGTCGAGGGCGCCATCGTCGGAAAGGCCTTGTACGCCGAGCGGTTCACGCTGCCCGAGGCCCTGGCCGCGGTGAAGTGATCGAACCGGCGAGGTTGGCAGAGCTGGTCGCGGCCGCGACCGGCATCCTCGACGATGCCGTCGCCCCGTTCATCGCCGGCCACCAGGCCGACGCGGCAGTTCGCAAGAAGGGCAACGACTTCGCCACCGAGATCGACCTCGCCATCGAGCGCCAGGTCGTCGCGGCATTGACGGCCGCGACCGGGATCGGTGTGCACGGCGAGGAATTCGGTGGCGAGCCCATCGATTCCGAGCTGGTGTGGGTGCTCGACCCCATCGACGGCACGTTCAACTACGCGGCCGGTTCACCCATGGCGGCGATCCTGCTCGGCCTGCTGTGGCGGGGCACTCCCGTCGCGGGGCTGACGTGGCTGCCGTTCATGGGTCAGCGGTACGTCGCGACACTGGACGGTCCCGTCCGCGACGGGGAGACGGTGTTGCCGCGGTTGGCAACGAGCACGCTGGCCGACTCGATCGTCGGCATCCAGACCTTCAACATCGATTCGAAGGGCCGGTTCCCCGGGCGGTGGCGCAATGCGGTGCTGTCGAGTCTGACCCGGGAGTGCTCACGGGTGCGGATGCACGGTGCGACCGGTCTTGACCTGGCCTATGTCGGCGCCGGCATTCTCGGCGGCGCAATCAGTTTCGGCCACCACATCTGGGACCACGCCGCGGGCGTGGCCTTGGTGCGGGCCGCGGGCGGTATCGTCACCGACCTGGCCGGAGAGCCGTGGACGGCCGATTCGAAGTCTGCGTTGGCCGCCGCGCCGGGCGTGCACGAGAGGATGCTGGAGATCGTGAAATCCGTTGGGGTGCCGGAGGATTACCTGTGAGTCTCGCTACGCGCGTCATCCCCTGCCTGGACGTCGATGGCGGCCGGGTGGTCAAGGGCGTCAACTTCGAGAATCTCCGGGACGCCGGTGATCCCGTCGAGCTGGCTGCCGCGTATGACGCGGAGGGCGCCGACGAGCTGACGTTCCTGGACGTCACCGCGTCGTCGTCGGGCCGCTCGACCATGCTCGAGGTGGTGCGCCGTACCGCCGAGCAGGTGTTCATCCCGCTGACCGTCGGTGGCGGCGTGCGCTCGGTCGAGGACGTCGACACCCTGCTGCGCGCCGGCGCCGACAAGGTTTCGGTCAACACCGCGGCCATCGCCCGGCCCGAACTGCTGTCGGAGTTGTCGCGCCAGTTCGGTTCGCAGTGCATCGTGCTGTCGGTGGACGCCCGCACGGTGCCCGCTGACGGCACCCCGACCCCGTCCGGCTGGGAGGTGACGACCCATGGCGGCCGTCGCGGTACCGGCATCGACGCCGTCGAATGGGCCACGCGCGGAGCCGAACTCGGGGTCGGGGAGATCCTGCTGAATTCCATGGACGCCGACGGCACCAAGGCCGGGTTCGACCTGGCGATGCTGCGGGCGTTGCGCGCCGCGGTGAGCGTGCCGGTGATCGCCAGTGGGGGAGCCGGCGCCGTCGATCACTTCGCCCCCGCGGTGCAGGCCGGTGCGGATGCGGTCCTGGCGGCCAGCGTTTTCCACTTCCGCGAGCTGACCATCGGTCAGGTGAAGGAAGCGATGGCGGCAGAAGGGATCACGGTCCGATGAGTGCTTTGGACCCCGGGATCGCCGCCCGCATCAAGCGCAACGAGGCCGGACTGTTCACCGCCGTGGTGCAGCAGCGCGGCACCGGCGACGTGCTGATGGTCGCCTGGATGGACGACGACGCGCTGGCCCGCACCTTGGAAACCCGTGAGGCGACGTACTTTTCGCGTTCGCGTGGTGAGCAGTGGGTCAAGGGCCTGACGTCGGGTCACACGCAGTACGTGCACTCGGTGCGGTTGGACTGTGACGGCGATGCCGTGCTGCTCGAGGTCGACCAGGTCGGTGGGGCCTGCCACACGGGCGACCACAGCTGCTTCGACGCCGACCAGTTGCTCGCCCCCGAGTCCTAACCCGGTTCGGCGAGGTGCTGCTCGACCAGCGCCCGGCCCTTGGCCCGCAGGGCGTCGTCGACCTCGATCTCGAGCACCCGTAGGGCGGCGTCGGCGATGGCCTCCGCCACTCTTTCACCGGCCACGTCGTCACCGGTGATGTCCGGGTCGTCGACTCGTTGCGCGATCACCGTCTCGGTCAGCCGCACCGGCAGGCCGCAGCGGAACTCGTCACGGCCACCCACGGCGTCGACCGCCAACTCGCGGTAGACGGCGTGCAACTCACGGCGCCGGCGGTGGAAGCCCGCGATGCCGTCGACCTCCGGCAGCAGATAGAGCCGGCCCAGGTTCCACGGCACGGACAGCAGGTTGGCCGCGTCACCGGCCGTCACTGCCCACAGGGCGGCCTTGGGATCGTCCACCGACCGCGTCACGCGCCGCGCGAACTCCAGCGACGGCACCACCGTCGCGTCGAGCAGCGCTTCGAGGATGGCTTCCTTGTTGGGGAAGTGATGGTACAGCGAGGCCTGCCGGATGCCGACGGCCTCGGCGATGGACCGGGTCGAGGTCACCGTGAAGCCCTGTGTCACGAACAGTTCTCCGGCGGCATCGAGGATCTGCTCGACGGCGGTGCTGCCGGGGCGTAGGGCGTCGCGATGTCGGGGGCGGCCGGGGCGGCTCATGCCACTACTGTGCCACCTGCGCTCATCCGCGCAGCGCCGGCTCGCATGAAACCCAACTGTTACATCGCGACCCATGGCGGAAACGTCGGTGACCCCTCTGCGTCACGCTTCCCATTAATTCTGTCAGTTGACAGGTATTAACCTCGCAGAATCGGGATCGGATGACATTGACCAACACGTCGCCGGCAGATCACGACGATCTCGCCGAGTTCGGCTACGACCAACAGCTGCACCGATCGCTGGGCAAGTTCGCGTCGTTCGCGGCCGGCTTCTCGTTCGTCTCGATCCTGACCACGATCTTCCAATTGTTCGGCCTCGGATACAGTTTCGGCGGTCCGGCGTTCTTCTGGACGTGGCCGGTGGTGTTCATCGGGCAGTTCGCGGTGGCTCTGTGCTTCGCCGAACTCGCGGCGCGCTACCCGATCTCGGGAGCCATCTACCAGTGGGCCCGTCGCCTCGGCGGTGAGGTCATCGGCTGGTTCGGCGGGTGGTTCATGATCCTCGCGCAGATCATCACGGCGTCTGCCGCGGCCATCGCGCTGCAGGTGGTGCTGCCGGCGGTGTGGTCGGGCTTCCAGATCATCGGCACCGACACCGCACTCACGTCGGCGGACGGCGCCGCCAATGCCGTCCTGCTGGGTACGGCGCTGTTGGTCATCACCACCACGATCAACTGCATCGGGGTGCGCTGGATGTCGCGGGTCGCGACCATCGGCGTGTGCTGCGAGATCATCGGTGTGATCGCGGTCGTCGGGGTGTTCTTCACGCACGCGCAGCGTGGCCCACAGGTCGTCTTCGACACCGGCGGGGCGGGTTCCGGTTATGGCTGGGCCTGGATCGCCTCGGGGCTGATGGCCGCCTACGTCATGGTCGGCTTCGGCTCGGCCGGTGAACTCGCCGAGGAGACCCGCGACGCGCGTCGGGTCGCCCCGCGCACCATCCGGTCGGCGCTCACCGTCTCGGCACTCGGCGGCGGTCTCATGATCATCGGCGCGTTGATGGCCGCACCGAGCCTGACCGACGGGCGTCTCGCAACCGAAGGCCTGCCCTACGTGCTGGGTGCGGTGCTGTCCTCGCCGTGGGGCACGTTGCTCCTCATCGACGTGGCCATCGCGATCTTCATCTGCACCTTGGCAATTCAGACCGCTGCCACGCGCCTGATGTTCTCCATGGCACGCGATCACCGGCTGCCGTTCTCGTCGCTGCTGTCCCGCGTCAACCCGGCTACCGGGACGCCCATCCCGCCGGCGATCGTGGTCGGCGTCGCGTGTGTCGGTGTGCTGCTGGTGAACGTCGGCAACGCCGCGATCTTCGCGACCCTGGCGAGTGTCTGCATCATCGCGATCTATATCGCCTACCTGCTGGTGACCGCGCCGCTCCTGGCGCACCGACTGCGCGGAATGCGTTGGGACGTCACGGCTACCGACGCCGGCGGCCGGCCGCTGTTCTCGCTGGGCCGCTGGGGTCTGCCGGTCAATGTGTTCGCCGTGGTGTACGGCGTGGCGATGGTGATCAACCTGGCCTGGCCGCGGCCGGAAATCTACGACCCGACGGGCACCATGCCGCTGCTGGTGTGGGCCGGGCCGTTCACCATCGTCGCCATCGTTGCGCTCGGCGCCCTGTGCTTCCCGTACCGCCGGACCCATCCGCGCCCCGTCGGGTCCCTCTGATCTCCGCCAATCATCCACTGCCGAAAGGATTCTCATGAGTTCTTCGTCCACCACCTCGACCACCGCGGCGGCCCGTGCGCACGCCCGGGCGCAGGCCGGCGCGCACGCCGCAGCGATGCCCGTCGTCCCGGCATCGCTGTGGCCGACGCCGCCCGCCGGCGTCGACGCCGACCGTCTGACCTGGGCCGAGACGGTGCCCGGTGGCCGCTACACCAGCAAGGTGCTGGACCGGGGAACCCGGCTGCGGCTCACCGACGTCGAGGGCCGCGCGTGCGCGCATTTGTTGCTGTGGCGCGCCGACGCCCCCTGGGAGCGGCTCAACACCGCCGACACCGTCAAGGTGCCGTGGCAGGCGTACCTCGGCATCGGGCATCCGCTGCTCGATGACCAGGGACGGGTCCTGGCGACCATCGTCGCCGACACCTCGGGTCACCACGATGCACTGTGCGGCACCACAACCCGTGCCCAGAACGAAGCTCGCTACGGGGCCGGCACCGCGCACTCGGACAGCCCGGCCGGCCGCGAGCTGCTGGTGCTCGCCGCGCTCAAACACGGCCTCGGACCGCGCGATGTCGGACCCGGGGTGTCGTTCTTCCACGGCGTCCGCGCCGACGATGCGGGCCAACTGGTGTCGACGGGCTCGGCCGGACCCGGCACGGCCATCGAGCTGATCCTGCACCTGCCGGTGATCGTCGCCATCGCCAACACCGCGCACCCGCTCGACGAGGCGCCGGCCTTCGACACCTCCGATCTGGAGGTGCTGGCCTGGTCGGCCCCCGCCGACCTGGCCGACTTGGCCGCCCGCGCCGAAACGATCGGGCCCGAATACGAACGCGCGCATCGCAACACCGAAGACGTCTGGACCGCACTGCACCTCACCGAAGGAGTTCCCGCATGAGCACCGCCATCGACTCGGTTCCCGCGCTGGTGTCCGGCACGACCATCCTCGACGAGATCGTCGAGGCCCGCGGCCCCTGGTCGGCGATCGTCGCGGCCGGCGATGTACTGACCATCGTCGACCTGCACGGCAACCAGGCCGTGGACACGCTGATCTACGGCGCCCATGACACGTCGCGGCGGTACAGCGCCCAGACCACAATCACGGCGCAACGGTCGTTGTTCGTCAGCACCGGAACGGTGTTGCGGGACAGCGACGGAGCGGCACTGATGACCGTCGTGGCCGACGAGGTGGGCAATCACGACACCGTCGGTGGCGCCTGCTCGCAGGAATCCAACACGCTGCGTTACGGCCACCACACCCGGCACCAGCACGCCTGCGTCGAGAACTTCCTGATCGAGGGCGCCCGGTACGGCCTCGGAAAGCGTGACCTGGCACCGAATCTCAACTTCTTCATGAACGTGCCGGTGGAGGCCGACGGCACCCTGGGCATCGTCGACGGGCTGTCGGCGCCGGGGCTGCGGGTGGCGCTGCGCGCCGACACCGATGTCCTCGTGCTGGTGTCGAACTGCCCCCAGATCAACAACCCGTGCAACGGCTTCGATCCGACACCGGTGCGGATGATCGTCACTCGCCCGCTCTGATCGATATTCGGACGTAAAGGAATACGCGCATGGCGTCACCCAGTATCACCGTCCTGCGGCCCGGGCCGAGCACCACCGTCCAGGACTGGCCGGGCCGCATCGGCTACTGGCAGGTCGGAGTACCGCCGTCAGGCCCGATGGACGACCTGTCCCTGCGGTTGGCCAACCTTGCGGTCGGCAACGCCGAGGGGGCACCCGGTCTCGAGGCCACGATGGCCGGTCCGACACTGGGATTCGACGAGGCGACGGTCGTCTGTGTCACCGGCGCGCCGGTATCGGTCACGCTCGACGGGGTCCCGGCGCGGCAGTGGGCACCCATCGCCGTTCCGGAGGGCGGTGTGCTCGAGATCGGCGCGGTGCAGGGCGTCGGCATGCGCATCTACATCGCGGTGGCCGGTGGTATCGAGGCCGAGGCGTACCTCGGCTCGCGTTCGACGTTCACGCTCGGGAAGTTCGGCGCCGGCGGGCGGGCCCTCGCGGCCGGTGACCGTCTCGATCTGGGTACCCCGGGGGGACGGCCGCGCCGGCTGACCGATGAGGAGATCCCGTCGATCGGCCACGAATGGCGCCTTGCGGTCACCGAAGGACCACACGGCGCACCGGAGTTCTTCACCCGGGCCGACATCGAAAGCCTCTACGAGGCCACCTATCTGGTGGACCACAACCTCGACCGCACCGGTGTGCGACTGGTCGGGCCGAAGCCGCAGTGGGCCCGGCCAGACGGCGGTGAGGCCGGACTGCACCCGTCGAACATCCACGACACCCCGTATTCGGTTGGCGCCCTGGATTTCACCGGCGATACCCCGATCCTGCTCGGCCCGGACGGCCCCAGCCTCGGCGGTTTCGTCTGCCCGGTGACGGTGACGTCGGCGGACCGCTGGAAGCTCGGGCAGCTCACGCCCGGCGACCGGGTGCGGTTCGTTCCGGTACGGGCCAGTGCCGCGGCACCGCTGGCGGCGCTGGGGACATCCCGGCGCGCGGCGTCGCCGGTGGTGCGCAGCCCGCGCGGTGACGGCGACGACGGTGTGCTGCACCGCGGCGTCACCGGGGACGGTACGACCTCGATGACGTTGCGCCGCAGCGGTGACGACAACCTCCTGGTCGAATACGGCACGATGACACTGGATCTGGTGCTGCGGGCGCGGGTGCACGCCCTGCACACCGCGATCGACGCCCACCGGCCCCGCGGGATCATCGATCTGACGCCCGGAATCCGTTCCCTGCAGGTCAAGTTCGACGCCGCGCTCACCGATCACCAGGCGATGACGGCCTTCGTGCTCGACATCGAGTCCGCACAAGGTCCCGTCGACCAGTTGGTGCTGCCCAGCCGCTCGGTGCGGCTGCCGTTGAGTTGGGACGATCCGACCATCCGGCTGGCCATCGAGCGCTACCAGAACGGCGTGCGCGACGACGCGCCGTGGTGCCCGAGCAACATCGAGTTCATCCGCCGGATGAACGGACTGGAGTCGCAGCAGGAGGTGTTCGACATCGTCCATGCGGCAAGCTATCTCGTGCTCGGTCTGGGGGATGTCTACCTCGGCGCCCCCGTCGCCACGCCGGTCGATCCCCGCCACCGGGTGGTCACCACCAAGTACAACCCGGCACGCACCTGGACGCCCGAGAACGCCGTCGGCATCGGCGGTGCCTACCTCTGCATCTACGGCATGGAAGGCCCGGGCGGCTACCAGTTGATGGGCCGTACCACCCAGGTGTGGAACCACCGGTTCCCGTTGTCCGCGCCGGGTTTCGAGCCGCAGCATCCGTGGCTGCTGCGGTTCTTCGACCAGGTGTCGTGGTACCCGGTGTCCTCCGATGAGCTCACCGACCTGCGGGCCGACGTCGCCGCCGGCCGCGGCACCGTCGACATCACCGACGGTGAGTTCCGGATCGCGGACCATCTGGCCTTCCTGGCGCGGGAGGCCGACGACATCGCCGCGGTACGACAGCGGATGACCGCCGCCCGTAACGAGGAGCGGGCCCGCTGGGAGGCCAGCGGCGAGATCGGCGCACGCAAGAAGCGCTGCGCCACAACAGGACAGGAAGTCGCATGACGGACCGGATCAGCGCCGCCTACGCGGCCATCGCACAGCGACCGGAAGCCTTCATCGCCGTGCGCGACGAGGACACGGTACGTCGGGAGTTCGCACAGGCGCAGGGCCTGCTGGCCGGTCAGCTGCTGGCGGTCAAGGACAACGTCGACGTTGCCGGCCTCCCCACCACCGCGGCGTGCCCGGGCTACGCGTACACCCCCGACGCCGACGCGCCCGCGGTGGCGGCGCTGCGGGCGGCCGGCGCGGTGGTGATCGGCAAGACCAATCTGGACCAGTTCGCCACCGGGCTCGTCGGCACTCGAAGCCCCTACGGCGCCGTGCGGGACGCCCGGCGGCCGGACCGGATATCGGGCGGCTCGTCGTCGGGCTCGGCCGTCGCGGTGGCCATCGGTGCGGCCGACCTCGGAATCGGCACGGACACCGCGGGATCCGGCCGGGTACCGGCGGCATACCAGGGCCTGGTCGGCATCAAGGGCACCATCGGGCTGGTGTCGACGACCGGCGTCGTCCCGGCCTGCCCGAGCTACGACTGCGTGACGATCCTGGCGCGGGATCTGGCCACGGCGGAGAACGCCATGGCCGTGATGGCAGCCACGACGCAGCGACCCTGGCCCGCGTCGACCCGCTTCGCCGCCCCGGCCGACCCGGTGCTCGCGGTACCCGCCGAACTGCCGGCGATGGCGCCCGGTTGGGACGACGCGTTCCAGCGCGCGGTCGATGCCGCGCGGGACGCCGGGATGCGGATCCTCCCCATCGATCTCACGGACTTCCTGGCCGCCGCGCGGCTGCTGTACGACGGGGCGCTGGTCGCCGAACGTACCGAAGCGGTGGGGGACTTCATCACCCGTGCCGGTGACGATGCCGGCTTGGACCCGACAGTCGCGGCCATCATCAGCGCCGGTGGCGCGCACACCGCGACCGGACTGCTGCGCGACCGTCGTGAATTGGATCGCCTGCGGGAGCGGGCATTCCGGGCCATGGGGGAGTGCGACGCGCTGCTCGTCCCCACCGCGCCGCTGCAGCCGACGCTCGCCGAGGTGGCGGCCGACCCCGTCGCGGTCAACGCCCGTATCGGTACCTATACCAATTTCTGCAATCTGTTCGACATGTGCGGCGTCGCAGTCCCCGCGGGCGAGGTTGTCGAATCCGACGGCACCACAGCGCAATTCGGGGTCACGGTACTGGGACGGGCCTTCGATGACGCCGTGGTGGCGGACATCGCGGCCCGGCTGGGCGGTGGTGACCGCGGCACGGTGGCGTCCTGGCCGGAACGCGCGGGCGCCGGGGCGCTGACACTGGTAGTGGCCGGTGCGCATCTGCGTGATCAGCCGCTGGCCGGTCAGCTCCACGATCTCGGAGCGCGGTGGGACGGGCCGGCCCGCACGGCGGAGCGTTATCGGATGACGGCGCTGCCGTCGGGCAAGCCCGCGCTGATGCGGTTGCCGCACGGCGGGCGGTCCTTCGAGGTTGAGCGCTGGTCGCTCTCGCCGGCGGCACTCGGGACGTTCCTGGCCGCCCTCCCGACGCCGATGGGACTGGCGGCGGTGGAGCTTGACGACGGGTCCTGGGAGACCGGGTTCGTCTGCGCCGACGAGGGGGCCGTCGCGGCGCCCGACATCTCGGAGTTCGGTGGCTGGCGGGCCTACCTCCGGGCCAGGGAGTTCGCTACCCAGTGATCCCCAGGGATTTGTGCACGATTTTCCGCGGCGTGCGCGGAAAATCGTGCACGAATCACTAGTCTGCAAGGAGTATGACGAGCACACCGTGGACCCTGACCGACGCAAGTCGTCAGGACGGACGCGTCGCGGTGGTCACCGGCGCCGGCAGCGGGATCGGTGTCGAGATCGCCAGGGGGCTGGCCGGGCTCGGGGCGACAGTGGTGCTGGCCGGCCGCAATGCCGACGCCGCTCGGCGGGTGCAGGCCGCACTGCCTGACGCGACAACCGAATTCGCGGAACTGGACCTGGCGGATTTGGCGTCGGTTCGGCGCTGTGCCGAGAGTCTGCGTGCGCGGCACCGCAGGATTGACCTGCTGATCAACAACGCCGGCGTCATGCATCGGGTGCGCACCGAGACCAAGGACGGTTTCGAGGGGGATTTCGGGGTGAACTTCCTCGGGCACTTCGCCCTCACGGGCCTGCTGCACGATCGCGCCGAGCGCATCGTGATGGTGAGCAGCGTGACCCACCGCCGCGGCGTCATCGATTTCGAGGATCTGCACAGCCGCAAGAAGTTCCGTAGCGCGAAGGCCTACGCCAATTCGAAACTCGCGCAACTGCTGTTCATGTCCGAGTACAACCGGCGGCACCAGGCCATGTGCGTGGCCGCACATCCGGGCAGCGCCAGGACGGCGATCCTGCGTGACCAGGGATGGCAGCAGCTGGCCTATCACCCGCGGCTGCGGTTCTCCACATCGTGGTTCGTGCAGGATGCCGACGGCGGGGCACTGCCGATCCTGCGCGCGGCAACCGATCCCGACGCCGCTGCCGGTGACTTCTACGGTCCGGGTGGGCGCCTGCAGATGACAGGCGCGCCGGTGAAGGTCGAACTTGCCCCCGTTGCGCGTGATCCGCTTGTCGCGCAGCGCCTGTGGGAGGCGGCCGAATCCCTCACCGGCGTCCGGTTTTAGCGCGGTACGGCGGGCATGACCTCGTCGACGACGCGGTGCAGGTAGGGCCAGGCGAGCTCGGGTGGTAGTCCACCGCAGAGCGGGTGCAGGGACAGAACGCCGTCCCGGGCGATGGCCTCGATCGCCTGGTCCACCGAATAGATGCGGTGGCTGCCGTTTTCGGCACGCAGCGCATCGATGGTCTGCGCGGTGGACAGGCTGACGATGTGCGGGTCGTGATGGCCGTCGGCGTACGTCATCGCATCGTGGAGCAGGTACGGCCCGATCTCGTCCCAGGCCCGGTCCACGTCGTCGGCGACGAAGACCGTCGTCGGGAACCCGGGCCGCGGTTGCTGCATCCGGCCGGGAACGCGGCCCTGCCTTGCACATTCGTCGTAGTAGGCATCGGCAAGCTCCGGCAGGTTGTTCTGGGCGTTGAACCCCAACCCGAAGCGGGCCGCGCGGCGTGCGGCCCGCGGCGTGCCGCCGCCATAGGACAGCCGTACCTTGCGCTCGGGTGCGGGACGGACCAGCACGCCGCGTTCGTTGTCGTAAAAGGGCGCTCCGTCAAGGGCTTTCAGCAGCACTGTCAGGTTCGCTTCGGCCAATTCGCCGCGGCGGTGATAGTCGACGCCGAGCGACTCGAACTCCTCGGGCCGGTAACCGACACCCAAGGTGTAGGAGATCCGTCCGCCGCTGAGATGGTCCAGCACACCGATGTCCTCGGCGAGCCGGACCGGGTTGTACAGCGGCAGGATGAGGGCGCTCACCGCGATGGGCACCGACGTGGTGCGGGCGGCCAGTGCGGCGGCCATCGGCAACGGGCTGGGCAGGTACCCGTCTTCGGCCGCGTGGTGTTCGGACACCACCAGCAGGATCAGGCCGCGGGATTCGGCCCACGCGGCCATGTCGAGCGCGGCGGGATACAGCGACGACGCCGGCGCGCCGCCGGCGGGGGCTCGCATGTCGAACCGCAGGGTGAACACGAAACCCTAACGCGCCGCGGCCAGTAGGGTCGCGAGCTCGGACTCGATGCCATCGGTGATGGCGGCGGCGTCGGAGACGTGCCGGGAGTCCGCCGTCACCGACAGGCACAGGTTGTTGTTCCAGGACATGGCGATGACGCTGGGACCCATGCCGTGGTAGAGCGGTCCCGCCGGATGAAACCGCAGGGCCGGCAGGTTGAGGAACACCGGATCATCGACCGCGATGCCGCTGGCATTGGACACGATGACGTTGCACGGCCACGAGATCCGTTCGGCCAGACCGAACCGCTCGATGGTGCGGAACAGCAGATTGACGGCGCGGCCCGGAGCGTATTCGTTCCACTGCCGAAACAGGTTGACGCCCCGTTGTTCCTGCACCGCTTTGACTGCCCGCGCGTGTTCGGCGACGGCGAGCAGGCGCCGGACCGGATCGTCCACCGTGGTGTGCAGATTGACGCGCAGCACCGTGGTGGTGCCGACGCCGTCGGTGACGTAGTCGGAGGTGTCGGCGGCGCGCATCGCATACGGCACGGCCGCCACCAGCGGCTGCTGCGGTCGCCGGCCCTCCCGGTGCAGCACGCCGTCCAGGGCGGCGCCCACACAGCTGAGCAGGATGTGGTTGATGGTGACCGAAAACCGTTGGGCCACCGCCTGCAGATCCGCGAGTGGCAGGACGGCCACGGCCGCGGTCGAGGTACCCGACAGCGAACAGTTCAGGGCCGTCCGAGGTGCTTTCACATCGAGGTGGCGCGCCGCCCGCTTGTCACGCAGGACCCGCGCCGAGGTGGCCGCGAGCCGGGGGAGCCGCCGGAGGCGCCGCGTCTTACGCACGGCGGCGTCGCGCGCGATCGCCGCAGGCCGCGCCGGAAACGTCGACGATTCGGGAACGGCCTTCGCGGGACGGGTGCTCAGATCGCCCGGGGTCATCAGACAACCGGTGACCTCGATCGCCGAGTCACCGTCGACGAGCAGGTGATGCACCACCGAGATCAGGTACGCGTAGTCGGTGTCGTCGTCCTCCAGAACGTACATGTGCCACAAGGGTTCTCGTCGGTCCAGGTGCATCGCACGGACCGCGGCCAGCGCCTTGGCCGCACCGACCGCGCCTCCGGGTGCGGGCATCGGCAGGGCTGTCACATGCGCCGACACGTCGATCTGCGGCCGCGCCACCAGCATGGGCCGGTCCAAGTTGAACCATGGGTCGTAGAGCACCTTGCGGTACGCGGGCATCCGGTGCATGCGGTTGTCCAGGGCCGACACCACGTGGTCCCGCAGATTTCCGGACACCGAACTGCGATCGACGAGGATCAGTGACATGCCGTTGCCGACCTGCAGCCTGGTCTCCTGGTAGAGCTGCCAGGCGTCCATACCGCTGACCCGCTCGGCGCGGGGCATCGCCGTGTTCATGCCGCCGGCGTGTAGAACTGCCGTACCCAGTGGCGGTACTTGCCGATCGGCCCGTCGCCGGGCGTCAGCTTGGGATGCTCGAGGTACACCTTGTCGTCCCAGATCAGCTGATCACGCTGGACCTCATAGGCGACGACCTGGAGCACGATCCAGCCCGCCAGACGTTCGATCGGTGCCAGCAGCGCGCGCGCAAGCCGGTTGCGCACATGCCTTTTCGCGGCGATGCCGATGTAGATGTCGACGTGGCGTTCGGCGACCGGTGTAGGTAGCACCATCTGCCGGACCGTCAGGCCGCCCTGGATGGCGATCTCCACCAGCGAGAAGCCGAGGCCGACCAGAACCGATTGGAAGTGGAAGCTGATGCCGCCGATCACCGGAATGGGTTTGGTGCCACCGTATTCGGTGTAGATCCGGGCGCCGTCGATCTCCATCGGCTTGGGCACGACGAAGTCGCGGAACTTGTGGATGGTCGCGAAATGCGCGTGGTCCAAACCGTTTTCGTTTACCTCTTGCGGATGGGTCTTGAAATGCAGTTTCTTGGTGGCGATCGGATGCCAGTCCGGATCGGCCGCCGGCAGCTCGAGTTCGAACGCCGGCTGCTGCCCGGGCGGACCGTGGTACACCATGATCATGCCCAGGTGATTGCGGACCGGCAGCGTCTTGAGTGCCGCGCCGCGCGGCGGCTCCCCGGTCGGGGTCGAGATGCAGGTGCCCGACGGGGCGAATCTGAACTCATGGAACGGGCAGACCACGGCTTCGCCGTCGACCCAGCCACGTTTCCCGATGTGGGCGCCGAGATGAGGGCAGTAGGGTTCGGCGGCGGACAGCTCGCCGGAGGCGGTCTGGAAGACGATGATCTCGCCGTCGAGGAAGCGCCGCGTCAGCACCGTCCCGGGCCCCAGCTCATGGGCGAACGCCACCGCATACCAGCTGTAGGGGTACGGCGGGAACGCGTCGCCGGCCCGGCTGAGGTTCGTCACTTCCGTCGTTGAGGTCATCGAAGCCCTTTCGCTGTCCGCGCGGTGGAGTCGAATCCGAAACAGGTGACGCGTGGACAGCGCCGGCGAAAGGCGTGCGGCAACCCCGCACGTGTCCGTAGATTTCCCCGACTACGTTCCCGCGTCCACGTCGTTGTGGGTAGCTAGTAGAACATGTTCTAGTTCGCAGTAGACCACTAGTTCGACAACCGTCGCAAGAGAACCGAAAGACTCTGTCGCGCACGTAAATTACCGATATTCGGCAAGGTACTCGCCAGTAATACTGCCAATAGCCGGACAGAGTCCGGCCTGTGTGTTAGGCGATGACCCGGCCGGCCTTTGCCCGGGCCGACCACCGACCATGGTCGTAACCGACCTCGACCGGATGTGAAAAGGCCTCCGTCACATGGTCGGTCGTCACGGTCTCGACCGCCGGTCCGGCCGCGACCGTGCGGCCGCCGGAGATCAACAGTGCATGGGACGTCGACGTCGGCAACTCTTCGAGGTGATGCGTCACCAGGATCGACGCCATCTCGGGATGTGAATGCTCCAGCGCGTCAAGGGTTTCCAGCAGCTGCTCACGCGCGGCGACGTCCAGGCCGGTGGTCGGTTCGTCGAGGAGCAGCAGCCGCGGCTCGGCGATCAGCGCGCGGGCGATCAGAGTCCGGCCCCGCTCGCCCTGCGAGAGCGTCGGCCACACCGCATCGGCGCGGTGGGTCAGCCCCACGGTGCCGATCAACGCGTCGGCCCGTGCGATGTCGTCGGCGGTGGGTGTCCAGCGGGCCGCGGTATCGATGGTGCCGGTGATCCCGGTCAGGACCACCTCGCGCACCGTCAGCGGGTACTGCAGCCGGTGCCGGGGATTCACGTGGCCGATCGACCGGCGCAGCGGTGCGAGGTCGGTACGGCCCATCTGTGCGCCCAGGACCCGAACGACGCCGGTCGTCGGGAACGTCACGGCACCGCAGAAGCCGAGCAGCGTGCTCTTGCCCGCGCCGTTGGGGCCGAGCAGCGCCCAGTGCTCGCCTTCCTGCACCGTCAGCGAGATGCCGTCGATGATCTGCTTGCCCTCGCGGCGGAAGGTCACGTTGTCGATTTCGAGGACCGGGGTCATGTGAACGACTCCTTCAATGCGCTCAGGTGGGTGCGGCTCGCGGCGGCCGCGGCGGCGGGATCGCGCGCGACGATGGCGTCGGCGAGTTGCTGATGCAGGTCGTGGTCGCACGGCTCGGAAGTGATCGGGCGGATCTTCAGCATGTCGATCATGGCCAACCGCAGCCGTGGCAGGAACGCGTCGAACAGTTGGGTCAGCACGTCGTTGTGCGCGGCGGCAATCACGGCCCGGTGAAAGGCCATGTCCGCGTCCACATGTTCGGGGACGGATTGGCCGGTGACGCCGCGGGCGGCGAGGGTGCGACGGATGGTGCGCAGATCGGCCGGTGTTCTCCGGGTTGCGGCGAGGGCGGCGCCCTCGGCCTCGATGGCGATGCGAGCCTCGATCACCGAGGCGACGTTCGCGCTGCGCAGCACGGTGTCCCAGTCGTCGCTGACATCGAGTGCGGTGACGAAGACGCCCGCGCCCTGGCGGCTGTCGAGGACGCCCTTTCCGGCCAGTTCGCGGATGGCCTCACGCAGGGTGGACCGGCCGACGCCGAGCTGGGCGGCCAGCATGGTTTCGCCCGGAAGTCGTTGTCCCAGTGCCCATTCACCGTCTTTGATGCGTGTCAGCAGCAGTTGGGCGGCCTGCGCCGCCAGGGGTTGGCGCGATACCTGCGAGACCATGATACCTCTCTACTTGTCTGAGGAGTTGTGTATAGTCTAGCCATCATGACGCGCGTGCTTCTCCTTGGCTGCCGCGGCGGGGTCTGAAACGACCGGCCCCCTGCCGTGGGGCTCTGTCGCGACCGGTCACCTCCAAACCTGACCGAGAGCAGACCACTCATGAACACCTCCTGGAACCGTCAACAACCGTCGACCATGCCGTGGCACCGTTACACCGATGTCTTCAATCGCGTGGACATTCCTGTGGTCCAAAGGGATTGGCCCAGCAACCGAATCACCGCCGCGCCACTGTGGGTGCCCGTCGACCTGCGCGACGGCAACCAGGCCCTGGCCGAACCGATGGACCCCGACCGCAAACGCCGATTCTTCGAGCAGCTCGTCGCCATCGGCTACAAGGAGATCGAGGTCGGTTATCCCTCGGCGTCGCAGACCGATTTCGACTTCGTGCGACTGTTGGCCGAAACCGACATCGCACCAATGGATGTCACCATCGCGGTGTTCACCCCGGCCCGTCGCGACCTGATCGAGCGCACCGTCGAGTCGGTGCGGGGCATGCGCAACGACGTCGTCATCCACATGTACACCGCGACCGCGCCCACCTGGCGAAACACCGTGCTGGGCAAGGACCGCGACGAGTTGCGCAGTCTGATCCTGCACGGCGCGCTCGACGTGCTGACCTTGACCGAGGACATGCCCAACATCCGGTTCCAGTTCTCGCCGGAGGTCTTCAACCTGACCGAACCCGATTACGTGCTGGAGATCTGCGACGCCGTGACGCAGCTGTGGGACGCTACCGAGAGCCGGCCGGTGATCCTGAATCTGCCTGCCACCGTTGAGGTTGCGACGCCCAATGTGTACGCCGACCAGATCGAGTACATGCACCGGAATCTGGCCCGGCGCGACGCGGTGATCCTGTCGGTGCACCCGCACAATGACCGGGGCACCGGCGTGGCCTGCGCCGAACTGGCCGTGCTGGCCGGCGCGCAACGCGTCGAGGGTTGTGTGTTCGGCAACGGTGAGCGCACCGGCAACGTCGACATCGCGACCCTGGCCCTGAATCTGTATGCGCAGGGGGTCGACCCGATGATCGACTTCTCCGACATCGACCGGATCGCCCGCACCGTGGAGCATTGCACGCGGATGCCGATCCACGAACGCCATCCGTACGTGGGCGACCTGGTGCATACCGCGTTCTCGGGAACCCATCAGGACGCCATCAAGAAAGGGCTGGCCGAACATCGGGCCCGGGCGGCGGCCGAGAACCGCGATGAACGCGAAATCGATTGGCGCGTACCATATCTGCCGATCGACCCCGCCGACATCGGCCGCAGCTATGACGCCGTCATCCGGGTGAATTCACAGTCCGGGAAGGGCGGCATCGCCTATCTGCTGCACACCGGGTACGGACTGGACCTGCCGCGGCGGCTGCAGATCGACTTCGCCCGGCATGTGCAGGCCCACACCGACGGCAGTGGCGCCGAGGTGACCGCCGGCGAGCTGTACGACCTGTTCGGGGCGACCTACCTGGATTGCGCCGGCCCGGTCGAGCTGAAGGACTGGCACGTCAGCAGCGACGACACCACCGAGATCACGGTGACCGTCAACGGCATCGCCCGTACCAGTACCCATCGCGGCGTCGGTCCCGTCGAGGCGCTGAAGCAGGCGCTGGCCGATGTGGACCGGCCCGTCGAGATTCTGAGCCTCACCCAGCAGTCGATCGGCGCCACGGCCGTCACCTACCTCGAACACCGCGGCGGCTGGTCGTGCGGCCGCAGTGACTCCGTGCTCACCGCGTCACTGGCGGCGGTGATCCGGGCGGCTAACGCGCCCTGAGCACCTCGAGCGCCTTGTCGGCGTGGGAATCCATCGAGATCTCGCTCGCGATGACCTCGAGGACCCGGCGGTCGGTGTCGATGACGAACGTGGTCCGCTTGACGGGCATCAGCTTGCCGAGCAGGCCACGTTTCACACCGAACGCCTCGGCCACCGCACCGGAGGTGTCCGACAGCAGCGGGTAGTCGAAGCTGTGCTTCTCGGCGAACTTGTCCTGCTTCTCGACCGCGTCCATGCTGATCCCGACGCGCGAGGCACCGACCGCGGCGAACTCGGCCGCCAGGTCGCGGAAGTGGCAGGCCTCCATGGTGCAGCCCGGCGTCATCGCCGCGGGGTAGAAGAACAGCACGATCGGCCCGTCGGCCAGTAGTTCGGAGAGGCTGCGGTTCGTCCCGGTCTGGTCGGGGAGATTGAACTCTGCGACGAGGTCACCACGTTTCATGGTTGCCACGCTACTTCTGGGAGGATGACCGCGTGAAGACGACCTCACGTGAGGAATTCCAGGCGCTCGCCGCCGAGCACCGTGTCGTGCCGGTGACGCGCAAGGTGCTCGCCGACAGCGAGACGCCCCTGTCGGCCTACCGCAAGCTGGCCGCCAACCGTCCCGGCACGTTTCTGCTGGAATCGGCCGAGAACGGGCGGTCGTGGTCGCGATGGTCGTTCATCGGTGCGGGCGCCCCGTCTGCGCTCACGGTCCGGGACGGTGAAGCCGTCTGGCTCGGCAACACGCCGCAGGACGCACCCAGCGGCGGCGACCCGCTGCAGGCCGTCCGCGACACCCTCGCCCTGCTGCAGACGGCGCCGGTGCCGGGGCTGCCCCCGCTGTCGAGCGGGCTGGTCGGTTACTTCGCCTACGACATGGTGCGGCGCCTGGAGCGACTGCCGGAGCTGGCGAAAGACGATCTCAAGCTGCCCGACATGGTGCTGCTGCTGGCCACCGACATGGCGGCCGTCGACCACCACGAGGGCACCATCACGCTCATCGCCAACGCCGTCAACTGGAACGGCACCGACGAGCGCGTCGACTGGGCCTACGACGATGCCGTGGCGCGCCTTGACGTCATGACGAGGGCGCTGGGGGAGCCGTTGCCGTCGAGCATCGCGACCTTCAAACGTCCGCAGCCGCAGCCCCGCCAGCAGCGCACCGTCGAGGAGTACACGGCCATCGTCGAGAAGCTGGTCGGCGACATCGAAGCCGGCGAGGCATTCCAGGTGGTGCCGTCGCAGCGCTTCGAGATGGACACCGCCGCCGATCCGATCGACGTCTATCGGGTGCTGCGGGTGACCAACCCCAGCCCGTACATGTACCTGCTCAACGTGCCCAATGCCGAAGGCGGCCTTGACTTCTCGGTTGTCGGCTCCAGCCCGGAGGCGCTCGTCACGGTGAAGGACGGGGTGGCGACGACGCACCCGATCGCCGGCACGCGGTGGCGCGGTGCCACCGAGGAAGACGACATCCTGCTCGAGAAGGAGCTGCTCGCCGATGACAAGGAGCGCTCCGAGCACCTGATGCTGGTCGACCTGGGCCGCAACGATCTGGGCCGCGTCTGCCGGCCGGGGACCGTGCGTGTCGAGGACTACAGCCACATCGAGCGCTACAGCCACGTCATGCACCTGGTCTCCACCGTCACCGGCCACCTCGCCGACGACAAGACCGCGCTGGACGCCGTCACCGCGTGCTTCCCGGCCGGGACGCTGTCGGGCGCGCCCAAGGTCCGCGCCATGGAGCTCATCGAAGAGGTCGAGCTGACCCGCCGCGGCCTGTACGGCGGTGTGCTCGGGTACCTCGATTTCGCCGGCAACGCCGACTTCGCCATCGCGATCCGCACCGCCCTGATGCGCGGCGGCACCGCTTACGTGCAGGCCGGTGGTGGCGTCGTCGCCGACTCCAACGGGCCGTACGAGTACAACGAGTCGTCCAACAAGGCCAAGGCCGTGCTGGCGGCGATCGCGGCCGCCGAGACGCTGAGCGAGCCGTGAGGACCACCCGCACCGCTCAGGTGCTGCTGCTCGTCGCCGCATTGATGCTGTGGGGCGCCTCCCGGCTGCCCTGGGTCGACGTGTCGTCGTTCGACGGGCTGGGCCAGCCGAAGACGACGACGCTGTCCGGCGCGGCCTGGTCCACGGCCCTCATCCCGCTGGCGCTGCTGGCGGGCGCCGCCGCGGTGGCGGCACTGGCCGTGCGCGGCTGGGCGCTGCGGCTGCTGGCGCTGCTGGTGGCCGTCGCGAGCGCCGGGATGGGATATCTGGCGATCAGCCTGTGGGCGGTCACCGATGTCTCGGTGCGTGCCGCCGACATGGCTCAGATCGCGGTCATGTTCCTGGTGGGCACGCAGCGGCACTACTGGGGCGCCGGCGTGACGCTGGCGGCCGCGGTGTTGACGCTGGTCGGAGCGGTTCTGCTGATGCGCTCGGCCGGCCGGGGAGCGGCCGCGGCGGCCACCGCCAAATACGCCGCGCCGGGCACGCGGCGCGAGGCGGCACCGGAAGACGGGGCTGACGGCATGTCCGAACGGATGATCTGGGACGCCCTCGATGAGGGGCACGATCCGACCCAGAACGACGGCGGGACCAAATGAGTGCGGCCCGGTGGCAGTCTGCGCCGCCCCGGCGACTACCCTTCGAGATGATCATCTGGCTTGCCGAACCGGCACGGAAGGACGACGACGCGTTATGACTTCGGGGACCGTGCTCGACTCCATCATCGAGGGAGTTCGCGCTGATGTTGCCGCCCGCGAAGCCGCGCTGAGTCTGACCGAGGTCAAAGAGCGGGCCAAGAAGGCGCCGACGGCCAAGGACGCTCTGGCCGCGCTGCGGGAGCCGGGCATCGGCGTCATCGCGGAGGTGAAGCGGGCGAGCCCCAGCAAGGGCGCGCTGGCGCAGATCGACGATCCCGCCAAGCTGGCCAAGGCCTACGAGTCCGGCGGCGCCCGGGTGATCAGCGTGCTGACCGAGGAGCGTCGCTTCAACGGTTCGCTGGCGGACCTGGATGCCGTGCGTGCCGCGGTGTCGATTCCGGTGCTGCGCAAGGACTTCATCGTCACGCCGTACCAGATTCACGAGGCCCGGGCCCACGGCGCCGACATGCTGCTGCTGATCGTGGCCGCGTTGGAGCAGTCGGTGCTGACCTCGATGATCGACCGGACCGAGTCGCTCGGGATGACCCCGCTGGTCGAGGTGCACACCGAGGAGGAAGCGGACCGGGCCATCCAGGCTGGCGCCAAGGTCATCGGCGTCAACGCCCGGGACCTCAAGACCCTCGAGGTCGATCGCGACTGCTTCGGCCGCATCGCGCCCGGCCTGCCGAGCAACATCATCCGGATCGCCGAGTCGGGGGTGCGGGGCACTGCCGACCTGCTGGCCTACGCCGGTGCCGGTGCCGACGCCGTCCTGGTCGGCGAAGGCCTGGTGACCAGTGGCGATCCGCGGAGCGCCGTCGCCGACCTGGTGACTGCCGGCACGCACCCGTCCTGCCCGAAACCAGCCCGCTGAATTGCGGGCTCCTGCGCGAAGAAGCAGCCCGAGTTCTTATGTCTGATCGCACTGGTACCGAATTGCCGCGGATGAGCGCGGCGGTCGCCGAAGCCACAAGCCACGACCCCGACGCCAAGGGGCACTTCGGTGCCTACGGTGGCCGGCTGGTGCCCGAGGCCCTGATGGCCGTCATCGAGGAGGTCACCGCGGCCTACGACAAGGTCCGCACCGACCAGACTTTCCTCGACGAGCTCGACCGACTGCAGCAGCACTACACCGGCCGGCCGTCGCCGCTGTACGAAGCGACGCGACTGTCCGAACACGCCGGCGGCGCGCGGCTGTTCCTCAAACGAGAAGACCTGAACCACACCGGTTCTCACAAGATCAACAACGTGCTCGGGCAGGCGCTGCTGGCCAAGCGCATGGGCAAGACCCGCGTCATCGCCGAGACCGGTGCCGGCCAGCACGGCGTCGCGACCGCCACGGCCTGCGCGCTGCTCGGCCTGGAGTGCGTCGTCTACATGGGTGCGGTCGACACCGCCCGGCAGGCGCTGAACGTGGCCCGGATGCGGCTGCTCGGCGGCACCGTGGTGTCGGTCGAGGCCGGTTCGGCGACTCTCAAGGACGCCATCAACGAAGCCTTCCGCGACTGGGTCACCAACGCGGACGACACCTACTACTGCTTCGGCACCGCGGCCGGACCGCACCCGTTCCCCGTCATGGTGCGCGATTTCCAGCGCGTCATCGGTTTGGAAGCGCGGGTCCAGATACAGCAGCAGGCCGGCCGGCTGCCCGACGCGGTGACGGCATGCGTCGGCGGCGGATCGAACGCCATCGGCGTCTTCCACGCCTTCATCGACGATCCGGGTGTGCGCCTGGTCGGTTTCGAGGCTGCCGGCGACGGCGTCGAAACCGGAAGGCACGCAGCCACTTTCACCGGCGGATCACCGGGTGCGTTTCAGGGCTCGTTCTCGTACCTGCTGCAGGACGAGGACGGCCAGACCATCGAATCGCATTCCATCTCAGCCGGTTTGGACTACCCGGGCGTCGGTCCGGAGCATGCCTACCTCAAGGACATCGGCCGCGCCGAGTACCGGCCGGTGACCGACACCGAGGCCATGGAAGCGTTCGGGCTGCTGTGCCGCACCGAGGGCATCATCCCGGCCATCGAATCGGCGCACGCGGTCGCGGGTGCCCTGAAATTGGGCAAGGAACTCGGGCCTGCCGCGGTGATCGTGGTGAACCTGTCCGGCCGCGGCGACAAGGACGTCGAGACCGCCGCGAAATGGTTCGGTCTACTGGACGGTGAGACTGGGGAAGCGTCATGAGCCGACTGGCTGGATTGTTCGAATCGTGCCGGGCCGAAGGGCGTTCGGCGCTGATCGGGTACCTGCCGACCGGCTACCCGGATGTGCAGACCTCGATCGACGCGATGGTCGCGATGGCCGAATCCGGTTGCGACATCATCGAAGTCGGCGTCGCCTATTCCGATCCGGGCATGGACGGGCCGGTTATCGCCGCCGCCACCAACACCGCCCTGCAGGGTGGTGTGCGGGTCCGCGACGCGCTGAAGGCCGTCGAGGCCATCAGCAACGCCGGCGGGCACGCCGTCGTCATGACCTACTGGAATCCGGTGTTGCGCTGGGGCGTCGACGCTTTCGCGCGTGATCTGGCGTCGGCGGGCGGGCTCGGGCTGATCACGCCCGACCTCATCCCCGACGAGGCCGACGAGTGGTTCGGCGTCTCCGACGCCCACAACCTCGACCGCATCTTCCTGGTGGCGCCGTCGTCCACCCCGGAGCGACTGGCCGCCACAGTGCAGGCCTCGCGCGGCTTCGTCTACGCCGCCTCGACCATGGGTGTCACCGGTGCGCGCGACGCGGTGTCGAACATGGCGCCCGAGTTGGTGTCCCGCGTGCGTGCCGTGTCGGACATCCCGGTGGGTGTCGGCCTCGGTGTGCGGTCGCGCGAACAGGCCGCCGAGATCGCGGCCTACGCAGACGGCGTCATCGTCGGCTCGGCGCTGGTCTCCGCGCTCGGCGACGGCGGCCTCCCCGCGGTACGAGCATTGTCCGAAGAACTGGCCCACGGAGTACGACAGAAAGTTTCCGCGTGACCACATCGTTGCTGGCATACATCCCGAGTCCGGCCCAGGGCGTCTGGCACTTGGGGCCAGTACCGATCCGGGCCTACGCGCTCTGCATCATCACCGGCATCATCGCCGCGTTGATCATCGGCGATCGCCGGTGGGTCGCGCGCGGTGGTGAGCCGGGCGTCATCTACGACATCGCGCTGTGGACAGTGCCGTTCGGCCTCATCGGTGGCCGGCTGTATCACCTGATGACCGACTGGCGGACGTACTTCGCCGAGGGCGGTGCGGGTATTGGGGCGGCCGTGCGGATCTGGGACGGCGGCTTGGGTATCTGGGGCGCGGTCGCGCTCGGTGGCGTCGGCGCCTGGATCGGCTGCCGCCGGCACGGAATCCCATTGCCCGCGTTCGGTGATGCCATCGCGCCCGGCATCATCCTGGCCCAGGCCATCGGCCGGCTGGGCAACTACTTCAACCAGGAGCTCTACGGCCGGCCGACGGATCTGCCGTGGGGCCTTCAGATCTTCCAGCGCAGTGACGGTTCCGGCGTGGTGAACCCGCACCTGCTCAACGGTGTCTCGACCGGGCAGGTCTATGAGGTCGTGCATCCGACGTTCCTCTACGAATTGCTGTGGAACCTCGTGGTTTTCTTCTTCCTGCTGTGGGCGGACCGTCGCTTCCGGCTGGGCCACGGCCGGCTGTTCGCGCTGTATGTCGCCGCCTACTGCGTCGGCCGCTTCGGCGTCGAGTTGATGCGCAGCGACACCGCGACACTGATCGCCGGCATCCGCGTCAACTCGTTCACGTCGACGTTCGTGTTCATCGGTGCCGTGGTCTACATGATGGTCGCGCCGCGGGGCCGTGAGGATCCGGCGACGCTCGGTGGCCGGCAGGCTGATGAAGCAGAAGCCGAGGCCGAGGCCGAGGCCGAAGGGGCTGCATTGGCTGTTCCGGTTGCCGTCGCGGCAGGTGCGGGTGCGGTGGCCGACGAGGCCGACGCCGTCGAGACCCAATCCGACGAACCTGTGGCGCTGGCAGAGCAGGCCGTCGATACCGAGGACACGGTCGATGAAGACGCCGTCGACGCCGAGGCGGCTGTCGAGGAGTCCGTCGACGAATCCGCCGACGAGCCAGTCGATTCCGACGAGGTCGAGGAAGAAGACGAGTCGGACGCCGAGGCCGAAGAGCTGGATGCCGAGGAGGCCGAAACCGCGGAGGCCGAAGCGGTCGAGGTGGCCCAGGAGTCCGAGGGGACAACGGAATCTGACGAGGTAGCTGACGAGGCCACCGCCGAGACCGAGGTCGCCGATGGCGATGACGTCGCTGATGTGGAGGATGCCGCGGAGGACGAGGCCGTCGAGGAGTCCGAGGAGGCAACGGATTCCGAGGGTGCGGAGGTCGAGGCCGACGAGTCCGACGCCGATGTTGATGCTGATGACGCCGAAGCCATCGAGGTAGCCGAGGAGTCCGAGGGGACGACGGAATCCGATGAGGTGGCTGACGAGGCCACCGTGGAGACGGAGGTCGCCGATGGCGACGACAGCGCTGATGTGGAGGATGCCGCGGAGGACGAGGCCGTCGAGGAGTCCGAGGAGGCAACGGATTCCGAGGGTGCGGAGGTCGAGGCCGACGAGTCCGACGCCGATGCTGATGCTGATGACGCCGAAGCCATCGAGGTAGCCGAGGAGTCCGAGGGGACAACGGAATCCGATGAGGTGGCTGACGAGGCCACCGCCGAGACGGAGGTCGCCGACGGCGACGACAGCGCTGACGTGGAAGATGCGGCGGAGGAGTCCGACGAAGGAACGGATTCCGAGGCCAAAGAAGCTGAAGACGCTGACGAAGCTGAAGACGCCGACGACAGCACCGACGAAACTGCCGATGAAGCCGACTCCGAGCCGGCCGAAGAAGCTGCGCCGAAGGTCGAAGCCACCGAAAAGGTTGAGCCCGTTGGCGTTCCCGTGTGGGAGCCGCCCGCCCCGCGTCGTCGTTGGTGGCGCCGTCAGGGCTGAGCCCGGGCTCGCGAGGCCGCGAATGTGCGTTCAGGTCACAGATCGCGAGCCGAGCACGCACTGTGTGCACACTCGGCTGTCCTCGTGCTTGACCCTGAACTGAGGGCGCAAAAGTGCGAGTGGTGAACGCCGTGGGCGCAGAGTCGACGCGGCCGGGACGGCCCTCGTGCTTGACCCTGAACTGAGGGCGCAATAGTGCGAGTGGCGGCCGCCGTGGGCGCAGAGTCGACGCGGCCGGGACGGCCCGACGTCGTTGACCCTGAACTGAGGGCGCAATAGTGCGAGTGGTGAACGCCGTGGGCGCAGAGTCGACGCGGCCGGGACGGCCCTCGTGCTTGACCCTGAACTGAGGGCGCAATAGTGCGAGTGGCGGACGCCGTGGGCGCAGAGTCGACGCGGCCGGGACGGCCCGACGTCGTCGACCCTGTACTGAGGGCGTAAAACCGGGACCGTATGCATAGGGCCACCACGGCCTCACATTCCGCTCGCGGCAAAAGTGCGCACAAGCTGCACTTTCATGCGAACGGTATGTTCCGCACTCGCCGGTCCTGATCGGTTGTGCGGTGGTTGGATGTCTCCTGTGGATGACATAGCCGACGGAGTGCAGCTGCAGCAGTCTCGGCAGGACCGCATCCTCAATGCGGCGCTGAAGGTGTTTGCGCAGCGCGGCACGTCCGATGCGACGTTGCAGATGGTGGCCGATACCGCGGGTGTTTCCGTGGGGTTGGTGCAGCACCATTTCGGCACCAAGGACGGTTTGATCAAGGCCGTCGACGATGTGGCGATGAAGCTCATCAGCTCGACCATGTTCGCCGCGCTGGAAAGCCCCGGGCCTGATTCGGTTGCCGCGATCGGCAGGGCGGTGCACGGCCTGCTCACCGACCACCTGGTGGTCATGGACTATCTGGGCCGAGCGGTGGCTTCTGAAACCCCAAGCGGCATGGCGATATTCGACGCGATGGCGCGGATCGGCATCGACCGGTGGCAGCGCATGATCGACACCGGGGACGCCGCCGAGGGACTCGACGTGGTCTGGGCCGGGCTGAATCCGTTGGTGCTGACTCTGGGCTCGATCATCTTGCGCCGGCACCTCGACCGCCACCTGCCGGCATCATTCACCTCTGACCCGGAGTTGGCCAGGTGGGAAGAGTCCGTCAACGAGCTGATCCGGCACGGTCAGTTGCGCCAATAACTCCCGCTGCGTTTGCCCGAACCGTTACAATACGGCAATATTGTCGCTGATTCGCGGCGAACGTCGGTGTCGAGGGGTCACCGACGTTCGCATTTGCACCTCGCACGCGCGCAAACTCCCTGCTCGGTCTCAGCGTCGACTTGGACCCTGCGCTGCCTGTGGTGCGCGCTCGCCGGGCATCATGGACTGATGACGTCAGCCGGCCGGGTCGCGCGTGTGGCGGGAGTGGCCGGCACCGGGGCCGTGGCGGTGGCGGCTCTGACGTACATCGGCGTCGCTGACCCGCATCGTCCCGGATTCGGGTTTCCGCCTTGTCCGTTCAAGGCCCTCACCGGCTGGAACTGTCCGCTGTGCGGCGGGCTGCGCATGACCCATGACGTGTTGCACGGTGACCTATCGGCCGCCGTCGTCGACAACGTGTTCGCGCTCGTGGGGTTGCCGCTGCTGACCGTCTGGCTCGTGGTGTGCTGGCGCCGCCGGCTGTCGTTGGCGCCGCCGTTGGTGACCGCACTGGTGGCGATGGTGCTGTGGACGGTGGTCCGTAATATGCCGGGCTTCCCGCTCGTGCCGACGTTCACCCAGCCCTAGCCGCCGCTGAGCTGCGGACACCACGAGGCAACTCGCTGTTCGGCTGATGTTGACGTGCCGACAGCGCTCCCGCCGGGTCGTTATCTGAATCGATCCACTATGCTCATGCACTGTGAATAGGCGCGGAAAGATCGTCTGTACCCTCGGCCCGGCTACCTCGACCGACGAGACCGTACAGGCGCTGGTGGAAGCTGGGATGGATGTGGCGCGGCTGAACTTCAGCCATGGTGCGCACGCCGATCATGAGACCGCGTACAAGCGCGTGCGAGCGGCATCCGACGCCGCCGGCCGTGCGGTCGGCATTCTCGCCGACCTGCAGGGCCCCAAGATCCGGCTCGGTCGCTTCGCCGACGGCCCCACCGAGTGGCGCACCGGCGAAACGGTGCGGATCACCGTCGACGACTGCGACGGCAGCCACGACCGGGTGTCGACCACCTACAAGCGGCTGGCCCAGGATGCCCGGCCGGGCGACCGGGTTCTCGTCGACGACGGAAACGTCGGTCTGAAGGTCGACGAGATCGACGGCAACGATGTGGTCTGCACCGTCACCGAGGGCGGCCCGGTCAGCAACAACAAGGGCATGTCCCTGCCGGGGATGAACGTGACGGCGCCGGCGCTGTCCGAGAAGGACATCGAAGACCTGAAGTTCGCCCTCAAGCTCGGCGTCGACCTGATCGCGCTGTCGTTCGTCCGGTCGCCCGCAGACATCGAACTCGTGCACGAGGTGATGGACGAGGTCGGCCGCCGGGTGCCGGTGATCGCCAAGCTGGAGAAGCCCGAGGCCGTCGACAACCTCGAGGCCATCGTGCTGGCCTTCGACGCGATCATGGTCGCCCGTGGTGACCTGGGCGTCGAGCTGCCACTCGAGGAAGTGCCGCTGGTGCAGAAGCGCGCCATCCAGATGGCCAGGGAGAACGCCAAACCGGTCATCGTGGCCACCCAGATGCTCGAGTCGATGATCGAGAACTCCCGGCCCACCCGGGCCGAGGCCTCGGACGTCGCCAACGCGATCCTCGATGGCGCCGACGCCGTGATGCTCTCCGGTGAGACTTCGGTCGGAAAGTACGCGCTCGAGGCCGTGCGGACCATGGCGCGCATCGTCAAGGCTGTCGAGGCGAACTCGACCGACGCGCCGCCGTTGACCCACGTGCCGCGCACCAAGCGGGGCGTCATCTCTTACGCGGCCCGCGACATCGGGGAGCGCCTGGATGCCAAGGCACTGGTCGCGTTCACCCAGTCGGGCGACACCGTGCGCCGGCTGTCCCGACTGCACACCCCGCTGCCGCTGCTGGCGTTCACCGACTTGCCGGAGGTGCGCAGCCAGCTGGCGCTGACCTGGGGGACCGAGACATTCATCGTCCCGCAGATGGACAGCACCGACGGCATGATCCAGGAGGTCGACAAGGCGCTGCTGGAGCTGGACCGCTACAAGCGCGGTGACCTGGTGGTCATCGTCGCGGGCGCGCCGCCGGGCACAGTAGGCTCGACCAACCTGATCCACGTGCACCGGATCGGGGAAGAAGACCACTGAGCCGGGGGTAGCGCGTGACGACTGCGGATTTCGAGGAACTGCTGAAGGTTCTCGACGTCACCCAGGTCGACGACGACACCTTCACCGGCGGTCATCCGAGTCGGAACCCGGTTCGTACCTTCGGCGGTCAGATGATGGCGCAGGCGTTCGTCGCCGCCAGTCGCACGGTCCCACCGAAGCTGCCGCCGACGACCCTGTCGACGCACTTCATCGCCGGCGGCGATCCCGAGCGCGACCTCGAGTTCAAGGTGGTCCGGCTGCGCGACGAACGGCGCTTCGCGAACCGCCGCGTCGACGTCATGCAGGGCGACACCCTGCTGGCGACGGCGCTGGTGTCCCACCTGGCGGGCGGACGCAGCCTCGAGCACTCGGTGAAGGCGCCGGTCGTGCCGGATCCGTTGTCGCTGCCCACGATCGACGAATTGCTGAAGGGCTACGAGGAGACCGTTCCGCTGTTCGTCGAGGCGCTCAAGCCCATCGAATGGCGCTACACCAACGACCCGGCCTGGGTGATGCGGGACAAGGGCGGAAAGCTCGACCACAACCGCGTATGGCTCAAGACCATGGGCGCCATGCCCGACGACCCGGTGCTGCATGCCGCGGCGCTGGTTTATTCGTCTGACACGACGCTGCTGGACTCGATCATCACCACGCACGGCCTGTCCTGGGGCCACGACCGGATTTTCGCGGTGACGATGAACCACACCGTCTGGTTTCACCGGCCCATCAAATTCGACGAGTGGGTGCTGTATTCGACGACCTCGCCGGTGGCCGCGGACTCCCGGGGCCTGGCGTCCGGCCATTTCTTCGACCGCGCCGGGCAGGTGCTGGCGACGGTGACCCAGGAAGGCATCGTCAAACACTTTCCGGGCTAACGGGTTTGGGGCGACTCAGTCGACCTTGACGCCGAACTCTTTCTCGATGCGGCCGCGGAAGTCCTGGACGCAGGCGCTCTGCGCGTTCTGGTCCTGCCCGGCGCGCGTCATACAGTCGGTGTAGTCGCTGAAACCGACCTGGCGGTAGAAGCCGATCACGACGAACACGAACACCACCGCCAGCACGGTCGCCAGCGCGCCGAGCACGATGCCGGCGCCGGCGACCACGGCGTTGTCGGCGAGCCCTTGCTTGACCCGGCCGCGGCCGAGGACGCCGCACGCGACGGCACCCAGCCCGAACAGCAGCCCACCGATCACCGACCACGAGGTCAGTAGTCCCACGATGCCCAGAACCAGCGCGGCGGTCCCCATGCCGTTGCGCGGTGCCGACGTGTACGCCCCGTACCCCTGGTTGGCGTACGGCGGTGGTGGCGGTGGCGGATACCCGCCACCGGGATACATGCTCATGACTGCGCAGGGTACCCGTCGTTGCTGGAATCGAGGTTCAGCACCGTGCAGGGCACGTCCGGCGGCAGATGGTGCGTGGCCACGACCACCGCGCGGTCGGCGCCGAACATGGCGCCAGGAGTGAGGAGTTCGGCGAGCAGGCGGTGACTGTCTGCGGCGTCGAGGTGCTCGGTGGGTTCGTCGAGGAGCACGACGGGGAATTCGGTCAGCAGGGCGCGAGCGAGCAGCAGTCGGCGCCGCTGGCCGGCGGAGACAGCGGCGGCCCCGCCGGAGAGCAGGGTGGACAATCCGTCCGGCAGCGTCGCCAGCCAGGGGGCCAGGCCGACCTGTGCCAGGACGGCGGTGAGTTCGCCGTCGGTGGCGTCGCCCCGGGCGACCAGCAGGTTGTCGCGCAGCGTGGTGTCGAACAGGTGCGCGTCCTCGGCGAAAAACCCTGCCGGTGAATCGGTTTCGTTGAAGCGGTCGGCGGTGGACAGCAACAGGGTCGTCTTGCCCCGGCCACTGGCGCCCAGCACGGCGACCCGGTCTCCGGGTGCGACCTGTAGGGGCGGGACGGTCATGAGGGCCCGGTCGTCGGCGTGCTCGGCCAGCATTGCGGTGAGCCGCGCGATGGCGATGCGGGCCCGCGTCATCTGCACCGCCGCGGCAGGCAGCGCGCCGGTGGCCTCGAACGCCGACAGCGGTAGCAGCATGAGAATCGCCAATGTCGTGGGAGCGACGGTCGATGCGAGCGAGATGGCGGCGACGATCGCGGCGATGGCACTGGCGCCCGTCGCCAGGATCGGAACCGCACCGGCCAGAGCAGCCGGCCGCGCGGCACGGTCGGCGGCGTCGCCCCAGCGGCGGTGGTCCGCGGTGGCCTGAGCGATCACACTGCCGAGGCGGCCGGCCACGGCCAGTTCGGCGGCATGGTCGAGCGCCAGCATGACGGCAGCGTCGCGGTCCGAATGGTGTACTGCCGCCAGGTTTTCGGTGGCCTCCGCGGCGCGGGCCGCCTGCCACGGCGCCCAGACTCCGGCGGCCACCAGTCCAGCGGCAAGGGCAAGTGCAGCGGCGGGCGAGATCACGGCGATGACGATCACCGCGGCGGTCGACAGCACCGTCGCGACGGCGACGGGCAGCACCGACCGCACCAGGGTGTCCGCCAGGTCGTCGACGGAAGCGCCTGCGCGCGAAACCAATTCGCCGCTGCTCAGCCGCAGCACCGTCGTCGGTGGCGCCGCGGACAGCCGCCGGTACAGCTCGGTGCGGGCTCGGCCGGCGGCGCGCAGCGCCACGTCGTGCGATGCCAGGCGTTCGCAATAGCCCAGCACCCCACGGGAAATGCCGAACAGCCGGACCGCCACCACCGCGACCGTCAGCTCCAGGATCGGCGGTTGTTGCCAGGCCCGGGTGATCAGCCACGCCGACACCCCAGCGAGGGCGAGGGCGCTGCCGAGTGCCGCGGAGCCGAGGAAAACGGCCAGCGCCAGGCGGGGGAGTCGGGGCCGGAGCAGGTCGACCGCGAATCTAACTGTGGACACGGGAAGCCCCTACCGTCCGGACGATCTCATCACCGATGGCCAGCACGGCGTCACGGTGTCCGACGACGATGACGGTCGCGCCGGCCGCGGCGCGGGCCCGGATCGCCTGGAGGACCCGGATTTCCAGCTCGGCATTCAGATGTGAGGTCGGTTCGTCGAGCAGCAGCACCGGGCTGGGCCGGCCGAGTACCCGTGCCAGCGCCAGGCGCTGCCGCTGGCCCAGCGACAGCCCGGAGCCGCCGCGCCCCAGCACCGTGTCGAGTCCGGCGGGCAGGGTGACCAGCACCTCGTCGAATCCCGATGCGCGGCAGGCGCTGTCGAGGTCGGGGAGGGCGCCGAGCAATTCCAGGTTCTCCCGCACCGTCCCCGGGACGAGTACGGGGCGTTGCGGCAGCCAGCCGATCTGGTGCCACCAGTGTTGCCGGTCCAGCGCGCCGACCTCGATCCCGGCGATCAGCACCCGGCCCGTGTCGGCCGTGGTCAACCCCAGAATCGCCTGCAGCGCGGTGCTTTTCCCGCTGCCGTTGGGTCCGGTCAGGACCGTCACCGAGCCGGGCACGGCGCGCAGCGTCAGATCGTGCGGGGCCGGTCCGTCCCGGCCGTCGATGCTGACGTGCTCCAGATCGATGGTCGGACGCGCCCCGATCCGTGTGGTGCCCGGTTCCGGTTGGCCGGCGTCCTCCAGCAGTCGGTAGGCCTGCCCGAAGGCGACCTTGCCGTCCTGTGCGGCATGGAATTCGACGCCGACGCGGCGCAGCGGCCAGAACACCTCGGGTGCCAGCAGCAGCACCGTCAGCGCCACCGGCAGGGTGACCCCGCCGCTGACCAGTCGCAGCCCGACGCCGACGGCGACCAGCGCCACCCCGAGCGTCGCCAGCAGTTCGAGGACGAGCGCCGACAGGAACGCGATGCGCAGTGTGGCGAGGGCCGAATGCCGGTGTGCGTCGGACAGTTCGGTGATGCGCGGCGCGGCGCCCTCGGCGCGGCCCAGGGCCCGCAGCGTGGGGATGCCCGCGATCAGGTCGAGCAGGCGCGACTGCAGCGTGGCCATGGCGGCCAGGGCGGCTGCCGACCGCTCGGTCGTCATGACACCGATCAGCACCATGAAAAGTGGGATGAGCGGCAGCGCGATCAACACGACGAGCGCGGATTTCACGTCGTACCAGGCGATCACGATGACGGCGGCCGGCGTCAGCAGCACGGACATGACGACGGCAGGCAGGTAGCGGGTGAAGTACGGCCGCAGCCCGTCGAGTCCGCGCGTCAGCAGGATCGCGGCCTCGTCGTGTACCGCTTGTCGACGATGCCGCGGCAGTGCGGTGACGGCGGTGAGCACCTGTGCGTCGAGATCGGCGATCATGGCGGTGGCGCCGTGCTGGCTGAGCCTGGCCTGCCACCACTGGGCCCCTGCGCGCAGCGACCAGAGTGCGGTGAGCGCCAGCAGCTGAGGTACCCAGTGCGACAGCGGCGCCCGGGTGGTGATGATCCCCGCCACCACCTGCGCGGTGAGCACGGCCGCGGCCAGCGCCGCGCCGGTGATGACGACGCCACTGCCGACCGTGGCCGCCAGATGCCGCCGCAGACCGGCGGTCACGCGGGGATTGGTCGACGATCGGGTCAGTGCGACCCGCCGTTTCGGGACAACCCGATGGAAGCCGGGATGTGTGCGGCCGAAATCCGTTGCCGGAAGACCCAGTACGTCCACCCTTGATATCCGATCACCAGCGGCGTGAACAGCAGCGCGGCCCAGGTCATCACCTTGAGGGTGTACGGGGTCGACGACGCGTTGTGGATGGTCAGGCTCCACGCGGGGTTGAGAGTCGACGGAATGAGATTCGGGTACAAGCAGCTGAACAGCAGCGCGACCACGGCGGCCACGACGACCGCCGTCGCCGCGAACGCCCATCCGTCGGCGCGGCGTGTCCACACCAGCCGGACCGCCGAAAGCTGCGCCACCACAGCGACTCCCAGCGCGATCCAGGTCACGTCGTTGCCGTAGGCGACTTGGGTCCAGATGCCGAACGCGGCAACGATCACGGTCACCGGAACGGTCAGGCGGGTGGCGAAACGGCGCGCGGTGTCGTGCACGGCCCCTTCGGTTTTGAGGGTGACGAACACCGCGCCGTGGAACGCGAACAGGCTTGCCGTGGCGATACCGCCGAGCAGTGAGTACGGGTTCAGCACGTCGCCGAAGGACAGCTGTATCTGATGGTGTGCGTCGACGGGGAGGCCGCGCAGGATCGAGGCGAAGGCGACGCCCCACAGCACGGCCGGGAGCCAGGAGCCCATGGCGATGCCGATGTCGGCCCACCGGCGCCATTGTGGGTCGTCGATCTTGCCGCGCCATTCGATGGCGCAGACGCGCACGATCATGCCGACCAGGATTGCCAGCAGTGGCAGGTAGAGGCCCGAGAACAGCGTGGCGTACATGCCTGGGAACGCCGCGAACATCGCGGCGCCCGCGGTGATGATCCAGACCTCGTTGCCGTCCCACACCGGTCCGATGGTGTTGAGCGCGGCGCGGCGGTACTGCTCCGCGTCGCCCTCGTCACCGTCGGCGGCGCGGCCGAAGAACTCCATGAGCATGCCGACGCCGAAGTCGAACCCCTCCAGGACGAAGAAGCCCAGGAACAGCGCGGCCAGGATGATGAACCAGAGATGCTGAAGTGCCATGGCTGCCCCTTCCTAGTACGCGAACGACAGTGGGGCGACGTCGTCGCTGCCGGGTGGGGTGGGCGGTGCCGGTTCGGCGTCGTGCTCGAGCGGTCCTTCGAGCGTGTAGCGGCGGATCAGCCAGAACCAGATGACCGCGAGCAGCGCATAGAGCGCGGTGAAGGTGATCAGCGAGATCCAGACCGTGCCCGCGCTGTGTGCCGACACGCCCTGCCGGATGGTCAGGTGCAGGTTCGGGTCGCCGGTCGGGTTGGTGGCGACCACCCAGGGCTGCCGGCCCATCTCGGTGAAGACCCAGCCCGCGCTGTTGGCCAGGAACGGCATGGGCAGTGTCACCAGCGCGAAGATGCTCAACCAGCGTTGCGTGGGAATGCGGCCCTTGCGCGTCAACCACAGTGTGGTGAGCGCGAAAAGCCCTGGGAAGGCGAGCAATCCGATCATCATGCGGAACGACCAGTAGGTGACGAAGAGGTTGGGCCGGTAGTCACCCGGACCGTACTTGGCCACGTACTCCCGTTGCAGGTCCTGCACGCCTTCGAGTCGGACGCCCTCGAACTTGCTCTCGGCGAGGAACGGGAGCACGTACGGCACCTCGATGACGTGCGTGACGCTGTCGCAGTTGTTGTGGGTACCGATGGTCAGCACCGAGAAATCCGGGTCGGTCTCGGTGTGGCACAACGATTCTGCCGAGGCCATCTTCATGGGCTGCTGGACGAACATCAGCTTGCCCTGGGCGTCGCCGGTGAGCGTGAGCGAGGCGGCGGCGACCAATGCGACGCAACAGCCCAGCATGGCGGCGGGGCGGAACATGGTGCGCGATTCCTCGGTGTTGCCACTGCGCACCATCCACCAGGCGCTGATGGCCGCGACGAAGGTGGAGGCCGTCAGGATGGCGCCACCGACGGTGTGCGTGAACGCCGCGATGCCGGTGTTGTTGGTCAGCAGCTCCCAGATGCTGGTCAGCTCTGCCCGGCCGGTCTCCGGGTTGTAGTGCGCGCCAACGGGATGCTGCATGAACGAGTTGGCCGAGATGATGAAGAACGCGGACGCGTTCACGCCGAACGCGACGATCCAGATACACGCGAGGTGCACCAGGCGGGGCAGCTTGGTCCAGCCGAAGATCCACAGGCCGATGAAGGTGGATTCGAAGAAGAACGCCGCGAGGCCCTCCAAGGCCAGCGGTGCGCCGAAGACGTCGCCGACGAATCGTGAGTACTCACTCCAGTTCATCCCGAACTGGAATTCCTGCACGATGCCCGTGGCCACGCCGAGAGCGAAGTTGATCAGGAACAGCTTGCCGAAGAACTTGGTCAGCCGGTACCAGGCCGGATTGCCCGTCACCACCCAGATCGTCTGCATGACGGCGAGCAGCGGCGCGAGGCCGATGGTCAGCGGGACCAGGATGAAGTGGTAGACGGTGGTGATCCCGAACTGCCACCTCGATACGTCCAGTGCGTCCATTGAGCCTTCCCCGAGCCGGAGGGATTGGTCTACGACTTACTGTAGTAGTTCATGTGGGCGGCGGTCCAGATCTGCCGAACACCGAATTGTGTGGCCAGGCGCACACGTGCGCCCGGCCACACGGTTCAACCTGCCGGCGTACTCAGGCGTTGGGGGTCGCTCCGGAGAAGGCCTTGTCAACGGCCTTGGCGCCCTTGCGGATTCCGAACGCGGTGATCACTTCGGCGACACCGGTGACCACCAGCCAGATGCCGGTCACCAGCGCCAGCGTGCCGATCGACTCGATCGGTGAACCCAGCACCACGAAACCGGCGATCAGGCTGATGACGCCGAGGAAGATGTTCCAGCCACGGCCGGGCAGCGTCGGATCACTGATGGCGGCCACCGTGGTGGCCACACCACGGAAGATGAAGCCGATGCCGATCCAGATGGCCAGCAGCAGTACGGCATCGCCGAGGTGCCGGAACGCCAACACCGCGAGCACGAGGGACGCTGCGCCACTGATGAATGCCAGTACGCGGGCGCCGGCCGTGACGTGCAGGGTGAACGCGAAGAAAATCTGGCCGATGCCGGTGACGAGCAGGTACGCGCCGAAGAAGATGGCCGCCACCGCGACCGAGATGCCGGGCTGGGCCAACACGGCGGCGCCCAGCACCACGGCGATCAGGCCCGCGATGAGCTCGGTTTTCCACAGGTGCTGCAACAGACTTGGCGGAGTTGGGGTCGTCATTGACGCAGTCTCACATATTTGACGGAGGCTGCGCAGAGTTCGGACAACCGGGTTTTTCGATGGTTCCAGATGTGGACAACGGGCGATTGGGCTGCTTGGCGACCAGCGTGCCGATAAGGTGCTCTCCAACGCGGCGCGCTGACCGATGCGCGCTGACGGTGTGGCATGGCAGTTGTGGCCGGGGCAGAGTTGAGCACGAAGGAAGAGGCAACGTGTCAGGTGTGAGTCAGACCCGTCGGGGCACGGCGTGGCGCATTGCGGTGGTGGTGGCGGCCAGTGGCGCGGTGGCGCTGTCCGGTTGTACCAAGAACACCGAATCCAGCTCGCCCGCATCGAGTTCGTCTGCGGCTCCGGCCGCCAAGGTCGAGTCCATCGCCAACACGGTGCCGGAGGCCATCAAGTCCAGCGGCAAGCTGATCGTCGGCGTGAACATCCCGTACGCGCCCAACGAATACAAGGATCCCAGCGGCAAGGTCGTCGGATTCGACGTCGACCTGATGAACGCCATCGCGCAGACGCTCGGCCTGACGGTCGACTACCGCGAAGAGTCGGACTTCTCCAAGATCATTCCGGCGATCCAGGCCGGCACCTACAACGTCGGGATGTCGTCCTTCACCGACAGCAAGCAGCGTGAGCAGCAGGTCGATTTCGTGACCTACTTCTCGGCGGGCAGCCTGTGGGCGCAGCGCGCGGGCGGCCAGATCGACCCCGGCAACGCCTGCGGCAAGAAGGTCGCGGTCGAGTCCACCACGGTCCAGGACACCGAGGAACTACCCGCGAAGTCCAAGGCGTGCACCGATTCCGGTAAGCCGCCCATCGACGTGGTGAAGTTCGACAACCAGGACCAGGCCGCCAACGCCGTCGTCGTGGGCCAGGCCGACGCCATGTCGGCGGACTCGCCGGTGACGCTGTGGGCGATCAAGCAGGCGGGCGGCAAGCTGGTACAGGCGGGCGAGGTGTTCGATTCGGCGCCCTACGGTTGGCCGGTGAAGAAGGGCTCGCCGTTGGCGCAGTCGCTGTTGCAGGCGCTGCAGCACCTCATCGACAACGGCACGTACAAGCAGATCGCCACCAACTGGGGCGTGCAGGCCGGAATGATCGACAAGCCGGTCGTCAACGGGGCCACCAGCTGACGTGACGAAAGCGCAGGCGGCGGCAGACCCGCACGGTCCAGCTGCCATCCACGCGGTACCGCTGCGGCATCCCTGGCGGTGGGTCGGGGCCATCGCGATCATCGTCGTCGCCGGACTGTTCCTCTACGGTGCCGCGACCAACCCGGCCTACGGCTGGGACACCTACCTCAAATACCTGCTCGACGAGCGGGTGGCCGAGGCAGCGTGGAACACCGTGCAGCTCACCGTCTATGCGATGACGATCGGCTTGGTGCTCGGCGTCGTCCTGGCCGTGATGCGGCTGTCGCCGAATCCGGTGTTCCGTGCCGTCGCGTGGGGCTATCTGTGGATTTTCCGCGGCACGCCCGTGTACGTGCAGCTGGTGTTCTGGGGCCTGTTCCCGTCGATCTATCAGAACATCCAGATCGGGGTGCCGTTCGGTCCTTCGCTGTTCCACATCCAGCTGCAGGGTCTGTCGCTGGCGTTCGAGATGGCCTTCATCGGCCTGGGTCTCAACGAAGCCGCCTATATGGCCGAAATCATCCGTGCCGGAATCATTTCCGTCCCGGAGGGGCAGACCGAGGCGTCGGTCGCCCTCGGCATGTCGTGGTGGATGACCATGCGGCGCACCGTTCTTCCGCAGGCGATGCGGGTCATCGTGCCGCCCACCGGCAACGAGCTGATCAGCATGCTGAAAACCACGTCGCTGGTCACGGCCGTGCCGTACACGCTCGAGCTCTACACCCGTACCCGCGATATCTCCGCGGTGATCTTCCAGCCCATCCCGCTGCTGCTGGTCGCCGCCACCTGGTATCTGGTCATCACCAGCTTGCTGATGGTCGGCCAGTTCTACCTGGAGCGGTACTTCTCCCGGGGCGCTTCCCGCAAGCTGACGTCCAAACAGCTCGAGGCCCTGGCCCTTGCGCAATTGGGTGAGCACGGAGGGATGCCCGCATGACGCCCATGGTGCGCGCCGAAATGGTGTGCAAGAGCTTCGGTGCCCTGCAGGTGCTCAAGGGCGTGTCCCTGGAAGTCGAGCGGGGACAGGTCCTCGTGCTCGTCGGTCCCTCCGGCTCCGGAAAGTCGACGTTCCTGCGCTGCATCAACCACCTGGAACAGGTCAGCGCCGGCCGGTTGTATGTCGATGAGGAGCTGGTCGGTTACCGCGAACGCGGGGGCAAGCTGCACGAGCTTCCGCCCAAGGATGCCGCCCGCCAGCGGCGCGATGTCGGCATGGTCTTCCAGCATTTCAACCTGTTCCCGCACCGGACTGCGCTGGAGAACATCATCGAGGCGCCGGTTCACGTCAAGGGCGTCAAGCGTGACGCAGCGGTGACCCGTGCGCGGGATCTGCTCGACCAGGTGGGGCTGTCCAGCAAGGCCGATGCGTATCCGGCCCAGTTGTCCGGTGGCCAGCAGCAACGCGTCGCGATCGCTCGCGCATTGGCGATGGAACCCAAGCTGATGCTGTTCGACGAACCGACGTCGGCCCTGGACCCGGAACTGGTCGGCGACGTCCTCGCGGTCATGAAAAAGCTTGCCCAACAGGGTATGACGATGATCGTCGTCACGCACGAGATGGGCTTCGCCCGCGAGGTGGCCGACCAGCTGGTGTTCATGGACGGCGGCGTGGTGGTCGAGCGCGGCGCCCCGCGCGAGGTCATGGCCAACCCGCAACATGAACGCACGAAGGCTTTTCTGTCCAAAGTGATGTAGTGGCTGTTCATCCCGCTTCGAAACCGCTGCCAGAACCGGAAGAACCGGACCCGGCAGCTCCGCTGTGGCGGGCGGCGCAGGGCTTCCGGTTGCTCAGCTGCCTGTACGCCTTGGGTTTTCAGCTCGCGGTCAATGACGATCTGCGGCACCCGGCGGTCACGTGGGCGCTGTTCGGGCTCCTCATCGCCTGGAGCCTGGCGTGTGCGGTGGCCTACCTGAGGGGCTTCGGACGGCGGCGGGCCTGGGTGCTGGCCGAGGTGCTGGTCGTCGTCCTGCTGGTGTTGTCGACCGATCTGGTGGCGTCTCCGGCGTGGATCGCCGGTAACCAGTCGTGGCCGACCACGTTGTGGGCCACCAACGCGACGTTGTCGGCGGCCATCCAGCTGGGGCCGCTGGCCGGCATGGGCGTCGGGCTGCTCGTGACGGCGGCGGGCGCGGTGCTCAAGGGCTACTTCGACCCCAATCTCGGCAGGCAGGCGACCCTGGTCATCGAGTTGGCGGTGGGGCTCGCCGTCGGGATGGCCGCGCAGACCGCCCGCCGCGCCCACGCGGAGTTGCAGCGCGCCATCCGGTTGGCGGCGGCGACCGCGGAGCGTGAGCGGCTGTCGCGGCAGGTGCACGACGGCGCCATCCAGGTGCTGGCGCTGGTGGCCCGGAAGGGCCGGGAAATCGGCGGTGAGACAACGGCACTCGCGCAGCTGGCCGGCGAGCAGGAACGGGCGCTGCGGCGGCTGGTCAGCTCCGGTCTGGACGAGGCGCCGGGCGGCCTGGTCGACGTCGGAGAAATGCTCCGGGCCCGCGCGGGTGACCGCGTCGCGGTCAGTGTGCCGCCGGACCCGGTGCTGCTCGATGACCCCGTGGCGGGCGAACTCGATGCCGCGGTGGCCAACGTGCTGGGCAACACGGCCGCCCACGCGGGCCCGGAGGCCCGGGCGTACGTCCTCGTCGAAGACCTCGGCGAGCAGGTCGTGGTGAGCGTCCGGGACGATGGGGTGGGGATTGCCGACGGACGGTTGGCGCAGGCGGCTGCGGAGGGGCATATGGGTGTGACGAAATCCATTGTGGGACGGCTGGAAGCACTCGGCGGCGTGGCGGAGCTGACGACGTCGCCGGGCGCGGGCACCGAGTGGGAGCTGACGGTACCCCGGAAGGCAACCGATGTCTGAGCCACAGCTGACGGTCATGGTGGTCGACGACCATCCGATCTGGCGGGATGCCGTCGCCCGTGATCTCGAGGATTCCGGCTTCACCGTGGTGGCCACCGCTGACGGCGTCGCAGCCGCGGGACGCCGGGCCGCGGTGGTGAAGCCGCAGGTGGTGGTGATGGACATGCGTCTGTCTGACGGCAGCGGTGTCGAGGCGACCACACAGGTGCTGGCGGTCTCACCGGCGAGCCGGGTGCTGGTGCTGTCGGCTTCCGACGAGCGTGACGACGTGCTGGAGGCCGTAAAGGCCGGTGCCACCGGGTATCTGGTGAAGAGTGCGTCCAAGGCCGAGCTGGCCGACGCGGTGCGGGCGACGGGCGAGGGGCGCGCGGTGTTCACGCCGGGGCTGGCCGGGCTGGTACTGGGGGAGCACCGGCGCATGGCCAAGACGCCGGGCGCGGACCCGGCCGCGGGCCTGACGGAGCGGGAGACGGAGATCCTCCGTTATGTGGCAAAAGGCTTGACCGCCAAGCAGATCGCCGAACGTCTGACCCTGAGTCACCGCACCGTCGAGAACCACGTGCAGGCGACGTTTCGCAAGCTGCAGGTGGCCAATCGGGTGGAAGCGGCGCGCTACGCCATCGAGCACGGCCTGGATTGAGCGCCGTCGGCGCGCGACGGGCCGGCCTGGGACGTCCGCCCGACCAGGTACCAGGTGCGCATCAGGCCCTTGCCCTTGACGTCGATCTCGCCGCGCTCCTCGAATTCGTAGGCATGCTGCAGGCGCTCATAGACGTTGTGCGGCACCTGGATTCGCCCGGCCACGTCGGTGCTCTCCATCCGCGACGCGACGTTCACCGCGTCGCCCCAGACGTCGTAGAAGAACTTGCGTGACCCCACCACACCGGCCACGACGGGGCCGGCGGCGATACCGATGCGCACTGGCACCGGGCGACCCTTGGGGTCGGTCAGTTCGCGGACTTCGTCGGCGAAGTCCAGGGCCAGGCAGGCCAGTGCCTCGAGATGATCGGCCCGGCCGTGCGGTATACCGCTGACGACCATGTAGGAGTCCCCGCTCGTCTTGACCTTCTCCAGGCCGTGCCGGTCGACGAGGGCGTCCAGGCCGGTGTACAGGGTGTCCAGGAATTGGACCAGGTCGGCGGGCGTGGTGTCGCTGGCGCGTTGGGTGTAGCCGGCGATGTCGGCGAAAAGTATTGAGGCGTCGTCGAATTTGTCGGCGATCACGGTGTGCGCGGGATCCTTGAGTCGCTGTGCGATGGACTCCGGGAGGATGTTCGCCAGCAGCGTCTCGGACCGGAGGTACTCGGCCTGGATGGCGCGCTGGGCGATGGCGTTCTCGCGCAGGACGGACCAGACGGTCGCCATCACGATCAGGCAGCCGGACACCGCCGTGATGACGAACGACACCCGGCTTTCCATCTCGGTCTGCGCTCCGGTGTGTGCTGGGACGGTGAATTCCAGGATGCTCGCGGTGACGATGCCGACCGCGGCGACGGCCGCCGCGAATCCCACGTGTTCGAGACCCACGATCAACAGCGCGATGGCACCTGCCACGGCGAAATACACCAGAATTCCCGAGCCGGTGCCGACATTGATGGTCACGACGGTGACCGACGTGTACGCGATGAGCACGAATGCCGCCGGCGCCACGAGTTCGCCGAACCGGTAGAGCGCCGGGACGAGCAGGAAGAGCGCTGCGCTGACCACGTTCACCGCGCCGATCCACATCGTGTACGGCCCCGTGGATAAGGCCTGGAAGGCGAAGAAGACGCTGAACATCGCGCCGAGGCGGCTGGTGCGGGTCAGGATCCGTCGGCTGCGGGCGACGGTCGGGCTCAGGATGTCGGCATCCGGGTGCAGGCACTCGCGGACGGTCGCGGTCGGTACACACACCGAACGGCGCACGGCGGCGACCAACTCGGCGCTGGCCGGGGTCGCGGTGCCACCGGCGAGGCGAGCGTCATCCCTGATCGCCATGGACTAAAGGGTAGACGCGGAAGGCCGCGTTTGGTGCCCGCCTGCGGATACTCCGCTGACGGCGAAACAGTGGGCCGCCGCGGCACCTCATGTGCGGCTGTCCCGAGTGGTTGCGGGACCCTTAATGGCCAGTTGCTCTGGCCAATTAGAGGGGCTCGCTGAGCGGGACATTCGTCAGTCCTGGGCATCCCTTCGCCGCAGCCAAAAAGTACGTATGACGTGGATCAATATCAAAATTGCCAAATATTCTGCAGTTGCGTCGAATGGCGAAGTACTGCGACAAGAAAGCATCTTGAGCTGTGGAAATAGGCAGAAAAAACTTGCCAACGGCAATTATGCAAACCGATATTGATTAGCTGTGTTCATCCATACCAGAAGTATTTAGGACACCTCTATATTTGCTTGAAATGCATGATCAGACTATTTCGATCAGATTTCGGATTTGCGGTGATTAATTTGTTGTCGGAGCAGTAAATTAACTGCCACGCGTCGTCGCTGAGTGGCGACGACCAGGGCGGAAAGGGGACTGCGGTGAACCGTCTGGTCCGTGCTCTCATGCTGAGAGTCGTTGTCGTATTGATGCCGTTGGCAGTCATCTGCACCTACAGTCACGTCACCCCGACGCTGCCCCGGTCGGTAGCGGTCGACGTCATCCCCACCGCCGAGATCGATCCGGAGTCGTCGAGCATCGGCATCGCCGACTCGAGTCTCTACGGGCTGTCGCCGGCGGATATCGACAAGACGTTGACCCAGCTGCAGTCGATCGGGGTGCAGAACGTCCGGGTCTTCGTCCCGTGGGCGTTGATCAAGATGACGGGTCCGAATGATCTGGCGAATGACGCCAACTGGACCCTCATGAACAACGTGATGGACGCTGCTCGCGCCCACAACATGGGTGTGCTGGCGGTCATCAGCCACACGCCCTTGTGGGCGGCGCCCAGTGGGACGATTCCGGGTGCGGGTGCGCCCGATCCGGCCGTCTACGCGGACTTCGTCAAGCAAGTGGCGACCCGGTATGGCGACGTGATCTCCGCGTACGAGGTCTGGAACGAGCCCAACAGCGCCAGCTTTTTCCAGCCGATGGATCCCGTCAAATACACCGCCATCCTGAAGGCTGTGTACACCACCCTCAAGGGCGTCAACGGGACCGGAGGTGTGGACCCGACATCCACCGTGATCGCGGGCGCCCTGGCGCCGCTGCAGGACTTCTTCGGTATCACCTCGTCACCGCAGACCTTCCTGGCCGCGATGTATGCCGCTGGCGCCCAAGGCTTTTTCGACGCCATCTCGGTTCACCCGTACGAGTTCAATCAGGTGCTGAAGTTCTCGCAGGGCGCGTTGAACCCATTCGCCGCGCTGTACCAGGTGCAGCAGATGCGGGCGATCATGGTGCAGAACGGCGACAGCGACAAACTGATCTGGGCCACCGAGTACGGCTTCCAGACCGTGCTCGACCAACTCGGTGTCGTCGATCCGACCAGCAACCAGCTGCAGGCCGATTTCATCAAGGACTTCATCACCACCTGGCGGGCACTGACCTACACCGGCCCGTTGTTCATCTACACCACGCGCGACGGCGTGCCCGGCACGGACACCGGTTACGGCATCTTCCAGGCCGACTGGACGGCGAAGCTGGCGGTAAAGGTGATCTCGGACGCCATCGGTCTGCCACCTGTCATCGTCTCGCCGATCGTGGCCCTGGCCGAATTGATCCAGAAGGCGGTCGCCCAGTTCCAGAAGGCGTTCGCGTCGTTCACCGCGTCGTTCCAGGCCGCCTTCTCCAACGCTGTGAAGGCGTTCCAGAGCCTGCTGTCGGGCATCTTCAAACCCGCTGCGGCGCAACCGACTACCACCGCGAGCCTGGCGCCTGCTGCCGCGTCGGTCAGTGCGGACACGCTCTCGGAGGCCAACCGGGCCGCGACGGAGCTGAAGTCTCAGGTGGGCGGCGCGAAGGACACTGCCGACCACGTGAAGGCGGGCGACAAGTCGGAATCGGGCGACGTCAAGGTCGTCGACGCCGTTGAGCACGAAGCCGCCGGCGCAGTCGATCCGAAGGCCGTGGAGACCAAGGTCGACGATCCCAAGGTAGAAGCTCCCAAGACCGAGGATCCCAAGGCCGAAACCCCGAAGGCCGAAACCCCGAAGGCCGAACAGCCCAAGACTGAGACGCCGAAGGAAGAGACCCCGGCGGAAGAGCCCAAGGCCGAAACTCCCAAGGCCGAAACTCCCAAGGCCGAGACTCCCAAGGCCGAGACCCCGAAGGCGGAGACTCCGAAAGCGGAAACGCCGCAGACCGATTCGCCTGTATCGACGGAGCCGAAGGCCGCGAACGAGTCCAAGAAGCCGGCCAAAGACAGTGCGGCCCAGGACAAGTCGACCGATGGCAAGACCGGTGACAAGGACGGCGACAAGTCGGCCACCAAGGTCAAGCCGGGCAAGAAGCCGGGCAAGACGAAGAAGCCGGCCCCCGCTGCCAGCGAACCGTCGAAGCCGACGGGGCGGTCCAACAGCGACACCGGTGGCAAGACCTCGGGCGCGGACGGCAAGACACACCAGCATCAGGGCGCATAGCCCGGGTCTGAGTGCGGCCTCCCTGGCGCGTGATGCGCCGGGGAGGCCGCACTCAGACCGAGTAGATCGGGGCGCCGATGCCGGACATCGTCGCCCGGAGGCGGTGTGCGATATCCCGGTCCAGCGCAACGAGATTCGCGGCGAAGTGCCGGATGTCGGCGGAGTGGTCGTCAGCCATCGACTCGCGCGACTCGCGTTCCCGGGCCACGAACCGGTACCTGACCTCCGTCACCGACAGGTCTTCGGCGACCGTGAACTCATTGGTGCGGGCTTCGTCAATTGCATTGAGCGCCAGTCGTTTCACATCGGACAGCGACGCCGCGCCCGTGTGCGCGATACTGGCGGCGGCCCGCAGCGCGTCGGCCGATCCGCGGACCTTGACCAGATCACGCCAGGCGATGTCCTGCGCGTTCTCCGCGGCGCTGCCTTCCCACGTGGTGCCGCCGGGGCGCAGGGTGCCCTGCCAGACTTCGTGGAACGAGTTCTCCCACAGGTCGGCGGTCTTGTTCCATTGCGCGGCAGCGTCGACCAGGTGTTGCACATCCCAATCGGTGATCTGCGCCAGCGTCGGCAATTCCAATTCGGCCATCATGGCTATTCCGCCAGTGCTGCCGAGGCGGCGCTGTCGGAGTCGGTATAGGCGCGTCCGGCGGCGGTCAGCGTGGAGGCAACCGACCAGATTCGTTCGGCATGCGCGGCGGACGCGGCATCAACGCGTGACTGGATCTCGGCGACGATATCCGCGGTGGACTGACCTGCGGGCAGCAGCGCGCCGCTGATGGTGTGTGCCGACAACGCTTGGGCATGCTGCTCGAGTTGGCCGGCAACGGCGAACAATCCATCCGCAGTGACTCGCAGTGCCCCCATGCCTGCAGTTTAGCGGCGAGATTTGGTGCCCTCGGTGAGATTCGAACTCACACTGCACGGGTTTTGAATCCGTTTCCTCTGCCAGTTGGGATACGAGGGCGTCGCACCGGTTCTTGGGTGGCGGTGTACCACCATAGTTGATGTGATTCTCAGGGCCACGCCGCGCCCCGAGGTCGCCTCTTTGGACGGCTCACGCGACAATATGGGGATGACCGGGTCAACATCTGATGTCGTCGCACCGCGCCGTGTTCTCGTGGCCGAGGATGAGGCGCTCATCCGGCTGGACCTGGCGGAGATGCTCCGCGAGGAGGGCTACGAGATTGTCGGCGAGGCCGGCGACGGCCAGGAGGCCGTCGAACTCGCCGAGAAGCTGAAGCCCGACCTGGTGATCATGGATGTGAAGATGCCGCGCCGTGACGGCATCGACGCCGCTTCCGAGATCGCCGCCAAGCGCATCGCACCCATTGTGATCCTGACCGCGTTTTCCCAGCGTGAGCTGGTCGAACGGGCACGCGACGCGGGTGCCATGGCCTATCTGGTCAAGCCGTTCTCCATCACCGACCTGGTGCCGGCCATCGAGGTCGCGGTCAGCCGCTTCGGCGAGCTGACGGCGCTGGAGAGGGAAGTCCTCTCGCTGTCCGACCGGCTGGAGACGCGCAAGCTCGTCGAGCGCGCCAAGGGCATCCTGCAGACGAAGCAGGGCATGACCGAGCCCGAGGCATTCAAGTGGATTCAGCGGGCGGCGATGGACCGTCGCACCACGATGAAACGGGTCGCCGAGGTTGTCGTCGAGACGCTGGATCCGCCGGCCGCGGAAGCGACGGAACCGTCAGCGGGCTGAGTCGCGAGGCGCGCCGGCGTTAACTCTGTGTTTCGGGCCGCAGCGTTTACACAGGTCCGATGAAGACAACGTCGGCCAGCATCGCTCAACAGCGCGTATAGCCGCGCCGTGTTGGTTACTGTCTACGCGAAGCAGCGGATGTCGGCCCCACCTGCGAAGAGTGCAGGCCGCATCCGGTGCCACGTAACCATGACCCGGAGGTGAAGCGTGCGCAGTCGCGTAGCTCGGAATGCTCTTGCAGTCGGCAGTGCCGGTCTGATCGTGTTCGGTCTGGCGGGGTGCAGCCAGTCTGATCCGAAGCAGAGCGGCGCGGCCGGCTCGAATCTCAAGATCGTCGAACAGGTGCAGATCGACGAGAACGGCGCCGAGGTCAAGGGTGCCGCCGGCGCCACTCCGGCCGATCCCGCCGGTGACGGCAAGGCCACGTGCCCGCCGGTCTCCATCGCGATGGCCGGTGCGCTGAACGGCCCCGATGCCGCTCTGGGCATCAACATCAAGGACGGCGTGCAACTCGCCATCGACAAGCACAACGCGGCTAACCCGGGCTGCCAGGTGACGCTCAAGACCTTCGACACCGAGGGCGACCCCCAGAAGGCGACGGGCATCGCGCCGCAGATCGTCGACGACAAGTTCACCATCGGCCTGGTCGGCCCCGCCTTCTCCGGCGAGACCAAGGCCACCGGCACGGTCTTCGACCAGGCCGGCCTGGTCGCGGCCACCGCCTCGGCCACCAACGTGACGCTGAGCGAGAACGGCTGGAAGACCTTCTTCCGCGGCCTCGCCAACGACGGTGTGCAGGGCCCGTCGGTCGCGAACTACCTGAAGAACACGCTCAAGTACAAGAAGGTCTGCGTCGTCGACGACAGCACCGACTACGGCCTGGGCCTGGCCACCGCCGTGCGTACCACGCTCGGACCGGTCGCGGATTCGGCGTGCAACATCTCGGTCAAGAAGGGCGACAAGGACTTCTCGGCCGCGGTCACCCAGATCAAGGGCGCCGCGCCGGACGCGATCTTCTACAGCGGGTATTACGCCGAGGCCGCGACGTTCGCCCAGCAGCTCAAGGACGGCGGCGTGACCGCGACGTTCGCCAGCGCCGACGGCACCAAGGACCCCGAGTTCGTCAAGCAGGGCGGCGAGGCCACCAAGGGCGCCATCCTGTCCTGCCCGTGCGGCCCGGCGAGCAAGCAGTTCGCCGAGGAGTACACCAAGAAGTTCGGCCAGGAGCCCGGCACCTACAGCACCGAGGGCTACGACCTGGGCACCATCCTGGTCAAGGGCATCGACTCCGGCGCCGTCACCCGGCCCGCACTGCTGGACTTCGTGACCAAGTACGAAGGTCAGGGCGTGGCGCGCAAGTACCAGTGGAACAACAAGGGTGAGCTGACCACCAACCTCATCTGGATCTACAAGGTCCAGTAGGAACCTGCAGGCGACGACGCGTCCGGACCCAGTGCCGGGCGCGTCGTCGTTCCTGGACTCTCACCACCGCGATAACCGAGGAGCCGCCACCCGATGACATCCGACTGCGTCGGCCACTACGTGTGCACCGCGGCCAACATCAACTTCAACGTCGACAACCTGGTGAACGGGTTCTGGCAGTTGACGATTGACGGGTTGTCGTGGGGCGCCATCTATGCCCTCGTCGCCGTCGGCTACACCCTGGTGTTCGGCGTCCTGCGACTGATCAACTTCGCGCACTCGGAAATCTTCATGCTGGGCATGTTCGGCGCCTACTTCGCGCTGGAGGTCATTCTCGGCTTCAAGCCCAGCGGAAATGCCTACAACCTGGGCGTCGGGTTGACGATCTTCTACCTGGGCGTCGCCATGGTGGTCGCGATGCTGGTCTCCGGCGCCGCGGCCGTCGGACTGGAGGTGGTGGCCTACCGGCCGCTGCGCCGCCGCAATGCACGCGGGCTGACATTTCTCATCACCGCCATCGGCATGTCGTTCGTCCTGCAGGAATTCGTGCACTTCGTGCTGCCGAAGATCCTCAAGGGTTTCGGCGGCAGCAATGCGCAACAGCCGATCATCCTGGTGCAACCCAAAACTCAGTTCACACTGTTCAGCGCGAACATCTCGAACGTCACCATCGTCATCGTCGTGGCGGCCATCGTGCTGGCGCTGCTCACCGACATCGCGCTCAATCGCACGAAGTTCGGGCGTGGCATCCGCGCCGTCGCGCAGGATCCGACGACCGCCACCCTCATGGGCGTCTCCCGGGAGCGCATCATCATGACGACGTTCCTCATCGGCGGTCTGCTGGCGGGCGCCGCCGCGCTGCTCTACACCCTGAAGGTGCCGCAGGGCATCATCTACTCGGGCGGATTCCTGTTGGGAATCAAGGCATTCTCGGCCGCGGTGCTCGGCGGCATCGGCAACCTGCGGGGCGCGCTCCTCGGTGGGTTGATCCTCGGCATCATGGAGAACTACGGCCAGGCGTTCTTCGGCACGCAATGGCGCGACGTGGTGGCTTTCGTCCTCCTCGTGCTGGTGCTGTTGATCCGTCCCACCGGGATACTCGGTGAAAGTCTCGGGAAGGCGCGAGCATGAGCGGGCAGCATTCGAACGAGGGCCGGGCCCGCTACCTGCTGGCACCCGGTGACCAGATACGCCAGTGGTGGGATCAGCAGAGCCGGCCCGCAAAATGGATTTTCGGCGTCCTCTTGTTCACGGCGGTGGCGATGCTGCCGCTGCACACCCCGTCGTTCCTCAACACGCCCGGCATCAGCTTCGGTGGCACCATGGCACAGTTCGCGATGGTGGCGATCATCGCGATCGGCCTCAATGTCGTTGTGGGCCAAGCCGGATTGCTCGACCTCGGCTACGTCGGGTTCTACGCCGTCGGCGCCTATACAGTCGCGCTGCTGACCAGCCCGGACAGCCCGTGGAACCAGGTCGGGGTCGACGGATTCCTCGACAAGGACTGGGCCTGGCTGGCCTGCGTGCCCCTGGCCATGGCAGTCACCGCCATGGCCGGCCTGGTGCTGGGCATCCCGACGCTGCGGTTGCGCGGCGACTACCTCGCCATCGTCACGCTGGGATTCGGCGAGATCATCCGGCTGCTCGCCGACAACCTCTCGGACCTGACCAACGGCGCCCGCGGCCTCAACCAGATCGCCTATCCGCGGCTGGGGGAGACCGACAAACTCCCCACCGGGGTGTTCTCCAGCGGCAACTCCGCCGGCACCGCCAACTACGGCACGTGGTGGTTCTGGCTGGGCCTGGTGCTGATGGTCGCCATCCTGCTGCTCGTCGGCAACCTGGAACGCAGCCGCGTAGGGCGGGCGTGGGTCGCCATCCGCGAGGACGAGGACGCCGCGGAAGTCATGGGCGTCAACACTTTCAAGTTCAAGCTGTGGGCGTTCGTCATCGGCGCGGGCATCGGCGGCCTGTCGGGCGCGCTGTATGCCGGCCAGGTGCAGTACGTGGCACCGCCCACCTTCAACATCATCAACTCGATGCTGTTCCTGTGCGCGGTGGTCCTCGGCGGGCAGGGCAACAAGCTCGGCGTGATCGTCGGTGCGTTCATCATCGTGTACCTGCCCAACCGGCTGCTCGGCGTGCATGTGCTCGGCATCAACCTCGGTGACCTCAAGTACCTGTTCTTCGGCCTGGCTCTGGTGGTGCTGATGATCTTCCGGCCACAGGGGCTGTTCCCGGTACGCCAGCAGCTGCTCACGTACGGCAAGTCGGCGCGGGCGTTGTTGCGCAATGCCGACGAATCGAAGGCGGCGGCATGACCGAACCCGTAGAGCCCGCACCCGACGAGGAACTCGCAGCCCTGCACCGTGACGTACAGGTTGCCGAGGGCGAGAAGCTCCTGGCGACAACCGATCTCACCGTCAAGTTCGGCGGGCTCACCGCGCTCGATTCGGTGACGTTCGACATCCGGCGCGGCGAGATTCTCGGTCTCATCGGCCCCAACGGTGCCGGCAAGACCACCTGCTTCAACGCCATCACCGGCGTGTACCGGCCGTCGTCCGGTTCGGTGATGTTCGACGGCGCCCCGCTCGGCAAGATCAAGCGCCACGAGATCACCCGGCGCGGCATCGCGCGCACCTTCCAGAACATCCGGCTGTGGGGTGAGATGACGGCGCTGGAGAACGTCGTCGTCGGTACCGACGCCCGGCACAAGACGTCGGTCCCCGGCGCGCTGGTGCGCACCGCGCGGCACCGCCGCGAGGAACGCGACGCCATCGAACGTGCCGCGGCGCTACTGCAATTCGTCGGGATCGCGCACCGCGGCGAGGAGAAAGCGCGGAACCTCTCGTACGGCGACCAGCGCCGACTGGAGATCGCCCGGGCGCTGGCCACCGAGCCGAAACTGCTGTGTCTGGACGAGCCCGCCGCCGGCTTCAACCCGAGCGAGAAGTCCGCACTGATCGAACTGATCCAGGCCATCCGGGATGACGGCTACACCGTGCTGCTGATCGAACACGACATGCGACTGGTCATGGGCGTCACCGACCGCATCGTGGTGCTGGAGTTCGGCCGCAAGATCGCCGAAGGCCTGCCTGCCGAGATTCGCGAAGACCCCAAGGTCATCGCCGCTTACCTGGGGGTGCCCGATGACCAGCTCTGAATCTGCCGACCTCGACCCGCGGCCGGTCCTGCTGGAGGTCCGCGACGCCGTCGTCCACTACGGCAGAATTCAAGCGCTGCACGGTGTTTCGCTGGTCGTGCGGGAGGGCGAACTCGTCACCCTGCTCGGCTCCAACGGCGCAGGCAAGACCACCATGATGCGGGCCATCTCCGGGCTGAGGCCGCTCACGTCGGGTTCGGTGTGGTTCGACGGTCAGGACGTGTCCAAGGTCAAGGCGCATCAACGGGTCACGAAGGGCCTCATCCAGGCCCCCGAGGGCCGCGGTGTGTTCCCCGGCATGACCGTGGTCGAGAACCTGGAAATGGGCTGCTACGGACGCAAATTCGAGTCCAAGCACGACCACGACGAGCGTCTCGACTGGGTGCTGACGACGTTCCCGCGGCTGGCCGAACGGCGGACGCAGGCCGGCGGCACGCTGTCCGGTGGCGAGCAGCAGATGCTGGCGATCGGTCGCGCGTTGATGGCCCGGCCCAAGGTGCTGCTGCTCGACGAGCCGTCGATGGGCCTGGCGCCCATGGTCATCTCGCAGATCTTCCGGATCATCTCCGAGATCAACTCTCAGGGCACCACGGTGCTGCTGGTCGAGCAGAACGCGCAACAGGCGCTGAGCCGGTCCGATCGGGCCTACATCCTGGAGACCGGCGCCGTCACCCGCAGCGGCAATGCGCCTGACCTGCTGAAGGACGACAGCATCCGAGCCGCCTACCTCGGTGTCGCCTGAGGTTTCTGCCGCCCGTCTTGATCCTGCATCCAGGGCGCACTTGTTCGAGTGAGGTGCGCCGTCACGTAAGGATCAACGGTTCTGAGCGCTGAACTTGAGTTGATCATGCGCTGAGGGCGTTCGCTACGCGGATTCTTCGTGCGCCGGCGCAGTGTCAACGCAGCCGCCAGGGCCCGGACGACTACGTCGAGTTCGACGCCAGCCGTCCGTTGATCCGCTCGAATATGTTGTCGTCGAATGCCACGAACGTGACGTCGGTGACGGCGGTGTCGGCGACAGAGGCCGTCTCGACCGCAATCGCGATCGCATCGTGCAACGGCCAGCCATAGATACCCGCGCTGATCAACGGGAAGGCCACGCTCCGCGCGCCGAGTTCGTCCGCGACGTCGAGTGAACGCCGGTAGCAGGACCGCAACAGCTCCGGATCACGTTGGCCCGCCCGGTAATTCGGCCCGACGGTGTGGATCACCCACCGCGCCGGGAGATTGCCGGCGGTGGTCCAGCCGGCATCGCCGGTCGCCAGGCCGTGCGGGAAGCGCTCGATGCAGTCCTCGAGAACCGCCGGCCCGCCCGCGCGGTGGATGGCGCCGTCGACACCGCCGCCGCCACGCATCGCGTTGTTGGCGGCGTTGACGATCGCGTCGACGTCCTGCTGCGTGATGTCGCCGAGGACGGCGGTGATGCGTGGCATGACTGCAGTATCGGCGCTATTCGCCGATCCGAAACCGTTTGATCCGCGCCGCCGCGCCGGACACCAACTCGACCCGTGACTTGGGCACCTCGAAATGCTCGGCCAGCACGCGGATCACCGCGGTGTTGGCCTTGCCGTCGACCGCCTGTTCGCGGACGTACACGACCAGCGTGCCGTCGTCGTCGGTCTCGACGAGGGGCCCTTTGCGGCTGCCCGGCTTGACCCGGACCGAAATCATCAAACTAGCGCGCGACGATCACCGACGAACCGTGCCCGAACAGGCCCTGGTTCGCGGTCACACCCACCCGGGCACCTTCGACCTGGCGGCCGGTGGCCTGACCCTTCAGCTGCCAGGTCAGCTCACATACCTGCGCGATGGCCTGGGCCGGGATCGCCTCACCGAAGCACGCCAGACCACCCGAGGGGTTGACCGGCACGCGACCACCGATGGTGGTGGCGCCCGAGCGGAGCAGCTGCTCGCCTTCACCCTTGGCGCACAGGCCCAGGTGCTCGTACCAGTCGAGCTCCAGCGCGGTCGACAGGTCGTAGACCTCCGCGAGGTTGACGTCGTCGGGACCGATGCCGGCCTCGGCGTACGCCGCATCGAGGATCTGGTCCTTGAACACCCGTTCCGGCCCGGCGATGGCCGCGGTGGAATCCGTTGCGATGTCCGGCAATTCGGGCAGGTGCTGCGGGTACTGCGGGGTGACGGTGCTGATCGCGCGCACCGACGGCACACCGTCGAGCGAGCCGAGGTGCTTGCGCGCGAACTCGGCGCTGGCCACGATCAGCGCGGCCGCGCCGTCCGAGGTGGCGCAGATGTCCAGCTGCCGCAGCGGGTCGGAGACGACGGGGCTGGCCAGCACGTCCTCAACCGAAGCCTCCTTGTGGTACCGGGCATTCGGGTTGTTCAGGCCGTGCTTGGAGTTCTTGACCTTGATCTGGGCGAAGTCCTCGGAGGTGGCGCCGTACAGGTCCATGCGGCGGCGGGCCAACAGGGCGAAGTACACCGGGTTCATGGCGCCCAGCAGGTGAAAGCGCTGCCAGTCGGGGTCGTTCTTGCGCTCGCCGCCGACCGGGGCGAAGGCACCCTTGGGCGTGGTGTCGGCGCCGATGACCAGCGCGACGTCACAGAAGCCGGCCAGGATGTGGGCGCGGGCGCTCTGCAGGGCCTGCGAACCGCTGGCGCACGCGGCGTAGGACGACGACACCGGCACGCCGTTCCAGCCCAGCTTCTGGGCGAACGTCGACCCGGCGATGAAGCCGGGGTAGCCGTTGCGGATGGTGTCGGCACCGGCGACCAGCTGGATCTGACGCCAGTCCAGACCGGCCTCGGCCAGCGCGGCGCGGGCGGCAACGACGCCGTACTCGGTGAAGTCGCGGCCCCACTTGCCCCACGGGTGCATGCCCGCACCGAGGATGTACAGCGGCTCAGGCGTGCTCACTTCGCAATCTCCCAGGCATAGGTGATGCGCTCGACACCGTCGGCATCGGTGTACAGCGGCATGGTGGTCAGTTCCATCTCCATGCCGACCTTCAGGTCTGCGGCGAGCGTGCCTTCGACGACCTTGCCCAGCACGATGAGACCTTCGGCCTCCAGCTGGACGGCGGCGATGGCGAACGGCTCGAACGGGTCGGCCGCCGGGTACGGCGCCGGCGGGGGATAGCGGTTCTCGGTGTAGCTCCACACCGTGCCGCGGCGCGACAACGCGACGGGCTCGAGCACGTCGCTGTCACACGCCGGGCTGGGGCAGTTGTTGGCGCGAGGCGGGAAAACGTAGGTCCCGCACTGCGGGCACTTGGCCCCGATCAGGTGTGGCGCACCGTTTTCGTCGGTGTCCCACCAACCTTCAATTGCCGGCTGGCTCCCGGCTTCCGTCACTCCTGGCACGAGCTCAGCGTAGCTGCCAATAGGCCCGAAACTGAAACGTGTTGCAGTTTTATCCCGGCAGCCGGGAAAAGCCGTTGAGGTGTACGAAACCGTTTCGTACACTTTGGCCATGGTTCGAGGGATGGAGCGGGAACAGGCGGTGCTCGCGGCGACGGCCGAGTTGCTCGTCGAGCGGGGTTACGCGGCTTTGACCACCGATGCGGTGGCGCTGCGGGCGGGTGCCAGCAAGGCGACCATTTATCGCCGCTGGCCGAACAAGGCTCAACTCGTCCGGGCCACGCTCGACGCCGCGGACGCCGCCCGGAACGCGTCGATGCCAGACACCGGGGCGCTGCGCAGCGACCTGTTCGCCGTGATGGACGCCGTCGCCGCGAATGTCGCCGACCCGTTGACCCGGGTCACGGCGGAACTCGCGACGCTCATGCGGCACGACGAACAGCTCGCCGAGGCCATCCGCCAACACCTCGACAAAGAAGAGCTTTCGCCGTTCCATGACGCCCTGCAGCGCGCCATCGCGCGGGGCGACATCGCCGCCGACGCCGACGTCGAACTGATCCACGATGTCGCCGAGGCAATGATCCTGCGGCAGATGCATCTCGACCGTCCCGTCGACGCCGCCTTCAGCACGCTGCTCATCGACGACGTGCTGCTGCCCCTGTTGGGCGCTGCCCGGTGAGTGTGGTGATCGCCGGCGCGGGGCCGACCGGATTGACCCTCGCCATCGAGCTCGCGCGCCGCGGCATACCGGTGCGCGTGCTGGACCGGGCGCGCGCGTTGTTTCCCGGCTCGCGCGGCAAGGGGCTGCAACCGCGCACCCTCGAGGTGTTCGACGACATGGGCGTCATCGGTGCGGTACTGGCGGCCGGCGAGACGTTTCCGCCCATGCGGCTGTACCGCGGTGCGGACGTGGTCTGGACCAAGCCGATCTACGAGCTCCTGGGTCTGCCCGCACTCGCGGCTACGCCGGCCGTGCCGTATCCCTTCACGTGGCTGATCCCGCAGTGGCGGACCGACGAGATCCTGGCGGCGCGGTTCGTCGAACTGGGAGGAATAATCGAATTCGATACCGCGGTAACAGGTTTCGAGCAGGACGATGCCGGTGTCACCGTGCAGACAGACCGCGGCCCGGTCCGTGCCGCCTACCTCGTCGGCGCCGACGGTGGTCGCAGCACGGTGCGCAAGCTATCCGGCGTCGACTTTCTCGGCGGTGCGCTGACCGAGGAACGCATCATCGTCGGCGACGTGCGGGTGACCGGGCTCGACGGCCGGTGCTGTCACCTGCTGACGCGTGACGGTGATCAGGCCAAGCGGTTCTCACTGTGGAACCTGCCCGGGACCGAGCACTGCCAACTGGTGGTGACAATGGCGCCGGGCGAGGATCCGCCCGCGCTGACGCTTGCCGCGATGCAGCAACTGCTCGAACGACGGTCGGGGCGCCGCGACGTAGTGCTGTCGGACCTGCGGTGGATTTCGGAGTACCGCGTGAATCTGCTGATGGCGCAACAGTTCCGGATGGGCCGGGTGCTGCTGGCCGGCGACGCGGCCCACGTCCATTCCCCGGCCGGGGGACAGGGCGTCAACACCGGCGTGCAGGACGCCTACAACCTCGGCTGGAAACTGGCTGCCGTGCTCGCGGGCGCGCCCGGCGAACTGCTGGACAGCTACGCCGCCGAACGGATGCCGGTGGCGGCCAACGTGCTTCGGCTCAGTGGCGCGCTGCACCGTCAGGGCTTCGCCGCGACCGGGCCGGCCCCGTCGGCCATCCATCAGCTGGACATCAGTTACCGGGGCGGGCCCCTTGCGGGCGAGGCGCGTGCGCCGGGGGCGCTACAGGCCGGCGACCGTGCACCCGACGGCCTGCTGCCCGACGGTCGCCGGCTGTTCGACATCTTCCGCGGACCGCACTGGACGGTGCTCGAATTCGGCGGAGCTGCAGTCGACGATTTCGGAGTTCCGCAAGCTCGCCTGAGTCCCGGCGCCGATTACGACGTGCCGGCCGGCTCCTACGTCTTGGTCCGGCCCGACGGGCACATCGCGGCGATCACGGATCAGCCGGACGTGATCCGCGAACAGCTGCGGCGCTTCGATCCGGTGCAGGCGGCCGGCCCGTCATGACCGGGTGCTCGTTGCGGTTTCGGTGCGGTACCGCGTGGTGACCCGCGCCAGATCCGCGGGCGCCCGCGATGCCCCCGCCACGTGCATCTCGCGGTTGGCGGCGATGACATCGGCGGTCTCGGCGCGCCGCGCCTGCTCGTAACTCCGGAGCCCGGCGAAGCCATGGGCCGCCAGTTCGTCGGCGAGCACCCGCGCGTCCACGATCGACTGCGACGCACCGTTGGCGCCGACCGGGTACATCGGGTGGGCGGCGTCGCCGAGCAGCGTCACCAGGCCCTCGCCCCAGTGCGGCAGCGGGTCCTTGTCGACCATGGGGTAACTGAACAGCGCCGGGCTGTGGCCGATCAGCACCCTCATGTCGAGCCAGTCGAGGTCCCAGCCGGCGACGTACGGCAGGACATCGTCGGCGGTCGCGGGTGCGTTCCACTTGGCGTCGCCGTCCAGCGGGCCGGGCTGCCCGGTGGGCACCTGCAGTACCCAGTTCACCTGACCGCCGCCGATGGGATACGAGATGAGGTCAACCCCGTTGTCGGCCTTGACGATCGCCATGGTGTGCCCGTCGAGGAACGGCGTGATGTCACTGGCGCCGCGGTACATGGTGATGCCGGACGAGAGCAGGGGATCGGAGCCGGGATGCAGGGCCGCGCGCACCACCGAATTGATGCCGTCGGCGCCGATCAACGCGGTTCCGGCAACCGGCCCGGTGGCGGTGTCCACGACGACACCGTCGGCGCTCTGCCGGAAGCCGGTGACCCCGCTGCCGGTGCGTACCGCGCCGGCGCCGAGACGTGCACGCACCGCGTCGAGCAGCATCAGCTGCAGCCGCCCACGGTGCACCGACAGCTGCGGGTGGGCGTCGCCCGCAGCCAGTCCGCGGGGTTCGGTGAACAACAGCTCACCGCGATGGGTGTAGAAACGGATCGCTGACGGGGCCACGGCCATGGCGGTCAACGCGTCACCGAGGCCGAGCTCGGAGAGTTCGCGGACCGCGTGCGGCAGCAGGTTGATCCCAACTCCCAACGGCTGCAGGTCGTTTGCGCGTTCCAGCACGAGTGCGTCGAATCCGCGCGCGTGCAGAGTCAAGGCAGTGGTGAGTCCGCCGATGCCGGCGCCGGCGATGAGTACTGGTGTCATGACTCCAGCCTCAGCGCAGCAGAACCATAAGTCCAATATCGATCAGGTCCACAAACTATAATCATTTCTTATGGAACTGCGGCAGTTCGAGTACTTCGTCGCCGTCGCCGAGGAAGCCAACTTCACCCGCGCCGCCGAGCGCATCCACGTCGCGCAACCCGCGGTCAGCGCCCAGATCGCCCGGCTGGAGCGGGAACTGGGCGAGCCGCTGTTCGACCGCGCCCGGCGCGAGGTCCGGTTGACGGCCGCGGGACAGGCGGTGCTGCCGCACGCGCGGGCGGCCCTCGCCGCGGCGGCCGATGCGCGCACCGCGGTGGCTGAGTTGAGCGACCTCGTGCGTGGCTCCGTGACCATCGGCACGGTCACCGCGCATGACGTCGACATGCCGAGCCTGCTGGCGCGGTTCCATGAGGCTCATCCACAGGTCGACATCACACTCGGCACCGCCAACTCGGACGCCTTGATCGAGGGGATACGCACCGGGCAGTTGGACGCCGCCATCGTGTCGGTCGGCGCCGGGCTGCCGTCGGGGCTCGCTGCCGTCGTCGTGACCGATCAGCCGATCGTGGCCGCCGTCGCCCTCGACGACCCGTGGCACACCCGGCGCGCCCTCCGGCTGGCGGAGCTGGCCGGGCGTGCCGTCATCGCGCTGCCCGTCGGCACCGGTATCCGGCACCAGTTCGACGGCGCATGCGCCGCCGTCGGCGTCGACGTGCACGTCGCCTTCGAGGCGAGTACCCCGCAGGCCCTGGCCGATCTCGCCGCGCGGGGTTTGGGGGTCGCCGTGTTGCCGCAAGTGATGGTGCGGTCGCGTACCGATCTGCACTTGATCAAGCTGACGCCGGCGCTGCGCGGGCGGCTGGTGTTCGCGTGGCGGGCCGGTGGGCCGATGAGCCCCGCGGCCCGGGAGTTGGTGAACATGGCGCGGCGGTTACTGGCTGTCGGTGGGGCTGAATAGAGTTAGAGCCGTGAGCCCCACCGCAACGGACGCCCCGCCCACCACCAAGCCCACATTGATGCTGCTGGACGGCAATTCACTGGCGTTCCGAGCGTTCTACGCGCTGCCCGCCGAGAACTTCAAGACGCAGGGCGGGCTGACCACGAACGCGGTGTACGGCTTCACCGCCATGCTCATCAATCTGCTGCGCGACGAGAAGCCCACGCACGTCGCGGCGGCCTTCGACGTGTCCCGCCAGACGTTCCGCAAAGAGAAGTACCCGGAGTACAAGGAGGGGCGGGCCGCCACACCCGACGAGTTCCGCGGCCAGATCGACATCACCAAAGAGGTGCTGGGGGCGCTCGGCATCACGGTGCTGGCCGAAGACGGCTTCGAGGCCGACGATCTGATCGCCACGCTGGCCACGCAGGCCGAGGCGGAGGATTTCCGGGTGCTGGTCGTCACGGGCGACCGTGACTCGCTGCAGCTCGTCACCGACGACGTGACGGTGCTGTATCCGAAGAAGGGCGTAAGCGACCTGCACCGCTTCACCCCCGACGCGGTGGTGGAGAAGTACGGCCTCACCCCGACGCAGTACCCGGACTTCGCGGCCCTGCGCGGCGACCCGAGCGACAACCTGCCCGGTATCCCCGGTGTGGGCGAGAAGACCGCGTCCAAATGGATCAACCAGTACGGCTCGCTGCAGGCGCTGGTCGACCATGTCGATGAGGTCAAGGGCAAGGTCGGCGACTCGCTGCGGGCCAACCTCTCCAGCGTCATCCTCAACCGTGAGCTGACCGACCTGGTCCGGAACGTGCCGTTGGCACACACCCCGGAGGCCCTGCGGGTGCAGCCGTGGGACCGCGACCGCATCCACCAGCTGTTCGACGACCTGGAGTTCCGGGTCCTGCGGGATCGGCTGTTCGACACCCTGTCGCCCGTGGAGCCCGAGGTCGAGCTCGGCTTCGACGTTCGTGGCGGACTGCTCGAGCCGGGCACCCTCGCGGCCTGGCTCGCCGAGCACAGCAACGGCAGCCGCTTCGGCATGGCCGTCGCGGGTACGCACAAGGCCTTCGACGCCGACGCCACCGCGGTGGCGATCGTGTCGGCCAGCGGCGAAGGCGTCTACATCGACACCGCGCGGCTGGACGCGGAGGACGAAGCGGCGCTGGCGTCGTGGCTTGCCGATCCGGGGCCACCGAAGGCGCTGCACGAGGCGAAGCTGGCGTGGCACGACCTGCTGGGCCGCGGTTGGCCGCTCGCCGGCGTCACGTCGGACACGGCACTGGCGGCCTATCTGGTCCGTCCGGGGCAGCGTAGCTTCGCCCTCGACGACCTGTCGGTGCGCTACCTGGGCCGCGAACTACGGGCGGAAAGCAAGGAAGAACAACAGCTTTCCCTGCTCGACGACCCCGATGAGGTCGACGACGCCGCGGTCCAGGCGCTGATCGTGCGTGCCGCGGCGGTCGGCGATCTGGCCGACGCGCTCGACGTGGAACTCGCCAAGATCGACTCGCTGGCGCTGCTCGGCCAGATGGAGCTTCCGGTGCAGCGCGCCCTTGCCGAGATGGAGAACGCCGGCATCGCCGTCGACATCGAATTGCTCGGCCGGCTGCAGAGCCAGTTCTCCGATCAGATTCGCGACGCCGCCGAGGCGGCCTACGCGGCGATCGGTGAGCAGATCAACCTCGGCTCGCCCAAGCAGCTGCAGGTGGTGCTGTTCGACAAGCTCGAGATGCCGAAGACCAAGCGCACCAAGACCGGCTACACCACGGACGCCGATGCGCTGCAATCCCTTCTGGACAAGACCGGCCACCCGTTCCTGCAGCATTTGCTGGCACACCGTGACGCGACCCGGCTCAAGGTCACCGTCGACGGACTGCTGAACGCGGTCGCGTCCGACGGCCGCATCCACACCACGTTCAACCAGACCATCGCGGCCACCGGTCGCTTGTCGTCGACCGAGCCGAACCTGCAGAACATCCCGATCCGCACCGAAGCGGGCCGGCAGATCCGTGAGGCCTTTGTCGTCGGCAAGGGCTTCACCGAGCTCATGACCGCCGACTACAGCCAGATCGAGATGCGCATCATGGCGCATCTGTCGGGTGATGCCGGCCTGATCGAAGCCTTCAACACCGGCGAAGACCTGCACACCTTCGTCGCGTCGCGGGCCTTCGGCGTGCCGAGCGAAGAGGTGACCGCGGAACTGCGCCGCCGGGTCAAGGCCATGTCCTACGGCCTGGCCTACGGGTTGTCGGCGTACGGCCTGGCCTCGCAGCTGAAGATCTCGACCGAAGAAGCCAAGCAGCAGATGGACCAGTATTTCGACCGGTTCGGCGGGGTACGCGACTACCTGCATTCGGTGGTCGAGCAGGCCCGCAAGGACGGCTACACCTCGACGGTGCTGGGGCGCCGGCGCTACCTGCCGGAACTCGACAGCAGCAACCGCAACGTCCGCGAGGCGGCCGAGCGGGCCGCGCTCAACGCGCCCATCCAGGGCAGCGCCGCCGACATCATCAAGGTCGCGATGATCAACGTCGACCGCGCGATGAAGGACGCCGGGCTGAAGTCACGCATCCTGCTTCAAGTGCATGACGAATTGCTGTTCGAGGTGGCCGAGGGCGAGCGGGCCGCGCTCGAGACCTTGGTGCGCGAGCAGATGGGCAGCGCCTACCCGCTGGATGTGCCGCTCGAGGTGTCGGTCGGATACGGCCCCAGCTGGGACGCCGCCGCCCACTAGGGCTACGCGTCGGCCGCCAACCCGATCCCGAGCGCAACGAGGATCGCGCCCATGGCGCGTTCGATGCGCTGACGAATGTGGGTGCGGCTCAAGATGTTCCGCGCCTTGTCGGCCGCCAGGACGACGCCGACGCACCATGAGGTGTCGATGACGAGTTGGATGGCGGCGAGCACCAGCAGCGTCGGCAGCACCGGACCGCCGGCCGGCAGGAACTGGGGGAGCACCACGATGCCGAACGCCGCGGCCTTCGGGTTGGCGGCGATCGACACGAGTGCGGCACGGAACGCCGCGCCCGGGGTGCGTCCGCGCAGCGGCATGGTCACGGCCATGTCGGTGGGGTGTTTCGCACTGCGCCAGGCGCTGATGCCCAGCCAGATCAGGATCGCGGCGCCGACGACGTGCAGTCCCAGCGACAGCCAGTGATTGGCCGCCAGCAGGATCGACAGCCCGCCACCGCCGGCCAGCGTCCACCCGCAGACGCCGATCTCATTGCCGACAACGGCCGCCAGCCCGGCCTTGCGGCCGTCGCGCACCGAGCGGTGCAGGAACAGTGCCGTCGCCGGTCCGGGCAGCGCGGCCAGGATCACCGACGCGACCAGGAAGGCCGGCAGGACGTCGAGAAGGTGCGCGAGCATGGAAGTCACACCGCCCGGTAGTTGGTCAGCCACTGCAGCACCGGTGCCTGCGCCCGCGTGGCGGTCAGCCAGTACGCCTCCTCGGCGTGCCGTTGATAAGTCCGCTGATCGGCCAGGCCCCGGTCGATGCGGTCCCGGACGAACGCCAACTCGACGACCTGTACGGCGAATTCCTTCACCGATTTACCGGCCGGCGCGCCGCCGATCCGCGTCGCCGTCGCGATCGCTGCCTTGCGGGTCCGCATAGAGCCGAGCCACGTCGCCTCGTTGGGGGTGATCAAGCCGGAGGCGATGAGCCCGGGCAGCTTTTCGGCGACCACTCGTTGCTCGCGTCGGCGCCCCAGCACGCCCGTGACGATGGCGAGGGTGAAGATCGGCACCATCCAGAACAGGTAGACCGCGAAGTAGGCGTCGGCGCCGACGACGGTCGACCCGTTCCACAACATGTGCATGACCACCGCGGCGACGTAGCCGAGTCCGATGTAGAGCACCTTGGCGCCGGCGCCGCGATGCTGCAGCGCGAGATACACGCCGATGCCCGTCATGCTGGTGAACAGCGGATGCGCGAAGGGGCCCATGATCAGCCGCAGCGCGGCGGTGAGCAGGGAGTGCGCGATGGTCTCGCCCATGGCGATGTAGAAGATGTTCTCCAGCCAGGCGAAGCCCGCGGCGACGAAACCTGCGTAGACCAGGCAGTCCGTCAGCGAGTTGAGTTCGTTGCGGCGCCGGCCGGTCATCATCAGCAGCAGGAACGCACCCTTCGCGGCCTCCTCGATAACCGGTGCGCCGATGGCCATCGCGGCGAAGCCGTCCTTGCCGAGCAGCGGCGTCGACATGGTTTCCAGGACCACCGAGATGACGACGCTGATGGAAGAACCCCAGATGAAGGCGAAGATCAGCAGCCGCGGCGGCTCGGGCTCCCAGCGGTCGAACCACAGGTACGTCAGCAGCACCACCGCAGTCGCGATGCTGGCCAGGACGAAACCGATGGTCATGCCGATCGGGTTGGTCAGCGTGGTCAGGATCAGGACGCAGCCGATCAGCACACCCAGGCCGATGATCACGCCGAGGGGCGCGCCGACCTTGCGGATTCGCCGCGGCATCGGCGCCAGATACGGATATGGCGGCGGCACGGGCGACGGAGCGGGATACACGACACGAAGACTATCGGCGGAACGGCATTCCCCTGCAGTGGAGCAGACCGCGTTTGGCCTGCGTCTACGGGTCTAGTACCCTCGACAAGTACCTGTGTCCACATGGGCTACGGGTGCATGTGAAGCGTCAGGCGGCAACGCCACGACGCGTCACGAGAAACACAAACCATTTGTCCCTACGATTCAACCTGTCCGGAGCATCCCACCACATGCCAAGTCCCTCCATCACCTCGCCGCAAGTAGCCATCAACGACATTGGCTCGGCCGAGGACTTTCTCGCCGCTATCGACAAGACCATCAAGTACTTCAACGATGGCGACATCGTCGAAGGGACCATCGTCAAGGTGGACCGTGACGAGGTTCTGCTCGACATCGGCTACAAGACCGAAGGTGTCATTCCTTCTCGCGAACTTTCCATCAAGCACGACGTCGACCCCAACGAGGTCGTTTCCGTGGGCGATGAGGTCGAAGCCCTCGTTCTCACCAAGGAGGACAAGGAAGGCCGCCTGATCCTCTCCAAGAAGCGGGCTCAGTACGAGCGCGCCTGGGGCACCATCGAGGAGCTCAAGGAGAAGGACGAGGCCGTCAAGGGCACCGTCATCGAGGTCGTCAAGGGCGGCCTGATCCTCGACATCGGCCTGCGCGGCTTCCTGCCCGCATCGCTCGTCGAGATGCGCCGGGTCCGCGATCTGCAGCCGTACATCGGCAAGGAGATCGAGGCCAAGATCATCGAGCTCGACAAGAACCGCAACAACGTGGTCCTGTCGCGTCGCGCCTGGCTGGAGCAGACCCAGTCCGAGGTCCGCAGCGAGTTCCTCAACCAGCTCACCAAGGGCGCCATCCGCAAGGGTGTCGTGTCCTCGATCGTCAACTTCGGCGCGTTCGTCGACCTGGGCGGCGTGGACGGCCTGGTGCACGTCTCGGAGCTGTCCTGGAAGCACATCGATCACCCGTCCGAGGTGGTTCAGGTGGGCGACGAGGTCACCGTCGAGGTGCTGGACGTCGACATGGACCGCGAGCGGGTTTCGCTGTCGCTCAAGGCGACTCAGGAAGACCCGTGGCGCCACTTCGCCCGTACCCACGCGATCGGTCAGATCGTGCCGGGCAAGGTCACCAAGCTGGTTCCGTTCGGCGCGTTCGTCCGCGTCGAAGAGGGCATCGAGGGCCTGGTGCACATCTCGGAGCTGTCCGAGCGCCACGTCGAGGTCCCGGACCAGGTGGTCCAGGTCGGCGACGACGCCATGGTCAAGGTCATCGACATCGACCTGGAGCGTCGCCGCATCTCGCTGAGCCTCAAGCAGGCCAACGAGGACTACACCGAGGAGTTCGACCCGTCGAAGTACGGCATGGCCGACAGCTACGACGAGCAGGGCAACTACATCTTCCCCGAGGGCTTCGACGCCGACAGCAACGAATGGCTGGAAGGCTTCGAGAAGCAGCGTGACGAGTGGGAGGCCCGGTACGCCGAGGCCGAGCGTCGCCACAAGATGCACACCGCCCAGATGGAGAAGTTCGCCGCGGCCGACGCCGAGGCAGCTGCCCGTCCGGCGACCAGCGGTTCCTCGCGTTCCGAGGAGTCGACCGGTGGCACCCTGGCCAGCGACGCCCAGCTGGCGGCGCTGCGCGAGAAGCTCGCCGGCAACGCCTAAGTAGCAACACAAAAGAACTCCCCGGCTCGCACCGAGCCGGGGAGTTCTTTTTTGTCGACACGTGCGTGTGTATCTATTTGACAATAATTTTCATCAACGGCTTGGCTGGGCAGCGTGCTCAAATTCTTCGCCGTGCTGTTTCTGACGGCTGTCGTCGCCGGGTGCTCCGGCCCTGACGAGAACGCCGCTGCCGTGGAACAGTCCGCGCGCACCCCGCGGCTCGCGCTGAGTTATGACGGCGGGGTGCTGGTGCTCGACGCCAAGACACTCAAACCGGCCGGCGATGTTCCGTTCGAGGGCTTCCTGCGGCTCAATTCCGCGGAAGACGGCCGGCACGTGCTGGTGTCGCAAGCCGGCGGGTTCACGGTCCTCGATCTCGGCACCTGGACCGATGACCACGGCGACCACGGGCATCACTACACGGCCACCCCGCGGTCGACGGGTATGCGATTCAGCGGCGCCGAGCCCGGGCATGCCGTGGCCCATGACGACAAGCTCACCCTGTTCTTCGACGGCACCGGCGCGGTGGACATCGTCGACCCGCACGCACTGCTCGCCGGCAAGGCCGAGGTGGCTTCGCAGTTCGCGGTTCCCGCCCATCATGGCGTCGCCGTCGCGCGCGCTGACGGGTCGGTGGTCGTCAGCCGCGGCGACGATCATTCGAGGACCGGACTCGAAATCCGCGATGCCGCGGGCGCACCGATCGCGAGCACCGACGACTGTCCCGGTTTGCATGGTGAGGCCGCGGCCGCCGACGGCGTGCTGACGTTCGGCTGTCAGAACGGCATTCTGATCGTCCGCGGCAACACCATTCAGAAAGCCGCCAGCGCCGATCCGTACGGCCGGATCGGCAATCAGGCCGGAAGCGCCGAGTCGGCGGTGGTGCTGGGCGACTACAAGACCGAAGCCGGCGCAAAACTTGAACGCCCCCAACGGTTTACCCTCACCGACACGCAGACCGGCCGGATCACGGTGGTTCCGCTCGACGCCAGCTACAGCTTCCGGTCGCTGGATCGCGGGCCGCGCGGCGAGGCGGTCATTCTGGGCACCGACGGCGCGCTGCACATATTCGACCCGCAGACCGCGCGACGTATTGCGCACATCGGTGTCATCGCGCCGTGGCATGAGCCGGAGGACTGGCATGAGCCAATGCCGAATCTGCATGTACAAGATGGCGTCGCCTACGTCAGCGATCCGCACACCCGGCGGTTGGTGGCTGTCGACCTGGCCGGCGGCGCGGCCGTCGCGGAAACCACGTTGGAGCGGGTGGTCATCGAGATGACCGGAGTCCGCGGCTGAGGTGAGCGGGGCACCTGACACACTGAAGCCGTGCTTCGTATCGGACTGAGCGGCGGCATCGGCGCCGGAAAATCCACTGTGTCATCGACCTTCGCAGCGGAAGGCGGCATCGTCGTCGACGGTGACGTGATCGCCCGCGAGGTGGTGGAGCCCGGCACCGAAGGGTTGGCGGCCCTGGTGGCGGCCTTCGGCGCGGACATCCTGCTGCCCGACGGTTCGCTGAACCGGCCGGCGCTGGCCGCGGTGGCGTTCAGCGACGAGGAGAAGCGCAAGACCCTCAACGGCATCGTGCACCCGCTGGTCGGCAAGCGCCGTGCCGAGCTCATCGACGCCGCCCCGGTGGGTTCGGTTGTGGTGGAAGATATTCCGCTGCTCGTCGAGTCGCAGATGGCGCCGCTGTTCCCGTTGGTCGTCATGGTGCACGCCGACGAGGAGGTGCGGGTCGCGCGGTTGGTCGAGCACCGCGGTTTTTCCGAGTCGGACGCCCGCGCCCGGATCGCCGCGCAGGCGACCGTCGAGCAGCGACAGGCCGTAGCGGATGTCTGGCTCGACAACCACGGCAGCGCCGACGAACTGGCGGCCGCGGCCCGCGAACTGTGGGAGCAGCGCATCGTCCCGTTCGCGCGCAACGTGCAGGCCGGTGTGCCGGCCACCGTCGCGCCGGCCGTGGTGTCGTACGACGAGACTTGGCCCGAGCAGGCCCGCCGCATCGTGGCCCGGTTGAACACCGCGTGCGGCCATCGGGCGGTGCGGGTCGACCACATCGGGTCGACGGCGGTGCCGGGCCTGGACGCGAAGGACGTCATCGACATCCAGGTGACCGTGAAGTCGCTCGAGGTGGCCGACGAGCTCACCGATCTGCTGCTGGCCGCTGGCTACCCCCGGGTCGCGGACATCACCGAAGACGTGGCCCACACCGACGACAAGACGCTGTGGCAGAAGCGCTTTCACGCGTCCGGCGATCCCGGCCGGCCGACCAACGTGCACATCCGGGTTGTCGGCTGGCCGGGTCAGCAGTTCGCCTTGCTGTTCCCGGTGTGGCTCGCCGCCAATCCCGACGAGCGGGTCGAGTACCTGGCGCTCAAGCACGATGCGATGGCTGCCGCTCCGGCCACCAGCGGCGAGTACGCCGACGCCAAGGAGCCCTGGCTCGCCGGTGCGTACCGACGGGCCTGGGCCTGGGCCGACGAAACCGGTTGGCGCCCTTAGTGCGCGGCCGGGGTGCCCGGTAGCTCAGCGCTGTACTGCTGGCTGGGATCGAAGTCGGTCACCGAACCGCAGCTGATCACGCCGTAACCGGGGTCCTGGCGCTGCGGCGTCAGGCGCGGGGCGACGAACTGGTCGGCCTGGGCGACGATCTCGTCGTCGACCAGGATCTCGCAGTGCAGGCTGGCCGAGTACGGCCATTGGATCGACACCTGCATGCCGGCGTTCGCCGCGTTGTTCAGCACGGCCGAGGCTTCGAACGCTTCGCCGGGGAGCAACGAGGGCGTCGCCGAATTGAGCTGCGTATCGGTGAGCCGGTAGGTGATCAGTGTCCCGCGGGACACCCCGTCGATCCGGGCCCGGTAGGTGACGTTGTGCGGTCCCGCACTGGGCGGAGCGCTGTCGCCGGCCGGAACCGCGGGCGGTGCGGGCGGGGCCGGGGGAGCCGGATCGGCGGCTGCCGTCGCGGCGAGAAACAGGGAGGTGCTCGTGGCCACTGCGGTGGCGCACGCCAGCGATGCCGCGGCCAGTCGTCCGCGCCCGATCGATGTCATGGTTGTTGACATTACCCGTCGCGCCAGGTCAGTGACATACCGAGACTGGCTAGCCAATTGTTCAGCTGGTAATTGTGCTGAGCCAGCCCTTCGATGGCGGCCGTCGCCGTCGTGATGGCGCGTTCGCCGTCGTCGGTGGTCAGCAGGTGGTGACGCACCGCGTCGAGGAGCTCGTCGACATCCTCCAGCTCGACACTCTTGCCCGACCGGACGACCAGGTCCAGGTAGTGGTCCTCGGATGTCCAGGCCTGCTCGCCGGCGGTGAACCGGCCGACATCGAGGTAGAAGTCCTGGTCGCGTTCGTGCCCCGGATTGAAATGGAAGACGCTGGCGCGCAGGCCGATCGACGGCAGCAGCCACGACTCCAGGTAGTGGAACTGCGGACGGCCGGGGGTGGGACGCGCCATGTACAGGCCCCACGGCTCGACCCGGTACACGTCGACGGCCCGCACGATGCCTTTGGGATCGGTGTTCGTGCGGGCGGCCAGGTCGAACGTCTCGTGCTTGGGTGCGTGGATGGCGCCAGCGTACGCGCTCGTCCGGCGACCGGCAGCGCCTGTCGGTGCCCGCCTCTACCCTGGTACTCATGGCCTTCGCGACCGAATACCCCGTCCTCGCGCACTCGGAATACCGGCCGGTCGACGCCATGGTGCGGGCCGGCGGGCGCTTCGAAGTGGTCAGTCAGTACGAACCGGCGGGTGACCAGCCGGCAGCCATCGACGAACTCGAGCGCCGGATCGCCGCCGGCGAGCGCGACGTCGTGCTGCTCGGCGCCACCGGTACCGGTAAGTCCGCGACCACCGCCTGGCTCATCGAGCGGCTGCAGCGCCCCACCCTGGTGATGGCGCCCAACAAGACACTGGCCGCCCAGCTGGCCAACGAGCTGCGGGAGATGTTGCCGCACAATGCCGTCGAGTACTTCGTCTCGTATTACGACTACTACCAGCCCGAGGCGTACATCGCCCAGACGGACACCTACATCGAGAAGGACAGCTCGATCAACGACGACGTCGAGCGGCTGCGGCACTCGGCCACGTCGAGCCTGCTGTCACGCCGCGACGTGGTGGTGGTGGCCTCGGTGTCGTGCATCTACGGCCTGGGTACCCCGCAGTCGTACATGGACCGGTCCGTCGAGCTCAAGGTCGGTGACGACGTGCCGCGTGACGGGCTGCTGCGCCTCCTGGTCGACATCCAGTACAACCGCAACGACGTGGCGTTCACCCGCGGCTCGTTCCGGGTGCGTGGTGACACCGTCGAGATCATCCCGTCCTACGAGGAACTGGCGGTGCGCATCGAGTTCTTCGGTGACGAGGTCGAGGCGCTCTACTACCTGCATCCGCTGACCGGCGACGTGGTGCGCAAGGTCGACTCGCTGCGCATCTTCCCGGCTACCCACTATGTGGCGGGTCCCGAGCGCATGGCCATGGCCATCTCGACAATCGAACAGGAGCTGGAGGAACGACTTGCCCAGCTGGAAGGCCAGGGCAAGCTGCTGGAGGCGCAGCGGCTGCGGATGCGCACCAACTACGACGTCGAGATGATGAAGCAGGTCGGGTTCTGCTCGGGCATCGAGAACTACTCGCGGCACATCGACGGCCGCGCCGCCGGTTCGGCACCGGCGACGCTGCTGGACTACTTCCCCGAGGACTTCCTACTCGTCATCGACGAGTCCCACGTGACGGTGCCGCAGATCGGCGCCATGTACGAGGGCGACATGTCCCGCAAGCGCAACCTCGTCGACTTCGGGTTCCGGTTGCCGTCGGCCGTCGACAACCGGCCGCTGACCTGGGAGGAGTTCGCCGACCGCATCGGTCAGACGGTCTACCTGTCGGCGACGCCCGGCTCCTACGAGATGGCGCAGTCCGGCGGCGAGTTCGTCGAGCAGGTCATCCGGCCGACAGGCCTGGTCGACCCCCAGATCGTCGTCAAGCCGACCAAGGGCCAGATCGACGACCTCATCGGGGAAATCCGCAAGCGCACCGAGCGCGACGAGCGTGTGCTGGTCACGACACTGACCAAGAAGATGGCCGAGGACCTCACCGACTATCTGCTGGAAACCGGCATCAGGGTGCGCTACCTGCACTCCGAGGTCGACACGCTCCGCCGCGTGGAACTGCTGCGCCAGTTGCGGCTCGGCGACTACGACGTCCTGGTCGGCATCAACCTGCTCCGTGAGGGCCTGGACCTGCCCGAGGTGTCGCTCGTGGCGATCCTCGACGCCGACAAGGAGGGCTTCCTGCGCTCGACGCGAAGCCTGATCCAGACCATCGGTCGCGCGGCACGCAATGTGTCGGGCGAGGTGCACATGTACGCCGACAAGATCACCGATTCCATGCAGGCGGCCATCGAGGAGACCGAGCGTCGCCGCGCCAAGCAGATCGCCTACAACGAGGAGAACGGGATCGACCCGCAGCCGCTGCGGAAGAAGATCGCCGACATCCTCGACCAGGTCTATCGCGAGGCGGAGGACACCGAGACCGTCGAGATCGGCGGTTCGGGCCGCAATGCCTCCCGCGGTCGCCGGGCCCAGGGCGAGCCGGGGCGCGCGGTCAGCGCCGGCATCGTCGAGGGTCGCGATACGGCGAACATGCCGCGTGCCGAGTTGGCGGACCTGATCAAGGACCTCACCGCGCAGATGATGAACGCGGCCCGGGACCTGCAGTTCGAGCTCGCCGCCCGGATCCGCGACGAGGTGGCCGACTTGAAGAAGGAACTGCGCGGGATGGATGCGGCCGGGCTGAAATGAGCGCTCCTTGACCTCAACCGCGGTTGAGCCCCTAGCGTCGCAGACGTGACCGACATGCGCGCCGAAACCGTAACGATCGGCAGCTGGCGGGAACTGCTCGGTCCCAAGTACCTGGGTGCGTCGACGGTGCTGGCCGGCGGCGTCGCGCTGTACGCGACCAACGAGTTCCTGACCATCAGCCTGCTGCCCAGTGCCGTCAACGACATCGGCGGCGGCCGGCTGTACGCGTGGGTCACCACCGTGTACCTCGTTGCCTCGGTGATGGCGGCGACGACGGTCAGCGGCATGCTGGCCCGGTTCGGCCCACGGCGTTCATATCTGTTGGGGTTCAGCGTTTTCGCGCTCGGCAGCGTCATGTGCGCGCTGGCGCCGACCATGGAGGTGATGCTCGCCGGCCGCGTGGTGCAGGGTGCCGCCGGTGGCACGCTGGCCGGGCTAGGATATGCCGTGATCAATACGGCTCTGCCGCAATCGCTTTGGCCCAAGGCGTCGGCCCTGGTGTCGGCGATGTGGGGCGTCGGTACGCTGCTCGGCCCCTCGTCGGGCGGCCTGTTCGCGCAATTGGGCGTGTGGCGCTGGGCCTTCGGCGCGCTCGCGATCCTCACCGTCGCGGTGATGGTGCTGGTGCCGTTGAGCCTGCCGGGCAGGTCCACTGATCGTGAACGCGAGCCGTTCCGGATTCCGCTGTGGTCGTTGATGATTCTCGGCTTCGCGGCCATGGCGATCAGCGTCGCGGGCATCCAGCGCAGCGTGCCGGTGATGGTGGTGCTGCTGGCTGCCGGCGTAGCGCTGGTCGGAGTCTTCATCGTCGTGGATCGCCGGATGCCGGTGAGCGTGCTGCCGCAGACCGCCTACGGGCCCGGCCCGTTCAAGTGGATCTATGTGACCCTGGGCGTATTGATGGCGGCCACCATGGCAGACATGTACGTGCCGCTGTACGGGCAGCGGCTTGCCGGTCTGGCGCCGTTGGCGGCGGGCTTTCTCGCGGTGGCGCTGAGCGTGGGCTGGACGGTGAGTGAGATCGTCAGTGCTTCGGTCACGACAACCAGTCGGACCGTGCGCATCGTGGCGGTGGCGCCGCTGGTGATGGCGGTCGGGCTGGCCGCCGCGGCGCTGAGCCAGGTCGATGGGGCGTCGCCGGCGGTGGTCGCGGTCTGGGCGTTCTCGCTTCTGGTCACCGGCATCGGCGTCGGCATGGCGTGGCCCCACCTGTCGGTGTGGGCGATGGGCCGGGTCGACGATCCCGCGCAGGGCACGGTGGCCGCGGCGGCGATCAATACCGTCCAGTTGATCTGCGGGGCGTTCGGAGCCGGGTTGGCCGGCATCGTCGTCAACACGGTCGATCGGCCCGATGCCGTAGGGGCCAGTTGGTTGTTCGCCGTCTTCGCCGGGCTGGCGGCGCTCGGTGGCGTGGCGTCGTTCCGGGCCGGTAGGGGCGTGAGCTAGCGTCGGTACAGTCGGCTTCGTGTCTATCCTCGCCAGGCCCGTCGTTGCCGATGCTGTCGCACGGCTGTTCTCGTCGACAATCAATCCCGCGCCGAAACCAGGCGTTCGATTTCCTGAAATCCCCGGCAAGACAACGTCGGTGGTGATTCCGACCCGGCACGGCGATGCAGCGGCAACGGTGTACTGGCCGGAGTCGAGTGACGGTGCGGCGGGCGTCTACGTGAACGTCCATGGTGGTGGCTTCGTCGTCGGCCACCGGGAACAGGACGATCCGTGGTGTCGTTTTCTTGCTGCGCACGCGAATGTGGTTGTGGTGAATACGGATTACGTGCTGGCGCCGGGACACCGGTTCCCGGCCCCCGTCGAGCAGGTGTACGACGTCCTCGTCTGGGCATCGGCTGCCGAACGCGAATGGGACGGCAGCAAGCTCTGCGTAGGAGGTCAGAGCGCCGGCGGCAGTCTGTCGGCGGCTGCGGCTCGGCTCGCCCTGGAACAGGGCGGACCCGAGGTCAAGCTGCAGATGTTGCACTATGCGCCACTGGATCTGGTGACGGCGAGCAAGGACAAACATTCTCCGTTGGGCGACAAGGCCATAATGCGGCCATGGATGAGCGAAGTGTTCGACACCGCGTACATCCCGGACCCCGCGCAGCGCCGCGATCGGCTGGCCTCGCCGGCATGGGGCAACAACGCCGACGGCATCGGCGGCATCGCTCCCGCGTTGATCGTCACCGCTGAGTACGACCGGCTGCGCGATGAAGCGTGGCGGTATGCCCAGAAGCTGGACGCCGTTGGCGCTCTGGCGCAGTACCACGAGGTGCCCGGCGTCGACCACGGCTACAACATCATGAGTGGCGCGACAGACGTCACGCGCGGCGTGTACGAGCTGATCGCCGGACACGTCAGCCGGGCGGTCTCGCCGCGCGTCTAGCCGACTGCCGTGGGTTGGCCCTCCTGTTGGCGCGCGGCTTCGCGCGCCAACAGCCGGTCGCGTTGTTCTTCAAATCTGCTGGCTTGCGTCGCCATGGTTTCCAGATAGGCAGCCAGTTCTTCGCGGCGCTTCTCGCCTCGGGCGGTGAAATCGGTGCGATCAAAGATCTTCCACTGGCGCAGCGGAGGCATGACGACCTCCTCCAGATGCTGCCGCAGATCGTAGATACCGTGCTTCGCCATCAGGACGCCGTAGCGGCGGAAGTTCGGCATGCCGGTCCCGGGCATCCGGAACTTTTCGATGACCGAGGCGATCGAGTGCAGTGTCTGGTCTGGTGCCAGATCGAGTGCGGCGGCACTCATCTGCCGATAGAAGATCATGTGCAGGTTTTCATCGGCCGCCACTCGTTGCAGCAAGCGATCGGCCACGGGGTCGTTGCAGACCTTGCCGGTGTTGCGATGGCTGACCCTTGTGGCCAGTTCCTGGAATGTCGGATAGACGATGGCCATCAGAGCCCCGGCGCCGATGGCTTCTTCCTCCTCGGCGGTCGGCGCGAATCCGTTGGTTACGTGCGCGATCCGGGCCTGCTCGAGAGCAATCGGGTCCACGCCGCGGTTCACCACCAGATAGTCGCGAAGCGCGATGCCGTGCCGGTTCTCTTCGGCGGTCCACCGGTTGACCCAGGTGCCCCACGCGCTGTCGAGCGACAAATGGGTCATGGCCTCGCGGTGGTAAGACGGCAGGTTGTCCTCGGTAAGCAGGTTGGTGATCATCGCTGCCTTGGCGAGTTCACTCAGCTGAGACTGTTCCGGGTCCCAATCCTGGCCGCCTGTCGCCACGAAGTTCTTGCCATTGCCCCAGGGCACATAGTCGTGCGGATACCAGTGAACTGATCGGGACAGATGCTGATTGAGGGCGTCGGCAGCCACCGACTCCAACTCGGCCAAGTACTCAGAATCTGTCAATTCGCGCGTCATACGTCCCGTCACCCTGTTAGTTCTGCGGAACGTACAGGAACAACGGGCGTTTACGCGCATCCGCGACCGTCAGTCGGGATCTTCTGTGATTTGACGCACACCGGTGACGCCGTCGACCTGGGCCAGCACGCCGGCGGCCCCGATGACACCGGAACCGGCCAACGTCACCAGGACGCCGACGTGGCCGGGTGGCGCCCCGAGCGGTTCCCCGGGCGGATCGGTTTCGAGGTCGGTGATCTGCCAGTCGCGCCGGCCGCACGCCTGCAACACATCTCGTAGGACGCCGCGGTCGTCGGCGTAGGTGATGTGCAGCCGCACCGACCCGCCCAGCCGCGAAGCCAGCCGTCGGGCCACCGGCATGAAGCCCACGATGATCAGCAGATGCATCGCGGTCATCACCGACGCGAGCAGCAGCAGGCCGGCTCCGGCCGCCATGCCGATCGCCGCCGACTCCCACACCGACGCGGCGGTGGTCAGCCCGTGCACCGAACCCCGGCGCACGATGATGATGCCTGCGCCGAGAAATCCGATACCCGAGACGATCTGGGCCGCGACACGTGATGGGTCGACCACGACGAGGCCGGGGGTCAGCACGTCGCCGAACCCGTACTTGCTGACCAGCATGATCAGTGCGGCCGCGGTACCGACGATGGTCTGCGTGCGTAGGCCGGCACTCTTGCCCTGGATTTCGCGTTCCAGTCCGATCAGTGCGGTGAGGCCGAACGCGACCACGAGTTCGATGATCTGCCGCGAGCCCTGCCCGGGCCCGCCGAAAAAGGCGGGATCTGCCAGCCACTCCATGAGGGACAAACTAACGCGCGCCGATGACTTTTGGCGGCAGTCGGAGTCTGTCTTTGTATAGGCCGTTTGAGAGGAGTGATGCCATGTCAGCGCAACCAGCCGCCTATCCCGATGTCGTCACGCGGGACGAATGGATCGGGGCTCGCACGAAGCTACTGGCCCGGGAGCGGGAGGCGACGCATCTGCGTGACGCCGTCAACGCCGAGCGCCGTCGGCTCCCGATGGTGCAGATCGAGAAGGACTACGTCTTCGACGGACCCGACGGCGCCGTCAACCTGCTGGATATGTTCGAGGGCCGCCGCCAGCTCTACATCCACCACTTCATGTGGATCGACGCAATCGATGCCGGCTGCCCGAGTTGTACCGCCGCTGCCGACCTGACCTTCACCGAAGGGGATCGAAAGCTGTTGCACGGCAAGGACGTCACGTTCGCATGCGTGTCCCGGGCGCCGTACCAGAGCATCGCCCGGTACCGCGACCAGCACGGCTGGACGTTCCCGTGGTACTCGTCGCGCGACGGTGACTTCACCTACGACTTCCACGTGACACTCGACCCGGCGCGAGCGCCGATCGAATACAACTACAAGTTCCTCGATGAACTGCACGCCGACGGCTGGACCGATGACGACCTGCGCGGAGACTGGCCCGGCGCAAGCGTTTTCCTGCGCCGCGGCGACGAGGTGTTCCACACGTATTCGGCATACGCGCGCGGCCTAGACCATTCGGCGGTCGGATATCCGTTCCTGGACCTGACCCCGTACGGCCGTCAGGAGCCGTGGGAGGACTCACCGGCCGGCTGGCCGCAGGGTGGCCCGGCCGTCGGTCGGCCGGTAGGTGATCGCTGCGAGGGGTAGCAATCACCGCGATCTCAACCCTAGGCGCGTGGCGGCTCGGCTGGCACTGTGGTCATCAGTGCGGGTGTGGCTGAGTGGCTAGGCACCGGCCTGCAAAGCCGTTCACACGGGTTCGAATCCCGTCACTCGCTCCACTACGTAATAGCTCGGCAGGTGTCACCACCTGCCGAGCTATTACGTCGATGGGTGTTCCTCGAAGATGAGTTTGCGCGCGACCTCATACAACGGGATGTTCAACTCCTGTGACAGCTTCGTCAGCATCGTGAAGGCCGCGCCCACCGGGACATTGAACCGTTCCATCAGGATGCCCTTGGCCTGGCCGATGATGTCCCGCGACGCCAACGCACTTTGGAGTTCGTCGCCGCGGCGAGCGTTCGCAAGTCCGATCGCGGCGTGCGCGGCCAGTGTCAGGGCCGTCTCCTCGACGTCATGGGTGAAGACGTTGGCGCGAGCAACGCGGCCACGAAGGCCGGCCAGCGCGTTTCGGCCGCGTAGTCCGCGACCCGCACGGTGTACAGGTTCCAGATCGACTCCAGGCACGGTCCTTCGCCAAGTCGTCCTGCAACCTGTCGAGGGTTCTGGGAGTCTCGCCGGTGGCCGCGACCGACTCCACTGTTCGCCGACGGCGATTGACAACCAGCGTCACGCCACCATGCGCGACCTTGGGTAGCAGCTGGGTGGCGGTTTCGGTCACCTCGAGCAACAGGCGGTCGGAATCGAGGTCCATGACCTGCTGACTCTGCAAGGTGCGCGCCAACCGCGCTAATTCGGACGAAATTCCGCCTGCGACTTCAGCTTCGGCTCTCATAACACCGCCTCAAAGTCCTGTGCCGATTCAGCATCAAAATCAACTGCGCTCAACAAGGTCCTGACGTTCAGTGTAACTACCAGTAATCGGGGTACACCCCCGCTAGCGATGGAGAAGACAAGGTTGTCTGCATTCTTCAGCGCGAGGTGGTCAGCGGTGGCAACTTCGGTGTTGAGAAGCCAGCATGGAGCCGCTGATCCCCGTTTTGGCTCATGCGCGAATACCCCTGAAAGTCTTGCTTTTTCAGGGGTATTCGCGCGGCCCTCAGACCGGTGGCGGGATGTCTTGTTGCTCTGCGGATTCGGCGGCCGCTGTGGCCTCTGCTGTCTCTGCGGCTTCGCGTTCTTGGCGTTCTTTGCGTAGGCGGTCGAAGGCTTCTCGGGCGGCTTCGCGCTCGTCGATCTCGGCGCGGTTGAGGGCGCGTTCATAGGCGATCTGCTGCGCTTGGTCTTGCGCGCGGGTGTGCCGGCGGGTGGGCATCATGATGTCCCGGCCGGGGGCCGGTGCGGTGTCCAGATCGGTGGCATCCGGTGGCGGGTTCGGCAGTGGTGTGTCGGTGACCGTGCGGGGGAACAGGATTCGGCTTTCGGGCACGCTGATGTAGGTGTGGCCGGTGGGTGCGGTCCACACGATGGTGCCGTCGGGTTGTTGACGGTCCCGCCAGCCATCGGGGCCGCCGTAGAACGTTTTCAGGAGGTGGTGTTTGCGGCATTTCGGGCTCAGGTTGCCCGGATGGGTGGGCCCGGCCGGCCACGGCACCGTGTGGTCGATATCGGAGGCGGTGGCCGGGTGATCGCAGCCCGGGAACATGCACGTCATCGCCCGCATCCGCACGAACTCATCCATCGCCGCCGACAGCCGATACCGCGGCACACTGTCGAGGTCGGCGGCGGAAGCGACCGTGCGGACTTTCGCACCCCGGGCCACCAGATCCGCCAACACCGCCGGAGGCACCACTCCGCCGCCCAGGACATAGCCGACCGGGGTACACGCCGGCGCCGGGGGCTTAGCAGAAGTCGGGGCCGGCGTGGACGCCGTATCGCTGGCCGCTTCGAACGCCGCAGGCGCCGGCGTTTCAGCGGGCCGCGAATCGGCCACCGGCGCCGAGTCGGGCATGGGTGTCGGCACGATGTCGTTCGCCGGTGCGGACACGGGCTCAGATTCGGGTGTGAAGACCGGCTCGGGCGCAGGTTGCGGTTCAGTCGCCGACGGGTCTGGCCTGGGCGCAACCAGCGGCGCGGCCGGGTCCCCGCTGAGCAGCGGGTCAGCCACCGGCGCCGGCAGCGCATTGGTCAGCACATGAAGCACCACCGCCGCCGCCCGCGCATCCGGCCCAGCGGCCGGGCAATCCGGCACACCGCACTGGCAGGCCAACCGATCCCCGCGGGCCGCCAGTACCCCCAGGGCATCGGCGCGGCGCTGCCCAAACGTACGGGGATCGTTCTCGCAGACTTGGCGGGCCATCTCGGTCAACACCCGATCCAACAACTCCGCATCAGTAGCGAGTAGCGCACCCCAGATGGAGGCGGTCCCGGTCTCGTCATCGGGTTTGCCGACCCCGACCCCGCGGCGGCGGGCCGCCGACCGCACCTTCAGGACCGCGGCCGGGTCGAACTTCTGCACCCAGCCGTCGATCTTGCGCTCGATCTTCTTGCGCGACAACCCCGCCCACTCGCACAGCGCTCCCGCCAATGCAGCGTCGATCACGGCGAGGGTGTTGGGGTCCTCGACCAGGCGGGTGCGCCAGCAGATCGTGCCGACCGTCCGCGCTGAGACGCCGCCGTCGGCGAACACCGCCGCCACCTTCGGTAGCCGGAATCGCAACGCGACCGCGATCGACAACTGCCCGGACGCTTCGCGCTTCCCAAGACCGAGTGCGGCTCCGACTTCGGCGACGGCGGCGTCCCAGCCATCACAGGCCCACCACTGCCGGCCAGCCTGGTCATCGACACGCAACATCGCCAGATCAGCGATGGCCGTCAGCCGGCCCGCAGCGCACTGGTTTTCCACCCGCGCAAAATGGATCATCAAATCGACCACGCCGACATCGTGAACCAGCACACCGCCGGCCCCGATACCAGAATGCTCGAACATGCGTTCGAGTCTATCTACGCATCTGCGGCACCGCAACAGAATTCGATGAGCCTGTGGATAACTCGTAGAGGGCGCCGGTGGGCGTCCGAACCCCTCAGGCAAGATGCCTCAGGTGACGTACAGTTCGCCGACTTTGTCCGATCTCGTGAGCACGCTGCTGGTGGATCAGACCGATGACCACCACTTCGTGGCCACTCAGCTCGACAATCCCAGCCACCACATCGCCGGCGGTCATCTCGCCGGCCAGGTGCTGGTGGCCGCGAGCCGGACCGCGCCGGGACGCAGCGCGCACAGCCTGCACGTCTACTACCTGCGTGCCGGCGATGCCCGCAAGCCGGTCGAGGTCCAGGTCGACGCCGCGCGTGACGGCGGCACGCTCGCGACGCGCCGCATCACCGCTCTTCAGGACGGCGAGATCCTGCTCGAGGCGCTGGCGTCGTTCAGCACCCCGGTCGACGCGCTCGACTACCAGGCGACCATTCCTGATGTGCCAGAACCGCTTTCGGTACCGACCATGGCCGAACAGCTTGCCGACTACGCCGATGAATCAGGCGGCTTCTGGGTTCGCGACCAACCGTTCGAGCTGCGGTACGTCGATCCGCACCCGCGGCTGGCCAAGGATTCACCGGATTCGGCACCGCATCTGCGGATGTGGTGGCGCCCGACCGATGCCATCCCCGACGATCCGGCCCTGCACGCCGGGCTGCTGACATACCTGACCGGCACCACCATGCTGGAGGCGGCGATGATCCCGCGCGGCGCGCTGCCGGCCCACACTTTCTCCGCGCTGATCGACCACGCGCTGTGGTTCCACCGGCCGGTGGACCTGAGTGATTGGGTGTTGTCCGACCAGACCTCGCCGAGCGGCATCGGGGGTCGTGGCCTCGCGAGCGGGACGATGTACAACCGCGCCGGGCAATTGGTGTGCGTTGCCACGCAGGAGTTGTATTTCGGTCGTGGCTAACGATCTCGGGTCAGAAGCGTTCCACCTCACGGGACAAAACACCCAGTCGTTTGGTCACTATTGGCAAGCCCTTTGCGGCGGCTGCCGCTAACATCGGTGCCGGTAAAGCACATTTTTCACGGTGTCCCCGGCGAACTTGTGTGGTGAAACCGCACCAATGGCCGCGATTGAGCGGCTACTGTCTGCGGGGATGCCGGACAGAACGCCGGATACACAAACCTGCATAACGGGAGGCCATTGATGAGCGGCTACCAGACCGTGGTCGTCGGTACGGACGGATCGGATTCGTCACTGCGCGCTGTGGAGCGCGCTGCCCAGATCGCCGCGGGGGCCAATGCGAAGTTGGTCGTGGCAACCGCCTATTTCCCGCACGCCGATGATCAGCGTGCGGCCGATGTCCTGAAGGACGAGGGTTACAAGGTCCACGGCGACGCCCCGATCTACGCGATCCTGCGTGAGGCGCGCGACCGTGCCGAGGCGGCAGGCGCGACTCAGGTTGAAGAAAAGGCCATCGTCGGCGCTCCCGTCGACGCGCTCGTCGACCTGGCCGAGAATTCCAACGCTGACCTGCTGGTCGTCGGCAACGTCGGTCTGAGCACCATCGCCGGCCGCCTGCTGGGCTCGGTGCCCGCCAACGTGGCCCGGCGCGCCAAGGTCGACGTGCTGATCGTCCACACCTCGTAAGGTTCGCATCTTCCTGAGGCCCTCGGCGTACTGCCGGGGGCCTCAGTTTTTTCGTGCCCGTAAAGTTCGGGCCATGGCTCGAAGAAGTCTCGTCCGTCCGTCATGGGTGACGTTGTCATTGGCCGCCACACTGATCGCGGGCTGCGCGGGCAAGAACCAGCCCGCCGCACCTCCGACGACATCCGCGATCGCGTCGGAGACGGAATCGACGATCCCGGCCGTCGCCCCTCCTGACCCCAACGTGGCCGGCAACCCCGCGGTGACTGCCGCCAGAGCGAGCGTGGTGCGCGTTCACGGCGTCGCGCACAGTTGCCGAAAGCGGTTGGAGGGCACCGGATTTGTGGTGGGACCGAAGCGCGTGATGACGACGGCGCACGGCGTCGCGGGGACCGACGAGGTGTCGGTCGAGGTCGACGGCACGAAGTACAACGGCCAGGTGGTGTCGTTCGACCCGAACATGGACATCTCGATTCTCGCGATCCCGGACCTGCCGACGGCTCCGTTGATGTTCTCCGAAGCGCCCGCCGTCAGCGGTGCCGACGCGGCCGCACTCGGGTTCCCGCATGGGGGTGCGTACGAGGCGAAACCGGTTCGGGTCCGCGAGATCATCAAGCTCCAGGGGCCGGACATCTTCCGGACCGGCACGGTGACCCGCGAGGTGTATGCCCTCAGAGGTGGAGTGCAGCAAGGGAATTCAGGTGGCCCCATCGTCGACCTGGACGGTCGGGTGCGCGGTGTCGTCTTCGGGGCGGCCCAGGACGACCCCGACACCAGTTTCGCGTTGACCGCGAAGGAAGTCGGGCCCCAGTTGGCGCTGGTCGGCAATACGCAACCCGTCCCGACGGGTCAGTGCGTGGGCTAAATAATCCGTTGCTCGGGCGCAGTATTGGCCGCCGCGGAAGGTCCTGGCCGTTGCGAAGCGGATCCGGGCTAGCTGTTTCTCGGTGAGCACGCAGCGTTCGACGTTCGGACTGCCGTCGCACTATGGAACTGTGACATCCCGGTCGGGTTAGCTACAACCCCGGTGTTGGACGGCTAACTATTCGGGTCAAGGCCATTCTGCTGGAGGAATTTCTGCCATTCGGCGATGCAGCGGTCGGCCAGGTCGAGCGCGTCGGCCTGACCGTTCCTGCCACCGGCGCTGATCCACGAGAGGTCTGCCCGCGGCCCGTGGGCCGTCCCGTTCAGGGTGGCGACGACGCCCGTGATCGGATCGCGAGTCGGATGCTGATTACGCGCGAAGTGCTTCGCCGTCTGCGCCACTCCATCGCACACCTGGAGATCAGCCGATGCGTGCAGATGCGTCAGAGCGTCAACTCCTGTGGCTTCTTGCAGCCAATCGGCGAGCTCCCGGCATGTCTTGAAGAACGTCTCGACCCGTCGCGTCAGCTCGTCGTCCCACAGCCGGTGTTGGCCGTATTCGTTGGCGAGCGCCTGGCGCTCATGGAGGACATCGCGCCACTTGCGTTGCCACGTGCGTTGCCCCGGGCACACATTGAGGGACGCGGTGAAGCTGATCGAGGGAGACACGTGCACGTCGTCCAGTCTGCCCCCGTCGTCTGGGCGCTCAACTGCTGGGAGATTCGGTGTGGTCCTGGACCGTGGACGGCGTGGGCCGCGCCTGTCCGAGCAGCAACAGTTCGAGCGCGACCTCGGCACCAGCTGGTGACTTAGCGCGATGGCCGCGGGCCGGCTGTTCCGGTCATCGGCGTGGGTCCGCAGCAGCAGGCCTGCACGGCTGCATGATGACCGAGTGACGACGCGGCAGGCTGCAACACTCGCCCTTTACGCGGGCTCACTCGCCGACGTCGGTGACCGCAACCCATACGCCGGCCAGTCGCTGGTCCTCGCGAAACTGTGGCAGCGCGGCTACGCCAGGAACCTACGAGTGCGGATCAACTGCGGGCCGGCAATGCAGACGTACTTTCGTGGGCGGGTCACGTGACTCCCATCTGGCAACTGCTCATCAGCGGCACAGCAGGTAGCTCGCTCACCTACGCCGTCACCTACGTGCGCGAGCGCAAGCGGACGCAAGACGCATACCGAGCCCCGCAACGGCAAGCGATCGGCGACATTATCGCCGCAGGGCACGAGCTTCAGTTGCGCGTCCTCGACTGGTGCCGCGTATTGACTGACCTAGTCGAAGAGATTCGGCAGGACCGTGCCGACAACCTACTGTCGATCAGCGCCCAGATACGTGAGACCGAAAGCGCTTATGCCGCTGCGCTGTTGGAGATGCGCCGCGCATTCGAGGTTGGCTCACTAACGATCGTCGATGTGCCGTGCTGGCAAGACATGGCGGTCGCAGCCGGCGCATTCTCTCGGTTCGACCACGGGCCGAACGCAGGGATTTCGAGCGCCGACGAGGCTGAGCAATTCGTCGCCCAGATGACGGAACGTGCCAGCCAGCTGCGCGGCGCCATATCTGGGCTGACGAAAACAGCCACCCAACGCGTCACTCCTGCGGAGTCGCGTCGCAATCGGCGCCAACGTCGCGACGCACAGCGTCAGCTGGCCGCGTACCTCGCAGAGGGAGCGGCGCAGACTCCTGACGGAGGACAGCACGCCTAGGGCGCGCCCTCTGGACCGGCGTCCGGAGCTGGCTGCGGACCGGGTGGTTGGTCGTCCTTCGGTGGTCTGGGGTACGGCTTGTTTAAATCCTTCGCCAGCCGCTTCTCTAGCTTTATACGGCGGCCTTCACCACCCACGGTGTACGAGTCGAACGCTGCCGCGACTCCGTCCTCGTCTAGCCATTCCCACGCCGTCATTGAGAACATCTTCTTGCGCACCAGGTGCAAGTCCTCGGCGTCCTCAACGAACGCCGCCTTCCAATACTGCAACTGCTCCTTCTGGTCTTCGCTTGGGCCTGCAGGACCGCTGAGGATCGCGGACTTCATCTGGTGATACACATTGGCCAGATAGCCCCACTGCGACGAGAACCGCGCGTAGAGCGCGGTATATACAGCAACCGCGATAGCTCCCATCCACGTCACTGTGTCGCCGACCTCCGACCGCAGCTTGTGCCAATCGATTCCGAACGACCAATCGGTATAGGCCACAGCGCGGAGCAGCAGCGCAGCCGAGTACATCAATGCGGTAATCCACAGTGTGCGAATGAATATGGCGGTGCCACCGTTGGGCCAAATCTTCAAGAAGAACTCACCGGCTAACACATTGGTCCACCAACGCACGCTCCATGGCCGGAAATTGCGCCAGAGCCGCTTGCCCGCACGGCGACACCGACCATCCGCGGCCGCCCCCGCTGCCCCTGTCATCAGCGGATGATCCCACGCCGATGGCAGCGGTTGGGTCACAACAGCGCCAACAGGTCCGCGGCGATGACGAGCGCCTGGGCGACGCCGGCGGGGTCAATGCAGTGACGGCCGCGGCCGTCACGCACTGCACTGGCTCGAGCCCGCAGTGACCGGACCGGGTCGTCGGCGGTGCAGGCATCGAAGGACACTGTGCCAGCGACAACACGAGCGTCAGGCCATCCGAGGCCAGCGAGCGCCGACTCGGCGTGCAGCAGGCCGGCGAGGTCTTGCAGCACTGGGCGGAACGCTGTCGAGCCGGTGGCGGTCTCCGCGGCCTGGACAAGAAGGTCGAGAGCAGCGGCCTCAGGGTCGGCTGGCGAGGTACTGGTGGACGTTGTCATGCGGCGAAGTTAACTCAGCTAGTCGCGAAAGATCAATTACGGCAAGGTAATTCGTGCGTATGCCGTATTCGCGCATGTGTCGGGATCGGACGTATGTCGTGGCGAACGCATATGTCGCCGGCGGTGGCGGGTTTCGATTGATAATCGTTTGCCCTGTGACGCGCGCGCGAGGAGACTACGACGGCATGGATGACCTGCCTGACGATTTTGCGATTGCGCTCGGACGGTTGCTCTACCTCGGCGGCCTAGTCGAGATGCTGCTCGACCGTTGCCTGGTCCCCGTCGGCGAGGAACCGCCACGCCGGGGCCTAAGTGGCGCTCGGTTGGTGGATGAACTTCGAAAGGTCGAGACGCCGAGCGAACTACTTGTTCACATCACCGAGGGTTACAAGGGGATGCACGAATACCGCAATCACTTGGTTCATGGCGCCCACAATTACGCGAACGGGTCGCTGTGGACCTGGCGTGAGCCCACCAGTGCCAAAGGTGCTGCAGCATTTAGCTTCACGTTCGATCTAGTGCACCTGCAAGACATGGCTCAGTCGTGGCAGAACCTGGCCGATGCGATACAGCTCGAACTCGACCAACGTGAGCGTCTAATCACGCTTGAGCCTGACTCGCGCTAGTTCACCAGCCGCGCGCCCGCCACTCCTCGAGGTGTGGCCGCTCGGTCCCGAGTGTGGTGTCGTCGCCGTGTCCGGGGTAGATCACCGTCGAATCGGGGTAGACGTCGAACACCTTGCGGGTGACATCGCCGAGCAGTCGCTCGAAGTCGCCGTCCTGCCAGGTCTTGCCGACGCCGCCCGGAAACAGGCAGTCGCCGGTGAAGAGGTGGGTGACCTCACCGTCGGCGCCGCGCAGCGCCAGTGCCACCGAACCCTCGGTGTGACCCTGCAGGTGGATGACGTCGAACGTCAGGTCGCCGATCGAGATGGTGTCGCCGTCGGCGAGGGCCCGGTCGGGCTTCACCGGCAGTGGCTCGGCGTCCAGCGCGTGCGCGGCGGTGGGCGCACCTGTGGCCTCGGCCACTTCCGCCAGGGCCTGCCAGTGGTCGAAGTGCTGGTGGCTGGTGACGATGAGTTCGACGTCCGGCGCCTGCGACCGGATCAGCTCGACGAGCGCCGGACCGTCGTTTGCGGCATCGATGAGCAGGGTTTTTCCGGTCTCGGAACACGTGATGAGGTACGCGTTGTTGTCCATGGGTCCGACCGACGCCTTGATGATCGTCGCGGCGGGAAGCGTGCGACGTGCCGCGGTACCCGCATCGACGTGGCCGGTGTACGTGTCGTTGACGACTGTCATGACGCCACCGTATCCGGACTTGTCGGTGGGGACACATAGCATGGCGACTGTGGTGTCTGGACTGCCCAGACCGGTGAAGGGATACGTGTGTCAGACCGTCTGATCGTCAAAGGTGCGCGCGAGCACAACCTGCGGGGAATCGACCTTGACCTGCCCAGAGACTCGCTGATCGTGTTCACGGGCCTCTCGGGTTCGGGTAAGAGCTCGCTGGCGTTCGACACCATCTTCGCCGAGGGGCAGCGCCGCTATGTCGAGTCGCTGTCGGCGTATGCGCGCCAGTTCTTGGGTCAGATGGACAAGCCGGACGTTGACTTCATCGAGGGCCTGTCGCCGGCGGTGTCCATCGACCAGAAGTCGACCAACCGGAACCCGCGCTCGACCGTCGGCACCATCACCGAGGTCTACGACTACCTGCGTCTGCTGTACGCGCGTGCCGGCACTCCGCACTGCCCGGTGTGTGGTGAGCGCATCGCGCGGCAGACGCCACAGCAGATCGTCGACCAGGTGCTCGCCATGGACGAGGGTATCCGGTTCCAGGTACTCGCGCCCGTGGTCCGTACCCGCAAGGGCGAGTTCGTCGACCTCTTCGACAAGCTCAACGGCCAGGGCTACAGCCGCGTCCGGGTCGACGGTGTCGTGCACTCGCTGACCGATCCGCCCAAGCTCAAGAAGCAGGAGAAACACGACATCGAGGTGGTCGTCGACCGCCTCACCGTCAAGGCCAGTGCCAAGCAGCGGCTGACCGATTCGGTCGAGACCGCGCTGGGCCTTGCCGACGGCATCGTCGTGCTCGAGTTCGTCGACCGCGACGACAACCACCCGCAGCGCGAGCAGCGCTTCTCCGAGAAGCTGGCCTGTCCGAACGCGCACCCGCTGGCGGTCGACGACCTTGAGCCGCGGTCGTTCTCGTTCAACTCGCCGTACGGCGCCTGCCCGGAGTGCACCGGTCTGGGCATCAAGAAGGAAGTCGACCCCGAGCTCGTCGTGCCGGACCCGGAGCTGACGCTCGCCGAGGGTGCGGTGGCGCCGTGGTCCATGGGCCACAACTCCGACTACTTCACGCGCATGATGGCCGGGCTCGGCGAGGAACTGGGCTTCGACATCGACACCCCGTGGAAGAAGCTTCCGGCCAAAACGCGCAAGGCGATTCTGGAGGGCTCCGACCACCAGGTGCACGTCCGGTACAAGAACCGCTACGGCCGCACGCGCTCGTACTATGCCGACTTCGAAGGCGTGCTGGCGTTCCTGCAGCGCCGCATGGAGCAGACCGAATCCGAGCAGATGAAGGAACGCTACGAGGGCTTCATGCGGGACATCCCGTGCCCCGAGTGCGCCGGTACCCGACTCAAGCCGGAGATTCTGGCTGTCACCCTGTCCGCGGATGACGACGCGAAATCCATTGCGCAGGTGTGTGATCTGTCCATCTCGGACTGCTCGACGTTCCTCAACGCCCTGACCCTCGGGACGCGCGAGCAGGCGATCGCCGGCCAGGTGCTCAAAGAAGTGCAGTCGCGGCTGGGCTTCCTGCTCGACGTCGGCCTCGACTACCTGACGCTGTCGCGGGCCGCGGGCACGCTGTCCGGCGGTGAGGCACAGCGCATCCGGCTGGCCACCCAGATCGGTTCGGGTCTGGTCGGCGTCCTCTATGTGCTCGACGAGCCGTCCATCGGCTTGCACCAGCGTGACAACCGCCGGCTCATCGACACCCTGGTCCGGTTGCGCGACCTCGGCAACACGCTGATCGTCGTCGAGCACGACCTCGACACCATCGCGCACGCCGACTGGGTCGTCGACATCGGTCCCGCGGCCGGTGAGCACGGTGGCCAGATCGTGCACAGCGGCACCTACAAGGACCTGCTGAAGAACACGAAATCGCTTACCGGCGCCTATCTTTCGGGCCGGGAGGAGATCGAGGTCCCGGCCATCCGCCGACCCGTCGATCGCAAGCGGCAGATCACCGTCGTCGGCGCACGCGAGCACAACCTCAAAGAGGTCGACGTGGCGTTCCCGCTGGGTGTGCTGACGTCGGTCACGGGGGTCTCGGGTTCGGGCAAGTCGACGCTGGTCAACGACATCCTCGCGACCGTCATGGCCAACAAGCTCAACGGCGCACGCCAGGTGCCGGGCCGGCATACCCGGATCAACGGTCTCGACCAGCTGGACAAGCTGGTGCGGGTCGACCAGTCGCCGATCGGCCGCACGCCGCGGTCCAACCCGGCGACCTACACCGGAGTGTTCGACAAGATTCGGACGCTGTTCGCGGCCACGACCGAGGCCAAGGTCCGCGGCTACCAGCCCGGCCGGTTCTCCTTCAACGTGAAAGGCGGCCGCTGCGAAGCGTGTTCGGGTGACGGCACCATCAAGATCGAGATGAACTTCCTGCCGGACGTGTACGTGCCGTGCGAGGTGTGTCAGGGCGCCCGGTACAACCGGGAGACCCTGGAGGTGCACTACAAGGGCAAGACCATCTCCGAGGTACTCGACATGCCCATCGAGGAGGCCACCGAGTTCTTCGAGCCCATCAGCTCGATCCACCGGTACCTCAAGACGCTCGTCGACGTCGGTCTGGGCTACGTGCGGCTGGGCCAGCCCGCCCCGACGCTGTCCGGTGGCGAGGCGCAGCGTGTGAAGCTGGCCGCCGAGTTGCAGAAGCGGTCCACCGGGCGCACCGTCTACATCCTCGACGAGCCGACCACCGGCCTCCACTTCGAGGACATCCGCAAGCTGCTCAAGGTGATCAACGGCTTGGTCGACAAGGGCAACACGGTCATCGTCATCGAACACAACCTCGACGTGATCAAGACCTCGGACTGGATCGTGGACATGGGACCCGAAGGCGGCGCCGGCGGTGGCACCGTCGTGGTGTCCGGCACCCCGGAAGACGTCGCGGCGACTCCGGACAGCTACACCGGGCAGTTCCTTGCCGAGCTGTTGCCCGCCGTCGTGCCGGATCCGCCGAAGACCAAGCGGCGCAAGGTGAGTGCCTAGCGGGACAGAGCGACGCTCAGCGGTGACGGAAAGCGCGGCTTGACGCGCACCCCGTCGAGCCAGTCCGTCAGGTCGGAAGCCTTGCGGTGCAGCACTTTTCGCGCCGCGGACCCGACGTCTTCGACGTACTCCAACTGCACCCGGCCGTCGGCGTCCTGACCCCAGGCGCCGACGGCGCGGCCGTCCCACCACACCGTGGGGCCGGCATTGCCGGAACGGTCGAACAACTGGCCCGCGTGCGGACCGAGGTACCAGGACCTGGCCTGCCAGCCCATGACGGTGGGGTCCAGTCCGGGCAGCAGTGCGCCCCAGGGTGGAACCGGGGGAGTGTCGTCGAGATCGTCGGACAGGACGTATCCGGTCCCGTCGCAACCCTCCAGCGCCACTGCCGCGGCGTCGATGGCGCGCAGGCCCTCCCGGGCCCACGACAGCGTCTGGCCGAACCACCATTTGATATCGGCGTCGGTGGCCGGGCCGAAGGTGCGCAGCCAGGCGGTCAGCACTGCCGCGCGGGCTTCGTCGGCCGGGAGGGCGGCGGCCGGCTCAGGTAGCCAGTGCGACGCCGCGGCCCACTGCGGTCGTGACGTGGTCCAGGTGCCGGAGTTGGGTCCACGCAGCAGATGCCCCTGGGCGGACAACACCGTCAGTACCCTGGGTGCGACGGGAGTGCTTCCGCCCCAGGTCTTTCCGGGTGCGGGGTCCCATTCGCCGGCCAGTTCCGGTAGCGCGGCCCGGAGTGTGGCGGTGTTGGCGAATGCGCCCTCGGCCAGGTGCCCACGTATCGCGGCCGCCGCGAGCTCCAGCCACGCCTCGCCGTCGGCCGCGATACCGGACTTCTCGACATCGCCGATCAGCCGTTTGCGCTCGGTGGCCGCCACGCGGTCGCTGGCCGCGGCCTGGACCGCGGGCAGGTCGGCGGTGTGCACCACCCATAGCGTCCGGCGCATGGCCATGTGCTTGATCAGATGCCTGCCCTGGTACAGCGCGGCATCGAGATCGGTGACGGTGAAACCGGGTAGCCGGGCCCACAACGACAGGTAGGGGGTGGCGGGATCGGTGCCGTGCAGTCCGACCAGCGCCCGGGTCACCTCGGCGGGACTCGCCGCCGCAGTGCTCAGGAAATGACGTTGCGCCAAGCGATTGCGGCGCTCGGCGATGGTGAAGGTGCGCAAGTCAGTCGTCGTGCATCGAGCGGCGGATCTGCTCGAGGCGTTCGGCGGCAGCCTTCTGGCGCGCTTCGTACTGTTCCTCGACCGAGCGGCCCTCCGGGGTTTCCGCGGCCAGCTCGGCCGAGCCGATCGCGGTGCCGTACCGGTTCTCGATCTTCTCGCGTACCGACTCGAAGGTCGGGACGCCGTCGGCGGTGTAGCCGGGATCGACGGGCGGAGACACCGGCACCGGCGCGGGCGCCGGATCCAATGGCACGACCTCGGCGTCGATGGGCTCGTTTTCGGCCATGGCTTCACCGTACCGCGCTGAAAACTTGGGATCGGTAGCCGCGGCGCCCGCGTGTACTTACCGCACGACGACGCCACTGGGGCGTCGGACTGAGGAAGGAAAGCTCCCGCACATGAAGACCAATGGCATGAACATCAAGCGCACTCTGGCCGCCGGTGTCGGCTTGCTGGCCGTGGGCGCCACCCTGATCGGCTGCTCGAGTGACAAAGAGGCAGGCCCGAAGGTGTCCGGCCCGGGTTCGGTGACGGGTGGCGGCAACACCGTCGTCAAGGTCGAGGGCCAGGACCTGGCCGGCCTCGACCTGAAGTCGGTGACCTGCGTGAAGCAGGGCGGCAGCATCAACATCGCCAGCGCACCCATCGGGGGTGGCGCGCAGGGTCTCGGCGTCGTCATGACCGACGCCTCGCCGCCGAAGGTGCAGTCCCTGGGCCTGGTGGTCGATGGCAACGCGCTCGCGGTGTCGGAGATGGGCGGCATGAAGACCGGTTCGGCCGACGTCAAGGTCGACGGCAGCACCTACACCATCACCGGGCAGGCCGCCGGTGCCGACATGAAGAACCCCATGGCGGGAATGATCTCGAAGAACTTCGAGATCAAGGTGTCCTGCGGCTGACATGCCCAGGGCTGCCCGAGCGGGTGCATCCATGTCGGATGCACCCGCTACCCGTCTTCCCGTCGCTGCGCTCGCCCAGTTCCGACTTATGATGCGCCCGTGTCGATCACCGGCGAACTCGCCCGCGCCCGCGCGCTGATGTTCGCCGCCGAAGAGCCGACAGCCAAAGAACTGCTGCTGTCGCTGATGCCCGCCATCGAAGCGGCCGACCGCGATGACCAGATGCTCGAGGTCTTCGCGCAGCTCGGCGAGATCTATCTGATCCGCAGCGCCCTTGGCGGAGTGCGTGAATGTATCCGGCGCATCGATGACTGCCTCGACATCTACGTATCGATCCTGGCCGGCCGCGCGCCGGCCGAGATCGTGGCGCAGCTGACCATGACGCCGGAGGACGCGGACCACATGCTCAGCCGCTACCGCCGCCGGGCCACCTTTCTGCGGACCGGCCTGGCCGCCGCCATCGGGGACCATGAAGGCGCGGCGCAGTCCCTGGCCGCGCTGGACGGCCCGTCGCCGTACGCCGATCTGGCGGACGAACACACCTATCTGCTGACCCACGCCCGGATCTTGTGCGCGCTCGCGTTGTGCGACGACGATCTGCACGTTCGCGCGGTGCCGCTGTGGAACGCGGTGCTGGCCACGATCGCGGCACCCGCCGACGACCCGCAGCGCGAATATCTCTGGCTGACCGGTGCACTCGGCTACGCGCGGTTCTGCATCGAGACCGGCAAGGTTGACGAGGCCCAGCCGTGGCTGCGCCGCGCGGAGGCCCGCGCACAGGCTCGCGGCTGGGAATTTGCCACCGCCCGAGCACAATTGGAGCGGGCGGCGGTGAGCTGGCTGGCCGGCGACCAGCAGGGTACCGAGGCGCTCGTCACCGCCGCGTATCCAGAGATCGCCCGGCAGGCGCGGGCTCACGAGGTGTCGCGCTGCTGGCTGTACTTCGGGCTGACCCGGCTCGCCGCCGGTGCACTGCAGGCGGCCGATGAATGCTGGGGACACGCCGAACGGCACTGGCGTGAGCTCGGCAAGCCCCTGCACGTGCACCGCATCTTGTTGCAGCGCAGCTGGATCGCCATCTTCCGGGGCCGATACGACGAGGCTCGCGCAGTGCTCGATCAGGCCCGGGCGTGCCTGGATTCCTCACCGCGCAGCAGCTGGCTGCAGTACGCGCGGTTGGATGACCAACTCGGTACCGTCTGGCGCGCGGAGGGACTTGCGGACCTCGGCTTCGACGCCGCGGGTAATCCCGCCGACACGTGGGCGCAAGCCGAAGCCCGGTACCGCGGCGGGCTCGGGACGTGGTCCGCAGAACCCGGTACCGACCAATACCGTTCTGGCATGGACAAATTGGCCGCCGCCGCCGACCTGAAGTTGCCCGCTGCGCTGGCCGTCGACTCGGTGCGGTACTCGATCACCGACGTGGACGCGCGGGCCCGCTGGGCCGCGGGGGTGGCCGCGCCGCTGCTGGCCGGCGCGTTCGCCGTGGCCTGGGAATCGCAGGATCCGGCGCTGGTGAGCGAATTGATCGAATATCACAGCGCCCGAGGCGCGTTCAGCGTGGACGCGGCGGCGGGTGCGGCCATGGAGTGGGCCTCGGCCACGACGGCGGCTGCGCCGGTTCTCGACGTCGACGAACTCGCCTCGGTCGCGTCCGGCCCGGTTGCGGTCGGCGCTGCCGGCCTCATCCGGCTCGGCCCACTGCCGCCGCTGCGGATGGAGCCCGACGGCGAGCCCGTGCTGGCGCGGTATCGCGAGCTGGCCCGGTCGCGCTACGGCCGCGCGGTCATCGCGGACCAGGAGGCGTGGTCGACATGCCCATAACCGAGGACACCACAACCACGTTGGTGCTGCGCTTCGCCGACATCGGGATCGGCACCTACGTCAGCCTGCGGGTTGTCGGCTCGCCCGAGCGGCTGGTCACCTGGATGGTGGCCGAGGACGTTCTTCTCACGGTGACCTCCGCACTGGCTGAAGCACTACCGGATCCGCTTGAGGGTGAACAACTTCCCGAGGCTTTGACCCGGTCCTTGGCGACCGGCCCGTTCGCCGCGGCGGCACGCGAGCGGGAACTCGCCCGGCTCCTTGGGGCATTGCTCCCCGACGAAGCGTGGGATCTGCTGCGGCAGTACACCGGCGACCCGGAACTGCCGGTGCTCTTCGTATCGCCGAGTGCCCGCCTGAGCCGGGTGCCGTGGGGACTGCTCGCGCAGCCCAGTGGCGCTGATGACCAACGCCTGATCGAGCTCGCCGACCTGCTGCTGGCGGTGCCGGCGAACATCGCGAACGCGCCCCGCAGACAATCGCCACCGGCCGGCGGACCGCCGCTTCTGCTGCTGGACCCGAAAGTGCCCGGCCAGCGGCCGGATTCAGCGCTCGGCTCGGTGCTGGGCCGGCCATCGCCGGACACGGTGCTGGCCCGGCACTTCGGCGAGCGGCCCGCACTGCCGGCGGTCACCGCCCCGGTGGAGCTCTTCCGCCGGGCCGACGCCGACCGGCACTGGCTGGCCACTCAACTGGCGCAGCAGCCGTCACGGCTGGTGTACGTCGGGCATGCCAGTGCCGCCCACGACCGCGACGGATCGGCAGAGCAGGCGGCCCTGCATCTGGCCGAGCCCGAGCCGCTGACCGCCGCCGACATCATGGTGATGGGCCTGGAGATCCCGCCCCGCGTGGCGCTCCTGGCCTGCGCATCCGGTGCCGACTACCGGTTCGACGAGGCCACCGGTCTGGTCGCGGCGATGATTCTCGGTGGCGCACAGGTGGTTACCGCGACCCTCTGGTCCCTCCCGACAGCCGCCGGATACCGGACGGCCACTGCCGCCGACGCAGATCCCATGGCGGAGGCGATCATCGCCGTCGACACCGCGCACGAGGCGACGACACCGGCCCGGGCCGTGAATCGCTGGCAGCGAGACTGCCTGCAGCGCTGGCGAACCGGAGATGCGACACTCAGCCCCGTGTACTGGGCAGCGATGATGACCTTCACCGTGGACGGGGTGCGCTGATGACTACTGCGCCGCAGCCACGTCGCGCCGTCATCGATGCCGCGTGGCGGGAGATCGGGCCGGGTCTCGAACTGCTGAGCAGCCCCGACGGCGGCCCGTTGAGCCGCGCGGTCAAGCGCATCATCGATCCGCTGGTGCTTCGGCTGCGCGCACACCCCGAATACTCGGCGCCGGTCGTGGCCGCCGACGTCGCCGACGAGATGCGTCAGGTCATCGTCGACCACGCGGTCCAGTTGCGCGCTGCGGCACAGTGGTTCGCACTGTTGAAGGCGCAGCGCCGGCGCGACCGCATCACCACCGGCAACGCCCAGGAGCTCTATTTCCCGGTGTGTTTCGAGTTGGCCGCGACCAGAGGTGAACCGGGACAGGATGATTCAGGCGTCATCGTGGAAGCGCTGCGCGACGTGCACGGCGATCGGGACCGCACCGCGGTCGAGCGGCTGCACGAGTACCTCGCCGATCCTGCGGTGCTCGAGACGTTGTCGCGTCAGCTCGATGCGGGCTGGGACGACGTCAGGTCGGGCGACGCACCGTGCGAACCGTTCCTCGCCGGGCTCACGACGGTTCTCGGGCCGTCCGGCGGTCACAATGCCGATGCTGCGCGCCAACGGGTCTGGACGGCACTGATCGGTGACGCCACCCCGTACAACTTCGGCGCCCGGATGCGCGACGCCGCGGCCGCCGCGCCGTGGTCGGTCGACCAGATCGGGTTGTGCGCTGCCGCACCGCAATCGAAGCCGGCTGTCGCCGGCGCCCGCGCGGCAGAACGTCCCCTCGACCGCAGCATCGTCGACCGGGTCCGGGCGACGCTGCGTCGTGCCCTCGACCGCGACGAGCTGCCAGACCTGCCGACCCTGTGCGCCGAGGAGGCGGACCGTGCGGCATCGCCGTGGGGGCTCCTGGCCGAGGACAACCAGGCTGCCCTGGTCGCCGGCATCGAGGTCGGGGTGGACCTGGCGCCGCTCGAGGTGAATCACCGGACGCGGTACCACCTTTCGGGCCAGATTCAGGCGCGGCTCCGCAAAGAGGCGTACGTGCTGCACGCCCGCCGGTATCTGACCGACGGCGGCCCGGTCCACCCGCGGCAGCAGCAGGTGGTGGACGACCTGGCGGTGTTCGTGCGTCCCTACGTCTCGCGACTGTGGGCACGACTGCACGGACGTGACGTCTGGCAGGAATCGTGCGACGACGCGGGCGAGGTACGGGGCCTGCTGGACGGGGTCGCCCGTTCGGTGAGCCTCGATCATCGCCAGCGCATCAAGGCGATGCTGGAATTGGAGGCGGCAGGATGAAACTCACTGTCGAGTCCGGATTGTGGGCCTTGGGCTCCGAGGTCGCGCCACCGCCCGAGGTGGCGGTACTCGAGGTCAGCGGCGCGGTCCTCGCGTGGACGATCCACGACCCGGCGCAGGCGGTCCGCATCACGTTCACGGATCTGCCTGCGGCCGACTGGTTGTGGCGGCTGGTCGGGGAGGCCGGGCACGTCGCGGTGGTCACCGCCGCCGAGACGGCCGACGTCGTGCCGCTGCCCGAACCCCTTGCCGCCCTTCGCCGCCTGGCCGTCGGACACTGGCTGCGGCGGTGGTGGCCGGCCAGTGTCCGCGACGGCATCAATCCGCTGGACGCCGCCGTGCTGGACGCCGAGGTGGCGCTGTCGACGGCGGCGCTGCAGGACTACTTCACCGAGGACACCCTGGATTCGGATATCGCCGGGCTGCTGGCACCGCATCGACAGGCGTTGGCGAGCGCCACGACCGCCGGGGATCCGCGGATTCTCGATCTCGTCCGCAGCTGCGTCGGCCTCGCCGACGAGTCCGGGCTGGGGGACTGGTCGGAAGTCCTTGCGGGCGAGGGTCCGCCGCGGCAGGACGACTATGCGCTCGCCGCAGGGCAGCCCGGTGCCGGCAGCGATGGTGACATCGCGAACGGCGTCGCATCCGTGTCGTGGACCGCCGTGCCACCGCGGACGTTCGACGCGGCCGAGGGCACCATCGGCTGGTCCGTGCGGGCGCGTGACGGTGCTGTGGTCGCCGACATTCGCGTGGCCACCATCGGTCCCGCGGACGGGATTCCGGTTCGTCTGGACTCGGGTTCGATCACCGGCGGCGGCGCCCTCGACATCGACGGAAACGCCACCCTGCCGCTGCCGGCCACCGAAACCCAAGCGTGGGGCCATGATTGGACGGACACCACCGTGACGGTGGGTGCCGCGGCCGGCGAGACGGAAGCGGTTCGGGACCGCGTCCGGCGCTACGTGCGGGCCCGGCTCGCGGCGCCCGGCGCCGATGCGTTCCTCGCCGAGATCCTCGCCGCCGAAGCGGATTACTAGGTCACCGGCGCGCGGCCTCGACCGGCATGGCCGGCGTCGTCGCACCGGGCAACGGCAGCCGCGGCACGTCCGGTGTCCCGAGCTGACCGGCCAGCCACGGCAGTGCCGCGCCGAACGCCTGCGCGGCGAACGGCCAGTCGTGCTTGCCCGGCTGTTCGACGACCGCGCACCGGATGCCACGGCTGCTACCGGCACCGCACAGCGAATGTGCCGCAATCGTCTGCGCGGGTAGTGGACTGCGGGAGAGTTGGGGTCCGTTGATGTCGTACCAGGCCGCGATGTCGTCGTAGGTGCGACGGGACATCACCGTCATCGGGTCCCAGTCGGCGTATTTGGCGGTGCTGCCACCGAACAACCGTTGTACTGTCTGCGGCCGGTCACCGGCATTGGGCGCGATGTCTCCGGCGATGTCCTGGAACGCGCTGAACAGTTCGGGATGCATCACCGCCAGGTCCACCGCGCAGGTGCCACCCATGGACCAGCCGACGATGCCGCGGTGCCGGCGATCGGCACTCACGCCGTAAGTGGCGGTCATGAAAGGCAGCACGTCCTCGATCAGGTGGTCGGCGGAGTTGCCGCGCGGCCCGTTGACGCATTCGGTGTCGTTGTTGAAGGAACCGCCGGGGTCGACGAACACCAGCACGGGGGCGTTGCCGTGATGCGCGGCCGCGAAGTCGTCGACCGTCTTGATCGCGTTACCGGCCCGCAGCCAGTCGGCCGGGGTATTGAACTCACCGCCGATCATCATCACCATCGGCAACGGGGGTGGCGGGTTGCTGGCGAACCAGGCCGGCGGCAGGTACACGTACTCGTCGCGGTGCTTGAATCCCGATGCGGCCGAGCCGGTTTGGACCTCGACGACACTGCCCTTGCTCGGTATCTGCCGGGCCTTCTGCATCGCGACCACGGTCTCGGGCCGCGTCTGGTTGGGCAGCGGCGCCGAGTTGGCCTGTTCCCACGCGGTGTCGAGATTCGGGAAGTACCCGACCCAGCTGTTGAGCGTCAGCCCGGTGGACAGCACGCACAGCGGCACGGACAGCACGGACAGTCCGCGGCGCCACCAGTGGGTGGCGTGCCAGCCGACGATCAGCAGCACCACGGCGGCGCCGGTGACCGCGGTCCAGATCCACAGCCGGGCCGGCGCCGGGTCGTCAGACCAGCCCTGCGATGCCATGACCCAGCGCGCAGCGGCCGTCACGAGGACGCCGAACACGGCGGCAACGGGCAGCCAGAGGGTGCGCCACCGCTGGTTGCGCCAGCCGACCGCGAGGATCAGCACCGCCGCCGCGAGGGCCTGGACGGTGAAGGGCAGCCAGCCGTGTGTCAACGAAACATGTTGCTCGCCATAGAGCCCGGCGTTCGTCGCCCCGATCGTCACGACGTCAGCGTGCCGCCCGAAGCTGGGAGGATCCTGTGTTCAGCGAGGCTTCGCGAGCGGGAACGGCAGGGTCTCGCGGATGCTGCGGCCGGTGATCAGCATGACGACGCGGTCGACACCCATACCCAGGCCACCGGTCGGCGGCATCGCGTATTCCATGGCCTGCAGGAAGTCCTCGTCGAGCTCCATGGCCTCGGGATCGCCGCCGGAGGCCAGCAGTGACTGTTCCTCGAGCCGTCGGCGCTGTTCCACCGGATCGGTCAGCTCGCTGTACGCGGTGCCGAGCTCGACGCCCCAGGCCACCAGGTCCCACCGTTCGGCGACGCCCGGGATGCTGCGGTGCGGGCGGGTCAGCGGCGACACGGAGGTGGGGAAGTCCTTGTAGAACGTCGGTGCCTCGGTGCGGTCTTCGACGAGGTGTTCGTAGAGCTCCAGCACGATGGCCCCGGCGTCCCAATGGGTCCGGTACGGGATCGTCGCGCCGTCGCACAGCTTGCGCAGCGTCGCCACGTCGGTCTCCGGGGTCACGTGCTCGCCCAGCGCCTCGGACACCGCGTCGTGCACCGTCTTGACGGGCCAGATGCCCGAGATGTCAACGGGCGTAAGGCTTCCGTCGGGCCCCGGGCGCATGACCACCTGGGCGCCGTTGGCCGCGGCCGCGGCGTTCTGGATGATCTCGCGGCAGCCGTCGATCCAGACGTTGTAGTCGGCGTGCGCCTGGTATGCCTCCAGCAGGGTGAACTCGGGGTTGTGGCTGAAGTCCACGCCTTCGTTGCGGAACGCGCGGCCGAGCTCGAAGACGCGCTCGACGCCACCCACGCACAGGCGCTTCAGGTACAGCTCGGGCGCGATGCGCAGGTACAGGTCCAGGTCGTAGGCGTTGATGTGGGTCTCGAACGGCCGGGCGTTCGCGCCGCCGTGAATCTGCTGCAGGATCGGGGTCTCGACCTCGAGGAAACCCTTGCCCACCAAGGTTTCCCGGATGGCATGCAGCACCCGGCTGCGCGCGGTGATCAACTCGCGCGACTCGGTGTTGATGGCCAGGTCCAGGTACCGCGTGCGGACGCGGGCCTCGGGGTCGGTCAGGCCCTTCCACTTGTCGGGCAGCGGGCGCAGGCACTTGCCGATCAGGCGCCAGCTGTGCACCAGCACCGACACCGTCCCATTGCGGCTGGCGCCCATCACGCCCGAGACCTCGATCAGGTCGCCGAGGTCGATGGCGCCGGTGAACTCGGCCACGGTGCCCTCGGTCAGGAGCGAATTATCCAGCAGCAGTTGGACTTCGCCGGACCAGTCGCGCAGCTGCGCGAACAGCACGCCGCCGTAGTCGCGGAGCCGCAGGACACGTCCGGCCACGCAGACCGCGGTGTCGGCGGTTGACTGCACCGCCTCGGCGACCGTGTGGCTGGGCGCCTGCCCGACGGGGTAGGCGTCAATGCCGCCCGCCTGCAACGCCTGCAGCTTGGCCATCCGGACCCGCACCTGGTCGGGCAGGCGGCGAGCGTCGGCGGTGTCGGAGGCCCCGGCCGCGAGATCGGCCACATCGGGTGCGCTGCCGTCGGCGTGCAACCGCCCCGAATCGATCAGATTCTTGGGGGCCGCGGTGTGGTGGCCGGTGTGGGGCTGCTCGTCGCGCCGGGAGAACGGCAGCACCAGGAAGCCCTCGGCGATCACCGAGGCGACGCCGACGCGCGGGATCAGCCGCGCGTCTTCGTAGCAGGCGTAGCGCGGCACCCACTCGGGCAGGTACTTCATGTTGGAGCGGTACAGCGTCTCCAGCTGCCACCAGCGGGAGAAGAAGATCAGCAGCGCACGCCACAGCCGCAGGATCGGCCCGGCGCCCAGCTGTGAACCCTGCTCGAAAGCCGAGCGGAACATCGCGAAGTTCAGCGAAATCCGGGTGACGCCAATCTCTTCCGAACGTTGGCACAGCTCGCTCACCATCAGTTCGATGGTGCCGTTGGGGGATGCGGGGGAGCGGCGCATGAGGTCGAGGGACACCCCGTTGTTGCCCCACGGCACCAGCGAGAGCATCGCGACGACCTGGCCGTCCCCCTGCACGGCCTCCACCAGCAGGCAGTCGCCGTCGGCGGCGTCGCCGAGGCGGCCCAGCGCCATCGAGAAGCCGCGCTCGGTCTCGGTGTCGCGCCAGGCGTCGGCATGCGTGATGACCCGAGCCATCTCGTCGGCGCTGATGTCGCGGTGCCGGCGCATCCGCACCGTCAGCCCGGCTCGCCGGGCGCGAGTGACGGCCTGGCGGACGGCCCGCATGTCCGGGCCCGACAGCCGGAAGTTCTGCGGATGCAGGATGGCTTCGTCACCGAGTTGCAGGGCGTTCAAGCCGCCCTGGCGATAAGCCTCGGCGCCCGTCGAACTGGCGCCCATGACGCCCGGTGCCCAGCCGTAGGTCTGGCACAGGGCCAACCACGCGTCGATGGCCGCCGGCCAGGCCCGCGGGTCGCCGACGGGGTCACCGCTGGCCAGGCAGACGCCCACCTCGACGCGGTAGGTGATGGCCGCGCGGCCGTTGGGCGCGAAGACCACGGCCTTGTCGCGGCGGGTGGCGAAGTAACCCAGTGAGTCGTTCTTGCCCCACAGTTCGAGCAGGCCACGGATCGCGGATTCGTCCTCCCCGGTGAGCGCGTTCTCGGCGCGCTGGGACTGGAACAGCACGATCGCCGCCACCATCAACGCCACCGCGCCGAACAGGCCGAACAGCGCGTTGAGGAACGCATGTGGATGCCCGCCCTCGAACGCTTCCTTGCCGACCGCGGCGAATCCGCTGACCCGGTTCACGGCGTAGGCCAGCCGGTAATCGGGGTCCAGCGGCGGCCGGCCGGGGAACATCTCCAGCAGGCCCCAGGCCGCCAGGATGCCGACGGCCATGCCGGCGACCAGCGTGAGGGCCGCCTTGAGCAGTGCGCCGCGACGAACCTTGGCCCAGAACTGGTTTCGCGACAGCAGCAGCACCACGATGACGCCGATGTGGAAGACCAGGCCCAGTGCCTCGCCGAAGTCCTCCACGAAGGTCAGGTCGCCGTCCGGGAAGTTGTCGGACAGCAGTCCGTAGACGTTCCAGCCGATGTGGCCGACCATGTAGATCAGCAGGATCCACCAGGCGATCCGCTTACGTGCGGCGAGTGCCGCGGCCAGCAGGATCAGCACGAACGACCAGGCGAAGCTGGTGTCCGGGAAGTTGAACAGGTAGTCGTTGACGAACTCGCGGGGGATGTGGATCATCCACCGGATCAGCGGCGACAGACTGGCGAACAGCGACAGTGTCGCGACGACACCGACGGTCCAGCCGGCGGCGGCCGGAACCCACCCCAATGTCGTCGGGCGCTGCTGCGATCTGCTCGGCGTCAACGTCATGAGTTCGGACAATATGCGGTCAAACCTGGAAGTGTCTGCACAGCCCCTGAGCTACCAGACCGGGCCGGTGTACTTCTCGCCCGGACCCTGCCCGGGCTCGTCCGGCGCGACGCTCGCCTCGCGGAACGCCAGCTGCAGGCTCTTGAGGCCGTCCCGGACCGGGCCGGCGTGCAGTCCCAGATACTCGGCCGAGGCCTGAACCAGGCCGGCCAGCGCGGTGATGAGGCGACGGGCCTCGTCGAGGTCGCGGTGCGGGCTCTCGTCGGGATCGGCGTCGGCCAGGCCGAGCTTCTCGGCGGCCGCGCTCATCAGCATGACGGCGGCGCGGGTGATCACCTCGACGGCGGGAATCTCGGCGAGCTCGCGCACCTGGTCACTGGTTAGGTTCGGGTCGGTCATGACTGCTAGAGTGTCATGCGCGACCGTCCTGGCTTACGTCAGGACAGCAAGTGGAGTCCCACTCCCACCGTCGGCCTCGCGGCTTGACGGTCCGGTCACAGGCACATTGTGCCTGTTCTGCGTTGTGCGCAGGCGGCGTGAGCCGTGATCGGTCGGCATTGGGCCCTGCTATATGCAGGGCTTTTCTGTTCATGCGAACAGATGGCTGAGCCGGGTGTGTGACCTCTACTGAACAAGTAATGGAACAACCCGGGAGGCCCCATCAGCACTGAGACACGCGTCAACGAGCGCATTCGCGTACCTGAAGTTCGGTTGATCGGACCGAACGGCGAGCAGGTAGGGATCGTGCGCATCGAAGATGCCCTCCGCGTCGCCCAGGACGCCGATCTCGACCTTGTCGAAGTTGCGCCAGGCGCAAAGCCGCCGGTCTGCAAGATCATGGACTACGGCAAGTTCAAGTACGAGACGGCTCAGAAAGCACGTGAGTCTCGCAAGAACCAGCAGCAGACCGTCGTCAAGGAACAGAAGCTGCGTCCCAAGATCGACGACCACGACTACGAGACCAAGAAGGGTCACGTCGTCCGCTTCCTCGAAGCAGGGTCGAAGGTCAAGGTGACCATCATGTTCCGCGGACGTGAGCAGTCGCGGCCCGAACTGGGCTACCGACTCCTGCAGCGGCTGGGCGCCGACGTCGCCGAATACGGCTTCATCGAGACGTCCGCCAAGCAGGACGGCCGCAACATGACGATGGTGCTGGCTCCGCACCGCGGCGCGAAGACTCGCGCCAAGGCGGCGCACGACGCCGACGCGCCGGCCGGACGGCCGGCCCCCGCGGCACCTGAATCTGACGCAACCGCGTAACAGCAGTCGCGATCGCTCGCAGCGGCCTCCAGCCGCCGCGAGCGATCGCATGGAAAGAAACTGAGGACACATGCCCAAGGCCAAGACCCACAGTGGCGCATCGAAGCGGTTCCGCAAGACCGGAACCGGCAAGATCGTGCGCCAGAAGGCCAACCGCCGCCACCTGATGGAGCACAAGGCCACCAAGCGCACCCGTCGTCTCGACGGTCGCGCCGTGGTTGCTGCCAACGACACCGCGCGTGTCGCCAAGATGCTGGCCGGCTAGTACCGCCCGCTTTACTGAACACCGAAGGATAGGAACATCTCATGGCACGCGTGAAGCGCGCACTGAACGCTCAGAAGAAGCGGCGCACAGTACTGAAGGCCTCGAAGGGTTACCGCGGGCAGCGCTCGCGGCTCTACCGCAAGGCCAAGGAGCAGCAGCTCCATTCGTTGACCTACGCCTACCGCGACCGTCGTGCCCGCAAGGGTGACTTCCGGAAGTTGTGGATCACGCGTATCAACGCTGCGGCCCGCGAGAACGGCGTCACCTACAACCGCCTGATCCAGGGCCTGAAGCTGGCCGGCGTCGAGGTCGACCGCAAGAACCTGTCGGAGATCGCGATCAGCGATCCCGCCGCGTTCACCGCGCTGGTCGAGGTGGCCAAGGCCGCTCTGCCGGCCGACGTCAACGCTCCGTCCGGAGAGGCTGCCTGAGTCTGACTACGGACTCAGCGCTCACCGAGCGATCTGCCCGGGTGGTCGCTGCGGCCAAGCTGCAGCGCCACGTCGGGCGCAAACGCGCCGGGCGCTTCCTTGCCGAGGGACCCAACCTCGTCGAGGCAGCGCTTCGGCGCGGACTTGTTTCTGAGGTCTTCGCGACTGCCGCCGCGCTGGAACGCTTCGGCGCACTGCTCGACGGTGCCCCGGTCTCGGTGATCACCGAGAAGGCCGCAAAGGCGTTGTCGGAGACCGTGACGCCCGTCGGGCTCATCGCGGTGTGCGCGCTGCCCGCGGCGTCCCTGGAGACCGTGCTGGCCGCGGAGCCACGGTTGCTTGCGGTGCCGGTCGGCATGTCGGAGCCCGGCAACGCCGGCGCCCTGATCCGCATCGCCGACGCCATGGGCGCCGACGCCGTGGTGTTCGCCGGGCACAGCGTGGACCCCTACAACGGGAAGTGCCTGCGGTCCTCGGCGGGCAGCATCTTCTCGCTGCCGGTTGTGGTGGATCCCGATGCGGCGGCGGTGGTTTCGGCGATTCGGGACAGCGGCATCGAAGTGCTCGCGACTGCACTGGACGCCTCCGTCGACATCCGCGCCGCCGATCTGTCGGCGCGTACCGCGTGGCTTTTCGGGCCCGAGGCGCACGGCCTGCCCGACGAGGTCATGGCGCTGGCATCGCAGCGGGTGCACATCCCGATGCGGGGGAGCGCCGAGAGCCTCAACGTGGCAGCCGCAGCGTCGATCTGCCTGTACGAGAGCTCCCGGGCCCACTCCTGATCCGGTTCAGGCCAGCAGCCCCTTGGCGACGTGCGTGATCTGCACCTCGTTGCTGCCGGCGTAGATCATCAGCGACTTGGCGTCACGCGCCAGTTGCTCGACGCGGTACTCGGTCATGTAGCCGTTGCCACCGAACAGCTGGATGGCGTCCATCGCGACGTCGGTGGCGGCCTGCGAGCAGTACCACTTCATCGCCGATGCCTCTGCCAGCGGAATCTGGCGGCCGGCCTGGCCCGACTCGATGACGCGGAACAACATGTTGCGCACGTTCATCCGCGCCACCTCCATGCTGGCCAGCTTGAGCTGGATCAGCTGGAACTGCCCGATCTCCTTACCCCACAGCGTGCGGGTCTTGGCGTAGTCGATGCACAGCCGCAGGCATTCCTCGATGATGCCCAGCGACATGGACACCACGCCGACGCGTTCGGCCGAGAAGCTCGACCGGGCGCTGTCGCGGCCGTCGCCGGCCTTGTTCTCCTCGGTCTCGCCGAGCAGCCGGTCGCGGCCCAGCCGGACATTGTTGAAGAACAGCTCGCCGGTGCGTGAAGAGTGAATGCCCATCTTGCGGAACGGCTTCGACTGGACGAAGCCCTCCATGCCGCGGTCCAGCACGAAGGTCAGCACCTTGCGGTCCCGCTTGTCGGCGCCGTCGCCCTCGTCCAGCTTCGCGTACACGACGACGACGTCGGCGTCGGGTCCGTTGGTGATGAACGTCTTCTGGCCGTTGAGGATGTAGTCGTCGCCGTCGCGCACCACATACGACTTCATGCCGCCGAATGCGTCTGAGCCCGAGTCGGGTTCGGTGATGGCCCAGGCGCCGACCTTCTCGTACGTCACCAGTCCGGGCAGCCAGCGCTCCTGCTGGGCCAGGGTGCCGCGGCTCTGGATGGTGGGCACCGTCAGGCCCAGGCTGACGCCCACGCCCGTCACCAGACCCGAACTGACCCGGCACAATTCACTGATCAGCACCATGCCCATGCCGGCCTGGTCGGGGCCGCCGCCGAACATCCCGCCGGACGCCCGGGGTTTGCCGTCCGAGGCTTCACCGGACCGCAGCCGGGACAGCCGCCGCTCCAGCGACTCCTTGGCCATCACGTCGATTCCGAAGGTGGCGAACAGCTTTCGGATGATCGGATACGGCTCCATGTCGCCGCCCTCGAGTTCGTCGAGGTGCGGGCGGATTTCCTTGTCCACGAACTCGCGAACGGCGTCGCGCACGGCAATATCGACGTCGGACCAATCAAGCATGTATTCAGGCAGCCTTTCCGGACACTGAGCGGTTGCGCGCAGGACGCAGACCGGCCAACGAGAACGTGGTGTGCACCAGTGACCCGGCGCGTTCCATCAACGATTTGTGACGTGGCACATAATGCATCGGCAGGCCCCAGCGGTCTTTCGGCGGGGCCATGAATCCCGGCGCCTCCACCAGTGGCGCATCTGCCGCCACGCGCCCGGCGGCTCGGCGGTAGGCGGCCAATGCCCTTGGGTGCAAACGGATTTCGTCGGGGACGGCGAGGAACGCCAGTTCGACGGCCTTGCCCAGTAGCCGCAGCACCACCTCGTCGCCGGGCGTCCAGCGCATGCCGGCGCGCTCCCGGACCGCGGGATCGAACACGCCGGCCGCCACCCAGCGCTGCCCGGCGACAAATGGCTTGAACATCTGATCCCATACCGGCGTGGGCATCAGAACGAACCATGGCTTGGGAATCCGGATGGTGAAGATGTCAAGGGTGGCGCGGTTGATCTCCAACTCCTCGGAACACTTGTGCTCCCAATAGGTTTGGAAGTCCTCCCAGGTCTCCGGGACCGGCCGCATGCTCATGCCGTACATCCGGTACCACTGCACGTGCTCGTCGAACAGCTGGCGTTTCTCGGCTTCGGTCAGCCCGCCGCAGAAGTACTCGGCGGTCTTGAGGATCAGCATGAAGAACGTCGCGTGGGCCCAGTAGAAGGTCTCCGGGTTCAGCGCGTGATAGCGGCGGCCGTCGTGGTCGACGCCCTTGATGGTCTCGTGATAGCCGCGGATCTGGGCACCCGTGTCGGCGGCGCGGTCGCCGTCGTAGACCACGCCCATGATCGGGTACACCGAGCGCGCGACCCGCTGCAACGGTTCCCGCAGCAGGATCGAGTGATCCTCCACGCCGGCACCCAGCTCGGGATACATGTTCTGGATCGCGCCGATCCACACGCCGAGGATGCCGGTGCGCAGGTCGCCGAAGTACTTCCAGGTCAGCGATTCCGGGCCGAGCGGTTCGGCGGCGGGTGTCGTCCGTGGGGTCATGCGGGCCTCGCTCAACGTTGATACCGAGGGTTCTGTGTCGTCACGATAATCGTGACAACGCATGTTGTCCACGATTTGGTGCCGGTGTCGCGGTGACCGTTACAGAGCGTCCATCGGGTCGCCATACGTCGGTGACCAGCCAGTTTTCCGGCGCGCGACCATCGTCGTTGCCGGTGCCGCGGACCGCCACCTAGGGTGGCGTCGTGGAAGTCGAATCGTTCGAAGAACGATCCGACGGTGTCGGAGAGATCGGCCCGGCCGCACACGCCGGGCCAGGATCAAGTGGACCGTTGGGGTGGTTGCAGAACACCAATCACAGTCCGGCTGTCATCGGATTCATCCGACGGGCGCGCCGTGCACTGCCGGGGGATCCGGAATTCGGTGACCCGCTGTCGGTCGCCGGCGTCGGTGGGCCCAGCGCGGCCGCCCGGGCCGCCGATCGGCTGCTGCCACGCGGCGGGGCCTCTCACGAAGTGAGTCTTGCCGGGCTGCAGGTGTGGCAGGCCCTCACCGAAAGGGTGTCCGGACGCCCGGCGAACCCCGAAGTGACCATCGTCTTCACCGATCTCGTCGGCTTCTCCAAGTGGTCGCTGAGTGTCGGCGACGAGACCACGCTGCGGCTGTTACGTCGGGTGGCTCAGGTCTTCGAGCCACCCCTGCTGGAATCGGGCGGCCACATCGTCAAGCGCATGGGCGACGGGTCCATGGCGGTGTTCAGCAACCCGGTCACCGCGCTGCGGTCGGTGATCCGCGCGCTCGACGCGCTCAAAGAAGTCGAGATCGACGGGTATCACCCCAAGATGCGTGCCGGCATCCACACCGGGCGGCCGCAGCGCATCGGGTCGGACCTGCTCGGCGTCGACGTCAACATCGCGGCGCGCGTCATGGAGCGGGCCACCAAGGGCGGCCTGATCATCTCGCAGTCGACGCTCGACCGGATCGACCAGCAGTACCTCGACGCGCTCGGCGTGACGCCCAAGAAGGTGCGTAAGCAGCTGTTCGCGGCGAAGGCGTCGGGCGTGCCCGAGGACCTGTCGATGTACTGGATCAGGCAGCGCAAGGACGCCGGCACCGAACCCGACGACGGGGAGCTCGCTGAGGCCTAGGGTCGGCCCGGTGCGGCGCCGCCTGGCCCGCGTTCCGGTCACCGTCGTCTACGCCGCGCTGTTGGTCGTCGTCACGGTGACCGTGGCGGCGCTCGGCCCGGCGGCGCATGACCGGGTGGTCGGGTACGCCAGTACCAATTTGCACAACCTCGGCGCAGGCCGGGTCGACACGCTGTTCGCCAGTGCGCTCGTCGCTGATGACGGCCGGTTCTTCCTGTGGCTGCCCGGACTCATCTGCCTGCTCGCTGTCGCCGAACTGGTCTGGCGCAGCCGCCGCCTGCTGGCGGTGTTCCTCGGCGGCCACATCGGAACGACCCTCGTCGTCGCGGCCGGGTTGGTGGCCGCCGTCGAGTTGGGGTGGCTGCCGTGGTCGATCAGCCGGGTTGCCGATGTCGGGGTCAGCTACGGGGTGTTGACGGTGGTCGGAGCGCTGACCGCGGTCGTGCCCGCCCGCCTGAGAGCGGCGTGGCTCGGGTGGTGGCTGGCCGGTTCGGTCGCTGTTCTCGCGGTCGGCGACGACTTCACCGAAGCCGGTCACGTGGTCGCGCTGGCGCTGGGTGTGGGGCTCTCGCCGCGCCTGGCCGCGCCGGTGCGCTGGACGCCGGTGGAGGGCGCCCTGTTCGGGGTGGGCGCGTGCTTCGGCTACGCCGTACTGGTCCACACACCGGAGCTGGCAGTGGTCGGGGTGCCTGCGAGTGCGGTGGGCGCGGCGCTCGTCGCTATGATCTCCGGGTGGCTGAGCAGGGTGAAGAACTATCGGAAGCAGCATTGACCGCGGCGGTCGACGCCGCCCGCCTCGCCTTCGAACAGGCCGCTGACCTCGACGCCCTGGCGCGCGCCAAGACCGAGCACCTCGGGGACAAGGCGCCCATCGCGCTGGCCCGTCAGGCACTGGGCACCCTGGCCAAGGAAGACCGGGCCGACGCCGGCAAGCGCGTCAACGTCGCCCGCAGCGCCGCGCAGCAGGCGTACGACGACCGCATCGTGGTGCTGCGTGCCGAACGCGACGCCGCCGCCCTGGTCGCCGAGCGCATCGACGTGACGTTGCCGACGACGCGGCAGCCCATCGGCGCCCGGCACCCGATCACGATCCTGGCCGAGAACGTCGCCGACACGTTCGTCGCGATGGGCTGGGAGCTGGCCGAAGGTCCCGAGGTCGAGACCGAACAGTTCAACTTCGACGCGCTGAACTTCCCGCCGGACCATCCCGCGCGCAGCGAGCAGGACACCTTCCACATCGCGCCCGAGGGGTCACGGCAGGTGCTGCGCACCCACACGTCGCCGGTGCAGATCCGCGCCCTGCTGGACCGCGAACTGCCGGTCTACATCGTGTCGATCGGCCGCACCTTCCGCACCGACGAACTCGACGCCACCCACACCCCGGTGTTCCACCAGGTCGAGGGACTGGCCGTCGACAAGGGCCTGACCATGGCCAACCTGCGCGGCACCCTGGATGCGCTGGCGCGCGCCCAGTTCGGCCCCGAAGGGCGCACCCGGTTCCGTCCGCACTTCTTCCCGTTCACCGAGCCGTCGGCCGAGGTCGACGTCTGGTTCCCGGACAAGAAGGGCGGCCCCGGTTGGGTGGAATGGGGCGGTTGCGGCATGGTCAACCCGAACGTGTTGCGGGCCTGCGGTATTGACCCCGATGAGTACTCCGGATTTGCCTTCGGTATGGGATTGGAGCGAACCCTGCAGTTCCGCAACGGAATTCCCGACATGCGCGACATGGTGGAGGGCGACGTGCGCTTCTCCCTGCCGTTCGGGGTTGGTGCCTGATGCGCGTTCCCTACAGCTGGCTGCGGGAAGCGGTCCAGGCCGGAGCTCCCGGCTGGGACGTGTCTGCCGCGGAACTGGAAGCAGCCTTCATCCGCATCGGCCACGAGGTCGAGGACGTCATCGCCGCCGGGCCGGTCACCGGTCCGCTGACGGTCGGCCGCGTCGTCGAGATCGAGGAACTGACCGAGTTCAAGAAGCCCATCCGGGCCTGCAAGGTCGACGTAGGTGAGGCCGAACCGCGCGACATCGTCTGCGGGGCACGGAACTTCGCCGTCGGTGACCTGGTCGTCGCGGCGCTGCCCGGCACCGTGCTGCCCGGCGAGTTCAAGATCGCGACGCGCAAGACCTACGGCCGAGTGTCCGACGGCATGATCTGCTCGGCGGCCGAATTGAACTTCGGCTCCGACCATTCCGGCATCATCGTGCTGCCTCCGGGCACCGCCGAGCCGGGCGCCTCAGGTGCCGAGGTGCTGGGCCTGGACGACGTGGTGTTCGACCTCGCCATCACCCCGGACCGCGGCTACTGCCTGTCCATCCGCGGCATGGCACGCGAAATCGCCTGCGCCTTCGACCTGGATTTCGTCGACCCCGCCGACGTGCCGGCCCTGCCCGCTGAGGGCGAGGCCTGGCCGTTGACGGTCCAGCCCGGCACCGGCGTGCAGCGTTTCGGGCTGCGCCCGGTCGTCGGCATCGATCCGACGGCGGTGTCGCCGTGGTGGCTGCAGCGGCGCCTGCTGCTGTCGGGTATCCGCGCCATCTCGCCGGCCGTCGACGTCACCAACTACGTGATGCTCGAGCTCGGTCACCCGATGCACGCCCACGACCGCAAGCTGATCACCGGCGGCTTCGACGTGCGCTTCGCCAACCCGGGGGAGACCGTCGTCACCCTCGATGATGTCGAGCGCAAACTGGATCCGGGCGACGTGCTGATCGTCGACGACGTGGCCACTGCCGCCATCGGCGGCGTCATGGGCGCCGGCACCACCGAGGTCCGCGACACCACCACCGACGTGCTGCTGGAAGCGGCGGTCTGGGATCCGGCCGCGGTGTCGCGCACCCAGCGCCGCCTGCACCTCGTGAGCGAGGCCAGCCGGCGGTACGAGCGCAGCGTCGACCCGGCGATTTCCCGGGCCGCGCTGGATCGCTGTGCCGCACTGCTGGCCGAAATCGCCGGTGGCACAGTCGAATCCACGCTCACGGACTGGCGTGCCGAGCACGCCGCGCCGGACTGGTCGCAGCCGCCGGTGACCATCGCCGTCGACCTGCCTGACCGGATCGCCGGCGTCAGCTATGCCGACGGCACCACGGCCCGTCGCCTCATGCAGATCGGTGCGGACGTCACGGTGTCCGGTGTCACGGCCACTGTCGTGCCGCCGAGTTGGCGACCCGACATGAAGCAGCCCGCCGACCTGGTCGAGGAAGTGCTGCGGCTCGAAGGGCTCGACGCCATCCCGTCGGTGCTCCCGCAGGCGCCCGCAGGCCGCGGTTTGACGGCGGCACAGCAGCGTCGTCGTGCCATCGGTAAGTCGTTGGCGCTCAATGGCTTTGTCGAGGTGCTGCCGACGCCGTTCCTGCCTGCCGGTGTGCTGGACGCCTGGGACCTGCCGGCCGACGACCCGCGCCGCGCCACCATCTCGGTGCTCAACCCGCTGGAAGCCGACCGGCCTGCGCTGGCCACCACCCTGCTGCCGGGCCTGCTGGAGGCGTTGGTGCGCAACGTGTCTCGCGGTGCTGCCGACGTCGCGCTGTTCGGTATCGAGCAGGTCGTGCAGGCAACCCCGAACACCAAGGCTGTTGCGGCCATTCCGGTCGACCGGCGGCCGACCGACGCCGAGCTGGCCGAGATCGACCAAGCGCTGCCGTACCAGCCGTTGCATGTCGCCGCGGTGCTCACCGGGCTGCGCGAGCCTGCCGGCCCGTGGGGTCCGGGTCGTGCGGTCGAGGCGACCGATGCCCTGGAGACCGTCCAGATCATCGCCCGGGCGTGCGGCGTCGAGGTGACACTGCGCGCGGCGCAGGAACTGCCGTGGCATCCCGGCCGCTGCGCCGAGGTGCTCGTCGGCGACACGGTGGTCGGCTACGCCGGCCAGCTGCACCCGGCCGTCATCGAACGCACCGGCCTGCCGAAGGGCACCTGTGCCGTCGAGCTGAACCTGGACGCCATCCCGGTCATCGAGCGCGCCATCGTGCCGTCGGTGTCGCCGTACCCGGCGGTGTTCCAGGACGTCAGCCTGATCGTCGCGGACGACGTGGCGGCCCAGGCCGTGGTCGACGTCGTACGCGAGGGCGCCGGCGGGCTCCTCGAGGACGCGCGGCTGTTCGACGTCTACACCGGCCCGCAGATCGGGGAGGGGCGCAAGTCGCTGACGCTGGCCCTGCGGTTCCGGGCGGCGGACCGGACACTGACCGAGGACGAGGCCAGCGCGGCCCGCGACGCCGCCGTGGCCCTGGCCACCGAGCGTCTCGGCGCCGAACACCGCCGCTAACCCGTCAGCCCCACCCGCGAGAGTCCAACTTCCCGCGAGCGCCCGTGTTTGTACGCCGACACGCCGTTGTAGGTGTGCATTTTGCGGCCGCTCGGCAGCGCTCGCGGACCGCATCCTGCCCGCCAGGCACCGACTCGTGGCGCGCCGATTAATTGGTTTGCAAGTTGATGCATAACCATGCAGAATCGATGTCATGACTTCTGTGGCGGTGGCCGGCGCCAGTGGGTATGCCGGTGGCGAGATTCTGCGGCTTCTGCTGGGCCATCCGGCCTACGCCGACGGCCGTCTCACCATTGGTGCACTGACCGCCGCGGGTAATGCCGGCACCACGGTCGGTGAGCACCATCCGCACCTGCTGCCCCTGGCCTCGAGGGTGCTCGAAGCTACCGACGTCGATGTCCTCGCCGGGCACGACGTCGTATTCCTGGGTCTGCCGCACGGACATTCGGCCGCCCTCGCGCAGCAACTCGGCCCCGACACCCTGATCGTCGACTGCGGAGCCGACTTCCGGCTCACCGACGCCGCCGCGTGGGAGAAGTTCTACGGCTCCGAGCACGCCGGCAGCTGGCCGTACGGCCTGCCCGAGCTGCCCGGCGGCCGGGACAAGCTCGTCGGCACCAAACGCATTGCGGTCCCGGGCTGTTACCCGACCTCGGCACTGCTGGCCCTCGTGCCGGCCGTTGCCGCGGGTCTCGTCGAGCCGAACGTCACGGTGGTGGCGGTCAGCGGCACCTCGGGCGCCGGTAAGTCGGGCAAGGTCGACCTGTCGGCCGCCGAGGTCATCGGCTCGGCCCGGGCCTACAACGTCGGCGGCGCGCACCGGCACACGCCGGAGATCGCGCAGGGCCTGCGGGCCGTCACCGACAAGGACGTGACGGTGTCGTTCACCCCGGTGCTGATCCCGACCTCACGGGGCATCCTCGCGACCTGCACCGCGCGCACCACTGCGTCCGTCGATGAAATCCGGTCCGCCTACGAAAAGGCTTATGCCAGGGAGCCATTCATTCACCTGCTGCCGGAAGGGCAGCTGCCCAAGACCGGTTCGGTGATCGGCAGCAACGCCGCGCAGATCGCCATCGCAGTCGACGAGGATGCCAAGACTTTGGTGGCACTGTGCGCCATCGACAACCTGACCAAGGGCACCGGCGGCGCGGCAGTACAGTCCATGAACATCGCGCTCGGCTGGCCGGAAACCGAAGGACTATCCACCGTGGGAGTAGCACCGTGACCGACACCCCGTCCCTGCATCGCAACCAGGGCGTCACCGCGCCGGAAGGCTTCCGGGCCGCCGGAATCGCCGCCGGAATCAAGGTTTCCGGGAAACCGGACCTGGCGCTGGTGTTCAACGAGGGACCCGACCTGTCGGCCGCCGGGGTCTTCACCCGCAACAAGGTGCGGGCCGCTCCGGTGCAGTGGAGCGAGCAGGTACTCAAGAGCGGCCGGTTGCGGACCGTGATCCTGAACTCCGGCGGCGCCAACGCCTGTACCGGTCCGGGCGGTTTCCAGGACACGCACCAGACCGCCGAGGCCGTCGCCGCCGCCTTGAGTGACTGGGGCACCGAAACCGGGGCCATCGAGGTCGCGGTGTGTTCGACGGGGCTCATCGGTGATCGCCTCCCGATGGACAAGGTCCTGGCCGGTGTCACCGAGATCGTCCACGAGATGGCCGGTGGCCTCTCCGGCGGTGACGAGGCAGCGCGGGCCATCATGACCACCGACACCGTGCCGAAACAGGTTGCGCTGCACCACCCGGGCAAGTGGACCGTCGGTGCCATGGCCAAGGGTGCCGGCATGATGGCGCCGTCGCTGGCGACCATGCTGGTGGTCATCACCACCGATGCCGTCGCGGACGCCGAAGCGCTGAACCTTGCCCTCAAGAACGCAGCCGGCAGAACCTTCGACCGGCTCGACATCGACGGCAGCTGCTCCACCAACGACACGGTGCTGCTGCTGTCGTCCGGCGCCAGCGAAATCCGGCCCAGCCAAAGCGAATTGGACGAGGCCGTCCTCGCCGTCTGCGACGACCTGTGCGCGCAGCTGCAGGCCGACGCCGAAGGCGTCACCAAGCGCATCGCGATCACCGTCAAGGGCGCCGCCAGTGAGGACGACGCCCTCGTGGGCGCCCGGGCCCTGGCGCGCGACAGCCTCGTGAAGACCGCACTTTTCGGGTCCGACCCCAACTGGGGCCGGGTCCTGGCCGCCATCGGCATCGCGCCCATTGAACTCGTGGCCGACCGGATCAGCGTGTCGTTCAACGGTTCCGCTGTGTGCATCGACGGCGCGGGTGCGCCGGGTGCCCGCGACGTCGACCTGTCGGGCGCCGACATCGAGGTTGTCGTCGATCTGCAGATCGGCGAACACGAGGCGACCATCCGGACCACCGACCTGTCGCATGCGTACGTCGAAGAGAACTCGGCGTACAGCTCATGAGTACCGCCGGGCTGTCCACAGCGGTCAAGGCGGCGGTCCTCGCTGAGGCCTTGCCGTGGCTCAAGCAGCTGCACGGCAAGATCGTCGTGGTCAAGTACGGCGGCAACGCCATGACCGACGACACCCTCAAGGCGGCTTTCGCCGCCGACATGGCGTTCCTGCGCAACTGCGGCATCCAGCCGGTCGTCGTGCACGGCGGTGGTCCGCAGATCAGCGCGATGCTGAAACGCCTTGGCATCGAAGGTGATTTCAAGGGCGGCTTCCGCGTCACCACGCCCGAGGTCCTCGACGTCGCGCGGATGGTGCTGTTCGGACAGGTCGGCCGCGAACTCGTCGGGCTGATCAACGCCCACGGCCCGTATGCGGTCGGCATCACCGGTGAGGACGCGCAGTTGTTCACCGCGGTGCGGCGCAGCGTGACGGTCGACGGTGTGCCCACCGACATCGGTCTGGTCGGCGACGTCGAACACGTCAACGCCGAAGCCATCCTGGATCTCATCGACGCGGGCCGGATTCCGGTGGTGTCCACCATCGCTCCCGACGCCGACGGCGTGGTGCACAACATCAACGCCGATACCGCCGCGGCTGCAGTCGCCGAGGCGCTCGGCGCCGAGAAGCTGCTGATGCTCACCGACGTCGAGGGCCTGTACACCGACTGGCCGGACCGCAACTCGCTGGTCACCGAAATCGATACCGGCGCACTGGCGCAACTGTTGCCGAAGCTCGAATCCGGCATGGTGCCCAAGATCGAGGCGTGCCTGCGGGCCGTGGAGAACGGTGTCCCGAGCGCACACGTCATCGACGGCAGGGTCGAACACTGTGTCCTCGTCGAGCTGTTCACCGACGAGGGCACCGGAACCAAGGTCGTGTCACCCGCATGAAGGGAACCGAAGCAATGCAAGCCCGTTGGCAAGCGGTGATGACCAACAACTACGGCACGCCGCCCGTCGCGCTGGTCAGCGGCGACGGCGCCGTGGTCACCGACGCTGACTGCAAGAGCTACGTCGACTTCCTGGCCGGTATCGCGGTGAACGTGCTGGGACATCGTCATCCGGCGGTGATCGAGGCCGTCACCACTCAGCTGAACACGCTGGGCCACACTTCGAATCTGTACGCCACCGAACCGGGTATCGCGCTGGCCGAGGCCTTGGTGGCCCAGATCGGTGCGCCGGCCCGGGTCTTCTTCTGTAACTCCGGCGCCGAGGCCAACGAAGCCGCGTTCAAAATCACGCGGCTCACCGGTCGCACCAAAATTGTTGCGGCCCAAGGGGCTTTCCACGGCCGCACCATGGGATCGCTGGCCCTGACGGGTCAGCCCGGTAAGCAGGAGCCATTCCTGCCGCTGCCCGGCGACGTCACCCACGTCCCCTATGGCGACGCCGCTGCGCTCGAAGCGGCCGTGACCGACGAGACCGCCGCGGTGTTCCTCGAACCGATCATGGGCGAAGGCGGCGTCGTCACCCCGCCGGCCGGCTACCTGGTCAAGGCCCGCGAGCTGACCACGAAACATGGTGCGCTGCTGGTGCTCGACGAGGTGCAGACCGGTATCGGCCGTACCGGAGCCTTCTACGCCTATCAGCACGACGGCATCACACCCGACGTCATCACGCTGGCCAAGGGGCTCGGCGGCGGCCTCCCGATCGGTGCATGCATCGCCATCGGTGACGCTGCCGACCTGCTGCAGCCGGGCATGCACGGCAGCACCTTCGGCGGTAACCCGGTCTGCACGGCCGCGGGCCTGGCGGTCGTCAAGACCCTCGCCGATGACGACCTCGTGCACCGTGCCGACGCCGCCGGCAAGACGCTGGCACACGGCATCGAGGAGCTGAACCACCCGCTGGTCGACCACGTCCGCGGCCGCGGGCTGCTGCTCGGCGTCGTCCTGACCGCGCCGCAGGCCAAGGCCGTCGAAAACGCCGCGCGCGACGCGGGTTTCCTGGTCAACGCCGCGGCCGCCGACGTTGTGCGGCTTGCGCCGCCGCTGGTCATCACCGACGCGCAGATCGACGCGTTCCTGACCGCTCTACCCACCGTTCTCGACACCGCAGCAGGGGAGTCCCAGTGATCCGCCATTTCCTCCGTGACGACGACCTGACGCCTGACGAGCAGGCCGAGGTCCTCGCGCTGGCCGCCGAACTCAAGAAGGCGCCGTTCAGCCGTCGTCCGCTCGAGGGCCCGCGGGGCATCGCCGTCATCTTCGAGAAGAACTCCACCCGCACCCGCTTCTCGTTCGAGATGGGCATCGCTCAGCTCGGCGGGCACGCCGTCGTCGTCGACGGGCGCAGCACGCAGTTGGGCCGCGAGGAGACCCTCGAGGACACCGGTGCCGTGCTGTCGCGCTACGTCGACGGCATCGTCTGGCGCACGTTCGCGCAGGAGCGCCTGACGGCCATGGCGTCGGGCGCGACCGTACCGATCGTCAACGCCCTGTCCGACGAGTTCCACCCCTGCCAGGTGCTGGCCGATCTGCAGACCATCGCCGAGCGCAAGGGCAAGCTGGCCGGGCTCAACATGAGCTACCTCGGCGACGGCGCCAACAACATGGCGCACTCGCTGATGGTCGGCGGCGTCACGGCGGGCATCAACGTGACCATCGCTGCACCGAAGGGCTTCGAGCCCGACCCGCAGTTCGTCGAGGCCGCCAGGAAGCGCGCGGCGGACACCGGCGCGACCGTCACGGTCACCGCCGACCCGCAGGCCGCGGCCGACGGCGCCGACGTCCTGGTCACCGACACCTGGACCTCGATGGGTCAGGAGAACGACGGACTGGACCGCGTGCGGCCGTTCCGCCCGTTCCAGATCAACACCGCGCTGCTCGGCCGGGCGGCGGCCGACGCCGTCGTGCTGCACTGCCTGCCGGCGCACCGTGGGGACGAGATCACCGACGAGGTGATCGACGGCCTGCAGAGCGCGGTGTTCGACGAGGCCGAGAACCGCCTGCACGCGCAGAAGGCCATGCTCGTGTGGCTGCTGGAGCACAACGCGCGATGACGGCCTCGACCCGGGCCGGACGGCAGTCGCGCATCGTGGCGTTGCTGTCGTCGAACCCGGTGCGCAGCCAGACCGAACTCGCGGCATTGCTCGCCGCGGAAGGCATCGACGTCACCCAGGCCACGCTGTCGCGGGACCTGGAGGAACTCGGTGCGGTCAAGCTGCGCGGCGCCGACGGCGGCACCGGCGTCTACGTCGTCCCCGAGGACGGCAGCCCCGTCAAAGGCGTGTCCGGCGGCACCGAGCGGCTGTCCCGTCTGCTCGGCGAGCTGCTGGTGTCCACCGACGCCAGCGCCAACCTGGCGGTGTTACGTACGCCACCTGGGGCGGCGCAGTACCTGGCCAGTGCAATAGATCGAGCGGCTCTGCCTTATGTTGTGGGCACGATCGCCGGTGATGACACCCTTTTGGTTGTCGCCCGTGAACCGCTGAGCGGCGCCGAGCTCGCCGCCACCTTCGAGAACCTGTAGTAGTACTAGAACAAGGAGATTGACACATGTCCGAGCGCGTCATCCTGGCGTATTCCGGCGGTCTGGACACTTCGGTCGCGATCAGCTGGATCGGCAAGGAGACCGGCAAGGAAGTAGTGGCCGTCGCGATCGACCTGGGCCAGGGCGGCGAGGACATGGAGGTGGTGCGTCAGCGTGCCATCGATTGCGGCGCAGTCGAGGCCGTGGTGGTCGACGCCCGCGACGAGTTCGCCGACGAGTACTGCCTGCCCACCATCAAGGCCAACGCGCTGTACATGGACCGGTACCCGCTGGTGTCGGCCATCTCGCGCCCGCTGATCGTCAAGCACCTCGTCGAGGCCGCCCGCAGCCACGGCGGCACCGTCGTCGCGCACGGCTGCACCGGCAAGGGCAACGACCAGGTCCGCTTCGAGGTCGGGTTCAACACCCTGGCCCCCGAGTTGGAGGTCATCGCCCCGGTCCGCGACTATGCCTGGACCCGCGAGAAGGCCATCGCCTTCGCGCAGGAGAACGACATCCCGATCAACGTCACCAAGAAGTCGCCGTTCTCCATCGACCAGAACGTGTGGGGCCGCGCCGTCGAGACCGGCTTCCTCGAGGACCTGTGGAACGCCCCGACCAAGGACGTCTACGACTACACCGAGGACCCGACGGTCCACTTCAACACCCCGGACGAGCTGATCGTCAGCTTCGACAAGGGCCGCCCCGTCGCCATCGACGGCCGCCCGCTGAGCGTGCTGCAGATCATCCAGGAGCTCAACACCCGCGCCGGTGCGCAGGGCGTCGGCCGCCTGGACGTCGTCGAGGACCGCCTGGTCGGCATCAAGTCCCGCGAGATCTACGAGGCCCCGGGCGCCATGGTGCTGATCACCGCGCACACCGAGCTCGAGCACGTCACCCTGGAGCGCGAGCTCGGCCGCTACAAGCGCGGCGTCGACCGCAAGTGGGGCGAGCTGACCTACGACGGTCTCTGGTACAGCCCGCTGAAGGCCTCGCTGGAGGCGTTCGTCGAGCACACCCAGCAGCACGTCTCCGGCGATATCCGCCTGGTCCTGCACGGTGGCCACATCTCGGTCAACGGCCGCCGCTCGAACGAGTCGCTGTACGACTTCAACCTCGCCACCTACGACGAGGGCGACAGCTTCGACCAGAGCGCGGCCAAGGGCTTCGTCCAGCTGCACGGCTTGAGCTCCAAGATCTCCGCCAAGCGCGATCTGGGCCTGTAGGTCACATGAGCACCGGTGGGACCAATGAAGGTTCGCTGTGGGGTGGCCGGTTCGCCTCCGGTCCGTCCGACGCGCTTGCCGCACTGAGCAAGTCGACGCACTTCGACTGGGCGCTGGCGCCATATGACGTCACCGCGTCCAAGGCGCACGCCCGCGTGCTGCACAACGCCGGGTTGCTCACAGACGAGCAGCGCGACGGACTGCTGGCCGGGCTGGACAGCCTGGGGAACGACGTCGCCGACGGCTCGTTCGGGCCGCTGCCGACGGACGAGGACGTGCACGGCGCGCTGGAGCGCGGTCTGATCGACCGCGTCGGTGACGATCTCGGTGGCCGGTTGCGCGCCGGCCGGTCCCGCAACGACCAGGTGGCCACGCTATTCCGCATGTGGCTGCGCGACGCCATCAAGACCGTCGGCAACGGCGTGCTCGACGTGGCGGCCGCGCTGGCCGGCCAGGCCGCGGCGCACCCGACGGCGATCATGCCCGGCAAGACGCACCTGCAGTCGGCGCAGCCCGTGCTGTTGGCCCACCACCTTCTCGCGCACGCGCACCCACTGCTGCGCGACGCCGACCGGCTGCTCGATTTGGACAAGCGGGCGGCGGTCTCGCCTTACGGATCTGGTGCGCTCGCCGGTAGCTCGCTGGGTCTGAACCCTGACGCCATCGCCGCGGATCTGGGATTCCATGCGGCCGCGGACAATTCGATCGACGCCACGTCGTCGCGCGACTTCGCCGCCGAGGCGGCTTTCGTCTTCGCGATGATCGCCGTGGATCTGTCCCGGCTGTCCGAGGACATCATCCTCTGGAGCACAACGGAATTCGGCTACGTCAAGCTGCACGACTCCTGGTCGACCGGCAGCTCGATCATGCCGCAGAAGAAGAACCCCGACATCGCCGAACTGGCCCGGGGCAAGTCCGGCCGTCTCATCGGCAACCTGGCCGGTCTGCTGGCGACGCTCAAGGCGCAGCCGCTGGCCTACAACCGGGATCTGCAGGAGGACAAGGAGCCGGTCTTCGACTCCGTCGCTCAGCTCGAGCTGCTGCTGCCCGCGATGGCCGGCCTGGTCGGCACCCTGACGTTCGACACCGACCGCATGGCGGCGCTGGCGCCGCTCGGCTACACGCTGGCCACCGACATCGCGGAATGGATGGTGCGCCAAGGTATTCCGTTCCGCATCGCGCACGAGGCGGCGGGCGCGGCGGTCAAGGCCGCCGAGGCCAGGGGAGTCGGGCTGGAAGAACTCGCGGCCGACGAGCTCGCGGGCATCCATCCGGGACTGACCGCCGAGGTACGGGACGTCCTGACCATCGCCGGTTCGGTCGACTCTCGTGATGCGCGCGGTGGCACCGCGCCGGCCCGGGTCGCCGAGCAGCTGACCATCGTTCGAGATCGGGCGGCGCAACTGCGGTCGCAGCTGGGTTAGACGGCGGTGGACGTCGAGGCGGTGGTGCTGCGAGCCCAACTGCTCGGCGACGTCGGCCAGTGGCAAGCCGCCGCGGACCTGCTGTCGTCCGCCCTTGCCGAGCACCCACACGATGCACAGCTCCTCGGAGCATTCGCCGTTGCGGCCTACAACGTCGGCGATCTGGACCGTGCGCGCGCCGCGGCAGAGGCGGCGACAGCGCAACAGGGCACGTCGCTGTTGGCGTTGCAGGTCCTGGCGCGCGTCAGCCTCTCGGTGGGCCGCGCGGCGGACGCGGTCCGGTATGCCCGTCGGGCCGCGGGCGCATATCCCCACGACGCCGACGCGCACATGCTCCTGGCGACCTGCCTGTCGCAAGTGCCGGATCGGCGTGCGGCGGTGGCGGCCCTGGATCGAGCGTTGGAACTCGAATCCCGTGACGCTGAGCTGTTTTTAGCCGCGGCGCGCGTGGCCCGCCGGTGCGGCGACGGCCGTGCTGCGCAATTCATCGCCACCGGATTGGACCTCGATCCATCCAATGCCGATCTGCAAACCGAGGCCGCCTCGGCTCGGACTTTCGCCGGTGAGCGCGTGGCGGGTCTGTCCGCGGTTCTGGTCGACGAACCCACCCACGACGCAGCACGGCACAGCCTCGCGCAGACCGTGTGGGGCACCATCGCTCGGCTTGCCAGTGGCGTGTGGATCTATGCGTTGGCGGTGGTCCTCTTCTCCGCGTGGGTGCCGTCGTCGGCGTTGCGTCATCTGGCGCCGGTGTTGATGGCGCCGCTGCTGGTGAACTGGATTCGCACCTTCTTCCGGGTGCGCAAGCAGCTTCCGCGCGGCTACCTGGCCCGGCGGCTTCGGCGCAGCCCGATTGCATTGGCCGGCATCGGATTGGCCGCATTGGCCGCAATCATCGCGACCATGGCACCCGTGCTGATCATCGTCGGGTGGAGCCCGGACGGGGTACGCCTCGGGTACGACGCATTGATCCTCGCGTGTCTGCTGGCTGGGCTCGCGCACGTCATGGTGACCGTCGGGCGCGTCCGCAGCGACCGCGACGTGAGCCTGGGCGATCATCTGGCCGAGCAATCGGGCTACTGGTTGGTGTGGCTGCTCGGCTTGGGGCTGCCGGTCGGCCTGGGGTGGGCGTGTTACCGATTGGCAGCGCAGCCCGGCGCGCTGTGGTTCGCGCTGATGGTGCTGCCGGTCGTATTCGGGGTCCGTTGCGTGGAGTACGTCGTGGCCCTGGCCGGCCGGGGCCTGCGGTGGTCGGGGTATGCCATGGCGGCGCTGTTCCTCGCCGGCTGTGTGTGGCTTGTGCTGTGGTGCGGCCACCGGGCGGCGAGCGTCGAGTTCAAGTATCGGCCGGGCCCGTTGTCACCCGGGAACATTCAGGTGCCGACGTTCAGCCCATTGCCGCCCATCCCGACCTTCACGGTGCCGGTACCGCCAAGTCGCTGAAGCGACACCACGGATCACCTGGGCGCCGGCTACCGGGCTGAACCTGTCCGCGGCCGTAGGCTCATGCGGTGCCAGTTCGCAGCCGCGCCGCGGTCTACGCCAGACGTCGTAAACGTCGGATGGCGAAGGTCGACCACGACCTGACGACACAGCAGTGGGCTGTCCTGCAAGAGATTTGGGGTGGTTGCGCCTACTGCGGCGCGGACGACGCCGACCTTCAGAAGGACTGCGTTCAGCCCATCTCCCGCGGCGGGCGGTACACGCTCGACAACGTGGTACCGGCGTGCCGGTCGTGCAACGCGAGCAAGTGCAATGCCGAAGTCACCGGCTGGTTGCGCCGAAAGAAGTTGGACGAGGGCAGGTTTCTGCTCCGGAAGGCCACCATCGCCAGGGAACTGGCGCAATATGCCGGCTCCTGACGCCGCCCGACGCCTACGCTGAGCCGATGGCCGCTACGCAGACGCCCGAAGTGCGCCTGGCGGAGCTCATCGCCTCGCTCTCGCTGGCCACCGATCTCGGTCTGGGACAGCCACAGGAGCATGTGTTGCGCCAGACAGTCATCGCGACGCGCCTGGCCGCCGCCGCGGGCATGGCACCCGAGCATCAGGCCGCTGCCTTCTACGTGTCGCTCCTGGCCTGGATGGGATGCGTTGCGGACTCGCACGAGCTCGCGCACTGGTTCGGCGACGACCTTCAGATGCGGGCCGACAGCTACCAGGTGGACAAGGCCGGACCCGGCATGGCGCGGTTTCTGCTGGGACACCTCGCGCAAGGGCAGCCGGCGTTGCAGCGCATCACCATGGTCGGCCGCTTCCTGGCCCAGGGCGTCGCCGAGATGCCGAAACTGTTTGTCAGCCACTGTCAGACGGCCAGTGACATCGCGGACCGCTTGGATCTGCCGCCCGAGGTGCGCGCCGCGCTGCTTGACGCCTTCGAGCGCTGGGACGGCAAGGGTGTGCCGGGGCGGGCGCGGGGTACACAGATCCAGCCGGTGATGCGCGTCGTCCACATCGCCGACGACGCCGAGGTGCACCACCGCACCGGCGGCGTCGACGGCGCGCTGGAGATGTTGCGCAGCCGCCGGGGGACCGAGTTCGATCCCGAGCTGGTGGACGTGTGCTGTGTCAGGTCCGACGAGATCTTCGGGGGACTCGACACCATCGACGCCTGGGGCTCGGTGATCGGGGGCTGCGCGTCGCTCGATGGCACCATCCCCGACGCCGAGTTGACCGCGGTGCTGCGGGTCTTCGCCGACTACGCCGACCTGAAATCGCCATGGTTCCTGGGCTATTCACGCCGCGTCGCCGAACTCACCGTGGCGGCGGCCAGAGCGGCCGGACTGAGTGACGACGACGTCGCCCTCGCCGAACGCGCGGCGCTGGTACACCGGATCGGTGCCATCGGTGTCTCGACGGGCATCTGGAACAAGCCGGGTCACTTGACCATTGCCGAACGCGAGCGCGTTCGCACCGTGCCGTATCTCACCGAACGGGTGTTGTGCCGGCAGCCGCGGCTGTGCGAGATCGGCGCGGTGGCCGCCGCCAGTTACGAACGGATGGACGGCAGCGGTTACCCGCGGGGCCTGAGCGGCACGGCCATTCCTGTCGCTGCCCGGCTGCTGGCTGCCGCTGCGGTCTACCAGGCCCTCGGCGAGGACCGTCCGCACCGCGTGGCGCTTTCCCAGGCCGACCGCACCTCCGCCATGCAGGCCGAGGTCACCGCCGGGCGGCTCGACGGCGCTGCCGTCGGCGCGGTCCTGACCGCCGCGGGGTGCCGGCCGGGCAGCGCATCCGCCTGGTCGCCGGGCTGACCGGCCGTGAAGTCGAAGTACTGGAACTGTTGGTCCGCGGCTCATCGAATCGGCAGATCGCCCAACACCTTTCGATCACTCCGCGCACCGTCGGCACGCACGTCGAACACATCTACACCAAGATCGGGGTGTCGACCCGCGGCGCCGCCGCCATGTTCGCCATGCGTCACGGGCTGGTCGACGCCGCCGAATAAATCGGGTATTCACCCGATGTGCCGGGGTATCGGCGGGCCGTAGAACCGATACATGAGCAACGACACCGACACGGGCTGGGCTGTGGCGGGCGCCTTTCTGGAGGCTTTCGCCGGCCAGGACTTCGCCGCGCTCGCCGAATGCCTTGATCCCGACGTACATTTCCGCGCCCTGATCCCTCCCGGCCTCATCGACGTGACCGGCGCCGACGACACCGTCGGGCGCTTCCGGCACTGGTTCGGCGCCGACACGTTCGAACTGGTCGATGCTTCCGTCGGCCGCGTCGGCGACCGCGTCGCGCTGAGCTGGCGGGTTCGCACCTCGCCACCGGGTGACCCGACCGCCGTCAAGATCGTCGAGCAGCGCATGTTCGCCGCCGCCGACGACCGCATCCATTCAATCGACCTGCTGTGCTCAGGATTTCAGCCCGAACAGAAGGAGAACCGCTCATGAGCTCGAAAGTGGCGATCAGCCTCACCACCGGTCTGGAGGACGCAGAGAAGGTCACCATCGCCCTGCTCATGGCCGTCGGCGCGGCCGAACAGGGACACCCGACCATGATGTTCCTGGCCAAGGAAGCCGTGCGCCTCGCGCAACCGGGGTTCGCGCTCGGCGTCGCATGCGACGGCTGCCCACCCCTGCCGGACCTGATGGCCCGCTACGAAGCCGCCGGCGGCAAGTTCCTCATCTGCCCGATCTGCTTCAACGCCAAAGCCCTTGACGCCGAACACATCGTGGCCAATGCGGACCTCGGCGGCACCATCCCGTTGTGGCAGTGGATCGGCGACGAGCCGGCCACCACGTTCAGCTACTGACGTCCTCGGACAACGCCATCCAGCGATCCTCGAGTTCGGTCACTTCACCTTCGAGCTCGCGCAGCGAGCCCGTGAGGCGTTGCAGCCCTTCGTAATCGCCTTGGTCATGCTCAGCCAGACGCTGGTGTGCCGTGTCGATCTGACCGGAGAGTTTCTCCAGCCGCCGCTCGATGGCGGTGAGCTCCTTCTGTGCCGCACGCAATTCAGCGCCCGAGAGTCCCTCGGACGCGACGACAGCCGGTTTGGTTGCGGCGGTACCGGTTTGGGCCGCATGCGTCGCCCGCAGGCGCAGGTACTCATCGACCCCGCCGGGCAGGTGGCGCAACCGGCCCCCGAGGATGCCGAACTGCTGATCGGTGACGCGTTCGAGGAAGTACCGGTCGTGGCTGACCACGATCAGCGTGCCGGGCCAGGAGTCCAGCAGGTCTTCCATGGCCGCCAGCATGTCGGTGTCCAGGTCGTTGGTCGGCTCGTCGAGGATCAGCACGTTGGGCTGTTCCAGGAGGATCAGCAGCAACTGCAGCCGACGCTGCTGCCCACCGGAGAGGTCCTTGACCGGGGTGGACAGCTGGGCACTGGCGAAGCCGAGGCGTTCCAGCAGTTGGCTCGGGCTGAGTTCCTGTGCCTTGGAACCGGATCCGAACGTGTAGGTGGTGGCAAGTCGGCTGAGCACGACCCGCACGGGCTCGTCGAGATGCTCGGCGAGCTTCTCCACACCCTGGGTGAGCGCGGCGATCTGCACTGTCTTGCCGTGCTTGACCCGGCCGGCGGTCGGCTCGACCGACCCGTCGATCAGGCCGAGCAGGGTCGACTTGCCGGCGCCGTTGACGCCGAGGATTCCGGTGCGTTCGCCCGGGGCGATCCGCCACTCGACGTCTTGCAGCACCTCCCGCTCGCCGTAGGTCACCGACGCGTCGAGAATGTCGACAACCTGCTTGCCGAGGCGCGTCACCGCCAGCGACTGCAGCGCCACCTTGTCGCGGATCTCGGGCACGTCGGCGATCAGCGCGTTGGCGGCGTCGATGCGGAACTTCGGTTTCGACGTCCGGGCCGGCGCACCGCGGCGCAGCCACGCGAGTTCTTTCCGGGCCAGGTTCTGCCGCCGGGCCTCAGAAGCCGCGGCCTGCCGGTCCCGCTCCACGCGCTGCAGGATGTACGCCGCATAGCCGCCCTCGAACGGTTCGACGATGCGGTCGTGCACCTCCCAGGTGGCGGTACACACCTCATCGAGGAACCACCGGTCGTGGGTGACGACGAGCAAGCCGCCGGCATTGGCGGCCCACCGCTTCTTCAGATGCGCGGCCAGCCAGGTGATCGCTTCGACGTCGAGGTGGTTGGTCGGCTCGTCGAGGATCAGGACGTCGTGGTCACCGGCGAGCAGCCGGGCCAGGGCCACCCGGCGACGCTGGCCACCGGACAGGGTGCCGATCACGGCATTCCAGTCGAGGTCGCCGAGCAGCCCGGCGATGACGTCGCGGCCACGGGGGTCGCCGGCCCATTCGTGCTCGGGGACGTCGCCGACGACGGTGTGCCCGACGGTGTCGGCGTGGTCGAGCGTGTCGGCCTGGTCGAGCATCCCGATCCGGACGCCACCGCGCACCGTCACCCGCCCGGAGTCGGGCTTCAGCCGGCCGCCCAGCATTGCCAGCAAACTGGATTTGCCATCGCCGTTACGGCCGACGATGCCGATCCGGTCGCCCTCCTCGATCCCGACCGTCAGCGAATCGAAAACCACGCGGGTCGGAAATTCCAGATGCAGGGCTTCGGCCCCCAGTAGATGCGCCATCAGCCGCAGATTCTAGGCGTCGGCCGCGGGTGTCTCTGCCACGCCGTAACCACGAGGTAACCAGCGCGTTGTGCCATGATGGCGTCGTAATCGGGGGATTTGTACTTATTTGACCAAAAGGGAGTACCCGGTGGTGGACTTTTCGGTGATCACCGGGCCGGTGGAGCGGTTGGTAGCTACCGCGCAAAACGGCCTGGAAGTGCTTCGCTACGGCGGGTTGGAAACGGGCGCCGTGCCGTCGCCTTTCCAGATCGTCGAGAGCGTGCCGATGTACCGGCTGCGGCGGTACTTCCCGCCGGACGCGCGTCCGGGCGCGGCGCCGTCCGGTTCGCCGGTGCTGATGGTGCATCCGATGATGATGTCCGCCGACATGTGGGACGTGACGCGCGACGACGGCGCCGTCGGCATCCTGCACGCCGCCGGCCTGGACCCGTGGGTCATCGACTTCGGCTCGCCGGATCAGGTCGAGGGCGGCATGGACCGCAATCTGGCGGACCACGTGGTGGGTCTCAGTGCGGCCATCGACACCGTCAAGGCAACTACCGGCAAAGACGTCCACTTGGCGGGCTATTCGCAGGGCGGCATGTTCGCCTACCAGACCGCCGCGTATCGGCAGTCCCGCGATCTGGCCAGCATCATCGCCTTCGGGTCTCCGGTGGACACGCTGGCCGCACTGCCGATGAACATGCCGGCGAACCTGGCATCCGGCGTTGCCGACTTCATGGCCGACCATGTCTTCAGCCGCCTCAACATCCCGGGGTGGCTGGCGCGCAACGGTTTCCAGATGCTCGACCCGATCAAGACCGCGCAGTCGCGCCTCGACTTCCTGCGCCAGCTGCATGACCGCGAGGCCCTGTTGCCGCGCGAGCAGCAGCGACGATTCCTCGCCAGCGAGGGCTGGATCGCCTGGTCCGGCCCGGCCATCGCAGAGCTGCTCAAGCAGTTCATCGCGCACAACCGAATGATGACCGGCGGTTTCGCCATCCATGGCAACCTGGTGACGCTGTCCGACATCACCTGCCCGGTCCTCGCCGTGGTCGGCGAGGTCGACGACATCGGTCAGCCCGCCGCCGTGCGCGGTATCAAGCGTGCCGCCCCGGAGGCCGACGTCTACGAATACCTCATTCGCGTCGGGCATTTCGGTCTCGTCGTCGGTTCCAAGGCCGCCAGTCAGAGCTGGCCGACGGTGGCGTCCTGGGTCAAGTGGCTCGACGCCGGCGGCCCGATGCCTGCCGACGTGGTACCGATGCCGCTGCAGTCCGAACTGCCGCGCGAGTCAGTGCCGTTGGCGATCCGCGTGGCCCACGGTGCTGCCGCGGCGACGGAGATGGCGTTCAGCCTCGCCAACACCGCGGCCGACGCCGTGGTGACGGCCGGCAAGTCCACGCGGGCGCTGGCCATCGAGACCGTCCGTACGCTGCCGCGGCTGGCCCGTCTCGGTCAGATCAACGACCACACGCGAATCTCGTTGGGCCGCATCATCTGCGAGCAGGCCCAGGGCGCGCCGGACGGTGAGTTCCTGCTGTTCGACGGTCGCGTGCACACCTATGAGGCAGTGGACCGCCGCATCAACAACGTCGTCCGCGGGCTGATCGAAGTCGGTGTGCGGCAGGGTGTTCGGGTCGGCGTATTGATGGAGACCCGACCCAGTGCGCTCGTCGCCATCGCGGCGCTGTCGCGTCTCGGCGCGGTGGCCGTCCTGATGCCACCCGATGCCGACCTGGCCGTGGCCGCCCGCCTCGGTGGCGTCACCGACATCATCTCGGACCCGGCCAACCTCGATGCGGCACGGAAGCTGCGGACCCGTGTGCTGGTGCTCGGCGGCGGTGAGAACCGCGACCTGCATGTGTCCGACGACGCCGACGTCGTGGACATGGAGCAGATCGACCCCGACGTCGTCGAGCTGCCCGGCTGGTACCGGCCCAACCCCGGCTATGCGCAGGACCTGGCCTACATCGCGTTCGCGAACGTCGGCGGCGAGCTGGTGGCCCGGCAGATCACCAACTTCCGCTGGGCGCTTTCGGCATTCGGCACTGCCTCGGCGGCCAACCTGGGCCGCGGCGACACCGTCTACTGCCTGACGCCGCTGCACCACCAGTCCGGCCTGCTGGTCTCGCTCGGCGGCGCCGTCGTCGGCGGCGCGCGCATCGCGCTATCCCGCGGTCTGCGGCCCGACCGCTTCGTGCACGAACTGCGGCAGTACGGCGTCACCGTGGTGTCCTACACGTGGGCGATGCTGCGCGACGTCATCGACGACCCGTCGTTCGTGATCAACGGAACCCACCCGGTGCGCCTGTTCATCGGCTCGGGCATGCCGGCCGGGTTGTGGCGCCGCGTCGAGGAGGCGTTCCAGCCCGCACATGTCCTGGAGTTCTTCACCACGACCGACGGTCAGGCCGTGCTGGCCAACGTGTCGGGCGCCAAGATCGGCAGCGAGGGCCGGCCACTGCCGGGCGGCGGCCAGATCGCGTTGGCCGCCTACGACGTCGACGACGACCTCATCCTCGAGGGCGACGACGGTTTCGTGGCGCTCGCCGAGCCCAACGAGGTGGGCGTGCTGCTGGCCAAGCCGCGTGGACCTGTCGACCCGACGGCGTCGGTCAAGCGCGGTGTCTTCGCGCCGGGGGACACCTGGGTCTCGACCGAGTTCCTGTTCCGCCGCGACGACGACGGCGACTACTGGATGGTCGACAACCGCCGTTCGGTCATCCGTACCCCGCGCGGCGCCGTGTTCGGCAAGGAGGTCGGCAATGCGCTGGGCCGTCTCGACGCGGTCGACATCGCCGTCACCTACCGGGTGCCGGTCGGCGACCGGGAGCTGGCGGTCACGGCGCTGAGCCTGCGTCCGGGTGGCAGTGTGCTGCCCGCCGACCTCCGTGAGGCGTTGGCCGATCTGCCGGTTGGCGTGGTGCCGGACCTCATCCACGTGGTGCCGGAGCTGACGCTCAACGCGTCGTATCGCCCGGTGCTGGCCGAACTGCGGGCCGCCGGCGTGCCCGAATCGACGGACAACTCGTGGCAGTTCGACGTCGACGGCGACTCGTTCGTGCCCTTCACCGCGGCCGCCCAGGCCGAGTTGACCGGGACGAGCAGTCTGTCGTGACAGCCTGCCGGTCCTGGTCGTCGCTGTTAGGCTGCGGTTTGTCAGTCGGGGTACACGCCGTCGGGCGCAGATATCGAATGGAGAACGCATGACGTCACACACCAGCCGTCGCCGGCGTGGTGTTGCCGGCGCGATTCTGGCGGGAGCTGTGGCCGCCGGGATGATGATCACTCCTGCCGCGGCACACGCCGACATCCTGGATGACCTGGACGCCCAGTACGACATCGGTGCCAGCGGCGGTGACCTCTCGAAGCTGCTCCACACGGCGCTCAAGCTGCGTGCCCAGGGCTTCGGTCCCTCGCGGGGCAACCTCGCCGATATCGAGGCCGCGCTCGACCAGCGCCCCAACCAGGTGCCGCTGATCCATGCGCTGCAGGACACGGTGAAGTTCCAGAAGCGCAATCAGGCCCGTGCCGCCGGCGCGAAGCCGCAGAACCCCATCGTCATCGGGGGTCCGGGTGGCCTGCCGCCCGGCCTGGTGCCGGGTACCGGTGGCTCGCAGATTCCGTTGGGTGGCTGACGCACGGTGATCGACGAAGCGCTGCGCGCGATTTTGGTGTGCCCGCAGGACCGGGGTGAGCTGCTGCTGGTCGGGGACGAATGCCTGTACAACCCGCGGTTGCGCCGCGCGTACCGGATAGACGCCGGGGTACCCGTGCTGCTCATCGACGAGGCGGTCGACGTCACCGACGACGCCGAGCATCAGCGACTGCTCGCCGCTGCCCAGCGTTAGCTCAGTGCCGGCAGGTCGCCGGTGAGGTAGCGCTGCAGGTTGGGGGCGATCGTTTCCGCGATCTGTTGCACCGGAAGCGATCTGAACGGTTCCAGTTGCAGGATGTAGCGGGCCATCACGACGCCCATCAGTTGGGAAGCGACGAACTGCACGCGGATTCGTCCCGTGCCGGGCGGATTGTCAACCCGCGCACCGACTTCGGCGGTGATGACGTCCTCCAGGAAAATCCGGATCAGGTTGACGTCGTCGCCCGCGAGCATCGAGCGCAACGCCGCGATGAACCCCACACCGAGCTCCGAGTCCCAGATCGGGAACAACAGCGACGGCAGGGTGTGGCCGAGCTCGTCGACGGGGGTGTCCCGCAACGGGCCCAGCACCATCTGCGGATCGATGGGAATGTGCACTGCCGCTGCGAACAGCTGCTGCTTGGTCCCGAAGTAGTGATGCACCAGCGCCGCGTCGACACCGGCAGCAGAGGCGATCGCCCGCACGGAGGTGTTGTTGAAACCGTTGCGGGCGAACAGGTCCCGCGCACACGACAGGATCGTCTCCTTCGTGTCCGAGGTTCCGGTGGGACGCCCGGGCGGCTTGCGGCGCGGCCGCGGCTGTGTCGTGGTCATGGGGTCCGACGGCGCAGGGTCGCAGCGGCCAGACACATGGTGACGACGGCGAACGCGATCACAATGACGATGTCGCGCATCGTGGTGCTGGTGATGTCGGGGTGGTCGGCCACTTGTTGGAGAGCCTCGAGCGCGTAGGTCGCAGGTAGTGCGTCACTGATCCACCGTAACCAGTCGGGCAGCATTTCGCGGGGAACGATGATGCCGCACAACAGCAGTTGCGGCACGATCACGACCGGCATGAACTGCACGGCCTGGAACTCGGTGCGCGCGAAGGCACTGCACAACAGGCCCAGTCCGACGCCGAGCACCGCGTTGATGATCGCGATCAGGAAGACCAGGGCGGGACTGCCCGCGGTGTCGAACCCGAGGAACCAGAACGACACCAGGCAGGCCAGCGTCGCCTGGGCGGCCGCGGCCACCGAGAATGCCGATCCGTAGGCGGCCAGCAGATCCAGCCGGCGCAGGGGAGTGGTCAGGATCCGTTCCAACGTGCCCGAAACCCGTTCGCGCTGCATGGTTATCGAGGTGATCAGGAACATGACGATCAGCGGGAAGACGCCGAGCAGGATCAGGCACGCGGTGTTGAACGGCGACAGCGTGCCTGGGCGGTGCGGCAGATCGTCGAACATGAAGTACATCAAGGTGATGACGGCGCTCGGCACCACCAGGATCATCGCCATGCTGCGATGGTCGGCGGCGAGCTGACGCAGGATGCGGGCCGTCGTGGCCAGGTAGGGCCGCAACGTCAACCGGCTCTGGCCGCGGTGCTGCGCCGGATGATTGTCAGAAACGCTTCCTCCAGCGATGAACATCCGGTGTCCTCTCGTAGTTGGGTGGGCGTGGTGTGCGCGAGCAGTCGGCCGTCGCGCATCAGCAACAGCTCGCCGCAGTGGTCGGCCTCGTCCATGACGTGGCTGGACACCAGCAGCGTGGTGCCGCCGCGGGCCAGCCGGTCGAACTGGTCCCAGAGGTCGACGCGCAGCACCGGGTCCAGACCGACCGTCGGTTCGTCGAGCACCAGCAGGTCAGGTTTGGACACCAACGCGCAGGCCAGCGAGGCGCGCGTCCGCTGGCCGCCGGACATGTTGCCGCACAACGCGGTTCGATGGTCCTGCAGGCCGACGGCAGCTATCGCCTCGTCGGCCGCGGTCTTGCCCGAGCCCGTCAGCGCAGCGAAATACCGCACGTTGTCGATGACGCGCAGATCGTTGTAGACCGTCGGCTCCTGGGTCACGTATCCGACGCGTCGGCGCAGGTCGGCCGATCCGCCGGGCTTCCCGAGCACGGTGACGGTGCCGTTCGTGATGATCTGCGTACCGACGATGGCGCGCATCAGGGTGGTCTTGCCGCAGCCGGACGGGCCGAGCAACCCGGTGATGCTGCCACGCCGGACCTGCAGGGACACCCCGTCGATCGCGCGCCGATTACCCCGGATCACGGTCAGGTTCTCGATCCGAATTGCCACGTCAGCGGCATGACCATGTAATTCACCAACCGATGAACTCATCATAGGATGAATACTCCGCTCCTGGTGTCGACGTGTCAACGGTCGGCTCCGACCGGGCAGAATGGCGGGCCATGAGCGCCGAGCTACTCGCCGTCGATCCGGTCACCGCGGCTCGCCGTCTGCTCGGTGCCACGTTGTACGGCCGGGATGTGGTCGCCACTGTGGTGGAGGTCGAGGCCTACGGCGGCCCGCCGTCGGGACCCTGGCCGGATGCGGCTGCGCACTCGTTCCGCGGGCCCACGCCCCGCAGTGCGGTGATGTTCGGTCCGGCCGGGCATCTGTACACGTACCGCAGCCACGGAATTCATGTGTGCGCCAACGTCGTTTGTTGCGCCGATGGCGTGGCGGGTGCCGTGTTGCTCCGAGCGGCTCGCATCGTTGACGGTGGCGGCGTGGCCGCGGGCCGGCGACGGGCCGGCATCGCGCCCGCGGCGTACGCTCGCGGCCCGGGCAACCTGTGCGAGGCGCTCGGAATCGCGTTGTCGGACAACGGTATTGACCTGATGGATCCGCACTCGCCGGTTCGGCTGGAGTTGAACACGCCGCAAGAGGGCAGTGCCGGGCCGCGCGTCGGTGTCAGCCAGGCCGCCGACCGGCCCTGGCGGTTCTGGTCGCCGGGCACCCCCGAGGTGTCCAACTACCGGCGCAGTCCCCGGGCCCCGGTGCTGGGGGAGAGCGACTGATGACAGCCGGTGACCTGTAATAGGGGAAGATCGACGTCGTGAGCACTGGCATCCTCGATGAACTGGACTGGCGCGGACTGATCGCGCAATCGACCGACCGCGAAGCGCTTGCCGCCGCGACGACCGATGGGCCGCTCACGCTGTATGCCGGCTTCGATCCGACCGCGCCCAGCCTGCATGCCGGACACCTGGTTCCCCTGCTCACGCTGCGGCGATTCCAGCAGGCCGGCCACCGACCCATCGTGCTGGCCGGTGGTGCCACCGGCATGATCGGCGATCCGCGCGACAACGGCGAGCGGACGATGAACACCGCCGACACCGTCGCCGACTGGGCCGAACGTATCCGCGGTCAGCTGGAGCGATTCGTCGAGTTCAACGACTCCGGCAACGGTGCGATCGTCGAGAACAACCTGTCCTGGACCGGGCCGATGTCGGCCATCGAGTTCCTGCGTGACCTGGGCAAACACTTCTCGGTCAACGTCATGCTCGACCGCGACACCATCAAGCGGCGCCTCGAAGGCGACGGCATCTCCTACACCGAGTTCAGCTACATGCTCCTGCAGGCCAACGACTTCGTCGAGCTGTACAAGAAGCACGGCTGCAGTCTGCAGGTCGGCGGCTCCGACCAGTGGGGAAACATCATCGCCGGCGTCCGCCTGGTGCGCCAGAAGCTGGGTGCGACCGCACATGCGCTGACCGTTCCGCTCGTCACCTCGGCCGACGGCAAGAAGTTCGGCAAGTCGACCGGTGGCGGCAATCTGTGGCTCGATCCCGAGCTGACCAGCCCGTATGCCTGGTACCAGTACTTCGTGAACGCAGCCGACGCCGATGTCGTGGGCTACCTGCGCTGGTTCACCTTCCTGTCCGCCGACGAGCTCGGTGAACTCGCGACCGCTACCGCGGAGCGTCCTCATGAGCGGGCTGCGCAACGCCGGCTGGCTCGGGAATTGACCACGTTGGTGCACGGTCAGGCCGCGACCGACGCCGTCGAGCTGGCGAGTCAGGCGCTGTTCGGCCGTGCCGAGCTCGCGGATCTCGACGAGTCGACGCTGTCGGCGGCGCTGACGGAGGCCAGTAATGGCCAGGTCGCGGAGCTGGCACCAGGTGGTCCGGACGGGATCACCGATCTGTTGGTTGCGACGGGGCTGTCGAAGAGTCGCGGGGAAGCACGCCGGACGGTCGCCGAAGGCGGCGTCTATGTGAACAACGCACGAGTGGAAAGCGACGAGTGGGTACCACAGCCGTCGGACTTTCTCGGTGAGCGCTGGCTGGTGTTGCGGCGTGGCAAGCGCCACATCGCCGGGGTGCGGCGGGTTGGCGGGTCTGGCCAGGGATGACGGGCCCTCTGAACAGGGGAAACAGTCCGCTGACCTGGCGATTTGACTCGCTGTTAGCCCTGCCGTAACTTATTCCAGGTCAGAGCGACACGGACAAGCGCCGGAGAGCGAAGACCAAATCCGAGAGTAACACCCATTAAGTTGGGAGTTCCTCACTGCCCGCACTACGGACCGCGGCTTTTAGCCGCGGGTTTGTTGCGCGGTCAGGCCGGGCGTGTTGTTTGAGAACTCAATAGTGTGTTTGGTGGTTTTTGTTTGTTGTTTTTTGACCATGCCTCGTGTTTTCCCGTTTGTGGGGTGTGGTTGTTTTTTGATGCCAGTTTTTGGTGTCTTTTGTTTAGGTCAGATTGTTCTGAACTTGAATTCTCACCTGTCTGTGGATGGGTAGTTTTTGTTTGGAGAGTTTGATCCTGGCTCAGGACGAACGCTGGCGGCGTGCTTAACACATGCAAGTCGAACGGAAAGGCCCTTCGGGGTACTCGAGTGGCGAACGGGTGAGTAACACGTGGGTGA